>JAABUI010000003.1_pt1 | contig 552663 bp, 618 predicted proteins | sample 5559111 | NCBI WGS metagenome assembly JAABUI01 (sample SAMN10711870, study PRJNA513365) | rock metagenome | isolation source: Antarctica rocks | place: Antarctica: Victoria Land, Buttleship Promontory
AGCTAACCCTGAATAGGGTTGGCCTCGGAACAACCCTATAGCCTAGCGGCGAGCGGCCGGCGATAGTCATCAACATAGCCACCAACATAGCTACCAACATAGGTGCGTAGCTAGGATCGTAACACAAGTATTCAAGTCGAGTCACGACATTGATATCAAGTACTTGAGCGAGTCAGAAAGTAGGTATGAAAACTCGACTTGACGATCAGTTTATATGCGCTGAGAAAGTCAATGAGAAAGTCAACGAGAAAGTTAATGAGAAAGTTAATGAATAAACTAATGAGATAGAGAGTCATGAAGAAAGTCATAAAAGAAATCATGAAGACTGTTCAATAAAGAGTCATGTAGAATGTTCAATAAAAAGTCATGTAGAATGTTCAATAGAAAGTCATGTAGAATGTATGATAGAGTTTATATTTGATGCTCAATAGAGATTAAATTTGATTCTTGATTGCGAAGTAATTCAAAGCTTGATAGAGAGTCATGTAGAAAGTCATGTAGAAAGTCATGTAGAAAGTCATGTAGAAAGTCATGTAGAAATCATGAAGATTGTTTGATAAAGTCATATTTGATGCTTGATAGAGAACAAATTTGATTCTTGAATGATGAGTAAAATTATGAGTAAAGTAGTGAGTAGAATGACGAGTAAAGTAGTCAGTAAAATAATCAGTAGAATGATCAGTTGAAAGATTGATAGAAAGATCAGTAGATAGATCAGTAGATAAATCAGTAGAAAGCTCAGTAAAAAGCTTAGTTGATAGTTCAGTCGATAGCTCAGTAGAAAGCTCAGTAAAAAGCTCAATTTGATAGAGAGTTTGATAAAGTGTTTGATAAAGAGTTTAATAGAAAATTTGATAGAAAGTTTAATAAAGTGTTTGATTGAAAGTCTGATAGAAAATTTGATAGAAAGTTTGATAGAAAATTTGATAGAGTGTTTGATAGAAAATTTAATAGAGTGTTTGATAGAGAGTTTGATAAAGCGTTTGATAAAGTGTTTGATAGAAAATTTGATAAAGTGTTTGATAGAGAGTTTGATAAAGCGTTTGATAAAACGTTTGATAAAGTGTTTTTTTTATTCTTACTCGATTCAACACTCATTATGAGTCTATGCGAAATTCTATATAATGTAGCGAACGCTGCGCTAGCGTAGCGCTCTTTTCATATCTACTATCGCTTTTCTCTGCACTCTATACTGTAACTGTTTTCAATGCAAGAACTCTATGAGCTTGTTTCTTTTTTACTTCTTCTTTCTTTCATTTGATTCTTCAATGACATCACAGTTTGAAATTGATGCAGTATGCTTGTTGAGAGTATTATTCAAATAATTGCTGTCATCGCGCTCATGATTTCTAGAAGCTTTCTCAAGTTCGTGATGTTCTCTTTGCATTGCATCATCTTTCATTCTATCTTTCATTTAGAACATGTTAATAAAATGTGCTTAATTGACATTTAATCTCTGTCACACTTGCATGTTGTTGTAATGACATTGAGTACTCATCTCTCATGTAGAAATTGATTGAAGTCAATTTTTTCTGTGCATAGCTGCGTCAGCAATGCGCTGTGAGACTTTGCACAGCTTTTGTGTAGATGCAGATGCTGATGAGTCATCTCTGATGTCAGATATTGAAAATGAGCTGCGTTGAATCTCTTTCTTTAAACTATTCTTCATGTCTGTCTGATCTGTTTCTGTATGAGCGTCAGTCACGTTGTCATCTCAATGCGCTGATGCTCGATCAGCGATAAAGACAACTCATGTGCATCATCAGTCATCTTGTCTGCTGCTTCATTTTCAAGCACTTCTGCGTGTTCTGTCACTCAATGTAACTTCAGCGTGACTTCTTAAGATTAAATGTTCTCATGTGCAGTCTGAACTCATCACAGACGTATTTGATCTTTTGTTGATGTCATGACTTTCACTGCTTTCAGAAAGATCTGACTGTCACTGTATATCTTGTATATCTTTTTATGACACTTTTGATTCGCTGTCGCTACGTCTGTGAGATGTTTCGCTCTTGCGACTAACTCTTTCAGCTCATCATGATGAGTGATGACTAAAGTCAATTCTCTCAGTCTCTTATTTAACTCTCAGTTCATTCTCATTATGATCACTGTAACATCATCTCTGCTGTCGTTATCATTCAAGTAAACTCTTCACTTCAATGTGAATGTGTCGAGATTGTGTTATCTTATTGACATTTTCTTGTTTGCAACTATAACTATCTTCGATGATTCTGATCAGAGAATCACTGTGTAAAGATGACTTCGATTCATCTTCATCTGCTTGAGTATTTCTTTCATTCACTTTCGCTTCAGCTGTAGAGATGTCTTACGCAGTCTATTGAAAATATGTTGTATATGTTGCATGCAACATACATAGAGCACGATCTTTATGCTGATTTTTCTCTGACAGATTCACAGTTCAAAACGAACGAAATCTCTCACTGCTCAAATTTCGACAGTTTACTTCTTAAGCATGAGTCGCAGACGTTTCGTCTGTGATACATATGCATATTGCAGTCGATTTCTTCTTTAATCACATTAACATACATTACTGTTCTTTCAAGCTATACAAATGATATCTTTGACTAGAGATTGACTTTATCATCAAGACATTCAAGAGTCAGAGCTCAGTGAAGAAGTGAGATTCTTAAGATCAACAGTCGTCGTTATTGTATATCATGCTTCGCAGACGCTCGCTTTGCTTGAAAGTGTACAACTTATCTGTTTCATGTTATTTGTAAAGATTTTTCTCATGCAGATTGATCATGTTTTGCAAAGATGTTCATATGTTACACTTCTAATCAGACAGCGTAGTTTAATCATTTTTTATTAACTCGCTTGTGTTTCTCTTCTCTTAATGAAGTCTTTTCGTCAGCGTATCACTTATGTATAAAATGTTTGTGTCTGAACGTCTGTTAAACAATATTAACGAGACTCTCAAGTTTGCTTGTGTCAAACTTAACGAGTCTCGTGAGTTGCTCATATTGTAGTAACAGACATGCAGTCTTAACAAGATCTATATGTAGTTAGCACATAAATCTAAAGAATGTTCGTGATTCAAGTTCTTTCTGCTAATCATTCTCAACAGATTAAACACGAGAATGTTCTGTCTCAGTTCTTGTCATCACGATAACAAGATACTGAATCAAATGATTTTCATAAACAATTTTCCTCGTAGTTCTGCGTTCTATTTGACTTTCTCATTTGCGTGCAGATTGCTTTTGTAACATGCGCATTGAGATTATCAAAGTCTGCGCGATCGCGAAAACTCTGCATGCGATCAACGCACAGCGCTTCATCATCACACAGCGTCTCGATTTCATTCAAACTTTTGATAATCTTTAAACTTTACTGTAGCTAAACAGTAGATTCATAGTCAGCATCGCGTACAGATGAGTTTCATCGCTGATCTTTGATAAAGTGTTTGATAGAACGTTTGATAGAAAATTTGAGTGAGTGAGTAAATAATGAGTAGATGAGCGAGTAAATGATGAGCATGTAGAGTGACGAGTAGAGTGATGAGTAAAATGACGAGTAGAATGACGAGTAGAATGATAAGTAAAGTGATGAGTAAAGTGATCAATAAAATGATCAGTCAAAAGATTGATCAAAAGATCACATTAACAGTTTGTAAAGTGAACAAAATTTTAGAGTTTAGCTAAAGTGACATTTATTGCTTAAAGCGAAATAAAATTTGAATTTAAACTGATTTTGTTAAACTGCAATCTGCTTTTGTCAACAAAATCTGTGTTTGTTCATATGTTTCTGAACTGTATTTCGCTTTTGTTGATAAAATCTGCGTTTTTTCATATGCATTGAGCTGAATTTCACTTTCATGCATATGTTGCATATGTTGACAATCACTCATCTACTCGCTCATTTACTAATCACTTTACATGCTTGCTCATTTACTCGCTCATCTACTCGCTCATCTACTCGCTCATTTACTCGCTCATCTACTCACTCATCTACATGCTCAGCACTTTACTCACTCATTTACTCGCTTATCTACATGCTCAGCACTCTACTCGCTCATCTACTCACTCACTTACTCATTCATCTTCTCACTTTATCGAATTTTCTATCGAATTCTCTATCAAACGCTCTATCAAATATTCTATCAAACGCTCTATCAAATATTCTATCAAACACTCTATCAAATACTCTATCAAATACTCTATCAAATACTCTATCAAATACTCTATCAAACTTTCTATCAAAAGTTCTATCAAAAGTTCTATCAAATACTTTACTAAATGTGTTGATCGAGCGCATAAAACACATCAAACAGTGCTTCAAACAATGCTTTCTACATGACTTTCTACCTATAGTACTCATCATCTCAAATGCTCAGCTATTTATCTTATTTACTCGATAATCTTCGCTTCAAGTTCTATAGAATTGACGCTAGAAAGTTCAAAGTTTTCATCTTCTTTCTTTCTTTGTAGTTTCTATCTTTCAGAACAACAACAATCAAAATACTTACATGTTCAACTATCAACTCAGCTATTATCTCAGCTATCAACTCAGCTACAGCTCAGCTATCAACTTAGTTATTTACTCGTTCATCTACTAGTCAATCTACTCACTTCAAAACATGCTTTATGCGACGTGTTCAAACATGAATTATTCACTTCATAATTTACTTCATGATCTACTTCATGATCTTACTTCATTATTCATTGCTAATTAGCTTAATAGAAAGCATTCTTCATGAATCAATATTGAACTTTCTATCGAGCTTTCTATTGAACACTCTACATGCTTCAAAATACGTGTCGATTGAGTGCATAACATAAGTCAAACAATGCTTCAAACAATGCTTTTCACTAAGTTATTTACTGAGCTATTTACTGAGCTATCATTGTCTTTCTACTGATCTTTCGATCGAACTTTCTATTGAGTTATTTACTGAGCTATCATTGTCTTTCTACTGATCTTTCAATTGAGCATTCTATTGAGTTATCAATCGAGCTTTCTACTGATCTTTTGATCAAGCTTTTTATTGAGCTATCTACTGAGTTATCATCAATCTTTCTACTGATCTTTCTACTGATCTTTCGATCGAACTTTCTATTGAGTTATTTACTGAGCTATCATTGTCTTTCTACTGATCTTTCAATTGAGCATTCTATTGAGTTATCAATCGAGCTTTCTACTGATCTTTCAATCGAGCTTTCTATTGAGTTATTTACTGAGCTATCATCAATCTTTCTACTGATCTTTCTACTGATCTTTTGATTGAACTTTTTATTGAGCTATCTACTGAACTATCATCATCTTTCTACTGATCTTTCGATCGAGTGTTCTATTGAGCTATCGATCGAGCTTTCTACTGATCTTTCGATCGAGCTTTTTATTGAGCTATTTACTAAGCTATCATCGATCTTTCTACTGATCTTTCTACTGATCTTTCGATTGAACTTTCTATTGAGTTATCTATTGAGCTATCATCATCTTTCTACTGATCTTTCGATTGAGCGTTCTACTGAGCTATCGATTGAGCTTTTTACTAATCTTTCGATCAAGCTTTTCATTGAGCTATCTACTGATCTTTTGATCGAACTTTCTATTGATCTTTCTACACATCATTCAAGAATCAACTTTGTTCTCTATTGAGCATTAAATATGACTTTATCATACATTCTACGTGACTTCATATCAAACATTCTACATGATTTTCTATCTCATTAACTTTTTCATTGACTTCTTCATTGACTTTTCCAGCGCATATATTAAACTGTGTAAATAGCTATTATTTAGATAGTCAAATTAATTATTTAACATTGCAACTATCAATGCTACAAGTGTCAGAATCGTGTTTGTTAAATCAAACATCAGAATCATGTTTGTTGAATCAAACATCAAAGATGCATACTGCGCTCATAAAAGTTCTAAAGATGTTGATGCTTTTATGAATATGCATCAGCTAAAAGTGACGCAAATCTGAAACATGAGATTAAATGAATATTTGAAATATTGATCATTAAAAGCACTAAAATCTGTCTCTGTCACTCTTTACAAATTGCAGATGCAGTAGAAAAATGAGTAGAAAGTTTGATCGAAAGATCAGTGAAAAGCTCAATGAGAAGCTCGATGAGAAGTTCGATCAAAAGCTCGAAAAGAAGCTCAGTGAAAAGCTCAATCAATAGCTCAGTAGCTAGCTCAGTAGAAAAATCGATCGAAAGATCAATAGAAAGCTCAGTAGAAAGCTCAGTTGAAAGCTCAGTTGAAAGCTCAGCAGAAAGATCAGTAGAAAGTTCAATATCGAGTCATGAAAAGTGCATTCTATTGAGTCAGTTAGCATTATTTCATACGAAATAGAAAGTATGAAGAAAGAAAGAAGTGAGAAAAAGTAAATACTCTGAATTCTCTGAATTTTCTAGCGTCGATCTTCGACTGAAAGCGAAGATTACTAATCACAAAGATAACAGTACTGTTTTCAAGTCATGTAGAAAGCATTGTTTGAAGCACTGTTTGATGTGTTTTATGCATTCGATCGACGCGTTTGATAAAGCGTTTGATAGAGAGTTTGATAGAATGTTTGATAGAAAGTTTGATAAAGCGTTTGATAGAAAGTTTGATAGAGAGTTTGATAGAGCGTTTGATAGAAAATTTGACAGAGCGTTTGATAGAAAATTTGACAGAGAATTTAATAGAGTGTTTGATAGAGAATTTGATAGAGCGTTTGATAGAGAATTTGATAGAGCGTTTGATAGAGAGATTGATTGAGCGAGTAGTTGAGCGAGTAGATGAGCGAGTAGATGAGCGAGTAGATGAGCGAGTAGATGAGCGAGTAGATGAGCGAGTAGATGAGCGAGTAGATGAGCGAGTAGATGAACGAGTAGATGAGCGAGTAAATGAACGAGTAGATGAGCGAGTAGATGAGCGAGTAGATGAGCGAGTAGATGAGCGAGTAAATGAGCGAGTAGATGAACGAGTAGATGAGCGAGTAGATGAGCAAGTAAATGAACGAGTAGATGAGCGAGTAGATGAGCGAGTAAATGAACGAGTAGATGAGCGAGTAGATGAGCGAGTAAATGAGCGAGTAGATGAACGAGTAGATGAGCGAGTAGATAAACGAGTAAATGAGCGAGTAGATGAGTTGAACTTCATTGAAAATTGATCTCTAACTGTAAAAGATTTAGCTTTCATGACTCAATAAAAGAGTCAATCATTTTACAAAGAAAAGAATTAAGGTTTTCGCAAAAGAGATCAAAATCAGTCAGTAGAAGCAACTGCGTTGCTAATCAGCACAACGATGACAGTCACTCTCTCTATGTTCTTCATACCTTCTGAAGATATTGAACTTTCACAGAAAGAGCGCATAACGCTTGCTCACGCTCGTTGAAATGAGACTACAGCAGTCAACAAAAATTCTTTCAAAGCAAAACTCGCTCGTCAACATGACATATTGTTACGATCCTAGCTACGCACCTATGTTGGTAGCTATGTTGGTGGCTATGTTGATGACTATCGCCGGCCGCTCGCCGCTAGGCTATAGGGTTGTTCCGAGGCCAACCCTATTCAGGGTTAGCTTATGTTCTCCTGAGTCATATAGATAGCCGGCTCTTCCCTTCTAGATACTTTCCTTCCTTAGCATTTATATACTCGTTACATTACACCCATATGACTCGCTCTATGCTGGCCCCTAACACATATCAAAGAGTACTCTTACGAATCGAATCAATGATCGAAAGACTGCTTCTGCACGCAATCAGCATTTTCAAAGACCTAATTAGCCTCGAAGAAAAAGCAGCTATACGTGACTGAATTCTACGTCTTCAGGCTTGAGACTGATCTTCTTGTGTGAAGCAAGTACGTTCGATAGCTAAAGAACTACTAATAAAAAAGTTTAGCTATTGAACGTACTTGCTTCACACGAGAAGATCAGCTTCAAGCCTGAAGACGTAGAATTCAGTCACGTATAGCTGCTTTTTCTTCGAGGCTAATTAGGTCTTTGAAAATGCTGATTGCGTGCAGAAGCAGCCTTTCGATCCATTGATTCGATCTGTAAGAGTACTCTTTGATGTGTCATGTTGACGAGCGAGTTTTGCTTTGAAAGGATTTTCGTTGGCTGCTGTAGCCTCATTTCAACGGGCGTGAGCAATCAGAAGGTATGAAGGACATAGGGGTGCCATCGTTATGCTGATATGTTGAAGAATTACACGTTGGTAGCAATAAAATATGAAATGTGGATTTATCAGCCCTATAGGGCTGGACGAGTGCTAGGTTTAGACGAGTGCTAGGTGGACCCTTCTAGGTACGACGGAATAGGTAGAGCAAAGACAAGCGACCTGAAATTGTTCTTTGGACACGAAGAGATTATCATAGATATGTATGATATACCTCCGTAAACAGCAAAGTGTCTTGCATCACTTTTGCCTTAACATTGCCCAAAATCTAAGGTTCGCGTCTCCCGTCGTCTCCCACTTGAGCGAGTCAACCTCTTATTTGGATCATTCGCGACAGCCATACCAGCTCCGAACTAAAAGCTGCGTGTGCGAACGACTCACCTATCTGTTCAGCAATATGACGACCATGACTGAAAGTGTTGCGGCGCCGCCTACTGGCCCTGATCAACCAAGCTCCGATACAGACGCTGCAGCATTCCCCTACGATTTCGCCTTCAAAGACTTTCTCAGAAAAGAATACCAATTCGGACTCAGCATCAGTCAACCCTATTGCAAAGCATTCCGAGAAGGACACTGTCCTCTAGGCAAAGGCCGCTGTCCGGACAAACATCCCATTACCCTTTCCCACAGCACTTTAATATGCAAGCATTGGCTGCGAGGGCTTTGTAAAAAAGGCGAGAGCTGTGATTTCTCACACGAGTATAATTTACGCAAAATGCAAGAGTGTATTAACTTCACTCGTACCCTTTTCTGTCCCAATGGCGACGAATGTGTGTACCTACATATCGATCCTGCCTCGAAACTCCCTCCATGTCCGCACTATGACAAGGGATTCTGTCCTCTTGGACCTAATTGCAGCAAGAAACACGTTCGCAAGACGCTCTGTCCATTCTACCTTGCTGGGTTCTGTCCTTATGGACCGAAGTGTGAGAAGGGGGCGCATCCGCGCTGGAAAGAGGATCTGCCGAAGCCGACAGTAAAGGTGGAGAAAACAGCTGAGGAAGTGGAGCGGGAGAGGAATAGGATACAGGAAGAAGGAGAACGCGAGGATGAAAGGGAAAGGGAGAGAAGAGATGGTAATAGAAGGGATGGGAGGGGGAGGGGCGGGAAGGGAAGGTATGGGCAGGGGAGACGGGGACGATATTGATCGATAAAAACAATATGCGGGAAACATCCATGAGAAGCACACTGCGGACCGAACACACTACTACGAGGAATATGCCCTGTCAAGTCGAGTAGCTGCATTCAAAGCTTTCGGATGTAACCAGCTACCGGCGTACCTTTGCCAGCCCAGGCATTTAAATTCCTTCAGTCTGCCACCGGCCGGACCTCGAAGCGCCAGATCGACTATCAGCATTTCAAGGTTGCAGGGCCGACATGTCCAGCTACCCGACTCTTCGATTCATTAAGTCGAAAACACGATGAAACCGAACCAAATACCATTGAAAATGTTCGAGGCCGCAATAAACGCAAGAACAATCCCACGAAAACAAATTGGTCAACCCATTCAATATTGATCCATTCATCTTCGGACTAAGGAAGTTCTTCAAGGTCAGGTATCTCTTCAATGCTGTGCAATGCACAAATGAACGTCGCACTCCGCCTCACCTCGAAGAACCACCACGAAAACTAAACATTTCATAGACCAACCTCCCCATAGCTACATAAGAAATACAAAGACACTCGAGGCTACTCTATTCGTTAAATCCTGATCCATCGCTCTTTTTCAGACACGAATGATCACAATTGACCAATACAAGTCGAATTCTCTCCATCTACTGATCTAGCAACATTTGAAATTGTCGGTTCAATCGCTTCAGCATTATCCATGCTGAGATAAATAACCCAAACGCCATTCATGCTCATTATCATGAAGTGAGAGGCGAAGAATCCTCGATTTCCATACCCATTCTCCAGGCCCCGGCATACCCAACTCCCCTCCACCAATCAAGCATAAACCCTCTCGTAACTCCCATCAGAATCAGAGCCCGCACCACCTTCCACTTCCTCATCCAGCTTCTCCACCACCTTCGCCTCTTCTACTCTCTTACTCCTAGCCCCCAACATCCACCCCACAACCCCACCAGGAACCCATCTCCCCACAAAATCATACATCCAGCTCCCACTGCCCACGAAAACCGTCCCTCCCTTCCCCTTTTCCCTAACAATAGCGTCGAAAACCCCGTTCTGTAGTTCCCGCAGTGAGCTGCCTTTTACATTATCCTGCCAACCCCTCATTTGCGCAAGATAATCCTCGCCGTACCGCGATTGTGTCGCCGCATCCCAGCTTCGCACCTCTTCCTGTGCTTCGCTGCCAGGTGCGCGGATCTGGGCGATTTGCTGCCGTCCTCCAGGCGCGGAACCGTAGTCGAAGGTGCCAAGTTTGAACTGCACGATATTGATGCCTAGCCCTTTTGTTTCCTTACGCAGCGTAGATATGTAATTCTGCAGCGCGCCCGCAACGACAGATTCTGGTGCATGAAATGGTAGGGTGAGCGAAGGGGTGATGGTAGGTGCAAGGAGAATAAGAGAGGATTTCTGGGCAGTGATCAGAGGGAGGAAGGCTTGAAGCGTGGTGAAAGGGGCGAGAACGTGGGTGTTTAGTGTATCGGACCAAGTGGAGGCTGTGATGGCGGCGATTGGAGTGGTTGGGTAGATGGAGTTGGGCCCTAAGCCGGAAGGGATGAAAATAAGGGAGGCGAGGTGAAGGGTATGGTCTGGATCATTGGGGCGGGTGTAAGGAGGGTTTTGGGGAGTGAGGAGGTGGGTGGTGAATTTGTGGAGGGTTTCCGCTGTTGAGGATTGCTGGGGACGAAGATTGATTAGTCATTGAAGTTTGGATGGGCGAGGGGAAAGGCTACATACGGAGGTAATGTCTAGGTCGAGAGGGCGGATGTCGGCTCGTTCCTCGGATTGGACGAGGTGAGTCTCTGAGATGTTTCTGACGGGGATGTAGATAATGAAGCCTCGGCGCTCGAGGTCAAGGGACAGAGACCGCGTGAGTGGAGAGTATGGGGATCCTGCAAGAACAACAACTTCGGTCTTTGCTCCATACTTTGAGCGCTTCGCCCGTCTTTTGATTCGGTCAAGTCTTCTGCACCGCCAGATAATGAAGACTCCAGTGCCAACAAAGGCAACTACGGCAGCGGTCACTGCACGGTGTTTTGAGATCCAGTCCTGGGAGGCCTCAAGATACCCCCTCGGTGTCTTTGGAATCACAGACGCAGGAGGCGGTGGAGGAGGCTTGATGGAGTCGGGAAGCCATGGGGAGGAGTTCAGGGTTTCTCGAAGGAAAGAGGCGGCGATGGTGGAATGCTCCTCGATAGAGTCTGCGATTTTGTTTATTTCGTTCGTTATGCTAGCTAGGAAAGGCCCAACAGTATCATTGAAGAAATCCTGATTGTTGCTCGTCATGCTGCCGACAGAGCTCTTTCAATCCTTTTTGGACAACAAGAACGCTTCGCCAGCACCAGACAGGGATGCACTATCAGCACGTGACCTGTCAATTGTTTATCACTACGGTATTACATTCGAACAGCCATTGTAAATATGATATATGTCTATAAACAAGGGCTTATGCATAGAAATGGTCACCTTGCTCGACATGTCAAACTCAGCTACGCTGTCGAGCACGAGCGAATACGATCGCAGAAATGAAGAGACAATAGTGTACGGATTTCTCAGCATACTCGAATTCTTCTGGTAGACTCTTATCTCGAAGTAATCCGTCTTTGAGTTCTCACTCTTGAAAGATATCTTCGAACCTTAGATCACCCTTCTCTTCCTATAAAAGCACTTCAGATCCGTCCAAATGCCTGAGATCGACCCAGTCATCTCAGAATATGAGCACGAGAAATTCCGTGCCCGCGAAGCAGATGCCCTTCAAACCCTGCAAAAAGTTGCATCCCTCGTTAAGCCAATCATGCGCCAACGAGGCTGGAAAGTCGGCGTCCTGACCGAATTCTGGCCTCCAGAACAGAACCTCCTAGGTCTGAACTGGAACCGAGGCCAGAAAATATGCCTGCGTCTTCGCTATCCCTCCGACGAGCGACAGTTCCTCCCATTGGAACAGGTCGTAGATACGATGCTACACGAGCTCTGCCACATCGTCCACGGGCCTCACAACGAAGCTTTCCATATCCTCTGGGACCAGCTCCGCGAAGAACATGAGCAGCTTGCACGGAAAGGGTACACCGGCGAGGGATTCCTCTCTTCCGGTCGGAAACTCGGTGGCGCTTATATACCCAAGCATGAAGCCCGTCGCCGTGCTCGTGCTGCTGCTGAAAAACGCCGAAAACTCACCGCAGGCTCGGGCCAGAAGCTCGGAGGCACCCCCGTGGCACGGGGGAAGGATATCCGACAAGTGATTGCGGATGCAGCAACGAGGAGGGCGACTGTTACAAAGGGCTGCGCGAGTGGGACGGATAGAGGTTGGGGGATTGTGGAGGAGACTTCGAAGACTGGGTTTAGGACAAAAGCACAGGAGGACGATGCAAATGAGGAGACAATAATGCAGGCATATATCGACCTCGTTCAGGAGGACGAGATGGAGAAGTGGGGCGACAGCTACGTCCAACCTAGCAAAGAGCATCCTGCTGGTAGCCAAGGCTCTTCCGACAAATCAGCACTAACCGACCCTATCAGCAGACCAGGTGGAACCTCTCTCAAACCAGCGCCGAGCAGTTCAAGAAATCCGCCACTCCCCATCCCCACATCTACAAAACCCTTCCCCTCCCCAATGGACATCATCTTCTCATCCTCGCCCCCCAACCCCTCGTCTGCTCCTCCCACCGACGCCTGGATCTGCGACATCTGCACCCTCGTCAACCCCTGCACCTACCTCGTTTGCGACGCCTGCAGCACCGAAAAGCCCGCTCCACCTCCCTCCCCATCGCGCCGACCGAAGCCCTTCCCCTCCCGCCACAGCGAACCCGCAAAGATCTCCACAAACGCCGTGGGCAAGAAGAGCGTCAAGGCATTGGCGACGCTGGATAAGGCGGCGGCGACGAAACCGCTCGGGTGGTTGTGTCAGTGGTGTGGGAATTGGATGGAGGCGGAGTGGTGGACTTGTAGCGGGTGTGGGTGTATGAAGCAGAGTTCGTGATATGTAATTGCTTGTATTTTCTGGACTGCATAGCGGCGGTGTTTTGTTTCTGCATAGCGAATAGCGTTTTCTCGGGATGCATAAGGTATGGTAGCATTGGTAAAAACTTGAGGATCTAACAACTACTAGTTTCACGAGATACGAAAAGATTAAGAGCATTTATCAAAACACGCAGAGCGCTGCGTAGCGGAAATGCTTGGCTTTTGGAGATACCCTCATCTAAAAGATACCACAGTATGTGCCAGACAGCTACTTTATCAAGCCAAAATTTTAAAGAGAACGAATATACTCAAACCCACCCTGATGTCGCAGAATGCAAAACTCCTGCCCATGTACCAACAAAAGTATATTGATTTCGCGCCCAAGATACCTGAAAGCTCAAAACCCTTAATTTTTCTCCCCATCTCCATCCCTTGACTTACTCCTGCCCCTCTCTTCCTCGCCCTCGGGCTCCGCATCTCGATACCCCTCACCCTTCTCCTCCTCATCAGACAGCAACTGTTCATCCTCGTCGCTCTCGCCCGCAAACGCATCATACAGCTCCCCCGCCCTCCTCTTTGGCCTCTTCCCACCTTTCGCCCCATTCAAAGCTTCTTCCTCTTCCAGCATCTCAAACTCGTAATCTTCGCGACTCGCGCGTTTCCGTTTCCGGTGTTGGAGGTAGAAGTACATTCCAAGTCCGCCGCAGAAGAGGAGGATGAGGAACAAACTGCCGTATATCCAGATTTGGGTGTGTTTGGAGACGCCAAAGGTGGGGAAGTAGTGGGGGAGGAAGTGCTCTGACGTGGTGGTGACGGAGGGGGACGTTTCTGCCTCGATACTCGATAAGGGGCTTGTAGCTGTGGAAGAAGATGTGGATGTTGCAGCAGTACTGGAAACACTCAGCGCCTCGTCCACACCCGTAGGCTTTGCGTTGACAGGCCTGTCCTGATGATCAGACGGGTTTGCTGGGAGTCCGGTTTCCGTCCCTGTACCAGGAGTGATGGGATGCAACGAGGCAGACGCGGAGATGACGTCGTGGTCATCGTCATCTGTTTCTGTAGGCATGGGAAGGAGAGACTGAATCGTGGGATCGATGCATTCGCCCCAAAGGGTGAGCCGCCAGTCGGTAAAGGTACCGTTGTGAGCGTTGACTTCCGTGTCTTTTACTAAAACGCTCCAAGTGCCAATGCCGGGTTCACCCCTAGGTTACAGATTAATGATTAGGCATTGTGCTGGACTGGATGGTTTCTTGGCTTACCAGTGAGCTACGGAAGAGAATGTCCAGTCGACGTAGCCCGAAGGTGCCTCATCGAGCCTTCGGACCACGCTTAGATGGGATACCAGGTTGGTAGGACTGCGTAGCTCAACGCTGAGGTCCCCGCGTCGGGTGTGCTCGATGTTCATGGTTACGGTGACGTGTTCGAGTCTCTCCAGGTTGGCTTTCTGCATGTCTGCTTCGGTAACTTCAAACGAGCTCAATAATCCTTCCACTCCTTCGGGGATCTTGTGCTTCACATGCAACCATGGTGACTTCAGCCAAGCTTGTGGTTTCAGGAGCTCCATTTCCTTGGCCTTTTCTACAACGCGGTAGGCATCGAGTTTGCCGTAGCCGTAAGTATGACTGAATTTCTTCCCAATATATGTCGTGTCCCATTCTTCCTCCTCATTTACGGGGACCGCAGTCTCGACGAGGATGCTTTGCAGGTCCCGCCATGTAAGTTCGGGACGAACAGAGAATGCCAGGGCGAAAATGCCGGCACCTAAAGGCGCTGCAGCAGAGGTTCCACCATGGTTCTCGTAGCACGCGTTGACACCAACATCCGTTGTATGGATCGCATCGCCACTTCCACTGCTGTACGTGACTACCAATTGAGCCGAGCATTTTTCGGAGTAATACGGATGCGTGCCCTTCCTGTCAATTGCTCCGACAGTGATGCTGTAAATACTGTTCGTGTAGCCGTCAAAATTGCAGTTGTCTCCAGCGCCAGCGCCATTCCCTGCAGCGAAGACAAAAATGTTTCCCTTTCCTCCACGACCTTTCTGCACAGCATTGACCATGGCCTTCTCAATCAAAATTCCTGGAGCATCCATGGACATACCGTCATCTGGAGGACCCCATGAACATGAGTAGATCTGGTTTTCCTGATATTTATAATTCATTGCAACGGCCTCATCCTCATCTGTTATGACTTTCGAGAGAATGCGAAGCCCCCCTATCTTAGCATTATACGCAACGCCGACTCCACATACACCATTCCTCACAGCCGCAATCTCCCCGGCGCACCTTGTACCATGTCTGTCGTCTGCGAGGCGTGGTTTAGGCTCATCTGTGTTGTCGTTAAAATCGTATGATCCTTCCGCAAAGTAATTGTCCTTGAGATCCTCGCTGTACATGTCGATACCATCGTCAACCATGACCACTGTAGAATTATGACCAGTGATGCCTTGGGTCCATAGACCAGTGACGTTTATGTCGTGACCCAGTTGTACAGTGTTGAAGAGATGCCACTGGTCACCGAAAATGGGATCCTCAATACTGAGCATCCTAGCAATCTCATCTCTTGCAGCTACCGCTGCTTCCACCGCAACTGGCTTTTTCGTGGGATCGGTGGGCACCACAATGAGTTTCCCTGCCTCTGCACCAGCAGTTGCTCCACTCTCCGCTTCACCCCCGTGCGGCCCATCCCGAGCGGGTGGAGGTGGTATCGTTGTTCTTTTCTGCATCCGTGGCTTCACCTTCTGCTTCTGCGACCAAAGAATCCCATCGAGAGCACCAACGCCTGTTGATACATCTCGTTTTCTCCGCCGCCTTCGCAAAAGATCGAGAACCCCATCTGCTCCATGTTTCCTCGCACGGGGTGACGAGAATGTATGGTGGTCTGGAAGTTCGCCGAGTTTACCTTCATAGTCAAGACCAAGCGCTGAGGCTACCTGTTGAGGTGATACATCCGGTTGAAGGTGCAGCGCGTAGTAGTCATGTGTGTCATGATTTCGAGCGTGAAGGTTTGCAGCGGATGACCAGCTAACCAACGCAAGCAACCCCAGGCATTGTGCAATTCGCATTTTGAGGATGTTCAGGGAACCGCCATGGAGTGAATTAGATATCGCCTCAACGCACTACCAGCGCTGTATATGTTAAAGGGAGAGCTTTGCGTGACGCAGCTCCGAATAGAGTACGTTGCTCGATTTCCCTTTGTCCAATGCTGACCCGGTGAAACTCGCTTGGTGTCAGCGTTAGTCGTAAATTCCGAGAACAAAGATTCCAGGAATTGCAACGGTCGGGTAAATATCTTAGCCAATGGCTTTGTCCGTTGAATAGGGAGTGAAGAAGTGAAACTTATCACAATATGGGCATATGTACAAGTCAATGGCCGTTGCCAAAATACGAGTACAATACAGTACGGAAGACTGTCCTCTATTAAGCCACAGGGCGCGGTGACAGGGGGGGCGTTCACTAGCTGGCGGGATCTCCCATAGCCCGACATTTATCGACAGGGCTGGGCTGGATCAAAGGCTCGTGGTTAGGAACGGAAGTATTCCGTACTTTAGCTCATTCTATCTACTCCTCGCCGTGGTCGTGGTCGTTGTCGGTCTCGTTGGCCAAGATGTCCTTGACGAAGATACCAATAACCTCCATGTTTGACATTTCCACATTGTGTCTCCCTCATGGCGCACCTGTGCATTCACTTTTACCTTGATGCGTTGTCCCATCGTCATTTTGTCAATAAAAAGCTAACCCGAGCTTCTCCTACCGATCTTGTATAGGTCGTCACTGAATTCCAAGAAACTCTGTACCGAAAATATGGAGACTCGACAGGGACCTTCACGTTCTCAATATGCTTCAGCTCCTGCAATTGTTCTAGAGCCTATAAGAGTTGATCCCAAGCTTCCTTTACACGCTTCCATCCCACCTTCCGAAGCGCTGGACCGGTCTCCCATTTTGGATAGCACGACCCAGAATGGCATGGCAAGAAAAGCCTCTCGAAGGCGAAGAGCAAGCGGGACTGGTCCTAATGAGAAGGCGCAGCTGGAGAGTTTTCCTCAACCTCCAGCTCCTGAGGTACCAAGAGCTCCACCGGTGTCTTATCGTGACCCCTATGTCAATGGCCATTCCAGCAGTTCTAGGAACAACAACTCAACGTCATTCGCTGCGCGAGCTCGTGCAATTCCTGGCGACGCGGGATTTATACCTACGAGTCCACCAAGGAATCATTTTGAACCAGATGACCCGATCTCAGCTGACCAGATCAGCAGACACAAACGGCGTGGAAGCATCAACCGCCCTGCTGGCGTAGATTCTCCTCAAAGCCATCACCCGGCTGTGAAATCGCTCGAACCTCCACTTGTTAGTCCAGCTACTCAACAGCAATTTTCAGGCATCGCCGCGCAAAGACAACATCAATCTCCAGACCAGAACTCTCCACAGCAAGCCGTCGAACGAAATATTTCTAGAACATACAAAGATGCCACATCCGCTCCGTCTCGCTCTAATACTAGACGTAGCTCTACTGGCTTAACAGAGCCGCGCTCAGAGTGGGCGGCGGACCGTTCACCCCTACAGAAACTCGAGGTGAAACTCAACGATATAAGTAAAGAAGAGAAAAGAGCTCGTGTAGCGGAGGCAGAACAACAGCTGAGGGAGTCGTTGGCCAACGGCGGACAGCGCAGGACGAGCGTCGACGTCGACCCTGCTGTCAATCGCACATCATCTAGACACGTTTCGGCAGACACAGGCGTTCGTAGTAGGAAAGAGTCATTAGGCCAGCCTAGGGGGGTGCAAGGAGAACCGCTTCCCCGGGACATTGCTGGAGGTTCGGACAACTTTCATGCCGAACACGGCCACGTTGGGGGCAGAAACGGCACGCGCACTGAAAGGCTGCCAGAACCCCTGCAAAGGGACGTATACCAGCAGCCTGGATTCCGACATAATTCACCAGCCACTCATCAGCTTTCACCTCGGGATCGCACACGACAGACAACCGGAAGTGTCGCTGACGTTTGGGGACCGGAGCAGTCGTCAGGAAGGGGTGTACGATTCGAGGGTAGTGGACGGGTAGAGAATCGAAACCCGGGCCTAAAAACTCAGCTAGATAACACAGCCCAGCGGCCTTACCTTTCTGATCAGAAAGGTGCGGACCTGCAATTGGATAGGAGTCCGGGTTCAAGGGGAGCGCAGCGATCGCAGCAGGCAGGATATAGCGAAGGACAATTAGAAATGGGCAATGGATCCTCAAGACAAGTCCCAACAGCGCAGCAGGAGTTATATAGTCAGAGAACTCGGCCGTCTCAGCGTGATGATTCTGCTGCTGCGTACGGTGGTGCACCCGATCCTGTGCCCGGGCACGCTATCCGCGGCCATAACCAGGCTAATGATTATGGAATACCTCCTCAGACCGCTTCCGGAATAGGAGCTAAACAAAAGGTCGGATTTGGCAGTACCCAAGGAGGTGCTGTTGAAACGCCAGTTCATCACAAGCACCATCTATCAGATATCCTGCATCATGGCCAGAGGAACGCAGAAAAGCAGTCTCACGACACTAATGCGGAGCCCAGACCTCTTGATGAGTGGAGGCAGGGCGGCACTGCGCGGCTTACAGCGGCGGACTACAACACGCAAAGTAGCCCCGCGACTACCCAGAAGGCATGGTGGGAAGGCGGTAAAAGTGGGAGTCAACGGAGTTCGGCGAATGCGAAGAAAGAACTCAGCAGTGGAGTGCAATCAGCGAAAGGCAGTTACCAGGATGACTACGGTACGATTCAGTTTTCTTTTTCTACTCGGGGCTTGAGAGCTTCGGAACCATCCCAAAATTTGCTGCAAACGTTCGGTAAGGCCAATGTCAGGCCCTATGTAGGGAACGAGGTCCTTTTGAAGGACAATTCAAAAAAGCGTTCTTGGCTTGAGTATTACAATCCCCTTCTATCACATCATGCAGGTCTAAACCCAGATCTCAGTCTGTCTTCTGCGTATTCCTATTCATGCCCGCATCTTTCCGAGCACGACATTTATCATGAAGATCATATTTGTAAGCCATACATGAGCAAAGAGCTAATCAAAAGTATGCGGGCTATCCGCATACGTGCAGCCCCAAAAACCGACTCTTTCAATCCGCCGCTGTATCTTAAGTGTGGCCCATTACTCCGCTATACCGGTCTGAAGAGAGACATACAACAAAGCACAAGCAGCCGTAGTGCTCCATCGAGCACCGAGCGCGAGTACTGGAGAGGTAGCGTAATGATTGTGACTTTGGACGCTGAGTCCACTTACAAACCTGCACCAAAATTACGAGTATACCCTGAGCCAATGGACCTTCTACCCCCGCCACCACAGCGAGTAGACGGAGACAGCGGTTACGATCTTCCTGCGGAGTATATCGATCCTATTGCAGGGCTTCCGAAACTCTCAAGGACTGGGAAGACTGTATATGTGAAGCCAGTAGAAGATCTCGACCAAGAAGCAGATCTATCGCGAGTGGAAGACGATACTGGTTTGTATGAAGAAACTCGCACAGCAGCTGTCCCAACGTCTTACGGCACGCCTGACTTCCGCCCTGGCCGCGGTAATCCCCAGAAGCCAGCCAACATCGATGATCGCCCTGGTAATGCGCGAAAGCCAATGAAAGGCCAAGAAGTCCGGGGTGTGAGACTGCATGCAGAACGGGGCTGTACGTTCTGGCGCTTCAACTTAGAGATTGAGCTTGTTGCTCATCAAGCTCGGATCGCGTACCGTATCAATAACTCTGCGTCGGTAGGGTTTTGGGTACCTGCTAAGGGACAGACCATGAACGTGATGTTCCATAGCTGCAATGGCTTCAGCATGAGTGTCAAGTACGTTATTATACCTTGCGCCGAGTTGATTGCTAATCCGTTCGTAGTCCAGCTGAATTTTCCGGCCCTGACCCTCTATGGCGTGACGTGCTCAACAGTCATCAGACTCGACCATTCCATGCGATGTTAGGCGGCGGAGATCAGGTTTATAACGATGCTGTAATGACCCAGACCAAGCTCTTCCAACAATGGCTTAACATCAAGAACCCCCACCACAAACACGAAGCAGAATTTACCTCCGAAATGAGGGACGAATTGGAGAACTTTTACCTCGAAAGGTACTCCATGTGGTTTTCACAAGGTCTTTTCGGCATGGCTAATTCTCAAATTGCAATGATCAATATATGGGACGACCATGGTAGGTATTTTCTGCATTTCATCGGGCCCATTTCGTCGAATGACGCTCCCAATTGAGATCCTTCTACTTACTTTTCACCCCAAAGAACACTGTATGATGAGGTGGCTGCTTTGGCTAATTTATGGCACAGATATTATCGATGGCTATGGTTCGTATCCACATCACTTCATGAGTACACCGGTTTTCTGCGGTCTTGGCGAGGTCGCATTTAAATACTACATGCTGTTCCAACATCAGAGCGTTGTGGATGAAGGCCAAGCGGATGAGCCCAGCTGGTTACTGGGCGCTGCGCCAGGGCCTTACATCAACGAGCTCAGCAGGAGCGTTTTCATGTTTCTTGGGAAGCATGTTGCTTTTCTTGGCATTGACGCCCGAACAGAGCGCATGGTAAGCCTTGATTCCATTTCTTGTCGCGAGATATACTGAACTTTCACAGCGAGATGAAATTTTGAGTGAGGCGTCTTATGAGCTGATTTTCGATCGATGCCGGCGAGAGATCATCGAGGGCGAAACAAGACATCTAATCGTACTTCTAGGAGTCCCCATCGCTTACCCGAGATTAGTCTGGCTCGAAACATTGCTGACAAGTAGATTGATGGACCCAGTGAAGGCGCTTGCGAGGACTGGAATGCTTGGGGGCTTCCTCAATAAGTTTGATGGTGGTGTGGAGATTCTGGATGACCTTGACGATCATTGGACAGCAAAGAGACACAAGAAAGAGAGGAACTGGTTCATTCAGGAGCTTCAGGAGTTAGCTGCTGAGAAGTCCGTTAGAGTGACAATCCTTGGGTAAGCGCGTACAATTTCGAACACCATGTTCATCCACTGATAGGTATTGCAGTGGCGATGTACACTTAGCGGCAATCGGTCAATTTCACTCGAATCCAAAGCTGAAGGTACCCAAGGACAGGGATCATCGGTATATGGCTAATATCATCTCCTCGGCAATCGTCAATACGCCTCCTCCAGAAGTAATGGGAGATATACTGAACAAGCGTAATAAGATACATCATTTTGACGCTGAGGTAAGGAACCTCGTGATAATTATGGGTATGGGACTGACCGCATCTCAGACTGACGAAAACATGATACCTATGTTCACTCACGACGTTGACGGCAAGCCGAGAAATAATAAACACCTTCTCCCACGCAGGAACTGGTGTTCTATACGAGAATATCATCCAGGCTCCACGCCTCCTCCTACACCTCCAGAATCCGAACCTGAAACAGAGAGTCAAGGATCCCCACGCCCAGCCAACCGCCTCCAGAGGACTCTCTCACTCACCAGAGGCGACGTCAGACCCGGTAACTTGATTCGGCGTCTTTCCGGACGCGGTCCCCCACCTTCAAATGAATATCCACCGTCTAACGAATACCGCCCCCAATCGGCCTCTGCCGCATCTCCAACAGGAGACGGCTTCTTTAATACCCCCGGGAAATCCCCAGCAAATCCGCCCAACCTCGACGGCAACGGCAGCAGCACCATGATGCGCCACAGCTCCGCGCCCCCGCCACGCCCCGGAAACTTCCACCGCCGGCCCACAAACATGAGCGAAAGAGCCGCAACCCGAGGCGATAATGACGAGGACATCACTGGCCATATCAATCTCGAGCAGGGCCTCGATATCGTGCTCAACTGTGAAGTTAACCAAAGGGACCCCGCAGGCATTACGGCTCCTTACCGCTTGCTGGTCCCGGCTCTTCGGTATGCAGGGCCTGGAGACCCGAATATTTTAGACTATAAGAAGACAAGAAATGTGCTGAAAAGACTTACTACGATGAGGCATACGGGAAGAAAGAAGGAGCCGGGGTTGGCGGCAGGGCAGGGGCAGGGGAATTGGGGTAAGAGTGAGAGTGAGATTGGGAGCGATGAGGGAATTGATGAGGCTGCTATCGGACAGCGGCGAGATTGGTACAATGGGCGGAACGGGAGTATGCCCGAGAGGAACTTGACGCAGAGGAACAAACCGGATTGGGCGATGGACGGCGCCGGGGCAGCTCCAAGAGGAACCCCGAAACAGCAACAGCGCCCAGACGACGACGGGGGGATGGAGTTCCTAGGACAGAATTTCGGCACGCGACCAGCTACTGCTCGAAGGGACGACCGCGGGGGGGATCTACAGAGGTACCCCAGCGCCACGCAGGAAACGGGATACTCGGCGCACGTTACGGCACAACCGCAGAATTCGGGATACCCCGGGCGAAAACTCAGCAAGGCGGAGAGGATGATGGGGGTAGGGAGCGACGAAAGTCCTCGTGGTGATATTAATAATAACGGTGGTAATGTCACACCGACGGGGCTGAGGTTGCAGGGGCAGAGCGGACAGGGATTCCAGGACGTAGAAGATGGATACGGGAGGCAGGAGGAACCGAGGGGGTATAGTGGGATTGAGGCGTATGGAGCGAAGCAGCCGAAGTGGAAAAGATATTTGAGTGAGACATTTGGGGGGAAGTAGTAGCGTCAAGGGAGGGGAGGAGTGATCACAGAAGGGAGGGAGAAGAAGGGGGCCTTTTTTGAGATTACAGTATTGGGTAGTTTCGCTTTCGCGGAGCGTGTATAACGTTAGTGGCGAGGAGGTAGTGTTAATAAGCTGTAGCGGAAAAGGCAAAGCATATTGGAAATACCGAAAAAGCTATGTACTGAAATGTTTCGGTGACTCCAACATGTTCTTTCAACAAGCTATGCTGTGCTTAACCTCCGACGCCGTTCGCTGATAACAAAGCACCCATCCACCCACCCACTCATCATGCACACATCACATCTCTCAATCATCAAAACGCCATCCCCAACCCCCTTGGAGCTTCAAGCCACCCCCTCAACCATGTCCCCCTCCGCCTCCATCTCCTTCAGATACCCCTCCCACACGCTCGCAACCCCGCTATAAAACTCAACATGCTTATCCGCCAGCTCTCCCAACGTATCCCGCCACTCGAGCGCCTTGATGCGCTCAAAATCCGCCACCTCCCTTATCACCTCCTCGTCGAACATTTCCGTTGTTCGTTTCGCCTCCTCGACATCCCGCGTTAGTTTCTCAATCGACAATTCTAGTCTCCGCACCCTGTCCCTTCGGGACTGCTCGTGGTCGACGCCGCGCACGTCTTCGATTTTGCTCCGGATGAAGTTGCTGGGGTTGCTGAGATTTGGGTGCGGGGGGGTGGAGGCGAGGGTGTCGCGGTCGGCGACGGCTTTGGCGAGGTATTCGGTGAGAGCTTCGAAGTCGAGTTGTTTCTGCTCGCGGGTTTTGAGGAGCGCTTTCACGGAGACGATGTAGGCTTCCATGTCCCGCAGCGAGCCGAGGTAGTTTTGATCGGTGTGTTCTTTTAGTCCGGTCAGGCCTTTGGCGGTTTGTTCGACCCCTTGGGCGAAGGAATGGAGGGGAGCTTCGACGCCGGACTCGAGAGAGATTAGGCGCATGAACTGGGTGGAGAGGTCGAAGTAGTCTGTTTCGAGGTCTGCTTCGCGGCGCCCTACGCGGGCAACGATTTTCTCAACGTTAGAGAGATCTTCGTCGAGTTTGTCGGCCTTTTCCCGCACATCGATGAAGCGTTTGTCTGGTTTGTGGACTTTGCTGAAGGCGTTGACGAAGGTATCGGCGACACTATCTAAAAGGCTGTTGCTTTCCGACATGCTGTTTCTCGATGGGCGTAAGCGCATGTGCGCGTTCCAGTCGGGGGATTCAAGGAAGATGGTCAGGAGTAAGGAGCGGCGAAGGACGGGGTGGTGTGAGAGGCGTTTAAGGAAGCGATGGAGCGAGTGGGCTCGACGGGAGGTGAAGTCAGGGCCAAAGCGGTCACCACGGACGTATTCGAGTTTGTGTTTGTCGGGCAGGGGAGGAACGGCGCACTGGGTGTAATCTTTGGAAAGCGTTTTGTAGAGGAAGACGAAGTCAGTGAAGCGGCGGCGTACGCTGAAGGTGGGAGCTTGGAAGGATTTGAAGTCCGTCTAAACAGTTGAGGGTTAGCTGGTGGATGTTGTAGACAGAGTCCTCAGACCATGGGCGGCATAAACGTACGTGTGTGGTGACAAGATATGACACATAGGCATCTTTCGTTGCATCGTTCTCCTTTTTTGGTGAATCAACGGTGCAGTCAAGCCTTCCATCTCCAATTCCTGCAAGATCCACGGCATCCGCATTCCGTCCTGCCTGTGGTGGGGGGGTGGTCATTCTTCTCTTCCCATTGGTGCTGGAGAAATCTCGGTGTACGTTGTCGCTGGGGCCTGCGGTATCGGGTCTGGAAGAGTCATCTTCTGGCTCGTTTCTCCATGAGACGCTGTCGAAGTCGTTGTCCATTACAGCTCGGACTGTGGAGAAAAGAGGGTGAATACAGAGGTCGACCGGACTGGAAAGAAGAACGACGACTTCCTACTCCAACATGAACTCGTATAGCCGGATTCAACGGTTTCTTCGCTTGAACTTTGGTACACGCGCCGCTTCGATTAAGAGAAGCCTGTCGTGCCTGTCAAACCGTTGGGTGGAGGTGCCGTACCTAGGTATCCTGCTTAGTCAACAAGGCTGATGAGTATTCAGCCCTAAGAACTATAAAAGTGGAAGGCTTCTGGGCGCGGTATTCAGTGCTGCATTACCCACGAAAGTAACGAGTCTTACTCCCCTGTAACTGCTCGTCCGATCCACCAATTCTTAGTAAAGACATAGTAAGACTAGAAGGTTCGGTTGCAACATATAGGACCTCGTTGAATGTCATACATGTTGAATTCTAAGGCCGCTAATATATCTAGATCTAAGGTATCATCTAAAACTTTCTGTACGCAGGCGGTCGTTGACTAACGCTCCCAAATAAGTCTAATCTATATTGCACCCCCAATGCAACATGCAATCCCCGCAATCCCCATCCAAATATTACAACCCATTTGCCCGAACCCCCAAAGCCCACAGCCCACAGCCCACCATTGCTACCGCTGCGGGGGCTGCCTGTCCAAGCCAATAGCCCCTTCTTCATCCTCAATCCGAAAGACATCCTCGTCTTCACTAGCCTCATCCTGATACCTGTCCCCACCAGCAACCCCGTAATCGAGAAAATCTATTTGGTCGTCCTCTAGCAACGTTGGGGTTACGGCCTGCGCTTCCGAATCGTCGGCGAAGTCCTCGGGTTGGGTCGTGGAATGCCGGCCGTCTTGCCGCTCTTCGGCTTCGAGTTCTTGGGAGCGGGCAATGGTTTTCCTATATATAAGCCATCCGGTTAAAGCACCAAGGATCATACCGCCGACTATGCTGGCCCAGTTGATGGCTTTCGTGGTTGCGTCCATTTTCTCTCCGCTTTTGGCAATCACGGCGAGTCTTGACCCTATAAATACGTGGATCAAGAGCTTTGGCGTAGCGATTGCGGTCGCAAGGGCGTATGTTAGTGGTTGCACTGTTGGGACTGTTGACATTGCTCCGTTTGAGAGCGAATATGGGAGCGGACAGAGCCGGATCATGCAGAGAAGTTTTAGGCCGTCATGCTTCATGACTAGGGAGAGAGCTGCGAAGCGAGGATCGTTTGCTACGAGGCGTTTGACGAAACCTGAGAGAATTGTGCGCGATACCAGGAATGAGCAGAAGGAACCCATGATGGTAGCGGCGGCGACAATGAACCACCTATGAAGATGAGGTCAGCAATGGCCCTCCAACGATATTGCTAATTTGCCAAAAAACCTCACCCTATTGGGAACCCATAAACAAATCCAGAGATAGTTACACAAGTCGAATACCCGATGATAGGTGGAAATGCAGTCATGAAAGTCATAGCCCAAAGGATCAGCCATCCGCCTCTTAAATTCTTCCATTTCACGGCTATAGGTTCCAACCATGCAAAGATCTGCTCGTTGAAAACGAAGAACAGTATAGTCAACGTCAACGCCGTCAAAACCGCTACAGCCACAGCTACTCTTTGCAGGGGCGACAATCGCTTTACTATGTGAAGGGATTGCCGCTGTATCCGTTCTATCTTATCGACGACTCTGTCTCGTAATCGTCCCCCGGAGGATTGATTGCGAGGGAAAGTCTGGCTCGAGCGGTGGCGCGACCATGATGTTCGGGACGGTTGGCTTGAACCTTTGGGAGATCGCGGAGGGGATATGGGTAAGGCTAGGGATCGGGCGGTGGCATTGTAATCGGCGGGCATGTCTAGGATAAAGTGGTATGGACCGCTTCCGGATCACGGATGCATCTTGCTTGCGTTGTTTTGGCTATGCTGGGTATGTTGGGTCCAGCATTGAATTTGATGAATAGCTTCCTGACAGCTGTACGTACTACATACCAAAGTAAGGTAATGACATTGAAGCCTAGGGTACGGCGCGGATGGCCAGCGCTAAGCGCTGTCAGCACAGGGCTGAAACTTCGGATTTAGGTCGGACTTAGATCACCTCCACTCTTCAACTTCAACTTCAACTTCAACATCGAGGAAGATTGCCGGTCGTGATTTGTTTCAAGGGCTCATATAGAGTTCTTTGAATGTGGTAAAACTCAAGCCCAAATGCTGTTTAGTTTATTGAAGTTACAACAACAAGCCATTCTCATCAAATCCCCCCCTCGGAATCCGCAAAAGAGGAATACTCCGTACCAAACTTTTCCACCTAAAAACCATAATATCATCATATTCAAATCAACAGTCAAAGCCCTAAGATTCCATGCTGGTTCCCAAATTACCTGTTAACAACAAAGAAATGTTGCCAAGCGGCCGGCGAGGATAGTCCGTCTCCTGCCCTCCACTGCAGCCTTGAACCTCAGTCATTCCTGAAGCCCGATTTTCATCCGAATACATCTTCGAGAGCCTCTAGCCAAGATACGGGCGCCAACCATACTCTGTATTCAGATAAGGAGGTTGCCTTAACTTTCGGTAGCGAGCCAAAGATGCTTCCCGGCTTGATCGCATCTGACCCTCAAGCTGCTCTTCGAAATTACTCCGCTGCTCTGCTTGCGGCGCGCTAAGAAAGTAGTCTCTTTGCCTCTTTGCCCTTTCCATCATAGCCCGTTCCTCCCTGCATCTAGCTTTGAGTTTACACTCATGATCGTGTTTGTGGAAGGGCTCGTTTCGATTTTGTTTCTCGCACCAAATGCGAGCGATTTCTCTCGGGGCTCCACCACACTTATATTCCTCCCAGTGAGAGCGACACATTGTGGAAGAAGAATTGGAGCCAGAGGAATCTGCAGGACTTTCGAATGTAATGTAGCTGTGTGGTAAGGAATATCAAATAACGACAATATCAACAGCTCCTAAGATGTCCGAAGGAATTTTACTTCTTCGAAGACGAACTCGACCCGAAAACCACATATTCCTGGCCATGGGGAACGGTATCGTATCATATATTAGAAGAAAAGTATTGTTGGGGCTATGCTGAAGAGTGAATCGAAGGGCTGCTGCAACAAGCCGCAAGATTGAAGAAGAAATTCATTACAGGTCCCAACAGATTCTGAGTTTAGATTCATTTCTTGCAGATACGAAGGCTTCACTGCGGTGGTCCGCCGTTCAAGCTCGTCAAGGTGAAGGGACTGGCAGAAGTTCGATAAAAAATATGTTTCCGGCTAGTCCGAAAAACAAACATCTTGACCTACGAAAGCTGCAATTGTGAGGCGATCAATCAGAACGGATCCAGCAGGAGGTGAATTGACTTTGCTTGACGGACCGAAGGGCGTGATGTGAAGATGTGGGAGCAGCGATACCAAGGCTTAAAACCCGTATTCATTCAAAATCGGGTTATTTACATGAGTAATGATATGAATGACAAAGTCGAAAGCTCTCCCGTGTAATGCATACCTGTTATTCGCACCCCTCACCCTTCCCCCCCCCCTTACCACTTTCTCTCCTCGCTACAAACAACCACAATCTTCTTCTTCAATTCCTCCCTCCTCTTCTCCGCCTTCGTCCGCTTCACCTTCTCCGGCCCCAACCCCACCGCCGCCTCAATCTGCTGCGTCCCGTTCTGAAACACCAACGCCAGTTTCCCCGCCATTGAGCTCGGCTCACGATCCGCGTCTGCCGTCGGCGTTACCGGTCTCAGATAGTTTTCCGAGAACGGGACGGAGGCATAGCCGTGATGGGAGGTGAATCTTGCGGACTTGGGGGTTTTGGGGGTCTTGGGAGGTGGCGATTTGGGGGATCTGATGGGGGAACTTGTACCGAGGATTTGGGCGGCTTTGGGGGGAATGGGAGGGCTACAGAGCTCATCTGACAGGCGGGACCTTCTGGTTTTGGTTGTGGAGAGGCTTGTTAGGGTCTCGTACATGTCATGAATGCCATCTGAGAGACCCTGTTGAAGGCTTGATTGTCTTCTGTGGGAAGATCTTGATGAGGATGGCCTTTGCTCTGGCGCTTCGACGGAGCTTCGTCGTCGATGGAGTGCCTTTCTGGCACGAGATTTGAGCGAGTTTCGAAATCCCGCATGGATGCTATCGCCATCGGAAGACGAGTAAGAAAAGCGGCTTGTTTCCTCCTTGATCTGGTCAGTACCGCTGACTCTCAGTGGAGATGGGCAGAGGGAGTTATCAACAACGTCTGTGATTCTTGATGTCATTGCGGAGGGAGATAGCTTTGCGTTGTAGGATTCGGGGTTGAAGCTAGGAATGACACAAGATCTTGTGTGTAAGACACACTCGTAGTTGCCAGCGTGTTGCTCTGCACTTTTTGCACGGCCATTATGATGTAATTTTGAGGGTGACTCGGTAGGATATTCACCGCTCAGCCGTGCCGGTATTTGCTCGTGACTCGACAAAGACAAGTTTTCTGACCTTGCTTTTTGTGCCCGTTGCTTTTCTACAGACCAATCTGAGGCTGGATGAAGCTGCTCGTTGCGGGCTAATTGTGGTCTAAGTGGTATTGGATCCGGTAACCCTGAGGTACTCGAACTGTATGTTGATGGTTGAAGAAAAATATGTGGTGGTAATATTGCGTCCTTTCTACTCCTCTGATGTGTGTTCATTTTTTCCTCTTCCGAGGTACTGTAGACGCTGGAAAGAGAGACGATGGAGGGCGATGGTGGTAGAGGCTTGTGATTGCTGACAGAAGTGTCAATAGATACGGAGATTACGCCGTAGATTGGAGTCTTCCAAAAAGGCTTCTCCATACCACTGTGAGACGGAAGCTTGACTTCGTGTGCAATAGCCGCAAATTTTTCGTGTGGGAATTGGGATATCAGTGAATCGTTACTATACACACAACCGCTTACAAAGATGTAAATACCAACATGAATGAGAAAGCAGATAATGTATCCATCATAAGCTGAGAAGGAAGAAAGCTTCTCCATAATGAAGAGGGTATTTGTCATGGCCACAAGCCACTCTTTCACGCGTGGCGATGACATACACTCAAAAGTATTGCAATACCATGTGAGAAGAATAGAGATGGTGTAAATACACAAAGAACTCAGGCCTTTGTATAGCGGTCTATTAGATTTCGGATCTCTGAGGGGAGTGTGATCCAGTAAAGGAAGGCTCAGGAAGGCTCAGGAAGGCTCATTCTAAATCATCTAGATTCAAGCCATATAGTTTCTCAATATAAGGAAGCATGAAAGCGCTTGCTTCCTGGATGGTAGTGGCGTGACCGGATGCTTTGGCACAAGGAGTAGAATTTGATATTGACCGGATTTAGTTAGCTCCACTACGGCTTGAATGAAGAACGTGATAGTTAGCCTCAGGTCTCCAGTCAGCATAGACGATCGACGGGATTGTTTTCCATTTGACAACGATGTCAGTCGTCAGACCTTTTGCGATCGTTTGGTCTTTCCAGCTTATAATCATCTATACCGACACACTCGAGGTGGACACTTGCTTCAAAGTATTTTTCTTTCTACCTTTTCTCGAGACGAAGTTGACGCCAAGCAACTGATGCTCGATTCGAAACGCAACGCTGCCGTTCGGAACGATGTAAGATTTTGAGTAGTATCTCTGGAGATAGGAGATACAAGTCGAACCCTGGACCCATATATAACAACTACTGACAAGGTGAATGGTGGCATCCTATTCCACAGGCTGAGCTATGATGAGCTTCCTTACCGTCTCAAGTTGTATTCGCGTCACCTGGAAAGCCAATCATTTGTCGTGCTGTTGTGCATGAAGTGATGTGGAATCGAAGTTGTGGAAGCATCTTCCTTTCCCCTGCTTAGTATGTACTCGGGCCTGTGCCGACTGCCGAGGCTCAGCAGCCCTACTCCGGCCTTGACCTCCCAGAAATACATCCCCCACTAGAGTAATAATACTCGATTTACAATTGACAAAACATTGTGCATTTCAAATACAATTGCAGCACTAAACTATATTACTTCCAGCGCCAGTCTCTGCTCTTTCATCTTATTTCCTACCTGGAGCCAACATAAAAGCCCATCTACTTTCTCCAAGTAGATTCTACATTTCTCCTCTCTACCACCCCATAGCCACCACCAAACTGTTCTCCTCCACCTTCCGCCGCGCCGCCACCTCTCCCCTCCGCTCCAGCCTCAGTGTCTCCCTTGCAGCAATCGCATCTATCCAGCAGAGGAGTCCCGCCCCATCGGCCCAGCTTCCCCACCTGTCCCGGCCCTCGGGCACCCAAACCAGAAGGATGCACTCCCGCGTTATCATAATCGGCTCTGGTCCTGCTGCCCATACCGCAGCGGTCTACCTGGCAAGAGCAGAGTTGCAACCTGTGCTCTACGAAGGCTTCCTCGCTAATGGCATAGCCGCTGGTGGGCAGCTCACGACAACGACAGACGTCGAGAATTACCCTGGTTTTCCTGACGGCGTTGGCGGGCAAGAACTGATGGTATTTCGCCCCACTCTCCCTTTGTAAAATCCCAATGGCTAACGATGATTTCCCCCCGACTAGGACGCCATGCGCGCACAATCTCTCCGCTTCGGCACAGACATAAAAACTGAAACAATCTCCCACGTCGACCTCTCCTCCCGCCCCTTCAAACTGTTCTCCGAAAACGCCCCCGAAACCCCCATAACCGCCTCCGCCCTCATCATCGCCACCGGCGCCTCAGCCCGCCGGCTCAACCTCTCAGGCGAGGAAAAATACTGGCAAAACGGCATCTCCGCCTGCGCCGTCTGTGATGGCGCCGTGCCCATTTTCCGCCAAAAGCCCCTGGTCGTGATAGGAGGCGGCGACAGCGCAGCCGAGGAAGCGATTTTCTTGACCAAATATGGAAGCCACGTCACCGTGCTCGTCCGCAAAGAAAAGCTCCGCGCGAGCAAAACGATGGCGACGCGATTGATCTCGCACCCGAAAGTCACCATCAGATACAACACCGTCGCCACCGAAGTCACGGGCGAGCCCGGCGACCGAGGCCTCATGACCGGGCTACGGATCAAAGACATCAAGAGCGGGCAAGAAGAGGAGCTAAAGGCGAACGGGCTCTTCTACGCCGTGGGCCACGATCCAGCGACCAAGATGTTTCAGGGCCAGGTGGACTGTGATGGCGAGGGGTACGTGCTTACGAAGCCGGGGACGAGCTATACGAATGTGGAGGGCGTGTTTGCGGCCGGGGATGTGCAGGATAAACGGTATAGGCAGGCGATTACTAGTGCTGGTATGTGCACACCCATCTGCTCACTTTGCGAGGGCTGCCTTCTTGTAGGAGAGCAATAGTTGCTGACAGATCTCGACTGCATAGGATCAGGCTGCATCGCAGCGCTCGAAGCGGAGAAATTCCTAGCGGAGCGGGAAGACGAGGATGTGGCGAATGGCATTGAGGGGGAGAACCAGGCGAAGAAATCAGAGCTTAACGGCGCCGTGCCGGAGTATCGGTCGAATCCTTTGTTATAGAAGATTGTCTGTTTCTTTCTATGGTTGTACATGTATAGAAAGTTCATGGGTCAAGAGGGAGGGAAAGAGCGTGCTTAATAGATGCTGGAGATCGGGATGGAGATGCATAAAATCCAAAATACCAGTCCCCATAGATGGCGATGAGACGCAGCCGCGTATCCCACGGACTTGAAACCTTTACCGTGTACTTTTGCGATGAACCATACTCAAGCTTCCCTCTTCGTCCCACATCCTTAACCCACACCCTCACAACCCATACCCACACAAAGCACACACCTGAGCCTTCACAGCTCATACCCATCCTAGCCCACTACTCCACTCTCCACTTACAAACCCCAACCCACCCCCCAACACCCTCACAACACCAACCTAAACGTCGCCACCTCAAACGCCCTCAACTCAATGTGCGCCGCCCCATCCACCCAAATCACACCCTCGCCGTCATCCTCCAGCACATTACACCTCACACAACCCTTCACATCCAACCCACTCCTCAGCACCCCCCTTGCCCTCCCGCCCAAACTCTCATACACCCTCACAACCACACTCCTGCCCTTTCGCTTCGGCAGCTCCCCTCTGCTGACATCATCGTCGTCTTCGCCGCGCTTGATGCAGTCGAGGATGAGGGCTGGGGAGCCGGTCAGGGTGATGGCGCTGAGGAGGGAGGTGGTGGCGGCGAGGGTGGAAGAGGGATGCGCGTAGAGGCGCATCGGGTGGTTGAAGTTATAGGCGGTGCGGATGGTGCGGGAGTCGAGGGGGCCGGCGTGGGGGAGGATGGCGAAGCGGATGTGGTGGCGACCTAGGGGGCGCTGGTCAGTTGGATGCGTGGGTGGGGGGATATGGCGAAGAAAAGAGTTTATATCAATTGAAGGGATTTGACTTACCCATGTCGGCATGAGCGTCTGGAGCTTTGGGCGCTCTAAGGAGTGACAGACGCATCATGTTACCGCAGGTTGCGAACCCATATTTGCTGTCATTCAGGACCGATACACCATAACCGTTCTCTGACAAATCCGCCCACTTATGGCTGCAGACTTCAAACTTCGCCATATCCCAGCTCGTATTGTAATGGGTCGGCCGTCGAATGATTCCGTATTGAGTCTCGTACGACGCTTCAGTGTTCACAATGTCCACCGGGAACTCGACCTTGAGGAACTTCATGTTTTCCCGCCACTCTACCTCGCTGGCCATCTCGATATAACTCGGTTGGCCTTCGATACAAGCGGCTAGGCTTACTGTGGTCTTGATCCAGCTGCGCTCGCTGATCTTGGTTTCAGTAATCAAGCTTACCCTGTGAGGACCGTGCTCAACAATCTCGCTTTTGCCTGGGGGTAGCTCCTCTCGAGATTCCAGATGATAGACCTCTACATCCCAAGCTTGCCAGTACAGCGGCTTGTCATCGAATATGACAAACTGGTTGGCCTTCCCACCTTTGGCGATGATCTGGCGATTCTCTGAACGATCGAACAATGAAGTTATTGCCCCACCTTCTACCTGGAGTCTGTAGTGGTTGTTTGACAGCTGGAAGACTCCTTTCTTGATCTCTTTGATGGATGCTGAGGAATTGACGCTTTTAGATGAATCTGAAAGTGACTCGGCCGGGATGACACCCGTATTTCCCTTGATTAAAACGTATTCCGGGCCTTTGGATTCCAAATCGTCGGGAAGTTTCATGATTTCTGCACGAGGCCAGGGGAGAGTGTTAATTGCGGTCGTGACACCGTGTCTTGAGAAGCCAAGAGTAGACAGGGCCTCTTTCATGACTTTCTCACCAGTCTTGAAAACTTTGGCATAAAGCTCGTCCGAATCATCGTAGACCATTTCGATGCAGCTGCCAGGAAGACAATCGTGGAATTGACAGAGCAAGATATTTTCCCACATATCGTCGATATCCTTCTTCGGGTATTTGTAGGAGGTGTCCTTCATTGAGGCTAGAGTAGCAAGGTACTCGACGTCATGCATCATGATTTCTGTTTTCCGATTATTCCATTTGTTATTGGCTTGCGTAGTGTATGTGCCACGATGTAATTCGAAGTAGAGCTCCCCATACCAAGTAACGAATTCAGTTCCATCTTCTGCTTTCTTCTCCAGCCGATCGAAGAAGTCCTCGACCGAGACACCCATGTTGACTCGAGGCAACAGACCAACCTTGTCACTTATTCCTCGGCACCTTCGGAGCTTCTCCAAGTGCTCCCATGTGGGTCCCCCTCCACCATCACCTTTGCCGAACATGAGTAACGACGTCTTGTCTTGGTCCATCGACTTGTGTTGCGTTACGCTACGTCTCACATCACCAAAATGCGCATCAGCAGTGTATGTTTCCGAGGGTGCCATATGACATATGACTTGGCTACCATCGAGAGAGACCCAACGGAATGTTGTGTGGGGAAAGTTATTGATGTTGTTCCAGCTTAACTTTTGGGTGAAGAAACGACTCATCCCAGCAAGACGGCACAGCTGTGGTAGCTGACTTGAATACCCAAAGGTATCTGGCAGCCAGAACGTCTTGCAACGTTCGCCGAAGTGGCTCTCGAAGAATCGTTGACCATATAAGAATTGGCGAACAAGTGATTCTCCACTAGGCATATTCGTGTCATGCTCTACCCAGCTACCGCCAATAGGCTGGAAGGTACCTTTCTTGACTTTGGCCTTGACGCGGTCGTAGAGTGCTGGATAGAGTTGTTCGAGCCATTTGTACTGCTGAGCTTGTGAGACAGCAAATCGATGCTCTGGGTAGCGATCCATAAGATTACACTGGTTCGACCAGGAGCGAGCAACCTTGCGTTTCGTTTCTGCCCATGGCCACAGCCAGCAGGTATCAATGTGGCAATTTCCGACAGCATAGACGATAGACTCGTTATCAGTATCGTAGACCTTGGACGAATCAACCTTATCTCCTATGTATTTGCTTGCAATCTTCCGACCCTCTAGAATGGATTCTTGGCTTCCATGACCAGCAATGAAAGTATCCATGATGGCATTTCCCACTTGAAGAGCCTCATGTGATTCCCAAGAGTCTCCAGGAAACTCTCTTGCAGCATCTGTAATGCTTCTTAGCGATAGCGCACGGAGAGATCCTGAAGTTCATACCTCCAATGATCCAGAAGTCAATGTACAATGCTCTGGCTGCTTGGTTCACTGCAACAATGTCTGCCAAGTACAGCTGAAAGTATACGTCTGGATTGGGCGGCTGAATAACATCACCTCCGTTCGCATTACCAAACATGCGATTGCAGGCCATCTCGATATAGAAAGTATGGAATTCACCATCCCGGAACGTCTTCGGAAAGATCCATTCCCTGCGCTCCCCACCTCCTGTAAGACCTTGCAGCGGTTCGCCATCTTCGCTCCATACAAGTCCTTCGTTGTTGGCATCCCAATGGAACTCGAGCAGCTCCTTGTCCTTCAGGTGCGACGGTACCTTCAGCTGGATCTTGAACCAGTGTGTTGACCAACTTGGTCCGAAAGATTCCCCAACATTTGTTTTCTCGAATTCTTGCGACGTGGCCTCCTTAAACGTAGGTCGAGCCAGGTCTGGAGGGGAGTACACTGAGAGCTTTACGCACTCTTCCCCCGAAGCTCGTCCCTCGTAGAATTTCCTAATTCTACCTTCAGCATGCGGTTGGGGGTGCCAGATCTCTTCACATACCCCCGTAAGTTCTCGGGCTCATACTGTCCACTACCTGTGAATTGGCCGAGTCGATCTTTGTAGATGCTGTGGATCTGTTGCCCTACAGGACCAGCTGAGACCTTGGGCAAGGAGCTCGACATAGCTCTGATTTGAGTCTCGCCGCCCATGTTGACGCGAGGGTAGGCTTCAATGATCTGCTTGACGTGTATCGGTTTGAAGGCGGAGTGATAGAAGGATGCTGTGTTGGTAGGATTTGACAGCTTAGCTACTCTAGCTATCCCGGTACAAGTAGGGTAGTGCCATGGGGATAAGCTAAATTCGGGGCGGGAACAATTCCGCGCGAGGCCCAGCCCTGGCAGCCGCTCCCAGAAACTGTTGTTTGGATCACAACAAGGAAAAGTCCAAGAGTTGTGGTATTGTTTCGATTTTTTGGTTTGCTGCGGCTGTTACGCTATCCTATCTTCCCCTTTGGAGCTATCGGGGCCTCCTCTACCACCTTGACCTTCCCTTCACTTGCCTCCTCCACGCTCTCCGCTGCCACGCTCTTCTCCTCCAGCATGCTTTTGTCAAAGCTCTTTGGATCAATTCCCAAGATGCCGCCGACACTGTCTCCAGCCACACTAAACTCCCTAAAGGCATACTTCCACTCAGTGAGCCATCCCCGAATGGCCTTACCAACCTTGTCCTTGCCGTTCTTGCTGTGATGCCCAGTTCCCGTAATCGCATACACAGGACGACTCGAGCGCTGTTGCTCCACTAGCACCCGCTCAAGATATTCTACTGCTTCTTCCGGGTGCAACCCGTGGAGATCAACGTATATTTCGGAAGAGGCCGAGCTGTCCTTGTTCCGTTCCTCATAGAGCAGCCTAGCAGCTTCCCGATGAGCTTTCCGCATCAAGTCGTTCTCAGACTGGCCCCGCAAGCTAAGAGCCTTGGCTGCTCGAGCATCATTGCGATTCCAAGCTTGGGCAGCACTGAGTCGAGGGTTAACTTATTTTTGATAATACGACATTGTGGCTCACCTTTGTAGAAACTTATTTCGCAGACCTCCATGCTTGAAAGCTTCTTGTCTAGCCTTCATATACGCTTGATTCGCTTTGGCGCCCGTCTCCAGCCAGGGCACGTGTTGCGGCGCTGGTATAGCATTGGCTGCTACGCTGTTTTCGCGGCTCCCGGTATAACTCTTGCGGGTCATAAGACCCTTGCGGAGCAAGCCAGGCGCTGGTGAGGGCGACATTCGAACGACGTCGGCAAGCGAGCCGGGTAAGTTTTCTTTGTTATTGTGACCATGTCCATGGCCACCACGCTTACCGTGATGTTTCTTGGCGCCTTTGGTACCTGCTGAGCCCAGAGTTGGGAAAGCCTCATTATCATCGACCGAGGGGATGGATGGCGTAGGTTCGCGAGATTGATGACGGCTTGTTGGTCGCGAATTGTAGGAGCTCGGTGATGAAGGAAGCCCATTCATGGACGTCGTTCGGGGTACAAAGGCACGTCTTGGGCTTGCAATGTAATTATTTGCGCTTTGAGAACCTGTGTAATTGTATGGATCTAGCTGGTTCGGCGAAGAAGACGCCTGAGCAAATTGGTTCATCGCTGAAGGTTGGAGAGTTGGAAAGCTGTCGTAGTCCTGCACCTGAAAATTAGGGGGAACACTCAACGGCGGAGTACCGATTATGGTATTGCCTCCGTCAACAGTTAGACGATTAATCAGGAGTGCAGGGTCATGAGAGAATATGCAAGAATCGCCTGCGAGGCAATTGCCCATGACCCAATACCTATATCGTCAGTAAATTGCAGAATAGCCGAGTAAGGCCACACTCACTTGCAGATGTGACTGCTGAGGTCGTGACTAAAGCGGCAGTCTGCCCTTAAGCAGTTCCCGTTTGACAGCCAGTACTTGCAGACGATGCTGCTGCGGCCGCGCTCTGACGGATCAATCATCATGGGTTGACTCGGCATCATTGACTTTCCAATAAGAATCTGTCGATCTTGATCTGGCATGAGATTTTGATCTTGGCTGTAAGTACCCATCAAGTTCATTATGGTTGTGCTTAAATCGTATCCATTGGCCTCTAGGGCAGTCTCAATCTCTTCATCCGATCTCCCATCGCCTAGCACCGAGCGTAGCATATCGTAAGGGGACATGTCATTTTGCTGCGGCTGGATCCATGCTGCGGCGGCGCCACTCAGAACACTCTCATAGGCACTACCTGCACCTGATGAAGACGGTCTGCTTTGAGAGTCATCGTTCACAAGCCAGTCGACCGTGTCGCTACCATAATCTCCATAGTCATTTGAGACCGCAGTCGGCTCGCTGAACTCATAAGAGTTTAGATTAGGACTATGTGGTATAGGATTGGCAAAAGCGAGTCGGGGTGAAGGTCGAGGAGAAGTGAACGGGCTTGCATTGAAGGATTTGGCTCTGTTGAATCCAGGCGGCGCAATACCGAAGCCTGGAGGCGGCGCAGGGCTCGCGCGACCAAGTGCAGGGGAAGCCAGCGGCGTTGAAGCGCGAGCTATTTGCCACGGCGCAGGTGAAGCTCGGCGAATGACCGTATGCCGAACAGGTGGAGAGGCTGCTGAGGGAGATTTTGACTCTCGAAAGCGCCATAATATATTCAATACCGCATCTTCTAGAGGCCGACCTGTCAGAGAAGCTTCTTTCTGAACGAGCTGCTCGAGCTGCTCTGTCTTGTCTTCGTCCTCGGAGCAGCAATCTTCCAAGATCGGCAAGCACAGGTCATAGACAGTATCCGAGACCATGATGGAGGTGTTTGTGCAAAAGCACGCTGAACTGTAGAGAGTGAGCTTGCTGAGATACAAGTATATTTTAGCCCAGTGAGATTTGGCGGGGTGATATGGGGAGCAAATGAGATTAAGTTCAGTCTGAGGAGAAGCGAGATAGTTGAGAAGGAGTGACCGGATATTGCGACTTGGGTCCCATGAGAGAATCAGCGCAATTACATTGCGCACTCAAGAAAATGGAAGTCAAGCGCCTCAGCTCGCTTGAAGAACCCGGCTGCTTGCCTCGTCTATTCTATTGTTCGATCGATCAATGAGCGAATGAGCGAATGAATGGATGGTGGAGTGAATTGCAAGGCAGATAGAATGAAGATAGAATGGAGATAGCGTCAGTGCCAATCTGATCTAATCGATGGATGGGCCTCGATTAAGGCGGATAAGGCTGAGGCGGGAGTGAGGGCGGGGCGCAAACCCCGGAAACATTCACCAGCGGACGGTGACCTCATTCAAGGGCCAGCCAGCCTCACCGCCGCCCGGGACATGTTGCTGCTGTTGTCCCCAAATGGCTCAACAGCCTGACTTCTATACACCTGATGAAAGTACTTTACCTGTTGATGGACTCGATGGAACATATTGGCATAATGCTCTATGCTCTGTGCTCTATGCCCTATGCCCTATGCTCTATGCTCTATGCTCTATTTAGCTCAGATTTCGCTCAGATCAGTCACATCTCGTGCTTGTGCATCGAGATTTGAGAAGTCCATGATCCAGTCCCTGCATAATCGGGATCGCCAGCGCCATCTGTTGCGCAGAAGCGTAATCTGAAAAATACTGAATCTCATGTCTCTACCTTGTCGCCTAAGGGTGCGTAAGCTACCCCACATAAAGCGCCCGTCAATGCCATCTATACCAGAAAGCCCCATGTCACCACTCCACTCCACCCAATGCCTAGTACTAAAGAGCACGATAGCTCTGCCTGAAGAGTGAGGATTAGTCCCGCTTTCCTTCTTCTTCTTTTCTCTCTTCCTTCTGGCCTTGCTTCTCGGCCTCCACCGTCTCCCGCTCGGCGTCGGCCGCTTCACCCGCCTGATCCCCTTCCTTACCGTCTGCCTTCGCATCCGCTTTCCTCTGATCCTCCTCGTCAATGTTTGCGTCGTCCTTGGGTGACGATCTTCCACACTCGACGTTCTCCTCGTTTTGCTCATTCTCCTCTTCAATCAGATCTTGTTGCTCCTTCAGCACCTCCAGTCTCTGCTTGTTTGTCGCCGCTCCTTCGGCATTGTGGACTTCAAGCTCAATCTCGTGGAACAGTTCTTCTGGAATAGATGACAGAACCGCCTGTAGAGCCCCGATTTGGTTGTCGATCTCTGAATCCTTTCCTTGGGTATACATGAAAGCGTTACTGAGGACCAAGAGTGTTGATGGAACGCCATCTTTTAAGCGCAGGTCGAGCCACATCTGGAGGTCATCACGCAGACGTCCTGGGCTCATCCCTTGGGTCCGTATACCACGCGAAGCGCAAGCCATTTGAAGCTCAGGGACGGACAGACTATCGACGCCTTCATCATAGATTGCGCGATCATCGCGCTTGATCTGGCGCATGCGATGCCGAATTTGATACCGAAGCATCATATCTGTGCCAAAGGCGTTGAGGTTCATGTATTTTGTCATACCAACTAATTGAGGACGGGAAAGGTTGTCGAGGGTTAGATCATCTTTAAAGATCTTGCAAACTTTGATGACATCTGCATGCGTAGGAGATTCCCCAGTTGCGCGCACCTTGCGGAAGAAAGTAGCGAATTCTTCTTTTTGCGCATTCACTGCGCTGACTGGAAGACCGGTTTCCTTTAACGTGTCACGAAGGAAGTTGCTGACCTCTTTGCGAGTCGCTCGGAGGTTGGTGGCCTTGGTGTCTTTTGACTTTTGGCCTTCATAGGTACTTGGTAGGAGGTTTGGGAATATCTTGAGTGCAACAGGAAGTAGAAGTTCTGCGAAAGGTACGATGACGAAGACCGAAAAAGGTACCAATCGGCCTAAATCCTGCACTGTACGCTGGAGTTGTCTGTTCTCTCTTCGGCTGAGCTCGTAGCCTGCAGCCATCTTCAAGGCCAGTTTCGTGCTTATTCTGATCTCTGTCGCTAGAAGTTTGGTACCGTCCCAGTAATGCATTATTTCGCGCTTGACTTTTTGCATGATCGTCAACTTCTTCTGATCTTTCTTTGCATCTTCCAGCTTCTTCTCATCGGTATGTGTAGATGTTGCTTTGCTGGCTGCCAGCTCCGCCAAGCTTCTGTTCTCCATAGCTTTAGTCTTCTCGACACCGGTGACATCGTTGTTCGGGACTGCCCCAGTCGTATTTTCGTTTACTGACGCAGCTATAGCGGAAGTTACCCGGGCTGGAGAAGGAGCCTTTGATTCATCCTTTGGCAAAGGCTTCTTCGCCTCCTCAGTGTTGAAGCCGGGAGGTGGAAATGCCGGTCCGCCGCCACCTGTCGGAGAGGTGTCGGTAGCATAGCCTCGATACGGGGATATTATAGCTAGAATTTTCAGCTGAGAAGGTAAATCTCTCGCATTACGGCGAAGGAAAGCGGTACGCGCGGATGAAGGCGAGAATGCAGTCCTTAGTGGTAAGCCCCCTATATGATCCGTGAGCGCAGTCCAGAAGAGAGAGCTCGATCCTAAACGTACCAGCACTGCGTAGTGCCCTTTGTGTAAATGTGTTCCGAATTAATCTTGCGGGAGAACTCATCGTGAGAAGTGTATGTTGGACAGACGGATATCTCGGTCCCGCCAATGTCTAGCACAAGATGGAGTGGTGGTAGCCCTTTGAAGGAGAGTGGTTGTTTCACTTTGGTATGCTTCGTAAATGTGACATATGTTGTTGATTAGAAACTGGCTTGGATGAGAATACGAGTAGAAAGAATCGAATGTCTACTAAAGAAACGTACTGGTTGGCGATTCTGCTTCCCTCGCCTCACAGGGCTGGATTACAAACCAGGCCCGGATCATTATTTGCGATCCTCCGGGTCCCTAAAGACAAATTTCCCTATTGGACGACAAATCTGGACATAACCAAAAGTGCTAAAATATTTCGAAATTCAGGAGTAACGTGGATGCGTAGTACATTCCGCCAGTACATACTGGTACTATGTATTTATGCTCGTGGAACAAGTACCGTTTCTTTGAAAAGCACCTGTTGACGATTGCTGAAAGTACATCATTTACCTTGCAAGGCTTGATCGTTTCGGCCAAGGCGGGTTTTGCTCCCTGCCGCCGGAGGACGCCATAGCAACGTTCGTCGAGCCCATGTTCTAGCTACGTTCGGTACCCCTGTACATATTACTTCAACACCGACCGATATGGACATATAATCATCTATCGCTGGGGCCTTGAGCTTCACACAGGGCGGGGACAGAAGACACGGCGCAAGACGCTCCCCGCACGCCATCCCCTTCCCCGGGCACGAGAGCCGTCTGCCAATCTTAGCTCCCATAGCACACCTCCATTCAATGGCAACCAAAGAGTTCAAGAGAGCGGCGCGTATCATTCTAGTCGGAGCGCCTGGCGTAGGAAAAGGCACACAAGCCGAGCGTCTCATGCAACGGTTCCCTCAAATCTCCGCCGTAAGCTCGGGAGATCTGCTCCGGGAAAGCGTACGCAACAGAACACCTTTGGGTATGAGTCTTACAGTACTGTCCAACACTCATCCAATTGTTGGACTTATCTGGGAGGCTATGTCGTATCTGACAGCTCTTCAGGTCTGCAAGCCGAAGGCGCCATGAAAGCCGGCAACCTCGTCCCCGACGATATGATCCTCAAGCTCATCCTCAACGAACTTAAAGCCAAGCGGTGGGTCTCGCCCAAGTCGTCGGTCAGTGACGCTCTTCCAGCCGAGCCTTCGGATAGCCCCGCCGCGTCTTTTATCTTGGATGGCTTTCCGCGTACTTCCGTTCAGGCTTCTCGCCTCGATGCCTTGATACCCATCAACCTGGTCGTCTCCCTGATCACTCCCGTTGACATCATACTCAAACGCATCGCGTCACGTTGGGTCCATGGGCCTAGCGGTAGGGTATATAACACTAACTTCAACGCGCCGAAGGTCCCAGGGAAAGATGACACCACTGGGGAGCCATTGACAAAAAGAGCGGACGATGACGAAGAAACTTGGAAGCAGCGGCTGAGGAAATTTGACGAAACGAGCCAGCCATTACTGGAGCACTATGACAGCAAAGGGATACTATGGACGATCAAAGGTAACAGCAGCGATGAGATAAGCCCTAAGCTTTTCCAGGAGTTTGAGCGGAGATTCGCCTAGGTTGTCAAGGCCTGAAAGTTCTGTCTAGATGGAAGGCTACCTGTTTTTGCGTTAATATCTAGCGTTTAGCGAGTCTTATGAGAAAGAAGGCGATCTTAGAAGAGTCAACCGGGACAGCAATGCTCAACCATATACATATGGCAGGGAAACTTCAACCAATAGGGGACCAGAAGGTATCAAGGACATAAGAGAAAAAAGATGTCATAGTACTGCTAAGAGTTCAACCCAACAGCGGGAAGGTCAATCCTTCAGTGAACCCACTCTGCCATACCGATGCTCGCATTAGAAACCGCCGTCTCCCCGTTTTTATAATGCCACAGCGGCGCCGCTACGAGTATACAACGCATAATAGCCAGTAGAGGTAGCGCAAGCTGCCACTGCGCTTTTCTACTTGCTCGCACCTAGTTTTTCTAAATCTCAAGCTCCATACACACTATCCCCCTTCCAGTCGAAACGAATCTCCAGCCATAAATCCACCATCTCACCCAGCGACTTCCACATAAAATAGATGGACTCGCTTCCGCACTCCTCACTGCAATCACACATCCAACCCTCCCCTCCATCAACCGTCGCTCTCTCCTTCTTCCCCTTCTTGTCTGTGCAAGCCAATCCCATGTCCTTTGCATACAGCAAGACCCTCTTGGTGTCTGTCATGAGCACTGAATCCCTCATCGCCGCCCCTTGGTGGTTACGAAACGGGGATATGCGTATCAGGAGGGATCTGGATTTGGGCAAAGCCAGTGCCTTTTTTCCCCTTCACCATGGGCAATTCGGTTACCCGTGTCTGCTGTGCGAGGCATCTTTGGTCTTCTCGGCGATGTCTTGTTGGTGCGCGCAGGAAAGGGTTTGGACAGGCAGGCCTCAATGTGAGTATTTGACGAGGACGATTACCTCGACGAGAAAATTGGAAACTGGCGGGGGTATGTCCGCATAATTAGATGTAGCTACAGTAATAGCTCCCAGATCCCCTCTCGTTCTGCAACGAAAACACCCCCCACCAAACTCCAAGACGATGCAGTAACTCCTCCCTTCCTTCCCCCAATACCAACAATAACACACCACCACCACACGCCCTCACTCTCCACCCGCATCACCATCATCATCCGGCAAATCGGCCACCACTTTCTCCACCTCCTCAATCAACTGATCCACATCCGGCCTCTCCGCCGCCTCAACCCTCAAACACTTCCGCACCACCTCCCTCACCGCCTCGCCAATCGCCCCTTCCTCCCTCACCTTCGCCTTCCCGTCCCTCTGCATCCCTTCGTCCGGAAACCTCCAATCCCCGCCCAACACGCAAATACTCAAACTCCCACCCGTCTCCTCGCTGCGCGCCTCAAAGGGGCTTTTGCCGACGAGACAGGCATAGAGCGTACAGCCGAGGCTCCAGATGTCGACTTTGGTGTCAATGACGGAGCCGGTTTTGACGTCGAAGAGTTCGGGGGCGCGGTAGGGCATGGTGGAGTGTTCCGCGGCGGTGTCTTGGATGAGGAGGGCGAGGGAGCGGGAGGTGATGGGGGTGGGGGAGGGAGCGAGGGAGCCGAGATCCATGAGGATGGGGGTGCGGCCGTCGTCGGCGATCATGATGTTGCCTGTGCGTGCAGTTGGTTAGTGTTGCTGCAGAGGTGGATACGCTGGGTCGAGGTTCGGTGAGCATACCAGGTTTTATATCTCGATGCGCATAAGCTCTGACTTCGCCGTCTGCAACGCCTTCTTGGCTTCTGGTGACCTCCCCCTCCATCAGCGGCTGCTGCTCAATATCTTCTTGGTCCCGCTCCGGCGCTTCTCGCCGTTTTTTCGACTTGGCTTTTCTAGCTGCGTCCTGGTCCGCCTCAGCGGCTTCTTGCCGGACGCCTTTTGCCTTCTTCTGTGCAGTAGGTCCTCCCGGCGCGCCCTTCACTCTATACTGATGCATTGCCTTCAGCGCTCTCGCTACGCCGAGGAATAGTATCATCAGTCTTCTCTCGGGGAATTTGGAATGGTTGACCAGATTTGCATTTATGGCGTCTTGGAGGTTCCCTCTTCGGTAGTAGGGGAGGAGTATGTAGACCGTTTTGCTACTGGGATCTGATTTATCTTTGGCAGAGGCAACGGAATAGTCCACGGAAGCAATGATGTTGGGGTGTGGAGCAAAAAGGGTATAAGCTTCCACTTCTTTTAGGGCGAGGGAGACGGATTCTTGCCCGAAGGGACACCGGATCTTCTTGAGGGCGTAGAGTTGAGATGTCGTCGTTTCTTCAACTAGGTAGACGTAGGAGAAGCCACCCTGATGCGACACTTGACCGTTAGCGCAGAAGGCGCACTCGAACGGAGCTTTGGGGGGCTAACTTCGCCGAGCAGTCGGAGCATTTTGAAGCTTCGGTTGTTGATCTTGAGCTTTGGAGAACTTGGGAGACAGGACATGCAGCCCCAGAGGGAGTCTAGGAGGTCCATCATGGTTTGCGCCATGGCTGCGTGGTTAATGGATTGCCTCAAGGTGTAGAAGGGCGCGTCAGCTAAGAATCAGTGGATGAGACCAAATGAAGGCTGATGTTTCTATCTGGGACCACCTAATTCATAACAATCTTGCAATTGAAGGCGATACAGTGGTGTTTTCAGACTAGCCGTATGGACAGATGTGCCCTCGTCAGCTCGCGAACAAGGATGAGGTCTACTCTCTATGCACTTCCGATTCTGAGCAGCCGCAAGCGAGGCGCAGGGGTGGAACGGCGCCGGCGAGGCGGTACTGAGCCACGAAGACACTTACTCTACCTACGGAGTACCATACCTTAGAGTATGCGATATAACTATCTCAGAGTACAACCACCTCTTTCGATTGCCAATTTAACAACGTATGAATTGTTTTGCTTGGATGCGGCTTCAACAAGCCAGGAACCATGTTGGTATACCCCATGCATGGATCGTCAACAGTAATTATGTTATCAATTAGAAGAGTATAAAGTACTTCTTGTATCAAGCATCAAGCCCATACGAGTAGCCATGAATTCCAATGGGAAGTAAAATCAACTCCAGATGTTGGCACATGGAAATTCCGCTCCGCCCACAACTCCAGCAAGCAATGCCGCAATCCAAGGAATAGAACCATGCGCTCATCCCAAACCACACCTCACCACCTGTACATTAGTAGGCATCATCGAAAGGACAGTCAACACTCTCGTGGCCGTCCCTCTCGCATAATGCACACCACTTGCTCCCATCAACGACTCCACTAGCCTTCCCCGCCACCATGTCTTCATCCATTGGATTCGGCATTGGAGGCTGATATGCCTTAGGCGTGGCCGCAGGACTCTTCCGCGATGGACTCAAGGGCGCCACACGATCGTCGTCATGCGGTGATGATACAGCCAAACCCTTCAACCCTTCTTTCACCACGTCGCGCCCTGTCCGTTGCGATTTGGGACTCAGCTCTGGCCGATCCTCCTCACCTCCTTTGTTTGCTGGATCGCCGAACATGTTGGTGCAGGTTAGGATGTCGTGGCCTCCGGTATCACAGATCTCACACCAAAGGTTGCTGCCATCAGTCATTGTTGAGTGTGTGTCTGCCTCTGGTACAGCTTCGAAATTACCCCCACGACGATGGGAGTCTAATGAAAAGGTTTTCTGGCGCAGATCGGACGAGATTCCCATACCGTGGGGGCCAGAACCGCGATTTCCTGGTATTACAGTACGCTCCGAAAATCCATTGCTTCCTGAGCTGTCGTGCTTGTTGGTAGCGTTTATATTTCGCAAACGTTCAACTTCGTGTTCGAGTTCCTCTTCGCGATACGTTTTCCGATCCACAAGACCTTCCAGCTCCTTCACATCCCGCTCAAGCTTCTCCCGAGCTTGACGCTCTTCTGCTAGCTGCTCGTTACTGTGCCCGTTTGCTTGACTATCTCTTTGCTTTGAGACCCTACGGCTACCCGGTTTGGCGGTTCCCTCCGGTACAGCGTCTCGGCTTAGCGAATGGATTATGGCCTTCAGACCTCTAATCTCATCATCCCTCTGCTCAACCTCGCGCGATATCCCATTCGGACTGAAGCCGTTATCCACAGTTGCTCCGGCTCCCTTAAGTGCCGCCGCTGCCTTTTCTCTCTCGCGCCTTAGCTCCGACCTACCTCTTTCTACCTCTCCTCTCAGAAACTCGACTTCGCCCCGTGCCTCTGCTTCACCTCTTCTGGCATCTTCTAAGCCTTCTTCAAGCTCTTGCACTAACTCCTCCAGTTGCTTCAATTGCTGAGCGACGCTGTCTACATCTTCACTCCTTTCCTGGAGCTCTCGGATTTCGTGCGTAAGATCTTCAACCCTTCTCTCATAGACGCGCTCAGTCTCGGTGCTGGCGAGCTCCAACGTGTCGATTGTGCTGCGGAAGTCCGCCCGGTGAGCGTCAAAGTCAGCGGTAAGCATCGCAATCTTCTCATTCTTCTCACGCAAAAGAGCTCGCAGTTGCGTGGCGTCCGCATCATCAATTGCAGAACCTCTAGACCCTCTTACTGAGTTATTAGAGCTTTGTTTTGGCATTACTGACTGTAGTTCTGCCACGCTATTCTCCATCTCGGCCAGGTTTGAGGACATCTCCTTGAGCTGCTTGTCGCGATCTCCGAGTTGAGATCTGAGCTTGACTATCTCACTGTTCTGATCAGATATTGGGCGTGGCCTTGGCTTGCCACCTTGGGTACCGTAACTTGATTTTGCAGTGCCAATAGGAGTGGTATCTGAGTCCTCGTCAAACATCGCCTCAGGGCCTAACCGAGACTGACTGCGAGATGCAGGTCTTGCATTGGCGGGAGTGGTCATTCCCGTTTTGGATGCGTTGACAGCTCTCTTCCCTGGATCACCGGTTGCTGCATCCTTGCCCATTCGCAGACTGGTCCCAAATTTACTGGGCACGGGACTAGGTGCGTATCGTGCGTTTCCAACTTGAGATCTTGAGAATTTCGGCGCACCAATTGACGGTCTGCCTGCAGGCGTAGAACTAACAATCTGGCCTTTACGCAGAGGAGACTCCGGTCGGGGTAGGGACGGACGGGATTGCTTTCGAAGAGCAGGACTGGCTGCTCGACCAGGGCCCACAGACTGACTGAATTTGGACATGGAAGGGGTAGGTGGCGTGAAAGCATTACTATCTCCTCGACCTCCAAGATTGAACGCCGCAAGCGAGGGTGTAGTTGGTGTTGTTGGAAATGAGTCGTTAGAAACCGTAGGCGAGGCGCGTTTGTATGCTTTGCTAGATGGAAGGAATATGCCAGAACCAGGTATTGATGTAGTGAAGTATCGTGTCCTACAATCGATCGTCAGTCGAATGTACCAATCACCAATTGCCTAGAATCACCCTTCAACATCGCCATCATTCTTTCCCCGGGCAGCGAACTCTCTGCTAAGCTCCACCCCTGCAAATATGCCTTTCTTTCCCCTGACCTCGCCCATAAATTTGACGACGCCATACATGCCCCCGGGAACGTCCACCGTGTCCCCCACCTGAAGATTAGCATTACCAACAGTATCACCGCTGACGGTCCTGTTCGCTGCTGGAGTGGTGGGATGCATGGTGAACGGACTGGAACCCGTCTCTTGATCTTGACTATTCCCAGATGCCTTTGAAACAGAGCCGGAGCCCAGCTGGTTGAGGGAAGTTTTTCGCGCAAAGTCGGCGCGAGCGCCTGGTGCCTGTGGCGAAGGTAAAGGAGGTCGTTGCGACGGCGTGATGGAGGCGAGTAGGTTGGGTGTAGAAACTGTACTGATAGATTGTCCTAGCGAAGGACGAGGGCGGATCAGAGAGCGCCGACCAGGTGTGGCAGTTGTAGTTGCCATGGAAGAGTTTGTATTTGTTTTCTATTTAGATATTGCGGGAGCCGCGTTCCGTATCATCAGGCGACGAGCCGGATCGAAAGTTCCATGAGACTGTAAGGTTGTCTTATCCATGAAAAGATAGATAATGAATTGTCAGGAGTTACCATCTCATGTGCATCATCAATCACTCATAAATCATCAGTACTAAGACCATACAAAGAGACGAGCGGCGCAATGGACTGCGACCTGGAGAACCGCGGTTGTTAGGGGATCATTACAACGCATAGCTACATGAAGGGTTTATACCGACCACATGGAGACGAGAGTGAGTGGAACACTTTTCTTTTTCTTTTTCGTCAAGGCATATATTGTAACATTGAAAATCTCATCGGTACTATTCGATACATATGCAAGCAGATGACGATCCAGCTGGCCGTATGGTCCTTGAGGCACATTCCTATTGCGAGTCGCTGCACTCTAGTGTCATCGCATCACTAAGACAATCCTCGCGCAACATAAACTTCCGAATGAGGTCCCTTGTCAATACGAAGTGCTTTCTGTCTTCCTGAAAGGTCCTCTGTGCAATGTGACTCTGAAGAAGGTCCCGGTCAAGTACAAATTGAACCATGTTCTGGTCAATCGACTGGGGATTGATGAGCCCGTTCCCGTCAAGTACTATAGGAGAAAGCCGCCGGCCAAGAAGTTCCTGAACCATGTCGTCGTCAATCATGTTTCGAACTAGGTCCGGGTCACATTTTTCTTGAGCGAGGTCCGGGTCAAGGAATTCCTGAATGACGTACCACCATGGCTTAAGATCTTCGCCCTGACCAAGGGCTCTTTGGAGATGATAGCGAAGGAGCCTCCTGGGAAATATTGTCACCCAGTCCTCTTTCCAAAAGCCAGAGATATTTGACAGTCCATAATATCGTCCTCCAAGCTGTACAATCCATTGTGCGCCGTCTCTGAATTGTGCAGGCATTTCGAAGATGAAACTATCTAGGTAGATAAGCTCATTAGTCAAACGCTGATCTTGTGCCTCACCGAGCGCAGCATTTTGCGGGTTCGGTGGGCTCATTTTCGAGCCTCGAAGGCGAAGCACTTCGTACAGCTCGATGTCGGAGCGGACCCCTTGCTGACGGGCGTCATTGATGGCTGAGCGAATGAGCATTTGGCGTCGCTGCTCCGTATTGTGTGTGAAAGCTGCGAACAACGTTCGACGGCACATGGGACAGATATACTTTTTAGCCTTCTTTTCCGACACCCAATTCTCTATGCAGCCCTGGTGAAAGACATGGCCGCAAGCCAATCCGCACGGAACTTCGTCGCTCGATTCGTATGCATCAGTACAAAGTGGGCATTGTCTGTCTTCAGTGTGATGGGACAGCTGCGTCATGGGAATGGGACGCAGGATTTTGACAAATTCTGAGCCAGTAAGTAGAGGAAGCCGGGACTTCATGTAGTATTTTGCCTTGTTTTGTTCCGCCATGGCTGCCTTCGCTGTGTTTTTGGTACTGTAGGAGATCGATGAAGATTTATGAGAAAAGAAAATGGAAGTGGAATATGGAGAGAAGATCATGTATACCATTTCGGGTACAGCAAGTTGTCGACCTTGACGTTTAGAAAATATTGAGGAACAATGGAATGTACTGGAAATCTAGCAGTCAACCTCTTGTGTTGGTATTATTCTTGTTCAGGATTAGGGCCTGAAGGTTGTGACGAAAATAACAACAATCAGATTCTCCTCTTCCCGGGTCAACTTAAGTTACTCCTCACTAGTCGATATGAGAATGATAAGACGGGCCTAGAAGCTTCGGCTCGTATAAGTTGATTATGATATATACTTCGCAAGTAGGTACATGCATGTACAGAGACGCTACAAGCCCATGAACCTGTACTCGTAATCCAAGACAAGTGCCCATGCAAAACCCTTAGTGTCATTGTAGTTGCAAAGTCGTGACATAGTGAGTGGCGGATAAAGACGAGACGTCGATGACATCGTTCGGAAGCCGAAGAGTTGGTGACCCTTTGGCCAAGAGGCCTGGAAAGTTAAAGAATGCTGGCATTCAGTCCGTATGCTCCAGATTGACGAAGTGGCTACATGGTAAGGCGGATAAGATGGCGGATGAAGTAGACTGCTCAATACTTCACAATCTTTTTCACCCCTTTCACGACAAGTGCCTTTAGCTGGTCGCGGCATCTCTTCACCGCGGCCTCCCGAGCAATCTTACGAGCGAGCCTCTTCGCCTCGTACTCGCATTCGGCCTCGGCTCGGGCCTGCATGTCGGCGATGTCGTCGGCGATCATTTCGGCCAGGAAAGATCTGTAGTAGTAGTGAACGTGCTGCAAGCACTCTTCACTTTCGGAAGAACGGGCGAAATTTGCCGCAACGGAGCCGATGGATTCCAGAGACGAGTTTTCGGGCATGAGGGCGTCCATGTAAGGGTTTCCGAAAAAGATCATGGTGATAATAGGCCTTGAGAGGAAGGGAGGTAGTGGAGTTGCGACGTGGATGAGAGATTGAATCGAAAGTGGTGAGGTGTAGTGAAGGGGCGAAGTGGATAGGTGGCGAAGTGGGAGAGGGTGGTGAGCTGTGTGTGTAATATGATCTCGGCGGTCGGTGGAGGTCGGTGGATCTGAGTAGAGGTTTGGACAAATAGTTCAATTCCAAGTCACAAATCGATAGTATGATTCGAAATTTCCGTACGTATTAAGAGTACACTGGAACTGTGGAGAGAGAACAAAGAGAGGAATGCAGGGCCTTTTTATCCTTGAAGTGCTTTGGCAGATTCGACATGCCGGACACTAGTGAAAGAGTCATCACGATATGTTTCCGTAATTGGTTTAGTGGGGAGTGAAAAGTGCTCAGTGTGGGGCATGTGGGTGAGAAATGAGAATCAACTTCCCAGATTATCCACGATATCTGCCCATATTAGGCTTAGCGCGAATATTGGTGACTGAGAGGACCTCGAACAACCAACACTGGTTAGCTTGGCTTGGGAAAGCACCCGATAACCAAACGCTTAGCGGCTCCGCATCTACGTTCGCACCAATATGAGCAAGGAAAAGTGGCACGCGTACGATACTATAGACACAGAAAGAAGTCCCTGTCCAGGAACCAGTCCTATGTTGTCACGCTCGTCTTGGAACTGTTTATGAGGTTTTCTCCGAGCTCGTTCGCACTACACACAGTTCCTCCAAGCACTTGTGTGCTACATAGCATTCTTTTCTCGAGTCGCTATGTGCTACTTAGCGTTGAGAAGATCTGTATCGTTGTCGTGTCAAAGATTGGCTCTACCTCCCTCTCCTTCATAGTAGTGGTCATACTCATCGTTGTAATCTCCGGATAGCTTCTTCATCATCTGGCTCTACAGGGTATCACTTCAAGCAATCTTTCGCCCGACATTACCGACACCTCTGCCGACCATGCTCACTATCATGTCTCCTTCTTGCCCTGCAGTAGACTCTCTGAAGCCCCAGCCACTTGCTCCGAAGGCTCTGAGGTCTCTACCAAGACGAATGATCTCCTCGGTACCAAGAACAACCTTTCCAAGCTGTAATCTGCCGACGTCCTCTGATCCCATTGCCATGAGCGTGAGCATCGTTGGGGCTGCTGTGAGAGACACTGTTCCTCCGAGCGATACGGTTTCTAAGAGCTGATAGGCACATTGCTGTCCAAGATCCTCGGGTGGCACTCCTCCAGAAGGAGGTGATGCTAGGTCTGCTGAATAAAGTGAACCAGTAGAAGATTCAGCAACCAAAGAAAGGCCAAACCCTATACCAATTTTTCTCCTGATTGGATTCGACTTTTCTGATGATGGTACGTACGGTGCCGAGGATACATCGGAGAAGATGTAGGTGTCTCTAGTCATCGAATTCAGCACCGCTCTGGCTGAATCAATCATTCTAGCATTGTTCGAGGCCGAGACACCAGTACAGTAGGCTACACCGCGAATTTTCGTAACTCGTCCTGGGTTTAGCAGGTGTATGGTTTTGGGCAGCCGCACTTGGTGCCCGAAAACTAGCTGCACCTCTCCTGCACCTCCCTTCCCACCAACACCGATATTGGATCTTCGTAATATCCTCAGCTCAATGTTGTTTGATATGCCAAAGTTGGCATACAAAGGTAATACGGCAGTCCGCACGCTATCGGCAGACATGTCACCGGCCGGTGTTGCAGAGGTTACAACACCAGGTCCCGTAAATAATACGTTCATTTGTACTTTCGAAAAGGGTGCCAGTAGGCACAACGGTATCAAGAAATAGCTGATACCCCTCGTACATCCGGCTGGTAGCTCGTGTCGTATAACACCACCGCTTGCACCCGATCCAGGTGCGCTTCCAGTAATCAATCCAGGCCGATAAACCAGGGTTGTACCAGTATATGATATTTCAATATTTGAGCCATTGGTGACTGACTCGAGGAGACGCAGGAAAGAAATCTCATGCGGCGCAAGACCAGGGTTTGTGGGTGAAGAAGGCCGGATCTTTGAGATGTGAACTGGGCGGCCTGTGAGGGTGGCCAGAACTAGGCGGTGGGCAAGCGCTTTCTGAGATGTGAATCGGAGAGGCGCTTGAGGATTTGTCGACATACCTGCCTCTTAAGCGTGATTAGGCCGTCGCACTGCATTGGATGTCAATCCCAAAATCTATTGAAGCCTTTCAATGTCACGAGTATTCCGTAGGTACGAGTAAATTCTTTAGGGTCACTTAGGCGATGGCTGGATATACCTTATCTTATCTTAGTGCCAAACTTAGATATTGTTGCTCTGTCATCGTCCTTTTGTCATGGAGGGTTTTGGGGGTGAAGCATTCAACGCTCCTCATGATGATGACTTTTAAGCAAGAATTACACAACACTGAAGTATTACAAATTTCAGTATGCTTTCAAGTCCACTGAATCTCCCGAAATGGTAGCGTCCCTCTACACCATACATAACACATCCCATATCTCCGGACAGTAACGTCTTGTGCAGGCTCGAGGACAACTCCCATTTACTCAAGCCCCCAATAAACAATTACTGCGTCTATAACGACGACGTTACGGTCATGGTGAGTAAGCCAGTACAGTTCGCTTACTCCGACGCTCATACGAGTACAGATCGTTGGCGGCCCCAACGCCCGCTCTGACTACCACATCAACCAAACCGCCGAATGGTTCTACCAATATCGCGGTTCAATGCTTCTCAAGGTCGTTGAACCCGAAGACAATTCGTTCCGCGATATCCCCATTCGAGAAGGCGAGATGTTCCTCCTGCCTCCAAACACGCCCCACAACCCTGTTCGCTTCGCGGACACAGTCGGTATAGTTTTAGAGCAACCACGCCCAGCAGATAGCAAGGATACGCTACGATGGTATTGTCAGAATTGCGGGGAGATTGTATATGAGGCCTCGTTTCACTGTACAGATCTGGGAACGCAAATAAAAGAGGCCGTTAACGGCTTCAAGGACGACGAGAAGAAGAGGAAATGTAAAAACTGTGGTGATTTGGCAGAAATGGTGCCCAGAGGGGTTGTGCAGCCATGAGAGTATCTGGAAAAGTCAGCGTCTAAGTGGACGAAGAATTATGTGGTGGTTGTAGCGTGCGCACCTGCGTTCAGTAGCATTCAACTATGTAGTAGCAATAGGTACCCGTAGTTTCTTTGAACTTGATACTGTGGCTGAGTCAGCATATGATGATGTAAAATTCCGGGATTGCCTCACTTCTCAAGTTCTCACACGTGCCAGCGCCGCTAAGCCCCTTAGTTTTAGCCTTGGCTGACTTAACCCGAAGGGGCTAAGCGGCGCTGGCACGTCTGAATCGCACATCCAGGTTCCTACCTTTAAACCATCACGACTCATACTCTACGTTTAGCTATACTTCCTACCTACTGCGACACCAAGAAAACGAGCCTACAGCGAGCCGAGTATTCGGTCAGAATGCTCTTGGCCCTACTAATTTCTGGCTCTGCTGCATACACTACGAGCCAAGAATCGCTACACGGTCCAAGAGAGCATAGTCGCGGTGATCTTGATTACCAGCGATAGATCCCTTGATCTCGAACTACGCCTGCTGTGCTGGTGCTAGGATTTACTAAGTAACATCTACTGGAAGAAGCACCCGTGACTTGCTCGTCGGTTTAGTGAATATTACACTGGGCCAAGATGTACTCATTGCAAATCGCACCCCGCCCTGGAGGCACAGACAGACCGCCATTATGCTACTCCTACAGGCTACATGCTTTGGTCGAATTCCACATCAGAGCTGCTTCTGCTTTCTAGTACATCTAAAGACTGGCCTGGATCAATACTTTTGTTATCATGCTTGGTACTTCCCCAACGCCTCGGAGTCGTCTGTTATTGCTGCATCGCTCCTTCACCCCATATTCGGATATAGCCAACTCAATAGTAATGGGCTCTCCCTGCCTACTCCAAGCCCCGGCAGTTCCTCGGGCTGTCAAACGACCAACATACGATCCAGAATCACAGCCCTGTAATTCCGTCTTCTACACCAAAGTTAGAGACCGAAGAACCTCGAACGTGCGAACCGCTAAGTATGATTGATGGTCCCAACTGCCCTTCCTGGTTTCATAACCCGGATAAAGACATCTCAAAGAAGAATACTGTATGCGTGATAAGCTTGAGCTAATTAAAGTGTATACTGAATGAACCTCTCATAACAAGTATGAGAAATCCTATCGTCCTTTTAGACAGCAACAGGATTTCTAGACTTTTGTTGAGTACTCTCTCCTTCGTTGTACTGATATGCATTACTTCACTCGCTCTGTGTGGCGTATGTGCTGCATTGAAAGTTCTTTCATTCTATCTTCATTTTCGTCTATGGAAGAATGGTAAATCAGAAATGTCACCAGTGCTATATTAAGAGGGCACGTCGTTCTATGTTGAATGTTACTAGTCTCACTACCATTGAGCTTGTCGTTTTTATGGAGTCACTTCCAGACACAAAAATTTATACGTGAGGAAATATGGTAACTTCTGCCCTGATTTCAGCAACTTTGCCTGCTGCCAGCACATTACAATGATCGCTGCCGCTCATTAAGGCCGGGCCAGGTATGTTGAGGGACACCGCGAGGCACTTCATTGCTTTCATATTATATACGTAAGAGCTCTTGTACTTTATGTCAGTCTATTTCCCAAAGCTGCTACGAATTTGGGATTCTTGCTTCTCATATCTTAACGGAGAATTGTCTAGTTGTCTGGCATTTGACTTCAATTCCTTCCGTTAGCTTGGTCGCTCAACTAGCTATATTTGCGAGGAACTCCGAGACCGCCCGACGTGGACTTATGCAGCTTATGCGCAGGGTTCGGAACCTTTCGCGATCAGATTTCGAGTTTGTACGAAACGGCCTGCGAACACACCGTCGATACTGTGTTCCTCCAGACCCGAGGTTAGAGGGTTGTTTTGGGGTGTCCGACAACATTGTGCGAGCGGGCTGATTGAGGTTTGAGGTGAGTTTCATATATGGTCACGGCTCTGATTCTTGTCAGGATGGCTGGAGAGTCAAAGAGGTGGACGACAGCTACGCGAAGCAAACTGGGACGAGGAGATCGAAGACATGAACGACGACGGCAGGCAGTGACAGGTATATAAGGAGGGAAGGAGCCTGCCGGCATGCGGGTAGCGTGACAAGGAGGATATACGCTAAATTCCAATCGGGGGGCGAAAGGGCGGATCAAGCAAGCGAGTTTTGATTCGTCGGTCACTGGTGGAAGACGATGATTTGACGAGGAGTTCCGGCTCCCAACCTCCATCATCTGCATTCACTGCGAAAAACTCTTTTCACTTCTGATTCTATTATCTTCGACTATTGTACTCTAGGCGCAGCAAATCAGCTACAATCATCAATAAGGCAACACAATAGCAATCGTTGGAAGGAAGGAACCTTACGTAAGGTGCTATCTCGTACCTAGCACCAGTAGTATTTTAAACTTACCGTTGGCATTGTCGCGCAACCTTTCTCGTTCGCAATTTTCTCGTTCGTCAAAACTGCACGTCATCCAACCTCCTACTTCAACACAGTCTTTGTTGCGCGTCTGCTATATTTCGCTCATCTCCTCCGCCATTATCACATCTGCGATTATTTCTATTACGTCTTCTCTCAACTTACCTACGCGTGGTAACTAATATCTTCACAGCATTCCGTACCACTGCCCCCACAAGCTACACAAGCTCCATCATGGCTGAAGAGACCAACCCCGCCTCGTCCCCGATTCCTGCCACCTCATCCAACGCTGAGATGGAGCCACCGCAAGCTAGGATTGAGGCCAAGGCGCAGGACGAGACAGCCGAGGAACACACGTTAGGGCAGGCTGGAGAAGGCACGGCTGATGCGGTTGCAGCTGAAGGTAGGGCAATTGTGTTACGCGTCGCTTGTGGACCCATGCAGCAGAAGCTAAAGTCTGCCTTCTATACAGGTACTGCCACGAACGGTGAGGCAGCAGACAGAACCAACGGCACTCCAGCCTCTTCAAAGAAGGCGAGCAACGGCTCTCACAAGAAGAAGTCTGCAGTACCAGAGCACAAGAGCAAGAAGCTCAACAAGAAGAAGTCCAAGCCTTTGACAAACTTAGATGCTCAGCCTGGCCAATACTATTTTGCGCGTATGAAGGGTCACCCACCGTGGCCATCAATTGTCTGCGATGAAGAGATGCTTCCACAGAGTTTGATCGAGACCCGTCCCGTCACTACGAAGCAGCCTGATGGCACATACAAAAAGCCAGAGTACGCAGATGGAGGCAAGCGGGCTTACGAGAGGACGTTCCCTATCATGTTCCTGTAGGTCACTCTTCAGCCGCACTCGATAGGCTCCCGCTAATTAATCTAGGCATACGAACGAATTGTGAGTGGCAAGCTGCCCGTCTACGACCTATGTTCACACGACGCTGTTCGAATACGAAACTAATTTCTGGGTAGTGCTTGGATTCCGAACACGGAATTAACGCCATTAGATGTAGGAGCCGCCAAGGACCCTTCGGAGAAAGGAAAATCTAAGCTTCTCCTGGCGGCCTACGAGAAGGCTGCAGAGGATCAGCCTTTGCAACACTACAAAGACATGCTTGCCGATCACCAGAAGGCCTTAGAAGAAGATATGGAAGCTCAAGCAGAGCGGGACGCTAAGAAGGCGAGCAAATCCAAGCGGAAGAGCACGGATGCCAATGCCCTGGTAGATGATGCGGATGATATGGATATCGATGAGGCTCCAAGTGCAGAGAAGCCTAAATCGAAGAAGCGAAAGAAGGATGTCGACAGCGATGGCGAAGGAAAGGTCAGATAACACGTTGATATTTCAGGTACATTTCCTGCTGACACCGCCCGTAGCCTGCAAAAACCCCGAAGACAGGTACAAAATTGAAGCTGTCAACCCCAAAGACTCCTGCTTCTGAGCCTTCAAGCAAGAAGAAAGCTGCGAAACCCAAAGCCTCATCATCCAAGAAAGGAGCGGCAAAGGTCGTCGCGAGTGACGACGAGGATGTTGTTGATACTCCGAAAGTTGAGGAGAAGCCTCTTTCGCCAGCAGCTGCTAAGGAAATGAAAGAGAAGAAGGGTAAGCTCGTCTTATTGTACAGGCCTTCCTAATGCTGATCTTACCAGTGCTTTACTACCGTCATAAGCTACAGCGCGGGTTTTTATCGAGGGACACCATGCCGAAAGAGGACGAGATGAAGGTGAGACTGACATAAAGTCGGCAGGATAAGCTGTGCTAACTTTCGGAAGTCTATGTCCGATTTCCTCAGCGAGCTTGAAACCTACCCCGATCTAGAGGGTAGTATCATTCGTGCCACAAAGATCCACAAGGTTCTTAAGGCTATGATCAAGCTCCACTCGATCCCACTAGACGAGGAGTTCCAGTTCAAGAAGCGCTCTCATGAGTTACTAGACAAATGGACCTACATTCTGTCAAACGACCCTACTGCAGGAGCTTCTGGGGACAAGGATGAGGACGCGAAGCCAGAGGCGGCAGGCGTAACTACCAACGGCACGACCAAAGAGACCGAAGAGCAGGCCGAGAAAGCCGAGGCTGGAGAAGCTGCTGCACCGGAGGAAGAGAAGGATGAAGAATTAGAGAAGAAGATTGGCACTACCATTGAGGGGGAGAAAGAGGCCGATGAAGCCAAAGAACCTGAAATTGAGAAGACAGCCGAGGAGGAAAAGACTGATGGGCCAGCCGTTGATAGCGCTCCAGCTGAGGAGTACAAGCCTCCTGTGGAGACTGCGGAGACTACTGCGTAGATTACTGCGTAGGGGTGCACCTCACTCATGGTGCCGAGAATTCCTACCACCCACGGCTGACGCTCACGTCACTGTGTTCGTCAGCAAAACTCGGCAGCTACTACTCTCACTTTGCGACCTTCCATTTCCAAACAAATCCTGCTTTGATAAGCAGAACCATGTACTTCTAACAAAATCACACTTGGCTATGGCTGAACAAACAGTCGAAACGCGGCAAGCAGGGGGAGGGAGGATTGGTTTATCTGATGCCAGCACGGGGGGGCGAGCAAAGTGGAAAGCTTTGTTGTGTGGTGGAGGCTTCTCGATGCTTGATTGAGAGGGATGATCTAGCTTTTTGTGTACATAACGCTTGCGTGTAGCTCGTGCTGCTGTGATGGTTGGCAGGGTTTCGCTTGGTTTGTGATAGATGACAATGGAAAAAGTCGATTTAAGTCTTTGATGGGAGATTTTGGCCACGGACTTCTCATGGAAAGAGATGCGTTGCCACAATCGTCAATTTCACCATCCCCATATCATTATCCTTCCTACTCTCTCTTTCTTCGTCCTAACGCCCCCGTATAACGTCGTTCTCAGAAATCGTCGTATCCCCTTCACCCACGCCTACACCGAACTCTTACCCCATCCTATCGTTTCCACAACCCCATGCACCTATCCGCCCCCCTCCTGGAGTCATTGCTCCGCCAGATTATGGTAAGGTTTACGTCCATGGGAAGGTTAGTTGTAGGCATAGTTGTATCTCCGGGCGTGGAGGAAAAAAGAGGGTGTTCAAGCATTCGTCACGGAAGATGTGGATGGTGTGGTCAGGGGTGTGGGGCGGTTGAAGAAATGTGGATGGTGGTCTGTATGAGCTGGGGGAAAGGGCTTGGTTAGTCTGTCAAAATTGCGAGAGGACTCGGAAGACAGAGGGATAAATGAAGAGCTGGTTTTAGCGATTTGAGTTACGAGGAGAGATCGAAGTCGATGAGTGAATGAGGATCGTGACATGGTGATTGTCATGCACTTGTCGGAGAGCAGTATGAGCTCACACTGAGGAATGTGTGGGAGTTCCAAGAAAGTAGAGGTATCGGAGAGTGGGAATATCCTCTAAATATCAATTGATATTGCATTTGTCATCGCTACTTATGTACAGTGGTTGTCAAGGATCTCCAGTATTAGCATCCTGGTTGTTGCTGCTTGATTTTCGTAGTGCTATCACCTTCTCACGGAGAAGCTTTTCGCGGAGCTCGGAAGCTATGAAGGCAGGCGATCGAGACTGGAAACAATCCCTGGGTCAGCGTCTGGTCCAGTAATCATGTTCGGCACTGTCCACAGAACAAGAAGAAAAAGGGAGGACCGAACACTACTTCTTCGCATATTCTATGAATCACTACCCACCTCTTGGGTCTTGTGCGCTACCGTCGGTGTTTTCTTTGGGCTTACACTCCTTGGCTCTGGAGGGTTCCTGCTCTCTTCATCCGCCGAAGAGTCAGCCATCTTGCGTCGTTTATCAACAGGTGAGGACACTGAGGATGTGTTCCGCCTCCTTCTACCAGCAGGTGCATATCTCTGTATAGAGCGGTGCCTTTTCCTATCTCTTTGCCTGTCAGGCTCTGGGCTTGCACTTCCAGTTGTACGGACGGGTCTCGGGCCCCGTTCTCTACTGCGGCTACGGCGCCGTTCATCACGATGTCTGTGTTCCTTGCGATAATCAGCTCTTGTATCAACCGCGTCGTGGTCAGTAGAGTGTGAGGGTGATCTTCTAGATCTTCCAGAACGCCTTCGATTTCTAATTAGTGAACGAGAACGTGACCTTGATGGAGAAATTGTAGGTCGACGCCGAGCGTGCCTTATTCTGGGACGAGGTGTGGGACTACGAGACGAGAAGGAAGGAGAGCGTCGTTTCCGGTTTCTTCTAGGGGAACGTGAGCGTGAGGTTTCTGAGGGTGTAAAGGATCTAGCTCGAGCATCACCACGACCTGGACTTCTTCGTCCCTTGCCTCTACCAGACCCTCGGCGGGGCGGACTTGGAGATCTACTTGGAGTAGGTCGACGGCGCCGCGGTCGCGGTGATTCATCCTCTTCACGGCGACGGCGTCGAGGTGGTGTCACAGAATGAGAGGGAGATCGTGAGATTGGTCTTCTGACGGAGGGTGACCGACGACGCCGACCATCCGATCGACGGCCACCGCGATCGCTGGGCATGTAAGTATCGATTTCACGACGGGGCGGAGGACCGCGATAATCGGCTCGGGGCGGACTTCGACGTCGTGCAGGTGGAGATCTAGAATGCCGTGGTGGGCCTCGATCGAAATCACGGCTTCCCCTGTCGCCCCTACCACGGCCCCTTCCCCGTTCACCGCGCTCCCGCTGCCGGATAGTATCAATGTTCCTGTCTCGCTGCCTCTCCTGCTCTTTTCGGCGTTGGGCCTCCTCGGCGGCTTTTTCAGCGTCAATCTAGGAAGACAGTGAGATGAAATGCGACAGCCTAGTATCTTAACGGATATCACCTTCTCCTGTATCAACTCCAGCTTTTTGGCTTCCAGCAGCTCTTTCGGTACACCTTGGGGATTGCTTTGTGCACTAAGGCATAAAATCCACAGGTCCTTGCAGAACTTCGGTGTGTCCTTGTCGAGGAAGCCAGTAAGTTGGATTTGTAGAACTTTAATATCAGGCTATCCTTGAACGATTAGCGACGTGCATTCTTGCGGTCAAGATGAGATTACTCACGAAGCGTGAGCCCTCAAGTAGGTTGAAGCAAAGCTCAATAACAACGTCATCTTCATTGCCAAGTATCTCAGAGATCTTGCCAGCAATCCATCTGTAGTCGTCATTGAGTCAGTGTTGTGCCATTACCGAAGATGGAGACCTATACTTCTTCATGACCTCGACGTTCACCTTCTTCATATCTACCTTCTGGCTGAACTCTGGAGGGAATTTGGTCTGCTTCAGCAGCTTTGCATCCACGCTCATTGCCATTGCGGAGAGTCTAGCTGCAACAACGCAGCTCGTTCAGCGCTTTGAATTAATAGGTCAGTGGATTTGGAGGTCCATCGATCTTCGTTAAGGTCGACCAATCAGCGATGTTCTAAGCGAGTAAATCACGTGATTATCTGTATATATGGTTAAATATCCACCAATTAGATGACAGGTTGCAGGGAGATGCGCATGCTCGCAAAATACTATCCATTGTAGTTTTCAATGGCATTAGAAGATATAGGCTACTTGTGATGCTGAGCACTTATGTGATTTTTGCGTCCAATTATCTCATGGGCCACGCCTGCCAAAGATGAGTACGAAAAGTAAGGAACGAGCTCAGGGGCGTCGTTGCCGATTCAAGGATTGATAGATTCCGCTTTATGCTAACCGTAGAGCTTCCCACATCACTATTCGACATCTCTATTCTTTGGCCATCCAGACATATCCCACATTCTTTTCAACAGCCCACTCGAATCGTCATGTCCCAACCCACTCAAGATTATACTCGTAAAAGGCCGCCAGGGTTGAAAAAGTCGAAATCACAAGCATGGACCTGGCCTCATCTTGTGTCAGTGCAACCTAAGAAATCCGCAGCATCGTCCTTGTACACCCCAGATGAGCAGACCGAGATTTCGCCGATGACAGGAGAAGAAAAGTCTCGTCACCAGTGTTCTCCTCCTCGATCCTCAGCTTCTAGCACTACTGGTAGTATTATAATCTCTCGCAGGGCCATTATTCCTGAAAATCAAAACACTCAAGAAGACAAGAGTAAATTTAAGAGTGACAATGAAAAGATCACTCCTCTTGCCGAGGGCGGCTCTCAGCATGGAAAAGATGCCAGCTATCAGCCCGCTGAAGAAGGAGCAAAACTCCAGCACACGGAAGATAACGATCAGAATGCTGATGGTGACAAAAAAACCGCGTCTGAGCCGGAGGAAGTAGACGGGAAGGCTTCTCGCAGTGGTGATGAATGCCTGGACAGTTTGACACGCGCGCCGTGCAATGAAAGCAACTGCGATCAGGGCGAGGAGTCATCACAGTCAAGCCCTGATGTCACTGCCGATGCGGAAGAGCATGCAGCGCACCACGAAGGCGCCAAAGGTACACATGAAAGCTCCGAGTCTAGTATGTTGCACGATTGAAACAAAGAAAGTATCGTAGTCCAGAGCTGACCATAAGTTTCTTCTTTAGAGATCGAAGAGCAATTTGTTGCAAACCCCACATACAACAAACCGCCTGTTATATCTGATGCTCCTTCTGATCGCAAGGTGGAGTCACAGCATGATTCACCAAAGACAGAAGCGGTAGTACCACCGGACATCATCCAAATGGGTGGGGAGCTGTGTAGGATGGACTCTCCTGTGGTAGTACGCGACTTCGGCACTCCTCCCTTGAAGGAGGACACTACATCATTGAAGCAGGCCTCGACTCTCCCTCCGCCAAGGATATTCATTCAAAGAGCTAGCGATGCGACAGATTGTAGCACCCCGTTTCCCATGCCAGCGGCCTCGGGTTTGGAAGAGCAGCCTCGCGGGCCTTACCCATCGGAAGACTCTGACAGATCGTCTGGGGAATCACATGGTGCTGACCCTCTGGCAAGCCGTATTGCTATTCCGCCGGAAATAACATCCAACCTGTCCCATGACACCGAGGATCCTGAAAAGCCCAAGGTGAAGAGGCGGAAGCTGGTTTTACGTAAATCCCGAAACCTAATGATGCGCAAGCACTTCCTGCAATTGTTTTTGGGCAGACAATTGGCTGAGCACACAAAGCCAGCTTTGAGACTTCTCGCGCATGGCGAGCCGTTGAAGGTAGAACTAGCGGTTGCTGGTGAAAGGAATCCGATGTTACACATGTCAGAAGGTTCAACGCTCAGTCTCCCTAGCCACGGACACTGATGCTCTACTGAGTAATGAAATCTTGAGCCTCGCTAGAGAAGACGAAGAACTGTTTGGATTGGTATTTGGCCTTGGCACGAACCGGGACTCTCCAGGCACATCGAGATCCCTCCACGAGCTCGGATGCGTAGTCTCCAAGAATAGGTAATGCTGTGGACCGCAGGCAAACGACGAGGGACGTCGGACTTTGGTTCTCGTCTGGTGTCGAAACATGGGATGCATGCTAGGTAGTAACTAGTCTTAACTCAGTACCTAAGCAAGTCCTCTTCAAAGAGCACCGCGACCCTAAGATTCCTTCTGGATTCTCGTGCTAGGGGTTCCTTCGTAACCGTTCCTGGTCTGACTTCCCTATACAACCGGATCTATCTTAGACTTGTCTAGAGGTTCAAAACCATAACTTGGGACCCTCCTTCTCAAGTCTTATTATCCACTCGCTGCTCCTGGAATCCTTGACCGAGCCAATATAAACCAGACCCAGCGCATAGTCTACCTTCAACCTACCATTGCACGCTATACCCCACCCCCTCCACACTTCATCTCCCCGGCCCTTGTACCCTTTCCGCCTGCCTTAGCCTCTTCATCGCCTCCTCGACCTCCCTCCTCGCCTCCACGAGTTTCCTATCAATTCCGCTTGCATGCTTCACCTTAACCCCATAATGCAACTCCACCAGATCCGTCGCGCGCTGCATATCCGGATCATGGTCTCTCCATGGGATCTTCTCCTGGGTAGCTGATTCTTTTTCTCGCAAGGCCGAGGTAGGAGAGTTTTGAGATGAGAGGGAGGGGGAGGGAGTGCGTGCGGAGACGAGGGCAAGGGCGGCGGCGTGGTCCTGTGGGAGAGAACGGGGGTTAGTTCTGGATGTAGGAAAGAGGGTATGGGGAGGATTGGGACCGGGGACGTACGCAAACGCGAAGGGAAGTTAGGTCTGAGAGGATGAAGGCGATTTGCATTGTGATTGTTGAGGTTGACGGATTGGATGTCAGCAAAGGGAATTCGATTCATGAGCGGGTAGGTGTGCTCAGTGGCGGATGATCGACAGGGGAATTGTAGAGCGGGGCGGAGCCCCAAAAAAAAAGAAGAGCACCCCTCTCCGTCGCTTTCTATTATTCTTTCAACAGCGCCAAACCTCTCAATGGCGTCGATAAGGGCCAATGCACGTAAAGTCGTCTGCATTGGTAGAAATTACGCGTCCGTCTCTCATCCTTATACTATCCGTCTTGTGCAGCTCTATTCGTCCTAGACTAACTAGCATTCCAAGCGCTCAAGAGACCATATTACGGAGCTCAACAATGTCCGACCGAAGAAACCCTTCTTCTTCTTGAAACCGCCTTCCTCAATCCTCCCCCCGAAAAGCGGGCCCGTGCTTCGACCTCAAGGCACCACGCTGCACTATGAGGTTGAGCTGGCGCTGATTATGGGGAGGGAGGTGAGGGACTTGGATGAGAAAGATGAGAGGGGCGCGATAGATGCCATTGACTGTGAGGCATCTACCTTAGCAGCCCCTGTCGGATTCAAAGGCTGCCTTCTCTTGTCTGTATTAATTAAAGTACAGTCTATGCCCTCGCCATCGACCTTACGGCCCGCAACCTGCAGGACGAAGCCAAGAAAAAAGGCCTTCCTTGGACCATCGCCAAAGGTTTCGACACCTTCTGCCCGATCAGTAATCCCATACCCAAAAATCTCATCCCAGACCCTCATGATGTGGAGCTCATGCTCCAAATAAACAGCAAAGTAACGCAGTCGGATAGCACAAGCTTAATGCTTTTTCGCATTCCAAGGATGTTAAGCGAGATATCGCAGGTCATGACACTGGAGAAGGGGGATGTGATTTTGACAGGCACGCCGAAGGGCGTTGGGGAGGTGAAAGCTGGGGAGCGAATGGCAGCCGGGTTGAGCGTGGGGGGAAAGGAGTTGGAGACGATTGATGTGGAGGTAGAGGAAAGACAGGGGATGTACGAATACAAAGAAACGTAGAGTTTGAATAAGAAACAGCGGCAGCGATATCTGTAGAAAGCAGCAGTAGCAAATGTAAGTAAGTATCTTGCCCAGGAACGGTCTCTTTACCCGACTTTCCTTTCATATAATCTCAACGTAGCTGCTGCAGCAGGCGCTCTCTCCTTTTCTTCCTCCTTTTACCATCTTCAATCATGCGGTAAGCTTCATCCGTCGCGTTAAGTGTAGACCATCCGAGTTCTTCGAGTTTTTCCCACAGAGTTACTCGGTAATATTTGGATCTTATGCCTGAGATGAACGCTTTGGCCGCCCGTATGTCATACTGTTGGGTCTCCCGCGCCAGGAAGCTCTTACTATATCTTACGTATTCCTCCAGTGCCTCTTCTCCTTGGGCTAATCTCTTGATATCTGGGGCTGAAATGTCCTCCGGCTTCGCTCTGCTATTCTCGCCGATGTGCATGCTATCGTCTGCTGTCGTTGCCTGGGACGGCCTCGGGGAACCTGCTAGGAATGTGGGTCAATTGACGTCTCTCTGTTTTAGGCCTTCACACTCACCAGCTTTACTGGGTGAATTTGCCCGAACAAAAGCCCTTGGCTCCTCGATCCTTGCCTTCAACCCCTTTACCTCTTTCTCGGTCCCATCGCACCTCGCGTCTATCCCCTTCATCCATCTTTCTTCTCTCTTGGCCAAATGTATCAGCGTGTTCTCCAAAGAGGCGACTTTTGCCTCCAATCGCTCCGATTGTTCCTCACTCGCCAACTCTCGATTCACTGCATCCTCTTCTGATTGATGTATTCGCTCCTTCAACACATTGTTTTGCTCTTGTAAGTGTTTGCTGCTTGCAGCAAGATCTTTAGTGTCTTCCTCCAGTGATGTAAATCGGACAGTGAGCTCCTCCGTATCTTTGACACGGCTGAGTAGACGAGCGTGCTCGATCTGGAAGCGTTTCGCCCACAACATCCATTCTGAATTTGGTGGAGTCATGCTTTGGGAGAGTAATAGGTGGCTGTTTGGTCGGGGTTGCGAAAATCGACCATTGGTGCTGGGTACAGGTCATTTTCTGGCTTTTTTTTATGGTGTTGTGGACTAAGAAAGCAAGTGCTGATGCGCATTAAGGATCTTCTAAAGTGTGTAGGGTTTCTTAGCAAGCCTTCATTAATTCTACAGATTAGTACGGTCAATTGATAATAGAAATTCTCCGATCATTTCTACCGATCTATTCTGAAAGGACAAGACTGCAAAGCCACCATTAAGGCAGGCAACGAAATCATTCATATGGAAGGATTTCATAGCCCACTCTTGTCCATACCACGCCAGTGTAGCCCGAGGCAAAAGGCCCAAGTACAGGATGAAGAACCAGCGAAACACTTTTGAGAGAAATGCCATTGTACGTGGAAAAATGAACAAAGCTAACGTAACACTGGGTATTACACACCCTTTCTATCGATTCTCCACAAGCAGCCTCCTCGAGATTAAATTGCACCCTGTCAAGTGCTCAAAAATGTCGCAGATCCTTGGTCCTCCAAGATGCTTCAGTGTGATAGATACCAAGGCAAGGCCAAGATCTATGTCGCACCAAAACGGTGATGTTGTTTCGTTCTTCAAATGAGGTCTGTTCGAATGTTAGTCATGACGTTACTTCCTGGTCTAAATCTGTCAGGATGGTCTTACCAGCCACGTTCATGGGCATTTCTTCGATTTGAGTGCTGTAAAATTGCTCGATCTCTCTCATCATTCGTACATCGTCGGCAGTAACGAAGTTGATAGCGACACCCTTACGTCCGAATCGACCACCACGACCGATGCGATGAATGTAATTCTCGCGGTTTGCTGGCAGGTCGTAGTTAATGACCAAGGATACTTGTTGGACATCAATACCACGGGCTAAAAGGTCTGTGGCAATCAAAACGCGGGAAGATCCCGAACGGAACTCCTTCATGATCAGATCACGTTGACCCTGGTCCATGTCTCCGTGCATAGCAGACACAGTGAAATCACGGTCGGTAAGCTTGCCAGTGAGCCAGTCTACCTTTCTCCTCGTGTTACAGAAGATGACGGCTTGTGTAATGGTTACTGTCTCGTACAAATCCGAAAGGGTGTCTAGCTTCCAGTCTTCCTTTTCGACGGCAATATAGAACTGTTTAATACCTTCGAGAGTAAGTTCGGCTTTCTTGACCAAGATTCGAACAGGGTCACGCATGAATTTGGTCGTGACCTCAAGGACATCCTGAGGCATGGTCGCTGACAGAAGAACAACCTGGGTCGACTGAGGTAGAAGCTGGAAAATGTCATAGATTTGCTCGGTAAATCCGCGCTAAGATACTTGGTAAGCGATATAGCTAAAAAATTTGGTACGCAATAAGACTCACAGACAACATCTCATCGGCCTCATCGAGCACGAACATCTTCATTGAGTCGGTTTTGAGGACACGACGTTGGATCATGTCCTGTACACGTCCCGGGGTGCCAACAACCACCTGGGGGCCTTCTTGCAGAGCCTTCATGTCATCTCTGACACTCGTGCCGCCTATACATGCATGGCAATCGACGTTCATGAAGTCGCCAATGGCAACGACGACCTTCTGTATCTGTTGCGCCAGTTCGCGAGTGGGGGCGAGAATTAAAGCCTGGCAAGCCTTGACGTTGGGGTCCAGCTTCTGTAGGACGGAGACAGAGAAGGTAGCAGTCTTCCCAGTGCCTGATTGGGCTTGGGCGATCACATCAGACCCTGCAGCATAAGGTCAGACAAAGAAGCACCGAGATGTTAGCAGGTGTCTGAGACTTACCTTTGATGACTGGCATGATAGCGCGCTGCTGAATAGCAGACGGGCGTTCGAAGCCATAGGCATAAACACCTAAGAATGATCAGGACCTTGGCGCTGTTGATAGATCGCCGCCTGTCAACATACCTCGCAGGAGTTCACTCTTGAGGTTCATGGCATCGAATGAGTCCGTAATCTCGTCATAGTTGGACTCGATTTGAGCTGTAAATATAACAAGCTTAGCCTATGCTAGATGAATTTTTGCCAGAATTTCACATCGCTAGCATGCTACAGATAAATAGTGTGCACCGAGATATCTTACATTCCGGGATCTCCTCGAGACCTTTATCAGTAGAAGCCATGATTGCGACTTGGCTTTTGGCAGATCACGACCTGGGTCAGTGATCCTATAGACTGGGAAAAGGTTGTGGTGGGGCTGTGTTCTGGAGGTGAACCTATGAGGCTACGACCAGGGATAGATGTGTGGTGCTTGCTGTTGTGTCTCGGATATCAGAGCACTCAAATGTGAGCGCCGGTCTGATATCAGTAGTGTTGGTTTATTCTTGTGAGTGGTGTATCTGTATGATGTATTATTCAGAAAGAGAAAATGATTTGAGGTCCCGCTTGTGTGTTACTGAAATTTTGAGAAAAGGCGCTAAAAATAAAAAATAAGAATTTGCCGCGCTCGGTTCGGATTTCTTCATTTCACCGCAGGTCGACAATTAATGACTGGCACAAAATCAGTTACTCTTTCAGTCTTTCTTCCAGCACATCCAAGGCATTCACTATTCACCACCTCAGCTCAAGTGATTGATCGTCTTAAGAACCGACAACGATGCCACTGAAAAAGCTCGACACTTAGCGGAAATCGCTCATTTCGGCGTCATCGCTACCTTGAGGATTTAGTTCTCTCTGGTGGAAGCAGCTATTCACAAGCGTTTCATGCAAATCATTGATCTTGAGATTAATAGAGACCCTTTACCGTCCCTGACATTGAATCAGAGTCAAGAGTGAAGTCACACAAGGATGCCACAATCCTGCGATATTTCTTCCGCGGACGAGATTCCGCATCCAATCCCCTGTCACCCACTGAAGGTCAAGCCAGCTGGCAACGCTTATGTTGGCGTTCAGAATATCAAGTCCGCTGCTGGATTCTTTTCCATCTTGCCCGATGAGCTCGTACTCAAGATACTCGAAAACCTGGGTTCTACTTCGCTGCTGCAACTTGGCAGCACCTGTAAGGCTCTGTATGCTTTCTCTAGATGTGAAGAGCTTTGGAAGACGCTATTTGTTGAGTATGCATCCCCATCTGGTCGAGACCTTATTTCTACCGTTTTTCTCTTCTTGGTTGAACCGGGACCTAGGCCTTGGTGGATGTCTCTGTACCCTTGAGTCTTCGGCTCTTGGAATTCCCATGGATTATCAAGGGACCAAATTATCAGGAGTCGAGGCAGAGACTTAACGGATACTCAAAATCTAAATGGTAATTCATTGGTTTTAGCTGCTATGATGATATATGAAATACACGACTTGAAAATCATTTTGGTGCCTTCGTAAGATTGAGCTGCAGCTAAGCCTGTCGCTTTCTAGATCTTCTCCTCCCAGCGTTAGTTGGCGTGGAACATGGTTTTCCACATTCAACAATGTCACAGAGGCGCACATGTCCCGGATCTCGTGCGAGAATCTCTTCTCAGATCTGCTACATAGACCTTTCTTCTGTGCTCACACTCCGCTTTACCCATATGGGAGCAGAATCCCACCCAAAAATTGTATACCCCGGCTCTCAGATATTGCCCCTTCTGAATTTTCAGCCAACTGGACAAACAAACCCTTCATCCTAACGGATCCCGTACAAGAGTGGCCGGTGTATCGAGAATGGTCCGCAGATGAGCTCCTTCAGACGTACGGGGATGTGGAATTTAGAGCCGAAGCAGTTGATTGGCCACTGAAGACGTACGTAGACTACATGGAAAACACAATAGATGAGAGTCCACTATACCTCTTTGATCAGTCATTCGTCGAAAAGATGGATATCAAAGTTGGGAAGGAAGATGCTGGGCATTACTGGGCTCCAGCGTGTTTTGGAGAGGATCTCTTTGCGGCCTTAAGCAGCGATAGACCAGACAGCCGATGGCTGATTATAGGGCCGGAGAGGAGTGGTAGTACCTTCCACAAGGATCCAAATGCTACAAGGTCCGTTAAGATCACTCTACTCAAGATAGGCACAGTCTAACAGCCAAAGTGCTTGGAACGCCGTACTGCGTGGTTCAAAGTACTGGATCATGTTTCCTACGTCTCCATCATATCCGCCTCCACCTGGCGTCTATGTCTCGGAGGATCAGAGTGAAGTCACCAGCCCCTTGAGCATTGCCGAATGGTTGCTGGGCTTTCATACCGAAGCAAGAAGAACTAGAGGCTGTATGGAGGGAATCTGTCATGAAGGAGAGGTGCTACACGTGCCATCAGGATGGTGGCATCTAGTGGTGAACCTGAGTCCGAGCATCGCCATTACCCAGAACTTTGTTCCCAGGGCTCATCTGGTGAACGTATTATCATTCTTGAAAGATAAGCCTGATCAAGTCTCAGGCTTTAAGAGCGACGTGAAGCACCCATACGAGACCTTTGTGGAGAAGATGAAGGAGCTACATCCAGAAATCTTGAATAAGGCTCTAGAGGAAATTGAAAAGTTGAAGGAGGGTCGGAAGAGAAAGTGGGACCACTTAGTCAACGGAAATGGGGACGACCATGAGGGTTCAAATGGTTTTGATTTTGGCTTCGGAGATGATAACGAAGAAGTGCCATAAATCATCAATGACTGCCACCAGAACGCAATCTAGATAACCAAAGACGATCAATGACATGCCACGCTTTTCGTAGCGCTCGAATTTCCAAATGCTAGATACCCAATGAAAGCGCCGACAGCAACTGCAAACATCACCCAGCCGTTATATGTCATGAACAGAAGCCTGGATCCATCAGTCAACCTAGCCCTTGATGCATCATCCAGATACAGTACTCACATAATAAAAAAGCTATAAAACACCTGCGCCGCATATAATGTTGCCTTCACGCACTTCACCCTCGTCTCCGCTTGCCCAAGACTCTTCCCTGACCAAAGTAATGAGCTGCGTTCATGACCATCATCATCTTCCACAAGAACGACAGAGCTTAGCCCCTACCCGCCTAGCATCTGGCCGGATCTAGACTTACTTGGAAGACTATTCATGTACTCCGCGCTCGACGATTCGTAGCGTCTGCTGGCTTCGCGCACCAGCTCGTAGCCAGCGGTGAGCAGGACGACGCCGACGAGGGAGAGGAGGAGGGTGAAGGTGGAGGAGATGTGCCATTGTGGGAAGATGATGCACAGGTCGGTCGTGTCCCAGGTAAATAGCATCTAGGATAGGAGGTTACTACGGGTGAGCAATTGCGGTGAGAAAGGCATATGGCTTGCGTTCATGTTGCATTTGGGGCCGTGCGAGGGCATGTCCATGTCTGCGTGATGGCTATGGTCCATTCTGAGTATGCGAGTCTGGGGCCTATGATTATCTGTAATGATCGCGGTGTTCTAGCAGAGTGGTAACCTTGAAAGCGTGAAGTGATAGAGGATGGCCCTGAAGAGAGCACCTCGAACGTCGTAGCTCGGCTTCCGCATACCTACACCGCTGCAAGTCACACAAACAATCCATCCCTGAGCACGTTTGCGCCAGTCCACTGATTGGGTCCACCTCCCTTCTAACCCACTCAAAACACACTCCCTCCCACGCCCACAAACATGACCGAAAACGCCCCCCCTCCTACCACCACCGCCGCCGCCCCCTCCGCCGACCCCACCCGCGGCCTCCCCTACTACGAAAAACTCAAGCGCGACCTCCGCGAAAACCTACAGAAAAAGTGCCTCCTGGACAAAGACATGGCGACCCTCGAAGACCAAATCTTCCGCTTCGAAGCCTCCTACCTCGAAGAAACCGCCGCCGGAAACATCATCAAGGGCTTCGACAACTACATCAAAGGCTCCTCCGCCCCCGGCGCCACCACCAGCACCAGTATCAACCCTAGCGGTGGCGGAGGAGGAGGAGGGGGAGGCACAAGCACGAGAAGAAAAGGCACGGTGATGGAGCAAGACCGCGTCTTCAGCCGCTCGTCGGCGAGCTTCATGCGCGAGCTGTCGCCGACGTCGAGCACGCAGACGACGCCTTCGCATGCGCCGACGCCGACCTCGAGCCAGCCGCCGCAGCTGAGGGGGGGGGAAGGCAACGGTGCGACGCCGGTGGGTGCGGGGGGGAGCATGAAGGGGGCGGCGCAGACGAAGAAGAATAAGAAGGGCGAGGAGGAGGAGGGGAAGGGGCCGAAGAGGTTGAAAATTACTTATGCTAGGGGGGGTGCGGGAGAGTGAGCGATGGGGGGGGGGGGTGAGAAGAGGGGAGATATTGTAGAGGGCGTTTTGGGGGGGAAGCCTGGGTTTTAGAAGGAGTTGGGTATACCCCTTTAGAAGCGGTTTTCGACTCGTTATACTTCTAGCAGGACCTAAGCCGACAAATTTTTCCAGCTGGAACTCTACCGGTGGTAACTCCTTCCACTCGCAGGTCTTCCAAATTTACTTTTCAATGGTCGAATATGTCTCCAGGTTTTTCTTTCGTAAGAGTCGTATTTCCAAGTCTTTGCCTAGTACAACATTGATTCACTATGGGACCTACGACCTCCTCGCCTTCTTTCTCATAGCCTTCTCCCTCTCATACCCCTTTCCCTCCCTGCCCTCCTCCCCCTGAATCTCCGCCACCAACCTCTTAAACTTCTTCTCATACTGCTGATCCTTCTCCTTCTTCTCCCTCAGCCCCTCTCGCGCCATGAAATTGGCATCTTTCCTCAGTTCTCTCAATGCTCCCTTTCGTTCTCGCTTGTGCTCTGCTTTGAGTTTACTGAGGTCGGCGCGGTTGCGGTCGGGGTCGTAGTGTTTAGAGGGATTGTAGGAATCTTCGAATTTGGGGATGGAGGTTTTGATGGCGAGGGGGCGGTGGTTGTGGAGGGCGAGAGGCTGGCGGGCTTGGGAAGAATCTCGGAGGAGAGTAGAGAGGTGGGAAAGGGTGGTGCGCGCGGCGGACTGGAAGGGAGTAATTAATAAAGATCTGAATTGGAGGTTGGAGATTAGTGCTTACAATGGTGGTGGTGTTCAGCTTAAGGGAGCAAGGTTTGCTCAGGAGATGCTGCAACACTCTAGAGAAGGGATCGAAGGCTTCAGAGAATGCTGACTTGTCGGCCCAAAGGTCGGCCATGGAGCTAATCATAGCTATATTGGTGTCGAGGAGGGCTTTTTTGAGATCTTCTGTCTCGTCAACCGAGGCATCAGGGTTGGGAAGAATATCCCAGAATCTCAAACGTCTGTTGTGGCTCTCTGGTATTGTTTCAATATCATCAACCTGAAGCGGTAGCAGAGATGCGTGATGTGGGAAGCATCCGTATAGACGTTTGGCCTTCACCGGTGCCAGTGCCAGCAATGCACTAAGAGTATAATTGACCAACTCTGGAATGTACCTCCTTGATAATCTCTGGTATTGAAGACACAGACTTCCAAGATAGGTTCCTGTAGCAAGATCACTCAAAGACTGAGGTATTTTTTGGCTCAGGTAACGAGTCATACATAGTATTGCCGGCGTTACAACCTGATGGAAGTGATCTGATGTTGGAAATATAGAGGCAATTGCTGTAAGAATAATCAGATCACCAGAATTAGGAGCTGTTGGCCGGCTCACATGGAGTGACTTCAAGTGTGAGCGGAAGGTTCGGCCTATTTCCTCTGGAAACATTTTCGCAAGCGAGTGAATATGGCGGATGAGCATCTCTAGCATAGAGAAAGGTGGATAACAGCGCGATGTGGCTACAAGAAAAAGATGATCAACGAGTACGCTCGAAAAGACTGCTAGCTTTGCTTTGTTGTCATTGTGTAGCTTCGGGTGGTATAAGGCACGTATTCTCTGGATGACGGTAGGCAAGTCGTGGATCTCGATGCCTGCGGCTATTTCGAGCAGTTCGTCGTGGCTTTGGGGACACGGATATGTGTCTGCCAAGTCGCTAGAAGAGCCATTGCTTTTGCTATCCATGCTTCTAGATATACCAAGTCCTGCCCTACCCACATCGTCTTTTGACAGTAAGCCTTGGACAAATTCTTGGTCATCCTCGTCCTCGCTAAGACCTTCCGCAGATTCCTTTGGTTCATCGGCTTCCAAAAGGTCAACATCAGAACCACTAGCGACCAGACTGCCTTCAATTAAAAAGTCATCCTCATCTTCAAAATCTAAATCCAGGTTCTCACCCTGTCTCCGGAGGCCAGAACCGAGGCCAAAAGTGTCTTCCTCTTCTGCATCCACATCTTCGTCACCACTCAAACCCTTCGCGTCCTCTTCGGTCTTTTCGTCGCCGCTGTCTGGCTCCCCCCTCATTCTCCGAAGCCTATTACCCTCAAGTTCCTTGAGTCGCTGCGCCTCCTGCCCCAGCCGCTCTTCTTCTGTCATAGTTCGTTCAGTTGGCTTAGCGCGCTGGTCAAGCGCCATCTGGCGAAGTCGTTCATCATACTCCTTGTCCGCTTGAGACCGATCTTTCCCATCCAGCAATGCCTGTCGGTCTGGATTTATCTTAGCACTTTGATTCGCAGGTACTATGATGGGTGCAGGTTGGCGCGGAGTACCTCGCATGAGCGCGAAGAGATCAGGGAGGCCCTTGTCTAGCTCGGCTCTCAGATCATCGTCGTCCTCTTTTGCTTGCTGGCGCTCATACTTGTGGAGCTTTGATTTGGCGATGACTTCGCTCATGACTTCTTTTTTTGTTTTCAGGCGACCAGGCTGTACCTCGTCTTCAGTAGGAGACAAGCCCCCATCGGATGCATCAGACTCAGAGAGCCTTCGGCGTTTGTGAGACCTATCTCCATCGATTTCTTCATGTTCGTCGTCAGAGACGCCAGAGTCAGCTTCGTCGAAATCATCTACTTTGGGCGCAGCAAATGACAGTGATTGTCCGAAATGGGTTAGTTGGCCGTCATCTTCAGCATCTTCGAGATCGAAAATGGAGCCTTTCTTGTTTCCCCTTTGCTTCTCCCGGACGAACCGTTCCAGAGCTTTCTCTTCGGGCGTCATTGTAGGGTCGTCCTCGCCAAACCTTCGGTCCAAGATACCTCCCACTTTCTTGCGTCGCTGCATCTCGACAAGAAGCGTTCGTCGCCGCTATATACCGCGATGTCAGCGAACCGTATGCACGTTCTGGTTGATTCTGCCCTACATTCTCCTCCCCCAAGCCTTTCGTAACCCCTGGTCGTCCGATAGTATTTTTTGCCACTCTACCCCCAACTGTCTTGTTATCCGTAACCTCGAATTTTGTAGGCCTAGCAGGCGCTCTGATGTCAAAAGGCTTGAACTGCTCTCGTATGCCTTGAAGAGCGACATTGCGCTGTACCCGGCCATCTCTTGCGGCGCCATTCTTAATGGCTTGCTTCTTCTGCTTCTTGGATTTCTGAGGGCCGACAACACCAGATTCGCGGAGCGAAGTCTTCAACCTCTTCAGCTGCGACGGCGCCATTCTAGTGAAACTCAAGCCGTCAATGTAAATTGTCTCGAAGTGCGGCGGACAAAACATCGGCATCGGTGTTTCTCTTGCCGAAGTCTGGGTTGCGGAAGTGTTCCGCCATCCCTCTTATCGACTTTCAAGATGCCTCCGAGGTTAAGAGTGATCGTACCAGAATGGCGTCCAAGGACCAAGACATTTGGCTATGGATGGGCCTAGGTATGGCGCGTAGTCCGACCGTTGTCTTCTGGAAAAGCGCAGCTAATCTAACTCCAGGCATCCTGGGCTACTGCGCAGCTCACGCCGCTCATAGGCAGCTTCTTGCGGTTCGCACAGCTTCCCAACTTTCGCAAGACAACAAACCCCAAGATATACTGAGCCAGCGCACTGAGAATGGTTTGCAAACTATCCATAGCCAAAAGGAAAGAACGACGTGCTGAGCTGTTTCAGCGCTCAAGCTCGAAACCCTCGGTCAGCTCACGCAGAGTGCTAATCAAGATATCCGCGCTGCGTATGCATCAAACGAGGGTTAGACATAGCCCTAGCTGACCAGTGCCAGGGCGGTGAAGATCATTTCAGAAAGAGCTACGCGGGGTGCTGGGCTTGAGATCATGCTACAGGACATTGCTGGTCAAGACATTGAACGGCGAGACAAGGCTCTTACTTCTCTCAGCTACCTTTGTGCAAGCCGTAAGTTGAAGAGCACGCTACTGGATATTGCTCGCTAACTCAAGATTTCAGCAACGGTAGGTTTTGGGATGCACAAAGCGCTGACACCTAGTTATGCTATGTTCAAAGCCATCATTGACTGCTTATGCACCGGGCTCCCCGGAGTCCAAAACTCGGAGTCTGCGATGAATAACGATGATTTCCCATACCGATCACAGCCCGAGCGCAATGCCTTGAAAGTCCTCGGCCTATTACTTCAGCACGAGGTCACTTTAGGCCTGCAGGCAGGACTCATCTTCCGCTGGCTCGCCAACTACCATTTCGATAACAGAGACGTTTCGGAAACTAGGAGAAAGCAGGCTATCTCTGAAATGCTGAAATGGGACTACGATGATTTTAGTATGTGTACCATCGTCAATGCTCTCTATATCCATGACCAAGCTCGCGAGGAGCTGGAAAGTCATGGCCTCCTAGACAGCGCTGCGATGGAGGTGAATATTCTTGATGATGCGGTCGAGATCGAGGATATCTGGCTCGTGAGACATCGGAGTGGTATTGAGATTGACGGCGGACCAGACTCCACTCCAATGATGAGGAGAGGACAAAGGGTTAGGGAAGAAAGTATCGAGGAGGAAGCATTGCGGAGACGAAGGCGTGAAGCAATGGTGCTTGGTCAGGATGGCAGAGCTGTCGAAAGAGACGACATTATTGAGCGGGATAACGTTCTCACTGACGGAAACGCGGGGCAGCGGGAGGCGATCGATCAGTTCTCAGAGGTACAGGCAAGGGGCGAACCGGCCTGGTGGAATTGGCGGCCGTGGTCAGTCCTGAGGGCTGGCTTGGTCGAAGAGTTCTGATGCTGGACCGAAAGTCTAGTAAGCGAGCAATAGTGGAAACGGCGTTGTGTATGCCATCACGAGATACCCCTGAGGATTTGAATCAATTTACATGGCAATAGAAGAGTGGTCTTGCCGAGGAAGCTTGAAAGCCTATAGACCCTTCCATAATACCTTCACAAGGTGATCCGCCTTTTTCCTGCTATTCTTAACCATACCTAGGTATTTCAGCTCAGCTAACGCCCGTGAGAAGAGTGCTCTGTTGTCATGTTAGTATTAAAATTTTTCGCACATAGACAGACGTAGGACAGCAGAGATAAGATCGCTCACAAAGCTTTCTGCCGATCAGCATCTTCATCCTCTGCGTTTTCGACGCCCATGATAGCATAAAACGCCGACCACAAGTCCGAGGTATTAACAATAGCCCCAGACTCCAGATAAAGCTGATACAGTATAGCGGTCGCGGGCTGCGTAGCTGACAACCCATTCTCGGCGCCCTCACAGCAAGTACAGTCCAGATAATCATGTGGCAAGCTCAAAGCTCGCTCGACTGCGAACCGGGGTTTCGGAGTGAGGACATCCCGGTGTGGCGACTTGGAGTCATAGATCAGGACCTCGTGCAGGAACAAGTCTCTGGGGTTGATGAGATTGGTTTGGAAGAAGTTTCGGAGTGTAGTGTCTGCGCTGCTAACGACCTTGGAGTAGGCAAGATCCTGCTTTGAGAGGGTGGACGATTGCTTGCTTAGGGAGACCTTTTGGGCGACGACGGTTGCGCGTAAAGAATCGTAGCGGATGTCGTGCTCACTCCGCAGAGGTCTTGCCTTGTCGTCCATGGTACTGGTCAGCTTTTTAAGTTCTTGGTGGGTCCTAGAGATCCCAGGAAGCTCAAGGTCTGTAAGCTTCGAAAGCAGATCGCTCATTGAATCGGAAGACACCTTCCTAAAGGATAGCAAGATATCCTTGATAAGACTTGAGGCTCGTAGCTCTCCCGAGATTGCTTTGATATATAGTTCTGACCAGGAAGCACTTGTGGTGGAGAGTGAATATGACTGTAGCGTAGATATTACCTCAATCGCCAAAAGTATGCCGCGAAGGGCTTGTTGGCCCTTGTCAATCTCACGGACCGCAACATCGAAGAGATACTCGTTGTCGTTGAGGAGCGCCTGAGCCGCCTCGTAATCGCCGAATTCAAGCAAGGTTTCCACGAATCTGTAGAAGTATCAATCTCGTATCTTGCATCTACTAGATTGTGCAAGTACCTCTGGAATGATGGAAGGTTGCGGATGCTTTCATAATGCTCTAATCCCATTGCGTTGGGTGAAGGGCGATCGTTAAGAAGGATGCTCAATGGATTGGCGAAAAAGTGTGCCATATGAGCATACTATTGTTCTTTAGCTTGCTTTACGACAGCATTGTTATACGAGTTCACCTTGATGGCCTCGACAAAGGATGAAGTACTTTGCACATAATCGTTGTGCCGCTGAATGATAGTGCTACTGAGCCCTGGCCCTAGCCAGAGAAACCTGGGTCGGTCGAGAGATACAACAGCTTCGAATATCTCATTCAGGGGTGGAGTTTCCACGTCAAACCTCAAACCTTGCAAACTTCTAACGGTGGTCCTAGATAATTTTTCTTGGAATAGATCAATGGATGTAGTGATTCCGAATAGAAGAACGAATGGTATCCTGTCGTTCCACGAACTGCGTTGATGAGCCATTAGAAATTCGATGTGAACCTTCGTATCATACCTTAGAACCTCGACAATATCCCCAAGTAAGCCCCCCTCAAAGGCTTCACTATCTTGAAATGAGAGAACTACTCTGCCGATTGAGTGAAGCTTGACGTAATCATTCAGAATTTGGAGGTCGTAGTTCAGTTGTCGGCCACCCTGAATAGAAAGTCAATAGATTGCACATTCATAGAAGAGATGAATCCTGAAGACCTTTTGACGGTCAAAAGCAGTCTCTTCGTCGGCCATGGCGACATCTTGATTCGTTGCATGCTGATTAATGTACTTCAGGACGGACTTTAGATTAGTTATCTGACTGGAGGTCAGGTTGACCACTGTAGCCTTTTCTTGGCCTCTGAGATGCTCCGCTATCGCATCGATTAAGCTTGAGTAAGTCTCTGCGCCTGGTTTCGCAACGATGAGACCAGCGGGGATTTTCCCAATCGATTGACTACAAATTAAAGTGTGTCTCATTATACCCTGTGGTAAGTCTGCTTACGATTCGAGTTCAATATCAATGATGAACTTAGTGACCTCGGCCACTGTATCGTTGTTTGCATCTTGTAGGAGATTCTACAGCGGGTTAGCCCCAAAAGGCATCACAGCCATACGTTCGAACGTACGTCTATCAATGCCTGCCGTGGACTCCAAGCGGCGTGGAACAAATCAGATCGAGCCTTTACACTGTCCACATTCTCGAGACCTGTCAACAACGGAACGAACAACAGCTCGTCAGGCGGTACTGAAAGATCTACTGTTTCTGATAATTTTTGTCTTTTGGGTTTAGATATTGCCAGACCATCTGTGTTAATAGTCTCTGGGTGGAACACGTAGCATCCCTAGACTTAATGAGCGACGAAAACACATAGATAGCTGGAACGGTACTGGCCTCATATTCAGACATGGTATCATTGGCGATATCGATGGTGCAAAGATGTACTTATGCCCTATTCAAGTTGATGAAGCCTGGAAGGGCAACCCGAGCCAGTGTTCTCTGATTGGTGGAGAAAAACCACATGGAATAAGGGGCGGGAGGAACCTTATTGTGCGGCCTCGTAGAATATCTACTCGTGCTACTCTAAGGCGAGAAAAGTCGAGACTGCCGATCAGATCAGGACTTGTCGTGTACACGAAAGACCTTATACATTGGCCATCATTCAAACCCTAGTGTCTGCGAGATTGTGTGTTGTCTGGCTCGTACTATTAACAAAACACTTTAAGCTCTCAGAATACACCTTAGCTCTTTGTTTGTTTGCAGCTGCCCTAAGAGCTGCCCTAAGAGCTTCCCTTTGTCCTTCATTCACTTCATATGAATGTACCTCACTCGGAATACCTTGCGTGCTCTCCCAATCCAACGTTACAGGATTTATTGGACATCAGCAGCCAACATGTCGAGCTCAAGTGCTCTCTTCTCGAGTGCCGAGCTCAAGGCTGCCAATGCTCAGCCATATAGCAGTATGGAAGGCAAGCTAGATCCAGTATTGCTGGAAGCGTTGAAAGATGTTATGGGCTTTGACTTCATGACTCCTGTGCAGAGTAAAGTTCTAAGTGGGTTGCCGACGTTGAGAAGTGATTGGTAAGTCAAAGTATAGCCTCAGAAATTGTTGCATGCTCAGTCGTTGCATAGAGGAGTTCTCGACTTACCATACCCGAGACAGCCTTGTTCAAGCGAAGACAGGTACAGGCAAAACAACCGCTTTCCTTCTCCCAGCTATCCAGTCCCTTCTGCAAAATTCCCCACCACTTGGCGAAGTCTCTATGTTGGTACTCTCTCCAACACGGGAACTCGCTCTTCAGATCGCTGCTGAGGCGACCCGACTTGTCTCGAAGATGCGGAGGCCAGTGGAGGTACACACAGCTTTTGGAGGCTCAAAGCGGGCGACGAACCAGAACAAATTCATGAATGGCGATCCAAAAATCTTGGTCGCCACTCCTGGGAGGCTGAATGACTATTTGCGCGAACTGCCAACTCAAAGAAAATTCATTTCGTTGCAAACCCTGATTCTTGACGAGGCAGATGCAATGCTTGAAGCTGGTAAGGAAATAATCCTGATGTTCGGCTGCTGCTTCCCTAACCTGACTTTGCAACAGGTTTCCTCCCAGATATTCTTCGAATTCTCCGTGCCCTCCCACCAAAGGACACGGCAAAATGGCAAGGCATGTGCTTTTCAGCCACTGTCCCGCCCAAGATCAAAGACGTTCTCTCCTACGTTCTCAAGCAGGATTATACTTCCATCTCCACTGTAGACGCTGCGGAGCCTCCTACGCTTGCGAGAGTCCCACAGTACTCTCTCATCATACCCAGCGTTAAGAATACTTTCGGTGCTTTACTATCTCTTATCAATGCCGAAGTAGGGGAAGACTCGAAAATTATCGTTTTTGGCACGACAGCATACCTGGTTGCACTGTATACAAAGCTGTTTAAAAATTCCATCATCCAACATCAAACCCGTCTTGAGATCTACGAATTACATAGTAAATTAGCTCAGCCTCAAAGGACACGAACGACGAATCAGTTCAAAGATGCTGAGACAGGGATCATGTTCGCTACTGATGGTATATATTCCTGTCCGACCTGCACATGGTAGATTCAAATCTAATCATTAACCCAGTCATCGGTCGAGGAATGGATTTCCCAAATGTCTCTCTTATCGTGCAAGTCGGGCTTCCTTCAAATCCAGATGCTTACGTTCATCGCGTCGGTCGAACGGCACGTGCAGGCAAGGATGGAAGAGCTGTTATCCTCCTCACTCAGGCCGAGTCCTTTTTCTGTTCGGTCAATCGCCAGTTTAAGATCACTCCATATCCGGCGTCCGACAAGATCCTAAAGGACACACAGTCCTTACTGGATGTGAACCGTGCTATGAAAATGTTAGGCGATCATGATAAACAAAAGGCCTACTCTTCGTATCTCGGTTTTATGAAAGTTTTCATGAACAAACTAAACGTGGGTGCAACAGGTCTTGTGAAAATGGCGAACGAGCTTGCGTTAAAAGGAATGGGATGCGAAGAAGTCCCTGAAATGGAGAAGAAGACAATTAAGTAAGTTATTTGGCGAACCATACTTCGCTATTTCTTAGGACAATCAAATAGTGTTGGGGCTAATGTCGGGTCCTGTATAGTAAAATGGGGCTAAAAGGTGCTCTTGGCATTCGTTACGTTACACCAAAAGCGGGAGCCCCAAAAACCACTGCCAGACGAGAAATGAATGACAGCGAGCCTGCTAAACAGATCAGACATCAAGGCCCGCCAGAATCCGCCAATGGTCACCAACATGATGGCGAATGTCTACCAAGCCATGGAGCCAATGGCACTAGAGGGGGCAGCGGAGGTAGCGGAGGGAGAAGAGGTGGGTTCCGGAGGAAGAGGGGAACACTGCGTTAGAGTCGCGCTGAAAACACTTTCGATTGGACATCTAGACTTCAGCCTGACACTTCGGAACGGCCGGGGGATCATGAACGATAGCGCTGCTTGCTCAAGCTTTGGGCCGGAGCCAGATTTCAGGCAATTACATAAAGTACAATGGTCAATAGGGCTATTTATGATGCGGTGGAATGGGCTATGGTACAAGGCAAGTGTTATTGATACCAGCAGTACATCGTGCTGCATACAATAAAATCCATCATTTGACCGCTTTTGATGCACGTTGGAGGCCTCAAAGCTTCAGGTCGGTTGAGGACTTGTCATTTATCATACCAAATCACTGTCTGTAAAACTTCATGATTCATAAGATGGGTAATAAATACTTCATATGTTGTGGGGATCCTGACTGGTCATTTCCAAATAGTAGTCCATCGTCGAAATTTCCGGAAATGTTAGTCAAGCCTCCATACAATTTTCGTTTTGAGGTCTTTCGTCGTGCAAATTAAGGAGTACTTCTGATGGGTCTATCGATAACGATAATTCGATCCAAGTCCTGTAGAAAGAGTCATATATGATGGGTCTACTATCCGTGGCAGTCGGCAATGTTCAGCAGAGACCTGTATGTAACTTTACATCAACTGATAACATTGCCCCGGTTTTGGCTTGTCGTGCTTGTCTGGTGATGTTAAGGGGGTAAAGGGCGTGAGGCGCGAGGAGCCGGTCGCGCTAGTGAGCCCTACGGCTTATATTTTGTCCGCTCTCTTTCTATTAGGTTTTTTCTGCAATGGAATAATACTCCTCTCCTCTTATGATTATCAACACTATTCATGCACCGGCTGAGTCTGCGTGCAGCACGTTTGTCCCATGCTCAGCTAAGGATCCGGCAACAGCCACCAGCAACCTCGCATACTTTAAGCCTCATCAAAGCTTTCACAACATCCAGCCTGAAGCGTGAGGAATCAAGCAATGGGAGTCCCCCAAAAGTGCGATGGTACCAGCAACTCTTCGCCGGAGCACCCATAAAGCCGATAGACCCCGAAAATGAAGATGAAGATGCTGATGATGACACCGGTGAAGCCAGACAGCTCAGGGAGCAGATAAACCGACTAGAAGAGGAGCTAAAAGAGCTCCGTGGCGAAGGTAATTCCGCTTCGCCAATCGAGCCTTTGCTCAAACAGCTGTCCGAAGAAGACCGTGCAAAAGTTGAGGCTGCGTTGAAACAGGCCGACCTTGAAGACCCCGATCACTCTGAGACAAGAGCGAAAGCGATTGAGGCACTAGATGCTTTCCACGATGACGCTGCTGCACAATCTATGCCGTATCAAAGCGACTTGAACGTGCCTCTGGATTTATCTCCCAATCAAAACAAATACTTAGAGCGTTTGAACAAAGCCTTGTTCTACGCAGCCAGAGACACATCAGATCCTTCATTGCGCAAGATCCTGTGGCAAGCATACCAGCGATGCAAGCTTCAGAATCTTCCTTTTATAGATTTGGTGCCTAAAAAAGCTTGGGACGTTTTATGGGCAACGCAACTTGCTGTTTCACCAAACGCACAACATCGCGCTGAACATCTCAGAATACTAGCGGCGGATATGCAAAAGAGCGGAAATGAACTGAACCTTGATCAGAGAATTATATACATGAAATCCTTGTCCGACGAGGGTCGCGGGAACGAAGCAATAGAGCAGTGGTACAACCAACAGCGGCTCCTGAGCCAAGACGAGCGAAACTCGTTGACGTTCCAAGCTCTAGGCGTTCATTTAAATATATCTCTAGGAAACCCTTTCAATGCAGAACAGATAGCCATGAGAACAATAGCCAGATCAGATGCAGAACACGCCAAAGAACATTCGCGAATACTCATTCCGGTGATCGAAGCCTGGGCCCGTGTTGATGGTGATGCTGGTATCAAGAAGGCCTGGGCTATCTACCTCCGTCTGAGGATGATTTTAGACTCGGAAATGAACCTGCATGATTACGATGAGATTACTACAGGGTTTCTTAATGCGGGGAGGACCGACGTGGCTTTGGCAGTCTTCAAAGACTTGATGCTTACTGGGGAAGAGAGCATGTATCGTTCAGATGAGCTTTATAGGAAGTCTCTTGGCATTATTGGACAGCTACTCTGGGATAGTGTGGACATCTCAGAGCTTACCAAGGTATCCTTAACTGCGTTGACTGTACTGCCAAAACACTTCCAGAACAAGTTTTTCTTTGCTTCTTGGCTGAAAAAACTCATCGGTATGGGCAAGACTGATGCTGCAGCAATGGTCGTTGAACTGATGTACGAACGGAACACTAAACCGGATGCAAAGCACTTGAACGGTATCATTGGAGCCTGGTTGCGCAGTGGACATACCGCGGACAGAGAGAAAGCGGAGCAAATGGGATGGGCTATGGTCCACGAACGGCTAGATTTCGTCGCTAGGCGACGAGGCACGATCCCTCCCAAGGACCCCTCTGCCCGCCGTCTTCCTGAACGACTAGACCGTACTGTCCCCCCAGCAACCATCGAGACATTCTCTATCCTGCTTCAGCACTATGAGCGCCGCGGGGCCCAGGAGCGGGTACAGCTTTTGAGAGATCAACTCCCCTTAGCCGAGATACATCCTAACGCATATTTCATGAACCACCTTCTTTATGCTGAATTGCGCCGGGGTGAACATCGGGCAGCCTGGCGATTGTACCAGCAGATGTCCCGCAAGGTCACGCCTGATCTGGAAACGTTTGCCTGCCTCTGGGATTGTGAGAAATCACACCTGGATAGATTTACCATGTACAACGCTGACGCATTCCCTGGCCCTCGCCGGATCATGTGCGATATGATATCGTGGTATTCCAAATCAGATAAGGGTGCACGTACGAACGCTCAGCACGACTTCAGCAAGGACCTATATGACCAAATAATTCGATGTTTTTGCTTAGCTAAAGACGTCGAGGGCACCATAGTGGGACTTTATGCTCTCAGAGAGTCTTTCCAATCCTACCCGGACTCCGAGACCTCGCGTATGACCACCCTGCAAGCAGCCAGCATGGGGGTAGGTGAGCGGAAGAAGAGCCGGCGTTCCAGGTTATCTGGCAACGTACAAAGCAAGGCCAACATCTCCAAGATGATGCAAGTTTTGGGATTGATAGCACAGCAACGTGCAGCATATTTAGAACAAAAAGGCATTCAGATTGGAGCAGATGACGAGATACGGCAGAAGGAAGAGCACTTGTATATACTTGCACAATTCCTTCGTGCAATTCTTCAACGGCAGGGCAACGATGAGCTCGCGGTGGGGAAGAAGATCGATGAGGCTGCGTGGGAGATGGGCGTTAGCGGCATGCGGATGGTTGACCCGCTCATAACTCTCTGGAAAGAGGATGAGAGGATAGCCTAAGGGTGGGACTGTATCAACCATGACCATAGGATGTACTACATATACAACCTATAAAGTGAAAAATGGCGAGTCCATTAAACTTCAGTTCAAGCAATGCCATCACCACGACCCTCGATCATTGCCAATGTTATATCTGACCTCCAGCTTGCAGATTCAGTGCAGGTCGCTTTGAAAGCCCTATCCTCCCAAAATAGGCTTAGCTGCTAGTGCTGTGCTTTTATGCTCAAGTCAGACTAGATCAGCCTTCCGGGGCGGGGAGCTTCCGTCACAAGCTCAGACAAATATTTTAGTAGTATCTAAACGAATTGCTTTTATGCGCAGAACCAAAAAGTTTCTCAGTACCATATTATTTCTCCCATTGATCTGCTAATGGACCACTTAGCAGCTGGAAATTATTAGTTTACATAGTATCTAATTCCTGGACGGTCTGTCTACCTCTGCACTCCATATTCCACTAAAATTTTCGAGAATTGCCTGGCTATCTACCTTATCATATAGCGCCATTAAACACCATCTGCTCGAATTTCCCAGAACGCCCGTGGTGCGATTCGCACCCGGGTGGGTTTGCGTTTTTGGTGAGCTACGGAGGGGCTCTTAGGTATTCCTTCACGTTTGAAATAAATTACAGCTTCTACAATGGCTCTATGCAACAAGCTCGCAGCGCGGTCCCCTCGACTTTTACGAAAACCCCACTTCATAGTTCGGCCACCAATACAACAAACGTTCGTGACAGTTCAGCCCTCCCTGATTCATCCCCCGCAGTCAACAAGCTCTTGTGTGCCGAAATATCAAACCAGAAGAACATTCGCAACCTCTCCAAAGCGGAGCATTACCGGGGAAGAAGCCCCAAGCGCAAAGGCATACATCTCTAGCGGCGTCATAAGTGGGCACAAAGATTTAGTGGATGTCAAGAAGGTTTTAGTAATTGGAAGCGGTGGCTTGAGCATCGGGCAGGCTGGGGAATTTGATTATTCTGGTATGACGAGAGATACGTTGAGGAGCACTTGAAAGAACCGCATTGCTGCAGCGGTTCTTATTTGATGAACATAGCTAATATGACGGATTTATACAGGCTCTCAGGCCCTTAAAGCCCTCAAAGAAGCAAATGTTTCATCTGTCCTAATCAACCCAAATATAGCTACCATACAAACAGATCATAAACTTGCAGATGAGGTCTACTACCTTCCGGTCACACCCGAATATGTTACCCATGTCATAGAGAGGGAAAGACCTGACGGTATCTTCCTGACCTTTGGCGGTCAGACGGCCCTCAACCTTGGAGTTAAGATGGATGAAATGGGGGTCTTTGATAGATACGGTGTCAAAGTACTCGGTACTAGCATCCAAACACTGAGAACTAGTGAGGATCGTGATTTGTTTGCCAAGGCTCTCAAAGAGATCAATATCCCAATAGCGGAATCTATTGCTTGCAATACTGTAGATGAGGCTCTTGCAGCAGCAAATACGGTTGGCTACCCAATCATTGTTCGAGCGGCCTATGCTTTGGGTGGTCTGGGGTCTGGATTTGCAGCCAACGAGGAGGAATTGATGAATCTTTCCTCGAGGTCCCTAACCTTGTCAACCCAAATATTGGTTGAGAAGTCACTGAAAGGATGGAAAGAGCTGGAGTATGAGGTCGTACGTGACAAAGTCAACAATTGTATCACCGTGTGTAATATGGAGAACTTTGACCCTCTGGGTACACATACTGGTGACAGTATAGTGGTAGCTCCAAGCCAAACGCTTAGTGACGAGGAGTACCATATGCTCCGAACTTCTGCGATCAAGATTATCCGCCACTTAGGGGTCGTGGGGGAGTGTAACGGCAAGTTTTTTCGCTCAAAGTATATGAATCGTTCAAGGCTGAAGATTGTAGTCCAATACGCCTTGCAGCCAGACGGCCTCGACTACCGAGTTATTGAGGTAAATGCCCGCTTGTCAAGGTCTTCGGCTCTGGCTTCAAAAGCCACTGGCTACCCATTGGCCTATACTGCAGCGAAGATTGGACTTGGTCACACACTCCCAGAACTACCAAATGCCGTGACAAAAACCACTACGGCAAACTTCGAACCCAGTCTTGATTATATTGTGACCAAAATGCCCCGATGGTACTGTTCCAGACCTCAATTCTTTGGTAAGTCAAGTGCTGACTTCTTTTTGAAATAGGGATTTAAGCAAATTCCAGCATGTCAAGAGAGACATTGGAAGCTCGATGAAGTCTGTCGGTGAGGTTATGGCAATCGGAAGGACTTTCGAAGAATCTTTCCAAAAAGCCATTCGACAAGTTGATCCGAAGTACAACGGATTGCAGGGCGACAAATTCGACGACTTGGACGAAGTCCTACGGAACCCAACAGATCGCAGATGGCTAGCAGTCGGCCAGGCTATGCTTCATGAGGGCTACTCCGTTGACAAGGTCCATGAGCTTTCAAAGATTGACAAATGGTTCTTGTATAAAGTACAGAACATTGTTGATGTGCATCATGAACTAGGTGGTGTTGGTAGCCTTTTCGGCTTGAAGAAGGAGTTGGTGAGCAAAGCAAAGAAGCTGGGATTTTCTGATAGGCAGATTGCGAAGTGCGTTGGCAGTACCGAAGATGATGTCCGAGCCAGACGGAAAGGCTTCGGTATCCGGCCTTTTGTCAAGAAGATCGATACTCTTGCTGCAGAGTTTCCAGCGGACACGAACTACTTGTATACTACATATAACGGAACTTCTCACGATGTGACCTTTGATGATCACGGAACTGTTGTTTTGGGGTCTGGCGTTTACCGAATTGGGTCATCAGTCGAATTCGATTGGTGTGCCGTCAATGCAACTCTCTCGCTAAAGGCGATGGGCAAGAAGACGGTTATGATCAACTACAACCCTGAAACCTATTCCACCGACTTCGACATGGCTGACCGTTTGTACTTCGAAGAGCTCAGCTACGAAAGAGTGATGGATATTTACGAGCTGGAGTCAGCCAGTGGTGTGGTTGTGTCCGTTGGGGGCCAGCTTCCTCAAAACATCGCACTGCGTTTACAAGAGACCGGCAAAGCTCACGTGCTAGGAACAGACCCGTTAGATATCGATAAAGCAGAGGATCGTCACAAATTCTCCCAAATCCTTGATAGCATCGGCGTCGACCAACCAGCGTGGAAGGAATTAACCTCCGTTTCGGAAGCCGAGTCCTTCGCAGAGGATGTCGGTTATCCAGTGCTTGTCCGTCCCAGCTACGTTCTTTCCGGAGCAGCTATGAGTGTGATCCGTAGCCAAGATGAGCTAAAGGACAAGCTCCTTTCCGCCAGCGCCGTCTCACCAGACCACCCCGTCGTCATCACCAAATTCATTGAAGGCGCAGAAGAGATCGATGTCGATGCTGTCGGCTCAGCAGGTAAGCTAATCGTGCATGCCGTTAGCGAGCACGTTGAAGCCGCTGGCGTCCACTCCGGCGACGCCACTCTCGTTCTCCCACCGGCGAACCTCGATCCCAGCATCATGGCCCGTGTAAAAGAAATCGCCGAAAAAGTGGCCAAAGCCTGGAATATCACCGGTCCCTTCAACATGCAAATCATCAAAGCCAAAAATCCATCCGGGGGCGAGCCCTTGCTTAAAGTCATTGAGTGCAATCTCCGTGCTTCGCGTTCCTTCCCTTTCGTCAGCAAAGTCCTTGGCACGAATTTCATCGACATTGCTACAAAAGCTCTAGTTGGCAGAAATGTTCCTGAGCCGCAAGACCTCATGGCCGTTAAGAGGAATTTCTTGGCGACAAAGGTACCACAATTTTCGTGGACGAGGCTGGCGGGCGCGGATCCGTTTTTGGGGGTTGAAATGTCCAGCACCGGCGAAATAGCATGCTTCGGCAAAGATCTGATTGAAGCCTACTGGACCTCGCTGCAGTCAACTATGAACTTCCGGCTACCGCTTCCTGGAGAGGGCTTACTTTTTGGCGGAGACACGTCGAAGACTGAGCTTGCTGCTATTGTGGACTACCTCCACCCCTTGGGTTACAAGTTTTTTGCGGCTAATAATGAGGTGAAGAAGCATTTAGAGTCGACTGCAAAGGGTGGTGTTACTGTGGATGTCATTGAGTTTCCTGTGGACGACAAGAGGGCGTTGAGAGAGTGCTTTCTAAAATACAATATCCGTGGTGTCTTTAATCTCGCTGCTCAGAGAGCGAAGACGCTATTGGATCAGGACTATGGTACGTATCTTCACATGTTCATTCCGTACATTCCTCTGCTGACATTGTTTATTCAGTCATGCGTCGCAACGCAGTCGACTTTGGCGTCCCGCTGTTCATGGAGCCAAAGACCGCTCTCCTATTCGCGCAGTGCATGAATGCCAAACTGCCTAAACAAGAGGGCATCCCTTCGGAAGTGAGGCGGTGGTCTGACTTTATCGGAGGCCATTTCTAAGGAGTACGCGGTCCGATACCGCTCTGTCGGCCAAGAGAGGTGCCAGGAAATGATATGACATATCTGAGCTGTTGTTTCCTGGATACCTAGAGGAGAACGCTGGGCTGCCAATAAGAATCGCGGTACGGTAAATGCAGGAGAAGTTTTGGGGTGTAGATAAGTATCACGATCTCGCTCATCGCGAAAGACCCGTATGAAATTTTGTTTTTGGAGTGGCGATGGCGCTGCCGCCTTGACTGAATTCTCGCTGTACAGTGATTTCTACATTCAGTCGTGGTTGAAAACGTGGACGCTAACCCCCTTTTCGAGGCCCTTCCCCCCCCCAATGCACCTCAACCATCCATCCTCAGGAGCGCCGGGAAGATGGAAGAGCGATCATTTAACACGAAGGGTCTGCAATTCTAGGCAAACGCAAACAACCCCTGTTGCCGTACCAGCCACACTCGAGCAATCCCATGCATGGGCTTTTTGTAGTCGACGTAGCAGAGCGGTCCCAACAAGGTATGCTACAGTATGGCGTCGGTCGGATATCGGATTCACATCACCATGGCTGGTTCTTAGATATGGGATTTTATCGTCTCCCCGTTGTTGATTTGATAACCTCAGAATATAAAAGTATACTCGAGTATTATAATTGTCGTTCGTAGTAAGTGCGTATATGTATGTTTTAACTCCGCCCTGTTGAGATAGGTGTGCCGCGATACTTGATCGGAAGGCAGTGTTTAGTGGTTTTACTTCTTCCTTTTGCGCGGTCCAGGAAGGGAAGGGAAATTATAGGAAGCGGTACAATAATCACATTGCACATGATCCATAATACACAACTCCCATATGGGGTATCTTTGCCTCTCTCGCCTTCCGTCCAATCGGTTTACCCCCTCTACCGCCCCCTCTAAAACAACCAAGCAACAAACCTATCATAAAACTTCTCTCCCCCCTTCTCCCTCCCCCTCGCCTCCTTCTCTGCCAGAAACTCCTCCTCCTCCCGATCAATCACATCTTTCCCCGTGAACAAATCCGCGCTCACGCTCGTCCACCCTTTGCTCTTCCTCACAAGCTTGTATCCTAGTATCATACCCAGGTACAGCGGGATACCTAGGTATCCGGTGATGAAGTTCTTGTAATCGAAATTCACGGCCCCCTTGCGGGATTTGTCGTGGACGAAGACGTCGAAGTTCTTGAAAATGGAGATGAGGATGCAGAACACTAACGCGAAATAGGTGCCGTAGAGCCCGAGTGGGGCGACGTAGGCCATTTGAGAGGCTGTGATGCCTTGGGCTCGGCGGGCGCGCACGAAGTAGATGTGGGCGACGAGGATGGAGATCCAGGTCAGCAGGCCGAAGATGGTGACGAGGTTGACAAAGTAGGAGAAGACGACTTTGGAGTCGTCTTTCACATTCAGGAACGCTATGCATGCTATTGACGCTGAGAGCCCCAGGGCGTAGATGGGGACACCGCGGCGATCTGTGCGGGCGAAGATTGGGTGGCAGTTGCCCTCTTTAGCGAGTCCGTAAAGTGTGCGTGTTGCAATGTATAAGTCGGAATTTGCGGCGCTGAAGACGAAGACGAGGATGCAGGCGTTGATGAAGCCTGGTAGGGTGTGTATTCCGGACTCGATAATGGCAACCACAAAGGGGGAGGCGGAGGCACCAGTGGTGGCCTTTGTAGCGAAAGCGAGTTGTTTGGAGTTATAGGGGACGAGGGTCCCAATCAGAAGGACGCTCAGGATGTAGAAGATGACGATACGCCAGAAGGTCAGCTTGATGGCGCGGGGGATTACTCTGCGGGGGTTTTGGGCTTCGCCGACGGTCACGCCGACAAGTTCGGTTCCGAGATAGGCGAAAGTGGCAGTAACAAAGGTAGACCATAACCCGAGGAAGTTGCCTTTAGAGCCGGCTATCGAGGTGTCAGTATTCCACTTCAAAAAGTCGGGAATTCGAGAACCCACTTCCGTAGAGTGGCTTGAAGGCCCCAGGATGCTTCCAGTAGCGGAAGCCTTTTCTATCATGATTTGGACCACCACCAAGCATCAAGACGAGGGACAGGATGATCAATCCACAAATTGTCAGAACCTTGATCGAGCTTAACCAAAACTCGAATTCCCCAAAGAATCGGATCCCAAGATAGTTGATGGCTATAATAACAACCAAGAATACCGCTATAAAGACACCAGGGTTGACTTTCTCTCTCGGGACCCAATACTGTATTACCAGCGCAGCGGCCGTCAGTTGATTTGGCGTGACGATAATATACTTGAACCAATATGTATATCCCAGGCTGAAACCCAATGCTGGGTCGCAAAAGCGAGCCGCATACCCTGTAAAGCCAGATTCCAAAGGTAACCAGGTAGCCATCTCGCCCAAGGCACACATAACCATATATACAATAAAACCAACAATAGAGTAAGAAATAAGAATGGAAGCTGGACCGGCTTTGGCGAGAGCAGCTCCCGTCCCGATTATAAGACCAGTCCCAATGGCTCCTCCAATTGCAATCATGGTGACTTGTCGGGCCTTGAGGTCTCGATGAAGCCGAGTGTGCGGATCCAGCATGAGCTGGACATGGACTGCAGGCGCATGCCCATCTTCGTGATACCCCAGCTGTTTCTCATGGTCTATAGGTGGAGAAGGAGAGGAAGATTGCAATGTGGTGTCAGCCACTTTGCGATTAATGAGACCCATTATAGAAGATGTAGCCACATCGAAGTGATGCAAGGGAAATTGGCCAAGTCAACCCTCAAGGAAACACGTTTTGATGAAGGAGGAGATGGAGAGCGAAGATAGCATAATCAACGGAAAACACGAGATATAGTAAGGTAAGCCTGGCAGTCAGCCGCCAACGTGTCTAAATTCTAGAACATTGAAGTCCGGGATTGAGGCCTGGGGCCCTGGGGGTGGGGTTTAGACAGTAGGCGTGACTCTCATAGGCTCTGCTGTTCTAATGTTGCATCAGGTGTATCTCCTGTACTCGATGGCGCCTTGGCCAGGACGCTCCGTTCTTGGCTGCCTCATGACGGTAGTTGTCCTATCTGGCTCACCCAAAACGGAAGGTACTCCGTGTACGGTAAGTGTCTAGTTTTACCTTGTGGTCCTTGGAGGCTGTATCGTTGTATGTCAAACATAACAATCTAAGTTTGTGGTCGTTGAGGTTCATATGGTATGATAAGTTCGAGACAACTGTGAGTTACTGTATGGTGCGGAGTTGGGGGTTTGCCCTAAGATACCATACCCAAATCGGCACCTAAGTTCCTACTAGTGCTACTACTGCCTAACTTCCCCAAGTCCCTTACTAGTTATACTACTGAGAAGCATCTACATACCCCGCGACTGTAAAGTGCTGCTCGTACAAAACATCTACCGTGGTGCTGCAGGCAGCTTGTACCATCTATTCATTACGGATTACGTACCTTAGTCACTCCTTCAAAACATCCCAATGTTGTCGCCAAGGCTTCTCTCTTTCTCAGTTCTTTCTGTTGTAGTTCTTGCCGCATTTCTATACTCCGCAATCCTTCCACAAGGCCCACAGCTCTTCAACAGCATAGCAAAGGACGCCGCACATATCAGTAGGCCTGCTGAGATGGCTCTCCGCGCAGACAAGTTTACACCGGAGTGAGCACTCCTTCTCGCCCTACTAGCTGGCTGGCTTTCCGAGGTTGGGACTGACAGTACGTAGGGTCTTAATTTCCGCACCTCGAAGATCAGCTGCAATCCCCAACCCAGTAGACGGCAAACTCGCAGTCTATACCGTGTCTACCTACTCCTTCGAATCGCACAACAAGAACTCGGAAATCAGGGTGCTAGACACCAGCAATGGTCGCTCAACCCTGATCACAAACGAGGAGAAGGCTAGTGAACCGAATTGGTTGGGAGATGGGAATAAACTCGTGTGGCTCAAGGAAGGTGGAAAAGGGGTTACGCAGCTGATAGTAGGAGATGTTGACACGGTTGGGGAGACCTATGTTGCAGCAACTGTGCTGGGGCCCATCTCGAATCTCAAGTTAAAGGCTGTTGCAGATGGCAAGCTCGCAGTTGCAGTGACTGGTAAGGCGAAGCCAGATGGCGAACTATACAACCCAAAATCTGAGCCTAAGAAACACACGTCGGGCCTCGTATACGATTCGCTGATGGTTCGCCATTGGGATAAATATGTCACCCCGAACAAAAACACAATCTGGACCGGAATACTCTACAAATTAGAAGGTAAATACAGCTTGTCAGACCTTACCAATCCCTTGAAAGGTACAGGTCTAGAAAGTCCGATAGCCCCTTTCGGAGGACTCGACCATTTCGATGTGAGTAGTACCGGAATAGTCTTTGTGGCGAAGGATCCGACATTAGACCCGGCCTTGAACACAAAATGCAATTTTTATTTCGTGCCACTGGGAACCTACTCGGTCTCATCTCACTCTGGAAGACCGCAGAAAGTCGAAATTGAAGGCTTCGAAGGCGCGTGCTCTTCGCCCGTATTTTCGCCAGACGGACAAGCAGCTGCGTTTCTACAGATGAAGCAGAACGGTTATGAAAGCGATAAGACCCGTGTATTCCTCGTGCCTGATCTATCAAAGCTGTCAGCTGTGACGGAAGTCTTAAAATCAAATGACGGAAAAGGCGCATGGGACAGGAGCCCTGGTACTGTCACTTTCAGTGGAGATGGTAAGAGCTTGTACCTACAAGCAGAAGACAAGGGTAGAGGTCTTTTGTACAAGCTTGATATTCCAGCAACACCGGCAGACCAGGCCTCTATACCAGAGCCACTGACAGAGAATGGGTACATCTTTAATGTTCGACCACTTTCTGCAAGCTCGACGGACTTGTTCATATCTAAGACAGACTTGATAGACAACAGCGTTTACGAGATTCTTGACCCAGCAAACCCCTCAGAAACGCGATTGGTGTCATCAAATTCCCGTAACGGAAGTTCTTTTGGTCTCTCCAAAGATCAGATATCCGATATATGGTTTCAGGGTTCTGGCGACTACGAAGTGCACGCTTGGGTTATAAAGCCGTCAAATTTCAGTTCAGACAAGAAACATCCACTAGCCTACCTCATCCATGGTGGTCCTCAAGGGGCATGGGGAGACCAGTGGAGCACACGTTGGAATCCCGCAATTTTTGCCGAGCAAGGCTACGTTGTTATCACTCCCAATCCAACGGGCAGCACAGGCTATGGACAAGCGTTTACTGATGCAATTACCAAGTCTTGGGGCGGACTACCCTACGAAGATCTTGTAAATGGCTTTGAGTACATCAAGGAGAATTTGCCATACGTAGACACAACCCGCGCCGTCGCTCTTGGTGCGTCGTATGGAGGGTATATGATGAACTGGATGCAAGGCCATGCTCTGGGCAAGGAATTCAAGGCCTTGGTGACTCATGATGGAGTTTTCAGCATGGCGAATCAAATGTCCAGCGACGAGCAATACTTTCCAAACCATGACCTTGGCGGGCCTTACTGGACAGCTATGGAAGAATGGGAAAAGTGGAATCCTGCGAAGTACACTGGCAATTGGTCAACGCCACACTTGATAATCCACAACGAATTGGACTATAGGCTACCGATAAGCGAGGGGTTGGCAGCTTTCAATGTATTGCAGGAGAGGGGGGTCCCGTCAAGATTCTTGACTTTTCCCGATGAGAACCATTGGGTTCTTTCGGAAGAGAATTCTTTGCTTTGGCACACTGTCGTGTTGAATTGGATCAATGAGTACGCTGGGTTGCCTCCTTACAAAGAGAAGGGAAACCAAGGATTCGAGGTGCAGAACAAGCCGCCCAAAAATATCTTGCCGTCGAGATGAAATGTATCGTAAGAGGACTGTTCAGATTCCAAATCAATGACGTCTTTCAGGCACGTTTTGTTGCGATCAGTCTGCCTCTTCCCCTGGTTCCCTACTTGCAATATGCAAGGTTCCTGCATCTTGGACCATGCATCACGCTGCATGTACGAGCGACAAGAAGTGTCACGTGATGACTTAGCTGCCTGGCAAGCAAGGAGTTTGCTCCCATTCACTCCAGGCTTTGTAGCCAACGAGCCACAGAATGAAGTGTTGCTATGATCTCGCCGTTTTGTGCTGGCAGCGAGACCTGCACCTCACACGCATCAATATGGGATGTATGAAACTCCCCACCCTGAGCGTAGCTGGGTCGAAGCATGGTATTGGCAGCGTCGCGTATGTTTCTTCCAGAACCCCCAACGCCAGATATCCTCAGACCATAGACGCGACATTAAACTAAACTTTCCTTCTACCGAAAAGCTTCGTCCCACAGATTAGCTGATTCTACGGATGCCCGCATGGAAAAATATTATAGGAGAAGACGCACAAAGATCGGCCTTTCATTGGGTAGCCTATGAAAGGACGTCATGATAGCAGCATGTGTCCTGCTTCGGGTTTGTCATGGGCCGCGCGAGTGGGATATACCCAAGCTTCGCGAACCGTTGCGGGTTTGGAGGAGAGGACTGCAGGCCGGCGCTCAAAGTCGAAGACCTAGGTGGCTTCCCCAAGAACGAGCGCTTCAAGAGCAGCGTATCGTGGACTTTGAGAATAACATGGCCAAGACTACTGTGGCTGCTCGCGAAGAGGCAGAACGAGCCAAAATGGAGGCATTTTGGGCCAAACACCGGGGCTTTGGGGGAACGCTTAAATCAGCCACAAAAGCTCTTGGGGCCGTGGGAGCCATGATCATGCTTCCTCCTTGTCTAAACGTAATGGCATATACATCGTTAGCCGGTTTGCAGATGATATATAGCAAGTAGGGTGAACTCTGGGAGCTTGGAGGTGGTATGGTCTCGGTCGTGTCAACGCTGGATATCACGGTGAAGCATTTCCATAAATTCATACGTCGATACGGCGTCTTCGACATTTGGCTCCAACTCCAGCACCGAGAAGCTCTACGTCATCCGATGAATCGGCAAGATGTACGAAGAGATTATTTGCATAATGCAGGTAAGTACAGCCACCAACAGTAAACATAAGATGAGGGCGAACATAACACTAAATTGGCACAGGCGTTGCTTTGATTTCTTCTATACTGAGCGAGACAGTCTCGAGTCCGCCAACCATGCTCATGGGAGTTGCCCTGTCAAGCTTGGCCATAGACTGCGGAACCACGAACCAATGATTCTTCCAAGAAGACTAATGAACACTTCCATAATTCAAAAAATTCTCACCTACGAGCTAACCAAGACATCTCATCGCCAAAACAAAATCACCAACACCCCTTCCCCCTCCACCCTTCCCTCTCCCTCTCCCTCTCCTCCCTCTTCCGCATCTCCCCCTCCATCCACCTCTCCATCTCCCTCCTCGCCTCCCCCTCCCTCATCTCCGGGCTCTCACACCCCCTCAATCCCACAAACCTCCCAAACCTCCTCCTCTTCTCCACCGTTGCCTCCTCCCTGTCCCCCACCATCCCCCCCTCCTTCAATATCCGCTTAATCACCCCCCTCTCCCCTTCGTCTCCTTCATCTTTGCCCACAGCGCAGACATGCCACCGCTGCACCACGGGCGCGGGGTACCCGAGGCTGAAATCCGACGGCGTGCGCTGGTGGTAGTAGTGCGCGAGGTCGTCGAGCTCGGCCGTCGTGAGCAGGTGGTAGTGCAGCAGGGTGCGCGGGAAGGAGGGGTGCGGCAGGCCGGTCGTGATGGAGAGGAGGGGGTGGAGTTTTGTGGCGAGGTGGGTTAGGCGGCGGGTTAGAAGGGGGTGGTGGGTTGGGGGGCGGGTCGTGTAGTGGGACATGGGGTTGTGGGGTTTTTGTCCTGGTGGGTGTGGCGGTTTCTATTTTTTTCCCCGGCTTCTTTGTTTGAGACGGGGGGAGCTAGTTTGGGGGGGGGTTGTTTTTGGGAGATGCGAGATGGGGGTATGGGGGAGGTGAGGTACGCTGCTGGGTCGAGGTGTGAATGGTTTAGTAAATTTTTGATTAAATAGTGTAAGCGGTGAATTGTCTGCAATACGCGTTGATACAGTGAGAAGAAAAAGGTTGGAGTGGGAGGAGGAGAGGTTCTTTCTTGACTTTGGCAAGATGAAAGAAACTCGAAGAAGTAGTTGTGTGTTTATATGCATATTTCTTCTCTTGTCGAAGATACATAGGAGAGGTTTGTTCTTACTCATCTCGAGGGGGGGGTTTTTTTCTTTGTTGGGGTAGATTTTGTTCTTAAGATTGTAAAATCTAATTATGAATGGGAGGGCTTTGTTCGTGCACGGGTTTGGCGTTGTTTGGGGTGGGATAAGAGGGGGAGGTTTGTGGTTCTTTGTTTTCGGGGGGGGGGTTTTGGGTCTTGGTGATGGACAAGTGTTTGCGACGGGGGCGATGCCGTATCAGAGGTTAGATCGATGATGATGTCGAACGAAGATATAGAATGGAGATGATGGAGAGCTTCAATGTCTGCTTTATTGTGAAATTCGGAATATTGCAAAGTTTGAGCATGGTAGGCCCTCTGCTCTTGCGACGGAACGACCGCGACCTGTATCGTCGACGATCAAACGTCTACCCACTTACTCTGCCTCCTCACTCTCCTCATCCTCATCCATCCCCTCCGCAGCCGTAATCGTAAAATCCGGATCCTGATCCACACCCACATAGCTATCACTCATCAAATAGAGCTTCAAATTCTGCTCCCCAACCCTGACCGGAACAAACTCCAATCTCACATCCAACTTCCTCCCAATCGTGACCCTCTTGATCGCTAGCAGATTCTTCGTACTCTCGTCTCCAACGACCAGCCACCAGTTCTCCATCTTCTTTTGCGGGTAGAACGGCGCGTGCACGGTCGTGTCCGGCTCGTCATCCTCGTCGTCGACTTCGCGCTCGATTTTGATTTTGAGGTGGGCTGGTGAGCCAGAGGTGATGGCGTCTTGGTCTTCTACTTCGAATTCAAGGTCAATGTTCGGGTATTTGTTGTTGGTGAACTTGGCGGCTTCCGCAAGCTGTTTGTTGTCTAAGCCCAGGCGCTTGACCAGGGTTTCGTAGTCCTTGTTCTCCGAAGGGTCCATTGCTTCCATGAATTCGAAAATATCTTTGACACTGATGAGCAGAACGTTAGCAAATTCATGTCTACAGAGGGGCAAGATCTTTGCAGATACATACCCTGATTTGTTGGCAGCTTCGACGACCTCCTGAGAAAAGTACGGAATCTGCTTCAGAGGACTGTCTCGATCCCACATGGCTTGCACCACCATCTGAGACATTTCCATGGCACTCATGGCGTTGAGATGACCGTCTGATGAAAGGACGTCCACACAGCCGCTGAGTAAGTTTAGAACCTTTGCAAGAATGATTTCCTGATCCTTTGCTAGATCCGCAGGAAGCTGCATCCGTGAAAAGTGCGCTTGTAATAAAACGAAGGCTTTGAAGTGGGGTGACTCAAACGCAGGTTGAGCCATCTTGACAGGTACCCGGTCATATATCCGGCGCAAGACTCTCTCATCACCTCGCCGTATTTGGATTGACTCAAATTCTGTGGCGGAGGTGACAATTTCTAGAATACCTTTGAGCTTAGTTCGCCCTGATAAAGAGAGCAGAAACGTCTGCATTGTGATGAACGAGATATTGTAGTAAGCGGCTATCATGGCGGCGTTAAGAGGAGTGATGGTGTCATCTTCGTCGTCAAGCTCGACAATCTTCGCTTCTGATAGGTCTTTGAGGGTGTTTTCGACCAGCTCGGAAAGGTGGGTACTAAGGCCTTCGTGAGAGGTATCTGTCAAGCCGTAATAGCTAGGGTTAGCCAACAATCGTCGGTAAAAATACGTATAAGTAGCCCAATCAACGGCATCTTGTGTGGACCCGACGATCTTGGTACTGATTTCGGAGACGAACGCATCATGAAGATATGCCTGTAACTGACTCTCGATTGGAAGGGCCTCGTTCAGGAACTTCTTATAATATTCACGTTTCACTGCCGGAACCATGAGCACGCCTTTGCTAGTTTTGTCTGTACCTGGTCCAGTGGCTTTGCCAAACATCTGAAGAACCTCACTGATGGGGTAATCGATGTATCGGTGTTCGCGGCCTTCGAAGAATTGCGTGCCCATTACAATGACTAAATGAGCAGTACAGTCTATCTCCCAGCACACGTCTCGAGACGCTATCATTATCTGGATTGCTCCAATCGAGTAAAGATGAGAAACAATGCGCTTGTCATTTTTGCTGAGAGCTTCGTGGAAGTAGCCTATTCCATGCGAGACGGACGCAGCTAACTCGATTTCGTGAACTCGATCCAGTAGTGGAGTTATGTCATCAATCGTAGCGTGTAGGAATCTGTCTTCGTCGTCGTCCGCTATGCACGCTGCAAGGAGATCGAGCGCAGTGGCACGAGTCTGCTTGCGGCTAGGCACGAAGATCATGCTGGGCTTATCTGGTGACATCTGAACTATTGCGGCGTATGTTGGCTTGACCATAGCCAGCATTAGTGAGGGAAAATGGGGGATGCTAAAAGACTGAATATGCAATTCAAGCGGTACAGGTCGTACGTGAGGACTGAAATTGTAGATGGTGTGCTTTGTAGCTCCGATCCACTCACCAATGTCTCGAGCATTAGAAAGCGATACACTGAGCCCTATCAGCCTCATGTTGTTTTCCATTTGCAAAGCAACGTAATGCATCCGTGAGACTATGATTTCATAGATGAAACCTCCCTGGCCACCCAGCATATGAAGCTCATCCGCAATGAAAAGCTGTACGGTTTGTACGTTCTTTCGACGTTGCCATTGACGTGACAGTACATCCCACTGTGTCGGGGTAGCCAATATGAGGTCACCTCGCTCGAGAATTTTAAGATCGGCTGTGGTTTCTCCAGTGAGCTTGACGATCTGCTTGCCACCAGCGATTTTGCTGAGCCTCTTCTGCCAATCTGCGAGCCTCTGATCTACAAGCTCCTGAAATGGTGCAATGTAGATGGCGCGGCCTGTGGCATGCGAAGACCAATGCCGTAATATAGCAAACTCAGCGCAGACCGTTTTACCACTGCCTGTTGATGCACCAACGAAAACGTTTTCATTTGTAGAGAAAAGTGAACTGAAGACTTGCGTTTGTACCTTGTTGAAATTTTTCCATCGAGGGTACAGGCCTTGGTACTCCGACTTCTTCAGCGCCGATACAGGCAATGGTTGTAGATCGAGCAAGGGTGTATGAGCGGGAAATTTCTCGGGTAGGACCAATTTCTCGAAAGATACTGCAAGTTTTGTCTCAGACTGCAACCAACGGTCGGAGAGTAAAGAGATGAAGTAGTTCGGTGGCATTGGTTCGGTGATTGGTACGGTAAATTCCACCAGATGCTCGCTCATCTCCGACTGAGCATAAGTCTTGCGTAGTAAGAACTGATCATGGAACAAGATGTCCTCTCCGTCGCAGTCTTCCACGATAATCCAGAAATTCTCAGCAGCGCCGTGCAGAAATTCGTCCCACTCAAAATTGGGCGAGATCGTAAGTTCAATCCGCAACATCGACCGCGTGACTGGCTGCACTTGTGCTTGTACTTCGAGTCTGGGAAATTTCTGAACCAAGCCGCAGACAGTCTTGCCGGCTTTTGGCATCCCCAGAAGCTCTCCCATACGCGGGGGATCAAGGTCAAAGTAACTCGACCATGGAACGTCGATCTTTTCCGCCTTCTGAATGATATCCCGAGAGCAATTGGGAAACTGTCGAAGAGGTGTCATTGTCGGCCACATTCGCTTCTCAGCCATCTTACACAAATCCAACGCCGTCTTTGCAACAAAAGACCAACCTTTCTTTAAACAGATCTCGAAGATAGCTCGCAAAATACGGCCAGCAGATTGGGTAACGTATACCAGATCAGCCATGAGTGCTAAACCTTCGAGCTTGAGCCGTGAAATATATGCCTGCAGAAGCACGTTGATTTTGGCATGAGGTTCCTCGATGCTCTCCTTAACTGGAATAGGTACCCTCCCCAGTAGCTTTGCCAGCTCTAGCTTTTCGTCTTGCCTTACTGGGATGTACTTGAACTCGTCACTGAGTGCAAATACCCTAAATAGCTCTATTGGAGTGATCATGGGCTGTATGTGATGATTATATGTCATCATCGAGTTATGGGTGATATAGTAATGTGAAGCGATACGCCCAAGCTCCGTAGCTTGAAGTTTTCCGGATTTCTTATCGTATTTGACCATGCTGGATTTTTCTAAAACAGTAGCGGCAGAGTGCACGAGGTCTACGCGCTTCTGCTCTAAAGCATCATCGTCTTCGTATTCGGGGCCTACACTGTACAGTCCTGGTGATCGTAACATTCGTACAAAGAGGTAGGTATAACCGAGCCAGTCAACAGCTTCGTCACGATTCCTGATACTGCCAAGGACAATCTCTGCATTCATATTATCGGCCAACTTGCTGACAAATTGACTTTCGATCGGAAGTTGCTGATTCAATAGAGATAGATAATATTGCATTTCGGTTTGAGTCGTAATGATGATACCCTCTCCAAATGTGTCATACTGAGGTCTTCCTGCCCGTCCGAGCATTTGCAGAACATCTTGGGGGCTTAATTCGACCCAGCTACCTTTCTCTGGGGAGTAAATCTGAGTTCCTTTGATGATGACCGTATGGGCAGGCAAATTTACCCCCCATGCTAATGTCGCTGTACACACTAGAACCTGAAGCATTCCATCCGCAAAGAGGTCTTCGACAGAGCCACGGTCAGCACGACTCATACCAGCATGATGAATGCCAAAACCGTAAGGCATTAAGTCCTTTAGATCTCGATCGGTGACTTGCTCCGCTTCTGTGGTCAGGACTTCACGACTTGCAGCATCACTTCGTAGGATCTGCCCAATTGTCTCAGACTCCAGAGCCTTATCTCGAATATACTTGGCTGTTTTGGCAGTCTCTTTTCTTGAGTGCACGAATATAAGCATCTGTTGTTTGTTTGTACCAACTTGCTCGAGAACCTTGGTATAACAGACATCGTTCATGGTCTTGAGCTGTTTTATGGCTTTCTTTTCCGTAACACCAACGAACTCCTGGCGCAAAGGGCACGGTCTGTAGGACCCGTCGAAGTGGAAGAGGCCATTCATCGGGTCAACTCGCAGAAAGCTTGCAACATCTCTATAATTGGGAAGAGTAGCACTGAGGCCGACCAACCGCACCGGGTCTCCAGTTTGTTCGATTTTGCGAATGGTCCTACTGACTATGCTCTCTAGAACTGGGCCTCGATCATCGTGCAGAAGATGAATTTCGTCAATAATGATGAGTCTGACGAGGTTGGTATAGCTCATATCAGTAGCTTTGCGTGTAATGACATCCCATTTCTCTGGTGTGGTAACGATAATTTGAGTCTCGGCGATCTGCTGCTTGGTGAGTTGGCGGTCACCGGTGAGTTCAGATACTTTAATCCCGTATGGCGCCAGCCGCGCTCCAAAATTTCCGACTTGCTCTTGTACCAGTGCTTTTAAAGGGGCAATATAGACGATCTTGAAATCGTCGAGCATGATCTCCCCTGATTCAGGATTTCGGTTTTTCCCAATTTCTCTCAGAATCGTAAGCATGGCAACGTTGGTCTTGCCTGAGCCAGTAGGAGCACAAATCAGCATGTTGCTATCATCGTTGAAAGCAGTTGGGAAGCACTGGGTCTGGATACGATTGAGCTCTTTAGAAGAACCAAATCCTTGACGTGCCCATTCTGGTAATTCAGTAGTTGGCATGTTGCTACGCTCACTGGCATCTTTTCGGGGCTTTGGCGCAGGTACGTGTATTTCTTCATAGCCTTTGAATGTCCTTTTCGTCGAACCTTGCGGAAGTTTGACATTTGGGTTTGTCATAAGATGATTCCCTTGTTCAAATACAAGGTTTTCTAAATTTATGAGCCTCTTTGGCTGCAGGCCTCGGCGAAGCCCGCCATCTTTGGCTTCTGGGTCTACGGTCCCATTAGCTGATGAAGTGGGCACATCGATGTCCATGAGATCCAATTTTAATTTCTTGCTGGGTTTCGCGAACCCGTCAGCGTCTACCTCATTCCGGCCATTTAGCTCGTCCAGGATATCACGATGGCCACTAGATAGCATTTCACGTTCCACGGCGGCTTTAATGTCAGCATCTTCAGCAGCTCTTCGCCAACGAGTGACCCAAACAACTTTGTCCCGATTCATGATGAGCTTTTCAACTAGTTCATGGTGCTCGTAGTCGAATAACTCCATAAGATCATTTTCAGTTTCTCTAAGAGGTTTCTCCTCCCCGTCTTCTGACACTCCAGCGAGAATCTGTAAACCCTCCTGCGTTTTTGATTGTTGAACGTGAGCGTCTGTATATATAGCCCCAATCTGCCTCTGTAGCCAGTATGCGTCGAGGTCTCGGACTGGTATATCGTGTTTCTCGGCCTTCCGGTCCCTTTTCCCGCTCGAACCGTTGACGTTTCCGTCAATGATCATTTCCTCACCCTCTTCGTTGTCCTCATTTCCTGGCTGCCCTTTGTTCGCTACACCGCCAACAGTAGCAGCTTCTTCAGCTCCCGGACAGTCCTGCGTATCCTCTGCCTCTTCGTCCGATGATGAATCGTTCTCATCCCTAACTTCGAAAGTCCTAGCACCGCCTTCCTCATCCTCGTCCGATTCATCATCAAAGACAACGGCTACACCTTGCTTCTCGTCCAGCTCAGCACCATCTCCTGCCGTAGCTAGACCGTCGTCATCCATGTTCACGTCCTCGTCCTGTCCATCATAATCTGTGATCTTCTTGCCAAGGTTGACCAACTCATTGAACTCCTTGGATCCCATTGATAACCCTAATAGGTCATCGATTTCTTTCTTCTTGTCAAAATCTTTCATGTTGTCGTCTTTGAGCAGTTCCAGAATAGCATCCGCAGCGCTTCTGACAACTTCATGTGGGACATCTCCCAGGTTACTAGCCGTAGTTGTAAGTATCAGGTCGTAGGTCTGCCTTGTTGCAGGAGTCCGAGGTCTGTATTTCAATCCCTCCACCAGAGCATCTGCAGCAGACAAGATGCCAGCACCCCGCATCTGCGCCGGTTCACCGCGCTTCCTCTTTTTCTGCTCTCTTTCCAACACATCTTGTCCCTCTCTTATACTGCCGCGTTCGACATCCTTCGGACCAGCTCCTTTCTTCTTCGGTTTCGGCGCAGACTCACGAGCATCTCTTGAACCCATGTCCCGAATATTGATGCGCCCTGCCAAAGACTCGGGGTCACCAGTAACTTCATCATTCCGACGAGTACTAAAGCGGCGATCATGCTGAAGGACCAGATTTGACATAGCAGCATATTTGTACTGCTGGATGTTGTTTGGATCTGCCATTTTGAGTAATAGAAAGCTGCCGAATGCGACTACTGCGCAGATATAGGTCGTGAGCCGATCACAGATCGAATTCCGAATTAAGCCAGCACCAGTGAAGGTCAGGCTTTAGCAAGTGTGCTTGTTCAAGACTCCAACACAACTGGGCGTTATGGGCGGCAGCAGCGTATGCTCCTTGTGATTCAGTGGCGACGATGAAATTGTATCTGCCCTGTCGAGTAAAGTTCTAGAAATCCCACTCCAAGCGATATTGCCGCGTTCCGCGCCCTAGTCTCATGCAGCCCTATCAGGCCTTTTTCGGCCCTCAGTCAATATTTACGGACCGGATAGTTCAATCGTGTTACTCTTAATCGTATATTGACAGAGGTTCTGATGGCTGAAGTATCAGGAGATGAAAACTTTCCCTTACCTCAGGTTGCAAATTCACTTTCTCCTTTCATCAAAACCCGGCAGGAAGCTTTGCGAATTAGACGCATATTATCACATTACGTTGCATCAAATATTGAGGAACTTTTTGCTGGGGAGCTCTCACCCACTTCTTTGGCTGTACCGGGTGAAGATGCTCAGGTGAAGAAGATTCCGTCTGAGGTGTTAGGGCTTCGTAGAAGTTATCTCAAAGCATTACAAGCACATGCAAAAGCCAAAAACGAATATACCCGGCTTACGTGTGACTCTTCTACAGACACTAACGGTGTACAACCAAAAGAGTTTCAAGATAATGAAGACTCTAGAGAGTCCGTTGCCACTTATCTGACGCTGATCAGAGAACAACAAAGATATGAGAAGCTTACGATCCTTCAAGATTATCTGGACATACTTTCACAGAAAGATGCTGCCCGACCGGATTACCTCCAAATGAACAATATCCTTGAAGGAGTTGCTCCCCTACCCGAGACATCTCAAATTCCCGTACTCCCTCCAACGCCTCCGCCAACCTCTGAGACAGATACTCAAACTTTGACCACACGTCTGGAAAAGGCTGTACTATGTGCTAAAAATGCTCTTGATAATCAGAAAAGATTACTTGCCAAGATCAAGAAAGAACAACAAAAGCAGCGCGCATCTGGACAGCCAACAACGACAATCAGCACTGAAATGAAAATAAGAGCTCTAAGTTGCACTAGAGATGAGCTCATTAGCTGGATCGAGGAACATTTAGCCAAGACTGGTCAGTCTACTGATACTGCTGACAAGCTGTCAACACCAGACAGCAAGAGCGCACATTACAGTATCGAGAAACGCAAGAAAGAAGTTCAAGACAGATATAAGGATTATCTAGAGGCTCGACAATGCCTAGTGGGTCTCGTCCTATTTAGTGACACACCCCCTCTTGAAGCATATTCCGAAGCGGAAAACGCAGAACCACATTCGCAGGAACCGATAGTAGAAAGCAATCAGCACGAAGCGAGCTCCGTCTTACCGTACCTGACCGAGTACTTAATTCCCACTGCCAACGCACAGAACTCTTTTCTCCGGCAAGAGTCTTACGTATCCAGTACTTTGGCATCACAAAACCAAGCTACCGTTCAGTTACTTGACAGATTAGCAGAAGAAAGCCATCTGCTACCAAACTACCCAGTACTAGCTAGGCAGCCACGTTTCCAGAAAGTGGTTGAAGCGCTTAGGTCGAAATCATCACCGTCTACACTCGCCGAGGCGAGACGAAGCGAAGATGAGCCACAAATACTTAGCCAAGCACGACAATGGGCCTTCGCGGCCGATGCATCGAGGTCAGCGAAACAAGAAGCTGTGAAAGAGCGGCTTGAACATGGGACGACGCACATACGTACAGCGGAAAAACTTGTGAAAGAGCTGCAGGAAATTCTTGGTGTAGATAAGGAGGAAAATGAAGATGAGGGTGATGAAGATATTTGGACTGGAAGTATAGAGGTGAAATCACAGAAGCAACCCTCTTCTAGCGGTCGAACAGGGATTTGGGCTGGCTTGGATGGCAACATCGGCGTTAAGACCGAGGAACCTAGGAAAGAGTCTTGAGGCTGACACAAAAGGTTTGGAGAAATTCTTCCCACACTGTTTGATCTTCGATTATACTACAATGACAGCAACAAATCCGTCTAATCATGATCGTTTTCTTCCAACCCCGGACATCCCTCCATCTCCTCATCCGGATACTGAAACTTACACCAAAAGCAGTACCTATACTGCTCCCTCAAATACCCCACCAACCTCTTCAGTCGCTCCGCCAGCTGCAAAGCATTAAATTCATCTAGCTCCGGATCTTCCTCTTCCACTTCCTCTTCTTCATCGCCCCAAGCCTGCCGATCCTGTTTATCCTCTTCCGGATCCTCATACGTCGCGTTCCTTGACAAGCTCTGGTGTAAATCATACCGCATGCGGCGCTCCCTCTCCTTCTCTTCTCTCTGCCGTACTAGGCCCCTCCATAGCACATTAATGTGCTTCGACGGTATTCTCCTACTCTTCTTCTCCCCCGCATCCCCCTCGCCAGTACAACGCTCAACCCCTTCCCCCTCCTCCAACCCCTCAGCCACCCTCATCGCAGCCTGCACCAACCCCTCTACCCTCCTCTCCTCTCTCTCCCTTCCAACCCTTTCCCTGTACCCCTCCTCCTCGACCTTCTGCACCTTCTGCACTGTTTCTACCTCCTCCCTAAACTTTCTTTTGCGCTCATTCTCCATGCCTATGCCTCCTCTGTCTTCCTTCATAGCCACGCCCAAGGGTTCTGTCAGTGCGTTTTTGTTTGATGGAGCACCCAAGGCGCTGCCGGGCTTGAAGCCCAGCTTGGCCATCATTTGGAAGCCTTTAGAGGTAGGGGGAAGGGATGTTGCGAGGGCATTATCACGGGCAGAGGCAGTGGCGGCTGCACGGCCAGAAGTGGTATTGGCGCGCGATTTCGCTTCTGACTTTCAATGATTAGCTGAAGCCAGTGTGTGTGGTGGACGGGGTGAGGTACTTCGCGCTGCTTGCGAATGCGCCTTTGGGTGTATGTTTCTTTTTCCAAGGGTTTAGCAGGTTCGGCAATCGCCATGGACATGTAATCGTCGACTTCTTCGTCGGGCGCGGATTCTGAGGTTTTGGTCATTGCTCGGTGCATCCCAGAGGAAGGAGTGAGGATGTGTAGGTTCAGATTAGATGTTGTATGTAGGGATGCGACAGTAGAATTGCAACCGCTCGAAGTAAGTACTGAGAGTGAAAATCGTCAGAAGTACTGCATCTGTTGCCGACGCAGTCCACAAGGTCGGTGTTGCTGACTTCCATCCTTCATCCGTCGAAGATAGGCTTAGCGCACAGCAGCCTGCATGAAGATAAGATTGGGATGCGGCTCTGCGGATGACTGTATTGGGCTAAGTCACCAGCGTTCAGTACAAAATACAGAATCTTAACATCCGCTGTCCTTCATAATTCCCATTACCGCTCCACCATGGCCATCGATCTCCCCTCTCCCCCCTCCCTCCGCGCTCAATGGACAACCCTCTACGCCCTCACCCTCCCCTCCCTCGCCCGCGCCAAACACCCCGCTCAACCCCACTGGCCCGTCCACCTCGACCACTGCTTCGCGCGCATCATCCTAGACACCGTCGTCGGCATCGATACGCCCTGGACGAGCAAGCTAAACGCTCCGGCTGTGAAGAACATGGATGCGTTGCAGTTGCGCAAGTGTGTAGCGTTGGGCGAGGCGATTGCGGGTGGGAAGGTGGATTTGGTGGAGTTAGATGAGAGGAGTCTGGCGGTTAGGGGGAAGAAGGGGAAGCGGAAGCGGAAGAGGGGAGAAGGTGGAGAGGAAGCTTCCAGAGACGAACTTCGGGAGGAGAGCAGTAGATTGAAAAGAGTTCAGGTGGATATCAGGGCCGCAATGACCGGCAACCCCAACCACAATCATACAACCACCATGGCCGAGCCCAAGCCCGCCCTCTTCCCCAAATCCTCGACCAGTTCCCCCCCGCCAAACACTCCCAACCCAGCGCTCACCTCCCTCATCACCACCTCTACCCTAACCCCCTTCCGCAAACGCGTCCTCCTTGCCCTCCTTCAAGTCCCTCACGGCCAGTACACCACCTACGCCGCCCTCAGCGACCATCTCCATTCCTGCGCTCGAGCTGTTGGGAACGCAATGCGCAATAATCCTTTTGCGCCAGAGGTGCCGTGCCACCGGGTGGTCGCTGCTGATGGTGGGCTTGGCGGGTTTGGGGGTGAGTGGGGTGTAGGGTGTAAGAGGGATGAGAAAGTGAAGTTATTGAGGCGTGAGGGGGTTAGGGTTGATGAGAGTAAGGGGAGGGTGGTTGGTGGGGTTTGGAGGGGATTTGTGTAACCTTAGTACATTGGGGTTGGTAGGTGTTTCTAGGTCACGCAAGGGGGGAGCGCGGGTGATGAGTAACGGTACGGGCGAAGATGATGGGGCAGAGACTGCTTGGACAAGAAGCTGGGTGGGTTTGAGGATCGTACTAAGGATGAAAAATAGGCGTTCCGAGACAATAGCAGTGACACTACTGTATGAATGAAGCGTTAAGTCAGGGACCAGAAGATTTCAGACCGACGATTTGCCCGTCGATAGAGCACAAGTGGCTTCCGAGCCGTGCGCAGTGCTGGTTTGTGGAGAACCGCTTCACAGGAAGCAAGCCGGGGAAGGTCATGGTCGAGATAGTCGAGTTTATGCAACCGAGGGAAAGTAGACTAGCAAACAGCAGATGGTACGGTTTTCAACATGAGTTGTCTTGCGTTGTAAACTGTGTCTGTGCACATTTGGATACAATATTGATGGATAGTGATCTCATAGCTCATCCCTCTGCCTGGCCTCCTCCTGCCGCTGCGCTGGTTCCTCCCACATCCTCTTCTTCGGATTGGGCGGCTCATCGCTTCTCCTCTCTCTCAGCACCGTGCCTTGTGGAGCTGGCTGAGAACTTTCAACTTCTGCTTCTCCAGCCTTCTGACTCGCCTCCGCCATCTTGCCAACCTCTTCGGACAAACTTTTGCCCTCGCCTTGTGAAGCCTGCGGAGGTGCTTGACCTTTGCCTCCACCACCTACATTGATTGATGGTGCTGACATAGCTTCTTCGAATGTGGGTATTCCGCCGGTCGTCGCGCTTGGTTGCACAATCAGACTTGTAGAAACTTGCCCTGAGATGTTGGAAAGCGCGGCACTCTGTCTGGCTGCTCCGGTAGCACTAAGGATAGTTATAAGTACGTTGATAAACGCCGACGTCAACCGCCACATCAATTTGGTGGGTAGATAGAGTAGCCACCACCCAGGTCCGTAAAGAATACGACGGAAAAATAGCCAGGTAATAGTGGTAACAAGAAGCCAGAAGGCAGTCTCAAGGTACCACGTATCTGATTTATTGGAATGTACAAGACTGGAAACAAGGGAACGCGAGGACGACAGGAGTGTATCGAGATTACCGTAGGATTCGGAAAGTGTAGAAAGAGCTGCCGTGGATTGTTGTAGGGTGTCGTGTGCGAATTGGCTTTTCGAAAGCTCCTGTTGCATCAAATCATGTGTTCTCCTCAGTGCAACCGTCACGTCAGTTGAGGCGTTGAGTATTAACTCGTCTTGTGACAGCTCCTTTTGCCCTCGCCTTCGGCCTGAGCCTGTTGCGTTGTTTCCTTCCTGGACGCTCGCAAACAGGAGCTCCCGTTCTTTTCGCTTGGTGGCTTCGGCGTTGCGTTTTGCTTGTAGCTGGGCTTTTCGAAATTGTATACGAGCACTGCAAGAGGAATGTCAACATCTTTCAATTTCCCTCCCGAAGTCGTCAAGCCTCACATCTTCAGATCCTGCCCCAACCGTGCAACCTGCGCTGCTAGTCCGGTCCGATCCCTTTCCCTCTCGCTATCTCTGCTTCGAGCAGCAGACGTCCAGCTCACAGTATTTGTGTGGTCCTCGATCTCCTGACGTAACAGTTCAAGATCCTCGTCTTGCTCTTTTAAACTTTGGTGAATCTCGGCACTGAGCTCCTGGCGCGCATCAGCTGCGTCTGGGATCAAAGGACTAGAGCCTAGTTGTGTCGGTAACTTGGAGAGTCGGCTTATTAGTTGTACGGTTTGTTTATGGGCATCAAAGAGAGATTGGAGACGCAATGAGAGCGCTTGTGTATTCATCTTAAATCATAGGAGTTGAGAGTATAGCTACTTTAGGCGACATCATGAAAGGTTCATGTTTCCATGCAGCGGAAACTTCCGCACCCTAATCTCAAGGAACCCTCAATTTCACCATTTCCGCTGATTCTCTTACCACCCACGCCACCCTCCCCCACATCGCCCCATTTCCGCCCTCCAAATCACCCTCTCTTAACCACCCTTCCGCCCTTCCGCCCCATCTTAACCCCCTTACCCCCTCCAAAACCCCCCCACAAGCAACATAATGATAACCAAACACCTGGCCTCCGTAACCACAGCCTTCAATCCATTCCGCAACCCCTCGGGGAAAACATGCCGGGTCTTCCTAGCGCATCTACCAGCGAATGCGCGCCAGAGCATGAAGATCTCTGTGAAGATGCTGCCGAGGGAGAGCGGGGAGGGGAGCTTTTTGGGGGTTGTGTTTCGTGAGTGAGTTTCTTCGTTTAGGAATGGCTAGAGGTTGGGCGCGGTGGTTTTGATGGGGCTTTATTTCCTGAAGGGGATTGCAAGATTGCGGTATAAATACTGACGAGTCTACGACAGGGGACGGAAAAGAATTGATGCTGGATACGGAAAAACTGAGGATCAAGGACGTGATGGAGGAGGTGGATAGGCATTCACGGGTGCTGAATCGGAAGGCGGAGTTGACAGGAAATTGAAGAGACTTGAGCATGGGTGGTGTATATATACAGGCCACGGATGGATAGTGAGGGGGGGCTAGGAAGAGCCAAGGTGTACAATATGCAGGACTACGATGTGTAAGAGATGCATTGGCAGGGTGGATTATGGCATCAGCGCGGAGTTTGGGGGAACGGGACATTTGCACTGGGATCAAGTTGACATTGCATGGTTCGGTTTCTCTAAGCACTTTTAGCGCCGAGAATCCAACCTCATCTATAATTGGATCCAATATGTGTGGATATCAAGACTAAGAATTTGGCAACTCGTCCGTTACTAAGGTTTGGTGCGGCGAAACGCATTGAGTTTAGACGGCAGCGCCAGAGATGAAGAACCACTTATCATATATACCGTCGATTGGCGCGGGCTTGAGCTCCTCATGTCTCTTGATTTGACGAGACCCGGGTTCTTCACGGTTCTCGGAGTGTGGGACGCTGACGTTGGCGCTAGAGTACCGTTAGCTAAGCTTGAAATTCATATATTGGGACGATAGCATTACAGAGATATTCCACCACGTCCAGACTTGCCGGTGATCAGTCTTTCCCAGGCCTCTGCGCACTCGCGGACAACGTCTGTAGCGTATCTAGGCAACTTGTTTAGCTTACTGCCCAACGCTGGAGGCAGCGGGGGCTCACTTCTTGTTCTTGCACTCTCCAGAGAAAGCAAATTGGTTCTCTGGCTTCCCGTCAGGAATCTTATAAATACGGAACCACTCATTCGTAGCTCTCAAAAGGCCGGGCAGATGTCGCTCGACGTCCTCGATGTCATTGAGCCTAGGCGCTAATGGGTCGTTGACGTCAATGACAATGATCTTCCAGTCTGTTTCTTCTTCGTCGAGCAAGGCCATGACTCCTAGAACCTTGACTTGCTTGATTTGGCCAGTGGTAGCGACGAGTTCGCCAATTTCGCAGACATCGAGGGGGTCGTTGTCACCCTTAGCTTTGGTCTCGGGGTGGACAACGTTAGGGTCTTCCCATGTCTATGAGCATGTGTAAGCCATCTTATACAGCACTGGAACAAGATTTCTTCGTACTTGTGGGAAACATCCGTAATTCCAGAGATATCCATGATGAGGAAAGCAGTTGCGGACATAGCGGAGCTTGCCCTTCTTTACATCTTGCTTGATGGGGTTTAGAGGCTCCTCCTTGGAGACCTAGAAAGCTATATTAGTCAAGTTTGAGCTAGTTGAACTGAGTTGTTTGCGAGTTGTTTCGGCGAGGCTCTGGGGCTCTGAGAAACGTTCGAAAGCCTACCTCCATTTTGGCATTCGTCCACCTAGGAATCTCAACAATCATGTTGAGGATGGTCTGTTGCTCATTGGCATACAAAGGAACGTCGTGGAATGCTGATACCGGCACTCCATCTTTCTCGATGTACACCCGATGCTCGAGAGTGTTCGATGCACCGTTCTTCCTCACGGTGTAGCCCCCAGGAGCATTGGTGTGATAACCCTTCTCGCTAACAGGTAACGAACTCATTGTGCTACTTTGTTGTGTAGTAGAAGAAAAGTGACGAGCGATTTGTTGAGTCCGCGAAGTTGATATATTTTGAGCGGTGGGGTTGGTGGGGATTAATTTTGGGTGGGGAGCCTCAGAAGCCAGTGTGGAAAAGCTAAGAGCTATGCGGTGAACATGCAGGAACGGTGCACGACAATTGGTGGCTTTATTGGATTGCCGAACTTGTCCAAGTGATCTTGAAAAAGTGCTCAAAGGCAGCATATGATCTGAAAATCAAGCATGTCCCCGCAATGGCATAGTAAGTACTCCGTAGATGGGTAAGGTACTGTATCCTCTCATCCATTGATCCAGGAATTCTCATTTTATGCAGTTGTGCATTAACTTTATGCACGATGCACCCGAGCTTTATCGATTGACTCAAACCAATTTTCCACTTCGGGTGTTCAAGAATCAGAGACATCTATAGATGGGAGAACACTCCAGCTAACGTGCCAGCTAATGCTTCGCACTTTCATCTCTGCCATGACCACCATCCCAAAACGGGTACCCATCCCTAGAAATGGCGTCGACTACAGGGGCAAGATTGTCCTGGCGCCCATGGTCCGCTCAGGCGAGCTTCCCTCTCGTCTGCTCGCCCTCAAATACGGCGCTGATCTAGTCTGGGGCCCTGAAACCGTGGATAAATCTATGATCGGTACTATCAAGAAGATTAACCCGATAACTTCAACTATTAACTTCACCCGCTATCCAAGCAACGCCTCGAGGACACAGCCTGTGGAGCAAAAGGAAAGTCTAATCTACCGGATACATCCAACTCGGGAACGTAGGAAATTAATCTTCCAAATCGGCACCTCTTCACCAACATTTGCTGTTGAAGCTGCCAAGCTTGTTGCAGCAGACGTAGCAGGTATAGACGTCAACGCAGGATGCCCCAAGCCATTCTCTACGTCCGGGGGCATGGGAGCTGCGCTTCTACAAACACCCGATTTGCTAGCTTCGATTCTTACAGCTTTAGTCAAAGAGGTAGGCGCGGTGTACGAGATTGGCATCAGCGTCAAAATTCGCTTGCTCGAAACACCGGAGAGAACCGAAGCCCTGGTTAGGAAGTTATGCGATACAGGCATCACAGGCCTAACAATTCATTGCCGTACAACGCCAATGAGGCCTCGTGAGAGAGCTATTCGGGAACAGCTTCGGATGATAGCAGACATTTGCAGAGAAACAGGCGTGGCTTGCCTGATGAACGGAGATGTGAAAAACAAGGATGAAGCTTTAGAGCTAATACAAGAATACGGTGTTGACGGTGCTATGATCGCTTCTGCTGCAGAAGCCAACTCCAGCTGTTTTCGAACCCAGGCCGAAGGCGGGCTTCTACCGTGGAGGGAGGTAGTGCACGAATATGTAAAGACAGCTCTGGAGGTTAATAATAAATGGGGTAACACGAAATATTTGCTCGGACAACTCGTGCCGGGAAAAGCAGAGGTATACAGGAAGGTGACGTCCAGCAAAGGTTATACAGAGATGTGCGAGATCCTAGAATTACAGGATCTGCTCGACCAGGCGCGGGAGGTCGACGAACGTCTTGGCCTGGGTGTGAATTACAAAGGCGCCGTGAAGAAGGCCAAGACGAAGAATAAGAGTGCACAAGCTGCTGGGGGTAGTATGGGTAAGGCAATGGCTCATGGTAATGAAAGCAAGAAACCCCTTTCTGAGCGAGGGGTAACTGCAACTACTGCCAAAGATATGGGAGGGTCATACGATGTCGAATGCCAGGATCCGCTTATGGAACAAGGCATCAGTGCCTCGAGTGTGTTGGCAGTGTGAGGTCAATCTTGGAGATCTGCTTACGAGCGGATACACATGCCCTCCAGAAATATCCCCTTGCCAGAGGCCATGATCTTAAGACTCTCAGATTCTCGATCCGAGGTGCGTCATATTCATACCACCTTTGATGGCTTCGGATATACCTAGCCATCCTCTGGAAGAGTTGGTCGGACTGGCCCGGTTTTAGAATATCGTTCTAGAAACTTTCAATGACGCTTAGTACGAACATCCAAGTCCGTTTCTTCGAACTCCTTCCACGAGCTGCCCGCTTCGACTGCCCGCCCTACAAAATCCCGCTCGGTAGTTCTGCGTCGTCTTCTCAATATCCACGAAATCAGCGGCGACTCATTTTATCTTATCTAATTGTAGCAGATGTCATGCAAAGTAGGAAGGTACACAAAGGAGGAGAACGCCATTCAGATACTCATCCAGTTCATCGCAGACAACGGCTGCATTCAGATCCATGCTGTGTAGAAGAACAATCAACTAAAACAAGCCTAGATAGATAGAAAGTAATAATAGACCGACCTTTCAATCAAGGCCTATACATAATACAAACACCCGCGAGAGCCATAGGCTTGTCACACAATGTATATCATCTTCTGTATGTGATTTATACATCTTCACCTCCTACGTACTGCTAGATACTGCTTGAGTAAGGTCATTATTCAACATTCTCTAGACGATGACTATATCGACCAGTGTTCTACGTCCTCAAACCGCCTGGAATATTTCCGGCTATGCTTTCTCAGCGGGCGTATAACGTTCCTAGCGATCCAAGTGATATGTTGTCGAGAGCGAGATGCGGCATACAGTACTGCCCGTGGGGCTTGTTGCTAGCTTCTTCGCAAAAAACCTATTGTCATGGTGGAGATGCATGCAGCTCTTGCTTTGGTGCTTCGAATCCGGTCCATACTCTTCAGGAGTTAGTGTGCTTCGACTCGGTACCAGCAGCATCCGCTAATCTCTAACAAATCATGTTATAGTACAGGGGGATTGGGGATCTTTGGGCCTATCAAGGTTCCCCCAAAATACCAGATATCCTTAGTGTTAGATCCAGAATCGTCAAATGTTCGTCCGCCCCATCTACGAGCCGCTTGTCCACCCCCGAAAAGACCATGACAATTTTGTTCTTCTGTTTATCTGGTATGGCGTCGTTGTACACTACCTGCTGGTAAAGCTACAGAGTTTCGTATTAGCCTGGCCAAACCGTATATAAAGATGGTGCATTTGGAACATACTTGTGTAAGGACCTGGGTTGCGCTCCAGCCATCTGCGACCATGTCCGTCACCGCCTTTGCCACGGCTTCGTAGACTGCGCCTTTTGCGCGAGGCTGCATGGCTTGGATCAGGCCGTCGATGACGTTGTTGGGGATTACACCAGCGATCTCTTCTATGTTACGTATCGTGATGGTGGAACCGTCTTCTTTGTCCAGGTCCATTGCATCCTCGTCGTCCTCATCATCGTCGATAATACGCCTTTTCTTCGAATGCCCATTTGCTTTTGTATTCGACACTTTTACCGCGCCCACTAGCCGAGCAGCACTCTGCAGGAAAGTAATGGCTTTTCGTAGGTCCCCTTCGCTGCACCTAATCAGTGTTTCCACTGCACCTTCCTCCATCTTTATATGTTCATTGTTTGCAATGTCCTCGAGCCTCTTCTTTGCATTTCCCTGATCCAAGCTTTTGAACCGAAACTTACTGCACCTACTCGCCAACGGATCGATGATCCTCGTCACATAGTTACAAATCAAGCAGAACCTCGTAATTTTGCTATACGTCTCCATCGTCCTCCTCAGCGCGCTCTGGGCATCTTGCGTCATACTATCTGCTTCGTCGAGGATGATAATCTTGTACGGAGGGCAGGGATATCTATCTTTGTAGTGGGGAGGTGGATTCGACAATTGCATCCGAGCAAAGTCTTTGACTTTTTCGCGGACGATGGAGATGCCGCGCTCATCAGAGGCATTGAGTTCAAGGACGCGGGATTTGAACATTTCAGGGCCGTAAAGTTCTTTGGCTAGGGCGAGGATGGTGGATGTTTTGCCGGTTCCGGGGGGGCCATAGAAGAGCATGTGAGGGAGCTTGAGAGGCCTATGTCAGCGTTTGGTTGGTTGGTTTAAGAGGTAGGTCAGTCGCAGACGTTTGAAGCTTGTAGTGTCCGTTGTAGCACCGTGATTGTATGGTCTTGGGCCGTGACATCGTTCAAGCTCTTTGGACGGCTGCGGAGTCTTAGTAATTCGTACATTGGCTTCTTTGTAGTCCGACTGTACATACTACTTCTCAACCCATGGCTGTAGGTTCTGGTTTTCCTTTTGGGCTGTGGTTTTCGAGGAAGAGGCGCCGATTGAAGCGACAGCAGCAGCTCGAGCTTTGTTGTCGAAGAAGCTTGCCATATTCTCGGACAAGCGATGCAGACGACTTAGGTTTATAGCGTCGAAAGCCGTGCGCTTCCAAACGAAAACCATCTGCCTCTACGCGAACGCGCCTCACGCGTCTGGACGCTATCATAAATCACAAAAGTGATGAGAGATGCCTTTCAGCTCGTGTTACCTTGACCGAAGCCTGCTTCTCGAACTGTTTACTGTCTCAGTGGCAATAAGCCCTTCTTTATCTACCTCACCCAGCAGTTGGCTTCACACACCATTCTTCGACAACGGTCTGGATTACGCAGGACGTGGTCTCACTACTCGAAAATGGGAAAACGTTGGCTTTCCTAGCAATTTGGAGCATGACTAGTTCTCGAGCACACTCGGAGGTGCAGAAACGTGCAAGAGCATTGTCAATACAGAGTGCCAATCCATCCCATCAAAGCACGAAGTGAGATTTTAAAAAACATTGTTGTTGGCTGGATCGACTATAAAAGTTGGTATTGAAAATCCCAATCCAAGATACTCAGATGTAACGGGCATGATGATATCTTTATTACAAGTCCCGTATATCTTCTTCCACCTCGTTTTCTTGTCCCTTTGCTTCTACGACATATAGAAACATCCTCGATTTTGGTGTCATGCCTGAAATATACCTATATGTTAGATTGCTTTCAAGATAAGACTGTGCTGAGCATCTATATCATTGATGAGTTAACTCGCTAATCGGAAGTGCATTCCTGGTCTGACACAGAACCCTCGTCACAACAAGAGCGCAGCAGTGTCAAATAGTCCAAGACTCTGAGGCCATTTGCCTTGTGTATTGAAATCCCTCAGAGCATTATGACAGTACTGACAAGCCTCTTTCGTGTCTGCACGATAGGATATAGTAAGTTTTGTCTTATCGTGAAGTTTCTTTGAAACCATACAGTAGCCACGGCTAATTCCAGCTGGTTACTATGAGTACAGAACAAACTGTACATTTGCTGGTTGCGGTCTCCGTTTGATGTCTCCAGATTACACTTTGTAAGTTCTTTAGTACGATGAGTTCTTCCTACAATGGTACTCTGCTGCATGCGGAATTGACATACTCCGGACACGGTTCGGACGTTGTTTCTTTGTGAAGTTAAATACGTTTTTGGTCATTCAATTGCCGTAGAAATGGAAGGAATATCCAATACATGCACCTTTGCTACTTGTTCGTCCTCATACCTCGAGTACTTTCCCGGCGCACAGTCGAAGCTATCAGGGGTCCGTCTGAGAGAAAAGCTTTGCTTGTAAGAGCTAACACCGGACATTTCTTGTTGCAAGTTCAAGCAAAACGAGACGATGTCGACAAGTAACGATGACTCTGATTCGTGGAGCCCAGTGGCACCGCCGTCTACGGTTTCTCCAATCGTGTCTCCCAACAGCACTTCGCTGCCAAGTGGAAGTACGATCATCAATGGCAGCCCTCAATCTAATGGGATCTTGTCACCAAACGGAACAAACCACAGTAGGGGCACATCGAGTAACATAACCCCCACCAGACGCGTTGCCAACGGACGAATGCGCGGTAGGGGCGGGCGCAACGGTCACTTGCAAAACAGAGGTGCGGTCAATGGAACCACGCCTAACGAAGCCACGTCCAACGGCACCAGAAGACTCGATGGCACCGGAGGACCCAATGGACATCTGCCTAATGGACATTTATCTAGTGGAAGTACACCGAACCAAGGCACATCTAATAGAAGTATACCGAACGGGACCAATGGAAATCTATCCAACGGACGTACATTCAGCGGAGATACGCCTAATGGAGGTCCACCAAATGGACACCCAGTCAATGGAGGCGCCCGGCAAACTGCTGAAGACGGAAGTTCTGGAAGTGGGGCTTCTGGGAGCAGCACTTCTAGAAGCAGTACTTCTAGGAGCGGAATCCCTAGGAACGGAACTCCTGAGAGCATGACATCTGTGAGCAGCAATTCCGTGAGCGAAACTCCTGAGAGCTCCACCACTGTGAGCGGAGCTTCTGGGAGCAGCTCCCCGGCGAGCTTGAAACCCTGGGACCAACGGATTTGGTGGCCCAAACCCTCCCCTAGCGACAGCGGAGGATCCTCAACAACGAGCATGTCCTCTGAAGAGTCCGAGTCAGTTGTCTCGTATCACTCCATCAACGGGCCATGCCCATATGATCATATAACGAATCGAAACCCAGCGCAGTGTATTTGTAACTGTATGATGTGTCCTGGTGAGCAAAATCCTGAGTACTCTTTCCAATCCAAACTTCATCGTGAGGTTGAGATATATTTGACGAGTGTCCAATCTACATGCACGCTTCACAGCTCATGAATCATACTATAGGAGCAATACTAACTCCGAAATCTTCTAGGCAATCCCGCTAGTTGGGACGACCGGTGGGCAAGAGGAGTGTACTACCAAGGACCTGTAACGGGCCGAGCATACTTCCATCCTCCTCTGGATAACGACCATGTAGAACCACCTCTGGGCGAACCACATCGCTGTACGGAAAAGATACCTTGGAATGTGCGAAAAAGGGACTGGAGGGATCAATGCCCGCATGATCGTCGCAGTCTGGCTAATCCATATGGAAAGCAAATCTGGAGATGCCGTTCGGTAAATTGCCTAGCACCGGTTGAAGATACGAGTGTCGGCGTTAAGTATGGAGAGGACAACAACTCGCCAGGCGAAAGAAGGTGGGTTTGCGAAGACCACATTAAGGATTCAAAGAATTTCTGGGAAGTGGAAAATCTGTATAGAGCTCATCTTGTTAGTCCATGCGAACTTTGCCGTAAAGAGCTTATGCGGCAGTATCCCGAGGGTAGAAACACGTGCACCTGTCGGAATCTGATCAATCGATGGCAGTGTCGAAGTTGTCTGGAAAGAGCCATTCACAGGCTTCAAACCCATTTCCGGAACCGAGTGGAACAAAGCTTCAGTGGCCGCGCTGACCGAACGATTACCCGTACGAAAGGGTACCACCGGAATTGGAGAAATGTAAGACGGATGTTGATTGAACGACACGTGTGCCAGCACTGTGGGAAGCAGCGGAGCCCAGCCAACAACGATGTTTGGGACTGTCGGGCGTGCGGAGGAATGATAGTGAAACCTCTTCGACGATCAAGAAGAATCAATCCAGAGGGTTCGCAACTCTGGCAGCTTGACGCCAGAGGGAATCCTGTAGACGTCGAAGGGAATCCTGTAGACGTAGAAAGGAATCTTGTGGAGGACCGTGACGACGCTTACCTATCTGCGATCGGCCTTGGATACCAAAGCGAAGAAGACCGTCATGGGCAAGGCATCGAATCACGACGGCCAAGCGAGACTTCGTTCAAGGATTCTGTAGTCTACTCTCCCCCACCCGATGAAGTCGTACACCCACATCCGCCGGCACCTCTTGCCCCACCACCTCCGCCACCCGTGGGAGTTCAAGCAGGGGGGAGGGGGAGGGGGAGAGGAAGGGGAAGGAGGAGGGGCAGAGGACGGGGCAGGGGGCCCTCTAGAGGGACGGCCAGAGGGAGAGGGAGAGCAACTGCGTGAGGAGGGGTTTGACAATAGTCATACTCCAGTGCAGACAGGAGACATGGTATGAAAGTGGTGCCAGCGGTGCGTTGATCTAATATCTAGTACCTTTATCGACAAATCCAATCTCTCGTGTTTTCCAGATCGAGAGACGGTCACAAACGGATGAGATTCTTTGGGTCCACGTACAACACATTGTTGATATTTGTAGAGTACGGCGTAGGCAGCATTTAGCGCCATCAACTTAGGGTTATGACGGCCAAAAGCGTACTAGCTCCAGATATCATCTCTTGACATACGGCAGGCACAACATGAGTACTCACCCGCAGTACAAGACGGGGTTTCATGCACCCTTGCGCTCTACATCACGACATGTTTCCTGCTTGAAGACCTAGTCCAAATACAATGACCCACGTCAGAACATGAACAATGATCCCTCCTCCTCCACCTCGGATCCACCACTCAACCCAGGAGCTCCCGACGATGAAAATCTGCTGGAAGAGGAGGCGGCGCCTATCGATAGTGAAGACGAGCTGCAGCGCAGGAGACGTATCCAGCACAACCAGCGGAACATATTCCTAGACCACCTCATCCGCAACATCGACATCATGATCTACTGCCAGCTCTCAATCCTGTACTATATGGAGTACGCCCTCCCCGAATTAACTAATCAAACCCGCACCTGCAAAGACATCCAGCGCTAACACCCGCCCACAGTCCCTCCCTTCCCCGCTTCCTCCTTCGCGCCATCCCCCAATTCCTCTTCTTTACACCCAAGCCCTTCCCCCTCCCAGCACCACACCACTACTACATCCCCTTCCTTCTCCTCGTCAACCTCTTCTGTCTCCTCTGGCACGCCTTCACCTCCCCGCCTGCCGCCGGCGAAGCCACGCGCGGCTACCTGCACGGTGGGCTCTTGATCGATTTCGTTGGACAGGCATCGCCGGCTTCGAGAATCAGGTTGGTGGCTGTGGATACGGTGACGCTGGTGCTACAACTGCTTGTGCTAGCGGTGACGATTGAGCGCAGGGGCCCAGTAACGAAGGGGGGGGATGAAGGGGTGGGGAGTGATTATGAGATTGCGGGGGCAAGGCAGCAGACACAGGATGCGGAAGAGAGAGGTGTGCTCCACAATTCTGAGCTGGCAAGCTCAAGCGAGGATATTGAGATGCAACCGCTACACCCCAGCCGCACAAGCGCCGACGTCGACGGCGAGCTAGACGAGCAGGAATCTGGAAACGGGCACCCTCTCGACCCCTTCAACAGCGGCCAGCACATAATCGTCGATTTACATATCCTCGATACCATCAGATCGCAGTGGACGGGCTCCGGCGCTCTAAGCACCAATATCGACAACAGAGCGGCAAGTCAGGGGAGTGGGACGAGAGCGGTGGTAGGGGTCGTGGAGGTTGCGGGGAGGAGGTTAGGGTTTCAGGTTGGGCTGAGGGGGGAGAGGGAAGACGGGGGCGAGGGGTAGTGCGGGCTTGTTGGGGCGAGATGGGGGCAAATAGGAGGGATGTTACCGTACGTACGCACATTGGTTAGGAGCGAGGCGTTGGGGACCTGTGTGCAACTACGGCTATGGGCTTTGGGCCTGGACGTAGGGTACAAGTAACAGGCGAATGGGATTCATCCCTTCGTCTATGCACTGACCGAGGCCTTTACACTGCTATCATTTCACTCCTCTACACCACCTCTTATCTTCCCAGCCTTACGTCCTGGCTATTCTCAACAACACCCCTTCCCCCAACTCCCTCAGCATATACACACCCATCCATTCTCGCGTCATGACACACTCCTTCTTCTAGCTACTTCAACCCTCTCGCAAGAACATTTCCATATAAGGCCCCCCCATTCCCACCAAAGAGCCTAGAATTTTCCAGCAAACCCTTCCATCCCAGTCCAGCACCATGGCCAAGGGATCGAGCGCAGAGCTCAGAGCTTCAAGCATTTCGGCAGTATGTGTCTTGGGTGAGTTAGAGGGGGGGTGTGGAGAGCGGTGGGCTTGTCGTGTGGTGCGAGAAGCAGTGGGGTATTTAGAGAGGAAAGAGGTCTGGATGATGATGGGAGGGAGAAGGGGGGGGGTTGATTGAAAGTGGTAGAGGGATGGGGAGAGATACCTAGAGCGATGGAGCTGAATAGAAAGGGGGAACTGACAGCATCACATTAAATTTGGCGACGAATTCGGTATTTCTTCCAATGTGTCGAAATTTCTTCAATGCCTACATGCTTCATTCAGCTCATATAAAGCCGAGTAGCCTCTGCTCCCCTCGACGCCAGAGCGCTCATCTAATGCAGTCTATGCCGCCCTTGTTCCGGCAGCCACAATGCACCACGCCGTCCATCTCACCGCTTTAGTGCCTCGAAGAACTCGAAGCCTGACAAGGACCGCCCGACGCCACGTCACCTCAAGCTAGCTCCCTTGAACCTCTTAGCAAGCTGATCGCCGTCCACCAACGGATTCATGGCCGCTTCCATAGACGCGGGGAAAGGACGCTTGGGGGGACGCTCACCGCTTTCTTGCAAGATGGCTAGCAGGGTAGCCCAGCCGGGGGTGTGAAGGAGCTGGAAGCTCTCTGCGAGATCGTGCGTTGTTGCAACGCGACAGAGAAGGGTTTCTTCGTCCTGTGGGGCACAAGGATAATAAGGGTTATTTAGAGTTCTTCCAGGGAGGGTTTGTGGGAAATTACGAACCTTGCTGAGGATTCCCATGCCGTGCAGGAAGCAGAGGAGGTGGAAGTCGGAGACTGAACGCACGCCTGTCTCGCCATCGATTTTGCTGGAGGTGACGCCGAGTTTCGACGCTACAGCCTTCAGCTCTTGGACGGTACCAATTGCTTCGCGATTCTCGATGGAGAAGTCGGAAGAGTTGAACATGGGGTTGGATTCGGTGGGGAAGCCGTGGGTGAGGGTGACAAGCAGATATTCGACGGGGAAGCTTGGCTTGGCGTTTTCTTGGACGCTGGCGCCATATTCGTTGATTCGGCGGTAGAAAACTTCCGGGATATACCGCGTTCGGCTGGTCGAGCCATCATCTTCTTCTTCCCCACGGACAAGCATGACTGATGGATCTGCTGAGGGCTCGACTATTTCGGCTTTTACCATCTCGACTGCTGAATTCGACACCTGGAAAGCTGTGATTGCAATGCCGCCATCCTCATCTCCGCTTAGCACGCACGTCACAAAGTTCGATCCAAATCGCCCGGTATCACTCCATTTAGTAGGCTTGGGGTTCTGAGCTTGTAGTCGAGCGGCGAAGGCGATTTCGAGTGACGAAAGGTAGTAAGAATCGATATGTCGCTTGCAAACTACAGTCCCATCTCCAGCTCCGGCATCGATGAGGTCTGTGAAGATAACTCCCACTTTCTGTAGCCCGCATAATCTCGCTACCTCATCCACATCTTTCTCGTTCTCCCACTCATGTAGAATACATCCATCGACTTCACCCACTTGTGGAGGCTCATAGATCGCTTCAACGACAGCTTTGGTACCCAGCGGTACCTCCGTGTATTGCTCGTAATGACCGTAGAGAAAGCCCACCCGCTGCGAACCACCCGCTCTCCAAAAATCCAGTAAAGAGTTGATGAGCGCGGGTGTTGAAAACTCAACGTGATCAACCATGCGGTACGGTTGGGCCTGCAATGTGATTGCACTTGGCTGACATTTTGTACAGATACCCTCTGGCCATTGCGGGTGTCCAGACGGACAATCTCTCTTGACTCGGTAGTACGGCTCACTTAGAGGTGGCATATATGATGACTTCAGCTCAGGTTTATTGGTGGCGGAATTGATCTTTCGTAGATGTGAGTGGAATGATAGGTGTTTGATTTTGCGGTCTGCAAGATATTCGGCCGAGTATGGTTCCAGTGGCATGCAGTAGTCACACATTCCCTTCGGGCCATGTCTGCACATTTTGGGGTCCTTGGGTCTTGAGATCTTTCCATCTAGCTTGTCTAGTCGGTTGTCAAGCGGCGACTGTTGGACTACCTCCCAAGGGTTCTTTATTGCAGCTGTTGAAGAGGTTTGGGGTGGCGGGGCGATAGGGAGATCTTCGGTAGGCAGAATAGGTTGGCCATTCAAGCGATTCGAAGAGTTATTAGGCTGTGATGACGTGGGTAGTGTTATAGATGAGTGACCATTTGTAGGTGGCTGCTCGGTGTATTTAAGGTACAGTTTGTCGCCATGCCTGTAGACCTCTAGTAAGCCCTGGGAGTCCCATACTATGTCATATCAATACATACCGAAGGCCAACTCTGTCGATTGCGACTCCTTGGAGCTGGCTCAACTTTCTGTCCTCCCCACCAAATGGCTTGTTTGATAGCGTGATGGAGCGCGAGTCGACGTTTTTTGGGACATTTTCTAGTATCTATGGCGATAGCAGAGGAGCTGTCAGTAGGTGCACGAAGTGGAAATGTATCTTGTCCACGATAGAAGCCCACTTACCTTTGGTAGTAACGACGTAAACTGTTCAGTCGGGTTCACAGTCAACCTGAATTGTCCATCTTTGCTCTCAAATCGCAGGAGAATGGAGCTTGACGAAGGCATGTTATAGTGAGAGCGAAGACGTAACAGCCATTGAAGTACGGTGTCAATAGCTTAGACATACAGTGGTGAACTGATTTATAAAGCCATGTCAATGCTCGTTATACTCCGTAGAACTCGGTGGACGGTAACGGAGCTAGCTGGAGCTACCAATCGGACTTTACTTCGGTTATACCCGTCGCTACTCACCACCCCTGACCCTACGTCGGAATTACGTTAATGCGCGACTCCATAGAGAGATAATGTTGGCCTTAATTGTCGCTCTCTTCGCCATAGAGTTTATCACTCCAGCTATCATCTTCGACTTCGCTCGCGAAATCCTCGCTTTCCTTCAAGTACTCGTCATATTCCGTCAACAAGTCGCCGAATTTCTTCAAGAACAACAACTCCTCGAGTTACTACAACAACTGCATCCTGTCCTATTCCTTCAACAGCTACAGGACCGCATCGTAGCCGGCCTGGACGAGCTATTAGACCCTTTTCTCGTCTTCGTCTGATAAAACACCAGAACAAGCGGCCACAAGCCGCTAGACCTCGCACAATGGTAGATTGGATAGGTCTTATAGCACCAGTCGCATACATTGGCATACTGGTCGGGTCCCTCGCAACCTTCGCCTCCCTCTATCGGAAACTAAAAGCAGGTAAGTCCCAGTCAGCTCATCAAATCCCCGAGACCACCAGCAGAAAGTAACAACTGCCCAGCCAAGTCGGCAACCCTAGAACCCTGGTTTCCCCCTCACCTCCAACGAAATATCTACCTTTCCCTCTTACATCTCGAGCCTGAACCCGGCAAAGAAAAACCCCCAAACGTCCCCGATAGCATCCTAAAAGCCGCCCTCCTCCAACGTGCGTGCGAAGACATACACCGGATCCTCTCAATCCGAAGCCAGAAGCCCGTGCTGAGTACATTATTACAGCGGGGCAGTGTAGGAGATGATTTATGGCAGCGATTCTTACGGGCGGAAAAGGAAATTGAAGCTGAGTTGAGGGACGTCGTTGAAGAGGTACTACTGCTTTCTCTTCCCTCTCTCCCCCTTCATAGCCATGCCCACGAGGACGCGACCTAACAAAGATACCCGCACAGGCCAACGCGCTCTCCCCGAACTGGGGCCAAACAATCTTCCAATCCGCCAACGAGATGGTCAACAACGATCACCTGCGCACCCGCATCACCGAGCTGCAAGCCCAAGGCCAAACCGACCGTGAATGGTGGGATATGAAAAAGGCTAGTATACAGTCTGAGTTTATGAAGGAGTTGGACGAGGCACCCAGCGGTACTGCGGCTGCAAGCTCGACTTCGAAGCCTATTTCGGCGGCAGGGACGAGGAGGGGAAGTACCGACGATGATGCCGTGTTTGTGGAAGGTGGGGGGCCGGCGGCGGGAGGGGGCAAGGGGACGGGGAGAAAGAAAAAGGGGAAGAAGTAGGGGCGCTGAGACGTGAGCAGATTGTGAATGGATTGTATGATACGTTTGGGCGAGGGAGAATACCCAGGTTCCTACCGAGTTGTTCTGGCGATGGCAGATAAAAGCGATGCGTGCCAATAGATCATGTTGGCTCAGCAATGGGTTGTGCCGCAAGCCGTTTCAAAACTTTTGACTGGCTAGGTACTCATCCGTCAAGAAACGAGAAACATTGAACACTACATACAGGCGCATGATGGAGCTGATGATTTTGTACTGGCTGAACCGAAGAAGGAAAGAACATTCGCAAAGAAACGCAATCAAACGTGTCCCATTAAGCCGCCGACGAAGATCATGCTGAAAGGAGACGTAACCGTGCTGCCATGTAATGCATCAATGCTTGTATGTGCGTTCACTCGCTGCCACCATAGAATCGTAAGTCAATTTTTCCCCCGAACAAGCTCTCCCAATCTCTTTTCCAAAATCTCTCTGCCCTCCAGAGTCCTCCAGACCTCATGCGGAGCGCCACCGACTACATCCCAAGCGAGCAAGTTCTCGGTAATCTTGGTCAGGTCTTGCTGCTTGTCGTTCCACTCCCTGTCGTTCCTTGTTGAGATACCCGAGCTCACTACCACGAGCGGGGTCTTGGGCTCCTGGATATTTCTTGCCTGCACGACCTCGTTTTTGGTGAGCGAATTCGCCACAAGGTTCTCCTGCAGCTTAGCCTTGATGTACTTCCCACTCTGGTACGCTGATTTGCCGTAGATACGATCTTCCCTTGTGCGGCCTTTGAAAAGCGCGCCAGGCAGACGGTCCCAGCCTAGAGGAGAAATAACACCACGTACCCACAGCATGAATCCTCGGCCGGGACGACTGATACGGTGAAGGAGGTCCTCGTGTAGGCCATCAATAAGCAAGATCCCTTGAACCTGGCGGATATGCCTGCTTGAAAAGATGCGGCTGTAGATACTGCCAATCCCAGCAGAAGCGAGTACCCAAGGGGCTTTTTCGCCAGCCTTGACTAAAGCCTCCGTAAGATCGTCAGCAGTCATACCCGCGGAGTGTGGCGACGGTGCATTGTCTGACCACCCTAGTCCGGGGCGGTCGTAGTAACAATAGCGATCAATAGTTCCATTTTGGTAGGCATTGTAGATAAAATCGTCAAAGGTGTCTTCGAACGGATTTTCGCCGGCTTCGCAGATAACAGTTGGGTTCCGCTTGCCGTCAGCGTTGTACGTGACCTCACCAACACACGCCAGGTGAAGTTGCCACTTGTCTCCGTCTACGAAGTACCGTTCCCCCGATGGGGCTAACGAAGCATCTCGAGAGCGCAGGACAAGTGTCGCGGTTAGTAGGATAACAATGACAATTTGGACGACCATGATTATAAAAGATGCCATCACAGCGAGCCACTCTTTCAAAGTGCGACGACTCTCCTGTCTTCCTGTAAGACGCTCTTCCTCTTCTTTCTTTCCCCATGCCACCACACGATCTGTGAGCACATTGAAAAGGGCGATCACGGTCGCCCAGATGACGGATGCTATGCCAACCCATCCTTCTTCGGCACGCAGACGGGCCACAGCGAGGACCATGATCATGTCCACCAGCAGCAGTCCGGCAACAACAAGACTTGATATCTCCATTGCCTTAGACGGGGTGGTGAAGAAGATGAGGGCGACGAGGAGGTTCCCGACAGTAAGGGTAGTGTAGGAGAAGTCGAAGAAACCCGAGCCACGGGAGTTCATCCTTGGCGGACTGACAAAGGTGGAAACGAGCAGCACTATCCACCATAGGAAACTGATAACGAGGAAGAGGAGGGTGAAGTAGCGTAGAGCCCTGACACTCCATAGATTGTACGGAGATACCTGGAAACACCACATTAGCTCTGCGGGCTCCGGTGAGGAGCTGGGGCACTCACGGCTGGATCGTCTGGATCGAGAAAGCCTTCGTTGCGCGGTGGTAGCAGGCGAGTTCGCTCATCCGGTTCTCGTCCTCCCGAATGGCGAGGAGGGTGCCTGCTATCTTCTCCATTGGTGGGTGTTTCTTCGCCGTCCTCGGCATGGTCCTCGCCATCATCCTTCGAACCCCACAAGGAAACCATGATGGATTGAACAGGAGTTAATCACAAGTCACGCAACAGAGAAGAAGGAAAGGAAGGAGGAGGTTGGAAGGGAAATGTTGCCTGGAGGCAAGGATATGTATGGATGGTTAGCTTGGCGAGCTTCGGCTGTACTTAAGGTGGTGAATGACGTCGACAGGATGGCGCTTCTTTGGGGCTTGGAAAGTTATGATGACACCACGACGATAAGGAACTACTGTACAGAAGAAACAGCTACAGTAAGTAAGTATTCCGTATTCACAGCGTAACCAAGAATGATATCAGACTGACAGTTAGAGGGTAAGGTAAGGTACGTTGTGTATGTATTGATTTGACCATGGAGAAGAAGAGGAGAGGAGAGATACAGACATGGGTGTGTTTGACCCCGCCAAAGGCCAGCCCGCATTGGAGCTGAAGATCGGCGGCAACAAAAGCAAGATCACGATGCATGTCATTCCCCATTCACCATTCCCCATTCACACTATTGTCTGAATCATCCCGATTGGATTCGTTTACCAACGTACTTTGCCAAACCCCGAGTCGTCTTGCTACTTACGACTGAGCAAGGTAGGTACTGTACGTCGTCGCCCTGTCTCTACTTCCCTCTCTACAGTCCCAGGTTGATCGATTCATCTTCCCGGATTGAAAAGCCAAGTGGGAATATGTGGTACCCAAGGCAAGGACTACGGAGAGTAGACTTGCAGAGGGTCAGCAGACAAAGTGAATTTATCATTTATCATTTATCACACCGATTGGGCCTCGATTGGGCCATTTGTTGCCTGTGTAATATACCTTATATATTCCAAGCCGTTGATTTACCAAATGCTTGACATATTTGTTGTCTGCCCTCAACAACTTTCTTATGGATCGAAACACCTCATTAATAAATACATGACCGTCTCAATGTTGCTGTTCCGTCGCTACTCAGCTCAGCGCGAGTCCTCATTGACCTATCGAGAATCGAGCAAGCCAAAGCCACTTGCGTTGATACTGTACGCTTCTGCTCTCATCCCTGCCTCGGGAAGACTCTCTTCTCCACAGCGTCCTCCTTAATCATATCAGCCGCCTTCTCCGCTACTGCATACACAAGGCTCTGGACTGTTGGCACCTCTTGTCAGCATGGGAGGACAGGTACTTGACTGGACAGAGATAGTATAGGATGAGCTTACTGTTTGCCCTGACCTGCATGGGAAAGATACTCGCATCCACAACCCGTACGTTGCTTGTTCCATGCACCTTCAACCGCTCATCGACCACGCCACCTTTGTCGCGGGCATTCATAGTGCAGCTACCACACGGATGGTACTCCGAAGACATTGTACTTTTCACCTGTGCCCTGACATTGCCTTCGTTGAGCTCAACAAAACCTGGCTGGTAAACGGTCCCCTTTCCCTTCAACAGCGAGGCAAAAGGTTCGGTCCTGGCAACAGTCTGCAATTGTAGCATTATATCTGCAAAGATCTCCAGATCAACATCTGCTCCTAGATAATTAAGATCTATGACAGGATAGTTTGCTGGATCCGGGCTCTTAATATGCACCGAACCTCGTGAGAAGGGGTGCTCGAGGACAGCCGCGAGGCCCAAGTACGATCCAGGTAACGTGTTGCTCAGGTATTTCGCCGCATCGTCTGAGTCGGTGGGAGTCAATCCATTCGCAATGAGGACATGTTGCGCACTGGACTCGTGCGCGTTAAGAACTTTTCTGCGAGTGAGCTCGTATTGATGAGCAAGTCCTGGGTTGGCTGCTGCTTGGGCTGGTGTTAGAATCTTGTCAATGCCTTTTGGCACTTTGGTTTTTTGATCCGCTGGCAGCACTTGCGCGTAGCTGAGGAGTGCGCTGGAGCAAATCCCGTCCGATAGTGGCCCTGTGTGGTTTGCAATGTACTCCGCCAACGCGTCGTCGAAGAGGGTCTTATTCTTGAAAGCATCGTAAGTAAAGACTCCATCTTGAGCTTCGAATGATAGCGGAACGATCATATGGTCCTGAAGGTTTTCGCCAACATTCTCGTTTTCATAAAGGACGTCGATGTCGTATTTCTTCAAGATTTTGGACGAACCAATGCCGGAGAGCTCCAGGATCTGTGGGCTTCCATAACTTCCGCTCGAGATGATTACTTCCTTTGTAGCCCTAACCGTATAGTCTTTGCTCTTGGCGCTAAACTTGAGACCGGTTGCCGTGAGCTGTCCCTTTTGGTTTTTCTTTCCGAATTCAACTTCCTGGACTAAAGCTTCGGTTATGACATGTAGGTTCGGACGAGACTCTACTGGTTTGTAGTAGGCGACGCCTGCATGACTCCGGGTCCGGGTTTTCTGATCAACAGTAATTGGATTAGTGAAACCGCCGAGAGCCAGCCCGCCCTTAGGATCCCCATCCACGCCAAGGCCTAAGTTCTGGTATGTGCGCCACCAAGCCTCTTGGAACGGTTGGTAGGTTTCGGGAAAGGCATCAACAACAGGACCGTGTTCTCCGTGTACGGAAGGATCGTTGAAGCTTATCCCTAGGTCTTTGGATGTTTGCGGCGAAGGCGCCTCGTATGTTTCGGATTTCATGAAGTAGGGCAATAGCGAGTCCCAGCTCCAGCCTTGATTGCCCAACTCACCCCAATCGTTGATATCAGCTTGGGATGCATGGGTCCAGAACATTAGATTGATGGCAGAGCTACCACCAAGCTGTTTGCCGCGTGGTTGCGCCACCACTCGATTGTCAATATTGACCTATGTGTAAGTTGTCAATCTTTGGAACATGAACGCCTTACTGGTGCCGAAAAGTATACCTGAGGGATAGTCTTGAAGTCCTGATTCGAACCAAGTTCAATCAGTCTACTTAGCTATCAAGTAGGAACGGCACTACATGAGCATACCCAGTCATATGTATCGTTGCCGAGCATGGAAGCAACCAAACCTGGAGTAAGAACGTTGAAGTCATCGATGAGATTTTTTCCCTGCCGAGTTAGCTTAAATCGTAAAGGATTGGACGGGCGAAAGCTACAGCTTCCACAACAGCAACAGTGACTTTCGGATTCTCGCTCAGGCGATTGGCAAGTGTCAGACCCGCGGTACCGCCACCAGCTATAACGTCTACTGGTCGTCAGACAAAGGCAATCGAGAAAGTGGGAGAAGTGGCTTACAGTCATAGCTCATGGGAACAGAACACTTCGGGAGAGACGAGAGATGTCATACTTCCTAGATTTGGATAGGAGGATAGGAATATCTTAGTACTCTAGGAATGCGAGAAGATACTGAAGAGTGGATTCGACGTTGGACGCGGATTCAGGCTTGGTTATATACGAGAGTATTTGGCGCTTCAGCAGCTGTGTTCCAGACAAGCACACATGCATGCTGGGCTGCCGCGAATTGAAGTACAGTGCATGCATTGACAGTGAGGGAGAACATTTCTTCCCGTTGCAGACGGTGGTCCATGGACTGACTACTTGGCTGACAGCATCATGGGGACACCGAATGTGTGTAGCTAATGCAACACACTGAACACCATGCTGGGGATTAGCAGATACATGTCCACTTGGTCGTGTCATGCAGGGCCGGACCATCTGCATCGTGAGAAAGTGAGAGCTGAGTAAGATGATACTACTGGACAGCCACGGGGCCTACTTTAATGATTACTGAATGTCTGAATCTGAATCTGAATCCGAATCCGTACCGATCTCTCACTACGATTGACTTTGATGTCAATGGATGTCCTAGAAATTTCAAATAGAAGTAAAGATGCTTTGCGGCTGCTGTACCCTGAACACCCTGGAAGCTCAGGTTGTCGTCGCATCTGTTTTGAGCAACGGTAAGCTTGTAAGTCGTGGATCCGGTTGATGTTATTTCGAAGATAGATTTGGCGCTGGCGGCGGCGGGCTTCATGTCTGATGAGTCAGATTTGCCTCGAAGACTTTGATTGGCTTGGCTAGAGGTAGCCTCCTAACCCGCATCTCATTCTATCAATTTTCAGTATCATAAGGTACATTACAGTAGAAGGCAGAGGGGTGTAGGTTCCTCGTAGGGTAGGGAAGAACATGAGTGATCTCCAGCGCTCCTTCGCCAAGGCAAAACTGGCTGGCCTCCCTTTCGAGCCACCACTCCCACCAAATGCGCTGCAGGAACTGTACGAAGAAGAGGAAGAAGAAGATGAAGACGAAGACGAGAATGACGCTCTAAAACCCTTACCTGAATCGATACCTGATGATGATTCTTCCTCGGCGTCCTCGGCTTCATCGAGTGGCACTATCAGACCATCGCCGAGTAAGCATCTCTTTGCTAGACCTAAGGGGTTCGTGGAATTCATTCTGAATGCTCTTTCCTTTTTGTTGTCATCTTGAAGAATGGATACACTATTTTCACGTCATAAATCCAAGTCTTTGCTTTGAAAGCTAGTTGATGCCAACTCTATAACATTTCTGATTGATCCGCCATCCAGTTCCCCTACCGGAAGAAATGCGTTAGCCGAGCTCCCATGGAGAGATTGTTTCAATCAAGAACTCTACTTAGAAAACGCTCATGCTACAGAAACTATCATCCATCACGCCTATATAACGCCACCCACAGGCAAAGGCCCTCTGTTCGTAACACACCACGGAGCCGGTTCTTCTGGTCTCTCATTTGCTCTATTCACGTCTGCCATCCGCAAAGCCCTCCCCAACGCTGGTGTCCTTTCTCTTGATGCCCGAGGACATGGCGAGACCGTTATTAAGAGATCTGGAGCGTCATGTGCCGACGGTGTTTTGAATTTGAGCTTGGGAACCCTGAGTCGGGACCTGTTTGACGTAATCCGCTTGATGCAGGAAAAGCTAGGCTGGGCAGAACTGCCTGGCTTGGTGCTTATTGGCCATAGCCTCGGCGGCGCGGTAGTGACCGATCTGGCTATGAGTGGGAAACTGGGAGACGCCGTCCTAGGGTATGCCGTCCTCGATGTCGTCGAAGGTATCTACTTCCGGCTCCTCTGTCTACTCCCTTGATCTTGAAAATGCCTACGCCTAATTACTAAACCCAGGCTCGGCCATCGACGCCCTCCAAAGCATGCAATCCTACCTCTCGACCCGGCCCAAATCCTTCCCCTCCATCTCATCCGCCATAGAATGGCAGTAAGCTCACCCAACCACCCCATGCTTCAGCATCCCTCCTCACCGACCACTAACTCTTCCCCAAGCACCCGTTCCCGCACAATCCGCAACACCACCTCCGCCCGCATCTCCGTTCCCTCCCTCCTCCGCCAAGACCTAGACCCGCAAGCTCCGTCCGATGCCGCGAAATCCTGGACCTGGCGGACCGACCTCGCATCCACGCAACCCTTCTGGGAAGGCTGGTTCGCCGGACTCAGCAAGAAATTCCTCGAAGCCAAAGGCGGGAAACTACTTCTACTCGCCGGCACCGATCGATTAGACAAGGAGTTGATGATTGGGCAGATGCAAGGTCTGTCTCCTGTCGTCTACCTCATCACCTAGTCCATCCTCTGCAAAAAGACCCCAAACTAACAGAAACCCACCGGTAGGCAAATACCAACTCCAAGTCTTCCCCGACGCCGGCCATTTCATCCACGAAGACCAGCCCGAGAAGACAGCCATGGTGGTGGCCGACTTCTACCGGCGAAACGATCGGAGTGCGTTGGTGTTGCCGCCGAAAGTCGGGGCGGTGCCGAAGCCTAAAACGCAGAGTTGAGGTGGTGCGTGAGTGAGGTCTCATGCCCATGAGAGCATGGGGGATGGGTTTGGGGAGTGGTTCATGGGGGCGGGGGGCCTGATAGATAGATAGCGGATAGGTAAGTGAATAGTCGAAGCTTGAAAGGAGACTGGTACGGGGTTACGGTTGATTCACGAGTATGGACGTTGTTGATACGCATTCCACGCCTATGTATGTGGTCAGAAGGGAAGGGGTTGAGCAGGGGAAAAACCCGCCTTGACTACTCGTAGACTCAGGGGATAATCCTTGGTTGTCGGACCTCTTCTGGTTATGGCCCAAAGACGAACAAGCCCGTCTAGTGCATAGATTGATACTTAGGTCCCAAAACACCATGTGAATGACACCCCCAAGACCATGGCTATTCCTTCACCAACGCTCTCGCTATGCAATACCCCACTCATCTGACAATCATTCCTACATACCCGCCGCTGCTCCTGAAGACTTGGAACACCTCCTCCGAACACGAGCTCAGACACAAAACATCCAGACCTCGTACAGCGCCCACAGCGCCAACAACCACATCAGCCCATTCACTCCTTTGCAACATCCCCCTTCTCCTTGTCCACTTTGATCTTCTCCAACATCATCTCCTCCACCTTCTTCGCCCCCATCTTCTCGGCCTTCTTATCCTCTACCTCGTCCGTCACCTCCCCGGCTACTCTATCGTCTAAAGCCAACTTCGTCTCCCCCAGCGCATGTATTTGCTCCTCAATCGTGCCCCTCGTGACGAGCCTGACAACCTCCACAGGCCGTGTCTGGCCCACCCGATGCGCGCGATTCTCCGCCTGGATGTCGTCCTGCGGGTTAAAGCTACTATCGAAAATGACGACCTTATTCGCGCACGCCAGATTGATGCCCGCACCACCGGCTTTGGTAGAGAGCAGGAAGACGGTGATTTCGGGGTCTTCGTAGAACTGGTCAATCATGTCTTGACGCTCGTCGATTCTGGTCTGGCCGTCGAGGCGGAAGAAGCGGATACCAAGGGTTTCGAGTACGTATTCGAGGATGTTCATCACCATTGTGAATTGGGAAAAGACGAGGACACGGTCGCCTTTCTCTTTGAACGTCGTGAGTAGGGAGCACAGTTTGCTGACTTTGCCAGAGTCCATCCATTCGTCATTGTGGAGGACGAATGGGGTCATGGTATTGGGATATCTTTCGCAGAAGGCGTGCAATTCAAAGTCGGTCATGACGGTCATATCTTCATAGACGAGATTAACATCACGGTCGTGGAATTCCTCCTCTTTGAGGCAGGCTTTGGACATTTTTGCGAGTACAGTTTCATTGTATAAGCGACGAAAGAGAAGAGGGTGAATAGAGGCCTTGCGAAGAGCCATCATGATATTGCTCGTATCCTTGATACCTGCCTTTTTAGCCGTCTCGCTCAGATAGATTCCAGACTGCGACTGGAATAGCTCGCAATACTCGACGCGGCGTGTCTTGACGGGTAGGTGCTTCAAGACCTGATGTTTTTTCCTACGCAGGACAAACGGCGTCATCATAGACCTTGCCCTGTTGATCCGTTGTTCTGACAGCAAGGCGGCGTGGCTATCATTTGTAGTCTTGGCTTTATGGCTGAAGATGTAATCAAGCTCTTCACTGTGCTCCTTGAACACCGTGGGAAGGATGAAACCAAGTAAAGAAGCAAGCTCACTTAAGTTGTTCTGTAGTGGTGTACCCGTCAATAGTAAGCGAAATTGAGCTGGAATACGCATCAACTGATCGTAGCCTGCGGATTTACTATTCTTCAAAATGTGACCCTCATCATAGACGCAAACAACAGGCTTAAGATGCCGGAGAAACTTGTTGTCGTCCTTCTGCTTGGCCATGTTGTACGTAGTTATAATGACATTCAGGTCCCCTATATTTTCCTGAATCTGCTCTCGTACACCAAATCTTTCCTTTTGGCCGGCGTAGTATGGTGTCACAGAGAGCTTGGGACAAAAGACGGAAAACTCTCGCAGCCAATTCTCCAAAGTAGACCCGGGAACGACGACTAGGTGTGGTCCTTTCACTCCTTTCTCTAGAAGGTGTGCAAGAAAAGCAATAACTTGGCACGTTTTCCCAAGACCCATGTCGTCAGCAAGGATGCAGCTCAGCTTCTTGTCAAAAAGCAGAGACAGCCAATTGACGCCGACGACTTGATAGTCCTTGAGAACAATTCCTTCGGCCATGATCGAAGGTTGAGCTAAAATTGTCTGTTTGCGCTGTCTACCACTATCGTTTGAAGCCTTCTTGACGGCCCCCTCTTCATCCTCATCGGCAGACACCGTTGTACTGGTGGGTGTGCCTATTCCTGAATCTCTCGTTGATGTTTCTGACCCGGGTTTGTTGCTAAATAGCTCGAAGTCAACAAGATCCAGCTCACCGTCTCTCGCAGTCCCAAAGACATCCACACCCCATTTTTTCATCTCCTCCGCTACCGGCCTTCCTAATCCCTCGCAGCGTTCCACTAGCTCATCAACCGCTTCGTAGCCAGTCCACATCTCAAGACACTTGTCAACGATCTTGTCACCAAATGGCTTCTTAGTCGTTTTTTTCTTTTTGGTCCCTGTGGGTACATCACTTGAGATTTGTCTTACTTCGTCCAAAGTCCGGAAGGGCTTTTGCGAAAGTAACACCGCCGCAATCTCTTCTGTGATCGCAGCTATATCTGCAAGATCAGGGACGGAGCATGTATTGAAGAAATTAAGGACCTTGCCATCAAGCTCAGTCTCATCATCCGGCTCGAGGACCACCGCTGAGTCGGAATCAGAGTCTGGTGTGACATGCCGTGGCGAAGGAGAGAGTCCTTTTGGCGTAGCTGGAACGGGTGAGGATTGCTTCTTTCGGCCCTGAATAAGACGCCTCCTTGGTTTCTTGGGGGCAATTTGAGGAGAAGAACCAGCGAGAGGAGAAGAAGCTTGAGGCTGCGAGTTCTTTAGTAATGCCTGTGTGGCCCAGCGCTCCTGGATAGATTGGATAGGAGCTTTAATCTGCTGCTTCGAAGACGCCTTTTTCTGTGCTATGGATCGACTCGTTTCATCATTGTCTGTAAGTGTCAGGTCGATTTCCTCGGCGTATCCTTCCATGGAGATCACATAATCCGTTGCATCGTCAAAATTCATTTTCTTGGCAACCAATGCATCCCGGCACAGCAGCACAGTCGCTGTGGGAAGAACCTGCCGCATGCGCTGAACTTTGGACCGTAACTGGTAATCCATTATGTCATCAATAGAGATATCCGGAGGCGCTCGGGCTTTCGCAGGACCTGTCTGGCGGACCGGCTTTGCTGGTCGGTTTGACCCTCCATACGCGTTGGCCATGACATCCGATGATCTTTTCTCGATGGTCGAAATTCTTGATATGGTATGCTTTTCATCTCTATTCCGTGAATCATATACCGATCCTGAAAGCGAAGATCCTTGTACGTTGGGCCTGGTTTTCTCTAAGGGCTTGTAGAACGATCCTGAGGTTATCTCCTTAAACCGATCCATACCATTGGATGCAGGACGTGCCGCAAGCTGATTGATTGTATCAGCTCCAGGAAATTTTTGAGCACTTCTGACGAAAGTTGAAGGCTTGATGTCTGCCCGATGGTTTCTCTGAGACTCCTCATCAGATGATCCTCCCCGATAAATAGGTCCTTCATTGTCGCTGATATCTATGACTGGAGGTGGCTTTGCAACGCCCATCGGAAGCCGGAAGGCTGTACCAGCAGGAGCCATCACATTCGCTAGTTTCCCCCCTGGTCTGTAGGAGACTGCAGGTGTGGGGGTTTGAGGGATCGATGGTCTCGTTGGCGAAGATGCTGCAACTTGTACGATCGAATGCTTCTGACCAGCACTGTTCAGACCTGGCGTGACTTTGCTGATTATCTGTGTTGGTTGGGTTATATGCGTAGGTGGAGAGGACGGCGGCTCAGCCAGCATCACACGCTGAGGAGATGGCCTTGTAACCGGGATGGTTGCAACAGTCTCGTAGTCGTTGAAGAGATTGTCGCCACTGTCATCCTGGGAATCATATGCTTGACTTCCGCTCACATGCCCTGTTTCCGTTTTCCTCCTCTTCGCTGGGGTTTCTAACACAGAGTCCATACTTTCAATTACACAAGTACGACAAAGTAAAAAGCTGCAAGAAGAAGCGCTGATGTGAGGTGAGATGCTGTCCTAGATGACGTCTTGAATGTTAGACCGGATGAGCTTGGTACAGAAAAGCATGCTGTATGATTACTCGATTTCTCTAACGGCGAAAGTGTGACAAGAAAACGGTAGCAAAGTGTCTAAGATCTCAATGCGGTTTCGAGTGGAATGGAAGAAAGTGAGCCACTGAATAAAGCCTTGTTGAGGGAAAACGCACTTTACGCGGGAAAACGCGCGACAAGCCTACGCGAGTACGGCAAGCAACACTCCGCCGTCGTTCCTTACACGCCCAAAGATGACTTCAAGAAGGATCATATCATCGAATGAAAATGAAAAGGATGTGCTTCGAAAGGACGATAGTCATGGAATCACTCCCAGTGCTTCGGCAAAGTCTAGTATCACCCCAGCAGTCCCAGCGTGAGTGCCTGTCCATTACCGTAGTAGACGCCCGGCTGAACAATGGCCTCTCTACCCAGAACTGTAATATACAAGCTGCTAGGCTTTACGGCAGCTATGATAGGAGGACCCATTGGCACATACTTTCTGACACTCAATTCCATATTCAGAGGTCTGTCACAGTCTGATAATTGGTCAAAAAGCATCTACTGAGAGATTTCTAGGAAACTCAACCTATGCAGGAGCCACTGCTGCCTTCATGGCTAACCTTGTCCTGATAGCCTATGTTATTGTAGCTTTCAAGGATGATGAGAGCGACAGGATAGCAGCTGACGAGAAGGCTAAGAAGGGGCAATAATAATCTAGGTTTCTGCATTGTTCGACGAAGACCGTATAGTGTGGGGAGCAAGCTGGTGCCCATACATCTCATTCTCATGCGAACTAAAGCATCAAGAATGTACCCTCCTCCAAATGGGCATCATCAAAACCTCCTCGAAGACATTGTCGAGAGATGGATAGTACCCTAGGATTGGGCATACTCCAATAAAGAAAATGGTGGTCTTCGAGTCAAACAACTGGGCCAGATGAAATATGCTTATCATTGTAATCACTTGTTAATAGGATTTCGAGTTAAAACAAATGCCTTGTTGTAACCAGCTCACGCAAGGTTCCTTTTGTTGCAAAGATTCATGCAGCATGGTAAAGGATCAATTCCACTAATTGTGATTAGCTATGAGCGGCTCCGGGCCATGCAGACAACCCGAAACGCCGTCTATGCCAGTCATAACTAAATGCATTGCGTATCCCATTAGGCATTACCATCTCTCATATGTACTGTTGCACCTCCCGCTGTCCCTCTCGCCGCCGTGCCACCATGACTCCCGACTACCCAATTTGGTTGTAGCATATCCAACAAATCCAGATAACCCCACTAATTCCGGCTAAACCTTCGCTTTAGCCAGCTCTTCCGCTTTTCGTTGTTGGCGTCTGATGGGGCCCTCGTTGTGCCCGCTCCATTTGGCAAGTTACCTAGCTTGATAGGCACCCTGGGTGCACTCTCTTTAGGAAGCACATGTGGTGGGGGAGCCGGAGGGCCTGATCCACTGCCATTGGGTTGGTAGCCAGGTCCTGTCATATTCTGTTGATGTCCATAGCCAGGCTGCCCGTACGCAGGGTAGCCTTGACCGTGCTCCTCTAATATAGGTCCCTGAAATTTTGGGGCACCCCCGAAACCATTGAAACCATAAGCTTCGCCAATATCGGGTTTTGGCGCTTGAGGTACTCTATCAATTGAGCTGTTTTCGCTACTAGGATCTGTCGAGTTGCCCCATTGATCAGTAGCATGGCTTCCGTTTCCCGATGATGACGCTACTGTATCGTAGGATTGCTGATACCCATGGGAAGGATAGACGCCTTGGCCGGATTGGCTATTCTGGCCATGCAGCGCAGGGTCGGAGCTCACCCTTGGACCGAAGCGACGGCCTTGCCCCTGATTATGATGATTGGGGGGAGGAGGTGCATAATTATCAATATAGCTATCAGGCCTTACTGTGCTGTTGCGGTTACCATAATAACCTCCGCCATCGCCAGGTGAGCGTTGCTGAGAATTATTGTACCCTAGTGGATGATAATGAATGAGCACGGATCAGTAAGCGATCTCATCATGAGATAAGAGATACGGGAGATCGGCCGAGACTTAGAAGGTACGCGCGGCCCAATGAAATTATTCAAATCCAACATCAAACAAATGTGCATGCAAGGCGGCAGTGATGTGATACTGAAGGGATAGTAGAAGAAAGATATCCCTCTCATACCTTGGTGATAGCTACTGCGGCGGTTGTGCATACCTGCGACATCTGTCGACGCTGCAGCAATACCGAGTCAGTCTAATTACACATAGGCCGTTTGTTGTCGAGACACGGTACCTGTTCTGGAGATTGGCCTACGATTGTATGATCCATCAATTGCTGCCTCGAAGGATCTGATGGTATCTAAGGGGCGTTCGAGTCGTGATCGGGTAGGGTTGGATCGGTCAGGATCAGCTGCTAAAGAATCAGCGACCGCTTAAGTTGGAAAGACATTGGAGGTTGTATTACTTATGATATTTCCGTTGAAATCACGGTGCTGCATAGAACGAATAGAGTCGATAGTGGACTGCTCAAGAGCTTGAAAGGCTGAGCATGGTCAGTGAAGTGATCAGGGTAAGTAAAACGGCGCAATGTGAGACCACGAACCTGGTTGCTTCTCGTTGAGCGCCTTGGATGGATCTGCCTTGGAAGTGACACGGTGTGAAGCTTTTTCTTGCGGTGATTCAATGAGATCAACCTTTGGGACTGATCCACTGCTCTTCCTGTTGAAGCTCAACATCGAGCTCCTGCGCTGCCTGGTCATGTTGAGAATGATGTGTAGCTATGCTTCAAGCTTTAGAGTAAAGAGGGTTAGGAATGAGGATTTATGTAGTCGGTCAACGAATGGAGCACAGGCAGAGAACGACAGGCTTCCCTGAAAGATTGCCGGAATACGAAACAAGATGTCGATCTTGCCCTCTCTGAGCTGCGAATGTTGTGAAAGGGTTCAAGCGAGAGGAACTTCCGCTGATACAAAGATCAAGTGGACGAAGAGAGTAAACAGTTCGGAATATCGATGCAACAATAATCTGCAGTGCTAAACGAATGTTGTGTTGGCGGTCCTTTCTCCGGAGTGGTAATGGTGTTTATTTAGACAGATGACGGAACGGGATTCTATGGGGGGGCAGGGAAAAATCAGAGAAGAGCTACCGAGACTAGTGTGGAGCTCTACGTGTACTAGCGCCGCAGCACTCTAAGTTGCCCGGGGGTTTTACAGTCTACATGAAGAGCTTCATAAATGTTCTCTCCGTGAGGCTGGAGAATCTCAGGTATGGTCTTGTCATTAACCACAGCTTCATCAACGATCAGGCCAATCAGTGGAGGTATGCTTAGGAAGCACAATGCGAAGTTGACGGAGTTTGATAGCCGCTATAAATATGTGCTGGGGAGCTCATATGAAACATCGAGTCCTCCGTTTCACTGTCGCATGCAGCAAGTAGCACACTATCGCTCCCTAACCCGCACGACGCCTTAAATCGATGATGGGTACAGCATAACCCTGACGGATGCCCCAAACGACTTAGGAGGAAGATTGCGTCTGAATTGAGCCCTCACTACGCCGGAGTTGCCTGTCATCACATCAGCAAAGCGGTTCCCGCCAAGATGACTTCGTAGCTGGTTCCACCTACCATGCGGCCGCGTAACTTTACCCCATATCACCCTAATCTTTGTTCCTCTCACCTCCCTCTGTGCGCGGTAGACGAACGCAACTTTCTTGCCAAGGTAGAAGCTGCGAAAAACAAACATTTCAGTCAGATTTGTATAAGTGTCGTATAGAGGTGACCTTACGTAGCGGCTTTTGGGTCGTCCACACCCTCGATCTTGATCAAACTGTTGGTTTGGTCAGTCCACCTCTCCATCGATTGCTGGTTCTTGTGCCAACGCACCTAGTGCCTGGATTCGTGTTGCGTTTTCCTCGTTGGTAACTGAGATGCCGGCCCCTTGTCCCAAGCACTCCGTCAGTACTGCATTCCAGAATTTGGAATGGTCTCCTGTATCCCAGCGCAGCTTGAGCTGGCAATTGTGGGCCCGGTGCAAAGGAGTAGTAATTCCAAGACTCACTTGACATATACTAGATAGATTGGTTAGCGAGTTACTCCTTAAGAAAGGAAACGAAGTGCTCGATGTGCTTGATAATCTGGGGGAGAGCTCCAGCTTTGCGCTCGATAAGTCTGCGAGAGGGCAGGCCTGGAAGGTAAGATACTCACATCGGTGTCCTGCATCGGAGGGCATGTTGATTACTCGGCCTCAGCGCTTCTGAAACTTTGTGGTAAAGAGAGAGCCCTTTTGCCGGCGTTGTTGATGGGTCGGCGTCAAATGCGTTGATTGTCCTTTGATTTCGTTTGGCTTTCACAACACCTTATCATTTGTGGGCTCCGCGCTAGACCGAATTCGCTTATCAGGGCTCGGTTAGCACGAGCTGCTTATGATTGTTTTCATGATTTCATCATGCCTCCTTCATTCTTCAAGGTAGAGGTCTTTACCTTACTATACTTCTAATTTAATCCAGGATTCCATTGTGCTACAGCAGTTCCGCATCTTGAGACTCTATCATGGAGATAACCGCATGGGACGACACCAGAGTAAAGACAAGTTGGACCTGATTCAGTGCACACGGATATCACCATGTGCTTAGTGGCGGATGTTGGCGGGTTTCTTACTGTACCACGCTACCAGCTGTATCTTCGGAGCTAAGGTATGCTCGGCCGTACCGAAGGTGGTGAGTGTGTATCATACCTTGTGTTCTCAAACGGCACTAACGGTACTCTACGAGAGTACATAGTAAAGCAAGATGGATTATCTACCTACCTACCCTGCTTGACCTGTAAACTGTCATCTATCTCATTGGACAAATCAGCCTAGCTTTGGCATAGATAGATATTCGCACTTCAACGGGCTTCCTGATCGATTACTAACAAAAGGTCGTCATCCTCCGCCAAAACAGAGCTTTCGAGTAAATCTTTCCCCCACCCAGAATTGTCACTGCATATCCCCGTCATAGCTTCAACTAAAACGGTTTCCACCAAAGTTCTACCATCGTCGCCATGGCTGAGACCGTGATCCACCCGGAAGAGCCTGACAACATTGGGTGAGTGCTTTTGTTTGACTCTTCACAGACGTCACCGGTGCTTCCGTACGGCTCAGAATTCTCATCTGCGTCTGAACACTTGTAAATAACGGCGGGAGTAAAGCATGCCTCTTGCGATTACATCTCTCTTGCATAGAGCTTCTCCAGCCCTCCTGCAGTATTTGAAGCCTCTCCACTGACCTTCCAAATTGCGCGCAGCACAATTGAGCTTAAGGAAAATACTGTTATCGTCGTGTTGGGAGCGTCCGGTGATCTAGCGAAGAAGAAGACTGTATGAGAAGAATCGTATAGCATGAGGAACTTCCGGGGCTGACCAGACTTATTATAGTTCCCAGCTTTGTTTGGCTTGGTAGGTTTTTCTGTTCCTCAGGTAAGAGGCAGAACCTTGGTTAATGTCTTTACAGCACCGGAACCAGTTTCTCCCCAAAGACATCAAAATCGTTGGGTATGCGCGGACAAAGATGGACCACGAGGAGTACCTCAGGCGGGTTAAGTCGTACATCAAGGTGCCAACGAAGGAGATGGAGGAACAATTGGAAGACTTCTGCTGCCTGTGCTCATATATCTCGGGACAGTACGACGAAGACGACTCCTTCGCCAATCTGAATGAGCATCTGGACTGGCTGGAAAGGGGTCGGGAACAGCAGAACCGGGTGTTCTACATGGCCCTTCCCCCCAGTGTCTTTATCACGGTTTCGCAGCACTTAAAGAAGAACTGCTACCCCGAAAACGGCATTGCCCGCATTATCGTAGAAAAGCCCTTTGGCAAGGACCTCGGTAGCTCAAGAGAGCTACAGAGGGCATTAGAACCGAATTGGAAAGAGGATGAAATATTCCGTATTGATCACTATCTTGGGAAAGAAATGGTAAAAAATATCCTCATTCTCAGATTCGGGAATGAGTTCTTTGGAGCTACGTGGAATCGCAACCACATTGACAACGTCCAAATAACCTTCAAAGAGCCTTTTGGAACAGAAGGCCGAGGGGGTTATTTCGACGAGTTCGGTATCATTCGAGACGTGATGCAGAACCATCTGCTGCAAGTACTCACTTTACTCGCAATGGAGAGGCCTATTTCCTTCTCTTCAGAAGATATCCGCGATGAGAAGGTTCGCGTCCTGCGTGGCATCCCGGCTATAGAGCCAAAGAATGTCATTATTGGCCAGTATGGCAAGTCCCTGGACGGCAATAAGCCGGCGTACAAGGAAGACGATACTGTTCCCAAAGATTCAAGATGTCCTACTTTCTGCGCTATGGTCGCTCATATAAAGAATGAGAGGTGGGACGGTGTTCCATTCATACTGAAGGCTGGCAAAGGTATGTTTATTCTACGCTTCACAGTTACAGCTCTTGTATCTCTAACTAATCTGACCCAGCCCTCAACGAGCAAAAGACGGAAATCCGCATCCAATTCAAGGACGTCACATCCGGCATTTTCAAGGACATTCCCCGCAACGAGCTCGTTATTCGAGTCCAGCCGAACGAATCAGTCTACATCAAGATGAATTCGAAGCTGCCCGGTCTGAGCATGCAGACCGTCGTCACCGAGCTCGACCTGACATACCGACGCCGCTTTTCTGACCTGAAGATTCCTGAGGCCTACGAATCCCTGATCCTTGATGCACTGAAAGGGGATCACTCGAATTTTGTGCGTGACGATGAACTGGATGCTAGCTGGAGGATCTTTACACCTCTGCTGCATTACCTGGACAACAACAAGGAAATCACTCCTATGGAGTACCCATACGGTATGCTGTCATCCCCGTACAATTTCCAAAAATCATTCGCTAACAACCAACCGCAGGCTCCCGAGGCCCCTCAGTCCTCGACGACTTCACATCCTCCTACGGCTACAAGTTCAGCGACCCAGCAGGCTACCAGTGGGGCAATGTACAGCACAACGGCGACAACGGCAACAAGCTTTGAGACCTAGTAAATTTTACTGCAAATGAAACTGTCAGCTCTTGGTAGATCTCTATCTCCCCGTTCTAGTTTAGGTTAGCTTAGACAGCACTATCGAGCGGAATAATACGAGTACATTGCCCCTTGACGAGTCGTGTTGGCTTGGGCCCGGTGTTGTCAAGTGCCGTTGTCTTCTGGAATCAGTAATTGAGGCTGCAGAAAGCATGGTATTTGTCAACCGTCTCCAAGGGGAGTGATACAGACAGCTTCCCCACAATCAATCAGTCATCTTGACTGCACAAATAGTCCATTCAACATAAAACCATGTCGTCATATTTCGTAAACTCACACCAACACCCTCGCTATGCATGAAAGCCTCCGTATCGCAAAATCAATGCTCAAGCAATTTACAACGGCCTCCTCACCCAAACCTCCCACCACTCCTCAACCCATGCCTCCCCTGCCCCATCATCTCTCCGACCCCATAACCTCCACCATGGCTCCCCATTCCATCCACGCCCATTGGCGTCATCCCACCCATACCCCCAACATGCCCCTTTGGCCCCTTGACCTCCAGTCCCGCATTCAAAACCCCTATCCTGAATATTCTCAGCAGCGCTGTACGTTCATACTCTTTCGCCATCACGATCGCATCTTCATGCATCTTGCTTCTTGCGTCTACCTGGTTAGCAATTAGGACGCGGTCTACAAGGTCGATGCGCGCGTCGAGGTCGCCCCGTTTGATCATCGATGTGAGCTCGACTTCGATGGTGGAGTCGTCGGTATTGAAGGCGGAAGCGAGGGCGGAGAGCGTGACGTGCGAGAAGGGGATGAAGTATTGGTAGATTGCTTTGCTGCGGATTTGGAAATAGAGTTCGTTGAGATGGCGTTGAAGGTGGATGTCGAGCAAATAATCCGATTTGTAGGATTCGAGGATGGCGAGGCAGGCGGAGTATTTAGAGGACACGAAGAAGGATATGGCGCGGCGGATGTGCGGTTCGAGCTCTAGGTAGTTGCGAAAAGAGGAGTTATCTAACACCCATCTCTGTAGTTCGTCGCGGGTCATGGAGGCAAGGGCGCAGAGACCGCCGTATACGGCGATGTCGTTAGGAGTAATAACCTCATTGTAGGCTTCTTCGTCGTTTGGATCATCGAATCTAGCTTGGACCATGCGTGGGTCGGTGTGAATGAAGGTTTGGGCGGCTTCGCGGAAGCTGCTGGAGTTGAGATACGCAAGGCCCATGGCGGCGGACAGTTTTGCGGAGTTTTTGTCGGCGTCCGGGTATTTCTGGCCTGAAGCGCGGAGGCGTTGGACGTTTGACTGGACGGCAAGCCAGTTTGCTTGGTCAATGTGAACGTTGGTGAGGCGAAGGGACATGATCATAATGTGGGAAGAGGTGGTGCAGTGGTCTCGCATGCGTTGGTAAGCTTTGGAGGAGTTGACGAGATCGCCTATTCGGTGATAGTGCTGGCCTAGGTCGTCGTAACCCATCTTTGTGGATGTGGAATCAGCAACAGACCTCTTCTAAAATTTCGAATTGAGCGCTTACTCGTATGCTTTCTTTAATCAAGTTATTCTTATAACCCTTCAGCTCTTGCTCCAGCCGATCCGTCTCCATTTTGACCTGTTTGGACATTCTGTCGACCCAGGCTGCATCTACGATAGCATCTGGATCTCCAGGAGCCACCTGTTGCAGGTAACCAACAGCAGCTTGGTACATTCCGACATCTCGGCCCCGCTTTGCTTCGGCAACAGCGGCCTTCAAAGCTTCCAAGTAAAGGTACGACGAAGATGTGCCAATGACAATAAGTCGGTCAAGTCGAGTTCTACCTAGTTGGAGAAGTCAGGATCCTGCTGGAGCCCGATGCTATGTCCAGAGTTACTACCTCTGTAATTGGCAATGTATGCATCGAGATCAAATTTGGGTGGTTCTGAAAAGAGGGTAAGTACATCGATGGTGACAATGGCCTATCCTATTTCATCCACACTCACCTTTTACAACGATGTGTCCGGCCTTGCGACGTTCCACCAAGTACTCGGGCTCTGAGTAGCTGGCCATGTTGGAGAGTGTGAAAGAATGGTCGGAAGTGTGTTACGGAAGTTTGTTTGCTTTGGATCACGAATGGGGAAAGCTGCCTAGGCGAGCTGATAGGGCTGCCTTAGCCGCGGGCGGATCTTGACAGGGCTACTAGCGTGCGTCAAACAAGTAAGGTAACCTTAATGGTCAAGGGGTAAAATGGTTTTGGTTTGGTGCATTTGTCTTCTACGACTGATTATAACGGCATTGCTTATGCTGTTGTTACGTTCTCACTCTGCGAGAGCGTATAAAAGCTCATCCATTGGATGGCTATACTCAAGCTATCGCAGATCGTTGACCTCGAGATCGGACTGCATACAAGGTGACACTTCATCCACTGTCGTATTTCAGCACTCAAACTGACATTGCGAAGAGGGGGATCGTGCGTTCTTCCGACATAGAGGCCAGGATCCAGTCTTTACAAAGCCACTTCGCCCTAACGACAAGACAACGTCTCGATGGGGCGACATCAGTCATAATAGTCTCATTGGCAAGCAAGCTCGAGAACTCGTCACAACCAGCAAAGGACTCGAAGTTCGTGTGTATCTCCCTACTCTCGAAGAATACGTGACGGAGACCCCCCGTCTAGTAACACCAGTGAGCCCGTTCTCCTCATTTCAACTCCGGCACTGCTGATTCTGATTACCAGTAGATATATCCTACGGATGCCAATTTGATAGTATCTTTGCTCGATATCCATGGATCTTTCCAAAACCCCTTGACCGAAAGTGGCCCACTGCTGGAGATTCTTGAGGCAGGCACCGGTCACGGAGCCCTGACTCTTTACTTAGCAAGAGCCATCCATGCCGCAAATCCCCTAGCCTTGAGCGACGATAGGCGGCATCAGCGAGGAGCAATCATTCATTCGTTGGATATCTCACCGACACACTCTGAGCATGCGAGGAAGATAGTCGAAGGTTTCCGCAGGGGGCTGTATATGAAGGACGTTGAGTTTCACGTCGGCGACATCTCTAAATGGATCGACCAACAGGTCTCGATCCGTGAGCAAGAGCGCAGAGATTCAACAGACAAGACATTCATGTCGCACATCATACTCGACCTGCCGTCTTCCCATACTCATGTAGAAAAGGCTGCTGCCGCATTGCGCACAAATGGCAACCTTCTGGTCTTCAATCCTAGCGTCACACAAATCAATGCCTGTGTTCAGTTGATCAAACAGAGAAGATTGCCATTACAACTAGATCGAATCCTTGAACTGGGTTCTGCCGTGACTGGCGGCCGGGAGTGGGACATTCGAGCTGTCAAGCCAAGAGCACTGCTCAAAGCAGAGAATGAGAAGAAAGCCAACGTAATGGTAACAGTGGCAGAGAGCATGGATGGAGAAGCACTGCTAAAGGACAATTCTGCTTCTATAACAAGAGACGAGGAACAGGCCCAAGCGTTGGCAGAAGATGACGCAGGATGGGAGATGATTTGCAGGCCGAAACCCTGGACAAGAACAGTGGGCGGTGGTTTTCTAGCCGTTTGGAAGAAGATGAGGGATCGACGTGAACAAAGCAGCTGAAGATACCGAGGCAGATATATACATTAAAATGTTCTCTCGAATATTATGCTACACAAGCTTCACAATCTGCTTTTAGCCCCTACCGAATCCTCTAGCTCATCTATTCTATAGCTCGCTTCAGCTGTTAGATCTGCTGTTGGTGCTTCTTTGGGAATAGCTCTCGATGCTGGACCTGCCCTGTCAAGAATCCACTTCCCAACATCGTTCGCAAACGTAATCTTGTCCTCTCCCGGTTCCGCGTGTACTATAGCGCTCGTCAGTCACCATCCACATTCCCTCCTTAACCCCCAATGCTCAACTAACGTTTATGATACCAACCATCATAACTCTTAAACTCCAAATCCTTCAAATTCAACCTCTTCACAAGCCGCGCACTCGCCGCATGGCTCGTCGTCCGATCCCCGCTACCATGCGCAACCCAAAGCCTACATCCCTCCCGATCCTCGAACTTCACTTTCCCTTTATCCAGCTCCTCCGCACGCTGCAGCATTCCCGCCAGCCCTTCCAACGTCCCTGTGTCATGACAGAGCTCGTCCGCTACGTAATCTTTGACTACCTGCTCGTCTCGCGACACCCACTTGGGCTCTAGGCGATTGTTCATGTGCATGTTTGGCACAACCTTTGAAGCCAACTTGCCTGCAAACACGATGGCTGGGCTGGGCTGTGATGCTTCATGGAGTGCCACGAACGGGCTCTCGACGAGGTATCCCGTGATCTGCTTCCTCACCTCCGCCGGCCCGCGCGCAGCATAATGTAGCACCTCTGCCCCGCCCATGGAATGTCCCATGAGAAACAGAGGCGCTGGCGAGGGGAGATGTGATTGAATGAAAGAGGTTATATCGGCCAGCACAGTGGAAGTGGGACCTGTAAGGCCGCGGTCGGCAGGGGTGTGGACGGAACGACCCCATCCTCGCTGGTCGAAGGAGTGAGTGAGGATGTTGTGGGACGCGAGGGTAGGGAAGAGGGTATATTAGGCGTTACAGTGGTCACTGAAGCCGTGGATGAAGATTAGAATTGCGGTGGGGGGGAGGGCGGGCTGCGGGGCAAAGTTTGTCAGTCGGGGTGGGGGGTGGAGATTCCGAAAGATTGGGGACTGACGATCCACGACTTGGTGTAAAGTTCTGTTCCATCGGGAAGGGTATGTGTTCCTTCTCTAGTGGTTGCCATGATCGCTGTGGTGGGGTGGAGCGGAACGCAATGTGAGGGGCCTGGCGGGGTTTCGTCAGGGCTGATATCGTCAACCGCAGTTAGAGGCTTGGAAGGGCTATCAACCCGAACCTCTCATCACTTTACAGCGATTGCGTACTCGTAGCTACGCGACCAGCCCCGAACCAAGTCAAAACACAATGAGGTTTCGATGCGTTTGTGGATGAGACAAGTCGGCCGAGTTACATTAGGTAGGTACAGTACACTGCGACTCACTTAGGGTAGCGTACAGTATAGCACCCCCCTATGGTACCCGAAACTACTCGTTTCAAGCTTATAATTAGGTATCGATAGGCTGCTGCTCCGGTGGGATTGAAAGAGCTCGAGGGCCCGTAACAATACGCGGAGATGAGATTTCGGAGCTTTCTAAGACACGGAAAGGACATGATTGATCGACCAGCACACCTCCTTTTTTCAGCAGGTCCAAGGCTCATCTGGTTCGAGTATTTTGTTGTTGTCTCGAAGCTAAGCCAAAGAGTCTCGATGCCAAACAGCAGGATTCAGCTCGTTCCATTGACGCTTACGCCATCAAGGCTATATTCCGCATCACGTTTTTGTAGTATGTAGTCAGCAACCATTGGCTAATCTAGACAGACCCTGATGGTGTGAGGCTATGGGAGCGCGCGATCGGTGGCAGGCTCAGAAAATGGACTATGAGACAGCATACGGGTTTTAGACCGAGGGCGATGTGGTCTGTTTGTTTCAAGAACACGGCTGAACTGATTGCAAAACAGTAGGCAGTGCTAACGAGTATGAACTCTGAAGTCGTGACGAGCCAATCATCCAATCAAAGTAGGAATCCAAGAGAGCATCGAGGCTCTTGTTTGGTATCTAGGGAACTTGATTTGGAATCGGGAAGAGATAAACGGGGTGCCTCATAATAGAGCATATTATAAAATGAAGGCAATCCCACGGGGATGCAAATAATTACTTCACTATAAGCAAACAACATTCTCTACATTTTCGATTGGCAGACCATCGCCATCTAGCATTGACTGCAAGCAAAATATATCAGAAAAACTATTCGAGGTTCAGTTAGGAAACGGTCTTCTACCAAGCACATCCAACAGATAACGAGATACCATCGCACCTACCACACCTACCCATCATGCATTCATCTACCTCAGTCATCGCTCTTTTCCTTACCGCTGCATTCGCATCACCCCTCGGATGTCAAAAACGGCAATTGGGAAGCACGCCCTACATGAGCGGTGTTCAGAATGCTTCTTTCACATGGAACAGCAACTGCGGCCCCACGGTGGCATGCGGGCCGTCCGCCGCCGGAGTCCAAGGAATCGGGGCTGCAGCCATCAACACGCAAGGATACATGGCTGGTAGCCCCATTGTGAACGGTGTGGGAGCTGCTTGCGGCCAGTGCTGGCACCTGCTGCCGCAGACTGACATCTATCCTAGCAACGGTAAACAGGTGGGGACTCCGATCGTCGTGAAGATCAACGATCAATGTCCCGACGCTGGGTACTGCCAGCAAAGCGACCAGGTGCCGCTGAATGATTACAAAATGGTACTACATTTCGATTTGTGCGCCGCAACGGGTGGAGCACAAGCTTTCTTCGGAGAAATACCCCCGGGCGTACTGCTCGGGCTTGCGCAATTTGATCCAACCTGTGCAGGATTGCAGGATGGCCAATTCGGAGCTTCGCAGGGAACTCTCGCTTGAACTATTCCTCGTTGTTGGAGGAAAGCATTATCTTGGAACGGCGTCTGGAGGTTCTTTCTTGTTTGCATTGAATGCATGGCGTAAATTCTTTTTTTGCTCCAACGCATTGTCTTGTGTGTATCTTACCTCAGTGCATATAAGCAGAAAACTCATTGCACCCATACTCGTATCATCGGTACAGCCATAACAGACTCGTATGATCTCCATGCTCCAAACTTTACCACTGGAACGATACGACATTGTAAATTCCGACCTATCCATCTGAAACTGTATAGTGTCATGAAGCTGTCCTGTACTTAGGACGGCATTCAAGCTATCAATGAAGGCCGATTACACCAGCTCCAATGAGTCGTACAGAAGTCTCTTTCAGCATTGACAACATGCTATGTTGGTAGCAGGGTTTCTTCGGACAGGACCAAGGGCCTCATTACTCCTTTGGCGTAAAGAAAGCTGACACTTTGCCAATGATATCAGCATTCACAATTGTTGTATGCCTGTGACTTTGGAGCCGCATTACTCATTGCCCTGAATTCGGTTGCCAGCAGCAAAATGAGATAAATACGCTATCGCCGATTCAGCCTAAATCAGGGCTGAACCAACACGCTTCGTTACGTCAACTTTTACTGTATGTCCCCCTCTGGTGCTCTCTCTCTCTCCAACGTGTTAGGGTTGAATATTAATGATTTAATGTATCCTTCTACCATTCATATACATCATCAACGACCACTGTATGGCCAAGGACCCAAGATATTCATGGACCGAAATGGCAAACCCAGTCTTACGTCGCCAGGTGATTAGCATATACAAAGGTGAACATAATACTGCTTGGGATCTCTTTAATCTCTCCAATTTCTACCTTCAAGGGATCTTTCTTGATTCATATTTCTGGTATACTGATATAAGGCGAGTACAGAGCTTCTGAATCTTGGGCGAGAATATCCATTGGGTTACTCGTACTTCCAATCTCGGTTGCACAAAGCTTTCGCTTCCCAAGCACATCTCCAAGATGAGCAGATGATCAAGCAAGGTATAGAAAGAGCGGAATATGTAAAGAAAGGTGGGGCCCATGTATTTGTACTGGCATCTTTCCCATAACATCGAATGCTGACACTTTACCGCTCTGCAGAGGTAGAAGCGATGTACGTCCAAACCTTCAAAGCTAGCATACGATTAAGACGCCTGTTTGCTGATGTCGAAATACCTCCAGGTATTATCTAAAGAAGTACAGGGCTTTACGCCAGCGTTACGAGAATATTTGATGCTTCCTATTTCTTCCGAGCCCACCAAGCGCCAATTTCAAGACACTCGCCATTTAATGTACCTTCGTTTTCGAGTAAATCGGTATTGAGGCCAGCCCACCACCGATCCCATTCATCCTGCTTCATTCCACTTTCTACCATCAATATCGGCTCCAAGCTTTCAATGAGTCCAATCACCGTCGTCAAAGCAGTACGTCGGAGAGCAGCCTGATCCTTAGTCAGGCGCTTGTGGCTTACACGCGATTCCCTAATCTCGGAGGCATATTGTCTGTCAGGCCTTTTCGAGTCATTTTCCTCCTTTTTCTCTACGAATTCTTCTCCAATACCTTCACGCTCCCAACGCACCTCTCCAAATGGTACGGCAACTCTTTGGCTGCCAATCTCTCCGTAAAGGCTCGACTCTTTGGACACAACGCTCATAATTGCGCATGGTGTAGTGGTGATCTTCAACTTGTCAAAAGCTTTCTTTGCCCACGAGTTGAAATCATGCAGGTAGGAATTCTGTGCATGTGCAAATCCGGTTTCGGAGGTAATTATGTACGTCGCAGTTTCTTTGGCTTGATCAACATCCTCTTCAGCCGCTTCAGGAATTTTTGATGCATACGGAAGAATGCAACGGATGAGGATATCTGATTCCCAGACCTCAATCACCCCACCCGGTTTGAGGTACCGCATCAACTCCGTCAGTGGGTTAGTTCGACAGAACGATGTATCCTTGACGAATATGAAGTCAAACTCTTCGTCTTCGAAGGGCAATGGCGGTTTGCGAAGGTCATGTTGAATGAACCGCCAGTGCACGCCATGCCGCCTGAGATCTGGTGCCAGCGGTGCGATATCGAGACCTGTGAATGAAATATTGGCATGCCCTTCACGCTTGAAATAATTATGACATGCCGAAGACCAAAATGCTGTTCCGCAAGCTACTTCTAAAACTTTCTTTGGCGGTTGATCATCGAATAGTGTCGAGCAGAACGGAGCCCCAAATACATTCATGAGCAGTAGCGTACGAAGACTCTGCCTGTGTAATTCGACCAAATCAACGGGCAGCGGGTATATTATACTTGGATCCCGCAGGTACCGGCGACCATGTCGAAAGGCGAAAGGCGTTGCCATGTAGTCTCCAGAAGGCACTTTGGGCTTATGGCCGGTGGGGGCGGTGTTACTTGGAGGCAGATTATCAATCTCTGCCCCTCGGCCTTTTTCTAATATCCTCGCATTTTCCCCATAGCCATGAGACTTGTGACGATGCCGCGACTGTAACACCGAATTTGATAGATTTAGACTGTTGGATTTGACCCTGCTGGATTGTTGGCTGACGGAAGAAATCGATGAGCTTCTATAAGAACGCTGCGGCGTGTCGGGGAAAAAAAGAGGTCCGGCTCCAGCCATGATTAAATAGATTAATTGTGGGTCAGCCAGGGTTAGCATCGAAATCTCTTCAAACCTCAGGCTGAAGTAAGTGAGTTTACAGGTGCGAGTAATTCAAGCCATGGTTCAGAATTAAAGTAAATCGATAGTTTTGTAGATTGCGTAAATTGGGGCCGAGGGAGCATTTGTGGAGTTTGCTTGCGGAGATGCACCCGTTCCTAGTGCTTACAGTATACCCCTACATGCCGTGATACCTACGTCCTACCTTACCTTACCTACTTGGACTCGCCATCCAGGAACAAGGCGATTCTTCGCTTAGGAGCACCAGTTTCCTGACCCCCTAGATACCTACACAGGCTTCGAAGCTGGTTCCGAACTTTACGAGTTTCGAGTAGCCGGATAATGTTATCTAGTTCGGATGTTTGGAGGTCTGAGTTGGGTTTACAGGGAGGAAGTAGCTTTTGAGAGAGGCGGCCATCCACGCGCAAGGCTAAGGTACATACATACCAGAGTCTTGACCGTTGAAGTGAGACAGCAGCTTTGTGTTTGCGGAGGTGCAGCAAATATTCGCATTATATCGTTGTGCTTCAAACCCCACCAGACTGATGTCAATGCTGCCGTAGACCTGATGATAACCCATGTCGGTAGATAACACGACGAGCCCGTGATATGCCAACTCTACTCCTGATCAGCGTAAAGACCTGTGAAATTCAAGCATTCAGGCATCTATCTACATGTGTTTCTACAATTCCTGTTAATTACGACTAAGGCTGCTTAGTCATTTAGCCGCCAGAGCCGCACTAGACGACTTTGGGAACATCACTGGTGAGAATTGGACCATCGCAACACAACAGTGCCGCAAACAATCAAACGCCATTCACTTCGTCTGCCTTGATCCCTTGGACATAAAAGACACTCAAATAGTCTATCAGGGCCAAATGCTCCCCTAATAGATAGAGCAAAGAAGCAAACCAAGCTGTGGAGGTATCTCTGAACTCGTGGGTTCCTCACGGCACTAGTCGCAAGATTCTTAAGCGTTGACATCGCATTCATAGATCCTCTCTTACATTTGCAATACTGAATGTTAGAGCGAATCTACACTAGGAACGGTAAAGGGTAACTTTGGCGTGAATAACGAGCACAGCCACATCCGTCCCATAGACGGGTACCGACGAAGGACTCGTCACAGCAAGACGTCCAGACAAAAGGGTGAACTCCTATTGATTTTGGCGTTGCCAAAGAGATTCGAGCCCTACGTCCTCGAGCACGTCCACAACAAATCTATGATCGAACGAAGACTCTCACGAAAGCCCTATCCTCCCACAGCCCCAAAGTTTGCAACAGATACTCCCACTACATATCCAGGAGGTCTGCGAATAGAATCCTCTGTCGATCCGCCCGGTCTGCCAGATGGCAGATGGTGCCTACCGGTTCCAGCAGCCTGGGGTTGGACAGTACTACTATACCCAGCACAACCAACAGAACCATCATCAACGCCATTTACCCCGCAACGGATCCCCCGTGAATAGTGGCAGGGGAGGTTACACAAACGACACGCCATCTCCTTCACGTTCTCCGGTCTCACAAACCTCCTCTCATAACCCGTACGGAATGTTCAATCAAGGTCACCAACAAGGACAGCATGTGATGATGAATGGGGGCCAGGGGCATCAGAGGTATATGCAAATGAACATGGCCCATAAATACCAGCACCAAACGCACCAGCAGCACCACGGGCAACAGAATCATCATCATCAGCAAAACCACGTTGGCGGTCATGCAGGCATTGGTCATCAACATACATTCTCTTCAGGGACATTGTCTAACGCTACTCCCCATTTCACACCCGCCAACCTCCATAATGGCAGCTCGATAAATGGCCAATCGGGGAATAACGAAGCTATCAGCAAGCACTGGCAGAATCAATTACAGTTGGTTGCAGAAGCAAGACAGTCCATCTCGAACCCGCATCATCACTGTAAAAAGGAGGGTGTAACGCGAGTCAGCAAAGGATTAGTGGAGATATCATCAGAGGATCCACCAGTAGAGGATGAAAATGTAGAACGCAATCGAACAACAACGAAAGGGGAGGTTCGACGGCAGGATTGGGACGCCATGGACCTCAGTGGGCAGGGCCTTCGAGCTCTTTCACCCTCATTGTTTTTGGACTACATGTTCCTCGGGAAACTTTTCATTGATAACAACAAGCTCACACGGCTTCACCCAGCAGTAGGGCATTTAAGACATCTTACTCATCTGGATGCCTCAAACAACCAGCTGGTGGAGATTCCGGCAGAGATTGGTATGCTTGTTAACATGAAGTCGCTTTTGCTCTTCGACAATAACATCCGATTACTTCCTTTTGAGATTGGCTACCTTTACAATCTGGAAACGCTAGGTATTGAAGGGAACCCTTTGGAAGAGCGTCTAAAGGAGGAGATTGTGCAGAACGGTACCAAGGCTCTTGTGACTCACCTTAGGGAAGACATGACAGGTAAGACTCTCTTATCTGTCTCGATCCCCGAACACTTCGATGACATTGTTGAATTATGACAGGTGGTACCCCTCCAAATGAACGCGATTGGCACATATTAGATGATACTCCCACTCAGGAGGTTGTTTCGGCTCTTTCATACAACATATTGTGCGACAAGTACGCCACAGCCTCTCAATATGGTTATACGCCGTCAACAGTTTTGGCCTGGAGTTACCGGAAAGAGGTCATCATTGGGGAGGTCAGGGATAACAACACGGACATTGTATGCTTACAAGAGGTTGACCAGGAAAACTACGAAGGTTTTTTCCGACAGGAGCTAGCATACAATGATTATCGAGGTGTATTCTGGCCAAAGTCAAGAGCGAAGACAATGGCGGAGAAGGAGGCCAGACAGGTTGATGGATGCGCAACTTTCTACAAGGCCAGCAAATATATACTTCTGGACAAGCATCTCATCGACTTCGCAAACACCGCTATCAATCGACCGGACATGAAAGGTGAACATGATACGTTCAATCGCGTCATGCCGCGAGATAACATTGCTGTCGTAACGTTCTTTGAGAATCGACTTTCAGGTTCAAGGCTGATTGTCGTCAACGCTCATATCTACTGGGACCCTGTCTACGAAGACGTTAAAGTTGTTCAAGTGGCAATCCTTCTGGAGCAGTTGTCTAAATTAGCCGACAAGTGGGCGAAACATCCGCCATGTACAGACAAAGCAGCCTTCCGACATACCGAAGTCGACGGTGAAACAGTCTCTGAGTCCCCCAATGAGCCTGCCCCTGAACCTGGTCCATCCATTGAATACTCCTCCGGACCGCAGATACCGCTGATTATCTGTGGTGACTTTAACTCTGCTGCTGGCTCTGGTGTCTACGATCTCATCACTCATGGCTGCTTGGCTGGCGACCACTCCGACTTGTCAAACCGCGGTTATGGAAACTTCACTCGTGATGGTATGGCACATCCATTCAGCCTCAAGTCGGCTTATAACGGTACGGACGAGCTCAGCTTCACAAATTACACTCCCAATTTCACGGGCTTCATTGACTATATCTGGTATTCGGCAAATGCGCTCCAGGTGAGGGGTGTGCTTGGGGACGTGGACCAGGAATATTTAAGCAAGGTTCCCGGATTTCCCAACCATCATTTTCCAAGTGACCATTTGGCACTTAAGGCGGAGTTTTCGGTCAAGTCACGGAAGGAGCGCAAGGTCACGGAGGCCGATTTCGGTCCACAACGAGAACGGAGGAACTGACCTTCGATCTCTCATGACCTACCTGAAACATCGACAATGCTGTTGTCAACTCTTCGCCGAGGATCCTTTCAGGGGCTTTGTATCTTGTCGTGACTGGCTCAAAGGGCCTTGGAAAACATGCACCGGAGGCGTAGTGTTTTTTCTTCCAATTGGTGCTGGGGCGTACCTTTGGGGGTCGAATTCTTCTCGGGCGATTGTGTATTGTGGCCCGTTTTTCCTAGTCAAGGAGGGGACAGGATGGGAGGGATGTAGATCTGGATGCGGACATGTTTTCCTAGTCATCCTATTTCTATCGAGGGCGTTTGCGCTTGCATGCTGTTATGGTTTTATTTTAGTGGGACGACGAGGTTACCAGTCGTCGATGGTTTGCTCCCGACCAAATACACAGGTGTTGCTATCAGCCCTTGTTCAATCCACATCTTCTGCATCCATGTGACAAATTCGTTGCGCACAAGTAGCATGATCGGCATCTCTGCACCACTTGAGGGGATCCATTCTGCGCACAAACTACTTCTGGACAAGAGATTCTTTTGATCCGACACAAAGTAAGCCACCACACCTCAGCTCCTCCTCGACGGGCCAACCGAATTGCGGCTTTGCAACACCACCAACCATTTAGGTCGAGGGTAATGCTTGCATCTACAGTTCAACCGCCATGTAGCGCAACAAGAAGGCACGCCAGAGCGTTCTGTCACGGAAACAGCCGTCGGAGCTATCAGAACTCGCATGGTACATGAATCTATGATACTCCATGCACATCACAGCATCCGATCCCAACGGGATCCATGCTTCAGAACAGGGCGGCCTCGCAGCACTATTATCCTATCGATAGGGGAAAACTTAGGAACGGAGCCCCTATGCAGCACTGCTGTTCCGATGGGATCTCACTTTGGGGGTGTTCGCCTATATGCATATGCTGCTGCATGGTAGGATCCATCAGGTCCAACGTCACGGCCACTGTGGCTTACAGGTTCCCAATGCACAGAAGGGCATGTCAGGGGATACGCCGCACAGCGACACGCGCGGATGTGTTTGCGGTCCGGCTGGCTCAAGCTCTCCCCGGAGCAGCACCACGGTACTGTGCACGTAGGCAAATGCGGTGGCTACGTGCATGTCGCATCGCTGCAAGCAGCAAGATGTGGTGCATTTATTGCTGACCCTGATGCCGGGCGTCGCCCTGTTTTCTCCGGATAATTATATTAGATGTCGTCGGCGGGGGACGGATGACAGCCAACGGTGGTCCATGGGGCTGAGTAGTAGCGAGCCATACAGAGCACGCGCGGCAGGGCGGGAAAAGAGCAAGATTTCACGACGATACGTGGGGGTGGGTTGGTTGGGGATGTTTAAACGATGATGAGCGATGATACACTGGGTAAGGATCGGTTTCAAAAGATCATCCTTTCCGTACTGAGTTACAAGGCGAATGGGACGAGACAACAATTGTATGAGACCAGGGGGGCGGGGGGCAGTACGAGTACTACTGTGTACTAGTACTAGTACTGGTAGGTACGGTAATCCGGGGTATCAGCTGTTAGTATGGAAGCCACAGCCAGGGGCTAACTTCACTCTGTATTTGACGATTGTACTAACGAATAAAACCCCCGGCTACGTAGCACGGTCCCACGGAGGTATAGTAAGTACCATTACACTGCCTTCTGATACCTAGGAAATTGTTGCTTGAACCTTTGAACGCCCATCAACGCCATCACGTCATTATTACCGATGGGCTGGACGTAAGGTGATCAGATGGCGGGGGACAGGGGTTGGGCACTTGGGCGTTCGCAAAATCGTGGGATGATCACCCCTTCAAGGGCGGTACTGTGTACATACACCGCACACGTACAAGGTACTTTAGCATCAACGAACTCAATTAAACAACGAGATAAAGCATCACGATACAAACAATGTCTAACTTTGCCAGGCCCGAGACACGCGACTGAAATAATAATCATAATAGAATAATAATCATAATAATAATAACAACTCTTTTTCATGTTTCTTATAGTTGGGACCGGAGTCTTTCTATTCCTTCCCCCTTGGGTTGTTGGCTTCTTCCCCCACAAAAAGAAGATTCCACAGCTTCGATGAAACAGCGTCAGGGAGTCGCGCCACAAGTTTCCTCCAACGCCCAAGCGGACCGATGAGATAATCCGGTCGCCTTTTGATTGGCAGAAACAGGACGGTCCGATGATAACCCCTGGGGAAAGTCCGTCAGTAGTGGAGTCGGGTATTATCCATTATCCATTATCCAGAACCCCTGTCGGCCGCACGTAGTGAACTACTGTAACTGCCCCGACGCTCCCTAAAGTACTGACTGTACTGTACGAGTAAAGGGCTTCGGTTTCGTTGCTGGGAAGGAATAGAAGCTTAGCCCTGCGCTTAGTGGGGAACGAGAGGAAAGAACGTGAACGTCCGTCTCCCGTACTAGGTAGTTAGTACATAAGGTACTTGCTGACCTCAGTCCCCCCCCTACTTCCTGCCTAAATCATCTTGTAGTCTTGAAGTTGTAGACTTTGTAGTTTCCCCCCCAAAGGTACCTCTTTCCCTTAACTGTCGGATCTGCTTGGTAGTCGTGGTGCTAAGGTACGTACCTAGTGCCTACCTACTTACTGCGGTCCTCAAGGGCAAGGAAGGGGACGAATACGTCCCTAGCGCTTGCCCCGACCGTACCCGTCCCTGCCCTATCCTACCTACGGAAGTACCTACCTACCGTACCTGCCTGCTTAGGTACTTAGTAGTACCATTACTGAACCAAAACCCCCATCCTTACCCTTACCCTTACCAAACTGGTCAAAGCAAAGAGTCTCGGTCCCGCTTCCCATGTTATTGACTGGTGTACCATATGTTTACCATTGTCGTCGCTCACATCTCCCCATCACCATCACCGACACCGACACCGACACTGCCGTTGCCCACCCATCTTTCATCCCCGTCCTCCAATGCTTCAACCGCCCAGCGTGCTCGCATATTCTCGAACCGAATGTTATGCATAGGTCCGACGTCTTGTTCGCCGCGACGCTGGCGCCGCTTACAGCCACTGGTGTATGATATACAGCAACGTCACGAGGGTTTCGAAGTCCCTGGGATTCAAAAAGAAAAAGGTCGGTTGTATATTGCGTGCGGAATTAGGACGAGGCCAGTGGGGACAAGGAGGTTCTCGTATGCTATTGTACTATAAGCCAATCTGGACACGACACTGCTGCGACGCTTTACTGAACGAAAATCCCCGAACACTATCCTTGATCCTCCCCGTTCGAACGTCCTTCGCTGAGCGTTTTTGATACTGGCGTAGAATTGCGTGGGTGAGCCCGTGTGGTCGCAAGCGTTCAGCCAACCAACAGCGCTTCCTGCTGCCATCAGTCTCGACTCACATCTTTGAACGATCCGTTACCGGGTAGACAACACTAGACCTCGTTCGCCACCAACAAGGCGCGATAGTGGCAGCCTTCGTGGAGTCGGTGACAACCGTAAGGCGTTTGCCAAGGACCCGCGGTGATTTCACCAGTGGATGGACACAATTTCACTTCCTGGGACTGTATAGTTCGATCGTTTGAATCGTATAGTCGCTGAGGGGGCAATTGGCCTGCTGATTCGATTGGTGTCAGCGAAATAATACAAGGTGGGTTTTCACAAGGTTGGCAAAAGCTTTTTGAGTGATATCACGAGGTCAATTCAAGGCGGCTGAGTATCTGCAAGCTTCCATCTTTACTAAAAACCGCCAGAAGCCGCCATGGATCATGCGGCTTACCATGTCATATATGTCGACAAGCGAGTCAGTCAGGACCTCGACGGGAAGCACCTCCAGAAAAACGGACCGGACGTTAGTAAACTACGTAAACGAGGCTCATGGGTAGATCGGAAACCAGATTGCTTTGACATCATTCTCACCGAAGACGCAGAGGTGCGCAACAACCTCAAGAGTATCTTGGCCACCTTTAATGGAGGTATGTCTTTACAAACTCGATAGACCGCACGAAGTGCACATCTCGCAATGGCGCAGACCAAGGGCGCAGACCCCTAGATTTGAGTCCAAAGCTGACGCTATCTAGTGTATCCCTGCGCATCTAGTTCTACTTGCATGGCCATGCTGGTACAGCTCGAATCCGTCAACGCGAATCTCCAGCCCACGCTTGTTATCATGGAAACAATCGTGGAAATCGAGGTCAACAGTCGTCGCGCGCCTGGATCTCTCGCATCGACGTTTCCCGCACTCAACACTCTCCCCTCTACCGGGCACAAACTCATCTCCACGGTCACGGAGCCGAAGGACCACTATGGTCTCACTCTGTTGCAGCATATCGCTTCGGAGATCTCGAATCTGAAGCTCTCTACATTGGTCGTTCCCATCGCCATGATTCATAACTGGGAGATTAACACTACCTTTGGTTCCGGAGGCCCTATCGCTCGTCCATCTCGCCCCTATTCTGGCGGCTTGGATATGCCCGGCGAATCCAGCCCCTCGAGTCACAAAGATCTAACATTTATTGCACCTACTGTGAATCCCCGTCGATTACAGAAATGTCTTGACGCCGGTGCAATTGATGTCCTTGTCAGCCCTTTACAACCCGATCGAGTCTACGGCTTGACCGCGCATGCATACCGTGCGCGCAATTATGCCTCGAAGGAGCGAACGGAACCTCTTGCTGCGAACCTGGTCCGAAAGCGTTCATGGATTGGGCTTGATAATTACGCCTACATGCTGGAAGATATGTATGTACCCACTTTCTACAAGTTCTGCCATGACTGGCGAGTTGATGGACATCCGCTGAGGAACAGACCTAGGGTCTCTGAGTTAGTAACAGGCATTTGCAATCCCGATCATATTCCGCATGGCTTCAACGCTGGGTATTCTACACTTCATTCCTTCTCTCGTATAGACTGGAGATCTTACAGATGTTTCAGATCATTATACAACATGGATCATAGCGAGACCTCGAGTTTGGCGACAGCAATTGGTACCTGGGGATTCTCCGCACATGAGTATTCGGAAGAGCAGCTTGTCCAGGCGGCTTTCCTCATGCTCCACCACGCATTGGCCATGCCTGATCTCGAAAAATGGCGATTATCTGCCGGTAGGTTCTTCGACTAAACGCGCAATCATGGCAACCTGCAAGGACCCGTTAGACTGACGAAACACCTGCAGCTGACCTGAAGAATTTCATCTTGGCCAGCCGTGCTGCATACAATTCGTTTGTCCACTATCATAACTTTCGCCACGTGGTCGATGTGATGCAAGCAATCTTCTATTTTCTCCTCCAGCTCGGCACCATACCACCCTATCCGGCTTCCAGGGATTCGCCGGACACCAACCAACCAGTCTCTCCAGTTGCAGCTCTGCTGAAACCAATCGATGCCCTCACACTCTTGATTTCTGCGATTGGACATGACGTTGGCCACCCAGGCGTCAACAATGCATTTCTTGTGGCACTCAAGGCGCCACTCGCACAGCTCTACAACGACAAATCTGTGCTCGAGTCTTTTCATTGCGCAGCCTATTCGCAAATCCTCCGACGCTACTGGAAGCAAGCCTTTGAAGACGTCAGCATGCGTGGTCTTATGATTAATTCGATTCTGGCAACAGACATGGGTTTGCATTTCAAGTACATGTCCGATCTGAAAGACCTGACAGAAGCGATTGGAAACAGGGGCACGGAGGGGTGTAATTCCCAAAAACTTGACGAATACCGGTTACTCGTATGCGCTTTGCTCGTCAAATGTGCTGATATTAGCAACGTAGTATGTCTGCTTGTTTTGATGTGGAAAAGCCATTACTAACAGAGAGGTAGGCTCGGCCTTTTGACATAGCTGCCAAGTGGGCCGACATTCTCCAGCTCGAATTCGCACATCAAGGAGACATGGAGACAAAGATTGGTGTGCCGACAACCTTATTTGGTGGCCCCCCAGAGCTTGGAAATCTGATCAAGCTTGCTAACTCACAGATCGGCTTCATGAACATTTTTGCACGTCCTTTGTTCGAGGGATTGTCTAAGATTCTTCCTACCATGGACTTTGCTGTTGACGAGATGAAAGCCAACCATGAGATCTGGGATGGAAAAATCCAACAAAGCAATTTGATGGTTGAGACGAGGACGGGGAATGGTAAGAACCTGTCTGAAGATTCAATGTCTTCACGGTCGGAAAGCCCAAGTCGCTCGTTTAATCAACCTGAATTTTCGCATCCGGAGGGACTACCCGCATCAAGAGTCACGTCTGGTGCTCCACGACCATCAGAGAGTCCACGGAAATTAGAGCAGAACGGGGAAACGAGCCTCGCTTTAGGGACTCCTAACCCTACCACTAGCAAGACACCTGACTTGAGCCCTCAATCGCGATCTCAAGGTTCCCGCCGTTCATCTCTTGGTCCTCCACCAGGCTATGTTAGCTCTCGTCCAGACTCGACCTCATACTCTCGTCGCTCTTCAGGTGCGTACCCAGCCGCGAATCCGATTACTTCGACAAGGCGATCGAGTAACACAGTGCCCAGTCAGCTGCAATTAGGCCCTGCCATTGACATGAGATCTTCTACCTCGGTTTCGACAGATGAGAATGTCCAGCCTGGAGGCCACGGACCTGAAGACACACTTCGGAAGCCTAACGCCGTAATTGCCGCCTACACCCCACATCCTGATGGTGGTGTCCTCCTTGCCACCAGTGGTGGACATGGAGGCGGAGGCGATCCTACGCATCGAGAATGTAGAGGCAGTGATACATACAACTACCGATCCGCACGCTATACTGCGAACCCATCAACCGGTCATTTCTCTTTTCTTCCAAGTCACAATCGTGATTCCTCGGGCGCTCAAACTAGCATCACTCATTCACAGCCTTACTCACCAACCGAAACCCAAGCCACCAGTTTCCTTACTGTAGACAGCGACGACAAGAGTTTCCATACCAGTGGCGGTTGCAGTAGCCCCACGCACAAGGAAACACCAAGTGCAGTGGATGTGGAAAGGCTGGGTAGTGGGCATGAGTTTGTCGATCCAGAACTCAACAAGGGCAGTGATGTGAAGACTTCAGCCACCAATGGCCACGCAGGTGCCATGAGCAGCGAAGACGATGGACATAGACCTGTGGCCAGGAGAAAGAGCTCGAGGTTTCTAACTTTTTGGAAGAAGATGGGAAAGACTGTAGACGCTAGTCCGTAATATTTTACGATGCATGATATTACAAGAGGTGGGAATTGGCGTTATTGATTTTCTTTCCTGTCGTTTTGGGCAATCTTAAGGAGAGATACCCCTGTGATCTTTGAAGCAAGGCGTTGTTCCTTTCCACGGGAGGTAAGCCGGTTTGCGCACTGGGCGAAATGGTGTTGTGTCGCTGTCTTTTATGGTCGGGGAAATGGAGGCCACCTTGACGTGGTGGGAAAAAACTTCTTTCGCTAGTTGTATTCAAAGATGGGGGATTTTCTTACATTGACAACGGATGACGAGCTTCACAAAGGTCTAGACCGGCTTTCGCCACCGTTCCTGGGCGAGCTGCAATGCGAGCGATACGGTCGACGATGATGATTTACGGACGGCATGGCTAGAGCGGGTAGTATATTAGGAGGGCAACGCTCGTATATTGATATCACAGAACTTGGCACCGGAGCGGAGAGTCGTCGCTTGTCTGGGGCGCTTTCCGGTGTGAGAGCAGAAATACACGGACTCCGTCGTCCATCACTTCGTTGTAATTGTAACCGGCAGCGTAGAGTTGCCACGGTGAACATGTTCAGGTGCTCGAGGGGAAATATGAGGGGCCTCTTTCGCTCGTTGATTCGTTGATGGAACACGTGTCTGGATTATTCACAGATTGATGGTGTCTGGTACTATCCCACAAGTCAATCGCAATCCTCACACGCTTCTTTCCCCTGCCCTTCCACCTTTCCCCGTTCCCGTTCCTTCCCGTCGCCCTTCCCTTCCTCTTTTCTTTGTTTCCCCTCCCCGGCCTCCCTCGTCACCCCCGTCTCCGCATCATGACCCATCACACCATCTCCCCCACTGCCCCCATCCTCCCGCCCTCCATCCTCCTTTCGATCCAGACCTGCCGGTGTAGGAGAAGTAGTTGTAGCGGTCGACTTCTTACCATCAACGTGCCCGAGGTCGCGAGAAGGGTCGATGATGTCGCGGATGAGTTTTTTGAGGGTTTTGGTTTCTGGTTGGGGGGGGGGGGGCCGGGGTTAGTGGTGGTGTTGTTGAGAGCCCCGCGGGGGGAAGATTAGGGTTGAGGTTGGGATTGGGATCGTCATGATGGGAGCTGAGGAGAGCGAATGAGATTGTGAAACAAGGAAAATAGAGAAAATAGAGAAAATCCGAATAGACGAGAAAAACGCAAACTTGCTCGCTACCTCTGCCCGACGACTGGAGCGGCTCCCATCATCCCTCCCCCCCCCCCCAAAACAATCGCACAAACCCAATATCTCATTTGCGATCATTCTCTAAGTAACGAAGATACGTACCAGGGAACCCCCCCTGGGTCTTCCGGTCCCATAACCTAGCCGTCTGCGTCTTGGTTGGCTGCTGCTGCTCTCCTGTGTTCTGGCTGCTGGCAGGGGCGTAGAATATATCGACGATAAAGATGCCGCCGGTGGAGGGGATGAGAGCGACTTCGCCAAGGGTGGTGGAGAAGGTTGAGAGGAGCTCTTGGGCGAACTAAGTGGTGCGGGGGAGAGGGGGTTAGTGGGGGGGTTCGAGCGGTGGTGGATGAGTGGTGGATGGGGTGGGGGCGAGGGAGATGTGTTCGCGAAGGAGTAGAGTTTGGAGATGAATGGTAATTGAAGAGGGAGATGGGTTCGCGCATAAGAGAATTCGGGGATGAAGGGTATTGGAAGGGGGGTTTTGTTCTTGCTCCAATCGAACGCTATTGACAATGTAAAAGAAATAGCAGTTTTGACTGGGGTTTGCGAAAGAAAAGGGTCTTTCCAGGCAAAGTCATAGCCAATAGTAGAACACGATAAAGACCAAGCAATCGGATCGACTTTTGAAGGGATAGCCTGAACGAGCAATAAGAGCTGAACGCAAAGGTTGGAGGGTGTATAGAGAATTAAGGGGGAAAGGTATTGTAGATTTTGATAGGTGCATCATTGCAAAGAGCTGAGCGATAGAGGAGCTGCATATCCAAGGGGCGCACAGGATAGACGAGCCGAATAGATTGCAACGTACGTACGCCGCACGAAGCATCCACTTGCATTGGGTGCAGAACTTGATCGTGACGCGAGGGAGCTGGACGACGGGAGCGAGAGCTTCTTCTGATTGGGCGGAGGTGTCCATCTGGTGAAACGGATTCGCCTTGTTGATCAGGATTGCCCGAGGTCTGTCGAATGGGTATAGGAATGGGCATGGATGTTTTGGAGACGACTGAATCTCTACGGATCCTGTGTTATTCAAAGTGCGAAATGTGAGGGACAGTGGTAATCGAGGCTCGATGAAGAGGTGGAGACTTGGCTTTTACAGGTTTCACAGCCAACTTGGATGTAGTTTAACCCTGAAGGGGGATTCGTAGAATATTCACGTCATATTTGACCAACTCGGGGTGATGGAAAAGGTCTTGATGGATTTCAAACTCCCTAAAAAGGTATCTACAGAAAAGACTCAAGCTCCAAATCAGTAGCCCTCAAGAGGTAATAGACCCGTTGCTTTTTGCACATTGAATCCACCAGCCACTGCCCTTTCCCGCCCACCCATCCACGCACGATTATGAACGTATAGACATCCACCATAGACACATCAAAGGAAACTCGCTATTACAGCCAAGACCAAGGAAAAGCATATTTCCCCCAAGCCAGAACTACGAATCTGTTGCCATGTCTGCCGAAATTGAAAGGTCTTTGATGACATACCCTATTCCAAATGGGCGTAGTCCTTCCAGATGAAGCTGAGAGACGACCGATGCCCACCAGCTATTTCCATTGCTCGTCCACTTGCTGCCATAGTTGCTAGAAGAACAGTTATAGTGGTGTAGAGGTAGATCGATTCCGGTCAAGGTGGGGGGTTTGAGGTATCGAGGAAACAAGTTGAAGCGATGCATGCAAACGACCGTAAAACGCCAGGCTGAACACAAATGCTTTACATGACACTACAACAGCCTCCTGATTGTTGTATTGCATATGGGTCCTCTTTACGATCAACCTGGAAAGCGCGAAACGGGATTAGCAAGCTGCATCACAGCCTCGCTACACTGAACGCGCCCATTTCGAGACACTGATGAGGGTTATCAAACGTACCGAGCCCCACATAGATGGTACCATGAAGTCTTTGGTGTTCGTACAGTATTGTATCAATCTGCGCCGAGTGGGTTAGAACCAGGACTGACGTTGCTGTAGATTGGCGGTGTGCCGTCGCGGGGACCACAACTTACGACATTGATGCCTCTGAGACCTTGATTCTCGGTCGCTCTAGGTCCTCCTTTAGCCGTGAGTTGAGTTCATTAAGCCGTCGTAGCTTTAGGTCGGCCATTGACTGTTTCTTGTTCTTGACGTCGCCGCCGGCGCGGATCTCGTAGGGGGCCGGCATCGTTGCGATTGCTCCTGCCCAGAAGCTGCCCAGTAGTCGCCAGAAGGTGGGTAGAGGAAGCAGTGGCTGACGACGATTGAGCAGATGAGAGATGAGGTGGGTTGGGAGGGAGGGGGGGGGGGTCAAGGTGAGGTTGACCAGTTTGTTCCCTCTCTGGCCTCTGGTGGTGCAAGGTACTCTGTCGTACAAACCGGACTAACCCTATTCCTTAGCGCTAACCAGAGTGCAGTGTGCCGCTTTAAGATTAGGAATCGCTAGAGTATGTTTGACTTGGGCGAACAGTCTGCGCGAACGATGATGAGAAGTGGACTGATAGCTGCAGATGTTCTGGAATCAATGTTGTGTTGACGTGCCTTGTGATGGAAGGTACTTGATACATGCTATTTGTTGCTTCCGAGGGGGAATTTGCCGGGTTTAGGGCTGATCCATTACCTTAGCGTCTTGAGGCGGCCTCACGCACAAATTGCTACTTCTCCTTGAACATCACTCATCGAGCCACATAGACCAAGCGCTGCTAAAACGCGTTCCACATCTCAACGTCAGCTTTAACACAGAGGAGGTTGCCCAGCATGCCTCCTCCGCCCCACACCAAGCCTGAGAATGTGCTCAAGGTAAAATCTGACCATCCCTTCCGACACGCCTCCTCTCCACAGACAGGCAGCTAATATACTCTGGGACCACAGCGAGCACAAGAGCTCATCGCAGTCGAGCAGTCCTCTGCTGCTTTGACAATCCTACATGAACATGTCACTTCCAAGAGATCGCGGAATAGTCCCATCACCTCTCTCGAACCTGTCATGATCCTTTTCGTCGAACTCTGTGTACAGCTCAAAAAGGGAAAACTTGCAAAAGACGGATTATATCAGTATAAGAATACTGCACAAAACACAAACGTTGGAACGATCGAGGTATGTAGATGCGCCGGCCCTCTCGAACAACCAGACGGCTAATCCTTTTGCTTCTAGCTGGTCCTCAAGAAATTCATCGAGCTTGCTGAGGCGAAGGTCACGGAAGCTCAAACAAAGGCCGACGAAGTCCAATCGACTCTCGAGCCTGCCGCTTCCGGTACGACTGTCGAGGATCTAGAAGCTATCGAGACCCCAGAGTCGATCTTACTTTCCACTGTGTCTGGCGAACAATCCCGAGATCGTACCGACAGGGCAATAGTCACACCATGGCTGAAATTTCTGTGGGAAACATATCGTACTGTGTTGGAGATTCTCAAGAACAATGCCCGCTTGGAGATCATGTATCAGCAAACGGCCCTACAGGCCTTCGAGTTCTGTCAACGCTATGCACGCAAAACGGAGTTTCGAAGGCTCTGCGAGCTTCTTAGGAACCATGTCCAGAACGCAGCCAAATACCAGTCACAGATGCATGCCATCAACTTAAGCGACCCAGATACACTACAGCGCCACCTCGACACACGATTCCAGCAGCTCAATGTGGCTGTTGAGCTTGAGCTATGGCAGGAAGCCTTCCGAAGTGTAGAGGACATCCACACCCTTCTTAGCCTGAGCAAGCGCCCTGCGAAGAACGTGATGATGGCCAACTACTACGACCATTTGACCAAGATCTTCCTCGTCAGCGAGAATTACTTGTTCCACGCAGCTGCCTGGAGTAGATACTACAATCTTCTAAGACAGACCGCCAGCATCGTTGCTACTGGCCAGAGTTTGAAGAAAGATAACCCGCCCGCCACCGAAGCTGAACTGAGTAGAGCCGCGTCTTTCGTCTTGCTCTCAGCTCTGTCCATTCCAGTCATCAGTACATCCCGTTCTCGAGGAGCATTGATCGACGTTGACGAGGTTCGCAAGAACAAGAACAACCGTCTCACCAACCTTCTCGGAATGTCCCAAGCTCCAACAAGAGCTGTTCTTTTCAAGGATGCCATGAGCAAGGGGTTACTCAAACGCTGCAAGCCGGAGATTCGTGAGCTCTATCGGATTTTGGAGGTCGACTTTCATCCACTATCGATCTGCAAAAAAATCTCACCCATTCTGACCCAAATCGGGGCCGATTCTGAAATGGCACAATATGTGCTGCCATTGCAGCAAGTTATTCTAACCAGATTGTTTCAGCAACTATCACAGGTCTACGAATCAGTCGAACTCACGTTCGTGCAAGACCTCGCTCAATTTCCGGATCCGTTCCAGGTGTCAGCCAGCACCATCGAGAAGTTCATCATGAATGGATGTAAGAAGGGTGATTTGTCAATTCGCGTTGACCACGCCACAGGTGTCATCACGTTTGACACAGACGTTTTCTCTTCCGCAAAAGCTTTGCATCCAGGAAGCGGCGTAGGCTCCGCGGAGACTGAGACAAGCTCGGTACAACGATTGCAGCGTACTCCTGCAGAGATTGTGCGCTCACAACTTACTCGTCTTGCGAAGACGCTCTTCGTTACATGCCAGTATGTGGACCCCAGCTTCAACGAAGCTAGACAACAAAATAAAGCTGCAGCCCTTACAAAAGCCCAAGCAGGTGCAGAGCAGGAGCACCAGGAGACATTGGCGAGACGTGCCATTATAGAGAAGAAGAAGGAGCTTGCCTCTGACGCACTGCAAAAGAAGCAAAAGGAGGAGGAAACCCGCAAGCGCATCCTAAATCAGCAGCGCCAAGAGGCTGAGAGCTTAAGGCTGGCTGAGGAGCACAAGGAGCGCGAGCGCAAGCGTCTCAAGGATGAGCAGGATCGGATTCGACGAGAGAACAATGAGAAGGAGCTGAACGAACTGAAGCAGAAAGGCATCAATATTGGTGATGTGGACCTCGATGATCTGGATAGCAACCGCCTCCGACTACTCAGAATCTCACAGCTTGAGAAAGAGAAGAACGATCTTTACAAGAATCTCAGAGTTACCGGAAAGCGGATCGACCATCTCGAACGTGCCTTTAGAAAAGAGGAGATCAAGCTCCTGCCTCAAGACTACAAGCAGCAACGGGAGACAGACCTTGCTGCTTATGAAAAGTCGAAAGAGGAGACATTAAGGGAATCAGAGCGAAAGCACAAGGATGACGTTGCTCTCAAGCATCGTCTGACCCGCTTATTACCCGCGTACGAGCAATTTCGTGACGATTTGCAAGAACGACGGCACGAGGAATTCGAGAGACGGAGGAAGAACGCAGATAGAGAGTACCAGCAAGCGGTTCAGAAACGAAAGAGAAGCGAGCGGGAGCGAAAGGCCCGCGAGAAACGGGAGCAGGAGGAAGCAGAGAGGCATCGTCAAGAGGAGGAAGAGAGAAAGATTAGAGAAGAAGAGCAGAAAGCAGCCGAGGAGGAAGAGAAGAAACGTGAGGCGGCTGAGAAGAAGGCGAAGAGAGATGCAGAGCGAAAGTATGTATCAGGGACTCCTTTCCACGAGAAGACCATTACTAATAGCAACCATAGGGCACTCGATGAAGGCGCTGCAAAACAGCGTAAACGAGAAGAAGAGGTCGCCGCTAAACTGGAAGCGAAGAAAGCTGGTGCACGGATCCCAGAACGTGGACCGCCTATTCATACGGATGCAGTCCGCACCGACTCTTCTGAACGACCAACTGGCCCGCCTCGTCTTGCTCTTGCGGGCAACAAGCCAACCTGGAGAGAGCGACAGGCTCAAAAGGAAGCCGAAGCCACGGCCGGCGGTGCACCACCAGCGGCTCCACCCTCAGACATCGCCACTTCAGAAGCCCAGCTGCCAAAGAAGACTGGCTACGTCCCGCCTGCGAAACGCGGAGATCCTGTCCCTCGCGGTCGAACTGATGGAGATCCATCTTCAACTCGTGACGAGAGTTCCGGCGGAGACGCCCCGGCCAAATGGCGTCCCAGCGCACGCAATAACGATGTCGGCCGTGATGGCTCTCCAGCTGATAGACCAGCATCTCGATTTGCTGACCTGCGCCGTAAACCTGACGGACCCGATGGAGCTGCGCCGAGTCAGAGGGATGGGTCGGTACCAGCTAGAACGGACAGCCCGGCCGAAGGCCGACCTGCCCCCGGGAAGTACGTTCCTATGCATTTGAGGAACAAGTAGGGGTCATTGTAGGTGGGTTGGAGCGAGTGGAGAAGCTCGTTGGTCGAGACGGGTGAATAGATTGGTAAATTGGCAAGGATCGCTCCCGGTTTTCTTCAGCAACTGTATTTCTTCAATAATACATGGGTTTAGCTATCATTCGCAGCGGTACCCATGGGATTGCTCTAATTCGAAGCAAGTGTTTTTTCAGTACTAGGGCAATTGGCTGGTGTGCAAGGCACCCACCTGAATGTGTCAAAAGTTTCCTTGCCATTTTATTCCATCTTGGTATCTAGCTCGCAATGCAATACCATCACCGCTGAGCCCACGCTGTAACTGAGCATACTGGAGATGGGGGTGAGATGGAATTTTCGGACACGAGAGCTTCTTACAGATTTCCTACTCCGAGCATTCATGGTATCACGCACCACCCAATGCAAATTGCAAACACAGATTGACCATCAACGCCAAGCCCATGCCCAAACTCTCCCAAACTCTTCCACCCCAGAACGCGGAATATACAGATTAGACATCCTCTCATCCGGCGCCAACCTCTACACCCGTCATCCCCCCTTCACCCACTAGCCTCTCCCTCCATCCCCGGCAAACCTCCTCAAAACCCCCCACCACCTCTCCGCACATCCTCGCACACTCCCGTCCCCGCAGCCTCTCCTCCCACGACCCCCTCTCCACCCACCTCACCCCCTCCTCCTTTAGACTTTCCTCTCTCCGCAACTCCTCCACCATTTCCCTACTGGCGCGTAACCGCCGAGACGCCAGGGAGGTGGTCTGGCGTGTCATGTGCAGCGTGTCGGAGAGGAGGGAGAGGGTTATCAAGAGGTCCGTGGTTGTGGACTGGAGAGTGTGGAGGGAGGTGAGGGGTTTAGGGACGGGAACGGGCAGTTGGAGAAGGAGGGTGGCGATATCTAGTAATAGAGGCTCGATGAGCGATATGTCTGGGGGAAGGGAAAGGGGGGAGAAGAGCGATTGGGACAGGGTTTGGAGGAGCCGGGTTTGGGAGGTTAGATGGGTTGTTAGGGCGTTGTGCGCCGTTATAAGCCTGTAGACCGGGAATTAGTGCTGGGGTTCGATTGGTTGTAGAGGTGTTTTTTAGATGGCGACGTACCTTGCTGTGCCGCCCTCGACGCCAGACTGGGACCCTAGGTCTTTGAGAGACTCGACGACTCGCTTGATTACAGCGTCGGTTTCGCTGTCGTCCGTTGCTGTGCCTTGTCTCGCAAAACCTTCGATTGCAGCCATTCGCGCTTCGAGTGAGGCTCGAATACCCTCTGCTTCCTCGAGATCGGGGTTTTCGCAGTCGATTAAGCGATTGTAATGTGACTGTCTTCGGCGTTGTTTTGGGCTTGTCCATAATGTTGGTGTTCTAATGGTGTCGGGCGTAAATCCGGGGATTGATGAGGTTGAGAGTCCGTTATGCAGGGCTCCTCCATGATCTAAGCGTGTGTCCCTCTCCTCTTTATGCCCAATGCTTGAATTCCCTATTTCGCCAACATGGTCTCCGGACAAGCATTCCTCAAGCTCGCCTTCCTCTTCATCGCTGTAGGCTTCTGCTAACTCATCCGCCAGGCTTCCAAGGCCGCCCCTTGAGTCTAATACGCCGCCGAAACCACCAAAGGAACCAAAATCCTCATTACGAGAATGCGAAGTTCCTGGTCGAGGGGTCAAAGGAGAAGGCGCTGAGTATTGGGAGGATTTCCGGCTATGAGATGATCTGCCTGGGGCAAACTGATTATATTGCGGACTTTGAGATGTGAAAGATAGATCAATGCCCTGAGATGATCGAGTCGAAGACTTACGCCGCCTTGTTGGTGTGCGCGGTGAAGAGGGCATTTGGGAAGCTTCAGGGTTCAATCAGTCACGGCTCGAGGTGGAGGTACGGATAGCGGTCGCGGTTTTTTGCAACGGGATATTGCTGCTGCTGCTTAATGCGGCGGTAGTCCTAGCTCTAACATTCCTTTGTTCGGGTTACTGGGATTTTTTGAAGTCGGCAGGGTATAAAGGGCTCTAGCAGGTGAACCCCTTTCAGACAATGGAGAGCGGTGACAATCGATTCGATAATAGTAGTACACAGGCGTCCTGTCGGAATCCTTGGCATAAGTCAATGCAGGTGGTTCCAAGTACCCTTAACAAAGTGGTATCGCAGACCTGTAGAGCAAGTCGTGGGCCCTGAGTCTTTGACAGTAGGTAGGCATAACGGTCCCCGGCTGTTCCCGCTCTGCATGCATGATGTCAGGGTGTCAGGGTCTTGCCCTATTCGAACCCTAAGCCATCCATTTGATGCAATGTGATCTCGGGAAGCTTGAGGTAGATTGTTTTCAAACCCCATCACTGCCTGGTCATGTACCACAGTAGGTCAAAGCCGTCTGAGTCTCTCGCGTCATTCTAGATGGGATGACTTCCCTCCGCGCATTTCGTCCGCAAGACCTTCTCCGTATGAACCTCACGAACCTCGACCCTCTGACCGAGAATTACAACCTCGATTTCTACCTTCACTACCTCATAAAATGGCCATCGCTCTTCACCGTAGCAGAAGATCAAGAAGGCAACATCATTGGCTACAGTGAGTACCGCCGAAGATTTCGGCCAGCAAGCGTACAGCTCATTGAAAGGTCCGGCTAGTGATGGGTAAAGTCGAAGAAGACCCACCCTACGTTCAATTCATGGACAACTATCTGCCCTGGCATGGTCATGTCACCGCGTTAAGCGTTGCACCGCAGTATCGACGGTTAGGACTTGCTAAAGAGTTGACGCAAGCTTTGGAGCGAGGATGCGAGGAGCAGAACGCCTGGTTCGTCGACCTATTTGTTAGAGAGGGCAATGCCACAGCTACAGGTCTATATAGAGGCATGGGGTACGTGTAGCGCTCTGCTAGTCTCATAAAGTCCCTCGAGAAAGGTAAGAGAAGCTTACTAACGAGAAAGCAGATACAGTGTTTTCAGACGAGTAGTAGACTATTACAGCGACGATCCGACGGGCAGAAAAGCCGGAGAAGACGCGTTTGACATGCGCAAGCCTCTAAGTCGAGACAAGAAGCTGCAGCATGTCAGGGAGAATGGCGAGAACTTCAGAATTGACCCGGAAGACTTGTACCACGGGTGAGACTTGGTATAGGTATCAGGGTACGATGGCGAGATCACGGTCGTTTCATTCAGTTTCCAGAAGCGTGGATCCCCGAGACTGCTCAGCACCAGCCCTGAAACCGGTTTTCTATGGAAAAACGGATGATTAGGCAACGTTGAGTGAGAAGGGGAGCTGCAGTGGATAGATTTTGCATGTGCATACGGTTATTCTTTGTTCGTCTTTCCCCATTTTTGTCAGACACTCTTCCGATCCTGCCTCTGAGGCGTAGAGAGTGCACTCTGCAACTATACGTCACGGACGAGATGAACATTGGTACCCAAGGTCATGAAGCTCTGCTAAAAAGCAACGCCTAGATGGATTATATACTTGGGTGGAGGAAAGAGTGGAGACTATGGATGATCTTTTTTTTTCAAAGCCATTAATACGAAACGTGCTGCAGTACTAGAAATAAGTAATAGTAAGTAATAGTTGCAAGAAACCCACGACTTGTGAAGTTGTATCTTGAAGCAACACGCTACAACGATTACCCAAACTCCTTCCCGACCTGTAACGCTCTACCCAAGCGGAACTCAACCCCGGAATCGCCCAACCGCCCAGATTGCCAGAGCTCCTTTAGCTGAAGCTTTTCCTCCTCTTCGTCTCCAAGCTCGCCTCGACCACTAGATCCGATGCGCCATCCAAGCTGACAATTACTTGCACCTTCCTAATCCTTTGATCTCTCTTCTTTGCCTCCCGGATCACGGAGGCTCGCGGACCGCCCGGACGCGACGGGGTCTGCGCCGTGCCCGGGGCCTGCGCTGCAGACACAGTTGGGCTAGGGCTTGGCAGAGATGCCACCCATTGGCTAGACCTCCGCGTCTGCACTTCCGCGAGGGTTGGGGAATGCAGGGCTGGCGCCTCACGGTTAGGGGTTCCATCGAGCATCTCGTCTATTGACGCGTGCTCTCCTTCAGCTTCAGTCTCGAGGATGGTCTCGACCGGCAAATGCGGGGTTTTGCCTTCATCCTCAGCCTCCTCTTGCTTGCTTACTCGAACGTTGAGCCCACTGAGATTTGGGGACGACTGTCGTTTTCGAGGCGCTTGGCCCTTGGGCTGTTTGTCCACAAGGGCTAGTTTCCACCAGCGCCATTTCTTCGAGCCTTGGCTGGAGGTGGACCTTATGGAGGATAAAGAGGCATTTCGGTTGGTGCGAGGTGGTTGCCCGCTTAGGGAAGCGGGGACTTCGTAGGTGGGTTGGTGGCGGTCATTGATATTGGGGTGGATAGATTCTGGCTCTTTGAGGATGGGTTGAGGACGTTTGCTGGCTTCTGGCTCAAGAGGCTCTAGCTCTTCAGGTGATTTCGCAGTTTCTTTAGTTGCAACACTGGCGAGGACGTGATTGGTCACGATCGAACGAAGTTTCGCCGGGTATGGATGAACGTTCTCAAGAGGATCGGAATGGTGCGAAGACCACGCTTGAGGTCTAGCATCAGGCGACGAGAGGGGTTCAGGGGAGTACCGATCAGTACCAGAGCTGCTCCTTGGAAGAAAATTCTTCTTGGTGGCTCTATCCCCCCCTTGCGGTTGAGCATTCAAGCCGCCATCGCGCATGCCTGATCTCAGCTCATCCTCAGACGACGTTAAATCGCTCTCGGAAGTATAAACATTTGAGCTAGGGGCTTTCACACGACTAGCCCCTGAGATTTCCGACAAGGCCAGTGCTTCAGTAGATTGCGACTCCCTAAATAATTGCCGTTGCGCTGAGGCATTTCTGTTCCCATACAAGTCGTCCATAGGGTCATCGGAAGTAGGCACCTCGGCTTCAGCGGTCAGATCTAGGCTAGGATCATACCGCCTCTCCAAAGCCTGATCGATATGATTGATTATGTCGCCCATGTGATCCGCAATACTTGGCTTATGGATCTGAATATGTGTTTGGCAACCCTCATTCTCCTGCAGTGGTGCTGAGTCTGATGGATTCTGACCGTCGTGTACCTCGGACCGTGCGCTGTTAATGTCATGCTCTTCCAAGCGTGGCTGACTGATTTGACACCTAGTTGGTGTTTCCAGCAGAGAACTCATCGATTGTTTCACGTTCTCGTTGCTTCTATGCCCTCTCTTGAGTCTTCGAATTTCCAAAGCCTCTCGTGTGGGCGGATGCCGCAAGCTCTGGATTTTCCTATCCCAATAAAGCGCTGCACCAGTTGGAGTGCGAACTACAGGAGTCGAAGGGCTCGACTTGATCCATCGTTTCTCGCTAAAGCTGTGACCGGCGAAAAGTCTAGGAGGCTTATCGGGAGTGACGAGACCAAACGACCTGTTACGAGACACACGACCCCTGGGCAAGGGATCTGGTTCTGGTGAAGAGCAAGAGTCATATTTCTGTGTTATTTCAGGTATCGGACCAGGAACAGGAGGAGGAAGAGATGGAGGCACCACTAGCTTGCTTTGTGCCCCTTGCAATCTCTGAATGCGATCTGCAACAAATCCCTCTTTAACGAGAGGCCCCATTGCTTCAGAATACGGATTAGAATGATTTCTGATCCCCGATGGCTGCCGGGAATTGTCAATGTTGTTAAATCTGCGTCGCCGTACTTTCATGACCGGGTGATGAAATCTCAAGGCGTGCTGCGTGTGCCTGGATGAGTTATGTAGAAAACTTCGACATGCCTAATCCATGAGCAATAAGCAATAACGAAAGCCCGCTGAGTCTATGAAAGATACTAACGAAGAAGCAGATGATTCACGGTGAGAAAGGTAGTCATGAAGTTAGCTCGGCATATGTTTAGATCATAGTGCATTTGCTGTAGGCTGGATTCGACCAACAAACATGGCAGGAGCAACGACGAAACACAGCAAAGCAGGAGCACATTCGGCAATTGCCAGCATCTAGAGTTTTCGTACGAATACACTGGGCACAATATACATAAACGCAGTTCTACTTCAATGACGCTTGCAGGCTCTCCAGAACCTAATTCGATGGGCAATGATTAGGACATGATCTTATAATATGTTAATCAAGTATAGGAAAGCTTGCCTCAAGTTCAATCTTCGCTTCAGCGATATCCTGCTCACTTCCACTGCCGCCAGCAATTTTTTGAGCTTCGGTTATCTGAGATCGGACAGCCTGTGATATCGACAATTTGAGTTTGGTTCTGACTAGAGAGATATTCAAGGACAGCACATACATCTGCGCTAAAGTCTTCAAGAGGGAAGCCCTCCACAGCGTTGATGCTGAGCTGAGAATCTGGTTGCACAATAGCAAAACCTCCAGATACTGTGGAAACGTGCCTCTCGTTAGCAGTGTTCTGGTAGGCATCCGCCAAAGCAGTCCCTCTAAAAGTCCAGTATAACAGTCCCCCAATGGGAATTGCTGTTTCCTATAAACCTCTCCCTCGGTGTGTGCACATACGAAAGAACTGTTTGCTACCACCGCTTTCCTCAATCACTTCCACAAGACCGGGCTTCAACTGTTCAATTGAGGGCACATGGTTGGCGAGGACACCCATCTCTCCAGATTCGGCAGGTATGTTGACTTGGACTCTATATTGGCCACAAAGGTCAGCGCGGGGATTCCTTGCAACGAGATTGGGGCTTTGAGGGCCCATTGATTCTAAGGACGTACACATCCGTAGATTTGTAGATTGACTATAACAGGCCTTTGAGTTAGCTTAAGCGATGGAACATACACTTCAGAGGAGCCGGCAACGCAATGGAATATCTTCAGTACCTGATGGGGCAGGGCAAGTGTCAGCTTGATCTTGTCCGACACTGCATCTGCGTAACCTCTTCGCTGCAACGGCAGGCGAACTGCAGCAGGTCGGGTGCGAGCCACAGCCCGTGCTATACGAACAGAGATCATGTGGACGACGATATATCGCTTGCACAGTAATTACTTTGAGGTCGAGTTTGAACATCATTCGGCTACCTAGCTTTCTGGGTCTGTCACGTGAGGCTCGCCAAGTGCTAGTGCCCATTTGGACCGGCAACCTCTTAAGGTAGCGTGGCATGCCTGGCAGTGACTTACTCTCGTTGTCATTGGAGAGAAAAACCGATTACATACAGTACGGTAGCTAAGTTCTCCAGAAGGGATTCGCCCATTGAGACGCGAGTATGTACTGTACCGCCACGGAGGCTTTTGAATGATTGGATACGAGAAATCCCTCAATCAATTCGATAGGTTCAAGTTGCCAGACGGTCCCCGCTGCAGAGGGAACACGTATGTACATAAGTATCATCCAGAGTACCTCCACAACCGTAGACTAGGGTTGCTAATGTGCCTCTCTATTACCGTTATGTTTTATTCATACGGCTAGATCCTCATTCATATCCGTGCCAACCATGGGGATATACATACCGATACGAAGCCATTGTCAAACACTGTACCAACCTTACCTTCTTTCTCGAGGGCCTCGTGCAAATACTTTGCACAGCTAGCATGTGGTGCTGTGGTGAGGCCGACTTCGGCTGCGCTGCGATTGACGCGGTGCGTGAGCTACTCATGCATGCATGCGGCGGGTTTCAGTAATTCAGACTCTTGACTCTTGAGGTATACTCCGTATGACCTTACCTTAGGCTGCTATCCTAGGGGTGTTTGGAGGTTTTAAGCTCTCCCACGGGCGCTTTGATTCGCCAGTAAGGCGTCGACTCCTTCCACTCCTTCCACTCACCGCAAGTTGGAGAGGCGGCTCAGTGGACTGTGGTTGACGACTTCTCTGCTCCTTATTATCTTTACCCCCACAGGTAGCCGAAGATCAATTGAACCTTTTCCACCTTCGAGAACGCTCGGATCGGGTGTAGGTCTGTCGCCATTGCCCTCGACAGGATTGTTCCCTTTATCCGGGTACATCGAACTACTGCGGTTGTGAGTTGCTGCGACAATCTGCCTCTCTTATAATGTACCTACCTACTGCCTTTCTGAGCAAGCCGCATGAAGCTCAAAGCACAGCGATCTAAGGTATCAGGTGTTCTCCGTTCTACCGGTGCGAAGTGAGGGGTCTTACGATGCACTCGTTGTTACTTGCATGTCCTCTTTACCGTAAGGTAGGATTGAAGATGAAGATCAAGGACAGACCAAAGATGCACAGCGCTATTCTCATTGAGATACCACACCAGTAGCCGTACTTTAATAATAATAACAACAACAACAACAACAACAACAACAAGGCTTCAAGCATGACATTTGATTCAAATAGCAGTAGAATACTATGTACTTCGTAATAGAAGTCCGGAGCAAATGCTTCCAACCTTCCTTGTTTGCCCACCGTAGACCAAAGCGGCGGGCTTTCCGCTCTTTGAATGATTTCTAGGTGTGGAAGTGTCATCCGACCCATGATTTACCATGAATAGGTACCTTAGCATTTCCGTGGCGCCCGAGATCTCCCTCGTAACTTACTTGTAGTACTACTATCTACTCCGTCTACTCCGTACTTACCTCAGATACCTACTTTAGCCTCACCAGCACACACATTCCAATTTATTATTTATTATTTATCATTTATTACCGTATTAACACTTTGTTATCATCCATCACTGTTCTCCCACTTTCCTTCTCTCTCTTCATAAGCACTACTATCGTACTGCCGTCTTACTTCACCACTACGTTGATTACTTCTTCTGCCCTTCATCCTTTGGATGTGTTGTTCCTCTTGCCCCCACCCCCACCCAACATACTCCTTCGTCAATCACCCCTCGGTCGGCTTCCATATCGCTTGAATTGCCCTGCCGATCTTCGTTTGCCTCTACTGTATTTGAGAAACACCGATCTGTCGCAACCCTCACTCACACACGCATCCGTGTTTCGCTCCCAAATCAACACAGCCACTGTCATTGTCTGCCGCATCTCGCATACCAACAACACCTAATCCTTCCCGGCACCAGGGTCTGGTCGATAAGTTTCAAGGCGCAGGGCGAAGTTCGCTCCTGTCGCACCCCTCGTTTCTCCAATTTTGAACGCCTGGAGGTCGCCCTCCTTGCGAATAACCCGATCGATACAGTCACTATGGTAGACTTATTATAGCAGTACGGTCCTGAGGGACACCATTGACACATCATTAACTCGAGTGTCTACAATCCTCCCTCGCCGTTGACCACAGGACATCGTTCCTACAAACCAATCCATCCATTCAACACCCCACCAACAATTCTTCCACTTCTGCCGTAACACGTACATCTTGGGGATTTTCATATTCATTTGTCGCACCAGGAGAAAGTCGGAATCTTTCTTTTTGAAGTCCAGAATAATAGCATCACGTTTACACAACCATCGTCATTCCGTCCAGCTCCATGGCCTATGATCAGAAAATGGGGTACGACCACGTACATAGCATCCACAATATGTCTGGCTCCAACAGTCCAGGCGTATCTCAGGAGAAACCCAAAATTGGAGAGGAGGAAACTGCCTCAGATGTTGATGAGCCCCCAGACGATCGCATCAGCTTCAAGCGACGAAACACTACACAGAATCAAACCTCAACCTCTCACATGCCTATTATGGGCGACAGAAGAGCTTCACTTCTTACCCAGGGGCTTCTTGTGAGTCTGAGCCTGACGCTACTCTCTGATTCCGAAGCCCCGGTCCTCACCAGTGATGGAGGGATGACGAGCCCGACCCGCACAAGTACGCCGAGTCCACCCCTACCAGCTCCCACGCACACGGGTTTGGCCAATATTTATGCCAAGGATGGGGCAACTGGGTATCGCGTAGACGGTCCTGTTGCGACGAGTCTCGCTCACGAGGAAGAAACCCCTACAAAACCACAAAATGTAATGCCGGAAGCCCCGCTCGGGCGAAGAAGGTGCATTACCTTTGCCTGTGGACGTCAAGAAGTTCAACAGGGCAGGCCTGATCAGGTCACAAAGACCGAGGATAATCCCAATACTTCAGCAACCAAACTTGCCGATCCACCAAAACGTCCTTGCATGTTACGATTTGCATGTCCAATGAAGCCCTCTACGGAAGCAGTCCGAAATGTTGCAAAGGCCGAGAAAGCGCCCGAGCCTATAGCAAATAACCCTCCGTCGCCTCAGTCAACCGGCAGCATGTCGATACCTGGATCGGCTCGTAGATCGCATCGAGATTCAGAGTCAACTATCAAGAACAGCTCAACGGCAAGTGTAGCGAGGAGCCCAAAAGCTTCTCGTTCTCGGAAGTCATCCTCCAAAAGCAAGAAGCTGGACGGATCGGAGGCAACTAGGTTCCACGAGTTCGCAGGCTCTTTCATTGCAGAGGACGAGTGGACAAAGGAACAGACGGCCTATCGGCAGAAGATCACCGTCAATGACACCTTAAGAAAAGAAAATGCTATTAGGAAACTAGGGCAAGAAGCTGAAGAGGAAGCCCTTGAGGACGATGTCGACGAAGGAGCCGGGTCAGATGAGAATCTAGACGATCTCGAGGATGAAGAGGATCTCAACAGTGACAACGAAGCTTCTGACGGGGGCAATGAGTCGGATGATGAGGAGGGGTTTGCTGATTCGGATGACGAGAGCGATGTGGACTCGCAATATCAGTTCTGGACAACGTCCGGTCTCACGACAGCTGCTACGTCTACAGATCATGTAGAGCGCATCCGTCCAATGACGCATAGGTTACATTCGGACTCCTCTATAGACTCCATGGCTATTAAGGAAGATAAGGAGCAGATCAAAAGAGGCTCCGCCAAGCGAGCTGACAAGGGCCTACGGTTAAGAAAAGCCCCAAGAATGCGACCTGGTACTCCGGACCTGCCAGACAGCACCGACTTCGTCTGCGGAACCCTTGATGAAGATCGCCCTCTTGAAGCGGCGTATATGTCATGTTTAGAAGAGCGCAAACGTTCGAGGCATAAAGTCATTCCCCAGGACATTGACCCAAGCTTTCCGACATCAGATCCTGAGGAAGATGACGATGATGACGATGACGATAACTCCATGCCAGCAAGCGAGGAGCCTACGTGGATTATGGGACGACCTGATAACTCTGACGGAGAACACTCATCGAGCCAAAGAAAGAGGTTATCAAGAAGGTCAACTAAGTCCCCCATGCCATCACCGAAGCGCCTCCGCTCGCCAGCACCATCCAGACGTGCAGCAGTTCACCGTTCTCCACCACCGCGCCGTCTCTTTGGTCAATCGCCCCATCATACTTGGGGTCCTGCCCTATTGCAAGGGAAAGTAAAGTCACCACCTTCAACACGGAGGACGTCTATATGCATATCACCTGGGCAGAAAGGGAAAGGGTTTAACCTGCCTCATCTTGCCCAACGTCCTCATCTAACACATACGACATCACTGCCGAGAACTCCCAACCCCTTTTGGGGTCGACATCTTGAATCTCGTAATACTGAGTGGAACGAACACTCGGCTCGCAATCCGTCGAAGAATGGCGCACGGGATTCCCATAGTCGCGGGCCAATTGACATTGTAAAGGGTATTGAACACAGGAGGCAGAGGAGAAGAGAGAAGTTCTGGCGCCAACACTGTCGCACTACCGGCAAAGAGAGGGAGCGCAGGTGCCAACCCGGAAAAGGCGCCGAAAGGATGAGAGAGCTTGGTTTAGAGATGGCCGTAAGGTGCAAAGGCTATGGTCTAAAGGCAGAACTGATACTCTCTGCATGAAGAGCTTGTTCTGCTTGCGGTCAATTCAAGGTTTTCCTACATAGCACATCGGGGTCATTGCAGATAGATACAGACATCAGAGCAGCCTCTGATGAATCTGCGTCGGCTTAGATTTGTATATATTTCTGGTCATCCACACATACATCTAATTCGGATTACAACATGACGTATAGACCTTGTGCAATGGTGAATCTGCGCTCCTTTGTAAGTTGTTTCAGCTGCTGGTTCCGAACTGGCCAGGTAGTCCCCATCGAACGCCATTTGCGTACGACGGTTCCGCTCCCTGCCGCAACACTACTGGTAAGAGTCTGATACAGCACTTGAAGTTTCCGGTTTAATTGCGTTAGGATGTCCACTTCACTTCCCTAGCAGATGATCAGTCTTGCTGTATTCAATCATTCTGAACGGCCCCTTTGCTTACCCTACAGTCTGAAGCCTTGGGTGGCATTAACTAGAGAAATCTCCCAGCGAGACTTGAGCTTGCACGATATGGATCGCGTCTTCGAGGGAAAATACATCCACCAGAGAGTAGATTCCGGGGTGCATCCTGTGTCGCTTCTGCACGCTATATTACAGGGTTCTATCTAGAGATTTCAGGAGATTTGTATCCAGTGATGGATGTTGTTTTGATGAACATCGGACACGATGACGAGTTCGAGGAACAGTGAGAGGTTGGCCGCAGAACGATGCAAACTTGATCGATTCTGGGGCGGCACTACGATACGCCCATTGATTGTCTTTCTAGTCTATTTGGGTTTTCTACGACAGCTTTCGCCAACGGCGGTGAGCATACTCTTTTACGGGGCTGCTCAGCGAAGTTGCCGTTCCATACCTAAAGGCCGTTTACGGCGGCTTGGGAAGACTGCTTCTAAACCTTGTGCTTCGTTATGGACAGAAATTCGCACTTCAGACATCTGTAAGCATTGGCTATGTTGTCTCTCCGAGGTTGTCTGATTATGTTTTTGTTGGTTATTTCAAATTTGTCACCTTGACCTTGACATGTTTCAACGTCCTCCGGCATGTCTGCCCATCCTCTCTCCTGTGATCTGATATGCGAGCGTTCCTTTTCTCCCCTACGAATAGCATAGTCCGCGTAGTAAGAATATCATCAACGTACTTCTTCTCCAGCATCCCAGAAGATCAAAGAGCGGAGAGTATGGCATGACTAGGTCCTACATTCCTGTGTCTCTTGCTGGATATTCCACAGCTGGATCAGTTTGCTATTCTTCAGTCACTTGTTTCGCAGGCTGCTCTACAACGTGTTGGTAATTTGCGGTATGTGAGTCTGTTACTGGGTAAAGTATGATTCGTCTGAGCCAGGAGGGGACTAGGTACCTACAGGCATTCATTTGTTATTGCAAGGACGTTTGCAAGGCGGAAATGCTGCATACAAACTGTTTCGGGTATTAGGTTTGACCTTACGTACTGCCGACAAGCATCCGAGGCTACCTATAGTCTCTCCTACAATGCTTTGCTCAACACTGATACCAGCTCCAAAATAAACACAGTTCTCGGTAGATCACAATGCACTCCTTGAAGGTACGAGGACTAGCTCTCTCAGCCTCTCAACGACTAGGGGGTGTAATCAAGCTTATCTTGCCCCTTCTGTAGTCTATCCTTCTGCTCGGCTCCGTCTTTGCTCCTGCAACAATGGGCATTGCCACACCGGTAGGTGACGTCCTTCCTAAGATTCCTTGAGGTATCCATCCCTGACTGTTCCTATAAACCGTCATCTCACTGTCACTGGAAGCCTCCCGAACGACGCCAAATGCTTCAACATAGCTTAGTCTAAGTGCGAGATTGAGGCCGCTGCGAATCAAGACATCTTCCTGCCCGTCGGGGCCATCCAAGGCTTTCATATGAAATACCCACTAGCCAATCTCAAGTACACAAATGGAGTCCCGTTCCCCGCCAGCGGGGGGCCGTGGGCTCAAGGGTGTACTGACACTAGCACTCTTCAAAAGTATCCATTGGTTCCTCGGGCCATCACGGGGACCTTTCTTATTGGGACTGCCAAGCCCTGGGACGGATACACTACTCGCAGCAGCGTTGTGGGAGATGAGCTCCAGTCGGACTTTTTATTCATGAACGCTGAGGGTGGCTTCTGTGTGACTGCAACGGAGACACCAGGCGGGACGCCTGGGTGGCTACCTTGCAAGTGGTTTCCTGAGGGTTAGACGATTAAGATAGTCGCTGTATAGGTGCTTCGCGATTACAACCAAATGTTGCTTGATACGACACCCTAAAGAAACCCGGAAATATTGCTCCTGTACCTATGCATAAACGCTAAGAACACCTGTAATATTACGCTTTCGTTCTCGATCTATTTCTCTCTATCGTTGAAAGCATGAGATTCAAATCATGGGTCCATACGGGGCTAACATTGTGCGAGGAATGGATGGGAAAGGGCGCGTTGACTTGAGCGGTTTATACAGCTTGAGAGAAGATATAGATGGACAAGGGAATGCTGAAAGCTTTCATACTGTCATTGTGATAAACATATGTCCAGCCGGGCTCATGGCGGTGCTGCAACGGTTTCTATGTACATGACTCGAGTAATGAAAGATGCAGCGGTACAGCAGTGATATCAACGAGGGGTTCAAGCGACATGAACATTCTTTGGAGAACACCTCGCTGTTGTTGTTGTTCTTGTTCTTGTTGTTGATGTTGTTGTTAGCCCTCGGCTCATAAATTTCTTGGATCCTTTAAGATGCTGTCATTTGCCTCACTATCTCAGACGTGGAAATGGAACTAAGCCCCTTTGGGTTAGCCGTCTTGCTTACATATCTTTGTCCCATGTGCTGCACGAAGCCTGCGTAGTAAGCAGAGCTAACCCGAAGGGGCTTAGCTCTAGCACGTCTGAGATACTGAGGCAAGCTGTCAATGTCATCGCCAAAGCCAAGCTTGGCACTCTCGAAATTCCACCAGCAAGCCGAACTTCAACAAAGCGGATCCACCCCATACCACAACCCATTACTTCTACCAAACTTTCCACCACGGTACTTTTTTCCTGCATTTCCTTCTGAGCTAGTATTGGTTCCTAGTTTTTGGTGTCTACAAAATAGCAAATATGTGGATGATCAATTGGTGTAGGCTGCTACGAAGCCCTTCCATAACCGTCCTTGAACATGTTAACAGAATCGCTGGCTGACTACTCCGAACTTCTTGCGTAGTTTGGGATGTTCTCGCCTCTCTCGGCCTGCTCAACAAGCACGCGAAGCTCCTGTTCCTGGGGCTCGATAATGCCGGCAAGACAACATTGCTGCACATGCTAAAGGTGGGCTTCTTCTTCTTCCATTGCAGGGTCAACTCTTGCGTGCAAAATGCTACGGCCGCCTGAGATAAAACATCCATGTGCGTCTACTTCAGGGCAAGTCTATGCTAACTTGTTCGTGCTGCTGCAGAATGACCGAGTTGCTATCCTACAACCTACGCTTCATCCCAGTACGCTTCCTTGTCTCCCATAACGGTGCAATTCACGGCCCAAGAGTAGAGCTAAAGACATCTGTCCAGCCTCCGAAGAACTGGCCATTGGCAACAACAGGTTTACGACTTTCGATCTTGGCGGCCATCAGCAAGGTAAGCTTCCAATTATTACAGTCACACTGGCATCGGAACATGGCATTTTTCATATAGAAGCTCCCAGCTAAATATTTCAGCCCGCCGCCTCTGGCGCGATTACTTTCCCGAAGTCTCTGGTATCGTCTTCCTTGTCGACGCCAAAGATCTTGAGCGCCTCCCCGAAGCTAAAGCCGAGCTCGACGCTCTGCTCTCGATGGAAGACCTTTCCAAAGTGCCCTTTTTAGTCCTAGGGAACAAGATCGATCACCCGGATGCCGTCAGCGAGGAGGAGCTGAGACATCAGTTGGGGTTGTGGCAGACGACGGGCAAGGGGAAGGTGCAATTGGATGGGATCAGACCAATTGAGGTGTTTATGTGCAGTGTGGTTATGAGACAAGGTGAGTCCCTCGGATTGAGAAGGGTTTTTCATGGCATGTGGGCTAATCTGGTTGATTCACATGCAGGTTATGGTGAGGGGATCAGGTGGTTATCGCAGTACGTCTAGGGGATGAAACATCAAGTTCTTTGTACGAAAATGGAGCGATTAAGGAGACCGCGGGTTTAGTGGCGATGGCTTAGGAGATGATAGTCTACGGATTAGATGGGCAAGAGCGGTTACTTTGGGGATGAACAAGGATATCTTTATTCTTTGTCCTTTGGCTAACAATTTCCATGCAGCCTGTCGGTGCGTCCTGGTAGGATTTGTCAATTTTCATTTCGGGCATGGTGGCGTGTACAGTCTGTGGCATCTCATACTGCCTCATCTGCTGCTCATGTCATATTACGGTGGCTGGAACCCTCATACGTGCTCTTTCCATTCATTATATCCATCAGCCATAGTCATGCCTTTGGTGCTGATAAACTCAACACGGGGAAATGAACGGCGAAGCGGAGCCGCTTCGGCCTTTCCCGGCTTTGACAACCAAGAACAACGGCCGCTCCTTTTGTCGTGAGGGCTGTCGCCGTCCCGCGTCGAGAATGGAACAGGCAGCATGACGGATACGGCTTGTCTAGATCCAGGTTGGTTGCGCATCGGGTTCCCTGTGCTGGTGGACCCCGTGAGCAGACGCCTTGGATGTAGGAAATGAGGTCGGATTGAAGCACAATCCGGATAGACGCCGCACGCGTACGAAGACACCCTTTACCAGACACGGGTCCTTCTCACCAGGTTTAATCCATGAGACCAATCACATGAGATACGAGCATAGTACGTGCAGAAGAGAAGCAATGACTGCGCATGAAATCCCCCCTTGCATGCTGGGCCCCTAAGCACGAGGCAAACACTACGTATCGAAAAGACCCCATGGACAAGATCCCGCCCCCGTCGACCCTGACCCCAGCAAAGCGAAACCAATATAGAGAACAAACCCCTGCTTCCCGCCGTCTATCAACATTCCACCATCGTCGTCATCGGCGTCGTGAGCGTGGTGAGAGCAAGGTGCGGCAACGGAAGCCGAAGGTATTTGGAGAACGCAACGTTATGGGATAGAGGGAGGACTCGTAGGGTGATAGCTAGCGTTCCGAGCCTTCGATGGACGCGGTATTGTGGGATTGGTGAATGTTTATTTCCGCCCGAACCTGCTGCACACGGGAAGTTCGTGTTGGTACATTTACTTCTTCTTCTGCTTCCTTGGAGGAGTTACGGGCCTGCCAGTGCTCATGCCACCGTAGACGTACTTTTGTTTCTTCTCCGCTGGCTTCAAAATCTGGATAGAACAAAGCACCTTAGCGGGACCATTGCTTAGTGTTTGTGGGTATGGGAACCCTGGATGGCGAATGTCTAGGGGCATGAAACGCACCTGAAACGAACACAACAAGCTCTCGTCAACGCTCATCATAGCGCCCGCATTGTCGAATTCCCCGCAATAATTAGGTGCGCTGAACAAAGTGACAAGCTGCCTCTTGGAGAAAAATTCGTATCCATCTTCGACGACTTGATGCGCGCGGCAAATAAGATCCATGTCATGTTTCTGCAAGAATCGAGACACAACATCGGGACCAAATGTGAACGAGACACCACGGTCATTTTCGCTCCAGCCAGTAATGTCTTTGTCAGGATCTGACCAGAGTAAGTCGCACAAGAGGCCACAATCGGGTATCTAAAGGAGTCAGCAGGTCATTTTTTCCGAGTTAGGCTTGGAAGTCTGTTGAAGCGTGCGAGAGTGAGAAGTTCGACATACGTCTGTAGGTCGCATAACGCGACGAATTTGCTCCATTGAATTCAAGTCTGGGCTCAAACCTCCATGCATTGTAAAGATCTTCTCGTCAATGATTGCTGCAATGGGCAGGCAGTTGAAGCAGTCGGTGAATGTCTTCCACAGCTTAATGTTGTATCTCCGCTTGCACTCATCATAAAACCCGTATATGCGATTGATCGACGCACATTCATGGTTCCCCCGGAGGATAAAAAAGTTCTCGGGATATTTGATCTTGTATGCGAGCAGTAAGCAAATCGTCTCGAGGGACTGTTTACCTCTATCGACGTAGTCGCCAAGGAACAGATAGTTGGCTTCTGGAGGAAATCCGCCATACTCGAAGAGACGGAGGAGATCGTAATATTGCCCATGTATATCGCCGCAAATCTGTCTCCCAACACACCATTCGTAAGCTTCAACTGCATAGTAGCTCGGAGCGAAGCAGAAACTCTGGAAAAGATAAGCACTTGCCTTGATGGGCGCCTCGAGTTCCAGCAATATGGGCTGAGAGATGAAAATTTCTCGAGCTTTTGTGCACAGATAACGGATTTCTGTTTCCAGCAATTGTACCTGCTTTCCGGGTCTACTTCCTCTCACTTCCAAAAGCCTGTCGATAATGGAGTCGAGGTCCACGTCATTCTGATCCGCCATAACTTGTCCCCTTTCCTGGCGAGATTCGATATGGGCTAGAGGGTGCGCAAGGCAAGATCCGGAGGTATCCTGGTAATTGCTCCTCTTCTCAGGTGGCCAGTTCGAGATCTCTAATACTGTTAGTCTGTAAGACGTGGGACTACTCCATCCATACACAAACAACATCACGCGCCCGGCCGTGGGGCAAGCTGGAAGGGAACAGGATGGACACAGCCAGCCTCATTCATCAGGATATAAGGTGCACTAACCTGAGCAGAGCCCACGTACCTGCTTGACAACTGTCCTTCGCCGCTGCGCGTCTAAATTAGCACAGAAGAACGAAATCCTTGTGCTTTCGGACGGCGGGGTGGCCGGGTGTCTAAGTTAGAGTACTTCTGGCCTCCTATACCAGATGTGGTGATGGAAGAGCAGTTGACCTGATTCTAGGTTCCGTGATGCTGAAACGGGTCGAATCAATTAAGCTCTGATGGTGAAGATTTTGTGGCACTCCGTAACGGCTCGTCGTTGGGCTTCCTGTGTTGATCCCACAGCAGCAGGAATTGGAGATCACCTTCCGGCCTACGGAAGCAGTATGTCGTCGGTTGGGAGGATTTGAAGAGCTGGTGTCAGATTTGGTAGAGTGACGTTGGCGCTTGGTAAAAGCAAAGGAAATAATGCTTTCTCTTTGCCTAGGTTCTCGTTTAGGGTGCCTTACCTAAAAGGAGGGAGAAAGGAATGCGAAGCGCGCTACGTACGACTGAATCTACGGGAGACCACTAGGACAGTCTACGTATTTTGTACTCCGTACGGAATACTTCATACGAGTAAGATGCCTGGCGGTTCCCTCACGATTGCAACAAATCATGGTATTCTCTCTGCCTCGAGTCGCTCAATGTAAGCCTATAATTTCCATCGTTGAAATGTGATTCCACAGTTTGCTTAGCACTATCCATGATTCATGTGGCAAGCTTACCAGCAGATGTCTACTCGAAATATTACTCACTATGCCGACATTCTTTTGTATTTGAAGTCAGAATGATTGAGCATTGTCATGGACTCCCTGGGGACCCATCACTTGTTAACGAAAGTTCATAGGAGCGTTCGAACCATTTCAATTCTTTGACTTAGTTTCTCGACGCGCACGACCATCGCTGAAATTCTTCTGAGACTCCATGACGCCGCCAAACCTCTTCCCAATTTCGAAGAGCTCCGTGCAATGCAACGCCATTGGACCTAGTACCCGCTCAAATTGCTAGACAAGTTATGATAATTCAACAGAAAGCCACCGCAGAATAACGCCTAGAACACTTGGAGGAAGATCTAAGACACAAACGCTCATCGCTGACAGAGGTATGCTAGCAATGAAACGGAAGCAAGACGGGCAGTTCTGAGCAGATCGCAGGTCTCCACACCACATCTAAGGAAAGCGCTGACAGATATGAGCTGAATGTAGTACAAGATCTCAAGAGTTTGAGACGTGAATTGACGTTTGTAGCGGTCCACGCAGGGTCGTTGGTTCATCCCAACGTCCGACTGCCACTGGTGATCCCTCGGCTGGTGGTACAGAGACTCGAGAATTCTGGCCTAATGGCACTGATATGGTTGAATCCCGGACCGGAGGATTCAGATCCCTTATGCGGACTCCAGCCTTCTTCGCTGAGAACATTCAGCCAATTGCTACCGACTTCATGCTTCAGAGCCTCGACCTTCTGACGGTAGGCTTCTCCATTCAAGTTGAAGTTATGAATGTCATTTGCAAGAAATGGGCCCTTTTCTGTAGATCCTGAATTGGGTGGCGAACGAACAGGAGACGCTGGACTAGAGATGGGCGTAGATGATGGAATCGCCGGACCTTGTAGTGGCTGAATGTCACCTGCAATCTTGCTTGGCATTTGGTTGTTCAGTTTAGTAGCCAGAGATTTACCCATATTGGACGTTCGCGTATGAGACGATGCCTCGCTTAACACCTGGTGATGAGTACCGTCATCCCTAGACAAGTCCACAATCCTTCGCCTTGCACCCTTTCTCCTGCGACTGGAAGTGACGGCGATATCGCTCTGTGTTGTTCGTGGCATCGGTCGTTGCGTTGCCTCGACTGTGTGACCTCTATATTCGCCAGTAGCTGCCACGGTTGAGCTGTCCGCCGTAGACGGAAGGCTCATCTCATGCTCTACGGGTACAGTCTTGATTACAGGCACACTTTCTACTTCCATGACGCGGTCCCGGAGCTGCCTTCGTTCGCTATACCCAGGACCCGTTCCGTCAATTATTATATCTTCGACGAAGCCTGGAGTCGTTCGGAAGAGGTTGAATATGGTGATTCGGTAGTTGCTGTGGGATTTCACAAAAGGATTACTCACCACCCAAATCTCACGAATATTTGGAGTCCCAGTCAGTCGTGCTACCTCCGTTGGATCCTGTATTCTATTATCCCGAAGGTCCAACCGCTCCAACGAGAGAAGTCGTTCTATGCCAGCGATAGATGCTAGGCGATTTGCCCGAAGGTTCAGTGCGGTAATTGCAGGGAGTGGGTTCCGCGTTAGTGAGTGGAGGGATTCAATCATGCAATTTGAAAGGTTAAGAGCTCGCAATGCTGTCAGCGTTGCTAGTGAGTCAGGTACCTCTGTAAACAGGTTCGAAGAAAGATCTAGTGAATGTAAGACGTTTGCAAGCGGTGCAAGACTCGCCGCAGCCATGGAAGTGAGCGAATTATCGGACAGGCTGAGATGCCTCAGGAACCTCCATTTCGATGCTGGGACGATCCCCATGCTCAAGAGATTTGATGAGCTTCCAGCTCGATATGGTCCGCTTGACTGATCGCTAGAGTTGGAACTGCCGGATCCAGAGCGCTTGATCTTGTTGGTACTACCTCTCATATGCTTGTAGGACGACTCCTGTCTCGAACTTGTTGGACGGCTTGGGGACGTGCTTTTGGGCCGTGGTCGATGATGCGACCCTGAACCATCCGATTCTCCTTGAAGTACAAGACTGTTGTGAGAACCAGCACTGCGGGCGAGCTTTCCATCCACTAGCGGCGATCCAGGGGCCGAATGCGCTCCTGCTAAGTCGCTGTACCGCAATGACGGGGTTGTGGGCCAGGCAACTACTGGTGAGCTCTGGCTCTTCGACGAGCGCCGACGTCGCTTATCCATATCATCCAGCACAATCCCAACGAGTACATCAGTCGGATTCTCTAAATGTGCGCGTTTCAGCACGAGTGAGCGAAGCTGGTCCGCCAGCCTATCCCAGCCAAAGAATTGCCTGAAGTCTACATCACAAATCTCAAGCGCACTCAGGTTCTTGAACGCGAGTAATGGGACTGCAGTATCAAAAGGAAATTCCTCATAACCCTGGATCAGACGGGCTCTGCGGTCCGGCGACAGCCGCAAGCAAGGAATCTTGGTAAACGCAGAATACAAATACTTGAGATCGGTTATCACTTGAGCTTTGGCCTTCTCACTCTTTGCAGCATTGTTCGAAGAACCAATTCCTAGATTGGACCACAAAGCTGACATGCCTGACATCACACTTTGAACGCTGGAGACAGAACGTATCGAGTCTCGGTCACTTCTAACCTCCGATCTTTGCGATTGACTGAGGAATGAGACATAATTTGCAGGTGATCGCTCGGCATGGATATTTTCTAAACGTATGTTCATTGGACCGATTGGTATGCCGACTTCTTCGAAGCGGGACAGGAGGAAAAACAGATGGTGCGGCGTGAGAGTGAGCTTGGCGGGTTTGATGTTTTGCGAGGCAAAACTGAGACTTCCCAATGAGAGCGCAGCTGCGAAGGCGCCAGAACTTGATAACGGGAGGGCAGAGCTCTGGTAGGCGCTGGGGTGGGCAGTTGCAGTATCTCTGGTGTGGTTATGTGTTTGTCCATTCCTCGGACCTTGCCTACGTAGTTGCAGAGCATTGGCGAGGGCTTTCTCGTGCGTGCGGACAAATTGTGCTAGATTCTGCGAAGAGTTAGTGTATCGCACAGAACAATATACATCCACGGGGGTCTTCTAGTAACCCGGGTTTCTCACCTTAATGAATGTGTATCCATCCTCGGAATCCATGTTGGGCAATGCATCAGGTTTCCCCGTGTATTTGACTGCGAGTTGGAGGTAGAAGGTACCGTGAACCACGCTCAGGTGTGTCGACACAAACCACCAGATTAATGTTGCTAAGATCCTTCTTTCAGCCAATCCAAATATCGGCGCCCTGAGAACGGGCGAACGTAGGACTAGGGTTATGTCCTCGGCTCGTCTTGAGAATGACGAGAAATGGCGTGATAGCAGGCCTTACTTCGTAGCCCGCAAATTGGGGAAGCTGCTGGAGGATACTTCTGCCACAGAGGTCTCGATGATGGTGGGGTGTTAATTGGTTCCTGGCCTCCACCCTTGGACACAAATTAGATAACGAGAAGCGAGCGACGAGAAAGGGTCGGAGCAAGTGCGCGCGACCAACAACGAAGGTTTGGGGAGGCGGAGCCAGCTACGGTGGAATATGCGAAGAAGATGCAGCGTGCAGGAAGGGTCGAGATTTGACTGGGCGCTTTTTGAAGCAGATCGGCAAGCACTTGGGAGATAAGCAGTGGTTGCAGCAAGAACCGTCATATGCAGCCTACTGTAGCCGCCAATAGTAGTAAAGGAAGGCCGTGCTTGTGCCAAGGACCAAGTGGGGGGATGGTCAAGACTCGGGGATAAACCAATGCTGTTATTGTTGTTGTTGTTGTTCTTGTTCTTGTTCTTGTTCTTGTTCTTGTTCTTCTTGTTGTTTGTTGTTCTTATATTTGATTTCGTGATGACTGTTCGGTGGGGTGTGAAGGTTTAGCGGAGCTATGAGGAACAGCTCCGTCGCTGTAGACTCCTGACAGTGACAGGAGGACCCGAGGGACCTTAGTTGGTATGTACTGCGTTCAACCAGACGATTAGAGTGTTTTTACAGTAGGCAACCCCCACTCTCTTGTTCAAGGGCGAGCCACGCGTGCCTAACTGCTTCCGCTCAAGCTCGTTCGCTTCCAGATGCGCGCCAACGAAACGTTTGACGGACGTTTTGGTACTGCTGTACGAGTACCTTACTCTATTCTGTCATAATCTGTACGGAAAAGGAGTGATACAATCTCCGACTTCTCAGCAGGCCGAAGACGGAGGGAGACGACGAGCTTAAGGAAGACCGTGGACCATGAGCTGTGCACGGTGCACCATCTTGATCAGTTCAACGCCACCAACGCTTACACATGCTTTTCACCGCTGTTCTACCCACAAGGTCGCCAAAGCGCGGTCACGAGCTCTCCGGCCGCCCACTTCATGGTGTCTAGAAGGCGTGCATGGGACTCGCATCATCTGCTGATATATCATATATGCCGTACCCACGAAAGCCGTCAGCCACCTGGTCTTACTCTACCTCGACTATGCCTTAAGCACCCATGTTATATCTCTATGAGACAAACAGCAATCCACTCATGCCGAACACACACAGTTTCAACAGCGCCGCATGTAAAATGTAAAGACATGGGTTTTGAGTAGGCCCGTTAAAGTGGTTGCATATGCTTCAGGTACATACTTTAACCTTCGATCCTATGACGCTAAACGCATTCGTGATGATTGATGCATTTTTGTTCATCGTCACGATACCTCACGAGTCTCGGGACGAGACTGCTAGATACATTCGATCGAACCGGCTCAAAAAACCAACTCTACATCGTCTCTTCTACCTTTGATCACGCTTCCATGCATGAGCCAATTGCTCGCTTATCATGGTGGCAGACTGGAGTTTCACAGCGAGGAAACGGTAGTGGAGTGACACAGCAGCGGTAATATGCACCTATGCATGCATGTCATGCTACAGTAGATGGAAGGGTTTAAGGGATCAAGCGTCAATCCCTTTATCAGATCTTTCAGCAACATGGCTCTCGCCCTCCAGACCCTTTCAGCTCTGATTGCCTTTTGTGTGCATTGGTGATGTTTTACATCGATCCGTCCCAGTCACACCGTGTCCGTAGTCTTTCTTCTAGTTCCCTCCTTGGGTGAAACAACCAATCGTAGTTTGAACCTTAAAACGACTGCTGGATGATCATCACTAAGGTACTGCCAGGTAGTGACTCGCAAATGAAGTGCGTTCTCGATACCAGGAGGCGCAAAGATATCAGCTAGTCATTGAGAGCCTTTCATTGAGCCATGCTTCAGGATAGTCTCGCCGTGGCAAGGAATATCATCACTAGGGGGAGGCAGAAACTCAGGAAATTATAACTAGTTTTCTTAGAAATATATCTTGAACTGGTATTCATTGGTTCAAGCTCAATTGCAAAGCTTTTGTGATAAGAAGGATTGGGCCGACGAATACGTGAAACCCATTGGAAAACGTACATATAGAATATAAGGGAGCCACCTCGGATCAATAGGTCCGCTTGTAAAGTACTAGTGACAACGAAGTATATTCTTCTTCTTCTAAAACATAAGGTAAACAAGCACATATGTAGCTTGCTGAATCAACCTGAAGTAACACCACATGCTGATAAGCATAGCCACGATCAATTGAAAAAGACATTGGACGACAAGTTGCCTGGAAGCGACAAGTGCTCTCTAAGAATTTCAGCATTTTATTGGGTCTACAGATTCTGTACCTCCCACGGCCACCAGGCGATCTCTCGCCTTGAATTTTGCAGCTTGGGGTGGTTTTCAGCTTGGAGCTTTCCCTGTTCCTAGGTTTCCCGGCTTGTGTGCCTTATATTTGAGGCTGCTATTGATGCCCGCACCATTGTTTGATCTAGTCATGGCCCCCGTAACGTCGTGTCTACCATAAGCAGAGTGCATCTCACCATCTTGAAAAATTAGTATACCTTTGCCGGCTCGTCGGTAATCTCGTCTTCCGTAGCACTGGTATCGCCCTCAGCATCATCGTAGTTATCAAAAAACACCCCGCTTTGCCGCTTTATCTCCTGTATTATACTCGACCGCCGGTCTTCATGCTCCAACAAAGGCCGTTCATCTCCCGAAGAGCCGCCAGCGCCATTTCTCATTTCTTGGGCGTGCAGATGGAAGCTTTCATCATCTCTACCGGTCGTGCTGTCAGGGTTCTCCTCGCCTTGCCTTCCCAGCAATAGGCCCTCTTCAATCAGACGTTCAATCTTCATCCGGTTCGACAAGAAGAGCAATTTCGGAAAAGTCGACAACTGACCGGCTTGGATCATCCTGGCCAGTCTCTGAGGCGTGGGATCGGAGAGAATATAGTAGAAGTCACTGATGCGACTCTTTGGCCATACCGTGATCGTCCCGCTAAACTGCTGGAGCCATATTACCGACCAATCCTGGCCCAACGGACGAGGTAGGAGCTCCAGGTGCCGGAGGACCTTGACTGATTTCTGCAAATCTAGCTTCAGATACGTTTCTAGGGCGCTGCCGATGTAACCACCACGCCAGCCACGACCTTTCCGATGCATGACCGGACGACCTACACTCCCACGGGAAGAGAAGAAGAAGAGGTTGATGTGCGGATTAACTTGGCTGACTAGACTGAAGTTCACGTTAAAATGGAGGTTCAGTGCTTTCAAGGGGATGTCTGTTCGTAAACTGCCATCCTTCCACTTGTTACCGAACGACCAGGGCGCTAAACTGCCATCACGAGTCTTAATCATCAGTACAACGGCATTAAGTATGGCAGGGACGGCCGCCGAAGCTAAGACGGCGCTCCAGATTACGCAGTCCGGGGCGGTAAGATAGTTGACCAGTATGGTAGGGGAATGCGGGTCCGAGGGAACACACGAGACATTAAGTGTCCGGCCGGTACGCTCGTATGCCTCTCGGAACGTCGTACTCCCTCGACAGAACCAAGCCGCATGCTTTGCCCATGCCAAGGAATCAAAGCGCGCCCCCGTCCTCCACCAACGGGATACCCAAGTACGGAAAGGCTCATCACAGGCTTGCATGTGGTATGCCAGGGCTGGCACTAGGATTTGGTGGAGCTCCTCGTTCGTTCTCGTGCTTGTTAGAGCGGCTACAAGAGCTCCTCCGGACGTGCCCGTGATGACGTCTGGGAGTAAAGAAGCATCGAGAAGAGCCTTCACCACACCGAAATGATACCATGCAAAACTGGCACCGCCAGAGAGGCATAATGCTGTGCGTCCGAAATTGGTATGGAGGTGTTTGGCGAAGGCATATTTATCTACCTGGCTGAGTTGGGGCGAGCGTAGTACAAAAGCCAGGGAGGCATGGAGCTCGTCAATGAAACATTGAGCGAGGTTCTTGGTTCCATAGTACGTCTCGCTGTACAGCCGTGGGTTCTCTACCCCTACGAAATTGTTCTTGACGCAATTTTCAACGAGCCTTCTTAATTGATCGATGGATTCCCTCGTCGAATCGCCGCAGGTTTGCTCTTGTAGACTTGCTAGTGCTCGACCGGCCTGCAATTGGTCCTTGACTTTCCTCACGGTAGTATAATCATAGAATGCGTAATCGTCCGTCTCTTTCCACTGCTCGTTGCCAAGATGCTTGTCAAGTTCTTTGGCCGCACGTCTCCAATCCTCGAAACTGGTTTTCAATCGCAGGCTCCGCCGCAGATCTTGTCTCCGCCCTCTCCACGTGAAGAAATGCTCGTAGCCGTAAACGTAGAGTCTGGTGGCTAGGTAAGATATGGCCAGGACGATGATCCACCCCAGAACCAGCAATAGCAAGGGCCACTTCAGGACACTGTACACAAAGCCTTCCCTCGTCTCGTCTTTGCTTCTCTTTGATATCTTCTTGCGGGCTCGGGCACCTCTCCGCCGTACACGTTGGTGTATGGGGCGCCAGTCATTGAGAGCTGTGACCGGAGAGCTTTCTGGCGCATTTAGAGCTTTCGCGAACGCGTCAACGTCATCTTGATGTATGAATTCAGTATCGAAGTCGGGGATATTGGACGGGTCGAAAGCAGCGCTTGGGAAGATGTCTTTCGCTGCATCCAGTTTCGGCATATCGCTCGAGGAAAGTCTCAAGAATTCAATCATTCATCATGGTTCTATCAAGGTGCTGTCGTCTTTGTTCTAATGGATTTTCTATTGCAGATGCGACAACGGGATAAGTCATACAACATATACACAAGAGCGGAAGTCATGCGTTTCCTTGTTTCTACGATTCTTCACATTTGGACCCTTGCTGGCACGCCAACGATGCCTTCCTCGCCAGGCTAGTGGTTTCCGACGGTCATCCTAGAAATTGATGCTACCCACCTGGGCCACCCACGCTACATTGTTTCGGCAGCAAGAGAGATAAAAGTATGATCGGAACTGCGCACTATCCAAACCCAAACCTTAGTCCCTTAGGTCACCCCCTGCTAAACGTAGGGCGTACACCCAGCTTAGCCCTCGTTACAAGACGCCTTCGACACCGTGATATTCAAAGCATACAATACCCGTTCCTATCATTCCATTCCGTCATCCTGGCTTCCTGCTACCCTAGCTTTCTGCTTCATAAGATAGCTCCTCTTGAAGTATGTATTAGGATGGACAATGGTATCCAGGTCGGCAGCCCCCCATGACCCATCTTCCTTCACCCGTCGAATATCGCGCTTGTGTGCCCACTCGAAAACTCGATTACACGCAATGTGATACCTCTTCTTTTCTACGTCGTCCTTCACCCCTCGCAACACATCGCGATCGTCAACGCCCGTCTGTTGCAGTAGCGAGGTCAGGTTGTCGACATTGAAATGGCGATATGGGCATCCATGACTCTCTCCGCTACCCGGGGGGTGTTCTGTCAGGATCTTCTGGCACGAGAACGGGGAATAGCCTCGACCCCGGCGAGTAGCGTCACCACCGACATCGCCGTACGTGTGGCGAATGTTGTATTTATAGTCTTTGTTGAACTCGTCATCTGTCTTGAACTTGAAAGACTGGCGCCAAAATATGAGACAGTCCTCCATGGAAAGCCCAATGCCTTTGAGGAAAAGCGTGTACTGGAGACGACCGAAGTGCTTCAGATGGCTATTCTTCCGCAGCGTCATATGCAGATTGCGCATGCAAAGGGGAAACTGTTGGGACAAGGTGTCGATGGAAGAGGCATTAATGGGCGCGCCAGGCAATGCGGTGTCCGAGTCTGAGATTGTGGAATCTGGGGTAGAGAAGTTCTTTGAGAGATGATTGAGGATCGGTGTGAGGCGATCATCCTCGTCAAGACGAGGTAAAGCCCGGGCAGTGAGCTATCAGAGATCTTAGCTCATCACTATGCTGAGCATGAAGCGATCACGAACCTCCATTCCTTGGTCGATTTTCGCGCTGAAACCAGCAAGTACCATGCTCATCTGCTCTCTCACCGGCACGTAAGCCTTGCCAGCCTTCAAAAAGACTCGGCGGCCTTCGACAAGTTCTGGCACGGTTTCGAGGTCCACTTTGAACCAAACTCCTTCCTCCATCTCTTGCCGCTTCAAGCCTGGTGTTGCGTTGAGAAGATCCGCCGCTAAGCTTTGTTTTTCCTGCTCCGAGACGACTTCCCAGTCCAGGCTCAACGACTCGACGAAAGCCTGTCGTTCTTTGGCGTCATCGTTCTGAAAGCGGAGCTTGAACAAGGCGCCTTCAACACGCGCGAATCGCCGTCGTAGATCTTCGGTGGAGGAGAAAGCAAGCCGGAGTATAAAATGTGAGTAGTGGTCTTTCTGTCGTTCCAGCTTGAGTCGTTCATCCCGACAGCCAACAGAAGACGACGTGTTTGAGGAAAGAGGAAGCCACTTTTGTAGAAGAGGTAGCATGTGCGCCGTGGTCTCGGTGGGAGATTTATTTCGGAAAGAGCATGCTTCGATCTCCGCGAGAACTGTTGAGTATCAACTTGGAAGCGCTCTGGAAGCAGTTTTGCGGTCACTAGTACTTCTCAATCTATCAATCGCCCATTGTTCAAATTGCTCGAGCGTAATCTCCGCTGTTGGTGGGGTTTCGTAGAGGTTCAAGCGGTGAGGATATTCCTGCTGCTTGTAAAGTGGTGTTGCGAACTGCTTTTTCTTGTGATCAATGGTACTTCTCCGCTTGGGATCGATACGGTTAAATTCTTGTCGGGTCATCCTACTACACTGTGATGGCGATGAAAGAATAATAAAATATTATATTGTGAGCGGGTTCATTAAATGATTAACGCGTAGCGCGACTTCGGCGCGACGTGTTGGAGGATTAGAGTCACGTGATTGAAGGTAGATTTGACATTAGTTAAAAGCAGTCGATGGGATCAAGTTGCCCCCAGTAATAGAAGGCGTATCAAACAAGATCTTAGCTTAGTGTTCGGTTGTCAATACCAAGTGGTTCAACTACCTTGAATCGACAAATCGACAGTAAGTGTCCAGCACCTTTAGCAAGCATCCCATCATCGCTCCAAGTAGACGCTGAGCGGAAAGAAGTTAATCCAGTCGCTGTTCCACAACCCTTTTTCGATGTTTGTGCCCAAAATTCCATATCCATCGTGACAGCCGTAAGCTCATCAAGATCCAATCCATTTCAAATCAATACACTCGAGGAAGCCAGCGCCCCACCCATCCAAGCCGATATTACAATATTGATACAGGTACAAGCACATCATTAAATCTTCAAGACATTAATTGTTGGATGTCCACATCGTTCCCTCGAACCCAAGGTCCTTTCTCTTCCTCCGTTGCGTTGTGTAAGGCTTCCGCTCGCTTGACCGTCTCAACATCCAAGTCCGTTACGTAGGATTCGCCGTCGCCCAGGCGCATGCGGACTTCAAATTCACTGTTCAGCATCATGTCGTCCTTCCAAAGACGTCGTGACCCATCATATACGCACAATACCCTTTTCTTCATCTTCATCTTTTCTGTAGAGCAACCCCATGATACTGGATAATGCTTTCTTTTCTTTCGGCCCTTGCCGACCAAGGGGGCGGCCCCCTTGGAAAGAGTCATACCACGACCTTTAGCAGCCACTCCCGTACGGTTGGCTTTCATGATGGAGCTTCCACCCCCGACGTGCGAAGCGCCACCTTGGGCATGTGCTGATTGTCAACATGGATTCCGAGTGTGGGACTTGATGGTGCCCTTGCCCGAACGGGTGCTGGCCTTGGACGAACTAGTCCAGCTCTCGGAGCCATCGTCTTTGACGTCACCACTAACATCTTCCTCACCGAAGGTCGCAGCGTCTAAGGGAGCATGATCTGAATCTACGGGGAGCATGTGGCGTTCCAAAGTCTCTCGAACTGCTGGATCGTTGGCTATTCCAGTCAAATGTTGCTCATTGATGGCTTCGCTGGGTTCTTCTTGCTGGACGACGCGAAGGACACAATCGTCCAGATGCTCGTAGAACTCTTGTGCGTTATTGAACATGGCCGAGCAGGTCGAGCATCTGCCAGTGACGTCGGGAGGGTGATTGGAGATCTTTCTAACAGACGCAGCAGTAGGACTCTTCTTACGACTATTCGGAGGGGTTTGCTCCACTCCATGCACAGAGGTTAAATGACGCTTGAAGACGTCAGCGCGATTGAAACTCTTCTCGGCAGCCGAGCCCGATCCCGGGCAGAATCCGCACACCATGTTGCCCTTGTAATGGGTCAGGGTATGTCGATTCTTATCGTACTTGCGGGCAAAGCCCTTTTGGTGGTAGTCGCATGTCACAATCGGACATTTTTCAGGCCTTTCCGACTGATGGGTAAGCATGTGCGCCTTCAGGTCCTTGAACAGCCTGCCACAGTCAATGTTTGGACAACGGCCCCTTTCCCTACCATCTTCGTCGAATCCAATGCTGGTCGATCGTGGGCTGTCCTGCGAATTGCGTGAGAAATTGGAAGCTATTGAGAGTCTGCGTGCCTCTGATCCTTGTGGGTATGGCTGATAGGATGCAGTACGTAGAAACGGAGATGCAGTACCGCTCCTGATCCTCGTAGATCCTGGCCGGTGCGATTCTTGGCTGGACACATCTGACGGTGCTGGTGAAGGAGGCTGAAAAGTCTGCGATGGAAGGTGGAATGCATGGATTGCTCCTGTGTAGGGTGCCATGGTACCGTTTTGCACAATGGGTGCATCAAAGGGTTGGATAAGAGAAGGATCTATAGCAATAAGCTGTCAGCCTCAGTCATACGAACATGAGAATATTGTTGATCAGAAGAAAACAAAAGCATCGGCATGAAGAAGATGCTAGACATAAGGGAGGAATGAGGATGACAACCAAGGAAAACCAACAAGATGACTCGAGTGGAGCAACATATCTGCCGCTACTTTGACTAAAGAAAGGAGGTTGTGATTGGTTATTATGAGACTGATTAGATGAAACCGGAGATGGTGTTGGCCGGCTATATGGATGGAATCGCCGAAAGGATGCTGGTGGGCTTCTTTGTACGTTCGCCTCACCACAAACAGCGGTGGAGTGCCTGCGAGGATGGCACTGGCGCGAAGCTGGAGGAGAAAAGCCACGCGGAGCGAATGAAGACATGGCAGAAGCCGGCGTGGTAGGAGCCTTGAAAGAGCCTGCCGTGTGTCGGGCACGAGAGACCGGATGCGTCCCACGAGGAACTATAGGAGAAGCATTTGTCGATACTGCTGAGGCTGGAGAGACTAAATGCGGAGAGGCACTGATGCCACTGTTGACCTCTTCTAAGATTGTATCTATCGTAACATTCCGTGTGGCCACAGAAGTATCTAATGCCAACTGTGGAAAATGAAAAGTAGAGATGGGATGATGCGAAGACGGAGAAGAAGAGATCGCAGAAGCGTTCGAGTGACTGGTAGAAATTGATGACGGAGAAGTGTCCCCAGACTTACCAACAAAACCGCTGGGGTATTTGCAGTCTTCAAACGTTAAATCGTGGTCTATACTCGTCGTTGGAAAGATATCGTTCCCAAAACGATCATTATGAAACATCCCAGCCGCGATACCTAATCCGAGGTGTGAATCGGTCCAATGTTCTTGACCGGGGATAACTTGGGTGGCATGAGAGTAAGGTGACCCTACTGCCGAAGACGCTGTGCTCTGACCAGACGCACCCGAGACGGATGATACCGCTGAAGGAGGGTGGTCATAGGGCTGTGATGTGGACGGCGAGGGTGATCCTGATGGAGTCCATCGCTTTGGTTCCTGCTTTGCGTCCCCCTTTGGTGCATCGAGGACAAATTGAGGAGCGCCATGGTAGGATGAAGATCCAGACGAGTATGCCAGGGCCGGTGGGTAATGGTCATAGGATGTGTTTGCTAGGTCCGAGAATGGTTGCTGCATGTTGGAGGTTGTTTGGGTGTTGTAGTGGAGCCCGTCGAAGTCGCTGTCGCCTCTCGGGTCCAGCATGTCCAAGTACGAGGAAGGATCTCTTGGGAAGAGCACGAAGTCACTGAAGCTGTCGCGGACCAAAGCCATGCCCTCGGACGGTAATTTTGGGCCTGAGGCGGTGATGGTACTTCAGAGCAGTCCTTTTTGCTATCTGTAGAAGAGTTAGCACAGCGATAAGGTGATAGCGGAGGCACGGCGCGGGTACCTGCAAATGATCGAGGTGAGCAGGCGTCACGGAGCAATGCCTCGGGCGACAAAATCCGAAGATCTTTGGTCGTCGACGACAGCCTTAGTCTGCGAGGAGCGTCTCTCGGCAGTGGAGGGAGAGGGGTAAAGCGCTTGCTTGGAGTCGCAAGTGGAAGGAAGATATTGATGGAGGATTAGGGCAGTGGATCATCAGCCTTCCAAGGCAAGGAAGAAGGACGAGTAAGGCCAGGAGCAGTTGAGTATTAATGTTGGAAGAGAGTTTGGGAACAAGTTGGGGGCTGTGTTCGAGTATATGTGCGATGTGAGATTGGAGCCAGGATGAGGAGGAGGAGGAGGAGTAATAATGATCTCTTAGTTGCTTCGGAACAGGCCATCCACGAGCATGATCCAGCATGGCTCTCGATCTTAGTAGGAGATAATTGACTCGACTGACGAGCACCTGCATTATTGCGCAGCCCACCCCCTTGGGACAAGCATCCTTGAGGCATCTTTCCGGTCAGAATGGGTAAAGTAGCGTTGATTTCTTCGCTTGGGGGGGACGTGGATGGCTCGCCCTATGCACGCTGCAATGCACTGACAGGGTCCCGCAAATGGAAACATTTCCGTCGACCGACCGCCCATTAATCACCGACAATTAATTACAAGAATAACAATAGAATAAGAACAATGACAGTAGTACGTAGTCACAGTAACCGCAATCGCTGCCAGCAGGTACTGTACGCACTGTTTTCTGACTTCGCTGATGGTTGATATTTGTCTCAATGATTCTGTTGGTCCTATCTTAGTGGACGGTTCAGCAACTGTCGGACGAACGACGGGGGGAGATTTGTATCCGATCGAGTCGTCGCCCTAACTTACCTTAGTCGCAAAACAACGATGATTATTATTATACCCAAGCATTATGAACATTGTTGTTCCCACTCGTTCCCCCTCTCCTATGATCCCCATGATTCCCATGACTTGCTTTGCGACCGCAGTCGGCGAGTCCGGTGCAGTACCTTGGCTGGTTCAGTAAAGTACGTTCTTTACCTCGGCGTTTCGCAGTGGAAGGGTGAGCGGTGAAGCAGAAAAAGCCGAGAAAGCCTTGCAGTGAGGCAGCCATGGCGCCATTCCTCTTTCGGCGGAATCCGCTTCTTGGTTCCGGATACAGTTAGTGGTCCTTTGGTAGCTCATCCAATCAGCGATCAAGAAGCCGTGGCTACGGCGAGCGGACATGGGGGCATTGCAAGGCTGAGTTACTCTGCATGGAGACAGGGGAGAATCTGCAGAGATCCATGGATGCCACTATTTCGGGAATCAATGCTAGCTAGTAGTATGTCCCTACCGCCAAAACCTGCAGTGCACCTCGAGTCTGAGCGTGGCGCGCCAAATAAAGTACCATGGAGGCATGGAGAAGAGAGCCTCGTTGTGCGAAAACGAAGATTCGAAGACCAAAGTACCTGGGGTTCAGGAATAACTGTTGCACCATAATGATGACAACGGAGTCCGTATATAAGACTGTGAAACACAATGATGATCTTGAAGGAACCGCGAATGTAACCCATGCATGTTTCATTCCTGCTGTCGAGCTGCCACGTGTGATGATGGCACATCCTGGCTCCCATGGATCGAACCATATCCTTGGGTTCGTCTCCAGGAACGACCAGAAGTGTTTTGGGGGCAGTGCCGCAGTGTGCCTGCTGCACTCTGGATGTGTTACTAACCCTACCTGCATCAAGCCCAGGTACCTTTTACTACCTAGTAGTCGCGACAAGGATTGCAGATTATCGAACGAGAGCAAAGTGTGTGTGTCAGTCAGTGTGCGACAACCGAGTGATTCTCAAGAGTATTTTGTTGACTTCGACTGTTCACACCGCTTGCAATGCAAGTGATAGTTCACGGTGACACTGAATGCTGTGAGGATGCAGTCAATGGGTCTGCACTGGTTTTCGTCAAATGATTGGTGTGGCATTTACCGCGCCAAACACGTTCGAAGCTAGGAATCTGACAGCTCATTAGCAAAATCGTGGAATAAAGACAGCACTAACTACTACTGCTACTGTAGTCGATGTCGATTGTTCGGTTTCTCCTCTTCACGTCATCGACGTTTCATCTGTATGGCCCTTTCAGTGAATCGCTAGCTGATCGATCACGCCACCAGTCGTTTGGCGGTATGGGATTCGGGTCTTGTGTAGCAAGATTCTCGCGCTCGCCTTACAGACGACAGGGAGACCAAGTGCTGTCGGACTTGGGTTACCGCATACGGATTGCTGGGAGATGATGATGTGCTGGCCGGCGTGAAGGCTCTGCCCAATCATGGGGCCCTAAATCCTAATCCAGTTCCAATAGCCCTAAGTACCTAATTAAGTAATCTAGCCTGATACTCTCCCACGTGCCATCCTTTTCTCTTCCGTGTCGATCGCGTTCCAGTACGGAGTAGTAAGGTACCTTAACCCTTCTGGCGGGTCAGAACCGACTTCGTACCCGTCGCCCTGACACATCCAACGTGTAGGGCTGATCGAACTCAAAGGGAATAATCCTGTAAGGGCGTGGCACATACTTCGAAGTAACTTTTCATGTGTTTCAATCATTCCCTGGTGGGCTGCGTCCTCTGACCGTGATTTGCTACAATGCCATCGCCCATCTGGCTCCTTCTATTAGGCACTGTAGCAACACGAATTCTGATGCGCATTTTCGGAAATCCAATTCCACACTGTGTGCTCTGTACTCCGGACGGATTATTAAGTTAACGCAGCCTCTCTCTCTCTCTCTTTCTCTCCGTGGGCCCGTGGTCGAGTTGCACCAATTCTGCTTCTTCGCCCCGAACATACCTTATTATTACCATGTGGTAGTGGATCGGTCAATGGGACCACAGATTCACCGCCGGTGCTTGCGAGTAAACAATTAATAATATGCCTCAGAGACTGACTGTACAGTAGGTAGATAAGATACCTTACATCAGTAAAGTACCTTTACTTACTCCCACTTGGTGGGACCTGCCGCTGCGCTCCGCTTGATAGGGCATTTCGGATTTCGGCGTGCCGAACCGATATTCTTGGCCCTTGAACTTGGGGCTTGCGACTTGGGGGCTTATGACTTGGGGGGAGTTGGGAGTCAAGCCCTTTTTAAGGTACATACCTTACACAGTGATACGCTGTCATGATGACCCTGACCCCCTAAGTGAAACATCTGGCTAGCTTCCAGCCTTATCATAGGGATGAAGCAGGAAAGCCAATCAATGTAATCTTACCTTCCGAGTGCCAATCTGCAATCTACCACGCTGCATCATGGAGTTCAACTGTCTCAACCGTTGTGTACGTCGACCGATGAAAATTGTGCTTCTCGTACTTGTGAATCTGACTCGATGCTTCTGCCATAATCCGTGCTCTGTGTACGGATATTAACCAGTAATACGCCATCGATTAGCTTTGCGCATCTACTACGATACGTTGATCTAGATGACTGGATCAGAAAGAAACTCCTGTGCAATAACCCATGCATGGTCCGTAAGGTAGGTAGCGAGTAGAACATCAGCCTGGCAAGACCCAGCCTTGTACCGTGTACGAACCGTTGGTGGCAAGCATGCCCCGGTTGGGGGCTTGAAAGCGCAAACCAGTCCACATAGGAAGAATGACCTGCAGCCGTAGGGCTTCGCTGCCCACCACCACTACTTGCAAGATGCAACACGCGATGACGGCTAGAAAAGCTCTTCTATTAACTTTTCGCCTCTAGAAACAAATGTTATTTTATCTTTTGTCCCCCATTGCTGGTCCACCGATTTGAGCTAGAACTTCGATTCCAGCGACCGCTTCTACTTAAACTTTTCCATAACCAGGATTACCTGGCCGCTTGGATTTGGGACCTCTTTTGATACTATGTACATAGCTTCGACAGATGTAGGAGTATCAACGTTCAGATCGAAGGCCAACCCAAGTGTCTCCAAGCCTGGCCTCCGGGCTACTGGCAGTCTTTCGGCGTTTGTCATATAGCACCAAAAAGTTCAAGTGGGAGATCGGACGCTTGTCGTTGGTCAACAGGAGGTCTCTTTAATTTGTAAAGCCAGCTCATAGATTAGCAACTTCACCTCTCCAACCCCATCCGCCTGGGACAGTCTCCCCTAATCGCGCCATCCCGGAAGCCTCGCATATCCGTATTACGACCTCCCGCACTGCCTTGACTTCCTCAACCGTAGCACCATTGTTGAGGGCGCCCTTGAGATGCCCTTTTAATTGCGGGTTGACCTGTGGCAACCCGTCAGCTCAGTTGCTGGGATCCGGTGCGGTATATGCAGGCATGACCGATTTACCCACATCTTGTGGAATCAACCCTGCCAATAGGACATAACTGCTCTCGGCGGCAGTCAAAACACTTGTATTGGAAAGAATATAGCCATACATCAACCGGGCCGTTATGCCCAAATCTTCCGTGCCGGATCGATCCATCTGGCCCATTACCCGCTTCGAGACTTTGCCATAGATCTTGTCAAAGAAGGTTTGCCCACGGTGCAGGATCGTTGATGATGGAATATCGTAAACCTCCACTGCTCGGGCGGTGGGGGAATAGCCTAGCGGTTCATCGAGAAGTACTGGCGGCGTTGCGCCTTTCAGCGCGAACAAGGCGTTGATTGCCTGGATGTACATGCAAGCCATCAGTCGTTGCATTCGTACGAGTCCTCGTTGTAGATACCTTGGGTAGTCCTCCAATCGGCGCAGCTTTCACCAACGCCTCCCTCATTTTCCGAGCGATTTCCAATCGCTCGGCATGCTCTGGCTTAACGTCTGAGCTTCCCCCTCCTCTTTCAATGGCATAGTCAAATACAATTGGGATCTCGTCGGGCCGATTCAGTACAGACAAAGTGACTCCGGTTATAAAATACCAAGAGTGGTAAGGAAGATATGGGCAGGAGCGAATAGAGGAAAGAAGTGCTGGCGAGATGATGGCTGGTAATGTGACAGGCGACATTGGGTTTGGGGAAATGCAGTGGGGGAAGTTCCCACCTCCACCTTATGGTATTTGTCGCTGACGTACGATACCTACCTACTTTGCCGAGTACACTTGGCCTTTAATCTACCCATATATTGTTCAGCACATTGCTTTTCAATTTGAGCTACAAAGAAGCGTTACAGATGACCTGCTACATATGCATGATGTTCATCTCAGTAGGAGGCTGGAAGTTACGACCGAGGGCAAATGTTGGTGGTAAGCCACCGTCATGGTGTCAATTGTAAAATTCTTTGGGATTGGCAGGGCACAGATCGCGGTTTCATGATAGATTTTACTCGGATGATGTGTTACGCCCGGCCCACTCGTTCTCGAGGTTGTAGTGCTCCACGAGGGCCCTTCCATGGTTGATTGCAAGATTGCTGCTGCTTGCACTCGGAGCCGTTACTCAAGCGTATTTGGTAATTATGCATCCTAACAATCCGTATGAGCTTTGCAAGACGATGAACTGAATTACTCAACCTCTCTGCTCAAGATCTGTGACGCCTTGCATAGTCTCAGCAACTACCTCATCCCTTCACCGGATGAGATATCCTAGCGGAGGCTGAAATAAAGGTCCTAGCAATGTTCCCTCCTCTCTCCCAACGCGTCGTTCGAGGTTGACCATCTGACGATGTCTGTACTCTGCTTTGACGTAAGACAAGAAAACAGTTCGCTTACATACAACACCTAGGTTTCTAGCATATGATATAAGGTTCGTAGGCCAGGAAGTCAGTTAATAACGAAGGCTAGTGTGGTTTCTCGTCGCGTGCTAATTTTCTGAACGAGTTTTCTCACAAGGAATCTTTGATCTCATCCCATTTCTTCCGGCAAGTTGCGTTTCCGAAGTGATACGTGCCGTCGTGAAGCGAAATATACTCGGCAACTTGCTTCCATGAGATCTTTGAGGACGGTATTAATCCCAAACTGGCATCAATGCCTAGCGATGGCTGCCGTACTCCGAGGTTTTTGGACCTCGCACTGACCTGAACCACAACTTGGCGGAGGAGTTGGATCTGGACTATGGTCAGGATCCATTAAGCCCAACGGCGATGGGTCAAGGAGGGTCAAGGCCGAGGGGACTTACATCTTTTGCGTGCCATTGTGGCTTCCTTACCCGATGCTCTCTACATTTTGTCAAGGTCCGGTACCTCCCACGCAATGTAGACTCGGCTTCCTTGAACTGGCCCTTGACTCGAATTTCCCGGTAAGACATTCCAGCTTGCTTCGATTGTACCAAAAATTCATCCTTTGCGTGGCGCGGCGACTCCGACGTATCGGAGACGCTGTTGCCACAAGATTGGTAACCTTGATCCATGGTACCAAGGGACCAGCTTGCGGATGGTGGGTTGGATGGATAGGTAGCATGGCCCGCGAGACCTGTTAGGTGAAGCTCTATGGACGCTGTCGACTGATTCACTGGAGTCTGTTGTGTACAATAATTAACAAATCCAGAGTTCGTGGAGATATCGTCCGAAGTAGAATGCGAAAAGCGTGAAAAGCATGGCGAGCTATGCCCCGCCGAGGACACTGCTTTCACATCTGAATACCATCCGCCAATTGGCCAAGAGCTGTCTCCAGCGGTGTCACATGCGGCCTGGTCTAGACTTTGAACAAAGGGTGGTCGAAACGTTGAGGAGTCTGGTAGATCATACTGAAATCTCTGGTTTCGAATCGGGCTGCCATCAAATCCTACAGATGGAAAGTCATGTTCCTGAGTGTCGGACTCGTTGGTGCAGCCAATATCGACGGCAGAGTCGTAGTTGGAACTGATGTGGCTTACGTGGATAGCTTGAGATTCCCATAAATCTTCGCAGACCGCCGACCAACTTATCGGTCTAGATTGGCCGCCAGGAAGAGCTTTCATATGCTTGTGAGCTTGCCATGGGTCCATCGTCGCCTGTGGACTGTAGTACGTATCACTAACAACGCCAAGTCCTGGGATCGTCACAAGCGAAGAGCATCGATCCTCGCCTCCAACATGGCCTACATCCATTGCATTATGATGTAGTACACGCTGGAGCTCGAAGTTAAGTTCAGAAAAGAGTCGGGATCTCATCTCCACTTCGGAACAAAATGGGCCATACCGAATAGAGGACATTGGCACATGCAAAATCCAAAGTTCTGGCTCCAATTCAATGCTGGAGTTACTGGCAGGGTTCTCTGTAATCAACACGCCTAAGTAATACTAACTCGATGATCCGCTCAGGTGTCAAGGCAGAGCTCCAATCAAGAAAGAGCCGTGACCGCCCAGCCAGAAGAGTCTAGTGAGCATTCCCTAAGCAGGCATGCAGAACTCCGCTCAAAGAGTACGGAGTGGGAGTAGCGGGTGCAGTAGGACGCACAGGTTCTATTGACACCTTGGAAAGGCAGCGTTAGTAGACGAACTCGAGGCGGTGAAGCAGGCACTGCACAAGGTCAAGGAGATGTGGCAAGCATGGTATACCGGGAAAAGTGTGTAAGCGATGGCATCTGCACTGCAGCTGCGCGACGTGAAACCAAGGCTTAGGAGCTATGGGATCTTGCAGCTGGTAGTAAGGCCGGAGCTTTTCTCTTAGCTTAGTGATATCGATTCGATATTCTGCTCAATACCAGCATCAGGTGGAATCGGTGCGGTACAAACCCTCCAACATAGCACGGTAGAATATCAAGGTTCGTGGACGTTTAGGCTTCATCAGACGTCAATGAGCCTGGCACGGAAGAGGTGTCTGTATAGACACGGCTACTACATGATTGCTAGACGGCGTGAAAGTCTGACCGGATAAACCAAGAGGATTGCCAGTCGTTTCCTGATATGCTGAGGGTCGAACCAATCTTGATATTTTCACAAACAAGCCTTTCTCTGGACCCGAAGACAAGGGGAAGCATTTCAACATTGGAAACCGACATAAAGAGATGGCAGGATACGTCTAAATACCAACTAGCCGAGAAGACAAATGGACATACTCATGATTGATGGTGACCGCAGCGTTCTTTCATTGGTTGGGGCCATGACTCCAGACCTCGGGCGCTGTGCAGATAATAGTATACAATGGTTCGGTCGCTTTGCTCCTCTTCGGCCATACCTTCACTTAATGAAAATTCACCCCAGTCTTCCTTTGGGCGGTATATCTGAAAGGGAGCGGCTTCATGCGAAACCATCCCATGCCTAGGTCTCCGACTAGCTTTCATACGGTGAACAATTGGTAGATCTACAAGGAAAGTTTGTTCGTGATTTCAGAAAGAGCAAACTTCAATCCCTGTAGGAGCATACCCCTCTCCAATGGAAGCTTTTGATATTTCGCATCATAACAGCTTAACTGTGGCATGCAGAGATAGGAGCGCCAACTCTTGGTGATCTGAGGCAGAATTGGATTGCCAGTTATGCTTACGTGAAGTAAGCCAATTTCCTTGGGTTAGGTAGGTGCCAGATATTAAGCAGATAAAAAGAAGCCATGTCTTCAGTGCTCGTTTGATCAGACTATTCCCACATCTTCCGATAGCAATATGCCCATGTTCAGATGTCTTTGGCAGTGCCAGCATAAGCGCAAGCTTCCTTATAGTCAACAGCATCATGTGTAGGAAACGTAATGCGTATGGACTTCGTAATCCCAAGGGATCGTAGATTCTGACGGTTTCCGAAACAGAATGATTTCTGCGATCCGCAGCATTGCTCCTAGCCACAGCATGCCGCAAGACACGGCAAAGCTAACCTTTTAGAGGAGCAGTTGCATATGACAGATTGTCTTAAGGTCAGTCCTCGCTGCAAGGTTATAATGAGGCGGCGGGTCACAACGCTTTCTAGCATTGGGGCAGAGTACTCTGCAGATCCAATGCTCCACGAAGAACTCGTTGGATCCAATTCTACAGCCGTGGCCTTTTGTACACTAGGATTTCTGATCGTGCCGGCAACGATTTTAATATCCCCGTACGTGTATGGCTAACTAAATGGTCCTTGTACGATTGGGAGATGGGCACAATTGCAGGGTATAATATAGTCGGCTTGCTTGGGAGGATTAATGTTCCTTCACAGCGGCTGAGATACCGTAGGCAACAACCCCTACAAAAAGTGAAGCGTTGAAAATAGAGAGTAGGTAGAAGGGAGCCACCGGCGACGTCCTGTCGAAAAGATATCCGCCTAGTTTAGTCAGGAGCATGATTCCGAAACCACCAGCAAGAGAGTATATGCCAGCTATAGAGCCCTTCAAATGATGGCGAGATCGGGAGTCCATGGCCTTGTCGTGGAGTAGTCCTCTCGTTTCTTCGGTATTGCTGTTATCCTCAGCACATGTGCTAGACGTGCGCACGGCTCGAGCTGCGGTGGGAGGAGTTCCAATGGAGCCGTACGTGTTGTTGATGCTTTGGTGTGTGTTTCCAGCCACGGATATTCCAGACAGCCGTGCTGGCTCCAATACAGCCCGCCCCACAAGACCGAGGCTGCACACTATGGCGCCAATCTGACTAATTCCGAGCAACGCTACGATAACAAATATCCACGGACTGCCGTGGACGCCAGTTGGCTCCGGGCTTTGGAGCGAGGCTAATGCAGAATAGCCGAAGACACCTGCCAGCGCTGCGATCAAGAGTGGGATATTATGGCGGCGGTATCGATCCCCTAGATAACCAAATACGGGGGCAAAAAGGAGTGCTACAAGCTGAGAGACACCAGTAAGCTCAGCAGCAAGAACATATGCTCTTCGACATTGCCTTTTCATGTCGTCCGGCCCCCCTCGGAATTCATCGCAAAGACCTGATGAGATGAAGTGTGCATTGACGAACAGTGGAATGAACAGTGATATCCCAACTGATGATGCACGTGCAACAAATCCACCGAGATAGCCGAGACCTAGCAGAGGGCTTTGGTAACCGAGCCTGACCGCTTCGAGCAGCGGAGTCAAGGAAGACGAGCCACCGCCAGTGCCGGAAGGTGTATCTCCGGATGCTCGACCCTTTCCAAGGGCACGCCATCCTTTGTCCTCCTCACCAAGAAGATTTCGCAAACCATGAGAACATACTGCTGATATCACCAGTGCTGTAGCCCCCGCTATGTAGTACGCATCGGTCACTGCTTGGCCGGGTCCCACACCTGCTTTCTGGAACCAGGCCGGCAAGGGAAGAAAAAGACCCAACGCTATGAGAGCACCACAGCCAGTAAATAAGCCCACAAAACCTGCAAGACGTGTGGGGGATGGATTCGATGAAGCAGAAGCCTGTTCCTGCTTGGACGGAAATTGGGAGTCCTGGTGGTTCAGTCTCTGGGGAGTAATGGTGAGCTCAGAGGATATGGAAGGTGTAACAGTACGGCCGTTAACTTGCGGGGAACTCCCAGGAGGTGTATTTATAGTCGTCCTGTTGCGAGGCGCCGACATCGAGGGAAGAATTGCGGTGACCATGGTCGCGGTAGCCGAACCTCCAATACTGAAGAACAGCCGCGCTAGCAGTAGTTGTGGATACACATTCTTTGCCTGAACAGAGAGCATCAACGCCACTCCAACGATGGCATAGCCCAACACGCAAACCTGCATACTTCGTCAGAACCGTTCTAGTGCAACGCACTACTGGAGACTCACAAGCCTGACCCCAAGCCAGCGATCAGATATTATGCCCCAACCCGGGCACGCTACTAAAACCACGAGCTCATCTGCAAAGCCCAGTGTACCAACAGCATTTCCCACTCCTTGCCTTTCCCCTATCAAATCAGTGATTACGAAGGAAACCGAGGAGTTCAGGAACACCAAGAATGAAATGGAGAACAGACAAACACCTAACAGATAGGTGACTGTCTGCGATCGGCTGGCAGTAAACATGCTACTTAACCATAGGTTTAGGAGGACTGGAAATTATCAATTACAAACGGACAATATGTACCAAAGTAGACATAGATAGATTCATGGGTAAAGTCACTAAAGTAGAAGTTCCTTTGCCGGCGGATGATCTACCTACTCATACGCGCTTGTGTACTAAACGCCTGGGCATTACGGGGTACTATCTGTTTCGCCATATCTGGCTATTTCGTTATTGGGCACTCTCTCTTTCCATGCACAGTTTCTATCATGATCGCAATGGGACCATGCGATGATTAGCGATCTGATAGAGCGAAGACTTTCTCGCTCCTGTGGAGGATGAGGTACTACGCTTACGCTGGGGTAATATCTTCCCAGTCCGTTGCGTCGTAAGTGAGCTGTTACTAATATCTCACCGGCGCTCTGGCAGACCTCTATGGCCCTGGCAACCGGAGTGATTGTTCGTGCCTTACATCAAAGAGCAAATTTCTACTCAGCCTGCGTCTACCTAGCGCAGAGTAATGCGTGCTTAATGGTAAAATCTACTTATACTTCTCTGCATAATCGCCCTACTTACAGTGTCATAGATCTTGACAAACCTAGCACTCCTTGGGGTCTGTACTACCATGCTTGCTCTGCAAAGATTATTCTACGGTCCCCTACGTCCCATAGAAGTCGAGCAACTCTACGAAAAAGCATGGTTTGCCATCACGGAAACCTGCCTCGCTATGACGATTTTTAGGGAGGAAGTTGGGGGGTGGTTTCTCGTGATGTTTGTGTGCCTGTTGATTGGTAAAGTCTGGGGCTGGATTGGAGAAGGTCGGGTCGACATTTTGGAGCAGCAGCCGCCCGCAAACCCGCGTCTATTCCATGCCCGTCTCTCGTTCTCCCTTGTTGTCTCGACACTCTTTGATGTGTATATGCTCCGCTACTCCATTCAGACTGTCCTACTTCAGGCGCGGCCCAACATGATGGTCATGTTCGCCTTTGAGTTTGCCGTTCTTACCATTACCTCTCTATCGACTGCAGCCCGCTACACCATATCTCTTCATGAAGCTGCCGTAATCAAGAACCAAACGAGCTTACGGCGCGCTCAGATAAGAGAAGAGCGGGAGCAGACTCAGCAACAGCTAGGTTCGGTAAGGTCTTCGTCCACGACACCATTGACTGGCGATAGTCTCGCACAGGATGATATTGAAGCCTTGGATATTGATGTTCCTGGCTGGGAGGAGAAGGGACGATGGGTCTTCTACTTAGATCTCACTACAGGTGCCATGTTCAAAGATCATTTCCCCAGACCTTCCACGCTAACTCTTATTTTCAGACTTTTTTAAGCTTGTCCTATACCTTACATTCTTTTGTGTTCTCTGCATGTTCTACGGCATGCCCATTCATATTATCCGCGACGTAGCTTTGACGATTCGATCATTCTACAAGCGCATAAATGACTTCGTACGCTATCGACAAGCAACTAAAGATATGAACGCACGATACCCGGACGCAACGGCGGCTGAGGTCGCAAGGGAGGATGTCTGTATCATCTGTCGAGAGGACATGAGGCCTTGGCGACAGCCACCAGAGCAAGCAGGCCAGCCACCTGGTGCTGCTGGGCTTAATGCTGCCACTCCCCCTCCTGTTGATGAGCGCTTAAGGCCTAAAAGGCTACCTTGTGGTCATATCCTCCACTTTGCTTGCCTACGTAGCTGGCTAGAGCGCCAGCAGAACTGTCCCACATGTCGAAGGCCTGTTCTTATACCAAATGCGCTAGGTCGGCCTCAAGGCGCAAACCCCCTAACCCGGGATGCTAGGGCACAAATTAATCCAGAGCAGCCACAGGGTCCCGGCGCAGGCCATGGTGAAGCCCAACAGCCAGTTATGGCGCAGAATGTCTTTCAATTTGGCCCCTTTCGTTTGGCATTTGGAGCCAGACACGCTGGTCAAGACTTTGCGCAGCAGGGCGACATCCAACGGGCCCAGCATAATCAGCAAGCGCCTGTTCCCGCAATCGGGGACCTTCAAAGACTAGGCAATGTATTTGGGTTTCTTCGACAAGCTCCTGCAAATCGCCGAACCAGCGCAAATTTTAGTGTGATAAACGTACCATTACAGCTCCATCACGTCGAACAACAATTGATGCAAGAGATCAACGGACTTAGAGTACAGGCCGATCAGCTTTTCTTGGTACGAGCCCTTCAAGGTGAATTAGCAAGGCTTCGCATAGCACAGGCGAACTCAGGAGCTTCCATCAGCACAGGTACAGTTACAGCAAACCAACATCGACCACAGAACTCAATGGTGCAAGGTGCACAACCAATTTCCGCCCCTCAAATCTTTGCTTCCAATCAACAACAGCAAGTTCTAGGACCTGGACACCGGGACCTGCCCCCTGGCGTGACGGTTCCCGATGGTTGGACCGTCCTGCCCCTTCAAAGGCTTCCAAGTAGCGCCAACTTAGCTGGTTCTACAGCACACCTGGCTCCTACCTTTCGTTCAAGTCCTCAGGCAAACATTGGCGGTAATACACCGCAGCCAACAGCCGCGCGTCTTACAGACCCTCGTTCGTCGCAGCGCGAATCAGAGCCTCAGAGTCTCCAAACATCAACGGCGTTGGGTGAAGAAGGCTTGCCAAACGTAATTACGGCTTCTTCCCATGGTAACGCATCTCAACTATCAAACGAGCGAGCGCCATCAGCACCAACGACCTCCAATGGGACTGGGCGTTCGATTGGCGCTCAGGCTGGGCAAAGCAGTAGCCACGAGGGGTCACAGATAATACCCCAACTGACATCTTCGAACCCGGAACGCCTTTCTGAAGATCGCCAACCACACACCCTTCCCGTGTGGGGTTCGGGCTCGAAGATAGTCAGTGACGGCCAAGAGAGAGAACAGAACGGCCACGGGAGAACCGCTGGGTGGGCTAGTGGCGAGCCGCCGTCACATGGGGCAGCACAATACTCTACAGCAGCAGCTAAAAGCCCACATGCCAAGGGTAAAGGGAAGGCGGCTACAGTTGAAGATGAAGTTGATGACGCGAAATAAACGCTTAGTCGAGAGAGGCTCTCAAACACATGTTGACCGCATAGCGCAGGAGTTGCATGGAGTCTTACCTGGTGGTGTATAGGTATCTCCAGCACAATTGGTTGGTTTACAGTCTTAGCGCTGGGTAAGGAAACACTCCAGGAAGATGGATGGGACCAGGGCATTCAATAGTGATAACAATATTGCTCTATGGCCGTTTCTAGTAATGTTGCAAAGTTGGAAGCCTCGACGTTCCCTACGTGCATGATGCGAGAGAGACGCAACGATAACTGATGCCTGTGAAAAAGTATGGGTAACAACGAAACATACCTCAAAGCACTTTGGGTACAGTACTGATTAATTCGAAAACCACTGTGGATACACTTACCTCTTATATGATACGGAGGGCCACTTCAGGTTCCCGTAGAATACCTCAAGGTCAGGTCGTGCCTTCCTCGTGTCCATATTCAGAAATCATCAATCTCCATCACAGTTATACTTTCCGAATGATGCATGGATCATCTACCCTTGCCGAGCGTGCCGAGTAAGACCGATGCATGCCGGGGTATCCGTACCTCAATCCATTTTATGCTTAACTGCTGGGCCCCCTCCCCCTTTCCCTTTTCTTCGTAGTACGATACCTTAGTCTCTCCTCTACGTACTAGGTACAGACTACAGTACATTTTATCATCATCATTATTATTACAGGCCATAAATTATCATTTACCAACTGGTGAATCATTGTTATTGTTAATTGCTTGCCTAGTCCATAATCGTCCACCCATCAATCTTGAAAGTACTCGAATTGTACGTACGTTACCGTAACAGTAATCTTACTTTACCGTTGGAGTCCTTCTTTCTGTTTCTATCGACGATGCCACCAATGTCCTTCCTCCTCGTTACTATCGTTGGTGTTTCTCCCTATTACGGCTCACGCCTGCCTACCTTAACTACGTACTGTTACCATGGTACCTAGTACCCTCCTACCTATACCTACCACTCGTGCCTCAGTGCTTTTTCGTCAGCCCTGACCCTCCAATTGTCTTATTATCGTTACGGTGGGATTTGGGTCCATGGAATTAACCTTCCTGTGAACACCGACCCGTCTTCCCAATTCCTCGGCTTGTGGAAGCATGCCGTCCATTCACATGCCTCTACGGCATCATCCATCCTCACAAACAATGCGCCATGTCGATAGTTCGCAAGGTCGAACCGAACCGAACGTTGCAGCAGCTCAGCATCCTCTCAGCCGGGACAATGGTTCGAACGGAGGAAAGCAGCCTCTAATACAGGTCCAAGACTTTCAGAATCACGACTGGCCTTCATCACGGCGCCCAAGCGTAGGCAACGCGAGCATCTCCTCTCGGCTGAAGGCAAACACAACTCCATCAATGCCGGACCTATACCAGCATTTAAAACAAGTCCCAATACCTCCAGGGTCAGCAATTCAATGGTGTTAAGCGTTCAATAATGAACATCAAGCAGCTGACCATCTTAGTAGCCAGAGGGGCCCTGAGCCAATGCCTCAATCGCCGCCATACTATGCATCCCGCAGCGCATCCCCCGTTTCCCTGGCGATGTCTCACGAAACCTACGAAACCCAGGGAACTTCATCAGAGCTACCGCCACTGCAGACACAGTCTGTTTTGGACGATTCGGATCAGATGCAGCCGTTACCTGGGGATCTTGCTGGTTCCTTTGACCTCGTTGCTCCGCCAGAAGAGGGTCATCGAATCTTCTCCCTCGAAATGCGGTCGGAACAGCTTTTCTCGCGCGAGCACCTTGAGACTATATTCTCCGATCCATCATTACTGTTGCGCTTCACAGCCTTCTTGAGCACCCACCGCCCACAGTCTGTCCCAATCCTTATCTACTACCTCGACGCTCTGAAGGCCTTGAAGGCGATCAACTACGCGAACGCGATCGCTGAAGCCTTGAGTCCGATACCCAGCTATAGCTTCACCACAACTCCAGCCAACCCTACCATCAATTCTGTTCTTGAAGAGAAAGCTGCCCAATCCTTCGATGTCTTGGTTAGAGAAGACCTCCCTGCCTACATTACGTTGATGTACATACAAATAGTTAGTCTAAGCATTTCCCAACGAATAACTGGAACCCTAGCTCCACATCTTCGTGAGGCGTCCGAAGGTCTTGCCGAGGTCTTTTGCGTTACCGATCCATCGAGACCTGATAATCCAATAGTCTTCGTTTCTGAAGGTAAACCCGACCGCCTTTTTCGTTGATTCCGAAGCTCTAATGTTGGGAATCAGAATTCAACCGGACCACGCAGTATGGCCTGAACTATGCCATTGGGCGGAATTGTCGGTTTCTACAGGGACCTAAAACAAACCAACTCAGTGTACGAAGACTTCGGGAAGCGGTTCAAGATGGTAAAGAGCACTGTGAGGTGTTCCTCAATTAGTGGGTAGCGCTCTTCCCAGCGAGTGCCGTCGAGTACTTACGCATATAGTCGCCGCGATGGTTCACCGTTTGTGAATCTCCTCATGGTTGCCCCTCTATGTGACAGTCGGGGCAAGATCCGATATCATATTGGAGCCCAGGTTGATGTTAGTGGAGTAGTAAAAGATTGCACAGACTTAGAGTCTCTCCAGCGACTGGTAGATCGAGAGCAGAACCGACAGAAAAGGGGAGATGTTGACAGCCAGCAAGAACATGTGGACGAATTTCAAGAATTGAGCGAGATGTTGAACATGGGAGAATTAGAGACTGTGAGACGGTGGGGTGGGCGGATGCACCGGGAACATCAAGAAGAGGACGCTGATAATCCACGCAACGGTGCACCGCATAGACCTAGGCTTTTGCTGAAAGAGCCAACGGCAGATGCCAGCTCAATATACAATTCGATGACGCGAGGGAGTGGAAGACTTGGTGGTATCTACCAAAACGTACAGTTCTTCGCCCTCCCTAAGCAGACAACCCACTGACTGTGCATAGTATCTACTTGTTCGCGCTTATCCTTCATTGCGGATTATTTTCGCTTCGCCTAGTCTACGCATCCCTGGCATCCTCCAGTCGCCATTCATGAATAAAATAGGGGGCTCGTCTGGAGTTAGAGACGAACTGACCGCAGCCCTTGCAGAAGGCCGTGGTGTCACTGCAAAGGTGCACTGGCTCTCTAAAATTGACGAAGACGGGCGAAACCGTTGGATCCACTGCACCCCTTTACTTGGTAGCAATGGCCAGATCGGCGTTTGGATGATTATCATAATTGACGATGATCAAGATCTGAGCAGAAGATGGAAACAAGCTCCACCCGTCGGTCCTCACCGTGGAAAGGTGTACGGGCGCGATGACCGAGACTGGCTTGGAACCAGTGACGGATATGCTTCGGGGAGTGCAGGGTCGATTCGAAACGGTTATACGCCAAGGATGCACAGTGGTTCGAGGAACGGAGTATCTGGCTCGGTCAGGTCTTCTTCTCCGAATTCCGTTCGACTTTAGCAAATCCAGACGCGGGATCCATTCCTCCGCTCTCCCCAAAGGCCATTTTTATAGAGAATCATAAATGTAGCCCGCAATCCTACTTGAGTTAGCCTAGTCATCACGCACCTCAACGACATGCACGTTCACTTGCAACAGGCTGTTGTGTGGGAGGCAATCATTCGCCCGGCTCCACCCATTCGGCTTAACAGAAGCCCACTTTGGCCTCTTTTCTTTCTTTGCTGAGACATATCTACCCCTCCTGAACGGCGACAGGAAGCTAGAATTCGTTCATTGCTTCCTTGGTATGACACCATGGTCACAGGCTCCAGACAGAGAGTGCTCCAACCACATGCCAGGGTCGGTCCAGAACCTAGATCATCGTTCTACTAACCATCGGCCAAGGCCAGTAATGATGTATTTATCCTTGAGGATCTGTTGGCTGTCAAGCTCTCCATACATGGCATGTGTGCAACAATTGGCAGCCAGCCATCACAAGAAGACGGTCATTGACAACGTCTTTAGAAGTACTGCCTACAAATAGGCTCTACTCTTAATAAGAGGAACGGCTGTTATCATCCATCCAGCAAGCTATGGGTTGTGAGCTTGACATGTCTTAAATAGCGGGTCTTGGCTGCTAATTCGTAACAACGTAACACCAAAGAACCCGACTTCGCCATCTGTCTTGCCCTAGCAGTTCCTCAATATCTGAAAACCTATGATTGTATACCTAAGGTATTTCTTTCTTAGCGCAACCTGTTTGGAGCATTCAAATATGCCAGGTGAAATTAGAGTGAATTGAATTATCCGGGGCATCTCTGTACATTCACTCAATTCTCGATCTTAAATTAGTCAATCCAGTTGGTTCCCGTCCTGTCTTCAGCATCACCAAAAACTCAAAGAGCAATTTCCAGTATGCTATAGGCAAACTACGCCGATGACACCTAGGAGCCTAGCTCAATGAAAATCACATCCATCAGAGTAAACACTTCAGTAGTTCCAGAATCTACCCAGGTCTATAAACTCAGATTTGCTAATTTTATTCCGCGATATAGATTAACGAATGCCCTATTGAGTTGCTGGGATTCTCGTTGAAGTCTCACATTTTGATCTGATATTCTCACCATGTACCTTCGAAAAAAAATCTTGCCGTTGTGTGCAGCCGCAACATCACTCATCTTCGTTACTCTCCTTCGCTACCTTATCACTCAGGACCTATCACATGGGTTCTTTTCAGACTTGTCCAAGTACCAAGGACCACGTGGTGAAGGGTTCAACCAAGGACCTCTAGGCCTGGGAGATGTAGCTAGAGGCCTATCATCCAACTTTCGCCCAGGTTCGCCGAAGCCCCCCATTTCGAATTATTCTCGGGTTATGGTTGTTCCTCACATCAAGGAAGAAGACATCAAATGGATGGCGGATGAACTTCCGGATATGAATATCTCCGTCTATTTTGCCGACGATCCATCAGCGTATCTACATCCACCAAGGAACAAGGGACATGAAGTAATGGTATACCTAACATACATCATTGACCACTATGACAGCCTGCCAGACATTGTCCTTTTCATGCACGCGCACCGTTGGACTCATCATAACAACGAATTCCTTGGACACGATGCTGTGGAGATGATTCGCAGATTGAATAATGCACATGTGATTAGAAATGGATACATGAACATGAGATGTCATTGGGGCCCAGGATGCCCGGAATGGCTCCATCCCGTCAGTAAGCAGGAACTCTTAGGAAAGCAGGAGGAAAAGGTTTTGTCGAAGTGTTGGAGCGAGTTGTTTCCCCTCGAGCCCATGCCAACTTTCTTAGCCCAACCTTGTTGTGCGCAGTTCGCACTATCAAAAGAACGGCTCTTAGCAATACCACTGGGTCGATATGTCTTTTACCGTGACTGGATACTAAGAACGCCTCTGAGTGATTACATATCTGGTAGGATCTGGGAGTACTCTTGGCAATTCGTATTCACTGGTCAAAACGTCTACTGTCCGGCGGAACATACATGCTACTGTGACGGGTTTGGCATATGTTTCGGTGGAAAAGCTCGATACAAAGATTTCCTAGAGCTTCGTTATACCAAACAGGGATTCGAGTCCGAATTAGAAGATTGGCGAGACAAGAAGAGGATCTTCGAAGAAGCGGCCCGAAGCGATAATGTCACTGGCCTTCCTGCTCCAGATCGGGGGAGGCATACTTTCCTAAACGAACAGATCGAAGCTCTGAACAAGGAAATGGCAGTAAGGAAACAAAATGCTATGGAACGAGGAGATAATCCAAAATACCGTGCAGAGGAGTGTGGTCGGCGATGGAAGAAGGGTGACGGCTTCTGAAGTCTCATAAGGAATAGTAGTCACAAATAATATCTCAATCTACATTCAGAATAAGCTTGGCTCTCGATTACATAATTTCAAGCTCAACGAAAAGAACAAAAGTAGATACTTTGTCTTCGAAAAAGATTTTGTTTCCCCCCTTCATTCAGTGCATGCAGCCTATGGCTATGGCACTATCTAGGCGCTGTGTGTACCGTTGATTGCGAAACGTGTGCCATTTGTTTGGAATTTGCCGAGAGTCTCATCAAAATGGAGTGTAGTTCTTCAGATAGTGCAGAATTCGTAGAATTTAGTAGAATCAATTACACTGCACTTCATACATAATAAACCGTCGTTATGGCTGCCATACCAGGTATACGGCCACCTTACCTAATGATTGCTTGTATCATCTTCTGGCATATGATCAGCAAGAATCAGCTAATATTAACTTTTCTTGTTTCATTATTTTGTTAATGCAGAATAGATAAATTTTTAATACATAAATAAATAAAGTAAATGACATGAACAAAATGTAATTAATTTGGTGATACGCTTATACTTTATCACATTGAGTAAGGCGACGGCGAAGTTTGGTATTTTTCCGGTTGTAAGTCAGATCTGCCCGTATTTAGTGTAATCGCAGCTTTCGTAGTACGCAGAGCGCTAACCAGAAGGGGCTTAGCCCCACACGTCTGAGGTTCTGAGGCAATTCTGAAACCGGTCGTTCAACTTTTAGACTGGTAACCACAGCTGGTTCAACCAATTGTCGGGTCACCGACGCTCTATAAGGACTATAAGATGAAAGTGTTTCGAAGGATGGCTTCCACTCTACCCATGCAAATTGGTAGTCAAACAAATGGCACTCATGGCAATTATCTGATCTCGAAGCGGCTGCACCGAAACATATGGCGGGCTGTGTAAGGACTTCCATCTATCACACCATTTTGCTTCCCTTCTTCTAACTTGTCACAGTGATACACAGACGAAACAGAATGTCATTTTGAAAACCGCGCCAGACTTTCTCTTACGTAACGAGCGTGACATCCTCAAGCGTTTCCAGACCATATCATCTCTTCGCCGCCTGATTGACGAGATTCAAGATCCTTCTTTGCTCGTCTTGGAACATCTTGATAGCGATCTGTTGATCGAATCGGCAACAAATAAACTTCAATCTTCGGAAGTAAAGCACGTTACGAAGGCTGTCTTACAAGCTCTAGCAGCTTTGCACGAGGAGGGGATCGTTCATACGGGTACGTGGAAAGCCATGGTTACAGCACATCGTCACATAACCCCTGACTTCTGATGGCAGATGTGAAACCGGATAATATACTGATCAACTATAGTGACTGTGAAAGTCGATTCAGCGATATCAAACTGGCGGATTGCGGAGATAGCACACACGTTGATTCCGTAGTCGAAGAACATATTATTGGGGCCACTATCTTTCGAAGCCCTGAAGCGATGCTTAACCTTGTCTGGGGTCCGCCCACAGATATTTGGTCTTTGGGAGCTACGGCAAGGTTCCCCCTCGCGACATTGATTGATGGGTTCTATCTACTAACTCTGTAAAGCTTATAAGTCTGATATGGGGAGACAATTGGCACATTTTTAAGCCCTGCAACATCGATTCAACAGACTCGGCATATTCTATAGAGGTATTACGACGGCAAGATGAATGTTTTGGACCTTTTCCGCTAAGCTATATAAGCCTTGTGGACGATGATAGGCTTGATACGCTCACCATTATCACTGAATCGGTAGAAAAGCGAACGCCTTTCAAGATGGCTTCTTCTCAGGAAATCGCGAAGGAGGATCGGAAGTTCATCAGCAGGCTAATGCAGCTAGACCCAAGAGACAGACCGTCCGCCAAGGCGTTACTGCAAGATTCGTGGCTCACAGAGTGCACAGCAGATTTCAATGAGTTATAACCTGCTCATGATGACACTTACCGAACTTGCCTCAGGATCTCAGACGTGTAAATGCAACTAAGCCCCTTTGAATTAGCTGTCTTGCTTACATACGTAGATTCTATTTACACGTCAGAGTGCAGAACCTCAAATTACTGCCACGGTTTAGTGGTAAAGGAAGCAATTTGACTGTGTCTATTGAGTATGTAAAAAGCATGCCCTCTGTTAAGCAGATGAGCCGGTCTAATATACAAGCAGACTAGTAAGCGAGCATGCGCTAGATGTAGACTGATCATCGAGTCGAGTTTCGAGTTGACATTTTGAATTCAAAGTCGGGTTGCCCACATTTTCAATTTGATTCAAGTCAAATTAAGCATATTTTCAATTCAATTCAACATGACTTAAGTAGAAATTGAGTTAATCTGACTTGACTCGTTAAGAACTTGAACTTGATGTCAAGAATGTTAAGAATAGAAACATAAAACAATATATTCACTTGTTCTTTGCATTATCTTTTTGCATTACTCATTGCATCATTTATATAATTGCATTAACTTTTCGCATTATTTATTACATTATTTATATACTATCTTTAAGTTATTAACAACTATTGTTGTGATTATAAACTATTTTACAAAATGTTAAACTGGTCGCGTTGAGCCGGATCATCGAGGTCGGGCCGGGTTCTCGACTCGTCAAGACTCGATTCGAGTCAGGATTTTGAAATCGAGTATTCGAGCCGAGTCAGGATTTTGGTATCGAGTATTCGAGCCGAGTCACGATGTTAATATCGAGTATTGATTCGGATTCCCAATCCCGCCCGCCAAGATATGATTTACTACTACTAATATCTATCTGATAATGCAATAGAGTAATGCAATTAATCCGGCCGCACCTTCATGACTCATGAGAATACTGACTACTACTGATAGGGATTTCCCCACGAGTATTGATCAGAACTCACGAGAATACTGACTACTATTGATAGAGGTTTCCTCATGAGTATTGATCAGAACTCACGAGAATACTGACTACTATTAATAGAGGTTTCCTCATGAGTATTGATCAGAACTCACGAGAATACTGACTACTATTGATAGAAGTTTCCCCATGAGTATTGGTCAGAACTCACGAGAATACTGACTACTATTGATACGTGTTTCCCCAGCTTAGTAATTACTACGTAGTCAAGCATAAGCTTTAATCAATTGCATTACTCTGTTGCATTACTCTGTTGCATTATCAATAGTATCGTGAATTCTGCTTGAGAAATCTCTATCAGTAGTAGTCAATATTCTCATAAATCATAAGCTTTGAAAATGTTGATCACTATTTATGAATCATGCTCAGAAAATCTTTATTAGTAGTAGTCAGTATTTTCATGAATTTTGAAGATGCTGACTCTGCTCGAGAAACTTCTATCAGTAGTAATCAATATTTCTTTTCATTGAATTCTGAATTTTCAATTGCTTAATGAGTTAAGTCAAGAACTTGAATTCTGATTCAACTCAAGATCAATATCAAGTTGAGTCATGAGATTAATATTGAGTATTCAAGTCAAGTCATAACATTGATATTAAGTACTTAAGTAAGTCAGAAAATAGATATGAAAACTCAACTTAATAATGTCATGATGAATTGACATATAGAAATTAGATCAGAGACTAGAGTCAGAGACTGAGTCGAAGATCAGATCTGAGTTAGCTCTGAGACTTTGTGACTCTGTCAAGACATTGTTTAGATCACGTCATATCTTCAACTTAATATGTCATGAATTATGTCATGTTCAACTTGACAATGCTTGACAAACTCTCTATAGTTGATTGATCTTCTTAAGTTATCAAGAGCTTCTTAATAATTAGCTCTATCATAATATATATTTATTCTGTGCCTGTTTAAAATATCACATTGTCATATCATTCTTATAGATCTCATCTATCTCTCTAGTAGATTTGATCATTACAGTTCTAATTATTTCAAACTCTTTTTAAAAGTGATGATTCAATATTCAAGCATGATAACAGCAACGTAATCATAATAGAATTGCAACGACAACGTCTCAATCTTACGAGACATCATATCAGAAAACGAACGTCGGATAACAAAATAAGAAAGTGAAGAAGCAGAAGATGAATTCTCTCTTGATATTGATGAACAACTGACTCAAGCAATGCTTCAACACAATGAACTGCAAAAGAAACAAAAGTTAGCAGTTATTCAATCAGAGATTAAGATTCTGCAAGTCGTTGAAACAATGAAGAGAAGTCATTCAACTTTCATTTAAATCTTCATCAAGAACTCAAATGATTTACACATTGTCTTCATAATGTCGACGAAGATGAAACGAAGTTTTCATGAGATCATTTTGCAAAAGCGAAGATTCTCAATGTTTTTAAAGAAGTATCATGACAAAATCATCAGAGAACATAGAGAGTGAATTCGCGACATTGAAATCTTATTTCAAAATATCTCTTGACATTTTAAAAGAGATGAGAAAAAGATTTTGTACTGCATGATTTATTTCAAAGATGAATCAAAGAAACTTTGATTTGATCACGAAGAGACTATGTCTGCAGCTCAGCAGATGTGATTCAATTTTATCAACTTTCTTTTGAACATAATTGAAAATTCGATGAATTGAGACATAAACGTGACTCAGCAATATGCAAACGCATTACAATGCTTGAATCAGATGATATGAACATTTGCAATCTATCTGAGCACTTTGAAACATCAACTTTCATTGTATAGTGATGAGCATAAGCGAGCTCATTTATTCATCAAGCTAAAATCTGAACTGCATGTGATTATTATCAATGTACAGTTAATTTCTATCACATGAGATGCGTTAATAAATCTTGTTGCTCAATTGAAAATTAATCTGCGAAAAGAACACATCTTGTCATTGAAATGATCTTAAAACAGAGACTTGTATGATCAAACTAAAATTAATAAGAAGACTCATTTAAAGCAAAAGAAGTCTCATAAATCAATTAAACTCAACTCATTATCAATGTCAAGTTCACATGCTTCATCACATTATAACAAAGATTTGTTCAATATAATGTGCTGAATGTGCAATTGAAAAGATCACTATGTAATCAATTGTAAAGATGAAAAGATTAAGAATAGATCAAAGAAATTTGATGCAAATCGAGTACTCATTGATTTGATGTCATATATGAGTCATCTCAAGATTTCAAGAAAAGACAAGTTTTCAATGAATGCTTCAAATCATTGAGAGAAAAATAAGAAGTTCTATTCATAAAGACTTTTATATATAAAGAGCATGTAATTCAGAAAGATCAGAAGACAGAAATGAAGATTTACATAAATATTAATGTCAAGATGAACATAATTAGTCAACGTTTTATCATTGAGCAGAGTATGTCATTGCTGAACGTTGATCTTTCAAGATTTATCTGAATGAATGATCAGAATGTCTATTGCTATGATGTTTATGAGATGTGTTATCGACTTATAGACAGCTGAAGCATAGAAAAGAAAGATATAAGTATCTTTTATGTTATCGACAAGAAAGAATCTTTCTTGATCTTGAGCATGTCAAGTATGCAATTCAAGCGTATTTGAATAGACATAATTGCAAGAACATGATGTTTCAACATGAATGAGCACGCATTTGAGTTGTTCTTCGCACAAGCATTTGTAAAAGCTCTACAAGATGAGTCTATCATGTATGCTCTTGTCATGATCAACGTTGTTGAAGAGTTGATCATTGAACATCAAGTGAAAGCAATAAATAATGTGATGAGTTGTATCACAAATGCGCTTGAAATGCAAACTTTACTCATTGAATTAAAAGAATACAAAAATGTATTTTTGACAAAAAGTATCAACAAATTGCTTTTGCATAAAGATCACGATCATGCAATCAAAATCACTGCAGAGTCGTTGTATGAATCGTTGTATAATTTGTCAAACACAGAGTTAGCAACTTTGAGACAATATTTAGACAATGTCTTAGCGAAAGAATGAATTAAGCACTTCATCAGCTTAACTGACGCGTTTATTTTATTCATTATTAAAAAGAATGATAGTTTTCATTTATGCATGAACTATCAAGATTTGAACAAGATCACTATCAAGAATCATCACTCACTGTCTTTAATTAGTGAAACTCTAAACAGATTTAATTAAGTCAAGCAGTTCATTAAATTAAATTTGAAGAATGCATATCATCATTTCAGAATTCAACATGAAGACGAGTGAAAAACGATGTTTTATACTCATTATAATCACTTTGAATATATGATCATGTTGTTTGATTTGATCAATGCATCTGTCATCTTTCAGACTTATATTAATAAGATCTTAACAGAGCTTATAAATGACTTTTGTGTTATTTATCTGAATGACATTCTAATCTTCTTCGTAAAGAAGACTGATCACGTAAATCATGTGAAGCAGATTCTAAAGAGACTAAGAAAGTTCAAGCTATATGTTAACTTGAAGAAGTGTGCATTCTTCATCACTAAAGTGAACTTTCTAGAATTTGTCATATTCACAGAGAGTGTTTCGATGAATCTAAGTAGAATAAACATCATCAAAACGTGATTCAGATCAAAGATGTATTGAAAAATACAAGTTTTTCTGAAATTTATCAATTTCTATCGACGTTTTATACATCACTACTTTCAGATAGCAGAGTCTTTAACAGAACTGCTGAGAGATAGTGTAAAAGATGTAAAAATGAACTCATTCATATGATTAAACAAAGCGAAATAAACATTTAATCAGCTTCACAACGTCTTTATAAGAGCATCTATATTGAGACACTTTGACTCAGAGCGACATATACACATCGAGATCAACACATTCAATTATGCAATCGTAAGTATTTTATGTCAGTCAGATGACAAAGATCAATGACATTCAATTGCATTCTGATTCAAAATGATGATAAATGTTAAAAGAAACTATGAGATGCATGATCAGAAGCTTCTAATCATAGTAGCAATGTTTAAACACTGATGATACTATGTAGAAGACAATTATCATACTGTTGAAGGTCTGACTGATCATAATAATTTGAAGAGTTTTATGAATGTTCAAGAGCTAAATGAAAGACAAGTCAGATGAATCATGAGATTGTTGATCTGCAACTTTGAAATAGCACATAGATCAGAAAAGACAAACTTGATCAATGCGTTGTCAAGACAATCTGATTATAAAAATGAGAACATTTTTGCAAATCATTTGTTGCTCACTCTGCAGTGAAAGCTGACTAGAATAGAAAGTTTAAATAGCTCTATATTCATAACAATCAGAGAACTATACTGTATACGAGTGATTAACAAAGTCAAGAAGATGTTTATTCACAGTATAAGTATGAACAGATATTCAGCAGAACATGTCGAGAGAAGACTGCAAGATGAAATTCACTGATAAACATGAATGATTAACGATGTCAAGAAGATGTTCATTCACAGTGTCAATGAACAAAGATATTCAGTGAAACATGTCAAAAGCAAATCGCAAGATGAAATCTACTATATATAAGTGATTAACGAAGTCGAGAAGATATCTGTTCACAATGTCAGTGAAAACATGAGTATGTGTTCAGCAATGCATGTCAAAAGTATGCTGTTGAGAGTCATGATTCTAACAGTGTGAGAAATGCATTTAGATGAAGTACATTTCTCAAGAAATAGAATCTTTCAACTTGAATCAACAACTTCAAGAAGCATAAACGTCGAAATGTTGATTTATAAAGATCGCAATGTAGTTGAGAAACAACTTAATTCTGTTGCTAAAACTGTTGATTGCAAACAACTCATTTCACATGCAATTGTCAGAGTATTGACAATTCATGAAATAATATACAACTTTAGTAGTAAATTTATAGTTGAGCTCATCAAGATCTTACAGCAAGAAGATGAATTTGCTGTAAAGTTAAAAGCAAACGAGATGATGAGTATACAAAAGAATGACATCAAAGCTTGAACATTGAATAGTCAAGAAATGATAGAATATAATAAATCATTGTATGTTTCAAAAGATCTTTCTGTCAAAGAAGAGTTATTGAAATGTCATCATGATGATTCATTAGTGAGACATTTTGATGCTGACAAGATCAGCGAGTTATTAAATTGCAAATATTACTGAAAAAGTATGATCAAGAATGTCAAAGAGTATATAAATACTTGTAACATTTGTCAAAGAGTAAAGATGAAATGTCATTTATCATATAATGAGTTGAAATTATTATTTCGATTCACAAATTTCTGAAAAAAAATCACTATGAATTTCATAACAAATCTGTCATCTAGTAAATGAAAAGAAGTCATGTATGACTTGATTCTTGTGATAGTTGATCATTACATGAAGATGATGCATTATCTGTTTATGAAGAAAACTTTGACTATTGTAGAGTTAACAGAGTTGTTCTTCAAGAAGATTGCTTTAAGATATGAAGTTTCAAATAATATAATCATTAATAAAGATAATCTATTTATTAGTGCGTTCTGATCAAAGATCTGTTTTCACACGAAGATGAAACGATGACTAAGTATCATCTTTCATTCGCAAACAGATGATCAGACAAAACGACAGAATCAAACGCTGAAACATTATTTACGAGTATATTGTTCAAAAAAGCAAAACGACTGAGCTACACTTTTACTCGTAGTCGAGTTCATGTATCATCAGACAAAGCACTCTTCATTGAGCTGTAGTCTCTTTAAAGTCATGTATGATTACAAGTCAATCTTTGACATATGCATTAAGAATGATGCTATGAAAGAAAAAGTATCAGCAGCAAAAGAACATGTTGAAATGCTGCAAGACGTGCAAAACATGTTGATGCAATAATGATAAAACGCGATTAATGTTCAGACAAAGTACTATAATTGAAAACATAAGTTTAAGTTCTTTAATGTTAATGATTTGATCATGCTATCAGCAAAAAATCTGAAGCAGAAGAAGTTGAACAAGAAGTTATCAAGTAAAATGTTAAAGTTCTTTTGTATACAAGAATCTATAAATAAGCAAATGTATTATCTTGATCTTTTAATCATTTATAAAATTCATTTTGTCTTTCATGTATTTCTCTTAAAGTTGTATAATCATGAACTAAATGATGACTTTATATTCAAGTATCTCGCTCTTAAGTCTATTGATGATGAGCAAGAATGAAAAGTAGAAAAGATTCTACAAAAGTGAAAAAGAAAGAGAATCTTATATTATAAAATATAATGAAAAGAATATTTCATGAAATATAATCAATGAATATTGAGCGAAAATATGAAAGAAGTCTTAAAGCTTAAAGAAGCTTTCAAAATGAGACTGAAACATGAGCGAAAAGTATAGTCACTCACTTTCAAGCATAAACTCATGATTAGAAAGAAAGAAAATTATTGTATTATGATAATTTTCGCTTTTTAATAAGATGATCATGTAGAAATATTAACACTCAAACAAAAGAAAAAACATAGACAGAAGAAAAAGTGCAAAGATGCAAAATGCGCTCGACATGAAAGTGCAATCTCAGCATAATCACATCAACTTCATCAATTATTTTTTGCAAAAGATGCAATCATAGTTTTCTTCTTCTCACTCATTTCAAGATTTACATTGAGATGTGAGATGAGTGAATTAAGAGTGAGCAGATTCATTTATAAATATATCATGTCAGTTATAAAACTGTGATCAAACAATATTGAAATGCAATAGAATATACAGAATAATGAAATGCATTAAGCGCATCGTAAGCAATGTCATTAGCTGTCATTACTTCTTTCAGTTGCAGCTTCTGTACATTAAATGACTCAAATTTACATATGTTGTTTAAATGATCTTTCACACACGTTGTGATCATGAACTTCTTTCTCAGTTTTATCTGATTGATCGTAAAAATTGCAATAGTGATTACATCATCATTTTCTGATGCAGTCTTGAATACTATTTCAAGTCAAAAAGACTCATTTAATGTTCAAATACATACATTTGAAATCTAAAAATTCAAACATAAGTGTTTAGTGAATGCATTAAATAAGTTTACTCATCACAATGCAGTCAACATCTTTCTTTGCACATTAGACACAGCGTCAATACATCACTTTTTCATGAAACTCAATATCACAGCTTTGCGTTGTCTTTTCATCATGAAATTTACATGCACATTTTATGCACATTATTCTGTTTAATATCTCAGTGTTGAGATCATGTCTAGAAACTAATCAAAGTGCATACGTGACTAGAATGTTTAATTTATAGAGATAGTTATAACTAAGACTTTAAGAATACAGAAGAAAGAAGATACAAAAAGCAAGAAGAACACGCTCTATATAGTAGTTATCTAGATCGACGCTAGTCTCAAAGAGAACGTGTTGAAACGCAAGAAAGATGTTGATTTGAAAGATGTTTGTGACACAAAGAAATGTGTTTGTCATAGACATCTGTTAACTACTCGTAACACAAAGAAGTGTGTTTGTCTAGAAGATAATAGAAGCTGATTAGAAGATGCTAGAAAAGAAAAAAGATGCTGAGTCATATCTGAGTCAAATCTGAGTCAGATCTAGATCAGATCTCGACTAGATCTTTACTAGTTCTAATCAATTCTGACGCATTCGTAACATTTATCTCTCTTTTTGAAAATTCATGTTCGCATGAATAGAACAAATGAAACGCAAAAATTTTCACTGTTTTTCAATTTAGTATGACTTGTCTGAATAGAGCTTATGAAATTCGACTAGAACTTCTTTCGAGCTCTTGAATTCTTCTTTATCGACATAGTATCATTCGTCGTCTCGATCTAGTTTCGTTCATTTGATCTTGTATTGTATTCAATCTTGATATCATCTAGAGTTCAGAATGTCATTTATCTTTCAATGCTCATCATCTTCGATAGTGAGAAATTTAGATGATTCTAAATGCTGTTCTGATAAGAGATCATCAAAATAAGAACGTAATAGCTTCGAATTGAACATTGAATGCAGCTGCTTCATGCTTATTGATAGACGAAGATGATAGAAGATTTCAACTTTGATGATGATTTGATAAAGTTTTAGCTGTTTGTCTTTCAAATTCTTACATGATTTAGTTGTCTTTATGTTTCTAGAGAATAATCAAACTCAGTTGTCTACTTCATAAATGACATCTTGTTTATGTTTATTGATCTGAGCTTCGATGATCTGCTTCGTCTTTTTCAATTGCTGACAATCGAAGATAAGAAGTTTTTTCATTCGAATGACAATATCATCTGCTTTTCTAGCTTTAAAACGTTCACGAGTAGTTTCGTAGTTAGTCGTATCTGAATTGAAACTCATTCGTGAGTGAAAATTCTTATTGAAGTAGAACGAAGTCATTGAGATGATCAAGAAGATATTGAAATTCTCGCTGAATTTCATCATGAGAAGTCATTTCGCTCAATCATTCTGCATGTAATTACAGTAGATTCTAAGTTCGCGTTCGACGTCTTGATTGACTCACTCTGATTGATCATTGATCTCAGAATGATAGACTGTTGATAAACTAGTCGTGATTCTTAGTTGCTTGCAAAGACTTTGTCACATTGTTGATATGAACTGAGAATCTCTGTTTGAAACAATGAAACTGAGTAGATCATGAAGTCGATAAACGTTTCATAGCATGATTCAAACCGTTTCTTCGACTGAGATGTCAGCGTCTTCTCAATGACAAAGAACATAGTGATGTTTCTTGATGAGTCAACATATGATTGTGCAAATGACGTTATAATCTTCTGATAGAAATAGCTCAGTGATGAAGTTCATAGCTATATTCTTTCAGCATTTCTGTGAAATCGAAAAAGAATGAAGAAGTTCATTGATGCTATTTCTAGATGTCTTGCTTCGTTGACAGACATAATAGTTTCGAATGTAACGTCTAATTGTTGCTCGATGATCTGATCAATAGTAGAAACGTTGAACTAGATTGATAGTTCTTCGATTGTCAGAGTGAGAGATGAAAGACTGATCATGAATTTTCTTTAGCAATTTCGTATGCATATTCTCAGAAACTCACAGTAGATCTTTTCTGAACAGAACGTCGTCAACAATCTCGCAGTGCTTCAATTCAGTGCTATGTAGCTTGAGCTTGTTTTCGCTTATAGCTTGTCTATACTTATTGCAAAGCTCATTCGTTCTGTTGACATTTTTTACTCGCTGATAGAGATCAACTTCAGATTCAATAGCTAGAATATTTACTTTATTGAATATCAGAATGATCTGATAACAGTCTTTAGTACGCTGAGTTGATTCAGAGATGTCAATCAGAAACATTCTGATTAAAGCATCAACTTTAGTGTTCATTTTGTCTGATCGAAAAATGATCTGAAAGTTAAACTTGAATAGAATGTCTAGATAATTGACTTGACGTCGAGTTAACTGTTTGTTTTTCATGAAAGTTTTCAAAGTCTGATGATTGATGAACATCTGAATAAGCAACTCGATGCATTCAAGCTCGAGTCTTCAGTGTTTGAAACATCGAATAATGATCAGCAGTTTCTTGTCATAGATGTGATAATTGCATTCAGCGAGAATCATGCTCTTGCTGTAGAAAGCTATCGAGTGAAGAACTCTCTCATCATCGTACTGTGATAGAATTTCATCTTTAACGTAGTCAGATGCATTGATTTCTAGAATAGTCTGTCGTTTTGAATCGAAATGTCGTAGAACTGAGATTGAGCTGACTTGTTTCTTTAGATCATCAAAAGCTTGAACACAAACTTTGTTTCAAACAAAAGACGTGTCTTTTCTAGTCAGCTGAGTAAATGATTTGACTAGCTTCAAGAAGTTCTTAATGAAACGACGATAGAAGTTAACAAATTTCACGAAGCTTTGAACTTCTTTTAGATTGATTGACGTAGTTCAGTTGACTATGACTTTCATCTTGACAGAATTCATACGAAGATTCTGTTCAAATACTATGACTTCTAAGAAGATGATCTCTTCTACATTGAATTCGCACTTTCGAATATTCATCTGTAGACTCACTTCTCGTAAGCGATTCAATATTATTTTGACATATTGTCTATATTCTCGTTGAGTTTTGCTGTAGATCAGAATGTCGTCTAGATAGACTTGACAAAAGTCATTTAAAAAGTCTCATAAAACATCATTCATATACTGCTGAAACGAGATCGAATCATTGATAAGTTCAAAGAATAGCATCTTCGATTTGTATGCTTCTAAAGCGATAATAAACATAGTATAGTTCTCACTATCAGAGTGCATTCGTAATTTATTGAACGTTGAAATGATATTCAATCGAATTAGATGCTTGCAATCAACTATTTTGTCGATCATCTCATCTATCAGAGATAAAGAATAGCGATTTCTTTTGATAATAGCATTGAGCTTTCAATAGTCAACGCAGAATCGTAGATCTTCATTTGCTTTTAGAGCAAACAGAACGAGAGAGAAATACGAAGCTTTGCTAAAGATTATAAATTCTTTGAAAAGATTCTCGTTCAGATATTTCTGTACTTTCTGAAGCTTGTAGAGAGACATTCAATATGCTCGACAGTGAGATGATGTTACGTCACTAGTAAGTTCTATCTTATGATCATATGAATGATAAGACGATAGCTTGTCTGCTTGAGCTCAATCAAAGACATTTAGAAAATCTTGATACTTCGATGATAGCTTGACTTTAATATCTTCTAGATTCTGAGTCGTTTCATCGACTGAGAAGACGTTTATGACATCTAGTTCGCATTGAATATTGTAGATGATTTTCCTATCGATGTCTTCGATGAACATAGCAAAAATCTCGATCTGATTCTTCTTTTTTCGTTTTACTAGTGCTTGAAAAGAGACGACGTCTATGTTTTGAATCAAAAATGACTCTTTCTGAATGATTGAAACTGAGCGCTTGAGAATCTTTGAAGCATTGCTATAAGTCACTGAAGAAGTGAGAGTTAATTGTGATCAACTTGAATACTTCGTATTTGACGAAATCGAAAAAATCGAAATCGAAATATCTAATTGGTCAGAAAATACGATAGTATCATGTCTCATGTTCAATAATATTTCATTTTTGTTCATTTAGAGTTTGCTCAATATAGCTTCATGATGCTCGATATCAGCTATCAGCATTGACACAGTCAATTTCTTATGACTTTCAATCGTGAGATTGAGTAGAATCTTATGAGTAATAGTCTTTCTAGCTAGCTTCTCATCATATTCTCGTATTAACTTCTCTTTTGCTAACAATATAGATTGTATTTCAAGTTTCTGACATACTTTATTGACTAGCTTGTCATGTATCAGCGTGTAGACGACGAAATCACTGTCTATTAAAGAGCGAAGACTGAAAGAATTGCTCTGAAAGATAAGAGAAGCATTGATCAGAAATGACTTTTCAAAATAGTTTTCTTTCGATAGAACTTCAATTTGACTGCACAAAGATATAATTTCTACCTCTTTAATGACTTTGAAAGAAATAACTAGTTTTTTGAATCAGAATCTGACTCGAAGTTCAATGTAAATCAATCAAACTCGTCATCTTCTAATGCATTGATTCTCGAAGTTCGATCAGAGCACTCTCTAGAAGAATGATCTGACTTATGATAAATGAAACAGCTTTCAGTTTGTATATCTGTCTCTTTGACGTTAGTTAAAGTTGCGTCGCGCGATTTTGACGAGTCAACTGATACGATAACTTCGATCTTTCTATAGAGATTCAATGAATCTTATTTCTCAGCAAAGATGACTTGCTTTCTGATCTTGATCATGAATTTCTTTTCTTTGATGTTATTCATGACTCGATGCTCATTGTTCAAACGAATCAGATAGCTACGAATTTCGTTCAGAGATTCTGACTGAATCAATTGACTACTTTAAGCTGCATGAAGACGATAGACTATCTTGTCTTGTAAATCGACGATCAATTGCTTTTCGTGATACTTTAGATAGAAGAACAGACGTTGAAACATCAAATAAAAATCGCTGAATTTGCTCTTTTCTTGAGAGAGATTAGCATACTCTCTTTGAAAGTTTGTCTCTTTGTCAGAATCATCATATAGCTGAGCAAGTTCATCTAGTAGATCATTGATCGTTGAATAAGAGTTCAATGAACCTCGTTGACGTCTGACTAGAATGACTTTGACTGTGTCTTCGCTGATTCAAGAATGAATGTAGACTAGTATAGCTTTGTCATTGTTGAAATGATTGACGTTGATTTCTAGCTTGTCGCGAATCTTTTCTTGTCAATCATCTCAGATAAATTCTTTTTCATCAGTAAACAGAGATGAATTCAAAAGCTTCTGAGATCGCTTGCTGAATGTGAAAAGAATAGAGATCAATGAAGTGACATCTCTAGTCACTCGCAAATGATGTTGTGCTTCAGTCAATTTGTTCTGAAGTGTTTGATTCAATTGATTCGATCATTTCTTTGCTCGATCAATTTTCTTAAAGCGAGTCTTTCATATTTGTTCGCTTGATATCTTGTTAAATAGCTCACAAGCTTTCACATCAAGACCTCGTTGAGTTCAAAGACTGTTTAAATCTTCTAGAAACATTTCTGAGTCTTGTTTGATTCAGTGTTGTAGCTGCTTTACATTTTTTATATCTCAGAGAATAGAAGCTTTCAGAAGTTCATCGAGAGTCTGAGAGTGAGACACAAAGTGACGACGTTTTCGTACGAAGTCGATTCTAAGATATTTCAATATGCGAGATGATAGCTCAGAATAGATGACTGAATCTGTAGTGACAGAAGAATAAAGACTTTGATAACTCTCAGAGAGATTTTTCACAGATGATCGAGTCATAGCGAAGAATTAACGATCAAGCGAAGAACAATGCTCGACGATATGTAGTGAGATCGTAGTTCAAGTTGTTTAGTCTTCAAAGAAGAGTGTTGCTGATTTAAGAAGAGTTTTTTGATGATTCTCAAGCAATCAAGATCTTAATCTCTTGATTCTATTAATCGATTTGAATGAGCGTGTACTGAATGAGCTGTAGATTTTCTAGCAATGCAAGATCTTAATTTCTTGATTCTATTGATTTCTTGATGTTGTTCTGTCTTTCGATGTCATTGATCATCAGATACACAAATTTCTTTATACTCATCTCGTTGTCAGTCAAGTGAATTTGAATGAGTAATGAGATCAGTATCATGTGATTAACAAATTCTTAAAGTAATGTTGAAATCATGTCTAGAAACTAATCAGAGTGCGTGCGTGACTAGAATGTTTGATCTATAAAGATAGCTATAACTAAGACTTTAAGAATACAGAAGAAAGAAGATACAAAAAGCAAGAAAAACACACTTTATATAGTAGTTATTCAGATTGACGCTAGTCTCAAAGAGAACGTGTTGAAACACAAGAAAGATGTTGATTCAAAAGATGTTTGTAACATAAAGAAATGTGTTTGTCATAGACATCTGTTAATTACTTGTAACACAAAGAAGTGTGTTTGTCTAGAAGACAATAGAAGCTGATTAGAAGATGCTAGAGAAGAGAAAAGATGCTGAGTCATATCTGAGTCAAACCTGAGTCAGATCTAAATCAAATCTCGACTAGATTTTGACTAGCTCTAATCAATTCTGATGCATTCGTAACACTCAGAAGCATCAGCACTTCTTTCGCTAATTCTCACGACTGAGAGCTGAAAAGAATCAGTAATGATCTTTAAACGTTGAGTATGTGATTTATCATTCTTCTATTACTAGAAGTTCAAAATGAGTCAAGCAAAAGCTCTGATGCTGAGAGAGCATTAGAACTCATTTTGTTGCTCATTTCTTCATCAAAGACATTCAGATCATCATCAGAATCAACAGATGTAGTAAATTTTGAAACAGAAGATGATATCACATGATTGCAAGAACATTGAAAAGTAAACTTCTTTGCAACGATCTATGATTGTTAGATTGCAGTCTCGATCAAAGAAATTCAGAATAAGCATCACATATCTTGCTTACATCATCAGCGTTGTCATCAGCTTTGTCACCAACTTTGTCATCAACTTTGTTGATCTTTCACAACTTTGAAATCATTGTAAATTGAGCGTGCATCATTTCAATACTTGAAACAAAGTTTTTTCAAGTAAATACTAATGTAATTATCTGTATAAACAATTCTTTATCAAGTTGTGAAAAAGAACTCTGATACAGAACGAAGATGAGATGAAAAGAAGATGAAAATTAAGAAAAACTGAAAGAATGATAAACAAAACAATGATCATTATTCACTCTTGTTTATATTCTATCATCTCAACAACACAATTTAATTGAAAGATAAACAATGTTTATGCATCATTCACACATGATTGATGCTGTCATTTAAGTCAACTACATATCACATATAATGTCATTTACACGTATTATAATCGAAGATGAATCATCGTTTGATTGAAAGTTTTTCTTTTTCTTGTTTTCTTACAAAGATTTGAAGATTTTTATCGAGAGCTTCTAGAGCAAAATCATGAATACACGTCATCATTTATCAAGATAAATCAAGATATTAATTATTGAGATCAAGAATGAACTCACTTAAAAAAGAAAACAATTGTCATGATGAATTGACATATAAAAATTAGATCAGAGACTAGAATCAGAGACTGAGTTGAAGATCAGATCTGAGTTAACTCTGAAACTTTGTGACTTTGTCAAGATATTATTTAGATCACGTCATATTTTTGACTTAATATATCATAAATTATGTCGTGTTCAACTTGACAATGCTTAATAAACTCTTTATAGTCGATTGATTTTCTTGAGTTATCAAGAACTTCTTAATAATTAGCTCTATCATAATATATACTCATTCTGTGTCTGTCTAGAATATCACATTGTCATATCACTTTTATAGATTTCGTCTATTTCTCTATTAGATATGATCATCACAGTTTAATAATCAGTTTACAATAATGATTTTAAATTTTTATTGTTGAAAATATTTAAAATAAAATTTAAAAAAAAGATAGTTAATTCACTTTAAAACTGATAATGAGGTTTATTTATATATGATGCTGACTATGAATATTTTGATTCTATTTTGTGTTTGAATAGAAGTCAGAAGAATCAAAAGATCTCAATTCAATGCAGTTCAAATGATGTTAAAACATTGCGTGATCAGAAAAGTCATCATACAAAGTTTTCATTCATACGACAACATCTTCTTTAACAGTCACAATCAATCTACAAAGAAGATTAATGACATATCAATGTCAGTAAGAAATGAAAAGATATTACTAGTGAAAAAGACAATTCAGATGAAGAGTCTGCAAATTGTGATTACAAGTAATTGAAGAATTTGCAACTTATCAACTGCGTTGATATCAAAACGTCTTTATCACATCAACAGTATCATCAAGTAATTGATGAAAAGATATCAGATAAAATAGTTGTTTCAAATGATGAGTCTGAAAGTTGTAATTACAATGCTTGAAGAAGTAGTGACTTGTTGATCATGCTGATATACTGAGAAGACTTGAACTCATCTTCTTTACTTGATGTCAAGTCATGTATCTGTTTACGTGAAAAATCAAAAGCTCATAAGAATGATCAGAATACATTCTTTATTATTGATCAAAGTTATGCATTAAATGATTGTGATTGCACATCTATATTAACAATCTATTTAACATTTATGTGACATAAGTTAAATCAAAAGCAAAATAAAGTTATTTAATACAATTGCACTTTATCTTTTCATTATACATATTTCTCTTTCATCACATATTTCTCTGTTCAATAAATGATAATCATTAAGCAAGAGAACACAGTTTTTGACATTATAATTACAAGCATCATGAATGCAAAGAAAATATCTTTCATCTTCAAATCAAGAATTGAATTGAAACATTGTTTGTATAGAATATCATCAATGAAGAGCAGAGCAAAGATGATGTGTCATAATCAAACAGCATAAACACTTTCATCAAGAGTTTACTTGAGCATCATGCGTTGAATAGAAGCTATAAATTCATTACTAATAACATAGTGTCAATTTTATTGTTTCAACAACGTAAAGTCATCATGTAATTAATGAACGATTTTCTTTCTTAAAGAGTTTTGTTCATTTAATACATATAACATAGTTTTTCTCATGAATTGAGTCTAAATCAATGTCACAAAAGTGTATGAATTCAAATCAAATTAAATCAAATTCAATAACTTTTCTTCTTTGTCACATTAATGTCAAATTAATGCTTTAAACATTATTTCTGATCTTACTACTGTTGAATACATCTGTTTCATCTTTGCAAAGATTGCATCTCATGTAAAAACTTTAAAACAACTAAGTGTTAGCATTCTTATGACGTGATCTGCTTCTATCTGTTGAAGATGTAAATATTATTATAATTTCATGTTTAGTTGAACTTTCAAAACTTATACATCTGACTTTAACTTAATCATTGAGTTTTCTATGCATAGACTGATTATCATGTTAAATTTCTTTAATTTTCAAGTGAAGTGTGTAAATTCATATTTTTCTGACGTGAATATAACATCATGAGTTCAAACTCACTTTGCATAAACATTATGTATTTTACTCAGTATTTTACAAATTAATTCTATGAATCTGTTATAAATCAAAATGTTGATGTCATTTACAAAGTCAAGCATCTTGATTTTGATCTTTAATGCTTCATATTTTTCAATTAAACTTACATTGAAAAATAATAATAATAATAATAATAATAAATTCATACATTCTTGTGACATTGATTGAATTGACTCATGAGAAACTTTATGCTATTTGTATCAAGTGAACAAAACTCTCTGAGATAGAAAATCACTCGCAGTCTATATGACTGCTTCACGCAGTTGAAACAGTGAGTTTTGAGACTATGTATCAAATTTGTTCACGTTGATTGCATGTTAAAGAATGAGTGTTCTAGTCACTTTAAATTGCTTTAAGAGCTTTGTTTTTATCATCATCTTCGCTACTGCTCTGAGACTCTTCATGATGATGATGATTATTCAATAGTTCAAGAAGTCAGCATCTTGTAACATTCTTAATCGCAGAAACAATCAGTTTAAGCAATGCATGAATACATGCTTTGTCATTTGATGACTTCATTCGCAGTCACATTGCAAGCTATTTATGTTCGAAACATTTCTAAAGTGCAGATAAGCATTCAAATCTATGCGTTCAATTTTGATATGCATTGCAAGAATGCTTTCTGCTTTCTGAAGATCATCACGCATCTTTATCATCTTATTGCTCAGATGCAATCTTTGTGCTGAGATTACATTGATGTTTGCAACGCGTTCTCTGTACTTTTCTCATCATTGATTTCATTAATCTTTGTGATACTGCGTTATTGCAATGCTATCGCTTGTTGAAATCATTGTGAAAAAGAGAATGCATCATTTGCATCTTGACTGTATCTTCACATCTTCTTGAATGAAAACATTCAGAAGTATTATTTTCTTGATGATGAGTAAGCAAGAAATGACGTGATTAACTCTGATCAAACGAGCGCATATTAATTCACATGCTTGTTTAATTTCTTGCGTTCAATCATTAACTCAACTATGTAGCGTGATCTTGTTCTGTAGCATGTTCAGATGAACATGTAGCGAACTTATGTATGTTTCTGTCTTTAAAGTTTCAATGTTTACTCTTTTGAACACTTCTGCTACGTGACACAGAATCTGATTCTGAAGTGTTTTTAATCTGCATTTTTTGCTCAACAGTTCATCTTTCTTGTCACGCTGATGTCAGATTGACACTTCAAATGCGATTTCTGATCTCACTACTGCTGAGTATACTTGTCTCGCTTTTGTGAAGATAGCTTCTCATGTGAAGACTTCAAGATGACTAAGTGTCAACATTTTTGTGATGTGATTCATCTTTATTTGTTGAAGATGCGCGCTTCATTGCAGTTTCATGTTCAGTTGCATCTCTAGAACTCATATATTTGATTTTGATTTAATAACTGAGTTTTTTATTTATATGCTAATCATCATGTTGAATCTCTTCGATTTTCTAGTGAAATGCGTGAGTTCATACTTTTCTGATGCAAACGTTGCGTCATAAATGCAAGCTCATTTCGCGCAAACATCATGTGCTTTGCTCAATGTTTTGCAAATTTCTTCAGTGAATCTGTCATAAACTAGAATGTTAATATCATTTATGAAGTCAAGCACTTCAATTTTAATTTTCAAGCTCATTTAGTCTGCTTAACTAAATAATCAAACAGCGAACGAAAGCTCACGTTGAAGTGATCAACTTTCACAATACACAGATCACTTCTCTAGTCTGATTAACTAGATGATCAAATAACAAACGAGAGTTCACGTTGAAGTGATCAGCTTTCACAATACACAGATTGCTCATCTAGTCTGACTAACTAGATGGTCAAACAGCAAACGAGAGCTCACGTCGACTTACGTCAAAGTGATCAGCTTTCACAATACATTGATCGATCATCTAGTCTCTTCATCTAGACGAGTAAACAGCAAATTCGAAAGCTCACGTTGAAGTGATCAGCTTTTATAATACATTGATTAATCGTCTAGTCTTTTCATTTAGACGGTCAAACAGCAAACTCGAAAGCTCATGTTGAAGTGATCAGCTTTCATACACAGATCAAAGCTCATCTAGCTTGCTCGACTAGATGATCAAACAGTGAATGAAAGCTCATGTTGAAGTGATTAGCTTTTATACATAGATCAAAGCTCATTTAGCTTACTCAACTAGATAATCAAACAGCGAACGAAAGTTCACATTGAAGTGATCAGCTTTCACAATTTCGATTTATCAACATGATCACTTGATTATATAAACAGATCACATGCTTGTATGCGCACACAAACGATCTGACTGAGCAATGAGAAGATATACTGCAACGACTAAAGCTAGAATACATGTAATTTAGCTTACACACAACGCTTCAGTGCAACTATTTAGGTAGATAGCATCGTGTTTCATAGTCATAGACTGCATAAGCACGTAAAACTTGAAGAAATAAAATTTTTTTTTTTTTAATTTTCAATGCTTCGCATTTTTTGATTAAACTTGCGTTAAAGAATAGAAAGAGAATCAATAAAATGAGAAATCTCTGCAATATGTCTGCATTTATCTCACGTATGTCACTCATTTGTTCATTGAATATTAGTGATGTCTTTCAATTCTTTAGAAAGCTGCGTGTTCATTTAATTATGTAGCTTGATGTTCTTTTCATTTTCAACGTATGCAGAAGTCTGACGTGTGAGACTTAATTGAACGCTTTGACAATGTTTAAGCTTAGCATGAAGATCACATATTTGATTTCACAGTTTCATACTATGTGAACTTGATTTATTAGTAGATTTAACGTCGAGATCATGAATCACTTACATCTCACTCTCATTTGAGCATTTGATAGCATATGATGAGTCTCAACTATGTCACTCAGTCTTTTGATCATGATTGACTTCAGCACTTTGCTCATGATATTGAGTAAAGCAATGAGTCGATACATCTTTGAATCAATATAATCGCTTTTCTTTGATTTGCATAGTACTATTGTCTGAGTCTTTTTAAACTGCTTTAAATGATACTTGTGTATTATGCATGCGTTGAATAAACTCGTCAGTACTGAAATCAGTTCTGCAAAACTTGCTTGAAGCACTCTGTTTGAAATATCTGAAGTGCTCAACGCTTTGTCTGCTTTTACTCGTTTGATTGTCTGCTTTACTTCATCTTCTGTGATGCGTGAATTGAATGAGACTGTCAGAGATATGAATGATTTTGTGATGTCGCTGACATTCGCTTGAGAAGATGAGAAAAAGAACTTTCTTCGTCGTATCTCGATTTTTTTCTTGAACATCATTGTCATATGATTAATGTTGCTTCACTTCAGTGATGAAAACTGAGAAAGCTTTTTAGATAGCTGACTTTTGATTCTAGTTCATTTTGCAAAGCGTCATATTGATTTGAATGCTTTACTTAACTCATGCATTTGTGATCTGAAGTGTGCGCATTTCATTTGTTGAATGATCTTGTTTTTATGATCATTGTGCTTCAGATATTTATTTCACGCTTCTAATGTATCTTACATTTTTCATATGATTTGCAGTCGTCTTGATTTCATTACTACTTCGAAGCAGCTTTAATTTCAAAAGTCTTTTATTCAATTTGATGACTTTGTCAAAAGAATAGATTTTTCGATGATCTTCTGTAGCACTCTGATAATCTTGCACACTCTGTCATTCATCATAGTCTTGTCATCTAGAGAGTGTTTCAAAGATAGATGTATTTGCAGATAAGCACTCAATGCTTCTGTATTTATTTTCTTTCAAAGTCATTGAATCGAGAGTTGCACTGAGATTGTTTGTAAACATAGCTTTGTGATGATCAAAAGATGATTCAATTTTTGATGCAGATCAATTCGTATCTTGCACTTGCATGTCATGAACTGTATTTTCTCGTTGCTAAAGACTAAATCAATCATCATAAATTAATTGTGAACTTCGCGAATAATAGTGTCTGATTTCAGCAATAATTTCAGTCTTGCGTTTGTAATGACGTTTAGTAGAATATTAGTCATCATATGATGAGTGAAGCATCTTCATCTTTCTCAATGAGAATGATGTAGATTAAAATCTTCTATGATCAGTTGTTTGCAATCATTCTTGAGTAGTTCATTCAAATGAGAAATAATTGAAGATGTTTTTGTGAATGTAGTAAACAATGAGCATGAGTTGTAAACGTTTAGAAGTTTTAGCATCTGCGTTTCATCGTCTGCGTTATGAGTTAATATTCTGATTAAGCAAATGTCTGACTCAACTGTTTCTACTATTCATTGATCAAATCTTAAACTTTATTAATGTATATGCATGTTCTTGATTGAGATGACGAGTTTTTCACTAGATGAAAGAAGTTGTGTGCTGAACTAAATGACTGTGAATCATTGTTGTTGTGATTTTACTTCTGTATAGTTACTATGTCAAATTCGTGAACTTTTTTGTCAATTAAAAATGATTCTTGAATACTTAATGACTTTCTGATGTTATACTGTAGAATTTGTAGAAAAGATTGTTTTATCATAAAGTTATTTGTAGCTGTTGTTGACTCTGCAATGAGAAGACTCTTTGTATGCTTTCAATCATCGAGTTTCTGAATCTGCTCAGATGTCATCTCGTCTGAGTTACTACTTATGCAAGAGAAAAGATCAACTCATTTCTTCTTGACTTCTACTATCTGTTAAGCTGATTCATCAGCAATTCAATTACGTGTTTTCAACATGATTGTTACTGAGTTCAAGAGATTCGTTGAATCGAAAGAGTTATTGAATCTGAAGAGTTCATTGAATCTAAAGAGTTCAGAAACAGCGAGAAGAATGTGTGATTGTATTTAGACATTTCAGAATATTTAAATGATCTGTTTCTATAGATTTCGAACGTTTGTTTGATCTGCTGTTGTCACTTGAGACAAATGCATCTTCAGAGTTCATGATTTTCATTGCAGTTAATGCAACGTCTTTTATTCAAAGACATCACGCACTTCTTGATGTGATGCTTGTCTGCGCACTTTTTGCAACGTTGATTCTTTCTGCAGAACTTAGTCATGTGATCAAATTCATGACATTTGAAGCATTGTGTGACGCGACAATTCTTTTCAAATAGCTTACATGCACATTCTTGATATGAGTTCAGCATGCTCATGTTCATTAGTTGATTCATCATTGCTTCGATCGCAATTTCTACAATGAGCGATGAATGAATCTTTTCACTATTTGCTATCTTCTTGAGTCAGACTATTCTTAAAACTTTCAGATCTTCATGAAGTCTTGCATTATCTTTTATCAATCTTTCAATGATCTTTTTCTAATTATTCATGTCTATTGTAATGCATACTTCATGTGTCAGCATTGCGAAGATTCAACATGCTACACATGTCGAACGCATGATTTCTTTTGTTCATGTTTGAGTTTTTTTCAGATTTGCTCAAGCATCTGAGCTAACTGCGTGAAGAGAAATGTCATCGCTACTCAGCTTGCAAAGTGACACGATTAGATTTCTTTGATCTGTCGACACGTTTGCGATTTTCTGTAGAATCTATTCAATCGACTTCTTCTGTATCTCTTTTATTTCTCTTCTGTTCATTATCTTAATCATGACTTCTCATTTCTTGCGAAGCGATGACAGATCATCTCTGAATCATTGCTTCTTCGTCACTATTTCTTCTCTTGTCATGTTCGCTTATGACGTAATTTTCTTTGAAAGACGCGTGCTTCTCTGTATATGCAACTGCTTGTTGAGCAGTTGAATTGATATCTTCAGTTTCTGTACATCTTTCGTGATGAACGCGTTCTGATTCGCATGATGTTTTTCTTCTGAGTCGAGTTGAAAACGTTGAATCAGCTTCAATGCTATCTCTTTTCATGAATGATCTTTGCTCTTCTCTTTCTTTAACGTTGATATCTTTATTAGTAAATCAATAATGTTAGCAACATTCTCTTCATCATTGCATGAGTGTTTCAACTTTGCATCTCTGTTTTCTTGTGATGAATCAATGTCACTCGCAATCATCTTTGAATCAGCATTGCTGCAATTCGTGCAATTCATCATCATTCAATCATCTTCTAGATTCACTCTGTCTTGTTTGTAATGCTCTTTTTCAAAATTTGTGATGCGTGCGTTATGATTGTTTTTTTTACATTGAAGAATAGAAAGAAAATTTATGAAATGAAAGATTTTTGCAATATATTTGCATTTATTCAATGCATTGCACTTATCTGTTCATTGAATACTAAAGATGACTCTTTGTCTTTCAGAAAACTGCATGTTTATTTAATTATATAATTCAATGTTCTTTTTATTTTCAAAGTATGCAGAAGTCTGATGTGCAAAATGTAATTAAACATTTCAATGATGTTTAAACTATTTTAAGCATGAAGATCACGTACTTGATTTTACAACTTCATACAATGTGTACTTAATTTACTAGTAGATTCAGCGTTGAAATTATGAATCACTTGCATTTCACTCTCATTTGAACATTTGAAAGCATATAATGAGTCTCAATGATGTTGATTAATCTTTTAATCATAATCAATTTCAAAGTTTTATTCATGATGTTTAACAAAGTAATAAGTTAATATGCTTTTGAATTGATATAGTGTGAAATGACGAGATTTCTTTGCATGAAACTGCATAGTGAAAGATAATAAGATAGCACTTTATTGATGATAGAACTAATTGCTAAGAAATGAATGCAAAAGCTGACAGAGTTTTCATCTTCTGTCAAGTTACTATCTTTATTCAATTATTAATTTCTTTCAATCTAATCTTACAAGCTAGTTTTGCAAACATATATCATTCATAATCAATGAGATGCATTTTCGCAATTGCATTTCTTTTGAAAGACTTAATTCTTAAATCTTCATAACATTATATTGTCTTCTTGTAACTGATAACATAATCATGACTTCTTCAGCACTTTAATACTCATGTAGAAATGTTGTGAATTAATCATGTTAATGAGCATAAATAGAGCTAGTGCAAGATTGTTGATATTAATTTCTTTATCTTTGCTTCTTTATCTTTTCTTTTTCTTCTTGTTTTGTTTTAGCATACTTTTCTGTGAGTACTGTTTTTTAAAATTTGATGAAACATAAAATCTGCTATGCATATCTTATGTAACTTGTAATTTAAGATATAAGTTTCTTTCATTGCAGCATTGTTGCAATGCAAGTGCAGATTTTAAGCTAACATGAGTAATATAGCAGTATCAACATCATCATCATCAACATGATAAATAGCAGCTTTGTGCTCATTGAGATCATGTTAACATGCTTGCGAAGTTTGCTCTTTTTGTTAAAATGTATGTTTTTCATCACTTCTTTTACATCATCATCATTATTACATTTGCTTCTTCTGCTTCTCTTGCATCTTTTGCATTGAAGACTGAATTCACAATTCTTAATATACATATTTATTTCTGCATGTTTTGATAATTGCTGATGCATGATAAATTGTAATGATTAAATGATTTGATACTGTTGCAGAGTGTTGCTGCGTTCATTATTTGAGCGCAGTGATGATTTACATGTGTCATGTCTTCATCAAGCATGCTTGCAAATGCAAGTACTGCTTCAAAGAAAAGCATGATTGCATCATGAACTCAGTCTTACGTCATTTTCAACTGTTGATGCATCATGTTGCACAAGCAATGATTCATCACTTCAATGCTTGCATCAAGATTTATCTCGCTCTTCATCTTTAACAATGAAAGAATGAATAGCTTTTCTCTCAATCATATGAGATTGTATTTAATAATTAAGTAGAAGTTTTTATCTTTTTCATTCTCATTACTTCTTATCATCATCATGTCACTTCATCTTCATCTCATAAGTATTGACTGAAGTAAGCAATGCATGATGAGATTCATTGATGAATAAATAGTTTCTTCTTTCACTTCAACATTTTCATTTACAATCATTAATCACTATCTTTCTTCATATACATATATACTGCAAAGACACGACTCAGCTTTTGCGCATATACAGACAGACGTGATGCAGTAAATCGATAGATTTTTCGCATTTTCAGATCGATTTACATGCAGCGTAATCACACACAGAGCAGTAACAGCACTTTATTCACACATTGAGCTCACATATGACATACACAGATATATTGCGAAGGCACGATTCAGCTTTTACGCATCTACACGTTTGTGTGATGCAGTAAATCAATCAATTTTTTGCTTTATTGAATCAATTTACATGCATCACAATCACAAACATTGCAAAGACATGACACAGTCTTTGCTCATATACACAGAACAACAGCAACGTCTTTGCGCATGCGCTGCAACTCATATACGTCACACACACATACACTGCAAAGGCACGACTCAGCTTTTGCGCATCTACAAACTTGCGTGATGCAGCAAATCGATCGATTTTCCCATTTTCAGACCGATTTACACACATTGCAATCACACACAGAGCAGTGACAGCGCTTGACTCAACGTTGAGCTTGTATACAACATTCATACATACACTGCGAAAACATGACTCAGCTTTTGCACATCTACACGTCTGTGAGATGCAGTAAATCGATCGGTTTTTTGCTTTATCAGATCGATTTACATGCATCGCAATCACATACATTGCAAAGACATGACACAGTCTTTGCTCATATACACAGAATGATGACAACGTCTTTGCGCACACGCTGCAACTCATATACATCACACACACATACACTGCGAAGACACGACTCAGCTTTTGCACATCTACACGCTCATGTGATGCAGTAAATCAATCGATTTTTCGCATTATCAGATCGATTTACATGCATCGCAATCATATACATTGCAAAGACACAACACAGTCTTTGCTCATATACACTGAACGACAGCAACGTCTTTGTGCATGTGCTGCAACTAATATACAACATTCACACAGTCATTGCAAAGACACGATTCAGCTTTTGCGCATATACACATTTGTGTAACACAGTAAATCAATTGATTTTTTGCTTTATCAGATCAATTTACATGCATCGCAATCACATACATTGCAAAGACATGACACAGTCTTTGCTCATATACACAGAACAACAGCAACGTCTTTGCGCACACGCTGCAATTCATATAAATCACACATATACATATTGCAAAGACATGATTCAGCTTTTGCGCATCTACACGCTTGCGTGATGCAGTAAATCGATCAATTTTTCGCATTATCAGATCAATTTACATGCATCGCAATCACATACATTGCAAAGACATGACACAGTCTTTGCTCATATACACAGAATGACAGCAACATCTTTACGCATACGCTGCAACTAATATACGACATTCACACAATTATGGTGAAGGCACGACTCAGCTTTTGCGCACATACACATCTGTGCAATGCAGTAAATTGATCGATTTTTCGGTTTTCTGATCGATTTACATGCGTCGCAAATACATAGATCAAAGCTCATATTGTTCATTCAGCTGAGTGATCATACAACGAACTTGAAAGCTTACGTCGAAGTGATCAGCTTTTATCTACATAAATCAAAGCTCATTTAGCTCACTTAACTTGATGATCATACAAACAAGTTAAAAGCTCACATCAAAGTGATCAGCTTTCACAATTTTGAGTTGTTTATATGATCACTTGATCATATAAACAGTTCACACACTTGTATGCATACTCTATCAATGTGACTGTTCAATGAAAAAATATACAGCAACGATTATGACTAGATTACATGTAATTTAGCATATACACAGCGTCTAAATAATGTCATAGTCATAGACTGCATGCACTTAATGAAGAAAAAAAAACTAAAAAAAAAACTATCTTTCTTCTTTTGTTTATAACATCACTCATCTTCTTTTTTAAAGATGTATGTTGATGCATGAATGTTGTATGAAATTTTGTTTTCTTATTTATAATTTAATATCAAACTTTTAAAGATTGATAATAAGATTCATCTGTACATGATTATGATAATCAGATCTACTAGAAGAGTAGACGAGATCTATAAGAGCAATATGACAATGTGATATTTTAGACAGGCACAAAATGAGTATATATTATGATAGAGCTAATTATTAAGAAGCTCTCGATAACTCGAGAAAATCGATCAACTATAGAAAGTTTGTCAAGCATTGTCAAGTTGAACACGACATAACTTATGACATATTAAGTCAAAGATATGACGTAATCTAAACGATGTCTTGACAAAGTCACAGAGTCTCAGAGCTAACTTAGATCTGATCTTTGACTCAGTCTTTGATTCTAGTCTCTGATCTAATCTTTATATGTCAATTCATCATGACAATTGTCTTCTTTTCTAAGCGAGTTCATTCTCAATTTCAATAATTAATGGCTTGATTTATCTTGATAAATGATGATGTGTACTCGTGATTTCATTCTAGAAGCTCTCGATAAAAATCTTCAAATCTTCGTAAAAAAACAAGAAAAAGAGAAACTTTCGATTGAATGATGATTCATCTTCAATTATAATGCGTGTAAATGACATTATATGTGATGCGTAGTTGACATAAATGATAGCATTAATTATGTGTGAATGATGCATAGATATTACTTGTCTTTCAATTAGTTTGTGTTGTTGAAATGATAAAGTGTAAACAAGAGTGAATAATGATCATTACTTTGTTTATTGTTCTTTCAGTTTCTTTCAATCTTCATCTTCTTTTCATCTCATCTTTATTCTGAATCAAAGTTCTTTTTCACAACTTGATAAAGAATTGCTTGTACAGATAATTACATTAGTATTTACTTGAAAAAACTTTGTTTCAAGTATTGAAATGACGCGCGCTCGATTTACAACGACTTCAAAGTCACGAAAGATCAACAAAGCTGATAACAAAGCTGATGACAAAGCTGATGATGTGAGCAAGATATGTGACGTTTATTCTGAATTTCTTTGATTGAAACTGCAATTTAACAATCATAAATCATTACAAAGAAGTCTACTTCTTGATGTTCTCATGATAATGCAACGTTGTCTTCTGTTTTGAAATCTACTACATCTGTTGATTCTGATGATGATCTGAACATCTTTGATGAAAAAATGAGCAACAAAATGAGTTCTGATGCTTTCTCAGCATCAGAGCTTTTACTTGACTCATCTTGAACTTCTAGTAATAGAAGAATGATAAGTCATGTACTCAACATTTAAAGATCATTACTGATTCTTTTCAGCTCTCAATCATGAGAATTAGCGAAAAAAGTGCTGATGCTTCTGAGATATTGAACAGAATAATGTGCATAAAATGTGCATGTAGATTTCATGATGAAGAGACAGCGCAAAGCTGCAACATCAAGTTTCATGAAAAAGTGATGTATCAACGCTGCATCTGATGTGCAAAGAAATATGTCAATTGCATTGCAATGAGTAAACTTATTTAATGCATTCATTAAATGCTTATGTTTGAATTCTTAAATTTCAAACGTATGTGTTCAAACATTAAATGAGTCTTTTTGACTCAAGACAGTATTTAAGACTGTATCAACGTGTGTGAAAGATCATTTAAACAACACATGCAAGTTTGAGTTGTTTAATGTACAGAAGCTGCAGCTGAAAGAAGTAATGATAGTTAATAACATTACTTGCAATGCGCTCAACGCGTTTCATTATTCTGTATATTCTATCACATTTTAATATCATTTGATCACAGTTTTATAACTGACATGATATATTTATAAATAAATCTGCTCACTCTTGATTCACTCGTCTCACGTCTCAATGAGAAGAAGAAGACTGTGATTGCATCTTCTGCAAGAGATAACTGATGAAGTTGATGTGATTATGCTGAGATTACGCTTTCATGTTGAGCGCATTTTGCGTCTCTGCACTTTTTCTTTTGTTTATGTTTTTTCTTTTGTTTGAGTGTTAATATCTTTATGTGATCATCTCATTAAAGAGCAAGAATCATCATAATACAGTGATTCTCTTTCTTTTCAATCATGAGTTTATGCTTGAAAGTGAGTGACTATACTTTTCGCTTACGTTTCAGTCTCGTTTCAAAAGCTTCTTTAAGCTTCAAGATTTCTTTCATATTTTCACTTGATATTCATTGATTATATTTCATGAAATACTCTTTTCATTGTATTTTATAATATAAAATTTTCTTTCTTTTTCGTTTCTGTAGAATTTTTTCTACTTCTCATTCTTGCTCATCATCAATAAGCTTGAAAGTGAGATACTCAAGTATAGAATCATCATTGAGTCTACAATTATACGACTTTAAGAGAAATACATGAAAGACAGAATGAATTCTATAAATGATTGAAAGATCAAAATGATACGTCTGCTTGTTTATAAATTCTTGTATATGAAAGAACTTTAACATCTTATTTAATAACTTTTTGCTCAACTTTTTCTGCTTCAGATTTTTTGCTGATAGCATGATCAAATCATCAATATTAAAGAACTTAAACTTATGTTTTCAATTATAGTACTTTGTCTGAGCATCAATCGCATTTTATCATCATTGCATCAACATGTTTTACACGTCTTGCAGCATTTCAACGCGTTCTTTTGCTGCTGACACTTCTTTTTTCATAGCATCATTCTCAATGCATATGTCAAAGATTAACTTGTAATCATACATGATTTTAAAGAAATTACAGCTCAACAAAGAGTGCTTCATCTGATGATACATGAACTCAGCTACAAGTAGAAACGTAACTCAGTTGTCTTGCTTTTTTGAACAATATACTTGTAGATAATGTTTCAGCGTTTGATTCTGTCATTCTGTCTGATCATCTATTTGCGAATGAAAGACGATACTTAGTCATCATTTCATCTTCGTGTGAAAACAGATCTTTGATCAGAATGCACTGATAAATAGATTATCTTTATTGATGATTATATCATTTAAGATCTCATATTTTAAAGCAATCTTCTTGAAGAACAACTCTGCTAACTTTATGACAGTCAGAGTTTTCTTCATAAATAGATAATGCATTATCTTCATGTAATGATCGACTATCACAAGAATCGAGTTATACACGATTTCTTTTCATTTACTAGACGACAGATCTGTTATGAAATTCATAGTGATTTCTTTTCAGAAATCTATGAATTAAGATAATGATTTCAACTCATCATATAATAGATGATGTTTCATCTTTACTCTCTGACAAATGTCACAAGTATTTATATACTCTTTGACATTCTTGCTCATACTTTTTCAATAATATTTGCAATCTAATAGCTCGTTGATTTTTTCAGCATCAAAATGCTTCGCTAATGAGTCATCATGATGACATTTCAATAACTCTTCTTTGACAGAAACATCTTTTGAAACATATAATGATTTGTTGTACTCTATCATTTCTTGACTATTCAATGTTCAAGCTTCAACGTCATTCTTTCATATACTCATCATCTAATCTGCTTTTAGCTTTACAGCAAATTCATCTTCTTGCTGTAAGATCTTGATGAGCTTGACTACAAATTTACTACTAAAGTTGTATGTTGTTTCATGAATTGTCAATACTCTGACAATTGCACGTGAAACGAGTTGTTTGCAATTAACAGTTTCAGCAACAGAATTAAGCTGTTTCTCAGCTACGTTGCGATCTTTATAAATTAACGTTTCAACGTCTGTGCTTCTTGAAGTTATTGATTCGAATTGAGAAATTCTCTCTCTCAAGAAATGTACTTCGTCTAGATGCATTTCTTGCACTGCTAAAATCATAATTCTCAGCAGCATACTTTTAACATGCATTGCTGAACATGTACTTGTGTTTTCACTGACATTGTGAGCAAACATCTTCTCGACTTCGTTAATCACTCATGTACAGTAAATTTCATCTTGCGATCTGCTTTCAACATGTTTCGCTGAATATCTTCGTTCACTGACACTGTGAACGAATGTCTTCTCGACATCATTAATCACTCATGTTCATTAATGAGTTTCATCTTGCAGTCTGCTTTCAACATGTTCTGCTGAATATCTGTTCATACTTATACTGTGAACGAACGTCTTCTCAATCTCGTTAATCACTCATATACAGTATAATTCTCTGATCGCTATGAATATAAAACTATTTAAGCTTTCTATTCTAGTCAGCTTTCGCTGCAGAGTGAGTAATAAACAATTTGCAAAGATGTTTTTATTCTTATAATCAAATCGTCTTGACAACGCATTGATCGAGTTTGTCTTTTCTGATCTATGTGTTATTTCAAAGTTGCAGATCAACAATCTTATGATTCATCTGATCTGTTTTTCGTTTAGTTCTTGAACATTCATAAAACTCTTCAGATTATTATGATCAGTCAGAACTTCAACAGTATGATAATTGTCTTTTACATAATATCATCAATGTTTAAACATCGCTACTATGACTAGAAGCTTCTGATCATGCATCTCATAGTTTCTTTCAACGTTTATCATTATTTTGAATCAAAATGCAATTAAATGTCACTGATCTTCATCATTTGACTGAGACAAGATACTTGTGACTGCATAATTGAATGTGTCAATCTCAATGTGTATATGTTGCTCTGAGTCAAAGTGTCTCGATATAGATGCTTTCATAAAAACGTCATGAAGCTGATTAAATGCTTGTTTTGCTTTGTTTGATCATATGAATGAGTTCATTTTTACATCTTTTACACTATCTCTCAGCAGTTCTGTTAAAGACTCTGCTATCTGAGAGTAGTGATGTATAAAATGTTGATAGAAATTAATGAATCTCAGAAAAACTTGTATTTCTTGATACATCTTCAATCTGAGTCATGTTTTGATGATGTTTATTCTACTTAGATTTATCAAAACACTCTCTGTGAATATGACAAATTCTAGAAAGTTCACTTTAGTGATGAAGAATGCACACTTCTTCAAGCTAGCATATAGCTTGAACTTTCTTAATTTCTTCAGAATTTGCTTCACGTGATCTATGTGATCAACCTTCTCTACGAAGAAAATTAGAATGTCATTCAGATAAACAACACAAAAGTTGTTTAAAAGCTTTGTTAAGATTTTATTAATATAAGTCTGAAAGATGATAGACAAATCAAATGATATGATCATATATTCAAAGTGATCATAACGAGTATGAAACGTCGTTTTTCACTCATCTTCACGTTGAATTCTGAGACAATGATATGCATTCTTCAGATTTAATTTAGTGAACTGCTTGACTCAACTGAGTCTGTCTAAAGTTTCACTAATTAAAGACAGTGAGTGATGATTCTTGACAGTGATCTTATTCAGATCTCAATAGTTTATGCATAAATAAAAACTATCATTCTTTTTGAGAATGAATAGAATAAACGCATCAGTTGAGCTGACGAAGTGCTTAATTCATTCTTTCGCTAAAACATCATCTAAATACTGTTTCAAAGTTGTTAACTCTGTGTTTGACAGATTATACAACAATTCATACAATGACTCTGCAGTGATTTCAATTGCATGATCATAATCTTCATGCAAGAGCAATTTGTTGATACTTTCTGTTAAAAATACATCTTCGTATTCTTTCAATTTAATGAGTAAAGTCTGTATTTTAAATGTGTTTGTGATATGACTCATCACGTTATTTATTGCTTTCACTTAATGTTCAATGATTGACTTTTCGACAACGTTGATCATGACAAGAGCATACATGATAGACTCATCTTGTAGAGTTTTCGCAAATGCTTGTGCAAAGAACAACTTAAATGCGTGCTCATTCACGTTGAAACGTCATGTTTTTGCGATCATGTTTATTCGAATATGCTTGAATTGCATATTCAACATGCTCAAGATCAAGAAAGATTCTTTCTTGTTGATAGCATAAAAGATACTTATATCTTTCTTTTCTATGTTTCAGCTGTCTATAAATCAATAACGCATCTCATAAACATTGTAGCAATAAACATTCTGATTGTTCATTCAAATAAATCTTGAGAGATTGACGTTCAGTAATGACATACTCTGCTTGACAACGAAACGTTGATTAATCATGTTCATCTCAACGTCAATATTCATGTAAATCTTCGTTTCTGTCTTCTGATCTCTCTGAATTACATGCTCTTTATATATAAGAGTCTTTACGAATAAAACTTCTTGTTTTTTTCTTGATGATTTGAAGCATTCATTGAGAGCTTGTCTTTTCTTAAAATCTTGAAATGACTTATATGTGACATTGAATAGATGAATACTTAATTTATATCAGATTTCTTTGATCTATTCTTGATCTTTTCATCTTTACAATCAATCGTGTAATAATTTTTTTAATTGCACATTCAGCACGTTATATTGAACAAATCTTTGCTATAATGTGATGAAGCGTGTGAGCTTAACTTCAATGATGAGTTAAGTTTGATTGATTTATGAAACTTCTTTCGCTTTAAATGAGTTTTCTTATTGATCTTAGTTTGATCATACAAGTCTCTGTCTTAAAATTGTTTTGATGACAAGACGTGTTCTTTTCGCAGATTGATTTTCAATCGAGCGACAAGATCGATTAACACATCTCATGTGATAGAAATTGACTGTACATTGATAATAGTCACATGCAGTTCAGATCTTAGCTTGATGAATAAATGAGTTCGCTTATGCTCATCACTATACAATGAAAGTTGATGTTTCAAAGTGCTCAGATAGACTGCAAACGTTCATATCGTCTGATTCAAGCGTTGCGATGCATTTGCATACTGCTGAGTCACGTCTATGTCTCGATTTATCGAGTTTTTAATTATGTTCAGAAGAAAGTCAATAAAATTGAATCACATCTGCTGAGCTGCAGACATAGTCTCTTCGTGATTGAATCAAAGTTTCTTTGATTCATTTCTGAAATAAATCATGCAGTACAAAATCTTTTTCTCATCTCTTTCAAAATGTCAAGAGATATTTTGAAATGAGATTTTGATATTACGAATTCACTCTTTATGTTTTCGAATAATTTTGTCATGATACTTCTTCAAAGACATTGAGAATCTTCGCTTTTGCAAGACAGTTTCATGAAGACTTCGTTTCGTCTTTATTGACATTATGAAGACGATGTGTAGATCATTCAAATTCTCAATGAAGACTTAAATAAAAGCTGAACGACTTTTCTTCATCATTTTGATGACTTGCAGAGTCTCAATCTTTGATTGAATAGCTGCTAACTTTTGTTTCTTTTGCAGTTCATTACGTTGAAGCATTGCTTGAGTCAGCTGTTCATTAATATCAAGAGAGAATTCATCTTCTGCTTCTTTGCTTTCTTATTTCATTATATGATGTTCGTTTTCTGATATGATGTCTTGCAAGATCAAGATGTCATCATTGCAACTTTGTTGCAATCGCATTGCTGTTGTCATGCTTGAATATCAAATCATCATCTTTAAGAAGAGTTTGAAATAATTAGAACTGTAATAATCAGATTTACTAGAAGAATAGATGAAATCTATAAGAGTGATATGACAATGTGATATTCTAGACAGACACAGAATGAATATATATTATGATAAAGTTAATTATTAAGAAGCTCTCGATAACTTAAGAAGATCAATCAACTATAGAGAGTTTGTCAAGCATTGTCAAGTTGAACATGACATAATTCATGACATATTAAGTTGAAGATATGACGTGATTTAAACGATGTCTTGACAAAGTCACAGAGTTTCAGAGCTAACTCAGATCTGATCTTTGACTCAGTTTTTGACTCTAGTCTCTGATATAATCTCTATGTATCAATTCATCATGACAGTGATGTTGATTATGAATCTTTTGATTCTATTCTGTGTTCAAATAGAAGTCAGAAGAGTCAAGAGATTTCAATTCAATGCAGTTCAAATGATGTTAAAACATTGCGTGATCAGAAAAGTCATCATGCAAAGTTTTCACTCATGCAACAACATTCTCTCTAACAGTCACAATTGATCTACAAAGAAGATTAATGACATGTCAATGTCAGTAAGAAATGAAAAGATATTACTAATGAAAAAGACAACTTAAATGAAGAGTCTGCAAGTTGTGACTACAAGTGATTGAAGAATTTGCAACTCATTGACTGCGTTGATATTAAAACATCTTCATCACATTGACAGTATCATCAAGTAATTGATGAAAAGATATCAGATAGAATAGTCATTTCAAGTATTGAGAGTCGTGATTACAGTGTTCAAAGAAGTAATGACTCATTGATCACGCTGATATACTGAAGAGACTTGAACTCATCTTCTTTACTTGATGTCAGATCATACATCTATCTACGTAAAGAATCAAGAGTTCATGAGAACGATCAGAATGCATTCTTTACTATCAATCAGCTAAGTATTGAACGATTGCGATTGCACATCTATACTAACAATCTATTCAACATTTACGTGACATAAGTCAAATCAAGAGAAGAAAAAAATTATTCAATACAATCACACTCTATCTTCTCATCATGTGCATCTCTCTTTCATCACACATTTCTCTGCTCAATGAATGACAATCATTGAGCAAGAGAACATAGTTTCTGCGTTACAATCATGAGCATCATGAGTGCAAAGAAACATCTTTCATCTTTGAATCGAAAATCGAATCGAAACATCATTGTATAGAATATCATCAATAAAGAGCAGAGCAAAGACGATGCATCATATTTAAACAGCACAGACATTCTCATCAAGAGTTTACTTAAGCATCACGCGCTGAATAGAAGCTATAGATTCATTACTGATAATATAGTGTCAATCTTATTGTTTCAATGACGTGAAGTCATCATGTAGTCGATGAGCGATTTTCTTTCTCAGAAAGTTTTGTTTATTTGATACACATAGCATAGTTTTTCTCATGAGTCGAACTTAAATCGATGTCACAAGAGTGTATGAATTCAAATCAAATCAAAATTAAACTTTTAAACTTGCGTCTTTATGCTTTTAATACATTCTCAAACGTGATTTTTACATGATTTGTCTCTCTTTTTCTTCTTTGACTTCTTTGCAGTTGACTGATGTACTTGTCTTTCTATCTCATAATTCTCAATGATCTTCTTTGCATTGCTAAGATTTTTCATTAATTCTCAGAAGTTTTCATAGAAAGATGAATCAGCTCATTGAACTAAATATTCAATCTTTTCTTTCTTGATTTACTGATTGATTATCTTCTTTATCTTTCATTTCTCTTTCTCTTTTATGAGAATGATCTGCAACTTTGAATTCTCATCACATGAGTGTCAAAGTTTCAATAAAGAAACATGAAAGATTAAGTGAATTGCATTATATTTTTCAGATAGTTCAAGCTTATATGCTTGCATATTGATCTTTTTCAATATTTTGAATGATTTTAATTGTCTATGATTAATATTCTTCTTTGAACGAAGCATATAAATGTTTATACTTTGCAGAAGCACTTTGTCTTTCATTTAAAAGCTTGCAATGTTATGAACTTATAATGAGCATTATAATGCTTTGCTTGCTGCTTAAATACTTGCTTTCATAGTTTCATTAAATGTTTTCTGATACTTCATAGTCATTCTGCTCACTTCATAGTTATGAATGTTTCTCTCTTTAAAATTTTATTCTCAAATGTCTTTTCAAAACTTGCAGTGTATCTTTTTAAAAGCTTATGTGAAGTTTTTTTAATATTAACGTGTATGCTATTGTTATATGCAAACGCTGTCATTAACAAAAGATCTGATCAGTTATTTATCTTATAATTGAAATACACTTACAGATAATGCTTAAGCATCTGATTTTGTCTTTCTATGTGATGATCAAGTTTACTAAAAGAATAGATGAGATTTATAAGAGTGATATGATAATGTAATATTCTAAGCAGACATAGAATGAGTATATATTATGATAAAGCTAATTATTAAGAAGCTCTTGATAACTCAAGAAAATCAATCAACTATAAAGAGTTTGTCAAGCATTGTTAAATTGAACATGACATAACTCATGATATATTAAGTTCAAGATATGACGTGATTTAAACACAAAGTCTCAGAGCTAATTCAGATCTGATTTTCAACTCAGTCTCTGATTTTAGCTTCTGATCTAATTTCTATGTGTCAATTCATCATGATAATTGTTTTCTTTTTTAAGTGAGTTCATTCTTGATCTTAATAATCAATGTCTTGATTTATCTTGATAAATGATGACATGTACTCATGATTTCGCTTTAGAAGCTCTCAATAAAAATCTTCAAATCTTCGTGAGAAAAAAACAAAAAAAGAAACTTTCGATTGAACGATGATTCATCTTCAATTATAATGCATATAAATGACATTATAAATAGTATATGTGATGTGTAGTTGACGTAAATGACAGCATCAATTCTGTAAATAATGCATAAACATTGTTTATCTTTCAATTAAATTATGTTGTTAAAGCGATAAAGCATAAACAAGAGTGAATAATAATTGTTGTTTTGTTTATCATTCTTTTAGTTTCTCTTAATCTTCATTTTCTTTTCATCTCATCTTCATTCTGTATCAAAGTTCTTTTTTACAACTTTGATAGAAAATTACTTGTACAGATAATTATATTAGTATTTACTTGAAAAAACTTTGTTTCAAGTATTGAAATGATGCGCGCTCGATTTATAATGACTTCAAAGACGTGAAAGATCAATAAAACTGATGACAAAGTTGATAACAAAGCTGATAACAAAGCTGATAGCAAAGCTGATGACATAAGCAAAATATGCAATGCTTATTCTGAATTTCTTTGATCAAAACTGCAATTTAACAATCATAAATCATCATAAAGAAGTTTACTTCTTGATGTTTTCATAATCATGTGACATCATTTTCTGTTTTAAAACTTATTACATTTGTTGATTTTGAAGATGATTTGAACATTTTTGATGAAGAAATGAGTGACGAAATGAGTTTTAACACTTTCTCAGCATCAGAACTCTTACTCAATTCGTCTTGAACTTCTAGTAATAGAAGAATGATAAAATGAATACTCAGCATTTAGATGTTATTATTAATTCTTTTCAGCTCTCAGTCGTGAAAATTAGCGAAAGAAGTGCTGATGCTTCTGAGATATTGAACAGAGTAATGTGCATTAAATGTGCATGTAGATTTCATGATGAAAAGACAGCGCAAAGCTGCAATGTTGAGTTTCATGTAGATTGATCGCGTCAAGTCAAGTACTTGAGTTTAAGTTGAGTACTCAACTTGAAAAGTGTCGAGTCGAGTTGAAATTTTTTTGAAAAAGTGTTGAGTCGAGTTGAGAAGCTTGATTTGATAACTCGATTCGAAAATTCAACTCGACTCGACAAGATATTAAATAGGTGTAAATAGCTTGATTGAACAGTCTTCATGATTCTCTTCATGACTTTCTACCATGTTTTTTCGTCATGACTTTCTATCAAAGTCAAACGATCTTCATGTTTTTTCTTCATGTTTCTCTTCATGTTTCTCTTCATGTTTCTCGTCATGACTCTCTTTATGTTTCTCTTCATTTTTCCCTTCATGTTTCTCTCTATGTTTCTCTTCATGTTTCTCGTCATGACTTTCTATCAAACGATCTTCATGTTTCTCTTTATGACTCTCTATCAAACGATCTTCATGTTTCTCTTTATAACTTTCTATTAAAAGATAATGCAAAAAAATAATGCAAAAGTCAAAAATCGGAAAATTTTAGCTTTTTTGACGTCAAGCTTAAGTTCTTGACGAGTTGAGTTGAATTGATTCAATTCTCAGTCGAGTCGAGTTGCGTTGAATTGAAAATATGAGCAACTTGACTTAAGTTGAGTTGAAAATGTGAGTAACTCGACTTGATCTCGATTCAAGTTCAAAATGTCAACTTAAAACTCAACTTGATGATCAATTTAGTTTCATGAAAAAGTGATGTATCGACGCTGCATCTGATGTGCAAAGAAAAATGTTTCATGCATTGCAATAAATAAACTTACTCAATGCATTCACTAAATACTTATGTTTGAATTCTTAAATTTTGAACGTATGCATTCAAACATTAAATGAGTCTTTTTGACTTAAAACAATATTCAAGACTGCATCAGAAAATGATGATGTAATCTTTATTGCAATCTTTATGATCAATCAGATGAAACTGAGAAAGAAGTTCATGATCATAACGTGTATGAAAAATCATCTAAATAACATATACAAATCTGAGTTGTTTGATGTACAGAAGCTGCAACTGAAAGAAGCAATGACAGTTAATAACATTGCTTGCAATGCGCTTGATGCATTTCACTATTCTGTGTATTTTATTACATTTCAATATCATTTGATCACAGTTTTATAACTGACATAATATATTTATAAATGAATCTGCTTACTCTTGATTCACTCGCTTCACATCTCAATGTAAATCTCAAGATGAGTGAGAAAAAGAAGATTGTGATTACATTTTTTGCAAAAGATAACTGATGAAGTTTATGTGATTATGCTGAGATTATGCTTTTATGTCGAGCGCATTTTGCGTCTTTGCACTTTTTCTTCTGTCTATGTTTTTTCTTTTGTTTTGATGTTAATATTTTTATGTGATCATTTCATTAAAGAGCAAGAATCATCATAATACAATGGTTTTCTTTCTTTCTAATCATGAATTTATGCTTGAAAATGAGTGACTATACTTTTCACTTACATTTCAATCTTGTTTTGAAAACTTCTTTAAGTTTCAAGACTTCTTTCATATCTTTGCTTGATATTCATTGATTATATTTCATAAAATATTTCTTTCATTGTATTTTATAATATAAGATTCTCTTTCTTTTTCACTTTTGTAAAATCTTTTCTACTTTTTATTCTTACTCATCATTAATAAGCTTGAAAGCGAAATACTTAAATATAAAGTCATCATTTAGTCTACAATTATATGACTTTAAGATGAATACATGAAAGATAAAATGAATTTTATAAATGATTGAAAGACTCAAATGATACATTTGCTTGTTTATAAATTCTTGTATATAAAAGAACTTTAACATCTTATTTGATAACTTCTTGCTCAACTTCTTCTGCTTCAGATTTTTTGCTGATAGCATGATTAAATCATCAACATTAAAGAACTTAAACTTATGTTTTTGATTATAGTACTTTGTCTGAGCATCAATTGCATTTTATCATCATTGCATCAACGTGTTTTGCACATTTTGCAGCATTTCAATGCATTCTTTTGCTGCTGATACTTCTTCTTTCATAACATCATTCTTAATATGTATGTTAAAGATTGACTTGTAATCATACATGATTTTAAAGAAACTACAGCTTAACGAAGAGTGCTTCATCTGATGATACATGAACTCAACTATGAGTAAAAGCGTAGTTCAGTCATCTTGCTTTTCTGAACAATATACTCATAGATAATGTTTCAGCGTTTGATTTTGTCATTCTATCTGATCATCTGTTTGCAAATGAAAGATGATGCTTAATCATCATTTCATCTTCATGTGAAAATAGATCTCTGATCAGAATGCATTAATAAATAAACTATCTTTATCAATGATTATATCACTTGAAATCTCATATCTTAAAGCAATTTTCTCAAAGAACAACTCTGCTAACTTTATGATAGTCAAAGTTTTCTTTGTAAACAAATAATGCATCATCTTCATGTAGTAATTAACTATCACAAGAATCAAGTCATATATGACTTCTTTTTATTTACTAGATGACAGATCTGTTATGAAATTCATAGTAATTTCTTTTCAGAGATTTGTAAATTGAAACAATGATTTCAACTTATCATATGATAGATGACATTTCATTTTTACTCTCTGACAAATGTCACAAGTATTTATATACTCTTTGACATTCTTGATCATACTTTTTCAGTAATATTTGCAATCTAATAGCTCGTTGATCTTGTCAGCATCAAAATGTCTTGCTAATGAATCATCATAATGACATTTCAATAACTTTTCTCTGACAGAAAGATTTTCTGAAACATACAATGATTCATTATACTTTATCATTTCTTGACTATTCAATGTTCAAGCTTTAACATCATTCTTTCATATACTCATCATCTCGTCTGCTTTTAACTTTACAGCAAATTCATTTTCTTGCTGTAAGATCTTGATGAGCTCAACTACAAATTTACTATTAAAGTTGTATATCATTTTTTGAATTGTTAATACTCTGACAATTGCATGTGAAATGAGTTGTTTGCAATCAACAGTTTCAGCAACAAAATTAAGCTGTTTCTCAACTACGTTACGATCTTTATAAATCAACGTTTCAACGTCTGTGCTTCTTGAAGTTGTTAATTCAAGTTAAGAAATTCTATCTTTCAAGAAATGTACTTTGTTTAAATGTGTTTCTTGCACTGCTAAAATCATAATTCTCAGCAGCATACTTTTAACATGCATTGCTGAACATGTACTTATGTTTTCACTGACATTGTGAACAAACATCTTCTCGACTTCATTAATCACTTGTGTACAGTAAATTTCATCTTGCAATCTGCTTTTGACATGTTTCGCTGAATATTTTCATTCACTGACACTGTGAATGAACATTTTCTCAACATCATTAATTATTCATGTACATCAATGAGTTTCGTCTTGCAGTCTGCTTTCAATATGTTCTGCTGAATATCTGTTCATACTTATACTGTGAATAAACATTTTCTCAACATCATTAATCATTTGTATACAGTATAATTCTCTGATCACTATGAATATAAAGTTATTTAAGCTTTCTATTCTAGTCAACTTTCGCTGCAGAGTGAGCAGCAAACAATTTACAAAGATGTTCTCATTCTTATAGTTAAATTGTCTTGATGATGCATTGATCAAGTTTGTCTTTTCTGATCTATGCATTATTTCAAAGTTGCAGATCAACAATCTCATGACTCATCTGACTTATCTTTCGTTTAACTTTTAAACATTCATAAAACTCTTCAGATTATTATGATCAGTCAGAAATTTGATAGTATGATAACTGTCTTTTACATAGTGTCATCAATGTTTAAACATCGCTACTATAACTAGAAGTTTCTGATTATATATCTCATAATTTCTTTCACTGTTTATCATTATTCTGAATCAGAATGCAATTGAATGTTACTTATCTTCATCATCTGACTGAGACAAAATACTTGCAACTGTATAATTGAACATGTTGATCTTGATGCATATATGTCGCTCTGAATCAAAGTGTCTTAGTATAAATGCTTTCATAAAGACGTCGCGAAGCTGATTAAAAGCTTGTTTTGCTTTGTTTAATCATCTGAATGAGTTCATTTTTACATCTTTTACACTATCTTTCAACAGTTCTGTTAAAGATTCTGCTATCTGAGAGTAGTGATGTATAAAACATCGATAGAAATTGATGAATCTCAAAAAAACTTGTATTTTTCAATACATCTTCAATCTGAGTCACGTTTTGATGATGTTTACTTTACTTGAGTTCATCAAAACATTCTCAATGAATATGATAAATTTTAGAAAGTTCACTTTAGTAATGAAAAATTCTCACTTCTTTAAGCTAGCATATAGCTTGAACTTTCTTAATCTCTTAAAAATTTGCTTCATGTGATTTACGTGATCAGTCTTCTTTATGAAGAAGATTAGAATGTCATTCAGATAAATAATATAAAAGTTGTTTAAAAGCTTTGTTAAGATCTTATTAATATAAGTTTGAAAGATAACAAATGTGTTGATCAAATTAAATGACATGATCATATATTCAAAGTGATCATAATGAATACAAAATGTCATCTTTCACTCATCTTCATGTTGAATTTTGAGATGATGATAAACATTCTTCAAATTTAACTTAGTGAACTGCTTAATTTTATTGAGTCTGTTTAAAGTTTTATTAATTAGAGACAGTGAATGATAATTTTTAACAGTGATTTTATTCAGATCTTGATAGTTCATACATAGATGAAAACTATCATTCTTTTTAAAAATGAATAGAATAGACGCATCAATTGAACTGACGAAGTGCTTAATTCATCTCTTCACTAAGACATCATCTAAATACTGTCTCAGAATCACTAACTCTGTGTTTGACAAATTATACAACAATTCATATAATGACTTTGTAGTAATTTTGATTGCATGATCGTGATCTTTATGCAAGAACAATTTGTTGATACTTTTTATCTAGACTGATTATTGAGTTAAGTTTTGAGTTAACATTTTGAATTCAACTTGATTCGAAGTCGAGTTGCTCACATTTTCAACTCGACTCAAGTCAAATTACGCATATTTTCAACTTGATGTAACTCGACTCGACTGAGAATTGAATCAACTCGACTCAACTCGTCAAGAACTCAAGCTTGACATCAAGAGAGTTAAATATAGAAATTTTTTCAACTTTTGCATTATCTTTTTGCATTATCTTTTTGATAGAAAGTTATGAAGAGAAAACATGAAGATCATTTGATAGAAAGTCATAAAGAGAAACATGAAGAGAAACATGAAGAAGAACATGAAGAAAAACATGAAGAAAAACATAGAGAGAAACATGAAGAGAAACATGAAGAGAAACATAACGAGAAACATGAAGAGAAACATGAAGATCGTTTGATAGAAGATCATGACGAGAAAACATGAAGATCGTTTGACTTTGATAGAGAATCATGACAGAAAAACATGATAGAAAGTCATGAAGAAGAATTATGTAGACAGTTCAACCAAGCTATTTACATCTATCTAATATCTTGTCGAGTCAAGTCGAGTTTTCGAGTCGAGTTGTCGAGTCAAGCTTCTCAACTCAATTCGACACTTTTTCAAAAAAATTTCAACTCGACTCAATACTTTTCAAGTCGAGTACTCAACTTGAACTCAAGTACTCAACTTGACGCGATCAGTCTAATTTTTATTAAGAATACATCTTTATATTCTTTCAATTCAATGAGTAAAGTTTGCGTTTCAAACGCGTTTGTGATATAATTTATTGCATTATTCATTGCTTTCACTTGATATTTAATGATTGACTCTTTGATAATGTTGATCATGACAAAAGCATACATAGTAAACTCATTTTATAAAGCTTTCGCAAATGCTTGTGTGAAGAACAACTCAAATGCGTACTCATTCACATTGAAACATTATGTTTTCATGATTATGTTTATTTGAATACGCTTGAATTGCATATTCAACATGCTCAAGATCAAGAAAGATTCTTTCTTGTCAATAGCATAGAAGATACTTATATCTTTCTTTTCTATGTTTCAGCTGTCTATAAGTCAATAACACATCTCATAAACATCATAGCAATAGACACTCTGATCATTCATTCAGATAGATCTTGAGAGATTGATGTTCAACAAAAGCATACTTTGTTTAATAATGAAACGTTGATTAATCACATTCATCTTGATGTCAATATTCATGTAAATCTTCATTTTTATCTTCTGATCTCTTTGAATTACATGCTTTTTATATATAAGAATCTTTACGAAGAGAACTTCTTGTTTTTCTCTTGATGATTTGAAGCATTTGTTGAAAGCTTGTCTTTTTTCAAAATCTTGAAATGACTTATATGCAACATTGAATTGATGAACATTCAATTTACATCAGATTCTTTTGATTTATTCTTGATCTTTTCATCTTTACAATCAGTAAAGTAATGATTCTTTCAATTACACATGTAATACGTTATGTTGAACAAATTCTTGCTATAACGTGACAAAGCATGTGAGCTTGTCTTTTTTGAAAAGTCAAGTTTAATTGATCAATGAGATTTCTTTTGCTTTGAATGAGTCTTCTTGTTGACTTTATCTCAATCATGCAAGTTCTCGTCTCAGAATCATTTTGACAACAAGATGTGTTCTTTTCGCAGATTTGTTTTCAATCAAGCAACAAGATTGATTAATGCATCTCATATGATAGAAATTGACTGCACATTAGTAATAATCACATGCAGCTCAGATCTTAACTTGATGAATAAATGAGCTCGCTTATGCTCTGTTGAAAATGTTGAAAACAGAAAACAATACTGTTATTTCTGTGATTAGTAATCTTCACATTGATTCGACGCTAGTGAATGAGTATTTACTCTTCGCTCACTTCTTTTCTTTCTTCTTCATTTCATATGCTTTATCTACTACATAGTTCAGTCAAATATATCTATATGTCTTTCTACTTTTGTGTTCTTGTATTTCAAGAGATTATGAGTTCAGATTAGCTATTTCGCTATCAAAAAAATAACAAAGAGCAGAAGCATTAAACTCGCTGTTATCAAAAGACGAAAATTTTTTCTTTCAATCAAAATTTCTAGAACTACTTTCATACTTCAATCATCATACAACAATGAAAGATTCAAAGATTTATCATGTCTTTAAGCTAAAGAGAAGCGAGAACTATGAGTCGTGAAAGAAGAATATAATCAATATCTTGAAAGTCAAAGATCTTTGAATGATTATCTTGAAAAAGCTGAAGAAATCAACATCACTGACATTTGACATTTCAACAGCAGATAAAAAGAAGTATATCACTGATGTTCAACACTAAAAAGATAGAAATGACAGAGTCAGCGATATAATTGACTTTAGCTGCAAAAAAAGACTCAGAATACATATATTCAAAGCAGATAACATCATCAAAATGTGATTTATTCTGAAGACTTAATATGAACAGTCAAATTTGATCACTTTATTTCTGACAATCAAAGAACTGACTCAATCAAAGCAATTGAATTTCAAATTCATTCAGAACTATGCTGACTCGCTCAAGTAAGTCGTTATCAAGTATGCAGACATCGAAAAAACAGTAGAATCATGAATGCTGAGCAAATTTTTTCTTCTAAATCTCAACGAAAGTTTAGAATCATACATCTTTGATCTGATACAGAGCATCAAGATCAATAAATTCAAACTATTAATTAATGATATGACTATCGCTCTAGTCAATCATGACAAGCGATCAAATCAAGAGAAGAACTTCAGCTTTCAAAGCATGATAGCTCAGTTTGATGATAAGAAGTTGAAGTTTTTTCGAAAGAAATTGAAGAAATGCGCTCATTGCAAGCAAGAAAGTCACAGTGAACAGAATTGCTGACTTCTACATTTGAAGCTTCGTTTAAATAAATGAAAGTTTTTTCAGAAAAGAAAGAATCTAATCAAAGAAGATGACTTTGAAACTAGCTTCAAACTCAAAATAGTCAGAACAATGAAGATCATCTGTCGAGCTGACAGTCACACAGATGTCTGATGAAATTTTTTTTTTTTCTTCATTAAGTGCATGCAGTCTATGACTATGACACTGTTTAGACGCTGTATGTATGCTAAGTTACATATAATCTGATCAAAGTCGCTGCTTTATATCTTCTCGTTGATCAATCACATCGATAGTTTGCACATACAAGCGCTCTCGCTCAAATTCTCGCGATCATACTTTCGTTTTCCTTCGTCTCTTCGCATTCTTCGCGTTCTACTCTTTCGTTTCTAATAGTCATTTTCTCGTCGTAATTCGAGTATTTTTCAAATACTCTAGTGTTGCAATTCTTTCGATTTTGATGATGAACAGCGTCAATATGATGTTTGTGTTTTTGAGCTGAGTCTTTTTCTTAAGCTTTATCTGCTCTGATTTATAGTGCTTGCAATTTAGTAGTAAGTGCTCTGACGTTTGACTCGCATTGCATATTTCATAGCATTTGTTCGAATTATTCTCTGATAATTGATGCAAATAGCTCTTGAAATAGTTGTGTCTCATTTTCAACTGAATAAAGATTGAAAACGTTAGTCTATCGATTTTTCTAAGCTCTTTTAGTGATTTCTGACTTAGATTCACTTTCAATATGTGCTTTTGATACTGATTTCCCTTCTTGATGCTGCTTTTTCAGACATTTAATTATTGTAATTTCGTCTCTTTGCAAATTTGATTTTTGACAAAGCTTATGATGATTGCTTTCATGTTGTTGATAACTGATAATTCTTGAGCAGCGCTTTTGACCAATTGATCTGCTTTTTTATTCTCAATAATGCTCTTGCGACTCGATATTCACTGTATGCAAATTTGACACTGATTCTGACGTAAATTGATCAAGTTTTGTCGTATGTCATCGAATAACTTCGCATTGACGTTGCTCTTTGCGTTTAGTCTTTGCAAAGTCATTTGACTGTTCATGTACACTCAAATTTCGCTGTTTTTGAGTGCTTTTTCGCTGCATATTGCGATTGCATCGCTAATAACTTGCAGTTTCGCTTTCGTTATGATGATTTTGCCTGAAACATTTGTCGCTTTGCTGCATTTAACGAGTTCATGCATAAATATCACTGTTGTTTCGATTTCTGTTTTGACTTCTCCTATCTTTTTCCGAATTTGCGATGCATCTGTGTACATCACTATGTTTTTCGCCTTTTTGATAATTCTTTCTAATTCTCTGTAGTGCGTATTGATCGTTTCGCGAGTTTCGCTTTTTGCAAATTCGGTTTGAATTTTTGCTAAATGCTCGATTTCTTGAAGTGAGAAATTTCGATTTCTTTTATTGAATTCAGTGTTTTTTGCACTTTGTTCAATATCTGCGTAAGTCTGTCTTTGCACTTCTTGACTTTTCGAGGTAAATTCGCCTTCGTCTCGTTTCAGTTCAGGTATTTCAATGCATTCAGATTTAGATTCAATTCGATAGAGTATTGAGATGAGTACGAAATAAATGTTTTTTTTCTGACAGAGTGTTTTTTCGATAATTCAACTATTCGAATTGCGTAGTTCTTGCACTTTTGATCTAATTGCATCTTCATTGACGAGATTTCGACTTCTATTTGCATAGCATCTATCGATGATGTTTGAAACACACTCAGAATTTTTCGTAATGCAGCGTTTTGCAGTTTGCGAAATTTGACTAAGTAGCTTTTTTGATTATTTCATCATATTTCGACGTCATAATCGCTAATAGACGTGATGCATGTCAGATATAGCTGCTTTTCTGATTTGACATTTAATTCTCACTCGCTATTCATTAATCTTAACAACGAGTGTAGCGTTCTTGTGACTGTCGCGATTTTCGTTTGCACATGAACTTTGAAGTTGAGCTTTCGATTCAGTCAGACTTCTAATCATCATACGCATGTCTTTGATTTTATGATCATGTTATTGAGTAGAATAATCATTTGATTGAGTGTCGTCTTATGACTTTCAAAGTGTATCAATTCAGATTTCGAGTCATTGAATTGCACTGCGTTTTTCTTTGCTCATGTAAAAGCGATTTTTGCTGCATTTTTCAGCGTTTTTACATTCTTATCAATATTCTTTTTCTTCACGTATAGTGCTACGTCATCAATGTAGCTGAGCGACTGTAGATTTTCGATCTTTGCACAAATTTTCGAAAATAAGTATCAAATATAAATTAGAAATAAAATGAGCGAAATAGATAAATCTTACGATATTTCTGTGGTTATTTTCTTTGATTTCTGACGTTTGTCATCAAATGCTAAGTCAATAACTCAATTTTGTAAGAAGCATTTTACTCAATTGATTAAATTGATTGATATTTTCAATTTAATCAATATTTTGATTAGCTGTTTCAACGCAACATGATCAAAAGCTTCTTTGACATCTAGAAGTAAACAAATAAGCGTGTTTTCGCGACTTTTTGTCATTTACGCATCATGTACTAGATTTAGTACTGCGTTTATAACTGATCTTTGTTTTCTGCCTTTCATTTGATCAAAATTCAGCAGTTTGTCGTTAATTTCAGCTGTGTAAGACAGTCGTACTGCTATTATTTTTTCTGCTACTTTGTCTAAACAGTTTAGCAGCATAATAATTCTGTATGTCTTTGAAATTGAATAATTCAACTTGTCTGATTTTTTCAGAATAATTATCATGTCTTCACGTCATATCTTCGAATGATAGTCGTTTTCAATCAAATCTGAATACACTAAATTGAAGATTTTCAATATGCTTTTGTACGCTCACTGTATAATTACGAATGACATATCATCTGATTCAAGTGCTTTCCTGAATGCTGAGAAGTTAATAGCGTGCTTGATTTTCTCTTTGATAACTCTTGATCACTGTATACTTTCATTCAATAGTAATTCTTCATAGATTTGAATTTTCGAAGATGATGAGTACATTGCTTTCAGAAATGCCTCGCACTTTTCATTGAATTTGATTTTCAATTCTTTTTGCGAGTTTTGTATCGAAAGTAGCTTTTCGATTCGACGTGATTTAGTAAACTTGTATGTCTGAAACACTTTTTTTTCTTTGACATTGTTTAAAAAATTGATTCAGAATTGGTTTTTGATCAGCTTTATTGCATCATGATACAAATTTTGCATTTGCACTATCTCTGTTCATGCATCTTCATTTCTGCATCTTTTTCAGATTCGCTTTTTTGACGACAGCGTCTTTCGCCTTTTGATGAGTTCATTGTTTCACCAGAGTTTTGATTTTGCGCATATTCGCTGTTTAAATGCGAATAATTTCACTGTATTCTTGATGCATTCAGTCAAATAAATGACTTTTGCTTTTAAACTCATGATTCTTTGCATCTTGACAATCATTTTGTCTTTCGTCTTTTGCAAATGCTCATCAAAGTCTTTTCAGTTGACTTTTTGCAGATTGTATGACGCGTTCAACGAATTTTCGATCAACTTTATCTTTTTCATAACTATTGTAAATAGAATTACTTCATGATCAAATTCTGTGTCTGCATTCTCATTTATATGTCAATTCTTGATGTGATTACGCATATTCTTTGATGCAAATGCTAAATCAAGTATTGAGCTTGACTGACTTGAATAGCTGTGATATGTGTTTATATCAGAAGTGTTAATCAGATTGCACTTATGTAAATTTACTCAGTTTATTAATGCTTTCATTCTAATAAAGTTTGAAATTTTTGCGTTTCATCAGCTATGATGTGCATTAAAGTCTTCAACGATAATAACTTTTTGCTCAGAATTTAGCATAACTTTTGCTAATTCTCGCTCAATCATGTATAATTACTCGTCATCTGCGTTTTGAGACTTTTCGTTGTAAATATTGAACAATAAAATTTTCTTCTGAATTTTATTATTCGCTATTGATATCACTTGCATATCTTTGCTATTGACTATGTCTGATCTTGATGTGCATGTAAATTTCTTTGCGTTTTTCACAACAAATATCAATACTCTGACATGAGTATTCTGAACATTTGATTTGATGCAGATAAACGACGAATGTGAAATTGTTATATTTTCATCTTTCCTTCATGATTCTTGTAGTATAACAGTATCTGTCTTGTTTTTCGCAAATTTCATGCATGCGTGCATAATTTACGTTGATCTTACGCAATTGTGCTGTAGAATTTGAATATTCAACGTGTTTGCAAAGCTTTCATCATTTGCGTTGTTTTGTGACATTTCGACTGCAATACTTATTACAATTTCATGACTAGATGATCTTTTTGTGAGCTAATAAACTGAGCTGTCTGATATGTTTTGCACATTACGTTATTTGCGAAGTGCGCATTTTGACAGTTGCAGCAATTAGAAATCATGTAATTGCATGATTGCTTGTCTTTGCACGTAGATAATTAAGATTTATGCTCTCAGATCTAATGATTTTCTCATGATGAATTGACACATAGAAGTTAGATCAGAGGCTAGAGTCAGAGACTGAGTCAAAGATCAGATCTGAGTTAGCTCTGAAACTCTATGACTCTGTCAAGACATCGTTTAAACTACGTCATATCTTCGACTTAATATATCATGAGTTATGTTGTGCTCGACTTGACAATGCTTGACAAACTCTTTATAGTCAGTCAATCTTCTCGAGTTATTGAGAGCTTCTTAATAATTAGCTCTATCATAATATATACTCATTCTATGCCTGCTTAGAATATCACATTGTCATATCACTCTTATAGATCTCGTCTATTCATCTAGTAGATTTAATCATCACAGTTCTAATTATTTCAAACTCTTCTTAGAAGTGATGATTTGATATTCAAGCATGATAACAGCAACGCAGTTGCAACAAAGTTGAAACAATGATGTCTTATCAGAAAATGAACGTCGCATAACAAAATCAGAAAGCGAAGAAGTAGAAGATGAACTCTCTCTTGATATTGATGAACAGCTGACATGAGTAATGCTTCAATGTGATGAACTGCGAAAGAAACAGAAGCTAACAGCTATTCAATCAAAGATTGAGACTCTGCAAGTCATTGAAATGACGAAGAAAAATCATCAGACTTTCACTTGAGTTCTTATGAAGAACTTGAATGATTTATGCATCATCTTCATAGTGTCGATGATGATGAAATGAAGTCATCACAAGATCATTTTGCAGAAGCGAAAATTCTCAATGTCTTTGAAGAAGTATCATGACAAAATCATAAGAGAACATAGTGAGTGAATTCGCAATGTCAAAATCTCATTTCGAAATATCTCTTGACATTTTGAAAGAAATGAGAAAAAGATTTTGTACTGCATGATCTATCTGAAGAGTGAATCAAAGAAACTTTAATTCAATCATGAAAAGACTATGTATGTTTGCAACTCAGCAAATGTGATTCAATTTTATTGACTTTCTTCTGAATTTAATCGAAGACTGAATGAATCAAGACATAAACGTGACTCAGCAATATGTGAATGCATTGCAACGTTCAGATCAGATGATACGAACGTTTGCAACTCATTTGAGCATTCTGAAACATCAACTTTCATTGTATAGTGATGAGCATAAACGAGCTCATTTATTCATCAAGTTGAAATCTGAGCTGCGCATAATCATTACTAATGTGCAGTCGATTTCTATCACACAAGATGCATTAATTGATCTTGTCGCTTGATTGAAAACAAATCTGCGAAAAGAACATGTCTTGTCATTGAAATGATCTTGAGATGAGAACTTGCATGATCAAGATAAAATCAACAAGAAGACTCATTTAAAGCGAAAGAAATCTCATCGATCAACTAGACTTGACTCTTCATCAAAGACAAGCTCACATGCTTCATCATGTTATAGCAAGAATTTGTTCAACATAACGTGCTACATGTGCAATCAAAAGAGTCATTACTTTACTGATTATAAAGACGAAAAGATCAAGAATAGATCAAAAAAATTTAATGTAAATTGAGTATTCATTAATTCGATGTTGCATATGAGTCGTTTCAAGATTTCAGAAAAAGGCAAGCTCTTGATGAACACTTCAAATCATTGAGAAAAAAACAAGAAGTTCTCTTTGTAAAAACTCTTATATATAGAGAGCATGTAATTCAAGAAGATCAGAAGACAGAAACAAAGATTCACATGAATATCGATGTCGAGATGAACGTGATTAGTCAACGTTTCGTTGTCGAGCAAGATATGTCATTGCTGAACATCAATCTTTCAAGATTTATCTGAATGAACGATCAAAGTGTTTATTGTTATGACGTCTATAAGATGTGTTATCGACTGAGAGACAGCTGAAACATAGAGAAAAAAGATATAAATATCTTCTATGTTATTGACAAGAAGAAATCTCTTCTAATTCTGAATATGTTGAGTATGCAATTCAAGCATATTCAAATAAACATAATTGCAAGAACATGACGTTTCAACGTGAATGAGCACGCATTTAAGTTGTTCTTCGCACAAGCATTTGCAAAAGCTCTACAAGATGAGTTTACTGTGTATGCTCTTGTTATTATCAACGTCGTCGAAGAGTCAATCATTGAACATCAAGTGAAAGCAATGAATAATGTGACAAGTCGTATCACAAATGCGCTTGAAACGTAGACTTTACTCATTGAATTGAAAGAGTATGAAGATGTATTCTCAATAAAAAATGCAGGCAAACTGTCTTTGCATGAAGATCACGATCATGAAATTAAAATCACTGCAGAGTCATTGTATGAATCGTTGTACAATCTGTTGAATACAGAGTTAGCGACTCTGAGACAGTATTTAAACAATGTTTTAGCAAAAGAATGAATGAAACACTTCATCAGCTCAACTGATGCATCTATTTTATTCATTTTCAAAAAGAATGATAGTCTTCATTTATGCATGAACTATTGAGATCTGAATAAGATCACTGTTAAAAATTATCATTCACTGTCTCTAATTAATAAAACTTTAAACAGACTCAATAAAATTAAGCAGTTCACTAAGTTAAATTTGAAGAATGTTTATCATCATCTCAAAATTCAACATGAAGATGAGTGAAAGATGACATTTTGTATTCATTATGATCACTTTGAATATATGATCATGTCATTTAATTTGATCAACACATTTGTTATCTTTCAAACTTATATTAATAAGATCTTAACAAAGCTTTTAAACAACTTTTATATTATTTATCTGAATGACATTCTAATCTTCTTCATAAAGAAGACTGATCACGTAAATCACATGAAGCAAATTTTTAAGAGATAAAGAAAGTTCAAGCTATATGCTAGCTTAAAGAAGTAAGAATTTTTCATTACTAAAGTGAACTTTCTAAAATTTATTATATTCATCGAGAGTGTTTCAATGAACTCAAGTAGAATAGACATCATTAAAACGTGATTCAGATCGAAGATGTATTGAGAAATACAAGTTTTTCTGAGATTCATCAATTTCTATCAACGTTTTATACATCATTACTTTCAGATAGCAGAGTCTTTAACAAAACTGCTGAGAGATAGTGTAAAAGATGTAAAAATAAGTTCATTCATATGATTGAGCGAAGCGAAACAAGCTTTTAATCAGCTTCGCGACGTCTTTATGAGAGCATCTATACTAAGACACTTTGACTCAGAGCAACATATATGCATCGAGATCGACATGTTCAATTATGCAGTCGCGAGTATTTTGTCTCAGTCAAATGACGAAGATTAGTGACATTTGATTGCATTCTGATTCAGAATAATGATAAATGTCAAAAGAAACTATGAAACATATGATCAGAAGCTTCTAATCATAGTAGCAATGTTTAAACATTGACAACACTATGTGAAAAACAATTATCATACTATCAAAGTTTTGACTGATAATAATAATCTGAAGAGTTTTATGAACATTCAAGAGTTAAATGAAAAACAAGTTAGATGAATCATGAGATTGTTGATCTGCAACTTTGAAATAATGCATAGATCAGAAAAGACAAACTCAATCAATGCATCATTGAGATGATCTGATTATAAGAATGAGAACATTTTTGCAAATTATTTGCTGCTCACTCTGCAGCAAAAGCTGACTAGAATAGAAAGCTTAAATAGCTTTATATTCATAGCAATCAGAAAACTATACTGTATATGAGTGATTAACGATATTGAGAAGACGTTCGTTCACAGTATAAGTATGAACAGATATTCAGCAGAACATGTCGAGAGCAGACTGTAAGATGAAACTCATTGATAAACATGAGTGATTAATGATGTTGAGAAGACGTTCGTTCACAGTGTCAGTGAACGAAGATATTTAGCAAAACATGTCAAAAGCAGATCGCAAGATGAAATTTACTGTACACAAGTGATTAACGAAGTCAAGAAAATGTCTGTTCACAATGTCAATGAAAACATGAGTACGTGTTCAGCAGTGCATGTCAGAAGTATGCTGCTGAGAATCATGACTTTAACAGTGCAAGAAACGCATCTAAATGAAGTACATTTCTCAAGAAGTAAAATCTTTCAATTCGAATCAACAACTTCAAGAAGCACAAATGTTGAAACATCAACTCATAAAGATCGCAACGTAGCTGAGAAACAGCTTAATTCTGTTGCTGAAACTGTTGATTGCAAACAACTCATTTCATGTACAATTGTCAGAGTACTGATAATTCATGAAATGACATACAACTTCAGTAGTAAATTCGTAGTTGAACTCATTAAGATCTTACAGTAAAAAAATTAATTTGCTGTGAAATTAAGAGCAGATGAAACGACAAGTATACAAAAGAATGATGTCGAAGCTTGAACATTGAATAGTCAAGAAATGATAGAGTACAATGAATCATTATATGTTTCAAAAGATCTTTCTGTCAGAGAAGAGTTATTAAAATGTTATCATGATGACTTGTTAGCAAGACATTTTGATACTGACAAGATCAGCGAGCTATTAGATTGCAAATATTACTGAAAAAGTATGATCAAGAATGTCAAAGAGTATATAAATACTTGTAACATTTGTCAGAGAGTAAAGATGAAATGTCATCTATCATATGATGAGTTGAGATCATTATTTCAATTCACAAATTCATGAAAAGAAATTATTATGAATTTCATAACAGATCTGTCATCTAGTAAATGAAAAGAAGTCATGTATGACTCAATTCTTGTGATAGTCGATTGTTACATGAAGATGATGCATTATCTGTCTATGAAGAAAACTTTGACTATCGTAGAGTTAGCAAAGTTGTTCTTTGAGAAGATTGCTTTAAGATATGAAATATTGAATGATATAGTTATCGATAGAAATAGTTTATTTATCAATGCGTTCTGATCAGAGATCTGATATCATGTCAAGATGAAATGATGACTAAGCATCATTTTTCATTCGCAAACAGATGATCAAACAGAATGATAGAATCAAATGCTGAAACATTATCTACAAGTATATTGTTCAGAAAAGCAAGATGACTGAGCTACGCTTCTACTTGTAGTTGAGTTCATGTATCATCAGACGAAGCACTCTTCGTTGAGCTGTAGTTTCTTTAAAGTCATGTATGATTATGAGTTAATCTTTGACATACACATTGAGAATGATGCTATGAAAGAAGAAGTGTCAGCAGCAAAAGAATGCATTGAAATGCTGCAAGATGTGCGAAACACATTGATGCAATGATGATAAAACGTGATCGATGCTCAGACAAAGTACTATAATCGAGAACATAAGTTTAAGTTCTTTAATGTTGATGATTTAGTTATGCTATCAGCAAAAAACCTGAAGCAGAAGAAGTTGAGCAAGAAGTTATCAAATAAAATGATAAAGTTTTTTCATATACAAGAATTCATAGACAAGCAGACATATTGTCTTGATCTTTTAATCATTTATAGAGTTCATTTTGTCTTTCATGTATTTCTTTTAGAGTCGTATAATCGTAGGCTAAATGATGATTCTATACTCGATTATTTCGTACTCAAGCTTATTGATGATGAGTAAGAATGAAAGATAGAAAAGATTCTACAGAAGTGAAAAAGAAAGAGAATCTTATATTATAAGATACAATGAAAAGAATATTTCATTGAATATAATCAATGAATATTGAGCGAAGATATGAAAGATGTCTCGAAGCTTATAGAAGCTTTTGAAACGAGATTGAAACATGAGCGAAAAGCATAATCACTCACTTTCAAGCATAAACTCATTATTAGAAAAGAAGAATCACTGTATTATGATAGTTTTGCTCTTTAATGAAGTGATTACATATGTAAATCAACAGACAGAAGAAAAAAGCGCAAAGATGCTCAAACGCGTTCAACAAGAAAGCGTAATCATCATGATACAACAAACATCATGCAATCATCACTTCATCAAACATCTTTCACATGAGACAAGATTGCAGACTTTTTCTTCTTTCTCATTGTCAGATTTACATTGAGACGCAAAGACAGAGATTCAAGAGATGACAAATTATGCTAAAATATATTAGAATAATTAGAAATGTTGACAAAATGATATATAATTAAGATTGAATGTATTGCAAAGCGCTTTACATTCAGAATTTCTCTAACAATGTCATTGATAATCATCATCTCTTTGAGAATGAGCTTTTGAATCTTTAAAAACTCGAATTTGTGAGTTTTCTTAAGATGATTCTTTACACGAGTCGTTGTCATCAACTTCTTGTAAAGAATTCTCTGATGAGCAGTGAATATCTTCAGAGCGACATTCTCGTCTTTATTTTCAATCGCACTATCATGAATATTCTGCAGATGAAAGAATTCATTGATAAAAATCTAAACATTGAATCATGAGTGTTTAGCAAATGTATCAGATAAGTATACTCATTGCAATACAGAAATTCTCATTACTTGCACAGCAAGCACACTTCTTGTACATTGTCTTTCTTTGAAAGACAACATCATACAGCGATGCTTTATTCTCAATGTGTAGAACTCAAGCACACTTTATACAAATCATTCTATTTAAAGTTTCAAGATCAACAACACTTCTTTCACTTATTTTTACAATTGACAGCTGAAAAGCATCAGTAACAACATCAAGAAGTGAAATAAGTGAATCTCATTATTATTCTTTGATTTTATGAAGTCTGTAAGTTCAACAAGATCATCGATGAAGCGTCAGCAATCATTTCTTCTTTCATCATTTTTCAAATTTTCTCTTTAATAGTTGAGACATACTTGAAAGTTTGAATAGTAGAAGCGATGAGTTCTCGATCAGAATTTGATGATGTCTGCATCATCATGAGTGATTTAACATCAGCAGCATCATGATCATCACGTCTGATTGATATCTTTTGAATAGACTTATGATAATGTTAGTTGCAGTAATAGTCGTGAAATCTTAAATTGTAACATCACTTACTTTCATAATGATCTTGACTTGATCATCAGTTGACTTCATCATCTTATAATTCTCTTTGAGCATCGCTGCGCATTCACGACTCATGATTTAGATTTCTTACTCTTACTATACAGATATACTCAAAGTTTGTCAAAAGTAATCACATAATGATAAAGATACAATCATGATTGAAAAAAGTTGAAGTTGAAGAAAATAAAAAGTTGAGAGAAACTGAAAGAACGATAAACAAATCAACAATTATTATTCATTCTTGTCTACACTTTATCATCTTAACAACATCATTTACTTGAAAGATAAACAATGCTTATACGTTATTTACACATCATCATTGCTGTCATCTACATCAACTACACATCACATATACTATTTATAATGTCATCTATACGCATTATAATTGAAGATGAATCATCATTCAATCGAAAGTTTCTTTTTTTCTTGTTTTCTCACAGAGATTTGAAGATTTTTATCGAGAGCTTCTAGAATGAATCAATGAGTGCGCGTCATCATTTATCATAGTAAACAAAGACATTAATTCTTGAGATTGAGAATAAACTCACTTAAAAGAGAAGACAATTGTTATGATGAATTGACACATAGAAATTAGATCAGAGACTAAAGTCAGAAACTGAGTCAAAGATCAAATCTGAATTAACTCTGAAACTCTATGACTTTGTCAAGACATCATTTAGACTACATCATATCTTCGACTTAATATATCATGAGTTATGTCATGCTTAACTTGACAATGCTTGACAAACTTTCTATAGTTGATCGATTTTCTTGAGTTATCGAGAGCTTCTTAATAATTAGCTCTATCATAATATATACTCATTCTGTGCCTGCTTAGAATATCACATTGTCATATCACTCTTATAGATCTCGTCTATTCATTTAGTAAACTCAATCATCACAGATTTCGCTTGCAGTACAAGCATCTTAATGATCTGTTACATTTATTCTATAAATGTTCAAAAATTTGACATTTTTGACATTGATCATTTGATCAATAGTTTCTATATTTAACTGTTTGATATGTTGATTTCGCAGCTAAGAGTCATTTTTTCAAATATCTTTGTGCTTCTGTCTCGATTTTGAAAGCTAAAATCGTCAATGCATGTTTATTTCATGATCGATTTTCGCTTTTAAATAATTATATAGAATTGATTATTAGTTTTAATTCAAGATTAAAGAACTTTAATTCAGTTTTTAGATTTTTTATTTCAGTTTTCATGTTGAAGATTTCAATTTTCAGACTGTGTATGACTATTTTGTGTTATTTCTCGTCTTTCTTAATGCTTTTAACATCAAAAACATGCTCTCATATTGCTCTTTGCGCTAGTAAGACGTCTGCGATGTATTTTTTCAAGATCATTAAAGCAATGTTGTTTCTCTTTTGCGTTTTGACTATCATGATGACTATTAGATCGATTTTCGCCTTTTTCAATGTGTTATTCATTGAATCTCGCATTTTCATCGTCTTTAAAGTTCAGTTCTCATTTTTGAGATTGACAATGAGTCTTCTTTTACAATACGATATTTCTTGTGATTTTGACGAGAATTTCTTGATGATCAGATTTCATTCGTCTGCATTTGCATTCACATTTGCATTTGTGTTTGCATTTGCATTTGCGCTTGTGACTTGAGCTGCTTTTTGCGCATATGTGAGCTTCTGCGTTGATTTTTGCGAATTTTGCGCCTTTTGCGAGATTTGCGAATTCTCTGTCATTTGCTTTGCGTTGATTCTCTTTTTGATGTTTTCAGCATTTTGTTGAATTAATTGTAGAATAATCTTCAGTTTGTTGTTTGTTTGACTTTGAAGTCGATCAATTTGCTTCTGAATCGAAATTTCTTTGCTTTCGTTGCATGCTCTTTGAATGTAGATTAAGCTATGATTTATAGTCTCTTTCTGTTCTGATATTGCTTGTCTTAGCTGATTGACTGCAAATTCAATTCTTTCGCGCAGTCTCTTTATCTGCATCTTTTTAGAGATGACATTGTAGCACTTGCTAGTACTAACTTCGATGCTAACTTCTTTTTGCGAACTTTTCATTGCTTTTCGCTTTTTCATTTCTTTGAATTTCACAATCGCTCGTGTTTGCTCTTTTTGCTGCGAATTCGCATTTCGCAGATTGATTGTATTCTTTTCGTTGTGCGCATTTGCATGTGAATTTAGCATCAATGCATCGAGTGAACTAAACATGTATTGCGTTTTTCTATTTGCTGATGTGAGCGATTTTTGTTGACTGCAAAATAAATCGACAATGTTGTTTTGCAGTTGTTTGCTTGTTGACGAACTCATGCTAAGTTCATCTCATAAATCTGACTTTTTGATTTCTATCATCGACGTTTTGAATTCTGATGCTGAGCTATTGCTTCTGCTGAGTTTCGCGTTACTATTCGCGAAACGAGGCGAGAAAAAGCGTATAAAGCGACTCTTTATATTTCTTTTCATAGAGAGTTTTTCCGAGTTTTGAGCTTCGAGCTTCTAGAAAATTCACTTGACATCACTTAAATATCTCTTTAATCTCTTACTCAGAGTGTTTCACGTAGACAGTAACTTTAGTGTAGAGATCTCTCAATTTTTATCTCGAAATCTGCAATAAATCGTCTTCTATTATCAACTTATGTCAGATGAAAATGATATAAATCTAGTCTGCAAGAATCTAGATTACTCTTTTTGATAGAAAATGCTTGACGCAAGTGCTTTATATTTCGTGTATTGAAGTAATTATGTTATCTCGCTCAGAATAGTAACGACTGATCTCGACTTATTGTCTTGCGCATCAAGAAAAGGTAAAACAGATAGTGATTTGATAAGAAACGCTGTACTTCTCTGAAACAACATTGTTCTCTGTGCAATCTTCAAGCGCAAAAGAGTTCGATTTCGATTTTTGCGTCAGTACGCAGTTTTCTGTGCTGTTCTGAAGTTGATTGATGACTTGTTCTTTTCATGTGAGTTTGCTCTTCGATTTATCAATCAAATTACTGTCTGAATTGATGATTTTTTCTTCTGCGTTGATGAACTCTCGTTTTGCCGCCGATTTTGGTCTGCGTGAGCGCGAAAAATTTCGATTTTCGATTTTCGATTTTTGACTTGCGACGCAGTCATCTGTGAAGCTATTGAGTCAAATGAGAACTTGTTTTGATCGTATGATTGTGCTCTATAACTTGTCAATCGATTTGATATATCATATGCTTCGATACATTGCTGTCGTCGCTGCGTGCATAATACTATTGTTTTTTATTTACGCATGAACTCGTTAGATCATCAATGCGAAGTTATTCAATGACATACGACAAAACTTAATCAATTTACATCAGAATCAATGTCAAATTTGCATACAGTGAATATTGAGTTGCAAGAGCATTATTGAAAACGAAAAAGCAGATCAATTGATCAAAAGCGCTGGTCAAGAATTATCAGTTATCAACAACATGAAAGCAATCATTATAAGCTTTATCAAAAATCAAATTTGCAAAAAAATGAAATTACAATGATTAAATGTCTGAAAAAGCAGCATCAAGAAGGGAAATCAGTATTGAAAGCACATATCGAAAGTGAATCTAAGTCAGAAATCACTAAAAGAGCTTAGAAAAATTGATAGATTAATGTTTTCAATCTTTATTCAGTTGAAAATGAGACATGACTATTTCAAGAGCTATTTGCATCAATTATCAGAGAATAATTCGAACAAATGCTATGAAATATGCAATGCGAGTCAAACGTCAGAGCACTTACTACTAAATTGCAAGCACTATAAATCAGAGCAGATAAAGCTTAAGAAAAAGACTCAGCTCAAAAACACAAACATCATATTGACGCTGTTCATCATCAAAATCGAAAGAATTGCAACACTAGAGTATTTGAAAAATACTCGAATTACGACGAGAAAATGACTATTAGAAACGAAAGAGTAGAACGCGAAGAATGCGAAGAGACGAAGGAAAACGAAAGTATGATCGCGAGAATTTGAGCGAGAGCGCTTGTATGTGCAAACTATCGATGTGATTGATCAACGAGAAGATATAAAGCAGCGACTTTGGCCAGATTACATGTAACTTAGCATACATACAGCGTCTAGACAGTGCCATAGCCATAGGCTGCATGCACTTAATGAAAAAAAAAAAAAAAAACTCTGTTCAACGATCAGTTTAATCTTAAGTAAGCTGAGTTTCTTCTTAGTATATGCATGACATATGCGAAGTGCAACACTCATCTTCAAGTCATTCATTGATGTTTCTTTGTGCTTGATTGATGCTGCACATATGCACAGATGAGGCTTTGATAATCAGATGTGAATTTATTTGTGATCTCGCTTAATGCTCTTAACATATGCTTTGCATAGAGTCTGAAGCTTTTTCAATCCGACGTTAGATCTTGAATGTGCGAGGCATATGTCATTTTTAAAGTTCAATCCGACGCCAAGAATCTTTTTCAACCCCCGGCTCAACTTTCCCCCTACCAGCTGCACCCCGCTCTCAACGCTGTCAACGCTGTTCAAATAAGCGTTCGAAGCCTGCGGCCTTCGGTTCGGGACATTGACAGTGTGACCGTAGCAGGAGTCGTTAGGAAGCGTGCTGTAGGGTTGACTTTTGCACTCGCAGTTCGCATCTTCGATGTCGCAGATTGCGCCGCCGTTGTTGTTGAGCATCGCTTCGAGCTCCGCAAGGGTGGTGTTGTCACCGGAGAGGGGTTGGTGGGCGGAAATAGTGTCGTCACGTGGCAGGACGAGAGGGCTGTTGAAGGTGGAGATTTGTGAGTGGTTAATCTTTGGGTCATCGGATATGAGAACAGAGTGCTAGGCTGGAAAAGAGGAGGATTCGGTATGCAATCAGCTATTTAGGTGTATGCTTGTCTACTTGAGTACTTGAGCTCTATGATGCAACGACTAAAGCTATTTATACCCCTTTAATCCCTCGCGCAAAATTAGCCTGCGTCAGACGAAGACAGTTCATGTGGGAAATGTGTCGAGAGAAACATCAGATTTGTCTCCGCTTGTGTGGTTGATGGGCACTTTGTAGCGCGCCAAGGGCAACCGTGCGCCTCCAACATTCCACGTTACTTTTACCTGCACTACATCATCCCATAAAATCATCAAATTTTTTCAACAATTCGTCTGAAAAGATTTTTTTATAGAGCCAAGGAGAGCAAAAAAGCTCTAGGAATAAACAAAGTCTATCCTTCGAAAAGGGAGGTTGAAGCTGAGAGCAAAAGGTTATCTAAGGGTATGGCCGGATTTGAACCAGCGACCGTGGGATAGTATATTCGCCAAAGCTGCAATCCCACACTCTAACCTAGTCACGAATGTTATGGCAGGAAATATTCTCAAAGAGATTGGTAGAAACTTACCGCTGAGTTACACACCCGTACAATGCAACTTTCGCCGCATGAATTATACAGATCTTTAGGTCGTGACAAACACGTCAGGCGCAGGTAATAAGGTATCTTTGAGCTCTCAGAATCAGTCTAGTATATTTCTGAATTCTCGGAATTCTGAGAATCAAATATTTAGAAGAAATTTAAACCTCGTGGAGAATTTTAATCGATAGTCTTCGCTTCATAGGACTGAAGTCATCTGCAGAGTCTTCACCTTCGCCTTTCTACTCAACCATCTACTCAGCACTCTACATGCTCACCAGCCTACTCGACATCCTACATGCTCACCAGCCTACCTCACCCAACTATTCAGCACCCTACTTACTCGCCTACCTACATTACCAGCTGCTACTCAGCTACCTACTCGTTTACCTACTAACCAGCCTACTTGCTCCAAAACATGCTTTATGCGACGCGTCCTAACCCTCCATACATGCTCCATAGAACATGCTAATTAGCTCAATAGAGAGCACCCTCTATGGCTCCCTAAACTCCCTATCGAACACCCTACATGCTTCAAAATACGTGTCGGTCAGGCTCATAACACGCGTCAAACAGTGCTTTAAACAGTGCTCCAAACAATACTTCCTACATAGTTTCCTACCTACTCGCCACCATACATGCTCACCTACTTACTCCGCCTACCTACATGGCTCCCTACCCAGCTCCGAATTGCTCCATATTCAAGAATCAAATTTGATCCCTACCGAGCACCCAATATGCTCCCTACCAAACACCCTCCATGACTCCCTCCATGGCTCCCGACTAAGCATCCTACATAGTCTCCAACAATTTGTTTAGTTAGATAATTAGATAACTAGTTAGGTTATCAATTCGTTGATTCATGTATTGATTCCTTTATTGATTTCTTTAATAAAATCGATGAATGTTTATTCAAAAAAAGGATAAGTAATTCGAATTGACGATATTGATGAATATGATGAACATGACGAAAATGAGCCCAAGGCTAGCTCAGGGCTCGAAGTGGTCAGCCCGGAGAGCTGCTGCGCTAGAAACTTGGCCCAGGGTCGGCTTAGGAAAATTTCAAACCAATGATCATACTATTTAAGATTGTTCATGAATATAAATGTTTAACATCCAAATATGCCTATTGTCTTTCAATGGTGGAATGGGCGAGTGGCTTCACAGCGCGTTGGTGTTGTTGGGAAGCCCGGTTTTGTCCAGCGTCGGAAGAATTTGGTGTAACCCATACTGAAAAGCTTCTATCTTGCAGTTTGAACGTCTTCGTTTGAACTTTGTGCTGTGGCCGCTTAATATGTTGAGAATACTGCTTTAGTCTCTCTAACTGCGCCCTATCCGTTGTAGCAAGCTGAAAGGCGAGATGGAGGGTTGGTGAATCTGGTGGCGTATCATGGGCAAGCATAGGCTTAACTTCATCAGAGTTCCTGGTATTGACGGACTTTGACTGCTCAACACCTTCCAAGTCGGGAACGTCCAAGTCGTCGATATCCCACCCTCTGTAACCAGACAGAATAGACCATTCTCCTCACACAGACAATTCTGGGTTGGATCGTCAGCGCAAAGATCTGCGCACATACACTCTGGGTCGCATATGCACGGCTTCTCTGGGAGTCCTGGTCTGTCAAGCCTCTTCATACGCTCATCCAAATTGTAGGGACTGATGTATCTTCCAGGCATGTCTCGCGATCCTATTCATCAACACAAGTTAGCATTGAAATATACTCATCTAGATGCACTACTAGACTGGGAATTAACCTTCAATTCTAGGAATCTTCTCGATTTCGGCCATGGCTTGTGCCACGGTCACTCCAACACTAGACAATGTCTGACACGTTTATTAAAGTGTTTGCTGGAGTAAATGAAAGAAACTCAAAGCAAAAAGATGATGACATCGACTGTAAGGTGTAGTGGATGTGCTGGTGTGTATTGAAGGTAGAGGTGGCATAGTTTCATGACAATGGCCACAGAATCTCAAGGAAGAACATTATTAGCTGGAGAACTAGGGCCTTATGGCACTAAGGTAGCTCCCATGCATTACTTGATCGATTTGTACTTCACCCAAGGTAAGATATCTACTTAGCACTCGTCCGTGGCCTGTTCAAGATCTACTAAGACATGTAGGATGAGCAACAAAATTGCGACTTTGAGCAATCGTTCCGGGTGTACCCACATGCCGGAATTCAGATAAACGCCTTACGGCAGGCGTTGCGTTAGACGTCTTGTTCGAACAGCTACCAGCTCTTGCGGCTCAATGTATCACGATGGTATTTACCTCAGCGACTACGCTCCACCAAGTAAAGAAAAAACCAATAAGCTTAAGATCGCCATTTTCAAGTTGTCCATTTTGCGAGTCTGTATCATAGGCCATTGGCTAACCGTGCTGTTGATTTTTTTGTATACAGATAATTATACCGAGCAGAAATTGAACGCCCCTATCCATCGGTAGGTAGAAACGGTCTCAAGAACCTCTTTCTCTTGGTGGACTGGCAAGATGGCCAATTTGCACGTAATCAGCGAATATGAGGACGTTGATTGCTCAACCCTGCCATCGCCTCAAGTTGAATTGAAAATTTTGAGTAGACTCTCTTGGGAAAAGGGTTACTTGTTTCACGTAAGCAAGGACACATAAGAACAGAGTAATTGATGCCACACGTATAGTTTCTGACAGCTGAAAAGTACATTCAGCTGTAACGGGGATCTATTTCAATGGCCTGCGTGGGTATAGCTTTGGTGTTTGGTAGGACCAGCTCAGGGATCCGCCAATAACTCTCGTTCATCCACGTCACGGTTCCACAGTCGATATTGCCGCACCCATGGAGTGATAAAGACTTTTATTGAATGTTAGATATTTTTAAGAAACATGTTTTAATGAAGCTCTACTCACCTCTAAGTCCACGAACTTCACTATGTATACCAGAATACGATCGTCAATCTCCTTGCCCCAGTGCTTGGTGAAATAAAACGTCTCCAATTGCCTGCCCACGTTGCTGCGTGCTAAATACTGAAAAGTTTCGTTGGTAAGATTCAAGCATTTCCGCAACCGTAGATCCCGAATTGCAGGGTTGTTGTTCAAGAGTTGTTCTAGTTGATAGTCGGTAATACCTGCACGCTCCAGATTTAGGCTTCGTAGGCTGCCTAAGACTGGCTCTGGGCCTGTTTTGGAAGAAAGGCCATTCCATACTGTAGAGCCAGGGGAGCTATCCCAATATGACCGTCCCACATTTGGAAAGCTTGTACATGGGTGATCTAGGCGAATTGAGAGACCCTGTAGGTTCTTCAGCTGACCAACAGACATAGCCACAGGCTCTTGAAGTTCCCATAGCGAAATTTCGAGGTCCCTAAGCGTATGCTGGTATAGACCAACGATTTTCTGTGTAATTGCATTCTGATTCCGAAGAACCATTTTTCGGTTCCGCGACTGTGATTTGAGGAGGACCGCTTGAAAAGAGTGGGTATAATGCCTGCCGGAAGATTCTTCCAGAAGGGAGACCACCCCACTGAGCCTGGAGTGGAATACACCAAGGCGGAAGCTCGAAAGAGAGCAGGATTGAATGGCATGGTTGTTCTTGGAAGTAAGTCCAAAAGCCAAGAGTGATCTAATGGATAAGTATACAAGCACCTCTCGGGTTATCTCAGGGGGTAAACAAGATAAAGTGGCCATCTCAAGTCTTCGTTAAGCCTACGGAATGAGACGACGGTCAGGGACTACTTCAGGTAAAGTCAAAGCAAGATTGCGGGACACACCAGACTTGTTATACAGACATTTAATGGTGGATCGAACTGAAGGGAGCCTCGGGGATTTGCCCAGCGAGCGCATTTATACTTAACCCATTACTCTGTTGTCAAAGGTACCCATGACCTGATCGTGGATCTATGCCATCAGACAAGCTGACGTCCTGCGCCTGCTTGCCACATGACCCCATCACCACACTCATGTTCGACATATTAGTCATGCTTTTCTTGATGCCAAACCTGCACGAGGTCGGAAGAGAGTTATGGATGACGTTCCGTACTGATGTCCCAATGTCAGCCACGTGTTCTATAAAGTTTCCAAAAAAGACCTAGGCTGTAACGTACCTCATGAGCGCCTCCGTCCAAGTACTTGATGATATCAAGGTACTTTGAGTATGTATGCAGTACCCAAGGTACTCACGCCATTCGGCTATTCTGCGGCTCTTGCCGTAACATGCGGCGTAGGTACTTTAAGTAGGTCATATTCTATTGATCGGCCGAGACTCCCATTTGCCGCAGAAAATCTTTCCGTATCAAACACTCAAACACGCGCTCCGCACGCTAAGCCCTGAAACGGATGACACTCACACAGGGCTTGGGCCGACCTCACCCTAACCCTAACCACGTGCGTGTCAGGTAAAAGCCGAACTGACCACTGATCTAAAATTCCCGCGTAATCTGCCTTAAGCCCTTTTGCGTAATCTGACCTACTCGTATCATGTTGCACGGGGTTTCCGCGCACGCTGACTATAACTAATTATCTTAGTGCCCTTCTTAGCACGCTAAACCCGATACTATCTGTAACTAACCTTTCTAGGTTAGAGTGCGCGGAAACCCCGTAAATACGAGTAACCCCTTTTCGTCAATGCCAAGACTTGGTTTCCCGGTGTGAAGCCTCCTAAAACCTGGTCGCCTGTTACCATTCCCCAGGGCGATGGAAGAAGGTAACTCAAGGTAAGATACCTTCATCATGCGCTTGCTTATCAATGTTCGATGTCAGTTTTCCTGGTGCTAAGTTCCAAAGGCCTCTATTACTATTTGAGTATCTCCTAATTCCCTGAATATTTGCGACAAAATGTTTCGAATTGGAGTGACTTTCCGAAACATTAAGCAGCGCCAGCTCCAAGTATCGTTCATCATTCGTGAAACAAGATCCGACTTACAGCAGCCAAATGTCCGCCTTGCCATCATCATGGGATAGAGAAGACTGTTTCGCGAGGTTGCCTCTCACATGGGCCTGCAGCTGCGTGACGGTGTTGACCGTTCTCTCCACTTTCCTCTCGGACCAAGACCTCCATGTTTTTTGAATAGCACGCGTCGCTTCAATAACCTTGACCCGAGTATCCCATACAGCCTTGCAGTCATATGCTAACCTTAGCAATACGCATCGTCGCCTAATCTCCCTGCGAGCGCGTAATTGGTTGTATGCGCGCTGGATGACGGACGCCGCTCGACTTCTTTTGGATGCTCCAAGGAGACGTGAACAAAGGCAAGCCAATGCAGCTATATTGAAGTCGCGATCCAAAACCCGCCCACTCTCGAGACGTCCAGCGATAGATGCTGTAGGTTTTACTTAGTGTGTGGGTTTACTTCGTCTAAGAGGTGTGGGAAGGAAGAAAAAACTTACCAAAACAAGTACTGCAGCCTAATTGTCTAAGTCTGGCATTCAAGCGGCTTTGCTCCTTGCCCTTTCTACTCGTAGTTGAGTGGATGTAAGGTAGGTAGCGCTCATACTCATCCACAATCGCGGTAAAAACCTTCCCGTCGGCGAAGGAGGTCGTGAGATTGGAGACGGTAAGGCTATGCAATCGAGCGATATTCTGGGCCCATACCTTGAGAAGATTTGTGGGCTTTTCGAACCCTTCCTCTTCTCCCTTTTCTTTGTCACTGGCGCAATCTCGGGTGCCTGTGCAGTCTCGTAGACTTTCTAGCCGGCGAATCTCCTTGCTGAGCTCAGCACAGTCCACCAAAGTACCAAGCCCCCATTTCCCGACCAACCCCCAGAGTGTCATAATGGTCTTTTCTCGATGGCCATTTACAAAATCCTCGGCCGTCACGTTGCTCACAATTTGTCCGACGCCTGGCACCCCTTGGAGGGCGCTCAAAGCTAGTTGCACATTGTATAGTTTCTGCGACCTTCCGGGGCATGGGATTTTCAGGTGCTGTGAAAGTACCCGGGATTGCTGCTCACTTACGCATGTGCTCAATATCTCACGTGTAGGCAAGGTGGTCGTGGTATCTTTACTGGGGCGGATAGACGTTTTGGTAGGGTACAGAAGGAACTCCACGAGGCGCGTAAGCCGTATCCCGTCACGGAATTGTGTGGCCAGGTTCTCAACTCGGTAGTCATACTCGTCAAGAGGGTACTGTACATGGCTTCCATGGAATTCTAAACGTGCCAAAAGGCGACTAACGTCACCAACAGATGGTATAAGTAGCCGGGAGACCTCCTTTAATACAGCTTGGATGGATTTGAACTCTGATGTGCGTAGGAACAGATTGCCATGAACCAACTTCAGCTCCTTGGATCTGTCAAGAAGAAAAACCATCATCAGGCTCCTCAACATCGTTCTCTGCCAGCACCACGCAATTGATATGGGGTCCGAATCATTTACGCTTGCTTTCTCCCTGGGGAGCGTGTCTTCGTTGCGAAGAAGGCATACATCGATAAAACTCTCTAGGCTTTTCTTGAGCACTCTCGTCGTTCTGGAGTAGTTGCTCTCTCGCGGACCCGTGTGGATTAGAAATGCCGGGACCTCCCGGCCTATCACCACCTCCGCAGCGGCTCTCAATATATGGAGGTCAAAGGTTTTGGTCCAGAAGTTGATGAATTTTTGTCGGAAACCGATGTCATTTTTTTGCCTCGAAGTCTCATTGAAAGATTCTTTAGGCATACGTAGAGCACCGTGTACGATGGATGCTTGCAGTCTTTTGAAAAGAAGCACGGTCGATGGTTCTTGATAGAGTCGCAACAGGATCCGTCTGTTCTCCTCGTGGGCTACAAGTGGAAAAGGCCTTTCTGCATCCGGAGCCTCGAACAGAGCGTTGAATAACTGTGCGAGGGCCGATTCCTGGTCACTCATCCATGTATCATCATACATATCTGGCCGGCATATGTCTTCGTGAAGCGGAGGATACGTATTATGCGCCTTGAGGTTCCCTTGGGGCATTAAGGGTACTTCTAATCTTGATGTTAGTTTGCTTGCGCTTCCTCCAGTTAAGAGCCTGGCTCGTTCTTCTGAAGAAGGAATGACCTGAACATCGTTCAATCTTGATTGAATTGGACAAACAAAGACGCCATCACATGACATTTCCGTGGACTCGCGCAGGACCTTCACGGGTTTCGCATCGCGCAAGCAGCGTACGGACGGACGATTGTGTTTAGTAGACTTGAGTGAAGACTGTAAGGTAGGCGAGACGACAGCGCTGACAACGTTACGTCTAGCCTCCGCCCTCACACGCGAAGGCTCAAGTTCGGTTTTGACCGTCTCCAAAACCTTTGAGCTACGGTGAATAGTCGCAATCTGCGGAGCCAGATTCTCCTTTCCTGGGCCACTCCCATTTCTGTCTTGGGAATACCAAGATTCTTGCACCGTCTGAATACTTGGCTGTAAAGGAGCCTTTTTCCGAGTAGCTGCAAGAGATTCCCGCTGGGCCCTTTGCATTCTAGGTTTCTTACCGTCTGTTTGCCGCTGCTCCTCAGTGTCCGCAGATAACCCAGCAACAATCGAGTGCGCGACCGGCTTTAGCACAGCACGCATCGATCCCGCATGTATGGTAAATATAGTCGTGTCGTCAGAAGGTACGTAAATGGTGCGTCGCCTTAGCTCTTTGCGTAAGCCGGCTGCCTCTATCCCGCCACCCTCCTCATCGCCCTCGTAGATTCTAAAATCACCAAACTTGTCCTTGACTTGCGCGGAGAAACGATGCCTCTTACCTAATAGGGTTCTCTCGCTATTCATTGTGTGATTTCCAGAAGTCTGTGCAGGCTGTCGTCGCCGTGGCTTATGGCGTCTGCCCTGCGACGCTTCCTTTGAAGCAAGGCCAGTGTTTTCTGGAACTAAACTTGCAATGGGCCAGCACACAGCTGAGCTTTGTCGTCTGATATCGCTCATTCTTCATAGAGCTGGTCTTGGTGATGCTTGAAGCTCTATTGTAAACCTGGTATTTCCGGCAGGTTCTGTCACAGGTGATACATTGTTCATCGAGGGCCGAGGAGTGGCTTGTATTGTACAATGTGTTAGTCTAATATCAAGGTTCCTTATGATTAATGGACAACTGCACTACGAGTATACGTTATATTTACACCTGTGGTTGGCAGGGCAACCGCTTACATAATGTACATGGACCTTAGGTGCACCCCTGGGCTTTTCTCAAAGGCTCGATGTCATTGGTATCTGCACATCGCCTTGTAAGAGGTTCGATGATACAACGTTAGTAGTGTGCTAATGGGGACCTCTTGAATTTGCTTGTGTTAACGTGATACCTCACATCCAGCATAGGGATTAAGACGTTGACATGCTGTCTGAAACCGAAGATGGGAAGGTATTGGATTACATTTATGTTAGTCTGGACTGATGTGAGGACTACTAAAGATACCATGATAACTGGGGACAGTGACCCTTAGTCAAGCGCGTGTAGATATACCAGATGTTCGAGACCCATGGCGAAAGAGCGCCCTGCCTGCTAGTAATTTTACTCCGGCTGGAATGACTAAATACCTAGGAAAAGTGGAAAGGTGTCGTTCGCCGCAGTCTGTGATACGCGCTAGAAAGTACACAGGCAAACCACAATGAGTTAATAGACTCTCTTGTATCGAAATCCTTTTGCTCGACAAGCGAAGACTGACGAATAGAATATGACACATGTTACAGCTCGGATCTTACAATTTGCCATCGGCTCTAGCTTCTCTCACTTGCTCAAACACCTATCAACCCATATCAGCACGCATTTCGTTAATCCCGGCTAAGGCTGCTTACCTTGAGCATTTTTCTCCTTGCTCCAAGGGCATTCACGCCACGATCCTCCAGACCTTTGTCATCCAGTTCAACCAGCTCAGTCCACTTGAAATCCTTGAGGTTATCGGTGTATTTGTGGAGCCTCAGGCTCCTCAACCAACTAGGGATATCCTGCAATAGACTTGGGTCGGTAGGATCCTCTGGTGGCTTTGAACTACCTCGTCTACCTCTCGGTGATCTACCACGGGCCATTTCGGAGTGATCAGAAAGATATCCCTCATGTCCCACGTGACCCATTCCTAAAGGGCCAAGGTTGAAAGAGCTCATACCAGTGGTCATGCCGGAAGAACCATCATAGGCAGCTAAGTAGCCATTGTTCTGGGGGGAAGCAAACCCAATAGCATTGAAGCCACCACCTTGCATAGCCAGGCCTGGGGAACTAGGTCGAGATCGTTGTGCGGCGAACGCTGCCTGTTGTTGCGCTTGCATTGTAGCTAGTTGCTGTGCACTTAATTGCAGGCCGGTCTCGTTAACCAGCAAAACGTTAGTACTTGGTATACCGGTGGCCATGTGCATTTGTGGCCCACTGCCATCATCGTTTGATCTCGCACGACGGTACTTTCGAGCATCATCTAGGGTAAGGCGGTTGTTGACTGTGGAAAGAGCTGCCAGTTTCATAGCCGTTGCGTTGGCAACCATATCTGCTTGGCTCGCCACCTGAGGATTGTTGAAATTAGAGCCCATAGGAGTATTTGTCATAGATGCCCAATCGCCGGTGCGGTATGGCGATAACATCGGTGGCTGGGGCGTATTGTCTGGTAGGTTAATACTCGTGCTTTGTACGTTGCTAGTACCGGATAACTGGAGAGGTCGTGGTGAGCGCAGTCCAGCCGAAGGAGGTGGTTGACTGAATTGCCCCATCGGCTGCTGGCCGGACGAGGAGTTGGGCCGACCTTGGGAACCCCAGGGTAGAGCCGATGCCTGCCCAACAGTCTCTTTGTTAGCATCGGCAGGTGTTGAAATAGTTGGCGTGGTCGACGCAACTAGAGATGACCGGTCCCCAAAAGCCGCGCTATTACGGTTCGAGGTAGGGGCATTCCCGGTTTGTTGAGTGTATTCTGCTTTCTTCTTCGCAATAGCCGCAGCTGCATCTGGAAACATGGCATTGATGGTCAAGGGATCCAGCCCTGAATTGCGTTTGTTTCCCGGTGATGGTGGAGGGCGATGGATTGACGTACGAGACCCTTCGACATTCAGTTTATTCATCGCGTCGCTCAAGCGATTCGACATGGCATCTAGCGTGTCGTCAGCATTCACCACCTATCATGAAAGGAAAGTAAGGCGGTCCACCTTTCTCTCCAAAGTTTGTAGGTGAAAGTACTCCTGACATCGGATGGCTCTTGGCCATCTGCTGAAGTACCTGAATGAAGAAGCGGATTTGAACTTGAGTAGTTTGCTGTAGAAGAGCGTAGAGAGCGGCAGTTCTCTCGGCTTCGCTCAACACCTTAAACCACTGCTCGATAGCACTGAGCTCGTCCTTAAAGTCCTGATCTAAGGTAGCTGCTGCCATCTCTTCCAGGGTTGTTTCATACTGATCTATGTCTGCGATCCACTGTTGGGCTGCCTTGTCCAAGACATCATCGGCATTGCTCTGGCTGCTCGACTGCTGAGATTGGTTGTAGTACACTTCTGACGAAGGCCTTATGTGTTGTCTAGACAAAGGGGATGATGAGAATGCTGAAGCTGACATGTCCGCGGAGGCGCGCAGGTGATGTCCGCTGCCAACATTCCGGGAGGAAGGGGGACGAAGACTCGAGTTAGACGCTTCTGGCGTGCTATTACGATTGCCGATAATATGATTGCCCGACATTGCTATGGCGAATGTTGGGTAAGTGGCTGTGTGAAGAGTTTTGCAGACAAGGGAGCAATATGTAGATGTCAATATTACGAACAGATGATGGTGATTCCAAAGGTAGAAGCCGAATAAGTTACTCCTGCAGTACCTGCTGACCTCAAAGGAGCTTTGCAGGTATCGATTCGCTGCTTGGAGTTGAGTGATGAAGATACACTGAATAATTGCCAAACCAGTGGCAGCCTGAGTAAGACACGTGAAAGGGCTGGTGAAGGCAAGCGAATGCCAACAGTGAATGTGGGATGAACCTAATCGGTCGAGCGTTGTATGCAGTTTAGGGCAGGAGGGCCCTGGGTCAAGGAAGTGTCGATATAATAAAGTATTAACGGCGCAATTGGCCAGATTAAAGTAGGTAGCCGTAGATGTTGTTGATATGAAAGAAATAGTGAGTGGTCTCACGAGGTAGAGCAGGTTGAGTCAAACAGAGCAGAGGGGAGCTGAACGTAAAGTAACGTTGGATTATTATGCTACAATACGAGTATCTACTCTATCAATAGCGTGTATTTTATGTGCACCTATTGTCATGTCTCACTAGTCCATTCTGAAGTATTTTATTGTTCAAACTGTTAGACACTTGCGGTAGCTTACCTTGTCCACACAGGCATGTATGAGGTGGAAGCTATGGTGTTTGAACACTGCCATTGTTGATGCAATTTGTGAATGATGTTTTCACAGCTTCCTAATGTTGATTATTTACTGAAGCTATTCACATCCTAAAATAAGGTAAGGTTTCGAATCACTAAATGTTCTTACTTATTTCCTTACTCTGATGTGCAGCATGGTCCAAAGCCCCTGTTGTACCTTGACGTAATGCTGCTCTTTCTTTGCGCGAGAGGAGGGACACCGTGTTCTCACTCAAATGGCAGACCGCCATGTTGTGGGTGTTGATGGAATCTTAGAAGACGAACACGAGGGTTTGAACAACGAGGAGTCAATTTTAGCAAATGAGTACCCAGATCCAGATTATGTTCCTAATTACCCATGGCTGGGTGAACGTGGTTCGTTACATGATTACGGACCGATGTTCTATGAGCAATCAACGGTACATGAGGACATTGATCAAGACTCCACGAACGATGCTTCACGACAGCTCATAGCCTTCGAGGGACTGGGCCTTCCGAGTGGAGATGGTCTCAATACATGTACCTTTTTTCGTGCCGGAAGAGATCCTAACGACCCTTCTCTTGATCCCGATTTTCAACTTTCCGACGGTGGTGCTGCGTATGTACTGGAAAAACCCGATGTTTTTGTTCTTGCACATCTAATAGAAGCACAGAAGCGATGAATATATCTCAGAAGGAGACCCAGACTCCCAATCGCCGGATCCTCCGGGACCATTGGGACGGTTGACTGACGCAAGCGAGCAGGGCCTATCTAACGACCGGGGTCGAGCTGGAAGGGGCCGTGCGGGTGGATGTGGCAGAGGTAAGGGTCGCCGTGGCCAAGGTCAACGTGGAGGCGGTAAAGGGGTCAAACGAGGTCAGCGTAAGCCCCTCGAACCAAGCGTGGAGTTCAAGATGTTACACTCGCAAGCTACCATGGCATTTATCGACAATGACTACGAAGAGGCAGAACAGCTTGCTCTACAGGCTATTTTGGTCAATCCGGAGATGTACACGGCTCGATTCCTGCTCTCTGAGATTCATATGGCACGTGGCGACAAGGACAAGGCTATCACAGCGCTCTTCCATGCCGCTCACACCAAGCCGCGTGATACCCAGGGCTGGCTTAAGCTGGCGCAGCTTCTCCTGGAGCGTGACGGAGAAGATAGACCATCTGCACTACGAGATGCTGTTTATTGCTATGGTAGGATCATTGGGATGGAATCCACAAATGTTGAAGCGCGCTATCAAAGAGCCGCTCTGAACCGAGAGCTTGGCTACACTGGAAGAGCTGCTCAAGAGTACGAGCACCTCCTCAAGCATTTGCCTCACAATACCACTGTCTTGCGTTATCTCGCCGAGATTTACATCGAGCTTAACGATGTAGACAAGGCCGTGGCGCACTACGACAATAGCATCACGTATTACCAAAGAATGGAGCCCCATAACGTCACGAGTTTTTCCTGGTCAGATGTGAACATATGTGCTGAGCTGTTTGGCTATCAGAGGCAGCATGAACAAGCTATTCTAAAATTGAAAGCTCTCTCACGCTGGCTCCTCGGCAGAAGAACTGACACGATATGGGAACGATACAACGCGGATGACCGAGAATGGGACTCCCAAGACCATCCACGCCGTATGGAGGTTCCTGACTTCGAGCCTGGAGCATATAAGTCAGCGGCCTACGGCGACGGTATGCCGTTAGAGTTGCGCGTCAAGCTTGGGATTTTCCGGCTGAAGGCAAAAAAGAGTAATCTTGAAGAAGCGATCGTAGGTTCACCATGTGCAGCTGAATTACGGTTAGCCTGACTGACAAACCAGAATCATTTCGAATGGCTTGATCCCGATGATAATCAGCCAGGTGCTAAGCTTTTTGATTACCCCGACCTATTTCGAGAAGCGGCCGATGCTTTGCAGGTTAATGGGTATTACCATGAGTCTCTGAGCTATTATGAACCATTACAACACGTGCAAGGCTACACCGACGCTTCTTACTTCGCTGACATGGCCATATGCTATAGAGCAATTGGGATGAAGGCCGAAGCAAAAGACTGCTATCAGGCGATCGTCGATCACGATGATGTTAATGTTGAAGCGATGCTACACCTGGCGCGATTGTATGAAGAGTTGGGAATGCCAGAACGAGCTGCGAAATATGTCACAGATGTGCTATCTCTGACCAGTCGAGATACGAATCGAGCGGACAAAGCGAGACCTATTGAGGAGATTGGTGCAGCTTGCGCAGAGGGATCTTCAATTTCTACTTCCACGATGCTTACGCCTTGTCCACCGCGACAGATTACCAGGCCTCGAGCATTAGAGAAAGAAATGCTTGAGCAGGCCCACACCGAGAATGCACTTGTGTTATATCTGCGTGTACAAGACTCATTAGAGAAGGCCCGAGACGGGGACGCAGAATCCAAAATTTCGTGGATGGCGACCGCCAGGACTTTGGTCCAAGACTTCAGATCAAATAGGGCTTTCTACCCATACGACAAGCACATGAAATTTCATGGATATTCGAAACAGGCTCGGCTAGGATCTTTGAACGTCAAAGCAGGCCAAGCTATGCGGGAGGTGCAACCGTTGGCGGGGAAGCTGTATCTTTCTTCAGGTATGGGAGCTGGAAGAGAGCAAAGACCTCCTCAACTGGCTGACTCGTGGTGACAGGATATAGAGTCGAGGATGACATAGCGATCCCAAATGAATACTTAGGAATCTCCTTCCATGCATGGCTGGACATCTTCCTAGAGTATAGCTTAATGCTTGCAATGAACGACCAATCCAGCTCGGCATATGAAATACTTTCCTCGGCTTATGATGCCAATGTCTTCTTTCACTCCCGGGATTCAATGTTTCGTATCCATGTTTGCTGGTTTAGTGAGCGTTGACTACATATCCTTGCCACCACAATGGTACTAATCTTTCGATAGCATGTGCGCTGATCGGTAACGATGAAGAGACATTGTGTAACATTGCTCGTTGGTTCATGAAAGAATATCAATTTGTCACTGATGGTTATCGCCTATTCTCTGCGTTGAACAGACTCTGTGACAGTGCTAATTCTTGGTATAACTGCGGACCGTCGCAAAAGTATGTACTTCGACAGCTGAAGGCAATGGACTTCTCTCTAGTCAGCGATGCGCGAAGCAGGAGCCTTTTTCAAGAAAGGGCTTCTTACACTACGAAGGACGAAAATGGAGATCCGATCCAAGCAGAAGACATGGACGTTGCGCTACTATTGCTGTATGGTCACATCCTCTATGCTGGGAAAAGCTACTCTTATTCACTGAGTAGGTCTTCCAGAAGCCATAGTACATTGCTGCCTTGTAACCCTTCCGTCCCGTCTAACGAGTTGCAGATTACTTTCTGCGAGCGTACGCTCTAGACTCGACCAATCCAGTGATTAATCTCTCGTTGGCTTTGGGTTATCTCCACTATGCCATCAAGCGTCAATCTGGCAATCGACATCATCTCATGATGCAAGGGTTCGCTTTTCTTTTTGCATACTATGATTTACGGCAACGTGCCAACGTAATTTCGGAGAAACAAGAAGCTGAGTATAACGTTGCGCGGGCGTACCATATGTTAGGGTTGACACATCTCGCTATCCCGTATTATGGGCGATGCCTGGCACTAAACAATGGTATTAGAGCAGATAGTCTCAACTCTACGCAAGAGGACTTCGCAAAAGAAGCAGCATTTAGCCTACAAGGCCTTTGGGCTGCGAATGGAGAGCTCAAAGAAGCCCTAAAGGTAACAGAAAGATGGCTTGTACTATAGTTTATTGTATTCGACGTTGATGCTTAATATAAGAATGCCTTGTAGATAGATACAACACGGAATGCATGTGAAAGAAGCAATAAAGAAAGACGATGGGCCTGTTCCGCGGGTCATATCATAGAATCGTGGAAGACGCCGTGGGCAAGGACTGAACCATATGTGCTCTTGGGCAGATATTTAGGATGGCTTAGCTTTTAATAGGCACTTAGACACAGTGTCCAGTCAAGTTTCTCCCATTTATCTGCAAATGCGTAAGAAAACGATAATGTAACCTCTGCTGATTCCCAAGTCCTCATCAGAGTCGAATGACTCCTCGAAGTCAGGCGCCCAGCCATGGGTAAGGTGCATCTCCGCTCAGCGCGAAAGCAATCAAGATACGAGTACTTCCGGATTGCCAAAAGTAATGTGTCTTTGTTACTGGCATTATTTGTAGATTAGAAAGGCGCAAAGTTATCTTGGACGTTGGTGGGAGGATTTCTGACCGCACTAAGCCGAACAGGTTTAGGGTGGGTGGTTGGAGCAAGTGAATAAGGTAGGTACGGAATACCTTACCTAGTACCTTACTTTCTTTCCCTAATATGGGAACGACCAAAATGACAATCTGGCTCATTACAATTTTTAGCTGGTAAGATACACGGTCGCCTTTAACCTCATATTGTTTGCCAAATTTCCCCTAAGACAGAAGAAGCTCGAACGTCGTCCAAGCATCATAGGAGACCGCCTAAGCTGTTGACTCGATCTTTGTGTCTCTCCATGAGCAGGGCCTAACTGTCAGCGATGAGTATGGAATATGAAAGCCTGAAGGACCAGTGGAGTGATGTCGAGGATCGAGATGGCATCAGACTTAGTTGGAATACCTTTCCAAGCTCTCGCATGGTACTCGCAACACCCCACGTCTTACCTACGAGGTTGCGAGTAGCTGATGCTTGTTAAGGAAGCTTCGAGGCTTGTTGTGCCAATCGGTGCCCTATACACACCATTAAAGGAAAAGCCTGATACGCCGTTGCTTCAATATGAGCCGGTTGCCTGCAAACCTCCATGCAGAGCAGTGTTGAATCCTTTCGCGTATGGCTCCTTTATGCAAAATTAGGAGAATAGGACTGATTATTGCAGGCAAGTGGACATTCGTGCACGATTGTGGATATGTCCGTTTTGCCTGTCTCGGAACGGATTGCCTCCGCATTACAAAGACATCACCTCGGATGCCATACCTCCTGAGCTACATCCGTCAAGTACAACAATTGAATACCGTCTAGCACGGCCTGCACCGTCCCCTCCTATATTCGTATATGTAGTGGACACATGCCAGGAGGAGGACAGCTTAAAGGCGCTCAAGGATTCGTTAGTGATGAGCCTTAGTCTTCTACCCCCGAACGCTCTTGTTGGCCTAATAACATTCGGGACAATGGTATGATCTTAGATTGCCGCTTTAATGCTTCTGCAATTGACATGAAAGTAGGCACAAGTGCACGAGCTTGGTTATACAGAATGCGCCAAGTCTTATGTGTTCCGAGGGAGCAAGGACTACAACGCGAAACAGGTCCTGGAAATGCTGGGTCTAGTGAATTCGGGCGTGCGATCGAACGTACCTCAGCAGCCTGGTAGACCAATTCCAATGATGGGACCAGCGGCTAGATTCTTACTGCCTGTGCAGCAATGTGAATTCCAACTTACGAATGCTCTGGAGCAGCTCCAGAAGGATCCTTGGCCCGTGGCAAATGACAAACGCTCCTTGAGATGTACTGGTGTAGCGTTGAGTGTTGCAGTAGGTTTATTGGAGACTTCATTCCAGAACATGGGTGGTAGAATCATGCTCTTTGCTGGCGGACCAGCCACAGAAGGACCAGGTTTGGTAGTGGGTCCGGAGTTGCGGGAGCCAATACGATCCCACCATGATATTGACCGCGACAATATCAAGTATTACAAAAAGGCCCTGAAGGTCAGCAAGCCCAAGAAATTCGGATGGATGAGTAGGTGGCTAATTGAACTAGTTCTATGACAATCTCGCAAAGCGCACTGCCCACAACGGTCACATCATTGATATCTTCGCTGGTTGCTTAGATCAAGTCGGTCTTCTGGAAATGAAAGGTCTTTCAAACTCTACCGGCGGACACATGATTCTTACTGATAGCTTCACCTCGTCACAATTCAAGCAATCCTTTGTACGAATTTTTGATAAGGAAGCTTCTGATAACCTGCTCATGGGCTTCAATGCCTCCCTTGAAGTACTCACGACGAAAGAATTGAAGGTCACTGGTCTTATCGGTCATGCCGTATCTCTCAACAAAAAATCAAGTTCCGTAGGAGAGACTGAATGTGGTATCGGTAATACGTGCTCATGGAAAATGTGTGGTATTGACCCCACGGCAACCTACGGATTGTACTTTGAGATTGCTAATCAAGGGGGACCAACGCAACACCAGCAAGGTCCACAGAAGGGCATGATGCAATTCTTGACTTATTACCAGCACTCCTCAGGCCAATTTCACCTGCGTGTGACAACAGTGGCACGAAACCTGAGTGGACCTGCAGGTGATCCTGCTATTGCACAATCTTTTGACCAGGAAGCCGCAGCGGTTTTGATGTCACGCATTGCGGTGTTCAAGGCGGAGGTTGACGACGGACCTGACGTGCTTCGCTGGGTCGATAGGATGCTCATTCGATTGTGCTCTAGGTTTGCAGAGTACCGAAAGGACGACCCCTCCTCTTTCCGACTGGAGAAGAATTTTACACTCTATCCGCAATTCATGTTCCATCTTCGCCGCAGCCAATTCCTCCAGGTATTCAACAATTCCCCTGATGAAACCGCGTTCTACAGGCATGTTCTTAACCACGAATATGTGGGAGATTCTCTAGTCATGATTCAGCCTACCCTGGACTCTTATACCTTTGAGCAGGAGGGAAGTGTACCGGTCCTGCTCGACTCAGCTTCTATACAACCCACACACATCCTTCTTCTAGACACCTTTTTCCAGATCTTGATATATCACGGAGAGACAACTGCAGAATGGAGGAAAGCAGGATATCAAGATCAAGAAGGCTATGAAAACTTCAAAAGAATCCTTGAACAGCCAAGGGAAGACGCAAGGGTCAGTATCCCAAAACAAGTTGGCATCAAGCTATGATTACGTGTAACTACTTACCTACTTTAGGAACTGGTGCAAGATCGATTTCCGTTACCGCGATTCATCATATGTGACGCCGGGGGGTCACAAGCTCGATTCCTTCTATCAAAGCTTAATCCTTCTACTACACATACCACAAGCGCATATGGTAGCGCATCGCAATCTGCCCAGACAATTTTTACAGACGATGTGTCTTTGCAGACCTTCATGGATTCTCTTATGAAGTAAGTAGTTTGGATGTGCAGAAGCAAGGCCCTTAAAGCTAATATTATCATTAGACTCGCGGTTTCCAACACGAGCTAGGGATTTGCTGGAGTATATATATATCTTAGCTTCCGAGCTCGCGCTTTGAGAATACTGTAGAACCAGTGCAGATATTACAGCAATCAAAGTTGACTGCATTAACATTATTGTTCATTGATTCTAACTCCTTGAAATTCCTCAGCTTTGACTCCCGCTGTCGGAGAACCCTAACCTCGCCAAAGTGTAAGATACCTTAGTCTGTATTGTAATCTACTTTCAATCAATACCGCTTGTAAAGCTATGATTACCACTTTAGCGCGCACACACGAAGTTCAAATTTGATCACCTTTGATATCAAGGAAAGTTCGAACAACGATCGTGCTTCACTATGCGTATGTATTCTATATCTTTGCAAGTAGCATTTGACTGATAACTTCTGGTGTTGTAGCTCCCAAATTTGATCCCAACGAGGTGAAGGAAATGTAAGCAACACCGCCCCCCCACTCCCACTTCATATCTCATAGTCAAATACTCTCCGCCATATTCAAGATAACTAAACGACCGCGTATGCAGCACCTTGAGAGCCACGGGGGGCGAAGTCGGTGCCTCTTCCGCTCTGGCACCTAAGATTGGGCCCCTCGGTCTATCCCCCAAAAAGGTTGGGGAGGATATTGCCAAAGCCACAGGCGACTGGGTACGTACGGAGGCAGCATGGCCCATTTAAGAGTGCAATTATCTATGGTAGAACGGATTCTAACACGCTATTCAACAGAAAGGCCTTCGTGTGACTGTCAAGCTTACTATTCAGAATCGGCAAGCTGCAGTCTCGGTCGTCCCGTCGGCGTCCTCCCTTGTAATCAAGGCTCTCAAAGAGCCGCCTCGAGATAGGAAGAAGGAGAAAAATATCAAGCACTCCAAGTCAATCCCCCTCGAAGAAATCATCCAGATTGCCAGAACCATGCGGTTTAAGTCGCTGGCGAAGGAGCTCAGCGGAACGGTGAAAGAGGTTCTGGGGACAGCTTTCAGTGTGGGATGTCAGGTCGATGGAAGATCGCCGAAAGAAATCAGCGATGACATCGAGAAGGGGGAGATCCAGAGTAGGTATTTTGCAGCATTCCAATCCCTTCACTGGTCAATGCTGACACGCCCACAGTTCCAGAATCATAGGCTTATTCGCATTGGGTTGCTGTATCATCTTCCTCATTCATGATATCTTTGTTATAAAATGAGATTATGTTATGCCAAAACCCAATAACGATCGCGCACACTACACACGACCAGAGTCCTCCCGCCTGATGCATGAAAACTTTGCCAACACTCTGGCCCTTACCTCCTTTCCCTTGAGGATTGGTTCAATCTATGGTTCGGGCCTATTTTGGTGCAAAGAAGATGATACTCTATTGAGAAGCCTACTACTCACCGCGACATCTTTTTCCGCTTGGAGTAGATGTGGGGGTCCATCTTTCGTGGCCTACATTGAACGCTATCGACGGCTCCGTTTCTATCCATTTCATTCTGGACTGATTGTGTAACATTACGCCTTGACGATGCTAGGAGGAGGCTGCTTACACATATGCTCGTGAATCATCAATCATTTACAGGGGAGACCGTGTAGATTGTGTATGTAGGCCGTAGATGGACCTGTGGAGGCAACGCATCAATTCATTGAGGATGGTATATTACTATATACGTAGTAATGATATGGCCGTAAAGTCAGATATAGGTTTGAGTGCGAATAAGGTACCTTGCTTGACTCACCGTGTTAAGATACAAGTCATTCGAAATTGTCTCCAAGGCCGAGGCTTTGGCTTGTCCCAATCAGACATCATTACCTAAGGTACCGTTGTCTCATTGTCGGTACCTCCGTAGAGTACCGTACCTTAGATGCGGAAAGTTATGCAGTGTTCGTCAACGAAATCATGCAGGCAGAAGGAAGGAACACCAGAGGAAACGCAGTATGATATTAATAGTGACATTATGTGTTTGATGAGCTTCCAAGGTTGTGATGCTACCAATTACCAGTCTGCTAGAGCATTGTTTGGTCGCAACAAGCACCATCCATTCAACGCATCCCATGCATAGATACCTTAGTCTCTACTTTCCAGCACTCTACAGCCTGCAAGCACCTATCATTTGAGGTGTTGATATTATGCTTGTCTAAAATACCGCGTACGCAAGACTGCAAATAGCAAAGCTCGATTGAGAGACTGGAAGACTGGATGTCGTTCCCTCACTTTTCATGATCGTTGGTGCAAATACGGTATGAGACATTGCTTTACTATCATTACACGGTATTATTGTTCGCCCTTCTTGCTCTTATATTTCATTACATCGTCCCCGTATTGAGTATTCCAAAACAACCATGGTCCTAGATTTGCAGTCATCAGAGTCACCAGGCTGCCCGACTCGAGCGGTTCATCTGTCTGTCACACTCTCCCGAAATCGTGACACCGGGCTCTGCACCTGTACTACGACTACCACTACGACTACCACTACTACTACTACTACTACTACTACTACTACTACTACGGCTCTATCCTCTTTTAGCTTGCGAGGCTGCAAGCCTTAGCCATCAGCCCCACTAAGGCACTGCATTAGAATGCTAGTTACCTATCACTACTACCTCCAACATACCATTTCCCGGAGAGAAAAATACTCGTTGCGTGGGACGTTCATTACCACATAGCTCGTACTGTTTTCCAGCGACTTCCTGACTTTCCGAAAGCCCCAAACCGTTTGGCCGACTGGAGCCTCAGTTTAAGCCAATTTGGGCTACAATAGGGCAAACTTCTGGAGTGCCTCAGCCAATCTTCAACGGTCGGGAGAATGACATGCGCGAAGAACCGTATAAAAAGTCGCAAAGGCATTGGGACATCTCGCCTCCAACGATATTTCAGCCTTGTGTCGTCTATATAATTCCTCCGATTTCCATCGTCATCTCTTTAGCCGCTGTCAAACCGTTGCTTCGGCCGAATTTACCGCTGTCAAATTCGGGCTAGGGCAAGGCTTGATATTGACTCGAATATCTGTCTTTTCGCCTCATCATGTTCACGGATGTTGCTCATCGTCAACCTGGACACCACTTCTCCTACCCTCAGCATTCTGTCCGACAGAGTGACTTCAATAATTATTCTCTCAACCAGCCCCCGACCGACGCCTCCCAGTTCGGACACCGCAATCTTATCCGAAACAGCGGCTTTCGACAAAGACTTCAGAGACCGGAACAGTATGCTCACCCATTGCAGCTACCATCATCTCTTTCAACTAAAATACCGAACTCGGAGTCCTACCAGGCAATTTCAGATGCCTCAGAGCATATGCTTCGGCGAAAAACGCCGAATGGAACACTTGCTGCAGGGTATGACGGAAGGCCAGTAGAGTGGACTTCCAGACCACACGCCATGAAACATTACTTGATGCCGATTTCGAAATCCGTGGGGGAAGCTATGTACACATCTGTCCCTACTGGGACGCTTGAAGAGTACTCGCCAGAACGCAAAGACCTATCATTTTCTGCGCGGGCTGAGGAGCAAAGGTATCGGGTCCGGCGCAATAGTAGTGGAAGATGCCAATCAGCTTATGAGACCCGCGATGATGTTGGAGACTTCGCACACACCCCAGAAGCAAGAAGACCTGATACACTTTCCGCTACTGGGATAGACTCGGTCTTGCATCAAAGCTCTCTATCCCACCATTACAACTACTTTGCAGGCGGTCCGCAAGTTCCAACGGTGCTGCAGCCCATGTGGCCGCCATGCTTAGGTCTTACGTCCCTCAATAATTCTGGACCATATGGGCCTTATTGGCCGGACGGTGCATTCGTACCCTATCGCCCTGCCCCGCTTCGAGATCCGCGATATCAATGTCGAACCCAAGGTAGCCACGTTGATGGTGCTGCTCAGCTGCAGATTGCTCTTAACAAGCATCCTGACTGGTCCCGAGGCGGCTCTAACGTTGATCGCATGGACTGGGCCGAGTATTCGTCAGATCTCGCACATCACCACCAGTCATCCGCTAACCATTCAGTGCCTGAGGCTGATATTCTCAGAAGGAGAGAAAACTTTCCAACTAGCCTTGAAATTATTCCGGCACAACAGCCCGAAGCAAATCGGTTGGCGTATCGCGTTAAGCCGCTACCTCCAAGGCCACCGGGTGTGCGGGCAAGAACCAGCTGGGAGCGTGGCCAACGTCCTTCGATATCTGAGCCGTTTCCTGTCCAACAAGCAAAATACCAGGAACCAGATCCTCAAGCGACCAATGCTCATTTCAAAGAAAAGGTTATGGTGTGGGCTCATCGAATCTATCTTAGCTTGTTGGCTTCCGTACACCAATCCCGAAGGGCGGCGTCACATACGCAGCGTCATGGAGAGAGACACCCACAACCCAATATTTACCCCAAAGCACCGAGGCAGCTTTCTTCACCTTCGTCGGCGCTTCAAGGGCATGCTTTCTTGGGTCAGAACAGCCCACAACGTCCGTTTGGGCTTTTGCATAACAGCGACGACATGTCTCCTCATCACTTAAGTAGTCAGAAGGATATCTCTGGCACACCTAGGACTTCGCCGGAAGACTTCGCCGGGATGTTTCAGCCTTCCACTCTTCAGAATGGGCAATCTCTTCAGTCGTGGCAGCTAAACGGACAGTACGTGTCTCCAGCATGTCCTACACCTGGCCGCGATCATCGTGATCAGCGGGGATCGCTTATGTCTCCACCCACCCGAGAATATGAAAACTCTCCAGCATGTGCCGCAGCAACTGCGATTGAGCTTCTCAATAGGCTCTGTCAAGAAAGCGGCTGGGAGTGGACTGACGGACTACTTCTCGGAGGGTGCTTAGCTTATGGATTGGGCGATTATGAGAAGGCATTCAAATGGTACTCGAAGGTCTTGAATTGTGACCCAAAGTAAGTCATGTGTGCAGTGAGCGACAGTCTTTAGCTGAAAAAGTTTAGTAATGTGGAGGCCATATCCAACCTAGCGGCTACACTGCTTTCTTTGAATCGCAGGGCAGAAGCTGAACGTTGTTGGCTCCGCTCCGTCAAGCTTCGTCCTAGTTACTTTGAGGCCGTTGAGCATCTGGTTGGCCTCCTCTGCGAAGACCACCGTGGAAAGGAGGCTGTTAAAACCATTGAATTTGTAGAACAAGCGCTTCGAACTGGTCAATCTTCTAGTCTCATGGGTCACTCAGAGCGCTACAGCGAATCCGCCAGCGAGGCTAGCCTCTCCCCAAGTTATTCGGCTTCGGAAAGATCCGATTTTGGGGTTGTCGAGCAGGAGACTGGCGAGGGTCGAACGCCAACCGGCAAAATTCTGAGATCCTCCAGCTTCCACTTCAGCGGTTATTCGATCCCTCCGTCCGAGAACGGCAGAATCCTCGCACTGGTTCATGGAAAAGGAAATATGCTCTACGCTCTTGGGGATAATGCTGGAGCCGCTAAAGCGTTTGAAGATGCCATACTTATTGGGGCAGGACAGCGTCAGCTTGGGATTCGAGGGCTCATTAGGCGGATATTAAGGGTCTGCTCAGACCAGACCACGGCGAATAGGAGAGACTTTCGTGAGGACAGCGCTGCTGACAATCCTATATTACTTGTCCCAGAGATGGCCTTAGAGACGTCGCATCTGGTATTTCCGTCCCAAGGTCAATTACCCGGTCTTACGGACGTGGCTGCCGGAGTGGCCAAAAAATCCGCGATTTTGATTATTAGTAATTCACTGTTGTCTCTTGCTAAGATATACCAGGATGGGATGTCTTCTAGCGGAGCCTCGGCTACTGGACCAAGGGCGACCTCTGGGGTACAGGATATACTTGCACTGTACTATCTCTCGTTATCACTTCAGCCGAGTCCATCGACTGCGAACAACGTTGGCATTCTGCTCGCTAGTGTTCAGCAGTCTACTCCTACGAAGCTGAGCATGAGGCCGAGCAAGAACGCCACCCCAATAATCCCAGGGGTTGTACCTGGCAGTGGAGTTGCGCTCGCACTTGCGTACTATAATTTTGGCTTGAACCTCGATAATCGTCACGCTCATCTCTATACGAACCTCGGCAGTCTTTTCAAAGATATTGGGCAGCTGAACGCTGCCATCAAGATGTACGAAAAGGCTGTCGAGTGTGATGGCAAATTCGACATAGCTTTGGCAAACCTAGCCAACGCTGTTAAAGATCAAGGCAGGATTAGTGACGCCATAGTTTATTACAGGAGAGCTGTCGCATCGAACCCCGAATTTGCAGAGGCTGTTTGTGGACTTGCAAATGCCCTCAACTCGGTCTGTAGCTGGCTTGGTCGTGGTGGCATCAAATATTCTGATGGCAAACGAGATCGGTGGCACGTGGACGAGCAAGGGATGTTATATGATGCCAGAATGGCTCAAAACACTAGCTCTGGCTGGATCGTGCGAGTTGTTGCTATTGTCGAAAAGCAACTTCGAGACGGCGAGGGCTGGGGCAAAGGTGTCCTTCACGCCATTGATACAGAATTTCTCCTTGAACAGCTTGTCACAGGATACGGTCGTCAAGATCGAATCGATCATAATAAGGTCCTGATAAGCAGAGCATTACAGGCATGGGCGGAACAGCCTTGGGAAGGTGCCAAGGTAGTACGGCTCGTCGAACGTGCTACTAAAAGGCTTGGATGGCAAGCATACTGGAAGAGGTATATCCATAAGCAGCCGTACCGAGCGATGGACTACACACGGCCACAGCTTCCGACAGCCCTTGCAATTCCCAGTGCGCCGACGGTTTTGCCATTTCATACCTTTACATGTCCTCTCTCTGCAAAACAGATTCGTAGAATCTCTCAGCGGAATGGGCTCAGGATTTCGTGTTCCACATTACGAGCTCCCTGGCTTCCGACTCGGATTTATGACCCCCCAGCACCACCTGAGCCCCATCTTAACGTCGGTTACGTGTCTTCGGACTTCAATAACCACCCCTTGGCCCATCTAATGCAGTCCGTTTTTGGCTATCACAACCCTAACAGAGTTAGGGCTTTTTGCTATGCGACAACGGCTAGTGACGGGTCGGTCCATCGTCATCAAATTGAGCGTGAAGCGCCAGTATTCCTCGATGTTTCTTCATGGTCAATAGATCGGTTGGTAAGTCAGATTGTCGGTGACGGGATTCACATACTCGTTAATCTGAATGGCTACACTCGTGGAGCTAAGAATGAGGTGTTTGCGGCGCGTCCAGCGCCAGTCCAGATGTCATTCATGGGTTTCGCTGGTACGCTCGGCGCAGAGTGGTGCGATTATCTGCTAGCAGACAAAATCGCCGTTCCACCTCAAACATTACGGCCGTGGCGGCGGAACGTGGATCTGATAGATCAGACAAACGATGGCAACAACGGCGACGATAACGGCGACTGGGTTTATGGGGAAAATATCGTTTATACTAGAGACACATTCTTCTGCTGTGACCATAGACAAAGTGCCCCTGACTCACAGGAAGTACAGCTCACCTGGCCAGAAGAACAGCAACGGCGGTGGAGGATGCGCAAAGAATTGTTTCCAGACTTACCAGATGATATGATCATCTTAGGTAACTTCAACCAGCTTTACAAGGTAGTCCATTCTTGTCCCAAAACAGTGATGTGCACAGTGCTGACCAGTCTCTGCTCAAGATCGAACCAACGACATTCCGGACATGGCTTCGCATACTCTCGCGAATACCTAAAGCGATACTCTGGCTCCTTCGCTTTCCCGATCTTGGCGAAACTAACCTTAAACAGACGGCCCTTCTTTGGGTTGGTTCAGAAGTTGCGTCTCGTATCCGGTTTACGGACGTTGCTCCAAAGCACCAGCATATTTCTCGCGCTCGGGTCTGTGATCTTTTTTTAGACACTCCCGAATGTAATGCTCACACCACAGCTGCGGACGTGCTTTGGTCGGGGACTCCGCTTTTGACTTTGCCTAGATATGAGTACAAGATGTGCTCGAGGATGGCAGCTTCGATCCTGAGAGGGGCGCTGCCGAAAACGGCTGAAGGCGACCGTGCAGCCGAACAACTTACCGTTCGCAGTGACGAGGAGTATGAGGAACGGGCGGTGGAATTAGGCAGTGATCTTGTGTACATGTTGCAGAGAGGGCAGGAAGGCTTTGGGAGAGGCAGGCTTGCAGAGCTCCGAAAGCTCTTATATGAGAGTCGGTGGACGAGCGCGCTGTTTGACACGCGACGCTGGGTGCGGGACTTGGAAACGGCTTACGAGGAGGCATGGAACCGGTGGGTTGCCGGAGAAGGAGGGGACATATGGCTGTGAAGTTATGAGGAGTCACGTCGTAATTTAGCGCACATTGGTCTTTGGGAAAATAAAGGATCAGGGACGGGGAAAAAGGGTTAAGAGATGGGAGTTCTGGAATAACTGGGAGGGTATACAAGGGACGATCGGGCATAGCGAAGTGCTCGCTTTGCCATGGTCATGCATGCTACTTCTTTAAAAACTGACGGGCGAAAGCGGTATCGGAATTGGTGTCACTCGGCATGGGGCATTATTTGAGCCTACACATAGTAGCGGGTGAGAAGCATCTTGGGGTTTGGAAATTAATAATTGGATTCTCGTGGTTTGGTGCTTCGACGAGGAAGCAGCACGTGCAGCTCTAGAGCATTCATGATACGCCGCTGACATGGAGGCTCCAGTACTGTGAACGTGGCTGTGAATATGGTTGATAGGATTGAAGGTGCGTTGTAGGGGGGGTGCTGTACCTTAGCTGGTCAATAATGGTGGTACCTATCGGAAACGGAAACGGAAAGGTCCTACCCTTCTGCCACAAAAGGCCGATCAGTAGTGGACTTACGTCGTCGTCGTAGTAGTAGTAGTAGTAGTAGTATACAACCTACCTTGTTTGTAAACCCCCAAGGTAGCACCCACAAGTGGATGGGACCACTCAACTCCTACTCCGGACGGTTGTTGGTGAGCGTACAGGTTGAAGTGAGTTTTTGGTTTACCAAAACCGCCCTGAGTACAGGTAAGGTACGGTACGGTACGGTAGGTAAAGTATCCAAGGTAAGGTAGGTACGGAATACGGTATGCGAGATCTCGCATGGATTACTAATAAGATCCAGATCTTGCAGGAGAGATCACGTCCGTCCAAATCTTGGTTCGCTTGAATCCCTCGGAAATCGGGTACAGACAGGTCTGTCTGCATACGGAGTAGAGTAAACTTTAGTAGGGGACGATCATGCAAGACGTAAAAAATACAGAAAGTAGTAGGTTACCCTTCAAATGTCCACCTATACACACCTTACTATATTCATATAGAACAGCTGCCGCTTGACTACTTTATCGAACCGACATGTCTTATAATTTACTCAGGCTTACCCATTGTTACCTTCACCCACCTCACTTTTCTTCTTCCGCTGACCACCTTCCTTCCAACTGAAAGATCCGGGTCCTCGATGGAGCTGTTTAGAGTTTGAGTTTGGAAAGGGGGGAGGGGAAGGGGAAAGGGGGAAATGGGAAAGGGCCGGTTCCAGATTTGAGTTGTCGATTCCCGCGGATGCCGTCGCGTAGCTGGCTGGCTGGCACCTGGTTAAAATGGGACCAACACCTTGTTAATACCGAAGGGGCAATATGGATGAATTCCTTCAATTTACTTGACTGCTACCAACGCCTCTGCATCGAGGATTCGGACATCTCGACCGGAAAGAGCAGCTAAGAAGCGCTTTGTGCCGAGAACGACGGAGTTTCTGGACCATTGCAGGCTCCGCCGGTAAAGTACCGGTACCTCCGGACGTAGTACTTGTGCTCAGACCTGTCAGGCTAATAATAGCGGAGAAACGGATAATGGTGGTGGTGGTAAGGGTACTCGTATAAGGTACCTTACTTTCGTACTTGACTTTACCTTATCTTATTGACTTTGCCTTGGTCAGGCGAGAATGCACGGGACTGGATCCGGCCATGTGCAATTACGCAGCACGCTTCATGCTCCATGCTTCACGCTTCGCTTCCCGCTTCATGCTTGACGCTCCACGCTTCACGTGGAGAGATGAGATCTCTTTACATCATCAGTGAGCACTGACCGTGCTCGTGTTCGACCGTGCAACTCCGAATCCACACAGCGACCGACAGCTTCTCTCGTGGAATGTTTGATGATGCTGATTATCGTTGATAATGAATTAATTCTATACGGATTGGGGTCCATTCTTCGGAGCACAATGCCAAAGGAGCACCGGCCATACGTAATTATTCCAATTGCGACAGATGGTGGGCCGTTGGGACTTACTTCCATTACAGTACCACCATTGTTACCTTAGCTCCTCAGTCCAGCGCACTCAGTAGTCAGTACGGACGTACGTAGATACATGTAAGACCTACGGTACCTTACGGAACGTGGAATCTTTTCATACTTCATCGTTGCACTTGTTTAGCCGTCATAAGTAGGTAGTACCGTACGTACCTTACTCTCTGGCGACTCGAACACATGTCACGCGATTATGACTGGATTGTATGAACCACCTCACCCACCGTACGGGATTACCGTATTACCGTATTATTCCCCAAAAGTTGGAACACGCAAGCCAAGCCGCTTTAGCCGAGTCCTTCACCCCGTCACTCGAGTCCAAGTACGAGTACGGAGGAGTAGTAAGGTATGTAGTACTGTAGCCAAACGACCCGCCGGCCGAGATCTCGTCCCCACAAGACGTCAAGCCACTCGACCCGACTGTCGGACTTAGCGCTCAGCCAGGCCACGCTCAAAGCATCCATGGCAGCTGCATTGAACCGGGCGCGATACCACAACCAGACATATCTAGCGAGGAAAACACAGCAACCGTGATCATGCAGGCGACTTATGCAGCTGCCATGCCTCTGCAGCCACCCCAATAATGCTAATCATGCTCATGCTAATGCTGTCGGAATGATCCATTGGCACAGCAGCTTCACAACGTCAGACCCCGTCGGCTGCATACCATCATTTTCCCGCGAATCAATCCATCGTCCAGCCTTGTGGTACCTTCTGCGACAGGTTTGATTCGGGATGCGGTAGTAGTGGGGAGTGGTGAGACGTTGGCTGGTTGGCTGGTAGCAGGTCTCATCGTTCTGAGCCTTCAACCTTGCATGCCTGACAAATGGGTCCTGCAGTGCAAGCGTGGTGGTCCATTCTTCTCGATGATCGGGCACATCACCACTCGCCACTCACCATTCACCATTCACCATTCACCATTCACCAATGCATCTGATTTTGGATTGGGACAATTTCCTGCTTCACCGTCGACAATAACGCCTCGCCCTGGAGGGTTGATCAACCGGTTCGATTGCTCTTAACTTCTTATCCCGTAGCTCGAAACGATAGAAACAAGCTTGCAAATTGCAATCGCGGAACATGAGCACTCTAAGGGAGGAAAGCTGGCCATCGCGTGCACGGAAGAGGCCATAATACGACGATGGTCAAAGGAAGCGAGGCAAACCATTGTTATCATTCGTTGAATTCAGACGTTGGACAGATAGCAGCCCCCTGTATATGTGATCTGCTGTCCGATCCTAGCGTCATGGCCCAAGGCGCTAAAAGCTGTAGCGATGCGCTTCTACGGCCGAACCGAGAAAAGCAGATTGGAGAGTCACGAAAATGATGCACGTACAGGCATGTATCGCCGATTACTTTTCACTAACGTATAAGGTAGGTAAGGTAGTAAGGCACCTTACGGAGTACGGTATGTACTGGTTTATTCCATATTTTCGCACATGCTCGGCTGAAGCGACAGTAAGGTAGTAAGTAGGGTTACATGTCCAAAGCGAACCAACGTTTCCAACGGTAGACCATCTACCATGCCAGATGAAAAGAAAAGGACGGCGCGAGAATGTGCAAGGCTCTCCATCGATGCGATCAAGATTCTGAAAGTCATCATATGATGGAAAAGGCGGTCAGCTACTCAAACTACCTTATCAATTAATTCCCAAAAGTGTATTTGGCTGAGCCGGTTTGAGAATCAATCAGTACGGTACTTTCCCTGAAGGTATGATGATTATGCTCCAGTGCCTTTCTGCGCTACTTCCAACCGTACGGAAGTACTGGCGCAGTCGACCAGTTTCGAAAATGTGAGCATGTGGCCGTTATGACGACTGATGGTGTATTTCTGCATACGCCCTGCAGCAGCAAGTCCAGAATTCCCGGGTTCAGGAGGTTTTCGCTAAGACGCTGTATCGACGATTACTCGCGGGCGGAAAAGCGGTTTACTCGTGCATGCATGATCTGAGAGCGCAAATTGGGGCCCAGACGATTCGAATTCATCCCAGCGCCAAGGTTCACTGGCCGACAAGCATCTGAAGCATGGAGACGTGCTTCGTTAGCTCAAGCCAAACCGATCCAAGGCTGGCTGAATGAACTGTGCGTTCCCCAAGTATCACAAGTTCACAACGTTAACAACAAATCATCCGGTTTGGTCGTCAGTACGGAAGTAGTCCCGCAACGCTTTGATTAATCAAACCTGGGACTGTGGATCATATGCACAGCTCCCTACTCCGGACACGTCCTTGAAAGTGTCAAACCGTGGGTTAGAGAAGATTTACTCGAAACATGGCACACTAGCATTATTGGAGCAACATATGTATGTGACCCCGTGGTAGTATGTATGTACCTAGTAGTGGTCAGCTCAGCTCAGGAGTTGGACGAAGCTAAATCGGAGAAAATCCGCAACGAAGACGATAATCCTTGCCGTATTGCCAGCACCAGCACCAGCACCAGCATCAGCATCGGCAGCAGTGGCAGCAGTGGCAGCATTGGCAGCTATTTTGTCATTCCCAGTCGACTGCACCTCTGTTGTGCAGCTCTTGAAACAAAACACGACGATAATCCTGCAAAAGGAAGTCTGATATTCATGTTCCAAGTGAAATCACGAGGTTCATATCATTGCCCCGAGGGGGGTAATATCCGTGATGACCCCGGTTTTCTTGCGTGCTTACTACTGTAATGTATTTGACCGCTAGCAGGCTGTGGTCTGACAATTACTGAAGTATGTAAGGTATTCCGTATGTATTGAGTTTTATCCCGCAACAACGGGCTTCCTCCTAGGGTGGACCTTGTCCCTCCCCCCATCCTTGCCGCACATCATCTCATCATCCCATCATCCCATCACCACCTACTTTAAGGTAGGAGGCTAAACCCAAGTCCTACCTTAGGGCTCACTCGTACCCCAGTACATTCAAGCACATCTGGATCCGGACTACCGTACTGGATTTTCCCTTTTTCGCCATTCTACACCTTACCTAGAACTACCTGACTATACTCCAGTGCTTACTGCACTCGTACAAGAATCACGCCTCATATCACGCCCATGTGTCCCAAAGTAGTATCCCATCATCGGCGCCTCTTTCCTTGTGAGCTTCAAGCGTGTCCGCAAGCAGTTCACAACCTCTCACAGTTGCAACAACGCCCACTCCATTTCCTGTTATGCTCTCTCTGACTCTCTCTCCTTCCCCCTCCTGTCCCTTCCCCCCCACCACCCCCACCCCTTGTTAATTGAACTTGTTCAGCCCGAAAACCCACATCATTAGCCGCGCAGTAATCCTTGTCGCCAAAACCCAACGGACGGTGCGATCTGAGATCGTCCCCAAAGTGTCCACTACCCTAAAGTACCTTACTAGTACTCCCTGGTCCCCTTCTTCGGTCTCCACCTTTCCGTACAACCGCTCCGTCTCAAATCCGCCGCTACTTCTGCTCCAGCTCATACATACACTTTCCCTATTCAAAGTCCTGTACCGTACTTTACAATATATCATCACATTATTATCATCATTGACCCAATAAAAATTACATACCTTGACGTTAACCTTTCCCTTCCCACATTCTTTCTACAATCAACACTCTTCAAGTATTTATCCTCCTCTATCGCAACTTGCTCCTGCCGGACTTCGTATGTTATTCCGTCGGAAACATCATGTAAATTGCTAACGTCCCTTGCAGTACCTGTCATTACCTCCATTTGTTGGTCAATCGGGTGGTGTGGATGTTCTGAGCAGACTTATCGTTGCAACTCACCAATTTCTAGCGGCTGAAACAAAATGGGCTCCCACAAACGAGGACCGTGGTCGCAAGGCGAAGATGGATATCTTCTCCAGCTCGTCCAAACCCAAGGCGCCCATAACTGGGTCAGGATATCCCAGATGATAGGTACTCGGTCTCCGAAGCAGTGCCGAGAACGATTCCATCAGAACCTGAAACCTTCGTTGAACCACGACCCCATTACTCCGGAGGAAGGTGCCGTCATTGAGAGACTTGTTGCCGAGATGGGGAAACGCTGGGCCGAGATCGCACGCCGCCTGCGAGGTCGCAGTGACAACGCCGTCAAGAACTGGTGGAATGGTGGAATGAACCGTCGACGTCGCATCGTCGTCCGTCGAGACGGGAGCTCACATTGTGGGCAAAACTTCGATGAGAAAACGCAGACACTCTCTTACGCACGGCCGATCCAAAACACGCTCCCACGGACCGTCAAGAACATCATGATCTCATCGCCTCATAGACGAATCGAAGCGCCCATGATATCACCCGCCGCCTCGGACGTTTCAATGACCGACTCGATCGGAGAGGCCCCCTCGCTTGTGTCGGACTCGAGTTCTCACATCTCGGCATCCCCGAATATCGCCCGGATGACATCAAGGCTCCCACCCCCACGAACCCTTCGAGCAAGCTCATACGGACCGATCCTGCCGAGCATCCAGCTCCGCGGCAGCGACTGTGCCTATCATAACGTCTCGCCGCATATGAGGCATACGGAGCAACGACTACACCAATTCGCCGAAGTTGCGACCGGGACCGCTTCGGAATTTTACTATCCTTCTCAACCCAAGCATTCCCCTCAGCCCCAGTTCCAGCTCCCGCCGTTCCAGTCTCTCCTCCATGGGGTCGAGCTCTCAGCCCCTACTCCGACCAAGGGGAAGATGAGCGTATCCGCCATCCTGGACTAGACCTACCGCTTTTCAGGATCTTTACTATCTGCTTTCACAAAAATGCGTACACCGAGACGGTCCACATCCGCTTTGTTCAATACAGTTGCAGCGCTTCAAGGCTCTTATACCCCCATGTCCTTTATCTTGTATTCAATACCCATCTATAGTTGGCGCCGCCACTCGTTGTGCTTTTAGCGGGCGTTCCTCCGGCCTTTTGGGAAGATCTGGGTACTCCTTCACATTTGTCGTTTTGGGTAATAAAAAGCTGCAATTATCGCTATTGAACAGGATATGCCTGCTTGGTATGTGTAATGCGCTTGCACCGATTACGACCGTGGGCAAGTGTGTGTAACGATAGAAGCTACTGAGCACCTCTTCAAGAGGCACCGCAGCTACATCTTCATTGGTCGCTGCTGCCTTAGTCCAAGCTCAGAGACCCAACGGCGCTGTGCCCGATTTGATTGTTTCCATTCTCGGGTTCTATTTGGGAGGTACGATTTACGGCCTATCTTGGTCGTGCGTAATACAATATACCTATATCTACTCGGTTACCGATTGTGTATCTCTACAGACTCTATTAAATCAAACAAGGGCTCTTTTGCTCGGCGCTATTTTCCATCCATGATTGGATTACTTAGTTATGCATTAGGCGTATCTCACATCAAGAAAGCACACTCAACATCCGTCTGTCCCAAGCAATAGCGCCTGAGGCTGAGGAATCAAATCCCTCTGCAGTATTTTCAATAAGATCGTTGTGAGCATTGAGAGAGGACACGGCTGACGAAGTCTTGACGAACAGGATACGAACACTCGGTATCGTGAAGCTTGGGTGCTTCAACTTGAGTTCTCGCGGTCGCCGCGGAGCCTCTCAAGCACCAGCGCAGTCAACAGGCTGTCATCTATCCAGCTCGCACGTCAAGGAGCACTGCTTAGGCACCTCCCGACTTCGATCTCTTCGATATACAGTAGAACTTACTGTCAGTATCAGGAGGACAGAATCCCTTATCAACCGCCGCACCCAGCCGGTCAGTTTCACGAGGCCATTGGATGATTGAGAACCAAAGCCTTAGCCGGTGCAACAGCCAATGAGCCAAGCGTCGGAGTTGGAGTGATTCAATGCCGTGGCTTCCGCCAGCCAATGCCTCAATTGCGCCGTCGCAATCCCGATCATAATGTGAAAAATGACGGATGCTGCGGATGCGCGTCAGGTCCGGATTGTGCGGCTCCAAGCGGTACATGACGGATGTTGCTGGCCAGCACTTGTGGAGACTTTGGAGTGCCATGGTTCAATGGTCTCTAAATGACTCAACGCCGCTTGGTCTGCTTAAGCCAAACACTATTCACGGAACAGAAGATGGAGACGGAAGGTCTTACCGGCCTGCCACAAAAGGCTGATCGATGGTGGAGATGGTAAGCAACCTATCTATAAACCCACTAGGTAGCACCCACATGTGGACGGAACCATTCAACTGAACCCGCGGGGTCTGGTGTCTTAATATGGATAAGAACAGGGCTTCCGCTTTTCCTGGTGCGAGCAAGACCATACTATTGCGAACTACTCCCGTTTCCAACTCGAGTACCTGTTGCCTAGCTCCTTCCTCACTGAGTCTTTTAGATCTCTGAACGGCATTGATATTTTGTATCATTCTTTCTAGCGGCGACTGAAAAGGGTGTAGGGCCTTGGCCGGTTGTGGGAAGGACAGGTCTTCGTCCCAATCCACTTGAATAATTCTACCTGGATGATATGCGATGGTTGTGCAAGTGATGTATACGACACTATTCCTATACAGCTTGATATACGCCGAGTTCAATAAAAAGACGGTGCTAGACTACAAACATATCACTTATACTTCGTATCTTTTCCACCCTGATGCATGTTATCCACCTCCTTGATCGTTTCCATGCTGATGCACAACTAGTACTTTCCACGGGACCCATGGAGAGGTATCACATGGCTCCAATCAACTTATTACTAAATTTTATCACTTTGTGACCTGTATCGAGAGGTTTAGCTCAGTAATAATAGTAATACACCGATTTTAAGACACCATCAACTTGATTGTCATGTAGAGGTCTCGAGATTTACGAATCATTGATATTGCAAACGAGGTAACCCAAGGCTTGTGCTGCTGATATTTCGAGTAGAGAGCCGAGAAAGAGAATTCTGAAGTCTATCGAAGACGGTATTGCTATTGCTATCAAAATTTTTTTTTTTATCCAATTGAGCCCGAAACAAACTCCCATAATTTCGCCCAAGAGCGAAGTACCCCAGATTTCCACCCCCGCACAATGTTTCCACCCCCAGAAATGCTCCCACCCTCCACAACCTACAGCACGGAGATCAGGGAGCCAGAGGTCCAAGGAGCGGAGCGGAGCGTTGCCAAGCCTTCGTATTCATGGAACGCTCTACGGAAACCAAAGATCGTTTAACGAACTGATTGACACGCGGGTGCTAAGATAAGATGCCGGCGCTAGTACTAAATCGTCGCTTTGCGCCTGGCTACATACAACCTTTGCTGTGTACGGAGTAATTTTGCGATTGTGCTTTACGTTATCGGGAAAGGTTTCTTTGCGGAATGGGTAAATTAGAGTACTTGGTCACGAGAGTATGGTGATGGAGCGGTGCATTATGGAAACCGAACAGAATGAACACAGCGTGGATGGATGTGGGGTTAGGCCTTTTTTCTTACATCGGAGGCATTGTTTCTTGCTTGATACCTTATTGATCGGGGACATGGGTGTTGGCTGGATGAGACGGAAAACATAATGGCTGGAATCTATTGGTCCCAAGTAAGCTGGGATGTGAATATTTTGCAGATGTTATGCATATATAACAAGAAGCTCGATATTCACTGTGGTAACACAGACATTTTTCAGTTTTGTTGTTTCTGGAAATGAGACCAAGGCGGCTGCAACGACAATAGGAATTTTTGGGCGCCAAGTTGGTCTGTGCTCCTTGTTAACCGCTTTGGCCGGAGACTTGGTTCGACGAACGTTGTGTTATATCAACCTTGGATTAGGGAATACCATCTGGAGGATGGATATATGTATGTGGTCGGGCATGGAATAGGTACGCTGAACTTGAGGAATATCACACAGAGAGTACCTCTGCCGTTCTATCGAGTGGGTTTGATATCATAACCTAGTTCTGATTTTCAAACACAATGGTGAATGGGCGCTCAATGTGCAGACGAAAATGCTCAATAGGAATGCAAAGGAGGCGGACAATAGCATATGAAACAAGACAGTTTTTGCTCAATGGGAACGCCCCAACATCTTATAGAGTATGCAATCCTATTGTAGAAAGCATTCTTCCCCTGGTGCATACCCGGTTACTCAAATTATATCTACTCTTCTTCTTCCAATATCTTCATACCACAACCTTTCGTTCCAATCTCAGCATACTCTACTCGCTTCTGTTACACGTAGCTGGTCTGCGTTAGAGAAGCATATTTCATTATCTCCCTCGTTTTGCCTTGCAAGAAGCTATCACCATCGTCGTTCTTCAGTTTTCGCATTGTACACCAGCAATAACAAGCGAAGACTATTTTTAATCAAGCAGCTGGTCTGCTCGTGTATCTCCTTATTGTTTCATGTAGCACCATCTTCTCCTTCTTTGCCGGTTCCTTACATCATGCCTTTTAAACGCCGGTCTCGAGTTCGCTCAGTGCCTCCCAGCAGCCCAGCTCAAACCATGGGGCCCCGACGCCAGCCACGTCGTCGTCGAGCAACGAGCATTGACGGATCGGTCAGAATACCTATGGACCAGCGAAACGAACTATTGAGGCGCGGTGATCTATTGATATATGCAGCAATAGCAGCACAGCTTCCTTCACCTGAGCCTGTAATTCGGATACCCTGGAGGTATGGCGATGAAAACACACCGGTAAGTATATATAGTTGGAGATTAGGCTCCGAATTTTGAAGACATATTCTGATATCCGAGTAGGAAAACGCTAGGCTCACTCTGCCGGTATTCATCGAAAATATTGTGGGGAGCGGAGCTGGTCGCCGTTGTCCCCTTGCTATTATCGGCTGCAACTGCTACAGTGATGATAGTAGTCCGCCTACACGGCCTACACTAGGGCTTCCAAGAACAACAGTACGCGAAGGTAGGGTCCTTCCTTATGAGGTTTTTCTTCCTCTAGCACCACACGGGTTTCGTCCTGCGCAGGCATCGATGATCCCACCAGTGGCTGTGACGTATCCACCAAGGCAGGCACCTCCACCTGCTGCTGCACAAGCCCAAAACCAAACAGGAGTCTCTGCTTCAGTGCCAGTTCACATTCGACCACCAAATTCGGCTTCGCAAGCACTCGGCGCACCAACAAACCAAAAGCGCAAACGATCAGAGGACGAGAAGACGCCTGATGACCCAAGGGCAAAGCGGCCAGCGTTGGATCCATCTATCGAACCAGCTCCACGGTACACTGGTCTTTCAGCACCACGCAACAATCGAACAAGAGTCTCTGCTGCAGCATCACCGCCGCTCGGAATACAGGATTGGGAGTCCTCATTACCAGAAGACCCCCAGTTCGATTCGTATGACGCTTTGCTGCGGTATTTGGGGCCAGGTAACCGTCGGCGTCGAGAAGCGGCATTTGATGCATTACAAAGCCCCCGAGGAACAGGGGGCGCTTTGCCTACTTCAACACCGATGTTTGTATCCGAACCAACCCGCAATCGAGAACGCAATATGCCTTCGAGTTATCCTCCATCGGCATACTCCTCTCGGCCTCCTGGAGTAGTCGAAGACTATTTCAACCAGAACCGTAAAAGATCGCAGGCTAGCGAACCATCAGGTGAGCCAAAGGCAAAGCGCCCAGTCCGCTCTCGCGGCGCCACGCCACCGCCCAACATGATCGCTCAACAGAGAGCTTTTCGTTTGGAGAGTCCAACCCATGGTCCAAACGCGCGCATTTCACCAGTACGAAGTAGACGACAACTCACCCCTGTTACTCGCAACAGACCACTTGAAGAATTATTTGACATAAATCGGTGTCGTACTTGTCTGGGATTGGACGGAGAGAACGGTCATCCGATAGGGGCAATGATTTGTTGTTCGAACGAGCAGGCCCATGGCACAGATGACCATTGGTTTCATTTCCTGTGCGTAGGACTAGATGTCACTCCAACAGAGGATGGTAAGACCAAGGTCCTGCCCTATGCATGAAAATCTGCTAATATTGCATCTAGAGCAGTGGTATTGCTGGGAATGCAAAGATGAAATGGGGCCAGCCTCGGATAGAGCCTCCGCGTCTATACCCAGTACAGAAGACGAATCTGACAACGACGATGAATCCGACGACGACAACACTGCTCCCAAAAAGATGCCTTTAAAACGTAGTTACGCACCTTCAGCTAGTGGAACGATGCCTGGGCAAGCTGCAACCAATAGGAACCCCAAGGGGGCAAATTGGTCAACTTCGGAGAAAGCGTATGTGACAACGCTGATGCACGAGGTCATGCGGGATGAGCGTATTTCCAAGACCGAAAAACGATGGGTAAAGGTCCGAGATCTTCTCCAGCAACGTTATAATGTTACTAGAACGGCTACGGCTGTCAAAAACTATTGGAACCGTGAAGGGAGAAGCACTTCCGGTCTCGACGAGAGAAACAAGAAGAATCCGAACAAGCTTATCACTGGGGTACAGGACCCTGAGGACCGCAAGGCACTGAGGGCGGCGAAGAAGAATAAGGCAACCAAGGCAGAGATGACGGCGCAGGAAGACATTGAAGAAGAAGTCGACCAACCGACCACCAAGCTCACCAAGCCCATCAAGTCGACCAAGCACTCAAGGCCATTAGGAGAGGAGAGCGACGACGAAAGCGAAGACTACGAGTACCCACCGATCACCAAGCGCCAGAGGCGCCACCCGTGAATACTCTTGTAATGAAAACTCACTGGCGTTTGGGCGACGGACTGTTGGATTCCGGGTTGGTGTTTAGAGGATCATAAGTATTCATGAATCACGGCACGGACCACACGATCTAATGGCGGGACCAAAAAGATCGATACATACCTTACCCTTAGCTTAGCTTAGCTTAGCTTAGCTTACTTTACATTACGGAAAGCTTGGCGTACAAAGCTATCTTTCACCTACCTATCATCAATGTCTACAGAATATTTGGATTCATCTTTACATCACTTCCACTTAAGACCTACTGGAAGCCTCCAATGGAGGTCTCCTACCTTCAAACACCTGTCCTCACAGGCTCGCCCATCGAACAGAACACAGCGTATACAACAATGGACGACGTCGACGATATGGACATAGATCTAGGGCCGGTTGACGACGGTGAAACTACCCAGCTTGTATGTATGCCTCAAGTCCCTTTCGAGTCGGTGATACTGACTTTGTTGAGTAGGAGCCTGGTCAGTCCACTTTTACAACCGCACAAAGCCAAAACCATGCTGGCGACGAAACTCAGTCGCCTGGCGCTGATCCCGACAACCTGATTCCTCACAAAATCCACATCCGTGGCGTTGACGACCTCACCACGGAGGATCTCATCGCCTTCGCTGCAGAACACTTCCCTTCCGAAACCCCAACTCGTATTGAATGGATCGACGATACTTCTGCAAACATGGTGTTCGGCACCCCAGCTACTGCGTTGAAGGCTCTTGACCAGCTCACCAACATTGCTTTTGGCGACTCATCTTCTGTGCCCTCTCTCCAACCTCGACTCGCGAAAGCCTTCTCAAAACATCCCGAGTCCTCATTGCAAATACGGGTCGCGCTCTTTACCGACCGGAAGCGCCCACGAGCATATGAAGCTAGCAGATTCTATATGATGCATCCTGAGCATGATCCGCGGGAACAGCATGTTCGTGACCGAAGCAGCCAAAATGGTTACGATGGCTATCGTAGGCGACGCTATGGCCATGACGAACACAGGCGCAGAAGAAATGGGGACAGTGCACAGGGTTTCAAGCCTAGCATGTATGATGACGACCCAAGTGCACTTGCCTCTCGAGAGAATGGATATATGAGTAGGCGTGGCTCGTATTCAATGCATTCCACAGTTTCATCCTCCGATGAACGTAATAGTGGCGGAGAGAGACGGACTCGGCACGCCCACGGCGTTGGCTCTTACCGGCCAGGAAGACATGGCCACAACATTGGTATATCCAGGGATCGAAGTGCATCACCGGGCAGATCTAGCACTCACACTTCAAATTACTCGAGGCGTAGATCTAGACGAAGAACACCACCTCCGCCATATCAGCCACGCGATCCTCATCCAGTTCTTCGACAAAACCAGGGCAAAGAGCTGTTTCCATCCAAATCGACACTTGATACAGATATAAACCCAATCGGAAGAGAGTTGTTCCCCCACAAGACCGTTACTACAAATGTAATCAAAGAACTTTTCCCGAATAAGTCCAACAACGTCAACCACCGCCGTTCTGATGCTTTCGACGCAGCTGATGAGACGGCAGACCTCTTTGCGTCTCGTCTGTCTGTTTCATTTACTGAACGCGACAACTCCACCAATGCACCCAGAAGGACTACTGCGGGTCCAATATCTTCTTTTGGCCGATTGAAGGACTCCGAATTCGAACCGGTCTCGGAAGCTCTGGAAAACCTCGAGGGTGGTGGTATTAGTATCCGAGGTGTTTCGAAGAAGCAAGATCAAGGTTTCTCAATCCGTGGGGCTGCAGACGAAAACCCTCGCAGCGGGATGGCCAAAGAACTATTTCCAGGGAAGGCGCTCGGTAACGCAGGCAAGGAGCTTTTCGCTGAGAAGCTTCAGGGCAGAGGTGGAAAGAGAAACAGGGCTGAGGACATGTTCTACTAGAAGCTGGCTACTCTTTTTTGGATGCTCCCTCAAATCTAGCATATCTTGGGTTTATGAAGCCCCCAGCGCTTCGTTTACTTGTTTTCGTACGATACCCAGAATGCCGCCTTTAACAAACCTCTTTGTTCCCACAGAGCCATCTTGCGTCAGTTACACCGAAGCTCGTTATCCTAGCTCTATTTAGCATAGGATTCATGATAGTAACTCAATTGTGCTTGGTTTTCTTATTACAAGCGTTGCAAAGTTGACAGATATCTGACTGCCGTAAGGCATTAGCTTGGCGCGATTGGAAGGCCCTCTTCCAGTCAGATTGGAAATCATAATAGCTCCAGATAGATTGCAGACCATGGGCGTGCCCGAATGTGCTCTATATCACTTTGTCTACGCTGCGATAGCCCATGAAGAGATGACGTAGAGCTGCAACAGAAGCTTGAGGATATTACAAGGTATCTAGATACTTTAACTTACAATTCTCTAAAGTATCATAGATACCATAACATTAATTATTCAGATCTAACCATCATGCCATCGACTGATTCTCCAGCCACTATTTGTGCTAGATTTCTTAAGTCGAACAATTACCGTGAGGTCAGTCAGAGCCCAGAAGGTCGCCAAACAGTCTCTGATTGACTAGAAACTAACCTTGTAGACACTCGAAGCTTTCATCAGTGAAGCGGGCTTACCACCAGATGCTGGAAATATTGAAAAGGGTGACCTCACCATAGAGCAAATCCTAGAGGAGAAGAAGGTTTATGATCTGAGCGTGAGATTTGAGAAGCTCAGCACTGGGGACGGCGGTCGAGGATGGAGGTTCCCCGGTATGATCAATCAACCAACGGCTTTTCCTTTGGCCTGACCCTGATCCATTCAGCCCCTTTTCGGCCGTTTGAAATTTCCACTTTACCCACTTCAACGAATTTACTGCATGTCTCTCTCGAAACCGTCGAGGATGAAACATCGAACCGGCCTTTCCAATTGGTTTTTGCAACGACAGCTGACCGTCGATTGAACCTTGTTGCTCCCAATCCAGTATTCACTCTTTTCAAGTCCAACAATCATCTTCATGACTCTCCAATACTATCATATGCCGTCATCGGCAAGCGATTCCTCACCACCGTCTCCACAAGTATGTCCGGCCAGGTCATTCTCTACGACCATAAAGAAGATAGAGTAATCGAAGAGAGAAGAGATCATAAGAAGTATGCCGTCAAAGTTACTACGTGGAACGGAGGATCTGAAAATAGGTTCACCTGGATCGCAACAGCCGGCTGGGATGCCAAGGTCTTCATCTACCGTTACACCTACATCACAGATGCTAAACCTCCCGGATTAGGAGAACCATTGGGTGTGCTCACATTACCAACTAATCCGGAAACAATTATCTTTATCAAACACCCCGAATCTTCGGATCCGATTCTTCTTGTGACTCGTCGAGACTCGACATCGTTACATTTCTATGCTCTCCCCGTTTCGGGGTCGCCACCACCAGCAGAACTCCGGCTGCTGGGTTCCCAAAACCTTGCACCCCACTCAAACGCCTGGATAGCCTTTTCCCCTTCCTCTGTCGCTGTATGCCCAACCGACCCTACCCTCCTCGCCATAGCCACATCGGCAATCCCACACTTGAAACTCATCATCGTCCGTCTCCTCTACCCATCCCTACATCTCCCAACTTCAAATTTCCCGGAACCCGCCACTCAAGAAGCCCAAACCCGTGCCAAACTAGCCATTCAGGACAAAGAGGAAACAGCCATCCAGATACACATCAGCACCTTGGCACCCCAAACAGCTTACTCAACACCGCAAGTTTTTTGGCGGCCTGATGGATCTGGGGTATGGGTTAATGGAGACGACGGGGTGCTGCGAGGTATAGAAGCGAAAACAGGGAAAATCATTGCCACCCTTAATAATGGCCACGAAGTCGGCAGCAAGATCAGAAGTATCTGGGCTGGACTAGTCGACATCGGTGGGACAAAGGAAGAGTGGTTAATCAGTGGTGGTTTTGACAAGAGATTAGTCATTTGGAAGCCAGAGAAAGAGGACGATACAGTGCCCTGATCTGATGTAGTTGTAGAAGTTTTATTGAGCGATGTGCCTCTACCGGATGGTGATTATAGTCTACCTTTAGGTGTATGAGAGTTAATATAATCAGAGACGCAGACACACGCCTGACTGTAACCTTCTTGAGTTTCATAAATCTTCTTTATTACTGGAACAATTCAAGCGAACAACGTATTCAAGAACGCCGAAGATCAATGTGAATTGAGGCAGCACTGCACCTTGATCATATCATATAACCAGCGTTTATAAAGAAGTTATGTAACCCAGTCTCCATGCGCCCTCGCACCACGGGGAAGGACGGAGGGTGTTTGGTAATGAAAGGGTCTGGAAGTGGATATCGGCACGATAAAGATTATAATCCTTCAGCAGCCGCGCATGAGGAAGCGACCGGAGCTGTACACACAGATGCCTGAGTGGATATTTTTGGAGCAACAGGGTTATTCACTTTAAAAGAATGAACGCCAGGGCTTTTCTCACAGCATTTCAACAAAGAGAAACAAGGTGGTGTTGTGGAGAGTTGCGCTCATGCATTGATCATCGACAAGCCGTGAATCAGCGAAGCTGTCAAGCCATATCCACGAATCGATCAAGACCCCAACTTTCTTCCCCACTATGCCGTCTCCCTCTTTCCCTCCTTGACCTCCTTCTGTGGAAATTGTTAGCACCCGCTCCTGCAACCGGGTACTCGGCATTGTTTTTGTATCTCGTAGACAACGTACCAAAGCCTTCATTGTCCCGTGCAGCGCATGTCTATGGTTTCTTCGAAATTTAGGGTCGGTGCCTTTTAAGGAGGGGTAGCGGTTGGTTCTGGGCTTCTTGATACTGTCGGAATTAAAGTGGCGTTAGTACCAAGTACCACTGAATGCAAGCGTTGGACGGCGAGAAGCATCGAATCAATGGAGCACGAACCCATTACGGTGAGCTTTCTTGCTCTGGTTATGCTGAGACGAGTTTTTGGATTCTGCACAAGCCGCACATCAGCACACAAGATAACTTGGACTCCCGAAATATAGGCTAGAATCCTTACTGGCCATCGCGACGAACGGTTACTGTAGATGGCTTGATAGTTGGTATGGAGGATTGAATTTCTCAATGTTCAAAGTGTCGTTAGTGGATATCGCTTATGTACTGTATGGTGCCGCTAGGGTAAAGTCCAGCCCTACATATTGCGGAGGAGCCACTACTTAACCTCCAAGCTACCTTACCATGCTTACTTACTTCAGCGAGTTCGAGGTACTTGCCACGAGCTGACAAGGTAAACTCTTCTCGTGCTACGGCGTCGTTAGGTACCTGACTGTCATCCTCGTCAGTGCGAAGTCGTCGTTTTCGCAGCTTTGCTTGCAATTCAGTCCGCATTTTGTAGGATGATACATATTCGGTCGCCGAGATATACATGAACCTCCACCACTTAGGGCTACAATGCAATAGCCTCATCGTCTCGGTCAAGCCCGAAGAGCCTTGATTTCACCGTTTGGGACTTGCTCTGGCCTCTTTCCACAAGTGTAACATTTTCTAAGCTTTCATAGTCTATGCGATCATTGCAAGACAATGAGCCGATTGTTACCTTTCATGCTGCTTGAGATTTTCTTGAATTTTATATAAGGCTCTCTTTCTCAGCCAATTTGTATCTTCAAGCTGTTTCACTACTCCATAAATCTACACGTTTGTTCCGTAGAAGCCCAATCAACTATGCTTTCTCTTATTGTTGCAACGGCGTGTCTTGCTGCCACTGCACTGGCAGGGACTCCTCCGAGTTACTCCCCTAGCACAAATGGTAGTCTGGGCGTCAGATATGGCCACCATAACGTGCGAGAAGGAGAAGTTCTCGACTACTCCAGTCCGTCCCCTCTTTCTATACCACACCCAACACCAAAAGTAGCTAACACTCTTCCAGTCCCCGCCAAAGCCCCCATTCTGAGCTCTCCTACGCCCCTAACCGCCCCCTCGGAATACCTTGCCGTTCTTGTGGATCCCAACGCCAACCTGTCCGCCCCTAACCCCGCCAAACTCCTATGGTTCCAACCGAACATTACCTTCTCCACCAACGCCAGCTCAAACTACCACATCTACTACGCCACCATTAACTCCCCTGTCACAGTCCCGTACCTTGCTCCCTCCGTCGTGGGCCACCCTTACATCTTTTTCCTATACCCGCAGCCGCCAAACTTTATTATCCCACCAAACTTCCCATATAACAACACTTTCAGGTCCGGATTCAATGTTAGTAGGATCGCAGCAGACTTCAAGGCTGGAGGACCATTGGCGGCGAACTATTTTGAGCTTAGGGCAAATGCCACGAGCGGGAATGCGACAGGTACGGGTGCCCCTTCCGGTGCCAGTGCTGGAGTGGCAGGGCCGACTGCAGCACCTTTTATGGGAGCTGGGGCGCTGATTGAAAGCAGAATGCCGCTCTGGGGAGCATTTATCGGAACAGTCTCGGCGGTCTTGATGTTATGAAACTGAGCCTTGAATGGAATTGAAGCTTGCTCAGGTTTTTCGGAGAACTACGTGGGTGGCTGTTCGATTTTCGTACATACGGCAATGCATCTACAATATCACCACCTGGCCCAATAGCCAATAGCTAACAGCCTCTTTAATCTTAGTAAATAATCAAGCCTTCTCAGTATCTCAAGTAATTCTGATCAAGATGATCTCTTTTAGTTTTTGTTGACATAAATTAGTCACAAGCGAAGGATGAGCTTAGTGAAGGGCACGGATACCACTACGAAAATTAAAATCAAGTTTTACTAAATCATAACTTCTTTTTTGTATGGCAATGACTTATGAGCGGTCTAAAAGGTTCAGGAGACTATGCGCTATCGCAGGTCTTTGCATAGCTCCTTTCTCTATCTGAACATCGGTAGGTAGTAGCGTTCCGTACCGACCTAAGCAGCGATGGACTCTTATGTGACCCCCTCTCCCTTCAACATATACCAAAACGCGGAACGGGCTAAGAGCAAGAGAGTCGCACAGATTTACAGAAACGCCTGTCCAATGCACAAAGGAGGCCCCACATATGTACAATACATAAGCATTATTCACAGAGAAATAGAATATACCTTTTCGACCAATTACTTAGCAACCACTGGCAAAATCTGCTTTGCCTTCGAAGCAGCAGCTTCTGCTGCTTGTGCTAGTTTAGCCGACTTCAGTTTTCGAAGGTATGTAAAAAGCACAACGAAGAGAATTTCCATCCTCTCCTTCGTCATCATCAGGAGACCCTGAACAAGTATACCCTTCGTAATTTGCGGCGCGATGCCTTTGAACAACGCCAAAGGTCCTTCGTGCTCGATGATGTAGGACATCACCTCGACGAAGCTCTTGAAGGGTTTGCCTTGTCTCGCTGGTGGAGGGCGAGATTGGAGACCGACTTTGGCGACGATGAGGGGTTGGGTGACTATCGTTGCTAGAGCTTTTGACATGGCACCGAGTACTGGAACGACATTAGAAGCCTTCTAAGTTTTGAGGCCCGCAATCGACTTACAAAAGGACTCCCACGGCCTGAGACTGGGTTTGCCGGGGAACATCAAATCCCTTAACCTTTGATATGCGCCATAAGTAATAGCAGGATTAACCACCAGGACCAAGCTGGCCTTCAGCCCCCGCCATAGCCCGGCCACTCCATCGTCACTATTTACCACCTCTCGGCCTGTGTCTATCAAGCCCTTCTTATCTCCTTTCGGCTGTGTTTGTTGACGAGTGGTAACGACAGCTACTGGTATGGTGAAGATCTGAGCAACGGCTCCAGCCGCGGCACCCAAAGAGAGCTCTATCGCAGTACTTGGGGGTTTCGGGAGTTTCTGCGTAGAGAGGTAGAGTGTCCTGACAACCGAATACCAATAAAAGTAGGCAAAGTTTGTAGACGCAACACCGATTAGGGAGCCGTTGATTCCAGAATACAGACCTGTGATACCTTCATCCTCCATGATCTTTTTGACGGCATCGAGAGTAGAGGTATAATGGGCATGGTTTACTGTCAAGGGCTCCGGGTCTGTTGACTTGCGCTTCACTTGCACTTGCAGACGGGTCTTCACGCTTTTTTGCCAGAGTACTTGTCAGCTAAGACCACGGAGAAATGCGTCAAGCTTGAACGAGAGTGCTTACATGTCTAAAGGGTAGACAATTGCATTGGCCAACACCGCACCAGTGGCTCCTGCCAGTGCATTACCCCATGGCGGTAGAGGCGGTTGACCTGCTTTACCGGCCATTGGAGCTGCTGTTGACTCCTGAAAATATGAGTGCGGCTTCGGAAGTGGTCCTGCCTAAGTCAAACTCGTCTGAAGACAAATATAATGATCGGGCGGGACTTGGAAAGCCTTGTGCACGAGAGCGGCCCCTCATCATGTCAGTGTTATGTGTTAGCCGAGGTATGATGGAAAGGGTCCGAGAACCAGGATCGCTTTCTCGCTTCATCCAAAAGCCGCCAACACCATGGCAACGGTCAGACACAATGGAGGCTGGAAGGAAGGTGAATTACACCTCAAGCCTGGTTTGGACTTGTAACTGAACTATACCCAGAATTCAGATACGAAGATTCAACCTCCTCACTCCAAGAATGCAGTTCTTGCAGCAACAGTTGATGCTATTGAAGCATGTATGCGTCAATTGAAGCTGGCAAAGACTGGAGAGGAAAAGAAACGCCTTGACCGAAAATGCCGTTCACTACTTGAAAAGGCCGAGTCCCTCCAAATTGCGACCGAGACAAGTTCTACCACAGGTTTAACGGCCAGCAAACACCCTACGACTGAGAGACCTCCTGGGAATCCTTTGAAGCTGCAAGAGCCTAGATCCACTCGCAATCTCTCAACGCGGGAGCAGATTATCTTGCTGGAAGGCTCGAAGTTGCATGGATTTATGTTCCCGCCCTGGAGAGAAGGTCCCAGTGACTCGGAATTCGGCTTACATCCAGGGGAACCTCGATTCAGGTGAGTTTTCCATAAGCACGCATTATGCATATCTGCTTTAGTGCAGGGTGACCAGGCAAGCTAACTCGTATAGAGATGAAGCAGAACTGAAGCTTTCAGATGTGCAACTGGAAATTTTCGATGGCTGGAGGCGGCCCGACAAAGCCCTCCCTCCACCTAAATCCCAAGTATCTAGTCTACCTACAGACGCAGGTCCCACCATGATAGCTGAACAAAACGTTGACCTCATTCAAGATTTCACTACCGACTGTTCTGTTGTTGCCAGCCTTTGTGCGGTCATCGCTAGGGCGAGTCGTGGTCACCCCAAAGTAAAAATAAGCGGGGAGTTCAGTCCATTCTCATCTAATGAAAAGCCAGATTACTTCATCCATCTTCTTTCCTTATGACCATAAATTAGAGAAACCATCTTTCTCGTCAAACGGAAAATACATCTTTCGATTGCACTTCAATGGCTGTTTTCGAAAGGTCGTCGTTGACGATCTTTTACCTACCTCAAGGACTGCACGAGCTTTACATGTCATTGACCGGAGGAATCCCGGATTACTCTGGCCAGCGCTCATTGAGAAGGCCTACCTGAAGGTTAGAGGCGGCTATAACTTCCCGGGAAGTAATTCGGGAACAGACTTGTGGGTTATAACAGGGTGGATTCCCGAGCAACTGTTTTTGCAGAGGTGAAATCGCAACAAACTCTTTAACCCGGGCTGCGGGACCGAAGTGCTGAATTATCGTGTAGTGATGATATAACACCTCCATCAGCGTGGCACCGACTTTTCCATGCTTTCAAACTCGGAGATGTCCTCGTGACGATTGGCACTGGTAAGTTGACCGAGAGTGAAGAAGAGTGTATGGGATTGGCCAGCGAACATGACTATGCGATCTTAGACATGAAAGAGGATGGAGATCGGCCCATGTTTCTGGTCAAGAACCCCTGGTCCGAAGGGACCGTTTGGCTAGGGAACATCTCAGCCAGTACTGATCACGGTATATTACCTAAACAGCGGCCAGACCAAACCAGTGTTACAGAAACGAAGACGGAAACCCTCGCACCTGGAATCTTATGGATGGATCTGAAAGATGTCTTTCAGAACTTTGGATCGATATATCTAAATTGGAACCCAGGCTTATTTTCTTTCCGAGAAGACATTCATTTCACTTGGGACATTACTTCGTCAAGCCGTTCCGCCGGTTCATTTGCGCAAAACCCGCAGTACCAAGTATATAGCATTAGTGGCGGTATTGTGTGGCTGCTTCTGAGCAGACATTTTACAACAAACAGCCGAACGTCAGAGGCCTACATGAAAGACTGTAGGGCAGATGGAATGAACAACGGCGGCTTTATCAGCTTGTATGCTTTTTATAACAACAGCCAAAAGGTCTTCTTGAATGACGGCGCCGCTGCTCGTGGTCCATATGTTGACTCTCCTAACGCCTTGCTTAAGCTTGAATGCCCAGCTCGCACATCTTATACAGTGGTGGTATCCGAACAAGGGCTCTCTTGCTCCAGCTACAATTTCACCCTATCAGCATTTTCTCTCAAGCATGTGTCTATCAAGGAAGCTCGGGACAAATATACTCACCAACAGACGCACAATGGTGCGTGGACGTTCTCAACATCTGGTGGGAACGCGAGTACCAAAATTTATTCTATTAACCCTCAGTTCAGCATCAGATTGGCGAGTGCATCAGATGTTTCAGTTCTGATCGAAAGTTGGGAGAAAGATTTCCCTGTCCACTTCAAGCTTCTATGGTCGAATGGGAGGCGGATCAACTCGATCACAAGTCGAGACATTATTAGCGATAGCGGCGAGTACAGGACCGGATCTGCGTTCGCTGAGATTTCAAATCTGCAACCTGGTGCCTATACCATCGTGTGTTCTACCTTCGAGCAAGGCCAGCTTGGCAAATTCAGCCTGCGGATCGGCACTATGTCAGAATGTGCAGTCGAGCGCGTGCCAGTCGAAGAAGCTGGGCGAATGGTCCACAAGGTTCCCACTGCAATATTCTTGCCAGGCAATGACCGTCTCCTCGCACCACTCTCAGTCCGCAGAGTCACCCGACTATCCTTGATTGCTAAACCGCAACAAAATAGAACAGGGTCAAGCAAGATTGTGAGGTCGCCAATCAGGCTCGGGTTCGAGTGTGGTCAGGGCCCGTCCAAGAAGGTTCTTGGTGTTAGCGGTAACAGTGAGTTCATTGAGAATCCGAGCAATCTACGTATCAAAGAGACGGACGTTCAGCCCAACATGAGTAATGGAACGGGCCTTTGGATCGTCGCCGAAAGACTGGGGTGTTCGGGAATTCAAGATAGTGAGGGTGTAGACATTGATGTTCTTAGTGATGAGCCAATAGAAGTAGGTACTTGGAGAGTTGGAGATGGATAGTAATAGCATCTGTGAAACAGACATATTGCAGAGACGGCTAAGGCAAAGATGAAAACCATCCAGCTCACTCGTAGCAGCTGAGTTTGAGCGCGTACTCGTAGCATGATACTTGGAGAGATAGTTATAGCACTGTAAAACAGACGGGCCGGGATGTCCAGCGCTCACGGTGGCATGCCTGATCGATTCTTGTCCTACAGAGTCCGACGGTGTTGGGTGAAAGAGCAGAGGATCACGTGACTAGCCAAGCTAATGGAACATCCCGCCTCCTTAAGCGACGACGAGAGTCGATTAGGCCAGGCTGACCACACCTCACTCTGTTTTCTAAGGCCTCCCACTGCGCATCCGCCAAGTGCCTTAGGGAGACTTCCCCTGCCCGGCACGAAATTCCACCCCCTGTGGTAATGGAGATGACTTGACGTTCAACCGGTAAGGCTTAGCCATCTAGTGGCTTCCACTAACTGTTCACAGCCTCGCGGCCGGTGAGCGTTCGAATATGTTCGTCACAGCAGTCGCAGGTACTTCCATCGCAGGTGCCACTCGAAAAAACGCTCTTGTTGGAGATTGCATGACTGGGCCTCTACAGGTTAGCATACGCCGTGGGCTGTACACGATCAGCTCCAGAGGTGCAAGCCACCCTCTTGTCCCTACCCCAAGTCCATATCAGCAAAGAAATTCTATGGTCGCCCGTTTGCGGGATTCGTACCGGATTATGACCATTGTGCCTGAGGTGTACCTAAACGGTACCTGTCAGATACCCTTGTACACCTGAACATGTACCCTATGATTCCGACATATGTGATCTTCAGATCTTAGCGTTCAGCAAGCAAAAAATAAAGATCTGATCTCCGTTTGGCATATTATTGCTCCAATCATGTCGTCAGCCTGCCGATTCGTGAGCATGTGGGCTATGGACGTAATCTCTAAGAAATTGCTTTGTTCGCAGAAATACTATCGTTGATCTTCCTTTTCTAGTCCGAGGACATGAGATTAAGGTTGATTGCGCCTCATAAGGCATCAAATATCGCATGGCACGGCGTCTCCAGGATCCGTCCTCGTACCTTTTCCCGGAATGAGAAAAGCTCGAAAAGGTAACTGGAAGAGTAAGGCTAAAGCTACCTAAGTAAGCCAAAACCGGATTGCCAAACGATCGTTATCCCATTTGTATCGTCCGAAGACCTGAGGGATGTGACAATGGACGCTACCTTACGTCAACATGCTCTATAGCTCTTTCTTTCGCCTCTCGGCTATTAGTGTTTATATAGGTTTTGCACAATGCCATGGGTCAGCGTGAGCCTGGAGATGTCCCCAAGTATTGCTCTGACAAAGATGACAAATCTATGTTCTACCTGAGAAGAATGGTCAGCAATACAAAGATTCGTTACTTCCCTCAAGCATTGCATTGCTATCCCTATGAGTCAACTGCCCGCCCTACCCACACCTTTCATCGGCACTCTACATGGTACTCGATCTCAGCCTCAGCAGACTTGAAACATAACGGTCCCCGTTCCAAGGGATCGGATACGCCATCTTAACCATAAAGTCTTGCCCTGGATTATGAGGCAGTGAAAACCCATATCCAGCTTCTTCACCCCCAAGCGCGGCAACCCTGACAAGCTGGCGCCGGAGCTGAGAGGCCAATAGTTTGCTGACAATAGAACATTGAACGCAGTCAGTAGCCAGTGTGTCGCAGCCCTATCGATACCCTCGACATAGTGAGCAAAGTGTTCATAGCTTATGCAAGCGAATCATCTTTCCACATAACTGAACTTCTCCAGCGGCACAGGACTTCGCCGCGTGGCCTAACCTTTAGATGCGGGTGTAGACTCCGACATTGCCTTCGACAGCAATTGCTTCCTTCAGTCCTTAGGGGAAATTCACGCCTACCTTTCATGCCTTGCTTTGTAAAAATATCCGCTGAAATGGACGAGTTCAATCGTAGCTACTATATGTTCCCGTCCCATGCCCTCGCCACTTCACTTCCGACCTACCATCCGAAAACGTCAACCACTAATAGCAGTACCCATTCCCTTCGACGTCGGCAAACCGATCCATCGTTGACTACAACAGCGTCGAGACGCTTCCGAATTTGTTCAAACATGTCGGGTTTTCTATCTTCTGAAGCCGAAAGAGCTCTTCAGGGAGAAGAGGAAGAGGCTCGTCGCCTTTTTCTTCAAGATTCCGGCGCCTTTCCTCCGACACAGCACACAGGCCTGCCGTATCTACCTTCGCAGCACTGGGCTCCTGAATTCAACCCAGCGTCGGCAGGAATACCGTTTCAATCGTCCTCCCACGGTCTTACGGCCCCAGCCCACTACTCTACAGAGCCATGGTCAAACTCCTCTTGGTCCACTCTTCGTCCGGATGCCTTCGACGATGGGACATCTTCCCAGCCCTCCCGATCATCGTCCCCAGGAAACCCGGCTGATTTGCAGAACTTTGGCTTCCCACTCTCCGACGGTAGAAGTTGGCGCTGCGCTTATCCGGGCTGTACCTCTCAAGCAGTTTTCACTAGAGGTTGTGACTTGCGCAAGCACTTCCGGCGGCACACAAAATCGCTTTTCTGCCGCTTCGAAGGCTGCCCTCAGACAGCGCAACCGGGCTTTTCGAGTAAAAAGGACCGCGACCGTCACGAAGCTAAGCACGCCCCGGGTGTGTCTTGCGAATGGGAAGGATGCGAAAGATTGTTCAGCCGAGTGGACAATATGAAAGATCACGTCCGCAGGATTCATCGCAAGAAGAAGTGAACTGCATCCGACATACCACTATTCAATCCGGCCCTGCCTCAGCAAGAAAGTACCACTGGTTAGATAGCCCGGATAAGATTTTTCATCGTCGTTATGCCTGTTTCGGCTGTGCTGTCTTTGTAGTACTTGCTCCTTGGTGTTGATGGCGAAGCGCTTGAGGTTGGAATGGTTGGCTGGTGCATCTTGGGAGGCGCATGTGGTTCGTAAACTGTATCGTAAATCTTGTACTTTCTATTCTCTTTCCTATTCTGTCGCTACAGCTGGTGTTGATCTAAAAACAAATCTACTCTCTTGCTGGTCATGAGCATCGATGCTGCACGATCTCTAACCTACTGATACGAGAAGTTCTACGTGTCATAAATTACCGAAGCCTTCGTCCTTTGGGGCATTAGGCTGTCAGAACTTTTGTAGTGAGATGATTCCAGCTATTGGGCGTTTCTTTCTCGAACCGTCAACATACTCGGAGGGAACTACAGTCCTTAAGCCATCAGCTGAAAGTACCCGATATAGCCATCCTACAAAGGACTATGTTCGTCCAGGCTCAAAAGGTGGGTAGGTCTTGGCTGCGCGTCGAAGCCTGTGTGTGGTCCAGTTGTAATTGCTTCTGACTTAATGGCTTGTCTCAGGCCGAATCAAACAATATGACTGGGACATCAGATCAACAATTCACGCGGGATGATGAAAGAACAAAGAGGAGAAAGAATCTTTATTGCGTTCCAAGACTTTTCACACGCGTCTTTACCGTCGAAGACCTTCAGCAACTACGGTGGGCTACTCGCATCTCACTTTCTACTAGATGTATGGCCAAATTGCGGCCATCGAAGACGGCCTTGGGCAGCACCATCCGCCACCTGCCTGTTTGCTCATGCTTACAAAAGCGAGAATAATCGGTATCCAGTTTCGGTCACAGAGGATAGTCTGAGGCTGAATGTGGCAAAGCTCCAGCTCCCGAAGGTGATAAAGGTTACCAGATTTTTCTGGCCGCCACCCAAATGGCCCTGTTACCAGACCAATAGGTCACCAACAATTGGCCAAACGAACTTGTCAAACCCCAAATATTCCAGGTCATTACAGAGTCTAAGTATCTATAATTATTTTCGATTCCCTTATTCTAAACGCACTTAAACTATTAATTGCAATACCAGCCTCTTCACATTTCAACTAAACAAATGAAAGGTAGGCGCAGCTTGGTGACAGCAATTAATCAATATCAAAACAATCCAAGCCACAGGGATCTAGGACGCCTTAAGCGCCCTAGGAGTTTCCAGGCGCTGGAAAGGTCTCGGCAAATCCTCTGAGAGGGAGAATAATGATTCAGGTAGCTACACAGCCCTGGTAACCCATCTATATCTACATTTATTTTACAGCTGCCGGCGGCTGACAATAAGCGTTGAAGTCTGACGATAAGCAAATCGGCTTGAGGTAACCCCTGAACATCGGACCTAAGATGGACTGACTTGAAGATTTAACCCCTTGATTTCATCGATGGTTGATAGTGGGCTGACACTCGAGATTGGAGAATATATTATATCGGTACCTTAAGTATGGTCCACATAAATATATAACACATCTGGTGTTGTTTCCGCCGAGCTCGCTTGGCTGAACACATGGGCGTGACCCCTGTACGGTTTCTTACTCGTCGAGAATTCCGAATCCGAAAACAGTTGCCTCAGTTCTCAGACGTGCCAGCGTCGCTGCCGCCCGTACGCTGCGGAGTCAGCCAAGGCTAACCCGAAGGGGCTTAGGGATGGCGCTAACCCGGAGGGGCTTAGAGGGGGCGCTAACCCGAAGGGGCTTAGCGACACTGGCACGTCTGAGAACTGAGGCAAGAAAACAGAATTACTGCTTTAATCTTCAAGCATCTTGAGACTGAGCGATAACAATAACACACACATTACTGTACACACACGCACGCCCCCATTGAAAAGGTCATACTCGATCACTCATCTTTCCGTTGCTGATTAATGAAGCAGCCTCATGAGGCTGACGATTGGCTGACATCCATCGCTTTGGCAAGGACATGTAAAACCCCAAGTCTAGAAACGTCAAGCTGTTTGCTCAAGTACCTTACCAGCTGTCCGAAGTCGTGATGTTGGTGGCTTTGGGAGCTGAACGGGAGATACACGCTGTCCGGAAGATCATAAGAAGTAGTCAAGGATATAGACTGTCGATGGTGACACCGAGGTAAGGGGGAAAGTTCTTTAGGCCTCCAAGGCCCCTCACGCTGGGCCTGTTTCTTCTGTTCGATCTTCGTGCCTTTCCTTAGACCCGCGAAGCAACGAATGCCTTGTGATGTCACTTGTCTGGCCACTTTAACATATTCACGTCAAGTTGTGGAGATAGGTGAGACTGATTCTTCTCGTGACCGTAATCTTCTGGTTTTTTTCTCGTTGATTGATGATACACCACTCCACACTAGTACACCGCCAAACGCAAGCTTGGAATGTGCGTGAAGAATGGTGGAGACGAAGTTATTTCTATTTTGGTCTTCATTGAGTTTCCTGGCACACCCCTTTAGCCAAATATATTGCAGCATTGTGTAGAAGTCTAGGCGACGCGACAGCACTCATTTTCGCCACCCCCTAATCTCAGCTATATTTCACCTCTATTTATCATCGCCCCTTATCTCTTGGGAACTTACCGCTGAGTGGACCAATCAATAAGATCATAATCGGCTTATATCTCTAACCGCTCCGCAGCATGAATGGAGATTGCAACCTTTAATGACCCAAGATCCTTGTGAGGAAACAGGGAATGTTCTAGGATCAAGGACTCCCAAAGCGCAGCAATTTTGTGTCTACCAATCAACGACGGCCCGATAAGCAAACACGCGGCGTGCATCTATCCTGAGGAAACCCTTGGCATATACACTCTTAGAGTGGCATCCAGAGATTAGACTAGGCAACCCGAGACTATTCTTCCAGGTCCAGACTGAATTAACTACTATCTCCGGTTCTAAGTTGTTGTACCGTTTACGTTTGCTCGGACTAGAGCTTTGTTCTTTTACTCGATATATTCAGAATAGCGAGCCATTTCTTCGGCAGTTAACTTCCATGTGTGTCCTCGGAAAGGCTCTCGGATCTCCTGCTTCTCAAATTACGAGATTTCCTTGCTTACACAAATCGAATATTCTGCTAAAACTGGAATCTCTTTGTTCTATACATGAAGCAGATAACCTTCCAGACAGGACTAACCCTGCTCTTTAACCACCACGACATTCATTAGTCATTTATGGCATTCTGAAATCTCGTATCTGTACTTTATCTGCAAAAAACCCACCAGCCTCTACTCGTAGACCTTAAGCAGGCCTATGTAGGGGCTCTTTCAGGGAAAACGAAACAAATGGCGACACCAGCGCCATTAGGAACCCAAATCCGACAGGAGTTTGGGGGGCGTAATAGTACTAAACACATCAAAGCTTGCACCTATCCATGCCTGTGCGGAAAGCGTCGCTGATACTGATAGATTCGTCAAAGAAAACTGTACACCCTTTTAACGGCCAACCCTGTACTTTGCAAGCAATGTCATATAGCTTGGACAGGATAGGCCACATCAGCGTTTACCATTATGGAACGAAGTGAAGAACAGTCGCCGGACCTTATCATAATTATCGGCCATGAGTTATTGGGGGTTACGGTGCTGACGAACAATGGGACAACAAAAGTGGATGTGTGCTGGCAACAATCCGAGTGTGGCGAGAGATCCAAAAGGCCATCATGAGGAGGTGAAAGTCAGCAAACAAAAATCCATAGCTAGGCTGACTACTAGGACAAGTGGCAATTCGGGTCCAGAATGACCCATCCGACATATTTCTTCTTCCACTCCTTGTCACACCTGATTTATACCGAAAATCGAGCTGATGGATTCTCTCTGTCAAGAGACCGATGTGATTGACCATTCGACTGGATACGATGAATTGAGATTGGTGATTCTTCGCAGCGAAATAGCAAAGCCGCTATCCATCTAAAGAGGCAACCTGTGGCCGCGCTCTTTACCAGGACCCATCGCTTTCTCCTAACTCACGCCTTGTTGGATCCACCAATAAGAGCACGTCCAATACCATCCGCACTTCGGCGCCAGCTCTTGCTTCAGCATTATACCCGGCTTCAGCACCAGATTCCCTTTGGATTGACGGCGTCTGCTCTAGTATCCAACTGTTCTCGACTACAGATCCCGCCTCCAGTACCCCCCGTCACACTCCGCACACCCCTTTAGCACGGGAGCAGATCCCCCAGACGTAGGCTGCGATGCTTCCGCCGGTGCAAGCTCGTCCAGCGATTGATCCTGCTCGAGCGATCGCTCGTATATCAACAGCAGCTTTCACTACAGTTTACGACCTGCTGCCAAAAAGGGATCACATAACGGACGTGGTTGAATTGGTCGACTTAACGCTGGCTGGTGGTCGGCGATTACGACCTGTTGCTCAATAAGGGTGCTAGGATGGACGTGATTGTATCGGTGGGCTCGACGCTGAACCCATTGCTTTTGACTCGTCTGAAGTGCTCTCCTCCCACGCTCCTGTCTCTACAACCATCTCTATCGGTCTAGTTCGAGCGATAAACGAGCAGCACACTGTTACAGCTTCTATAGCGCTTCGGTTCTTGTAAACCGGATCGAATCTCTCTCCATAAGATACATGTCGTCGTCATTGAGGGCCGGGATTGACTGTCCATCCTTCCAGGTCGAAGATTCCCTACAATGTAGGGTATTTCCCACATTCACGCCGCCACGCCGCTCCTATCCTCTTTCACCTCTACCCAGCCCTCCAATTCCAAACCTCCCCACAACACCCCATCCTCTCCCAATACCCTTTAATTCCCCACCCTCCTCAACCCAAACCCCATGACTCCCTCGCACATCCCCTATCTCCAACATCCCACTCTAAAATCCACGCCCAAAGCATGAACGTTAGCTCTTCTTCTCGCAATGCTCTAACCCTTTCACGAGCGTGGATCGATCCAATTTTGGTTGTGGTGGTGGTTTGAATTGATTTGTTGAGATGGGGTCGAGTCGGGTCGGGTAGGGTGGAGGCGGGAACGTAAGGGTGAGGGGGGTGACGGGAGAGAAGAAGCTGGAGCCGGACCTGACTTACCTTCCCTCTTCCCTCTTCCCCCTCTCCTCTTCCACTTCCCTCCACCCCAACCCACTGCAACCTTTCCCACCCCACCTCACCAGCCCTTCACCAGCCCCTCGCGTAATCCTTCTGCACATCTTAAGACACACAACATCAAAAGATTCCTAAATCGGCGTGTTTAGCGCCCGGTTTCCTTCACGTAGAACGTTAAGCTCGGTGGTGAGATAGTGTGATGAAGGCAGAAGATAGAAATGGGGGTTGGGTTGGGTTGGGGGGATGCGGGTAGAGGAGGAGCATTCAAGGGAGGAGCAATGACGATTTGGCAAATCGTCTGATAGAAATCGACAGCGTACTGAATGAAAATTGGAGATAGAAAGGAGAACGGCAAAGGCATTCGGAACCTGAAGCAAAACAGGTGGGTTTTGGAGGGCCAGTAAATCCCTGCGTCCTTGGATTATGACAAGCAAATGCACCACCTTCCCCAAGCATGTATATAAATCTGTATCTCTTCAGGAAAGTAACGATTTCCAAAGGTACCAAGTCAACAAAACTTGTATGCTTAATTCGTGGTCTCGTATTGATTCGTTAATGCTAACCCCCCCAATATATACCCAACAAAAACAAGCAGCGGAGGGAGCGTCAGCCGAAAAGTCTCTTCATGTTCTCGACGATTTCAACACGTATATCTGTCGTGTCTCTCTCGTGGGTATCTCTCTCCCTCCTTCTCCACCCGCAAAAAGCGGCTAAGGGGGATATGTAACACCGCTACACCTAGCCTAGGGACGTGACCTTTGTTTTGATGGGTATTGCAATCCTAGTCATATGAAAAGAAAAGGTTCTAAAGAAAGTTGGACCATTTCATCCACCTAGCCGTCTCCGTCGGCCTCGACTGCCGCCTTCGGATCTTTGGGCGAGGACTTCGCGGAGTTGGGGGTCGTTCGTGTTTCTGTCTGGGTGGTTGACGCGGACGTGCCTGGAGATACACATCAGTAAGCGTGAGATGACTTCGACGTCAAAGTGGATTCTAAAGCGTATTCGCACCTTTGTAGATTATCAGGCCGAGGATATTTGTGTTCTCGTTCAGGGCAGAATGGACAGATGTAGCCTGGCGATGCATGTACTAGCCCGTGGCGTATCATTTCGTTCTTTCTTTTGAAGCCCTTGCCACCTTCTGAGCGGTTGCAATTCTTCACAGGGCAATAATGTGGCCGTATCTGCGAATGTACGTTTGCGTGAGAGCTGTGTGGGACAGATCAGTTCAACATTCCTCACCAATTGAAGGATAACGAGACCCACTTTAAGAGATACTGCGTTTGGAAAGGGGGTGCGGTACACCCAGAATGGTCGCATTTGAATATGCCAGTCATCAGCGGACCACTACCAAGTGGCGGGAGGGTTCGTTGGTTTCCGTCAACCTTTGCTTGATCACCAATCGATGAGGCTCCGCTACTGAAAGTGCCAGTACTCGTATAACTTTCTGCCGATAAAGGCGCGCTCTCCTCGCTTTGTGATATCCGCCCGCTAGGGTTCTGTGGTTGGTTGGGCTTCCCAGGTGGAGACATACTTGTGGGATCTGAGGCTGGCCGATAAAGTTCGCGAGGAGACTCGTTGAACGTGGTGACCGGTGATGGATGATTCGAGGAGAAAGGCGGAAAATGACCGTTTAGGGAAGTTATTCGGCTGGGATAAGGGCTCATTTTCGACGCTATGGAGCTCATGGGAGGCGAATGTAGGGAGCCATTGGGCAGCGGAAAGGATTGCCGATGATTGAGGTTGTTCGCACGAATATCATCGTTGAGGGGTTCTAGGTTGATGGCATGTAAAGGAGGTAAGCTTTGCTGACCAGTTGGTGACTTTGACGACAATGCCGATGACGGATCCTTCATGGCGGGCAGTGTTTCCTTTGGCGAGCCTACAGAGGCCGGAATAGCGTATTTCCGTAGATCTGGCGATCTTGTTGCCTGAAAAGATTCACTCCGCCTGGAAGGACTGTGGCGTTTGCTCGTTGCTGCAGGTTTCATTTCATATTGGCCAACCATTGAACCGCTTGGCTCAGTCGTGCTAGGAACTGGGATTTTAGGATCCGAAGGCGCTCGTTGATGTGAGGATCCGCTTTCCTCTTTCGGTCTGGCATCGTCCGACAAATTCGATTCTTTCGAAAGGGGAACCTGTATTGTCGGACGAACTCGTCGTACGCTGTCAGACTTTGAGCTACCGTTTGGATCTTCAACCAACACATCATTGCCGTCGACGGCGTCTAGCCCATCTCGAGCAGTTTGCATGAGGGAGTGAATCTTCTTGCCGGTAGATCTGTGATCATCTGGCTGCATCACTTCGTCATCAGCCTCCGACTGAGAGGCTGAATTTAGAGGCTCCCGGCCTGCACTTATCGCTATCTCTGGGTTGTTCAGGTCTCCCATAAGCCCAATGAGCACCTCGTCTCCTTGGGAGGGTTGTGTCTTTGGACGGCGACCTTTGTGCCTTGACTTACTTGAGCGCTCAGGAGACGACGACTGCGCTCGCTGGGGCAGATATTCGGGAGAAGGGGAAGGTTTCAAATTAACAATCCTGGGAAGAAGTGGAGGCGTGCGATTCAAGCCGTCGTCGTCCGAGCCGTAGTTGTCCGCCAGCTTCGTGGTTGCTGGCGCAGAGGGAACCCAGTCCCTCCCCGCCCCAAAATAGGTGGAACGGGCCTCAAAAGATTTCAATTCTCAAATGCACGTACGCATATAGATGGGATTTGGAATACTACGCATGGACTTCCGTATCTGTGCTCACCAGCGGCGTCAGAACTTGGTATGAGTGCCTAGATATTGGATTAATGAAAATATCGCATGATGGTTCTTGCCCCAAAAAGTCTGTCAAGATTGTAAGGGAGAAGGAGCGAATGTGGAGAGATCTGGAGAAGACATTAAAGCTCTCGGGTGATACAGAATCGGGTTGTTTCCCCCATGGACCTTGGATATGTGGAGACGTCTAAATCTGCAAATATGGGCAGCGATCCACAGCGCACAAAATCGAGGGCAATATCAGAAAGGGAGGAGTCAAAAAGTGAGTATTAAATAAATGGTTTCTTTCTTCCGTAGCTCAAGTTCAAGATTAGATCCCTCAAAGTACGACGCGTCAAGAAACACTCAATCGCCCCGGCATTAATCAATCATCGTATTCAATCGCAATCGTATAGGAGCACACTGCAAATAGAATTGAAGTACTCACTGAAGTACGTGACAGTGGGAAATTTGGGATGTGCAGTCGTACGCGACCAAGTGGCCCAAGTATTGGAGCTAAGCCGGAGCCTCAGGAGGCTTAGAAGGCTATTTGGCGCGGTTGAAGATCGCAATCCGGATCGAGTTCAGCAGAATATCGAACTGACTGGGAAGAGATGGAGAGCGGTACAACTGATCAGGATCACTGACCAACAAAGCGCGTCGGAGGAGGTATTCGGTGATGGCGATGAGGCCACCGATCAGGTTGGGGATACGGGATGCCGGTAGAGTAGGGTGCATACATAGGGAGAGGGCGCAGCTGGCAGCTGGTAGTGGTAAGGTAGGTAAGGTGTTAACCGTGTTATTGATCCTTGGATGTAGCTAATTGGACAATTTGCGGCTGAACACTAGGTAACTGGACACTGGACCAACCCATGGAGGGCCCGCCGACTTCGATCCGGCTGACTACAGCAAGGTAGCTAGGGACCTTAGAGGAGTACGCCGTACTCCGTAGGTATCCGCGGTATCTACCTACTTTGCCGACCTGGTTTCGTGTACCCTCCAACACTAAGATACTACTCTCGACTAAAGGATTGGAGGACCATGAGCTCAATTAGCCATGTGTGTGTGTGGGTGTGTATCGGCCATCAAATACACGCATGTGCACGCATCAGCCGAACAACTCGTCATGGTCGTTGTTGGGACGTAATGCTATTGAACGTTCAGCATCCTGCGCTGCAGAGTACCAATCCGTCCTGCACAGCTAGGGCCTAGGAACGAATGGAAGTACGAGTATGACCCCCACCCTGGTATGTTGCTGCTGCTGCTGCTGTTGGGCCGTTGGCCCTACCGCCAATCCTTTGCCCCAATCACCTGTCGTTGCATCCAACTCATTGTTGCTACTACTGCGGCTCTCAAAGGTGCAATGTCGAGCGTGCTTTGGACTACTCAAGAATACTCTAGTCGCATGCTCCCAACTTACAAGTTGCGCAAAACTATCACCTCGCTTACTATGGGCGGCCTCCCAGGCTCCCTGATTTGACAGCACTTGGTGAGGCAACTGCAGCGAAGCAGCAAGTCATCGGGTGTTCTTCCAGGGGTCAACAGAAGGTGTGGAGTCTATTTGAAGCCTCTCGCTTCTTCCAGGCCTTCGCTGTTTCCTAATATTTGCGAGTCTACGTACCTCGGTCATGATGATTAGAAATGCTGACGACCTACCACAAATGGGGGCTTTTCGTTAGGCGGGCCATCAGACAGGCCTGAGTTGTCGTCGGGAGTGCAACCACCGCTAAGTCCGACAGGACAGTTGCTTGCATGGCATTATTGCAATACTCTACGGGTACTTTCTAATCTTCAAAGGCTTGTGCACGGAATCAACTGGTAAGACGCGGCGAGGATCCGGAAGTCATAGCGGTTTCCGTTGCCGGTTAACTAAACGGCGGAAAGATAGCGGTTTGGAGGCAGTCGTTGGTGTGCCTCGCCAATAATCACTTAAATCGGCTGGGGCCGAGTCAGGTAGATCTCGCTCGCTCTTTTAATCCGTCGCTCCAGAGATTTGGGAGTTGTCACAATTTTGGTTTCTCCTTGTCCTTCAATCTCGCTACTAGGCCCCAAACGAACTCCCCAAATGGCCCCATCAGCATACCATTCTCCTTCGCCTTGTCGCTGCTTGCTTGTCTCAGCGCATACCTTGCCGCGATCCCCTGCATTATGACGCTGTTGCGGAATACACCGAACGCATCACCCCATCCTCGCTCGGAGTTGGGATCCCAGCCTGCAATTTCGGCGTACCAAGAAATGCACTGGGCCCGCGAGGGAAGCCCAGGCGTGGATGCGGCCACGGAGAAGGCATGAACAGTGCGAGACGAGAGTGAGGAATTGGGAGGGTTGACGGCAAAGGTATAGGGAGTCAGAAGATTGGAAAGATCCGAGAGTGGGTGACCGATGGTAGACATCTCCCAGCTGATTAGTGGTCAGTCAACGTGACAGCGGAGTCACGATAACAACGAGCGAAGTTGAGGCGAGGTACTTACTCGAGAATACCAATTACCCTGGGCTCAGTCTTGTGGTAGACCAAGTTGTCGATCTTGTAGTCGCCATGGATTAGTGTTCCTCGATCCTTTGGCTGAGTCTTTGGATCCCGGAAAAATGCAACAACGTCGTCAAAGTGCGGGATCTTACCAACAGGGATTTTCGTTTCGACGTCGACAGCCTGAGCTTGCGATGCAGAAATCGTGCTGAAGGTCTTGATCTGACGGTTGTAAAATCCAGATGACCTTCCGAAATCTCCAAGACCAACAGAGCTGGGATCGACGCGATGAAGCTTGGCAAGAGTACGTATTGCATCATGCCACCTAAGGTTCGTGAGAGCTGTTTATGCGGTCTGGAAGCAAGGTGCTCACATTTCGTTTCTCGCATCGGCTGTAACGCCAGGGAACGACGCGTCTTCGATTATCCGCCCGTCCAGGAATTTCATAATATAGAAAGGGGTTTCTATCACCTGTGGGTCCTCACACAAGCAGTGGGCCTTTGGGACTGGAACATCGGTCTTCTCCAAGGCATGAATGATCCGATACTCCCGTTCGACCTGGTGGGCTGTCTTGGACAGCAATTCTCCCGGAGGCTTCTTACGTACAACATATCTCTTATTATCGGCTGCGGTGAGCTGATAAGTTGGATTCGATTGTCCGAAGCCGAACTACGGAAAGGTAAGTCTTGCGCTGGCTCGGGAGGGGCTATTCGCATGTTGGTACCTGCTGTATAGTGATCGGTAGCTTGATCTCAGGAACGTTGTTCTCTATATAACTTGACAATGAACCAAGATTGATCGGTTGGCGCACGGGACCTGCCATATTCTGGCTGCGTTGGTGAAATTGATCAAGTTGATCAAGCTGGTGATGGAAAAGAGAGACCGAGCAATGTGGGGAGCCGAGGTACGAGCACGGCCTTGATATCCCTGTGCAGATCACTGCAACCGCTATGAAAATCGACTCTCAAGGCACTATGAGGCTCTTGACACGTTCAAAACATCGATTCGTTGCTTCGGCGACCTCTAAGACATTCAGGCACTCAGATTTTATCACTGTTGATCTTGAACATTTCTCACATACCAAGTTCTTGTTTTGGTCAGCTGCGAATTGATTTGGTGACTGTACGACGTTGGTGAATGATTTATGAGAAGAATATGCCAGTATTATCAAACCTATTCCTCCATCCTTTTCGAATTAGACATGATCGGAAGATCGTGTGCATATGGCGTTTGACCTCGTTTTATGCATTATATAACCCGGAATAAATTCAGCTTCTAGTTCTCGAAGCGTGCTCTTTTCAGAGTTGCCAATTGCTACCAAGCTTACTTCTACGCCATTTCAAAGGATGAGAAACGGTAGTGATCGTCGAGGCTGCTGTACCTGTAAGAGTTTCAAAGAATCTCCATGAGGTTCAGGGAATACCATTAGATACTTAGAAGTGCTCAGATGGGAAGTTTCACAGCAATCAGGGACTCCTATACTGTTGAGATCGAGTCCCGTTGGCGACAAAACGCAGAGGCTACAGAATGCGGCTTGCGGGACTCAAGGGGACGACCATCGGAGAGCTGTAGTATCAAGCATGTATGAGGATCCCGGTTCAGACCATTTGGAAACAAGACGACCTTGACACATCTTCGTCCGTGACCGGAAAGCCTGCTTAACCTCTTCTTAGGTACGGTGCTGCCCCGAGCGCTTGTTCAAAGTTACCGACTTTCGTCCGATGATGGTCGCGAGTAAGTCCTTGTCGGCATAGTACGGCTAGAAACCAAATAGAAGCCAAATAGTGGCTCACCAAAAAGCCAATTCCTAAATGAGCTTGATGCACGACGGAAGATGTTGTTCGAAGGATAAGATGTATTCAATCAAACAAACGCAAGATAGTGGTCATCCGAGTACTTTGGAGAGCGACGTACACACTCCGAAAGGGAAATTGAAAAGATGGGTTCATTCTTGACTAAGCCTTAACGAGCATGTCACAGTACTTTATTTCCATCGCGAATAATTGTGTCCGACCATACAGCCGTTCGTTGTTCCTAAGAAATGATAGAAGAGCCTCCGTCACCGTTCCCAAAATTAGCTGACCGAACCGAGCCGGAAAGAGTGCTCCCAGATGCTTCAGGAGTCATCGGAGCCTTGATATGTGGAGCATAAGTTGCGGATTTGGTTGCCATATCCTGATATCCTTTCGTATCGTCTTCTGAGCCTATAATCAACCAGACATTCTCTCCCCATTCCCGGAGGCTCCGGTCACAACATAGAATGGCATTATTAAGGGCCACCCATTTTAATGAGGAGGTAAACAGTACGTCGTCCTGTTCAAGAGAGGCAGGGACCTCGAGATGCTCTAATATTCGAGAACCATAAAGTGAAGGACCGCACTTTTGTACTTCCTTTCGCAAAAAAGGCTGCACGGATCGTCCCTGCGATATTTTCTTCTGGTCATCGTTCGATTTTCCTCTCATCTTTTGGCAAACTTTCGCTGGAGTAGGGTACCATGAGTCTGACACAAGTACCGTGTTGAGTGTCGAGAATATTCGGCTATTCTCAATTTCTTCCTCGAAAACAGGCACTAAACCGATGAAGGCAGATATGCAAGTCATGGACCATTATTTGTAAGCAATACGACTGTGCATTCATTATAGTACAGTAAGCCTGGATGTGGGAGGATGTGGCAATATGGATTCTGGTTGCCTTTCTTGGGTATAAATATGTATACATCTCCCAGAGTTTCCGGTCTCTCTTCTGCATCGCAACCACTTCCCTAATCTGAAGCTCAAAATCTTTGAGGTATTAATTCTAACTTGTTATATCACCTTGGTCTACTCCTGACTTGCAATGGCAGTATCATCTCGTGTTGTTGCAATCCTCGGTGCTGGGCCGAATGTGGGAAACAAGGTAGCGGAGCGATTCACCGCTGCTGGCTATAAGGTTGCCGTTGTTTCGAGATCTGGTAAAAGCATTCCGACGACTATTGCTGCTTTATCTCTTTCAGCCGACTTCACAAATCCGAAAATCGTGCATGGAGTTTTCGAAGAGGTGAGGAAGAAGTTAGGCGAGCCGAGCGTCGTGGTATTGAGAATTGCAGAATCAGTACATCCATTCTTTAAGAAATAGCGTCTGATCTTCGTTTCCCCGCTTCCCAGCTTATGCTTCGGGCATTACGCCTCCAGCCTCAGACGTCTTATCTGTGGACCTCGAAACATTTCAAGACCACCTCTCTATCAACACGACGAGTACTTTTGCAGCAGCTCAGGAGGCTGTGCGCTCTTTTGATGCCATTAACGACAAGGACACACCCCGCACGTTCATCTATACTGGGAATATTTGCAACCAGGCGGCGTTCTTGCCGTTCCTTACATTAGGAGTGGGCAAGGCGGCTTCATCGCACATGATTGACCTGGCATCGAAAAGCTATGTGGACAAGGGCTACAGGTACGTTTGAAACAGAATTAAGAGTCCGTAGATCTGAGGGCATTGAGATGTGTGATACAACAAATAATTTAAGCGCTGATGAACACTCGGCTTCAGATTTTACTACGCAGATGAGAGAACGCCAGAGGGAAATCCAACAGGAACCAATGTTGATGGGGACGCACATGCAAAATTCTATTACGAGCTTGCAAATAAGGTAGAGCAGGGTGAATACGTTCAGACCTTCGTCAAGGGAAAAGGATATGTGAAGTTCTAAGGCAAAGGACAATGGTGGAATCAAGCAGTTTCAAATCTAATTCCGGACTTGAACATGATACCTGCCACCTACATGCACCAAAGTGATTGTATTTCTGCACATTCTCAACCCAGAACGGACATGCCCGTTACCGTCCAAGCCACCAGACATGAGCGGCATGCGCTGCACTGAGGCTCAAAGATCTGCAACTCTGTAACTTGTGGCGGCAAAGCTCGTGGTGAAGACGAGCGGTATGAGCACCAATGGACGAGTGCGGAGAGTTCTTCGTTGCGGCTCCTTTGTCTGACATGGAGGCTGTTTCGCCATGAAACTTGTTGGTAGGAAGAATATATCGTTGTATGCGAAACCTTGTTCGTTTTTTTGGAATTTGCCGAGAGCCCCATCAAAATTTTCAAAAAGTGCAAAATAAGAACGAATCAACCCCACTGCCCCCCCAGTGCTTCATATGTAGTATATTCAATGCTTGATATGTAGTATATTCAGTGCTTCATATGTAGTATATACGATCTATTCAGTAAGTCGCATAAGAGGCACTAGATAGGTCACATATGAAGCACTGAATAGATCACGTATGAAGCATTGAATATACTACATATGAAGCACTGAATAGGTCACGTATGAAGCATTGAATATACTACATATGAAGCACTGAATAGGTCGCATATGAAGCATTGAATATACTACATATGAAGCACTGAGTAGGCCACATATGACGCATCGGATATACTACATATGGAGCACTGGAAATACTACATATGAAGCACTGGGTAGATCGCATTGAATATACTACGTATGACGCACTGGATAGGCCACATATGGGGCACTGAATAGGTCACATATGGGGCACTGAATAGACCACATATGGGGCACTGGATATATCACATATGGAGCACTGGATATATCACATATGGAGCACTGGATACGTCACATATGGAGCACTGGGTAGGCCACATATGGAGCACTGGATATATCACATATGGAGCACTGGATACGTCACATATGGAGCACTAAGTAGGCCACATATGAAGCATTGGATAGGTCGCATATGGAGCACTGGGTAGGCCACATATGGGGCACTGGATATACTACATATGAAGCGCTGAATATACTACATATGAAGCACTGGGGGGGCAGTGGGGTTGATTCGTTCTTATTTTGCACTTTTTGAAAATTTTGATGGGGCTCTCGGCAAATTCCAAAAAAATGAACAAGGTTTCGCATATTAGCGTATGCAGAAAGCTCTGCAATTCTTGGCATTCGTTTTTGCGTTTACCCCACATCCCTTTTGTATGGGGAATTCGAAAATTCAACCCCATCGCCCCTCAATTGCCCAAAATTGAAGCTATTCAGACCTCTTTGTTTGTTGACGTTCTTAACGCATTTTCAGCTATGATCGGCCCACTACCTGCAGCGATTCGCTTCAGAATCGTACGGCTTCTACTACTTCATTGGCAACCCGTCGCCATCGCCGAAGAGGTTCACTGCTGTTCTAGAACGGTGTATAGCATGCTAGAGAATATCTTCATGTATTCTTCACCGTTTAAACCTCAGTTTCGGCCCAAAGGGGGCCCAAAGGGGCCCCCCGCAAGGTGTTTAAGGCAGCTGAAAATGGCCTCATAGCCTACCTCGAAGAACAGCCGTGAGTCATGCAGAAAGAGATGGTCTGGTACATATGAAAGGAGTGAGGCATTAACGTTCATCAATCCACGATATCAAGAATTCTGAAGAGGAGAGGCTGAAGTAATAAAAAAGGACAGCGTGTAGAAGTCAGGCAAAACGATGAGCTTCGTTTGAATTGGATAGCAGACATGCTTCGTTTGACGGCTGAACAGCTCGTGTTCGTGGATGAGTCCTTATTCAATGAGACCACAGGCTGACGTCATCAAGCCTATGCTTCTGTTGATCAACCAGCTCGCTATCAAGCCTCCAGAACGAGAGAGCATTGCTGAAGTGTTCTTCCGGCCTATACGAAAGACGAATATCTATTCTGTATCGGCATTCGTGAAGGCTGGTTCAACGGCGAGGCTTTCTTTCGATGGCTAGCAGATGAGCTGCTACCTCTATGCAGTCCCTTTCCGGCCCCGAAGAGTGTGATCATCATGAATAACGCGAGTGTTCATTGCAATAGTCGAATCGAAGAGCTCATCACCTCACACGGATGTCAGGTGCGATATTTGCCTCTCTACTCGCCGGATTACAACCTCATAGAACTCACCTTCAGCGTATTAAAGACCTGGGTTCGTAGGCATTTTGACGAGACATGGCCCCATTTTGAAGGCACCTTTGGTGACTTTCTTCATTACGCTGTTGAACGAAGCGGATGTGATAGATATTCGAGGCAGCACTTCAAGCATTCAGGCTATATTTTTGAGGCAGATATCAGAGCTTTGAAACGAGAATTGAAGGTAGGAAATCAGGAATTTGATTCTATTTAACGACTCAGTTCTAATAGAGTCTTCCGGATGCTCTAGAGGGGGTGAGGGGGTCATCTAGATGGGGTCATCTAGAGGGGATGAGAGGGTCATCTAGAGGTAGATTTTAACTTCGACGTTGAGGAATTTCGAATAAAAACGGTTACAAGAACATCAATAAACAAAGAGGTCTGAATAGCTTCAATTTTGGGCAATTGGGGGGCGGTGGGGTTGAATTTTCGAATTCCCCATACAAAAGGGATGTGGGGTAAACGCAAAAACGAATGCCAAGGATTGCAGAGCTTTCTGCATACGCTAATAACAACGATACTCCGTACAGCCGAGTGGAAACCATAGACCCTTCGCTGTGCAAGAAAACCCCAGCACGAGATTGCACTCCGGGGGGGAGTACTGAGTACCCGCCTGAACGATGCTAAAGCACCGAGTGAATCCTGTGTGTTTCGGTCATTATTGCTTACCTTACCTTATAATCACGGTATCTAAAGTTGGATTGTTGTTGTGCAGAGTAAAGGGGCGCGAACTTGTTGAAATGAGATGTTCGTCATGCTCGCCCGATCGGGGAAATCTTGGCTGGCGGGACGCGTCTAGTTCTTGGAAGTGAATGAGGAGGTAACCAATCAACAATCACTATTATTCTATTGTCGGAAGCTATTCTTGCTTTCCAGCATGAGAGAATACTTATTGCAAAAGAGTACGTTCAACAGATATTTCCAAGTCTTGACAACGCCCCCGTGCGTTTGAGCCCCCGTCTGCGCCCTCATCCTACAGAGAGCATGTTGCATCACGCGCCACTGTCACGAAATGGAATCGGTCGTCTTTCAAGACTCCCCTCTGGCGATGTATCTTGAAGGTAAGATCATTCACAATCCTCCCAGCGTTACGGGGTCTTCGTTGACTTTCGACAAAGGTGAAGGTGAAGTCGACGCCGAGAATGAATGGGCCCCAACAAACACCCCCATAGAGCCTACATCACCCGCAGAAACAACGTCTTTTGCGCCGCAAGGCCGACCCGTTGGATTCTCCAAGTTCCGGAGGAAACCGCCTCCACTTCTCAATCTGGAAGTGCCACGCTCCAAGGGCACTGTGGCCCGCCTTCAGGAGTCTTATTCGGTCAGTAATCAATGCTCATTCACAGGGGTCGTCGCTGAGGAGGGTTGACTCTGCAGAGTGCTCTATATTCTAGACTCGGCAGGACCGAGAACGCACATTTCCTTGAACAATTTCGATACATCATAGTGGCCTCCCAACTGCTCACCGAGCGCTCTATTCCCAGCAATTACCGACGACAAAGCTTTCCAGTTCCGGTCAACGATGAAGCGTCAAAGCTACGTGGTGATGACTGCGCGAGCGTTAGTTGGGTTGGGCTATGCTTGACTGGTGTGGCAGCTTTCATTCTGGCTTGGTCAATACATTGGATCCGCAGCGCAGGCCGAATACACCTAAGTGGATGGAGGATATGTTTGACGTTATCAACCGCAGTAATGATGTTTGGCGGACTTTACGCTTTACTTCGGCGGCAATGGTTACATTACGTCCGTGCCCAAGCGGTGGAGACGGCCTCGTCTTTGACAGCCAGTGCCCAGAACTTCGATGCGGCTGCAGCAGCCGCCCTTACCTGGATACAAGAAGTTGAGCTCGTCTCTCGAGGTTACAGAATGTGGGTGGATTGTTTCACTTTGGGCAAGCTATTCGCCATGCTAATTATGAACTAGAAGCAGCCCTCTTCCTCCCGTTACACGTTTCGAGGAGCAAAGTCAGACAAGAAGATGCGAACGCATACGTCGAACTCTTCACAGAGTCATTAGCCCTCTGCTTAGAAAATGTTATCAAGCATACATTGTTACTAAGCCATTTGCCGTGGGCGTTGATCTGGAGAAGTATTGTGACATATACGAGATCAGTCGGACGGACATGGAGCTCGCTGCGGAAATTGCAAGCGCGGACAAAACTGATATGGAAGATGCCGATACGCTCAAGGCCCTGAAGTATCAGCTGCAGAATCTACACATCGTTAGGAAGCTCTTTCTCTGCAGCCTGTTAGCTCTTGACGCGGATGGTGGGAAGTCGGATTTCGCAAGATGGGCGGCAGCGACCGAGACTATGAACCATATCTTAGTACAGTCGAGAAAAATGGCCCTCGATATTGAGGATGTTTTGGGAGAAGAAGAGGGTGAGTTCGGCGATGCTTGTTGGATTGCAGTCACTAATTCTAATATCGCTAGCTTTTCCGGTTCCTCCAACTCCAAAGGCCCCATTGACCCCTGGTAGAGAGAGTGTGAGAAGCCAGATGAGGAAGCTTAGCTCGCTCTCTCAAGGGATACGCGGACTTCAGGCCAAAATGCACCTCCTTCGAGAGGAGTCCGACAAAGCTTTAGAGCAATCTGAAGAGATATCAGAATTTGGGAGTAATCTTATGGTCCAGTATGACTCGATTGGAGCCGATCTGAAAGACTTGATGCAAGAGTGGGAAGATGGCCGGGCGGCGCTCGCAATGAACATTACTAAAAACGTGAAGCGGATATCCTCATCATTTGGAGGCAGTTTAATGCCACCGTCGCCAACCCTGAGCCTTGGTGGTTTGACGGCCGTTGGCGGGAGTCCTACCAATGCGATGACGGCACTACACGGACACTCTAGGTCGAATAGATCCCTCTCGAGCGATACAACAAGCAGCTCGGGCGAAGAAGTCTTCGAAGCGGTGGCCCTTCCGCGTCAGAGGAGTACCTTGACGAGGGAAGAAAGGCTGGCAAAGATGAAAGAGGACCGGGTACGGCAGGCGATTGATAAAGAGAAAGTAAATGCTAGTACGCATATGCTTAGGGAATTAGAGACCGTGATCAAGTTACGACCTCGAGGACGGACGACGGGACGAATGACTTCTATTTGACGATCTTATGTTTGCTCTTTGTTTTGCTTGAAAGAACCAACTTGACCTCAATATACCTCGGGACGGTTTACGGAGCACATATACGGAGCTGCGCGTATGATACCCTTTGCATTATGATTTTGGGGTGGATACATCTATGATAGCCAATGTACCACTAGACTAAAAGCTACAGCAAGTGTTATCTGGGTAATGGGAGGAGACGAAAATCCTGGCTTCTTGCTCTTATTTCACTAGAGTTGGACAGTCTATATAGTCTTTGATGTGCATGGCGAACGACAGTGTGTAAGTAAAGCTAGAGATTCCTAACGTACCTACCTACCTTACCTCAAAGTATTTTACCCACCTTACCTTAGGGCTCAATAACCATCACGTGAGACTGCCGCGAACCACTTTTTCTTAGTGTCTTTCGCGTTTGCTTCGCGAAGAAGGACGCGATTTCCCTTTGCATTCAGAATATCAAGATTCGTAATCTGAATAAACACCCAACGCTTTCCACAAGTCTTACAGTAGGCGATCCATCTCAGTGCCACAGGTAACTTAAAGTCTACACCCAGTGCTCTTACCACAGCCTTCATTTAATCCCCATTGGCACACAAATCCCGAATCGAGAGCTCTTGATCACCCAACAGTAAGTGGATGCTTCACCCGTTTATACCGGCTGGGGACTCTAACGCTTAATGTCAGTGCTTGAGGCACGGCTAGAGCAGGCCAACCTGCTCAAAAAGGTAGCCCCCCCCCCCCACTCTTGTCTGTCTATGTATGCTGACAGCTATAGGTTGTCGATGCTATTAAAGACCTCGTGCAAGACTGCAACTTCGATTGCAACGACTCCGGAATCGCCCTCCAAGCCATGGACAACTCCCATGTCGCCCTCGTCTCCATGATGCTCAAAGCAGAGTCCTTCTCCCCATTCCGCTGTGACCGCAACATCGCCCTTGGGATCAACCTGGGCTCACTCATGAAGGTTCTACGATGCGCACAGAATGAGGATATTTTGACACTAAAGGCGGAAGATGCGCCCGATGTAGTGAACCTGGTATTTGAGAGCAGCGAGAGTGACAGGCTGAGCGAGTATGATATCAAGCTTATGGATATTGATCAAGAGCACTTGGGAATTCCGGAGACAGAGTATGCGGCTACAATTGCTATGCCTTCGGCGGAGTTTCAGAGGATCTGTAGGGACTTGATTGCGCTGTCGGAGTCGGGTATGTTTGCTCTATAGGGGTATCACATGGTTATACTGATCTGCCATTTAGTGTCGATCGAAGCCACAAAGGAAGGCGTCAAGTTCTCATGTTCCGGGGATATTGGAAATGGCGCAGTTACACTACGAAGCCATACCAACATTGAGAAGCCAGATTTGAATGTCGATATCAGCCTGACGGAACCCGTTGCTTTGACATTTTCCCTGAAGTACCTTGTCAACTTCTGCAAAGCAAGCGGTCTCTCGAATACTGTCAAACTGTGTTTATCGAACGAGGTACCTCTACTCGTGGAGTACTCTTTAGCGTCTAACAGCTACTTGAGGTTCTACTTGGCGCCAAAGGTACGGTTTTCTATGCAGGCTTTGCTTAGAATTATGCTGACATTGTTGCTCCACAGATCGGAGACGAGGAGTGATCACATGGCGCAAAAGTTGTATGACGGATGATCCATTAATGTAACTCTCAGTGTCAGCATTGGGTAACGAATAGCGCATAGTGTTCAAGATAAGCAACGGCTTTCGTGCTTTTTAGAGGCTCCAGCGATGTGGCTGTTATCGAACATAACAATCTGATACATCTTGAAGATACATCTGTTCGAGCTGCAAAACTTAATGTGACAAACCGAAGGGATAGTGAAAATCGGAATTATTCCGCTTCAAGAATCCCTCCTCTTTACCCGGACACTGACTTCTGACCGCAAAATCTCTAATTGCTTCGCCAATGTCTACGGGCCCCCTTGTTCCTGAGACAAAGGTGTTGGCCATTGCCAGTCATGTAGGAACGCAACTTTCGTCTCAGGCTTGTGCCAATGGCTGACTTCTACTCTCCAAGGTTGTCTATGGGTGAGTCACCTGGGCACTGCCACAGAGCAGCAGTGTTTGCAAAAGGATTGAGTCAAGCTCTATCTGATACGATACAGACATGTCGGGAACACGATGGCTGCATTTGTCATGCAGGCCCTTGGCTGCGAGGTGGCTGCATTGAACACGGTGCAATACAGTACGACTCACCTGCGCAACACGCACCTCCTTCCAACGGCGCATGTTGAGTGCTTACTATCCTTGACATGGCGCAGGTAATCATACCGCGTACAAACAGTGGAGAGGCACCAAGACTACGGCAGAAGAAATCACGGATATCTACAATGGGCTCAAGCAGAACTACCTTACCGACTTTGATGTCCTGCTGTCGGGCTATGCGCCGAGCGCAGAGGCAGTACAAGCAATCGGATCTGTAGCAAGAGATTTGAAGCTGAAAGCATCAACCAAGCCTGGAACGTTTTTTTGGGGTAAGGCAGAGGAGACGCAAGCCTCTGGCCAAAGCGGCGGACCTTGTCTGACGGGTCCCAGTACTTGATCCCGTAATGGGCGATGAAGGACGCATTTACGTCAACGAGGACGTCGTTCCAGTCTACAAGAACCTCCTGCGTGACGCCGACCTAATACTCCCCAACCAATTCGAAGCCGAGTAAGCCGTTCCCCCCACTCCCTTCACAGACACCAGCAACAAGCTAACCCCCAAAAAACCGTCAGACTCCTTTCCGACACGAAAATCACCTCCCTCCCCACCCTCGCAGCCGCTATATCTAGGCTCCATACAACCTACCACATTGCGCACATTATCGTCACCTCCGTCCGCTTCGACCCCGCCTCCCCCTCCATCTCCGTCGTCGGCTCCACCGCCCGCGCAGACCGCTCCCCGCGCTTGTTCAAGATCGACGTGCCGGCTATCGACTGCTTCTTCAGCGGCACGGGTGACATGTTTGCCGCGCTCACCGTCGTGCGCCTGCGCGAAGCCATTACCGCTGCTGGCCTTGGCAGGACGAAATCTTGGGTCTCGCCAGATGACGTGCAAGCGGTGGACCTTCCGCTGGCGAAGGCGGCGGAGAAGGTGCTGGGAAGCATGCAGAGCGTGTTGCAGAAGACGATGATGGCGCGGGATAAGGCGTTGGAGGGAATGGCGGGGGTGCTGGATAAGGAAAAGGATAGTGAAAAGAGTATGCATTTGAGGAGGACGAAAGCGACGGAGGTGAGATTGGTGAGGAATTTAGAGGATCTGAGAAGGCCGCGGGATGAGTATCAGGTGGTGGCGCTGGGGGTTGATGGGGGAGACGCGGTGGGGGATGGAGGAGGCGGGGAAGAGGCATCTGGTGGGATGAATCCGCAGTTTAGAGATTAGAAGGTAGGACCCTATAGATTCTTCTGTACCAATTTCGTATACAGCGGAAAGACGTTCGTCTTCGTCCGACTCCAATTCCACATACCGGTCAAGATATCCGTTGTCTCCCTCCCATCTTTCATCTCTTCCCATTGTAAGTCGTGATAGCGCCATTTGGAGAACCCATCGTGGATGTAATTTCACAGAACCGTCTCACCCAGTACTCCCAAACCCCCCAGCCCCCCTCACGCTCTCCTCCAGTTCCTCCACGACAACCACCTCCGGCGTATAGATCTGCATCAGTACCTCATCAGCCAATTTCCCCCCTCTAGCCAACCGCCTGATAATGAGAGAACTACATACCCTCTCAAGCACTAGCTGCGCGACCCGATCACCTTCCTTGACTGCCCTCGTCGCATCGGTCATCAGCATTCTGCCTCTCCTCCCCTAATGTCAAATTCATAGAGGAGGGGGAAACACACCCTCGAAATCCGCCTCAGAATGATTAAACAACAGCACCTTGACCTGACCCCTGTAATCCGCATCAATAACACCAGCGCCGGTGTCAATAAAGCTCTTGACCGCGAGACCGCTCCTCGGTGCTATCCGCCCATCTGTCAACCCCCCCCCAACCCAGGAAACGTCAGCCCCCAGTCCGCTCTAACTCATGCCAGCCACCCAAAGAACAACTCACAGCACCCCTCCGGTACCGCAACCGCCAACTCCGTCTCCACCAGCCCCTTGCCCCTCTTCCCAATCACGCATGCCCTGGCCGCATATAGATCGTACCCCGCCGCGAACGCGCTGCCCCGCGTTGGCGTTTTCGCCTTGTCTGAGAGTTTCTTTACTAGGAGCGGTGGGGATGATGAGAGGGGTGGTGGTGGGGGGGCTGCGTTTTGGTTGGGGGAGGAAGGGAGGGGGTTGGTGGTGGTTTTGGATGGTGGGGGAAGCGGGTCTGTTGTTGTTTTTGTGAGGGTTGGAGGGGGCATGGTGTTGGTTTTGGTACGTTTGGGGAGTGGGGAGTTAGGGAGGGAAGGAGGGGAGTGTGGTGGTGGGTTTTGGGCTGGTGGTGGTGGGGTGGTGGACATGTTTTTGAGAGGCGGTGGGTCTGTGGGGGACGTGTGTCGGACGCGTTGTGCACGGATGGTCATGTGACTAATGAGTAAGCGAGCCCTGAGTCCTCTGCCCTGGTCCGCTCATCCCCTTGATTCTCAAACTTAACACATTGAGCACACTGCTTTGTGTCAATACGAGGAACTCACTCACGGTTCAATCATCAACATTTCGGGTTCGCTACATGAAGGCTGGAGTAGTGGTCTGCTAAAACAATCCTGCAGATAAGTGGACCTTCCTAAATATATGCCGGAGTCTACCTGCAGAGAGGGCACAACAGAGGACTTTTGTTGAACTCAGATTTTCTGGTAATGCTCCCAAACGATAGGTTGAGCGATCTACTCTGGGAAGGGGCCGTTTCGTCAGATATCAAGGGATGAGGGAGAACAGTCCTGGCACGTGACTTGAGGCTCTGCTTCCCCACAAATAGCCACGCGAGTGACAGCGGCGATCTGCATTTAAGCTTTGGTACCTGCGGCATTTAGATCGATGGCGGCATCATGGAGATGGAGATGATTTTGTCTGTTCAAGTCAGCGGTGACGGACACTTTGAGGAGGTTGTAGGAATGTCAATATATGATGCTGAGAATGCTGCTTCAGTTGGCATTCATCTCGGCGGCTCAAGGTGATGAAAAGCATCCGTGGATGGCAAAGGACGAGGTGTTGCTTCCAGAGATAGTTTTTGAAGTTCTGGGAGTTTTGGCGCTTGAAAGCTAAAGTGAAGATTAATTCGATGCGGGAGAACTGCGATTAGCGTGCTTCTGCCTGAGCTAGCTTAGCGTATTTCACGTAAGCGAGGCGGTAGGGGAAAACAATCATGACCCAGAGACGATTCCCAGAACTCGCAGCTCTCGGTCTGTTCAACTCAGCAGAATTCACAAGTCGTCCAAACCGCTTTCCGAGTTGTGTAAGACCTGGTAGCAAATAGCTGACCAACGCAACAGCTTAGAGGACTTGAGGGATGATCTACAGGATCCTTTCACGCGATTGTGACTGCGGATTACAGTGGTGATTAACAGAAAGCGCATGCGCATCATGTACGCAGGCAAGCTGGTCTTTCAATAAGTTGTTGTGAAACTTGGACTTGCAGGTCTGTTGTTTCGACCAAGGTTTCGACCAAGGCTTAAAGCAAAAGTCAAGAGCTTCCAGCTGATACCACGGCAAAGATTCCCTTGAATGCTATACGATAAGCCTCCCCAACCATGCCGAATAGAAACAAGCGAAAGATCGAAGACTTCGATCCGACCAAGTCCGACTCTGCAGACTCAACGTACGGAGCATCAACAACAAGAGCTGCAAGGTCGAAACCTTCCAAGAGTCATGGCGGTAAACCTTTGCGAAAGCGACAGCGAAGGCTTCACAGCGATGAGGGATCGGAGGTAATAACTGATGAGAGCGAGCTTAGCGAAGCTTCGTTTGAGGAAGAAGTCAAAGATGAAGAACCCGAAATAGACTCCCGAACGGGGCGACCAGTGCGCAAGGCCGCAAAGAAACGTCCACTGTACGAAGAGAGTGATGAGTCCGTAGAAGAGGCTCTGGACTCTATGGCTGAAGTGGAAGTTACGTCGAAGAAACAAGGAAACCAACGACTACTGGTGAAACTCAAAGTCCCAACACCTCAGCCAACTCCTGCGCCAGGCAGAAGGAACATAAGAGCTCGAAGTGGTAGTGTTGGTGCTCGGCGTATATCATCGGAAGCGCAACCGTCAAGGAGGAGTAGTCGCATCGCTCACGATGAGAGTGAGACTATTGTCGCTCTGACAAACTCTGGTCATCATGCTGATATTATACGCCCTGGCACGCGTAGTCCAGAGTTGGAAATTCAAAGAGCCAGGAAGGGTGGTAAAGGTATGAAGAAGGTGCCTGCTAGTATTGTGTTTGAGGAAGGAGATGAAAATTCGGCGCCTCAAGAGCACATAGTTGACGACGACCAGCATACTACCGAAGTCACGGCTAGCCGAGGAGACTTGACCGATGAGCTCCAGGCCTCGATTCCGTTGCCTGACACTCAAAACATGATTCCAGGGGATGCAGTCGTGTCCCAAGACGCTCCCACGGATGAGGTTGCTATAATTCCGGAATCACCCGAAGATGAGCCTTTAGATGAAGATGATGAAGAAGATCCAATCACTAAACCTCGGCGAATAACTAGGCATAGTGAGAGGAAGCAAGCAAATCAGAGTGTACAGGAGGCTCCTGGTCACAGCGGTGGCCGATCGACACGTCATGCTCTTCGTTCGGCTCATGAAACGCGTAAACATCGGACTTCTCAGAAAAACGGCCGCCAAGAGAGTAGTGACTTCGAGCCTGCTGGGGAGGAGGAAGGCGAGGAAAATATTTCTGACTCGGAAGATTCCGAAAGTTCACCTCGCAAAGGAAGCCAACAGATTGATGAGGATAGCAGCACCCGTGCCGGAAAAGGCAGATCGAGAAGCCAGAGAGATTTACCTTCAGACGATAGCGAGGTTGCCGAAGAGTTGGCCGAGGAAGTGAAAGATTTACGAGGCAGTCGCCCTCGTCGGGCTCCAAGAGAAGCTATTCTTTTTGATGACAAACCTAAGACGCGGAAACGAAAGCCTGTGGACTATCGCATCCTCCGACCTGACCTTACCATACCTTTAGAGGATGACGGACCGCCAGCAGCGACTACCCCTTCGCGAAGGGGCCGTGGTGGCGCAGGTGGGACGTGGCAGCGAAGTTTGTTCTCCACATATGGGCCTTTTGGAGGGGCTGGTGGTCCTACACCAGTGTTCGGTGGTCCTGGAGGTATCGGGGCCGCTGGTGGTGCAGACTCTGATAGTAGTGACGATGACATCGCGCAGCGTCCCCGAACCGTTGGCGTTGGCGGCACCCTTGGCATGACTCCAACAGCTGCTGCTCCCGCAGGTTTTGGTTTGTTTCCTCCAGCTCAAGCTCATGGTTCCGACCCTCTGCAAGGTCCTTCGGGAACGCCAGCAAATCTTGGTAAGATTAAGGACAAGCATGCCTTGGCGGATGCAGATCCACTTGGTGTTGACCAGAACGTGAACTTTGACAGTGTAGGCGGTCTACAAGGTCACATCGATCAACTCAAGGAAATGGTGGCTCTCCCGTTGCTGTACCCCGAGGTCTTTCAGCGTTTCCACGTAACACCTCCTCGAGGCGTGCTGTTCCATGGACCTCCTGGGACCGGTAAAACCTTGCTAGCTCGAGCACTGGCTTCCAGCGTGAGCAGCCAGGGACGGAAGGTGACCTTCTATATGCGAAAGGGGGCAGACGCATTGAGCAAGTGGGTAGGTGAAGCAGAACGTCAGCTTCGGCTTCTTTTCGACGAAGCCCGGAAGACGCAACCCAGCATAATCTTCTTTGATGAGATAGACGGTTGGTATTCTCTACCGGTAATGTGGACTTCCCCTTGCTGATGGATTATTAGGCCTTGCACCCGTACGATCAAGCAAGCAGGAACAAATCCATGCCTCGATTGTCTCGACTCTGCTGGCGTTAATGGATGGGATGGACGGTCGCGGTCAAGTGATTGTGATAGGAGCCACCAACCGACCAGACTCGATAGATCCTGCTCTTCGACGTCCTGGTCGGTTCGACAGAGAGTTCTACTTCCCTCTGCCCAACACGGAAGCCAGGCGAGCTATCCTTGATATCCACACAAGCGGCTGGCAGCCTCCTCTGGCAAGTAGCTTCAAAGATGAAATCGCACACCTGACCAAGGGGTACGGCGGTGCCGATCTCAGGGCACTCTGCACCGAAGCTGCTTTGAACGCTGTCCAGAGGCGATACCCCCAAATTTACAAATCCAACGAGAAGCTCCAGATAAAGCCCGAGACAATCAATATAACTGCCAAGGACTTTATGATATCTGTCAAGAACATGGTTCCTTCTTCTGAGAGGTCAGCGTCCTCTGGTGCTGCCCCATTGCCGACCCACATCGAGCCTCTACTGCGCCAGCCACTCGCAGAAATCAAGAATGTCGTCGCTCAAGCGTTACCACAAAAGAAGCGTTTGACTGCACTAGAAGAGGCCGAGTTCGAAGATGCGGAAGACGACAGGGGTATGAAGACGGAACGCATGCAGCAAGGTAAGATAGGATAACCAGGTATGCTCAAACACTGAAGCTAATCTTGGCGTAGAATTCGAACGTTCACGCGTTTTTCGACCGCGTCTTCTGATCAGAGGCGTCCCGGGCATGGGCCAGCAGTATCTTGCGGCAGCACTCCTGAATCACTTCGAAGGGCTGCACGTGCAAGCGTTCGATCTTCCTACTTTACTAAGTGACTCCAGCCGGTCATCAGAAGCTGCTGTGATCCAATTGTTCACCGAGGTCCGACGTCACAAACCTAGCGTGATCTATATACCGAATGTTGATATTTGGTATCGGACCATAGGAGACGCAGTCATTTCTACCTTCCTTGGCCTTCTCCGGACATTGGCTCCAACAGATCCAGTCTTACTCCTTGGTGTTCTCGAATCTGAAGATCAATATGTCGATCCTCAAATGATTAAGGATCTATTTGGTTTTTCTAGGAAAAACCAGTTTGAGATTCGAAGGCCGTTACTGCCACTACGCCGCGAGTACTTTAGTGGTGTTATGGATTATCTCAACGCCGCGCCCACCGACTTTCCTGAGCCAGCAAATCGTAAAAAAAGAAAGCTCGAAATACTGCCCCCTGTGCCCCCCGAGCCGCCTAAGATGGAAGTGCTATCAAAGGCAGACCTTAAAGCACAGAGGAAAAAGGACAGGCAGCTACTCAACATCTTGAAACTCCGCATACAGCCCGTTATGGATATGATCAAGTTGAAATCCAAAAAGTTCCGTACTGGTGTGATCGAGGATAGCCAGATCAGATACTTGTACGACGAGGAGGACCCGTCAATCGTCAATACTGATCTGCCGTTGGAAGAACGGCGTAATGATCACTTTCGACCGTACGAGAAGGGCACAGACGGCCATGGTGAGCCAGGTCTAATTGAAGTGGCTACTGGCAAATTCTTCTACAACATGGAAATCGTGACCATTGAAAAGCGTCTCTCTAACGGCTACTACAAGAGGCCGAAGGACTTCCTGTCCGACGTCAAGAAGTTGACAAAGGACGCGAAAATGATCGGCGATCAAGAACGTCTTTTGAGGGCAAACGAGCTACAGACTAATGTCGAAGTTGACATGGGCCATATTGAAATGGCAGACCCTGGCCTAATGATTGATCTTGAGGGTGTTTACGCTCGGGAGACAGCGCGAGAGAGGGAGATGATTGAAAAAGCCAAGCAATTGGCCGCAAGCGAAGGTCGAAGGCTTGAGCTCATTCCAACCAATGTCCCACCCGACGATGAAGAGCTAACGACCGAGCAATCAAGCGGTCCCATTGTGCTTGGGCAGCCTATCACGAATGGTGTTGCATATCATCCAGTAACCCCAAGTAACCCATCGAATCCCTCGCAACGCAGCACACTCACGAATGGCTTATCTGTTGGCCTGTTTGGGGGGTCAGACCTCAGTGATCTCCAAGGCCATGCTCCCCAAAGCAATGGAACTTCAGTACCTTCCCGTGGCGACGGCGACACCCACATGACCAATACCAGCCAAGATCCTCCCTCCACAGAGCGTGAAACACAAGGCAGCTCACTTGGACCCTCTGCTCAAACTCGACCTCTCCACTCCTACACTGGTGGCCCTGCATCCTTGCAACAGCGGTTATCACTGCCTGGCAGTCTTTCTCAACAAAGCGCCATAACCCCCATGGCCGAAGGCTCCAACCCCCACGACTACGCCAACTATGCCTCAACAACCTCATCCGACAAACGCATCTCCGGCTCCTCCGGCCCCTTCAACACGCAGAGCTCCCTCGACAAGGTCGCAGATGGGCCAGACCTCTCCCTACTGCCTGATCCCTTGGGCGCACCAAGCTCTCAATTACCCGATACCCAAAGTACGTCTCCCCTTGAGATCGTTGACCCCATAAAATCCTCATGTTTGACTCCAGTCCTAGGTACTCAGAAATCCGACCCCGCCAGCAACAGCTCCCAAGGCCTCCCCAACACTCAATCCCAACCTTTCTCAAACTCCCAACCCTTCTCCCAGTCCCAACTTTCTCTTTCCCAATCCCAGTCCCAGTCCCAATCCCAACCCACCCCCACCGTCCCCCCCTTCCCCCGGCCCCCCGCCCCAAACCCCCACGCCAGCATTCGCTCCCTCCTCAACGCCCCCTCTGACCCCCCCACCCCAAAACTCATTACCGACCCCCACGCCACAGACCAACTCCTCGAGGACGTCGTGGCGCGCACGAGCGGGTGCTCGGTCGAGCAGCTGGAGCAGGTGTACAGCGCGATGATGGATAAGATCTGGAACACACGCGGGGAGTGGAATCGGATCAAGGTGGTCCGGGAGGTGAGGGCCGAGGTGGAGGATGTGGTGGAGGATATGAGGGGGTGGCAGGGCGGGTGGGAGGGCAGTTTGGAGATTGAGGGGTAGGGGCCAGGGTTGGTGGTTGTTGGTTGGATATGATGAAGATGGGGAGTTTGGCGTTGAGGTATGTTGGGGATGGAATGACAGTGCTTAGAGGTCGAAGAAGCAGTGAAGGACTGCAAGGAGAGAAGAAAAAAGAACAAAGTGACATCTTCAAGACAGAAAAGACGCAAGGTCTCCACCACACACCACAACACACCACATCACACATACCCCACCAACCAGCACAAGAAGCACCACGCACGGCGTTCCCTTCCCCTTTCCCTCAGCTCCGACGGCGGCGCCGGCGGCGGGTTGGCACGATTCCGGTTCCGCAATGTGAACAGTACATGTAGTACATGTAGTACATACATAATATAGCAGCGTTCCAAACACGCGTTGGGATATATTGCAGATAGCGTTTGGGCTTGTGGAAAGCCAAAAACGTCGGTGTTTTGGGGTCTCCCATTGAGATCGAGGGAGGGGAAGGGAGGGGAGGGATTCATTCAGTAGCTACCAGTTTCACATCACATGGTTGTTTATTTCATCCATACAAGAACTGGAACAGGGACACACGTCAACCCTATCCCCGTTTGCCACATTCACACCTTCTAAAAGGAACAGCCCAATCCAGCAATAAAAAAAAAGCCCCCTAACGCTGAATAAATACCTACCCATAGAGCTCAGAATTACAACCGCCCCGTTGTAAATGTTCCATGCTAAAATAAAAAAAGCACCAATTGTCCTGCTAAAAGGTTCGTCCTAGAGTAGGATAAGATATTCACAGCGCGCTGCATTTTCGTTCCTTCAAATTTCCCCCGTTTTTAGCTCGATGATGGAGCACGGAGCAAGCTGCCAAAGGTCGTCATCTAATAACACCCCACCGCTCCATCCTCGCCCCTGCCCCATCCCCTCCAACCCCATCCCTTTCCCTCTTCCCAAAACATTTCCAGAACCTCAACGTCTCGTCCCCGGCCCCTGTAACCACGGTCTGCCCATCCGGACTCATCGCCAGATATAGCACGCGATACGTGTGCCCCGTCAAACTGGCGACTTGCGTCATACTGGGGTATTTCCAGACGACAATTTGATTCTGGGAATAGCCATGCGTGGACACGATCTCGTTGCTGTTTTTCGACCAGGCGAGATTGCAGACTTGGGAGCCCGTGTCGATTTCTTGTATGCATTGGCCCGTGGACGTATTCCAAAACTTGATGCGGCGGTCTGCGGTGCCACCCCCCGAGGCGAGGAGGGAATGTTGGTGCGGGGACCAGGCGATAGCTTTCACTGCGGCGGTGTGGTCGCTGAATTTCCAGAGGGGGGTTTCGGAGAGTTTGTCCCAGACCATGAGCTTATTGTCATTGCCTCCAGAAGCGAGCTGCCCGTCTTCAGTGTTCCAGCGCAGGCCACAGACTTCTTGCTTGTGGCCGATAAGTTTGCGGAGGAATTGGTCGGGCTGGCGAACGTCGCGGTGGTAGATGAGGCGGTCACGGGAGCCGGAGGTTAGGATATGGTCGTTCCATGCCAGGGCGCCTACACGAGCGGTATGGCCTGTCATGGTTCGTAGGCGGCGACAGCGCTCGGCATCCCATATCTGGACTAGACCTTTGTTTGTGCCTATTGCGACGTGGGAGCCACGTTGTATCCAGGAGACCGAGGTGACTATGTCGTCCTGGAGGTCGCACAGCTTCGTGACTCGCCCTGACGCCGAATTCCACATATAAACACAGGAACCGAGGCCTACACCGAGAATATTGCTGCTCCCCCAGTCTACAAGATTCAGGTAAAAATCGTCCGCTAGATCTGGAGCATCCAGGACTTTGAAAGGAACCTTGCTAACGGCACGAGGAGCCTTTCGAGGGCTGAGAAGGAGCCGCTGGCTATCAAACCTAACCGGCGACAGGCTATAGAGATCCGAGCGTGCATTGAGATTAGGGCCATGCCGGCTTTGAGGCGTCCTTGATGGTGTTGGATGGCCCGATATGTTTGTGTGATGCCGTGGGGACATGTAGGTAAAGAGGTTCTTATGTGGTGTGGAAGGCGTGAGGCTGGTGGGAGGTAAAGAGGACGATGAAACATTAGTTGGAGGTGTTCTTGATCTCGAAGGGTCATTGATAGTCGTGGAATGGGTCGAAGGAGGTAATGTAGGATCGGGGGACAATGTGGGTGGTGTCGGTTGAGGTATGCTTGTTTCGAACAGTTCAGATCTGAGTAGAGTAGAGAAAGTCCGGTTGGCTTCCTCAGCTGCGCAATGTCAGTACTTATCTAGATGTTGGGTAAGTATAGCCCTTTGCACTCACTTTTCTGAAAGTGCAGCTCCCCATGAGGAGTTCGCTTCTTTGCTCTCGAAGGTGTGGCAGGTGACGCATCGTCATGTAGTAAGCTGAAACTCGCCTGGAGATCTTGACCTTCTCGATTCGGGATGAATCTGATAAGTTGACTGTTAGCATGAATCATTTTGAGTTGAGGCCAGTTTCGAGACCAAAGGGTCCACATAATCTAGGACCAGCTCATCTCCAAATGGTAAGATTGGCAACTGACCTATCTCCGTAGATTCTCTGCCGTTTTCGACTTGGACTACCACCCGGAGTTCTCTCCCTTGTACGTCCTGCGTCTTCAAAGTCCTTTAGGGCCTTGCTCAATGCATTCGCATCTATAGGCTCTGACCCCGCTCTTTCAACGCCGTTCGTATTTGCTCCATTCAAATGATTGCGCTTGCCGGTAGGTGGAGGTGGTGTTCTGGTATCTGGAGGCGAGACCAAGGTATTCGCAGACGAGTTATCCATCGTTCGAGTTATTACGGATGAGCTGTAATGCGACTCTATCTTGGTCTCTCTCATGGTCACCGTCATTCGAAGCTTTTGGACAAGCTGACAAGTGTATTGACGAGTTCCTGATAGTCAAATTTCTGGTTGCAGGCAACGGGTTATGACTGTCGGGTGTGTTGTAGCAAAGAATTGTGTTCGAGTGTTTTTCTGTTGCAATGATGGATTGTCGCCCAGAGAACCAGATGAGTGTTGAAGTTCTCTGTTGAAGCCGTCGCTGCTAAGCACGCCTTTCGCCTCAAGCCATGCCCGACTTTCCACCTCTTAACAGGGTATAAGGTATATCCTGGGCGCACGAGGATGAGGACGAGGATGAGGATGGAGATGGTAGTGGTGGTTGGGGGGGTGCACGGTTGGCCTGTCGAAGTGAGGTTTGGATCACTGGAAAGCTAGGGGGAAGTTCCGTTCGGCTATTCTTATTCTTTATTCTTTTCGATAGATATCTTCACTTTCTTCCTATTCAATGCCTCCTTGACGCACTCTGCTGTTATTGAATAGCTCTTTGTTAGTATTGTGCAATGGAAGTCACAACACCACCACCAGGTCACTGCAATCGCGACACGCACATTACAGGCCTAGCGCGTATCAAAACAAAAGCAAATCCAAAACGGACTAGCTCCCCCGTGACTGGACAGCAAGAGGATCTGCAACACGGCCGTTGGGCGTTTGGAAGTGTGTTTGCTAACCACGTATGATTGGTTTTCCTCCACCAGCGCCCATTCGCGTGGACAAAATCCTGGGGAAGCTCAAGCCTATTGTATTATATCAACACCATCTTTCACGCCTTTCTATCGTTTACGCATCTTCGTATCACGCGTGGAGAAAACTTGAGCTATTGCCCAGACCGCAGGCCTCACGCCTTGGTAGTATTGTGGAGTCTATAGGAAATCAACCGCAAGTCTTGGGCTGCTTTGGTAAAAGCGCGTCGAAAATCGCAATGGAAGCAATGCCTACACGCTCCATGAGCACATCAAAATCGGCCAAGAATGTTTCTGCGGAAACTGGTCATGACCTGATCTCATTCATCAATGCTTCACCAACTCGTAAGATCACGCGTGAAGTAAATGGATCACGGACATTTACCTACTGAATCATCTAGCTTTCCATGCTGTTGATGCAGCCAAGCAGAGGCTTGTGGAAGCTGGATTCAAGGAGATAAAAGTGAATTCAATGAAGCCTCGCTCGCAAAGAATGCTGGCTTATGGAACTAGTAGGAACGAGATTCGTGGTCCGAGACATGTAAGCCAGGTGGGAAATACTACCTTACCCGCAATGCCTCGACCATCGTGGCTTTTGCTATTGGCAAGGAATGGTTGGTCAGTATAGCGTCCGAGGGCGTTGTAGGAAATCTTCTGATATAGTCCCATGAATCAGCCTGGCAACCCCATTGCCATGATCGGTGCACACACCGACTCCTGCACCCTTAGAATCAAGCCAGTCAGCAAAAAGCAGGCAGATGGATTTATCCAGGTAGGGGTAGAGACATATGGAGGAGGATTATGGCACACTTGTTCGCCATTCGTCTTCTAACCTGAGAAGTGAATCAAGTTGATGAATGCTTCTAGGGTTTGACAGGGATCTCAGTATCGCAGGTAGAGCTATGGTCAAGACCGAAGACGGAGGCTTTCGGCAAACACTTGTCAAGATTGACCGACCAAGTATACTTCTTTTTCGGCGTGCTTGTGAAGGTATCTCTTTTGACTCTTGAGATAGTCCTTCGTATACCTACCCTGGCTATACACCTAGACCGCCAGGAAACCTTCTCCTTCAACAAGGAGACTCAACTCTTCCCTATCGCCGGTCTAGTTGCGGCGGAGCTTAACCGCCAAGGAAAGACCGAGGAGAGCGAAAAACCTGATGAGATACCCAATGGAGCGTCCGAGGATTTCAAACCTCTCAAGGCACCCACCGAACGCCATCACCCATACGTCGTCGAGCTCATTGCCAAAGAAGCAGGCGTCGACCCTTCCAACATCATCGACTTCGAGATGATCCTTTACGACACCCAAAAGGCCTGCGTCGGCGGCTTAAATGAAGAGCTCATCTTCTCCGCCCGTCTCGACAATCTCGAAATGTCCTACTGTAGCACAATGGGCCTTATCAACTCTCTCAAATCCCCCACAGCGCTCGACAAAGAGACATCGATCCGCCTAATCTCACTATTCGACCACGAAGAGATAGGCAGTCGAACCGCTCAAGGAGCCGACTCCAACATGCTACCCGCAATCATCCGGCGTCTATCGGTGCTACCTGCTGACTCAAAGGGTCTCACTCTCGATGACCTCACCGACACCGTGACTGCCTACGAGCAGACCGTCGCTTCCTCCTTCCTAATATCCGCAGATATGGCACATTCCGTAAACCCCAACTACGCCGCCAAATACGAATCCGACCACCGCCCGGAAATGAACAAAGGCACCGTCATCAAAATCAACGCCAACGCCCGCTACGCCACAAACTCCCCCGGCATCGTCCTGCTCCAGGAAGTCGCCCGTCGCAAGGGCGTGCCTCTGCAGTTGTTTGTTGTCCGCAACGACTCGAGCTGTGGCAGCACGATTGGGCCGATGTTGTCAGCGGCGCTGGGGGCAAGAACGCTGGATTTGGGGAACGCGCAGTTGAGTATGCATTCGATTAGGGAGACGGGCGGGGTGTATGATGTCGAGTATGCGATTCAGCTGTTTGAGAGCTTCTTTGAGCATTTTTCCGAACTGGAGGGTAGGATTTTTGTGGATTAGGGGTGGTGGTTTGGCCCGTACAGCGTCGCCGTACAAAACCCACTAGAGGGTGCAGAAAGTCAGTAAACAGTAACCGATGTCTGTAGAGATATTCTGAACGGGCAATGGGACTCGATACTTTCTTTGATTTGGGTCATGATGGAAAGGTTCCGCGACGATGAGGATGAACAAAGGAATGAGTGAACTTGATCAAGAGTGACTCTACATAATAATTTCGTCCCGTCGTTGGTCTGGCGTGCCTGATCGTTGCTTTTTATTTACGGGCTTTTAACAGCTCCTGTCCAGCATGAAACACATCCGGATGAAGTTTGGCGCACGATCGTTGAAGTAATATGCACTCGACGAGATCTATCTTTCTATCCGAATTCCCCAACAGTCTAGGACCTCCCTCTACCCTCTACCCTCCACCATCTAACTCTACACCCTCGACCCCAACCAACCACCCTCACCCTCTCAAATCCCCCAACCGATCAACCCAATACCCCGGTCTCACTCCCCCCTCCCCCTGCCCCTCCCACCCCTCCGCCCCCTTCACCACCCCCGTCAACACACACAACGTCCCCCCCAGCCCGCCCTCAACCCCAAACCTAATATCCGTATCAAGCCGATCCCCCACCATGCACGCCCTCTTGCGCTCAAACCGGAACTTGCCCTCGATCGCCTGCATCATCTCCACGCTCGGCTTCCCCAGCGCTATCGGTTTCCTCCCCGTCATCGCAACCAGGGGAGCGGAGATGGAGCCCGCGCCGGGGAAGAAGCTGTTGGCGCTCGGCAAGGTGGTGTCGGTGTTTGTGGCGAGGAAGCGGGCGCCGCGCTGGAGGTAGGCGAAGGCGAGGGAGAGCTTGAGGTAGTTGATGTGGAAGTCGAGGCCTGCGAGGACGGCGCCGACGGTGGGGTCGAGGGCGGCGCCGGAGGCGATGGCGGGGTAGTCAGAGGGCGTGATGGCGCGGTTGAGGGCCGGGTCGGTGCCGCCGATGTGGGGGATGTGTTCCGAGTCGAGCTCGGTTTCGATGCCGGATTCGCCAAGGACAAAGACGGTGGGGTGGGTGGGGGGGAGGTGCAGGATGCGGGAGATGTAGATGGCGGCGCTGTAGGCGGAGCCGAAGATTTCGTCCTGGGGATTGGAAGGGGTGGGGTTAGGGACGGTTGATTGGGAGGAGAGCGGGTGCGGGACGTACGACTTCCGCAGGGATGCCGAGTTTGTCAAGCTTGGACTTGTAGTCGGCGCGGGATTTGGTGCTGTTGTTCGTGACGAAGACGATTTGCTTGCCTTTGCTTCGTAGCATTTCTAGGGTTTCCACGGTGCCTTCGAAGACATGGTCGCCGGACCACAGCACGCCTGTTCTTCTCAGCTCCTCAGCTATTGTTCGAGATATCCGCTGTATGACGCCCTGGAAAGACCGGAGAGGTAGGCGGGATTACGCACCATCGCAGTCGAACAGGAAGACCTGGGATCGGAGTCAGAACATCATTGGTATATCTTACAAGGATGGAGACAAAGGTTGAGTATGAGTTGTGCTTAGGAAAGGAGTCGCCGCAAGGCAAGGTACCTACGTCGAATCTGTCGATGAACTCCTTGATACCCTCCGCGTCCCCTGTGAGGTATTTAGGAGGGGCTGCCATTCTACTTTTTGTTTGCTATCGGTCCGGACAAGCTGCAATACTTTGACATTGGGAAACGGATGCCCTGGACCTTGTGCTCGACAATTCAAACTATAACCTACGGTAATTTAGTCTTAGGGCTTTGGCGATAAGATAGCCGAGAACGACTACGGTATACTTGGACGGAGGCCGGAAGAGTTCGATGGTATTCCGTATAGCCAAGGGGTCCTCACATCTACACAGCAAATGAAAGCAAGCACAGCTCAAGCGATGTGTTGCAAATAGTTTCATGCACTTTCTTTAGAATATATCTGTATCATAAAACCAATCGCCCAGGTTCAACCTGCAATATCGTCTTCACTCTCTCCAAAAACACCCTTGCTCTCTTCTCCTCACCTTTTGCCGCACTTACACTAAACACATTCGACGCTTCCCCAGAGCCATAGCTGGCCATGATTCCTTGCGGCGGTACCCTCACCTGCCGCGATGGGGCTACCAACCGTCTACCCGAAAGAATATCAATGATATCTACTTTCTCCGGTGGTCCAGGCATAGATTTGCTCAGAGGAGTAGAGGGGAGCGCAATTATTTGAGGGGTGAAGCTGCCTCGTGAGGTCTTGAGGTTAATTTTGTCGAGACCGAGAACTTGATTAAAGAGCTCGTCGGCTGTGGGTTTTGTGGTTACGGAGCGGGGAAGATCATCGTTCGCGACTTCTGTGGCGCGGGCGATAAAAATGGAGAGGGGGAGTGTGATTCCCAGCGTTGCTTGGATGCGATTTTGAACTTCGAGGACTTTTTTGAGGGAGATGGAGACAGCGACTTTGGTGTCCGGTTCTGGTACGGGAGCCGCAGGTGCTTCCGGGGAGAAGGCGTTAGGTTGTGGGGGAGGCATTTCTTTGGGAGACGCGAGTACGATTTTGCTAAGGTCGAGGTGGCTGAGGTTGGTTATCCGCGCGGATTGCTCGGAGGGATATGACGAGGATATACTGCCGAGGTAAGCGAGGACATCGCCTTTGAGGAGACGGCCTTTGGGGCCGCTAGCGGGAATTTGGTCGGCTTCTGAGGAGGGAATGCCTTTCTCGTGCAGAAGTTGGGCGACGGATGGGTAAAGGGGATAGGTTTGTTTGGTAGGCTTGCCAGAAGATGGGAAGGGCAACTTTGGCTCTGAAGGGGTTGAGCCGTTTTTGTCCACAGGTTTTGACGATGGCGGTGCCTCTGCTTGCGATTCAGAAGATTTCGAGGCGTCCATGCCTGACTTCAGGTCTTCCTGGGATGATGGACTTGAGGCGGATTGGTCCGTTGGGAGGGAAAGCGTGCTCAGGTCGTCGTCGGCTTCCGCTATGACAGCTATTCGAGTACCGACCTTGACACCTTTTGCGCCGTCGTTTTGCTATATTCGAACAGCATTTAGTCCCTGAGTAACGCGCCATGGATGAGACTTACTATTATCTTTGCCATTTTCCCGTCATCTTGCGCCTCAACGTCCATTTGCGCCTTATCGGTCTCGATCTCAAGTAAGAGATCGCCAGTAGAGAATGAGTCCCCTGTCAATTAGTTGTTGAGTTCCTACGGTCTCTGATTCTCTGCAGACAATGTTGCAGGCATTTCCCTTACCTTCTTTGACCTTCCAGCTGGCAATGTTTCCCTCCGTCATTGTAGGTGACATGGCGGGCATTGTAAGGTTCTGTGCAGCAAGGGATTTCGAAGCGCTTCGGAAGCCTAGCTGAAGGTTAGCAAGCTCTCTGATTCCAGGAGGAGAACTGAAAGGGAGGTCGACGAACCTCGAGAAGGGCCATTGCGAGGCCACAACCGGCTTGAAAGCCTCACAGCACCTCTACATGCTGTTGCAAGGGAGGTCATATCCCTTCCGAAGGTGTGTAAAGCGTCACCAAGCTCCCAACCGTATTGTCATTTTATGAAAAACTGAGCTCTGGATTGTTGGGGCTTCGGTGTCCGAGCTTGGCGGGCCAAATCCCTGCAATTTGTATTAGCGTGTGCAGAAAGGTTTAGAATCCTTGGCATTCATTTTTGCGCTGCCCCACGGTGATCCGTTTGTATGAGGAATTCGAAAATCAACCCCACCGCCCCCCCAATTGCCCAAATTGCCCAAAATTGAAGCTATTCAGACCTCTTTATTTATTGATGTTCTTGTAACTAACCGTTTTTATTCGAAATGCCTCAACGCCGAAGTCAAAATCTACCTCTAGATGACCACCTCACCCTCTCTAGATGACTCCCTCACCGCATTCGAAAGACTCTATTAGAACTGAGTCGTTAAATAGAATCGAATTCCTGATTTCCTACCTTCAATTCTCGTTTCAAAGCTCTGATATCTGCCTCAAAGATGTAGCCTGAATGCTTGAAGTGCTGCCTCGAATATCTATCACATTCGCTTCGTTCAACAGCGTAATGAAGAAAGTCATCAAAGATGCCTTCAAAATGAGGCCATATCTCGTCAAAGTGCCTACGAATTCAGGCCTTTAATACACTGAAGATGAGTTCTATGAGGTTGTAATTCGACGAGTATGAAGGCAAATATCGCACCTGACATTCATATCAGTGATAGATCGTCAATTCAACGAGGCAAATAGAATAGCTTATCTGACATCCGTGTGAGGTGATGAGCTCTTTGATTCGACTATTGCAATGAACACTTACGTTATTCATGATGATCACACTTCTTGAAGTCGAAAAGAGACTGCATAGAGGTAGCAGTTCATCTGCTAGTCATCGAAAGAAAGTCTCGTCGTTGAACCAGCCTTCACGAATGCCTGTACAGAATAGATATTCATCTTTCGTATAGATCGAAAGAACACTTCAGCAATGCTCTCTCGTTCTGAAGACTTGATAGCGAGCTGATTGACCAACGAAAGCATAGGCTTGATGACGTCAGCCTGTGATCTCATTGAATAAAGACTCATCCATGAACACGAGCTGTTCGATCGTCAAACGAAGCATGTCTGCTACCCAATTCAAACGAAGCTCATCGTTTTGCCTGATCTCTACACGCTGTTCTTTCTTATTACTTCAGCGTCTTCTCTTCAGAATTCTTGATATCGTGGATCGATGCACGTTAATGTCTCACTCCTCTTATATGTATCAGACCATCTCTTTCTGCATGACTCATGACTGCTCTTCGAGGTAGGCTATGAGGCCATTTTCAGCTGCCTTAAACACCTTGCGGAGGGCTTCTTTTGGACGAAACTGAGGTCTGAAAGGTGAGTTATACATAAAGAGGTTCTCTTGAATATTGTATACAGTGGCAGGGCAACAATGAACCTCTTCAGCGATTGCCCAAGGAGCCCAATGAAGTAGCAGAAGGCGTAGTATTCTGGAGCGAAGGCTTGCAGGAAGTGGTCCCGACATAGCTGAAAGAACGTCAGGAACGTCAACAAACAAAGAGGTCTGAATAGCTTCAATTTTGAGCGATTTTGGGCAATTGGGGGGGCGGTGGGGTTGATTTTCGAATTCCTCATACAAACGGATCACCGTGGGGCAGCGCAAAAATGAATGCCAAGGATTCTAAACCTTTCTGCACACGCTAATAGTGTCGGCGGATTCAATCACCGACATCATTTTCGCGAATTCTGGAGGTCTACAGTACTTGCACGCAACGTCCTATTCAGAAGCTTGGGTGTGTCCGAGCATAGTCTTCCACGGACCGGCGATGGCAACGACGATGAGAGGCTTCCTGCGGCTGGGGCTTCGGCCTCCAAACTTTCACTGGTCATCCTCTGGGCCACTGACGGCGTGCAATCTCTCAAGACCGCTTCATCTGCTTCAGACTCATCTAAGATGTACATTCACCACCTCTAGCTGCCAATGGGCCGCGAAGAAATCTCGTCTACCTCACAGTGTGTCAAGCACTGCTTTCAAATCAGTACTACCATACAAGTCTCCGTTCAATGCGTACACGGAGCAGTTCGCGAACCGAGCTTCCCCAACCCTTCTTTATGAGGCACCATCCCATAATTTCTACAACACTGGATGGCTTCTGATGGGCGCCTTTTGTCTCACTTGGGCGATCATCAATTTTAAACACCAATATCTTCATCCTGTGGAGGGTACACCAAAATTCATACCATACATGATGGGTGCTGCTTGTGTAGGTATGATGTTTGGCGCGGGATGGTCGTTCTCGAAGGTGAGTATTTCTTCCTTAATATATGAGCATATGCAAACTGATCGAGTAGCCCGGGCGAATCATTCGCACTATAACTGCTATTCCGTCATCTATTGGCTCTGGGCATCGTTCTCTAAGATTGCAGATTGAGCATACACCCCTGCTACCTGGCAGGCAAATCAAGTCTCTTCTAGTGGCTCCCAGCGATGTGGAGGCTTCGGATCGCATTTATGGCCACGAGGCTAAGCGATCTGAGGCCGAAATGGCAGAGATACGTCGACGTCAGGACCACATGCGCGAACTCGACAGAACTAGGATCATGACAAGACCGTTCAGACAAGCTAGATACTTGTCGTGGAAAGGATTTATAGGGTTCAGGAAATTTGTAGGCTCAGAAAATTTCATCTATGTAAGGATTAAGGGCAAGAACGGAGTGTGGAAGCTTGATAGGAATGCGGCCTGGTCATTTGAGGACGGTAAAGCCATTGATAGATTGATAAAATGTACCCCATCCACACATTAGGCCTGATTTCTACGCTCTGACACTCATCAACACGCTACGTACCAACCGAAGCCTTGCTAATTTACGAAACACTTCCAACACCGCGTTCGCTTCTGCTTGCATGTAAGCTCTCTTACATCAAGTAAATCCTATACGTTTCTGTGAATCAGCTTTTGCCATCCAGGGGAATTCTCATATACTGAGTGATTTCCCATAAATAAAGGCTTCAGGAAGTAGCCAGATTGCTTCGTGGTCTCCCTTCGGTGGAAATTGAAAGCGGCGAGGAGATAGAGCTTAGGCGTTGAAGCTCTCCGTAAGTTTTCAAATCCCTGTCATGGCTCCTTGTTCATATTAGGGTACTTCAGACTTGAGTCTACAACCGCTGACATTTGGCAGTCAATCAAACCAAAGCTAATGGAGCCCGAACAATCGAACACTCGGGAGTCTCGGCTAAGGTTAGTAGCCACTCCGATATGATTTCCTTGCTTTTCTAAGTACTACTGAGCAACATGAACCTCAGCGTTTACCAGGAGCGACCGGTCAAAGTCATTGTTGGTATCGACCCAGATACAACAACATGGTACATTCACCGTGCGCTGTTAACCAAATACTCACCATACTTCCGTGCTGCCCTTGCAAGTGATCGATTCGCCGAGTCAAGCTCCAATACTATATCCTTGCCAGATGATGACAGCCACGCCTTTGGAGCCTTAGTATACTGGGTCTACACTTTCGCTAGAACTAAGAACAGATTCGTGATAAAAGACTGCTTCAATAGCGTTAAAGCCTATTGTCTCGGTGACAAATTCGGGATGGCACCTTTCAAAAATGATATGTTGCGAGCACTCGCCAGAACGAATAAACCCAAAGTCACGATTACTCCACAGTCGGTCATCTATGCGTTTGAACATACTACTAGTGGCAGCGGTCTTAGGACAATGCTTACTGTCATTCTTGCAACGTCAATACAGGATGGAACTATAGTACTGAACGGGAACAATGCGTGCAGCTCATCCGACGGGTTTGCGGATCTAACCTGGCCAGAATTCTTCGAAGGTGGTGGCGAATATGTTTCAGCTGTGTTGAGCAGATTCGTTGGGGGCAATGCTGTCAATTGTTGGTTAACTAAAAGAGATAGTCATGTCGAGCATGTAGAAGGGGAGAAGGCTACAGCCGGAAAGCCTTGAAAATTTGATAGTACTCTTATGAGCACCTGAATTACCCGATAGAAGAGTCAGAAGCTCTTTAAAAACCTCTGGGGCATTTCATAGGACTCAGACACATTCAGGGCATGGGCGTTAATATAGATTAATTGATGATATCAGCACACCCAAGCATACTCCCTGCCTAAAGGCCTGGCGGTTGTTGCGATAAGTATGCACGACAGACAGCACAGAAACAATTTATGGATATTTCGTGACAGCACTCACAGCAATGAAGATAGATTCAACTGATTTCCTACACCCAAGCCTCCATCCCTATTTGGCGCAATTTCAGTAACACAACACGACGTCGTAAAATACAACCTACACATAAGAAGAAGCTCGTTCGAGAAAAAATTCTCGATTCGTCGGTTGTTGAATCACACCTTTGCTCACGTTTCCTTCCTTTGTAAACAAAAACCCCTGCTTAATTAAACAAAACAAAATCATCTTATCATTATATGAAACACATGTTATAATAGCAATTCTCATTTCATCAAGTTCGAAAGTCAGTACAATCTAGTGCACAGTGTCACTAAAAGTTCTGATGGCGTTTGCGGACTTGGTTAGAGGGTATTATTCACTGCAATGTCTCAGGGGATTTATCTTTTTGACTTTTCAGGTTAAGGATTTGAGGGTTGGTCCGAATCTTGTTATTGTAAGATAATCTTTTTGAGCTACTTTTATGTTGACAAAACGGGATGTTATGAGGCTACAACTCGTTGCTCCAAACAGACGAACAGAAAACAAACAGAAAAACGAAAAACCAAGCCGTGAATCGTCCCATCCACATGTCTTTTTACACATTTCTATACGCAACACACCTCAACCCTTCACTTGGCACCACATTTCGAATCCTATAGCTGGAAGTGCAGCAAGCGGCCAACGGCACGCTCTCTCCTCCGGCTCAGAGGTCGCGATCAATGGCCCCAGAGACCACCCATTGCCTGTCTCCTTCAGTGGTGGAGCCTCTTCCTCCGTCGAATCTTCCACGTCGACCACAAGATCCCGCGTTTTCTTCCACTCCGCAACTTCAGCACCGTGCTTCGACATTTCTGGACTCGACGGCGTGCTCATAAGCCAGTTATATATCTCCTCGGGACTGTCTGCGCGGGGAAAGGGCGGTGGGTGGCGAGGTGGTGTGCTATGGCTCGAAGAAGGATTCCCAGGAGGAGAACTGGAAAACGGCTTGGGGACGACGGGAGGCATGGAAGCCGAACGGATAGTTCCAGATGGAGAGTCTCCAGGAAGAAAAGCGGCGTTGGCCATGCTTGAGGAAGGAAGGCTCAGGAAATTGTCACCGTCTGGCATGCTGGAAAAGACAGGCGCAAGAGGATTTAGCAGGGCACTTCCAACCTGGCCATTTCCAAACGGAGCAATCGCCCCCGAGAACCCGCCGTTGTTGTAGACGGTCAAGCCATTGAGCACCATACCCGCCGGCACAGGAGCCAAATCTTTGCCATCCAGGCGCAGAGTCTTGACATACTCCAGCCGCAATAGACGAAACGGCGATCCAACGAAGTGGACCCTGACCACATGCTTGTAAAGGCCCCTGAGGCCCTTGAGGTTGACCTGGACTTGCCACCCCGGATTCAGCGATTGTACGTACTCGCGAACCGCGCTGTCGCTCTTGTGCTTGATGTCCTCGAACATCTCCTGGAACTCTGAGCAATTGTTCAGGTCGAAAGCTCGGAGCCTCAAGCTGTTCTTGATGCTTTGTTGTACGTCGCGGAAGTAGAACCCTGAGAAGAGCACGATGGGTACGGAAGATGTGTTGCTTCCATTTGGAGCGATAGCTGGCTGGATATATCTCTGTTGGTAAGCCATATTATCTGTATGCTTGACTAACTGAGCGACTCGATGGATGAATAGTTGTGAAGGTGAGATAAGTGGGAGATAGAAGACGTAAAAGCTTTCCAAGTTTCTTTGATTGAGAATGTCAAACGGAAGACTGTGACTGGAAAAGTAGAGCAGCACAATCTTAATATACATACTCAAGCAAGACGAAAATCCGCCAGCAAGAAAAGCCCCCCCCAAATTCGGACAAACGCTGAGCAAATTAAGTGGACCCATGGGTTTTTCCAAAACGGAGTATAGACGTCTCGATTTGTAGAGGCTGCACTACGATATCAGAGCACCTTACAATCCGAAGATGATGGTTTGACCGATTGGGCATGGTTGGGATTAAACGACGCAAAAAAGACTCAAAACCCCCAGCAAGAGAAAAACATCAGAACGGTTTGACTCATTCTTTCTTTTCAAAGTGGAGAACGTCAAATCCCTTCGGGTTACTGAAGGCGAAGCTGCTACGTCGGTTATCCTTGCAGTTGGAAGGTGATGGTTTGACCGATCGGGCATGGTTGGGATTAAGCGAGTCAGACCCTTCCACATGTGAGCGTTAGCTTAGAGAATTCTTTGGACCAGATAACATAATCGTGCTCAGCGTCGTTGGGTGTTATTAGCGGTAATGTACAAGCAAGTTACCATTAGAGGCCTAGCTGTAGAGCCACGCCGTGGAAGACTAGCGGGAAGTAAGATCCAGAGTACAAAACGCATTTGAACGGTATATCCTATCCTACATCCACCAAACCTACTGGTATTTACGCAGCTGAGAAAAAGTTAGCGTCAAGCTCATCCACAATATCAAGATAGCGAAAATACCCACATCCAGCGTCAGCGCCTTGCTAGAATTCGCTCCTTGATCCCTATAGATCCCCACCAACGCCTCACTGTTCTGGAACAGCCCCGTCTTCAAACTAATGACAATAAACTGCATCCCTGGTCCCGCATGCTCATGGATGTAGTTGGCAATCTTGGCGACATTTGCATTATCCAGCGCGGCGTCGACCTCGTCGAGGACGAAGAATGGCGAGGGCTGGTAGCTGTGGATGGCGAAGAGGAGGGCGAGTGCGGCCATTGTTTTTTCGCCGCCGGAGAGGTGTTCCATGTCGCGGAAGCGTTTGAGGGGGGGCATGGCGTGGTATTTGATGCCGTCGAGGTAGGGCTCGTCGCCGTCTTCCATATCGAGGTAGCTGGTTGGTTGTTAGTGATAAAAGGAACTTGTATGTGGGATTTGGTACGAACGCTTGACCGCCCATGGGTAGATTTGCATCTCTAGTAAGGTCTCGATAGATAGGACCGATTTGCTCGGAAATGTGCGAAAACGCTTTGCTAAAAAGCTCGAAACGCTGCTCCTTCACTTCCTGGAAGTCGTCCTTTGCCTTTTTCGCTCGCTTTCTTGCATCTTCGAATTCTTTGTCGGTTGTTTTGAGCCGGTCTTGGACCCCTTCGAGTCGTTCGATAGCTCGCATGTTTGGCGCCATGTGTTCGAGTTCGCTGCTCAAGGTTTTCACACGGTTTTGGAGTTCTTCATCCAGCTTCTCGTCGTTACTCTGTACCCACTGTCAGCATACTGAAAAATAATGCCCTTCGGGGGGGTTGCCATCCGAACATGCTTACCTCTCGTAGGTCCTCGTCAAGGTCATCAAAATCGATTTCTATGCCGTAATCCTGGATGGCCGAAGGGCGTAACGTGCTTGCCTCTTGATCCTCGTCCACGTCCATCGCATCAGGATCGCCTTGAAGGACATCATCGATAGGAAGTTGGTCCAGCCCCCTGGAATCCTCTTCTAAAGGTACGTTGATATCTTCCAACTTGCAACGTCGTAGAAGTGTATATCTGCTGGAGGCGTTAAGCTGCCTCTCGGACTCCAATCCAGATATTGCTTTCAGTGTCCCTTCAAGGCTCTTGCTTCGCTTCTGCACTTCTCGTCGCGCATCGGCGACCTTCTCTGCCTTCTTTTCGGACTTTCCTTTCTGCTGCGCTAGTTGCTCTGTCATTTGATCAAGCTCTGCACTGAGGGCGTCAAGCTCATTTTGCGTGGATTTCTGTTCCGCTTCGAGCTCTTTGATCAGAGCCTCATCTTGCCGGGCGCGGTCCCTTAGTACCTTGATACGATTCTCTGTCTCCTGCAGCTGCTGTTGCTCGTAGTTGATCCGGCTCTGGAGGCGGCTTTTCTGCGTACTGAACTCCAACTTCTTCTGAGCTGCCTCTTGCTGCAATGTACCTTGCTGAGCTTCGTAGTTTCGGATATTCTCATATCCAAGGCGTTCGCAAAATTCGGCGAAAACATCATCCTCGACCTCGCTAACAGCATCCTTGAGTTCATTCAGATTGTCCTGCAGATGCCTCAACTCCCGTAGCTTTTCCTCATACTTTGGCTTCGCTAAGGTTAACTCCTGCCGTGCATGAGATAGCTCTTTCTGCTTGCTAGCTAGATTTCGTTCATGCGCTCTGATTTCATCCTTCGCATAAGCCAACTTTTGCTCAAGCCCTATCAGCTCCCCTTGCAATACTTCCTCCTCGGATGCACCACGACGAGGCTCTGGAAGCGCACTCAGCTCTGCTACCAACTTGTCTTTGAGCTTCCTCAGATTCTCCACTTCGGTATCCTCCCATCGCCTCGCGTCCCCTTTGCCCAACTGACCTCCTGTCATGTTTCCTCCTTTATGGATGATCGATCCATCCAGAGTTACAGCCTTCACATCGTTGCGCTTCTCCCAACATATGTGCTTAGCGACAGCCAAATCATCGCAGATGATGGTATTACCGCAAACATAAGACATGGCACGTTCGAGAGACTTATCGTAATTGATCGCGTCTATCGCTAATCGGCTACCCCTATGCATGCCTTTAAGATTTGAGTTGATCGCTGTCCACTGGATTGTATCAAGAGGGATGAACGTCGCTTGGCCACGTCGTTGATCTCGCAGATATTGAATGCAATCTATGGCGGTCTTTTCATTCTCCACAATTACGGCATCGAAGTTGCGGCCAAGAACCGTGCTAACTGCAATTCCGTACCTCTTCTCAATGGGCTTACACAACTCGCTGACTCGACCTTTCACTCCGGGGAAATTGCGCTTTAGGTCGGCGATGGTAGCCTTAAGCCGAAGCTCCTTCTCATTCTGCTTTCTCCCATCTTCGGCTTCTAGTAGTCTGGTTAAAACTTCCTGGAGCTGTTCGTCCTTCTCGGTCCTAATCTGAGCTAAGCGAAGTCGTTCCGAGGTTTGTTCGTTAAAAGCCTTTTTCTTTGCATTGATGTCTTTCGTGGTTTGTTTGATCTGATTATTGATGCTATCCTTCCGTTCACCGGTTTCGCCAAGTTCGCCCTCGAGTTTCTGGCTCTGCCATTCCGCTGAATCTACCTTGCTCTTCAAGCTGTTGACAGTCTCTTCATCAGCTTTCTGCTGACGCGCTGAGTTGTCAACCTTGATCTGATCAGCTGATGTTCGCTTGTTGACATCCTCTTTCAGTCGGTTGTACTCCTGAATGTCAGCCTCGCTCAGTTCTCGACCTTCCTGCTCAGCAAGCTTCTTCCGGTCAGCCTCCCATTGAGCCTGCGCCTTCTCCACTACTTTAAGGTCCTTAGTCGATTGTTTGACAGTCGACGAGTGACTATCTCGTTCCTTCGCGATGTCAGCAATGCGCGTGTTGTACTTCTTGAGGTTCTTGTTGGTGATATCGATCTTCTCCGCTATAGGAACGAGGCTATTTTCTTTTGCTTCAATTTCTTTCTCTTTCGTCTTTATGTTCCTTTCGACTTTGCCGACCTCTCGACTCGCTTTCGCTTGGTCCTTCTTCGCTTCCTCCAAGGCTTTATCGTATTTCTCAATACCTCGTCGTTGCTCCTTCAGTTCCTCCTGATGCTTCTGTATCTCCACGCCAGACTCTTCGATGACGCGTTGAAAATGATACAGTTTCCAAAGAATATGAGTCACAATAGCCTGGTCCCTCTCATCGGCCTTCTTTGTGTAATTCTCGGCTTCCTGCTTTTGCTCTTGGTATTGCTTGACTTCTGAATTGATGCCTCTCCGCCGATGGAGATTGATGTTTTGATTTTCCAGCGCCTCATCTTGAATCGCTTTCAGCCTCTCATAGTCAGCTTTATACTCGAGACTTCCAGATATTTGTTCGATGAGCCGTGTCAGATCACGCGGTGACTGAGAAGCGATAGCCTCAACATCTCCTTGAAAGACAAGGAAATTGCGCGCTTTGATCAGGATGTTTTCTGCTTCTAACGCTTCGTTGTATTGCTGGGCAGTTACCACGCGTTCGTTGATTCGATATTCGCTAACACCTTGATTGGTGATTGTGCGCTTCCAAAGTTGCTCATCTCCAGCGTCATCCTCGTATACTGCCATAACCCAAGCGCTTTTGGGGTCATTACGCTCTTGTGTGCTATTCTGGGTACCTTCGTCTCCGGAGCCCACGTCTCCATTCGCGTGACCGTTGACACCGTTCTTCGTCGCGGATCCATCCCCATTGATCGTAGATGTTCGTAGTACTCGGCCACGGAAGACTAAGTCTCGAAGGTGTGCTGAGCGTAGATGGGATGATTTAATGCCGAGTACAAAAGATATCGCATCCATACTAACGTCGCATTAGCTTCACTCTGTCGCCTGGGTTTATAGCTTACATACGAATTAGATTTCCCAGAGCCATTGGGACCAATGACAGATGTGAAATATGAATCCCCAAGTAACAACGTATGATGGCCCTTGTACGACTTGAAATCTTGGAAGCAGTCAGCGCATCGAATCCAGTCAAGCATAGCTACTCTACTCACTGTACAATTCAAGGCGAATGAGCTTGCCCATAATGGCAAGATCTACTGTCGCAGAATCAAGAGGCGCGTGTTTCTATATGATAAATCCCACATAGAATTGATTAACGGGCGACCTTGGCACAGGATGTGGTTGAAAGATCGTCCACCGGTACATGGTATTGATACGATAATAACTGAAAAGCTTCCAACGTTTGTAACACGGTCGAGGATGCCAAATCGTGACATGTCGCGCCAATAGTTAGGGCTAGATCTCGGCTAATTACCGGCAGAGAACGGTGAGTCGGCGATAAAGTGAACCCGCTACCCGTGACCAAACCTTTGTTGGTAGCTCTGAAGGGAAAGCAGCCAGTCAGCATTCGCATCTTGAACACGATCCCCAGATGCCCAAGCAACTGCTTCATTCCCCTCACTTATCTATACTTACTGCTCATACACAGAAACGCGACTCATACGCGGGGTATCACGGGGTCCGTTCGCGGCATTGTGGACCACATCAATAACGTGAGTCTGTCAGTTCCTTCCGCATCCTGCAGTCTGGTCTTTACCTTAGCAACACCTCTCATGCCTCCCCGTCCCTCGAGAGCGTGTCTTCAGATCCAAATTCTCAGATACTGACAGCCTGTCATGGTAGTTCTCGCTCTTCAACGATTCGGGACACGGTCCAAGTCATTTCAGTCGAGACACCACGAGCTAGTTGCGTTTCGGGAGCACGTCCGCAACATGTCTGACCCATCAGGTTTGCAAAGGACTGGATCTGACCCTATCCTCTTAAGTGATGGGCTTTCTCCGGAAATGGCGAGAACTTCTTCTACAAACTCATCAGCCATTGGCGGCTCGTCTGCTTCGGGCGGTAGGACTCCCACGTTCTCATCCTCGCCTCCCAGTCCTGGTATACTTCCTAGGAATTCTTCGTTCTCTACGGCCAGCTCTTACCAAGAGGACTGGGAGGTCTTCCCTCCTTTGGATACTCTCACAATTTTTGACATCCTAGATAACCTTGCATTACCCCAGCGTCTGGAGAGATGGCAGAACAAACTATCAGCGCAGACAGAGAAAGTGCGTCGCCAGCGCGAGAAATTGAAGTCGACAAGTCTAAATGCCAAGGAACGTGTGGTGGAGGAATGGCGGCGACGTTTACCTCCACCAGATGAACAGCTTGAAAAATACCGGAAGCGTATGAGGGAATCTGTCGACCGTCTCGGCACTAAATGGCATGATACAAAAGCTGTAACAGCTCGGGAGAAGCTTTCCTTCATTGCTGGAGTTCTCAACATCTTCATCAGTGGTTACCTGATCGGAGCGTATCCAGAACTCTTCTATTACTGGTTTACTGTGCAGCTCTGCTACTTTATGCCCATAAGGTTCTACACGTACCACAGCAGAGGCTACCATTACTTTCTAGCTGATCTGTGCTACTTCGTCAATGCCCTCTTACTATTGTCGATATGGGTTGCACCGCGCTCTAAGAGATTATTCATCAGCACCTATTGTCTGGCCTACGGAAACAACGCAGTTGCGATTGCGATGTGGAGAAACTCTATGGTGTTTCACTCTCTGGACAAAATGACTAGGTAAGACCAGCTCTACTCTTAAATCTCGAATTAACTAACGCTCTCAGTCTATTCATACACATCATGCCTCCGGTCACGCTACATTGCCTGGTTCATCTATCGACCGCCGAGTACCAAAAAGAGTCATTTCCGGCTATTCATGCCATTAAGTACAGCCTCCCTGATAGCAAAGAGCATTACTCTCTGTGGGCCATGATGATCTGGGCGACAGTTCCCTATGCTCTTTGGCAGCTGGCATACCATTTCCTCATAACAGTGAAACGACGAGAAAAAATTGCTGCTGGCCGGCCTACGAGTTTCACGTGGTTACGGAAGTCATACGCAAAAGCCTGGATCGGCCGACTCATACTCTCACTCCCGGATAACCTGCAAGAACCCGCCTTTATGCTCGTGCAATACTCATATGCCCTGGGTACCATGATCCCTTGCCCTATATGGTTTTGGTACCGTTGGGCCAGTTCAGCTTTCCTTATGTCTGTGTTTGTCTGGAGTATCTACAACGGAGCAACGTTTTACATAGACGTTTATTCGAAAAAGTTCCAGATTGAACTAGAACAGCTAAAGAAAGATGTGTCGAAGTGGCAGACCAGTCCAGACACAAGTACTAGTCCGAGGTTGACTCCAAAAGCCGAAGATGACGCCGTGACTTCACATCCGCAAAGCATAGGGGATGCACTTGATCTCGGCGTATATGGCAGAAGCAAGAGTATTGACCATATACCAATGCTCGATTCGAAGCGTGCGTTGTCCACGGGTTCGGACAAGGCAGATGAAGATGCTGTTCGTGAGAGGGGGTGAATTTAGCCGGGATGCCATTACTGATTTACAGCGAGCAAGGCGTTGGGGGGTTTCCAGCTGTCAGTCACTCCTAGTTTGTTGCGCCCATGGCTGTGGTAGTGTTCCTTTCTCCTGCGATTCCTTTCTTATGCATGATACCCAGTATGAGTAATTTAGCTTTTGTGAGGAAGGGATAGTGCTTGGATGCAGTACGGAATGTCCTAGTGTAGAGCAGAATACAATGCACTTTATATTCACCAAAATCTGATGTTCCCTGCATCGTCTAGCATATGTCTCTTCATAATGTCCAAAACACTTTACACGGCCAGAGGAGTCAACTAAAGGAATACTCCAGCAAGTTCAAAGCTTATCTACACCAAAGGCCTGTCTCCTTCTGAATCCAGGCCTGCCGAGCATGGATATTTGCAGTCTACGTTCGTCTAGGAAGGTATCATGCCTACAGTACCCCGCAAAAACCTAAAGATCTCAAGGTAATGTACAGCAACTACCTTGTACCTGTGTCTCTCGTAGAAGGTAGAACTGGAACCAGCAGCCGGCGGTCTCTAAGTTTGTCACGCGAGGGTGCCCCCCACGACCCCAAGATACAGTATGAACGCGCAATGCTGACGCTGACGGGCCTGGTTTTGTTGGCAGCAAGTGCTGGGGGCATTGGGTGGTTTAGTCCTTTGAGCTGGGATGACCGGTTTGGAGTTCAGGCATTTGGGCTGCTGAGAGTTAGTTGTCTCTCCTACCCAAGTACTTCCACCGCTGCCCCTTCCGCCACTCCAATGTCTTCCAGATCGCGATACCGTTCGAGACACTTCTTCGGGGACTTTGCATCCCGGTAGACACGAATCTTATAATACTTAGATCAGCATGCTCATGGTCTATTGTCATGTCGATTCTCCTTGCTGGTTTTCACCCAGTCGCAATCCTGAAGAGTTGCACAGCTCTGACGTCGGCAAAACGCGGCTTATCCGTGCCCCCCACTTTCGCTCATACTATCTACCTACGGAAAACATAGATGAAATCTCTGCGATCTTTCAAGGTCCTTGGCAGGATCGTGGCCGATCAACATACAGAAGTAGTACACACTCCGTTCGAACTGAGGGACACATATTGGGGGGTTCCCGATGGTGGAGGAAGGATTAGAGTTGCCCAAGTTTCAGCACCAGGGGCCCACTGATCTGGATACAGAAACGGCATCTCGGAGAAAGAGCAAAGCGGAGGGGGCTGCTTTCGGCTTGACAGGTCAACATCTTGGGGATAATCGGATCATCTGACTGGTCTCAGCGTCAAACCGTTGTCGACGGTATGAAACGTCGGCATAACCGAGGATACCGTCCCACATGGTCCTCTGCTCTCCCAAAAACCTCATGTCCCTTGGTCCGTGGGGGGCTTCCAAAATGCTGACTCAAAAATTGTGACTGTCGTCTGGGGTGCAAATGGTTCCCTTAAGATCGATTTACCAACGTTGCGTGGGCCGTCTCTTGATCCTCGACCATCTGAAATGTTTCTGTTGGTGATGACGGGCAAGGAAATAGAACGAGACATCAGCGGCACGTTCTATGGCTCATACGTGTACGTTGACCCCGGATGCTGGTCATAAAGAGACGCTGTACCCATGACGATGTTTCGCCTTTCTGGAAGCTGTTCCTTGAAGCCGCCCCTCCTACTGAGTTCAGTTCAATCTCCGTCAAGAGGGGCTTGCTCATAAGTCCTACGATGCATACTGATTAATGCTGTTGATCATGTTTTCCACATATCTATAAATCAGGTCTACTGCTCTCCATACTTAATGGAAGCAACAGGCGCAACCACCTGATTTATCTCCTTTCTATACTTCATTATTCTCATTCAACTTGAATATCACTTTCTACTCCAGACATAAATACCAAATTTCTCTGAAACATGTTTTCAAAACTACTTGCCACTTCGACCGTTGCTTTAAGCCTGGGCAGGGCCCTCGCTGGGGTTCAATTCGCTGGTGTCAATATCGCCGGTTTCGATTTTGGCTGTGGCACTGATGTACTTCCCTTATCTTTACCCGACATGGTTCTTGTCTAATGGCTCGTCTAGGGTACTTGTACAGTCTCAGGCGCTTATCCACCATTACTCCAATACAGTAGTAATCAGATAGATGGAGCTGGTCAGATGAGTCACTTCACGAAAGATGATGGAATGAACATTTATCGATTGCCGGTTGGCTGGCAATTTCTCGTCAATGACAATCTCGGAGGGCCTCTCGATCCAACTAATATCGACAAGTATGATGCGTTAGTGCAAACTTGCTTGTCAACTGGCGCCCACTGTATCATCGATATACACAACTATGCTCGCTGGAACGGGCAGATTATCGGTCAGGGCGGGCCCTCGGACGATCAATTTGCAAGTGTGTGGGGGCAATTGGCAACAAAATATGCCGGTAACGGCAACGTCGTCATGGGTATTATGAATGAACCTCACGATAATAAGACACCCAACTTTCTCTCAAGCCGATTGTACTAACTCTCGACTCCAGTACCCGACATGACCAGGTGGGCAAACACCGTCCAAGCCGCCGTAACAGCAATTCGCAACGCAGGCGCCGGGTCTCAATTCATCCTCCTCCCAGGAACCGACTACACGAGCGCCGCCAGCTTCGCCACCAACTCGGGCCCCGCTCTCAGCAATGTCAAGAACCCTGACGGCTCTACTACAAACCTCATCTACGACATCCACAAGTACTTGGATAGCGACGGCTCCGGCACCAACGCCGTCTGTGTCTCCAACGAGATCGACGCCGCATTCTCCCCTTTAGCGACCTACCTCCGCGACAACAAGCGCCAGGCTCTGCTTTCCGAGACTGGCGGCGGCAGCAGCGATTCCTCATGCCTAAACAACTTTTGCGCCGCTCTGGACTACCTCAACCAGAACTCCGACGTTTACCTTGGATGGACTGCTTGGGCGGCTGGGAGCTTCTCAACTAACTACGTGCTCTCCCTCGTCCCCACCGACAACGGCGGCTCGTGGACGGATCAGCCTCTCATGAAGCAGTGCGTTGCAGGCAAGTTCTCACCCAGTGGTACAGGCAAGAGGCAGGTTAGGTGGAGTGCTTGAACCTGCATGATATGGATTTCATTTCATCTGATAACGCTCCCAAATTCAGCGTCTTGGGCATGTCCGGAAAACACGGATCAGGCATTGTTTCCAGTTGACGTTGGCTTGGTTGGAAGACCTTAGGTCTAGAGTAGTGATAGCGAACAACCAGAAGAAGTTCTTCACGCATATTTACAATGCGTTTAGCTCAAATGAAAATTCTCTGACCTCCAAACCAGCGTTCTTGAAGTGATGTAGAATGACGGATTTAAACAGATTAACCGAGCTCCCTTTACTTTTTCTCCCCTTTACGGAAGTTCGTCGGAGCGCGTCGTTGATCTTGCATGGTTTTTGAAGGAGTGGCTCGTGTACAGCTTCTGCTCAAGATACTTATCACCTATTCTACTATCGTATACCGTAAGGTAAGTTGAGAGATTACCTTAGGGTTATGACCTTGAACGAGCTGAGATGGTCTTGGCTTAGATGCTCGGCTAGTTTTGACAGTGGCTGCTGTAAAACGATGAATTGAACAAAACCTTCTGAGTTGAGAAAAAAAACAATTTCACATACGCAATAATGCACATGCTGTTTTCTATTCACCGTCAATGATACTCATAATTGTATGTCTCTGGAAGCTCTCAGGGCTCCCAGAGCTCCCAGGGCCCAACTATTTTAGGAGATTTCTTTAAAACTTATTGGGGATACAGTCAAAGCTGGCTATAACGAAGGTGGCAAATCGGCTCTCCAATTCCGTAATCAACTGCATATCTGGTCACTCTGGCTGCTTTCTTCAATTCAACACCCTCATGACATGGATCTTTCGGAACAATCAGTGCGAGGCATCACTGCCATGCGCCCGTTCAAGCAGGAAATGAAAAGATTGTTTGAACCAGCTTCTACAACTAAGAAGTTGAGCTGAAAATTCATGGAAACTACAGAACACGACTGCAACGTCGAGGAAGAATTGAAGGAATCGACATTAGACCATTAAATATCAAGCTTCGATGGTGACATGCTTGCTGATACTTAGGGAGTTGCTAGGTTTGTAAAAAGAGCGTTCGATTTATGAATAGCTTTTTCTTTCTTTTTTGGATGGAATAGGACGTGGCGGTGAAGAGTAGTAGAAGCGACAGGAATATGAAATAGGCACAACGATCGTATTTTGTCAGATGACGACGTTCTCACTTATCCATCACAGTCAACAGGCTGATGCCATATGAGTATAGAAATTTCGCAACAACGTTTACCCGCGTAGTGGAAATACAATGCCATCAGCGACGCAGTACACCTAACCAGAAACAAGCACCAACCCTCGGTACACTAATCACTCGTCTACTCTTTCGTGGCCCTCTATCCTTTGGAGAATGCCAGCATTCTACCCTACGCCCCCGAAACCTTGAACCCCCCAAACTGCAGTCTCTGAAACACCTGCTCGGGATCATACTCCCTACTCGCCTCCTTCAGCTTCCTCAAATTCTCAACCCCGTAGCTCGCCAGCGGATTCTGCACCCCGTTCGCATCATTCTGGAAAATATAGGGCAGAAGCAAGCCCTTGGCTTTGGCCAGCTGCTGCAGTGTGCTTTGCAGGGTGTTGATTGCGTTCTGGGCGGGCTTTTCGTCGGCGGGGAGGGTGAATTGGGCCACCGAGTTGAACCCTAAAAGGTGTCAGATACTGATGTCGAAGAAAGGTGAGAAACTTACAGTTTTGTTTCGCAGCAGAAAGACCCAAGGGATTGCCGCCGCGGGCTTTTCCGGCTGCGACAGTAGCGCGGCCGATGGGTTGGATCACGAAGGATTGGTCGGCGGTTTTGGAAGAGGTGAAATTGGAGACGGTTAGGTAGCGGGTGAAGGCTTGTTGGTAAAGCTCCAGGTCGGTTTTTACGGTCACGCCGACGATATCGCGGCTGTGGAAGGAACGTTTGTGAGTGTTGTATAGAAGTGTGGGAAGAACGGCTTACGTGGCAGCTGTTGTGTATAAGAGATTTAAACCCTGGCTGAGAGCATAAACAGTGCCATTCGTTTCGGGGATGAAGGAGGATACTGTTGTCAAAGGGTAGAAAGCCTCGAAGACTACGGGTTTGGGTATCCAGCCGGCGTACATGAGACCGATTAGAATGGTGCCGTTAGCAGCCACCCAGATAAAGTCGGCGTTGGGATCGTCTTCCATTAGAGTTTGGGTGTGGATGGTGGCTGCTAATATTGCTTTGTAATCTGACTGATTGTACAGATCAAATTTGTACCAGATATGGTGGAGAGGGACTGTATAGAGGTCGTAGCGAGTGATGATACCTGTAGACTCCGTAAGCTTAGTATTTTACCTATTGCATTGTGCAATGAAGATTTTACCATAGTTTGGTCCTCCGCCCTTTAGGGCAAAGAAAAGATCACTTTTTGAGGTAGCACTTGCTTGTATTACGGTCGAGTTTCCAAGAACGATCTGATCCGTAGTTCTAGTTGGGTCGTCCAAAAATTTGACCATAAGCAACATACCTCAAAACTCTTCACATTATCGCAGCCAAGGCCATACAACGACGGAATATAAGGTAGTCCTGGGCTCAACTTAGCCATTGAGTAAAGACCAGCTTTAGGAACCAGATCTTGGATTGCGTAGAATATATCACGTACCTCCTCCTGTAAGAAAACCACTAACTGCTGGCACAGGACTTCTGCCACCAATGGCAGATACACCATAAGGATCAAGATAGTTATAGACCTCTCCCCAACGAGCGCCAGGCCCGACGATTACGGATTTGTGATCTGCACTAATTTGCAGTGCGTTCATGTTCCCGACATCGATCAATACCCCTGATCCATCGATGCTTCCAAATCCTGGATTGGGGTTGAGACCTCCACTACGAACAGCAAATTTACTGCCAAAAAAAGTGACAATCCTAAGAATAATGGCGACGTCCACAACGTTATGCACGTCCGTGATGCAGGCGGCTGGAAGCCAGCAGTTTTGTGACCTGAGCACTCTGATGTTAGCCGGGGATTTGCTAACGTAAAGCCGCTCTAACAGCCTAAGGCGATTGGGGTAGAATTTACCAGTTCATATCCGTCTCGTTAACATAAATAGGGCTTGAAGCATCTATGTACTTGCTTGACCCAAAGACGATGCGACTGATTCGACAAGCAACATTACTATGGCTGTCGCGTCTGTGACTATTTTCGGCTAAGCTATCATTTGGAGTAGTTTGACTCTCTATTGTGCTAAGCATTAGAGAGGCATTGTAAGCAGCTTGAGTATTGTTGAGTCTTTTCAAGACTGCCACTAATTCTGATGAAAGCGTTGAAGCTCTGGCCGTCGACAATTGCGAAGGAGAGGCTGCGATAATGATGGCATCTACCAGTAACAATAGTGTAAGGCATTTCCAAAAACCGTGGAGATGGTCAAGAAGAGGCATAGCGAATTGAAAACACAGCTGACACGCCCTTGAAGGAAGTTCAACGAAAGTGTGATTTGAAGAAAGAAGAGAATGACGTTGAGTGCAGAAAAACCGAAGCAAAAAACAGTATTGAAAGAGCAGAAGCTTTATATCATCTTAGATCTTTGAGGATGCATCAGATTATAACACAGAGAATGTGATGTCTGCAGAATCATATCTGCTGAAACCAGATGACGCTGTGACTATTTCTAGTTCCTTTCGAGGGCATAGTGAAAGCACAGCCCATAAAGTCGTAATTCATAGCTGAAGACTCTTAGCTTATTCTATGTCACTTGAAACAAACGAAGTTGGGAGCTTCTGAAGGTCTTTCTTGGAGCCAAGCATGAAGTGACATGTGTTGCATGTATAAAAATCTGTGCAACCAATAGCGTAAAAGGGCGATCTACGGCAAGAATGAATGCTTTGCACTCAATTGTCAGTGTTACCAGATCCTTGGAGGGATGACATTCCTTACCTTGTAGAGAGACCGTCACAATTATAGGTCTTCCAAATTGTCATCTTTTGGTGTCCTTTGGTGTCCTTTTTTAGTTCTGAAACTTTGCACCCTAAGATCCGACATCAGTAAGGTACTCCAAAGCTTGTATCAACCTGTTTCGTATTTCTAGAAATAGCCATGCCTAGGTATTCTAGTTTGACCAATGGAATACAAACTTCTACCCACACACCCATCCCCAGCCAGCTTCGGCTTTGATTTCAATGCAAGGGATGTTTAGGAGATTTGTCAGGTCTAAGGTGGTGCCATCGAGATACAGCCTGTTCTAGAACATCGTCGTGATGACTTGTAGAAGGGAGAGCTCGCCTGGGTTCGCGACGTGTGTCAGAATAGAAATAATAGCCAGAAAAAAATCGTATTGCCTTTTCAGATGCCAAGGCTCGGGGGTAAGTGCCCGATTTACGCCATGAAACCACATCCCTGCTTCTGTCGAGCATTTAGATCCTTTCGTTCGCAATAAGAACTGTTATTGGCCACTCGAGCTAAAAGATTTGTGGAACCTGGTCTCGGGTGCGGCTGTGCAGCGACGTGCGCCAGTCCGAGCCCTTAACGCCATTGATGCATACAATAGGATTTTATTTCACTCGCCTAGCGGCAGAGGTTCTCCTCGTTTAGAAAGTCAATGATACACACTTTTATGTTCCTTGGACACGAAAAGATCTTTTCCAGCCGTAATTGTTGCGTAACACACACCCATCGAGGTTGCGATTGGCAGTTGTTCACGAGACCCTGGACCATGTTGATGAGCGCACCTTCTTCCTCGGATCTTTCTCTTTCTCATCTGCAGCTAGGCTTGACGCTGTTTGAAGACTCACAGCCTGCACATCTAGATCTATGCGCCTCCTTCCTGCGTCACTTGGATCATCCGATCACGTGCCATGATTCTCTCACCACCCCGTAAGAACGATCGTAGATGACGGAAGAATTGGGATAGTCTCAAACAAGGCTCCTTCTTCCCAACGCGGCACAGAATCGTGTGGAGGTCCAAATCTGTTCTATCGCAAACCTAGCGTGAAAGATCCATAAGTGTTTCCACATCCGTTTTTCTTTCAGCTCTTTGCCAAAAGCTCCTCTCATTTGAACTTTGTGCCTGTGTATCGACAGGAAAATAGTACATTGATCTTTCTTTCTATCTATCCATCCGATAATATTGGACGCTCGAATACGCTGCACAGTACCACGACATGTCTACATTAACTTCAGATCAGATTGCCTACCAGAAAGCCCACATCAGTGAAAGCAGAGGCCCGGTATTAGTTGGAGTCGAAATAATTTTGATAGCTCTCTGTTCACTGGTACTATCCGCTCGTGCTTTCGCTAGAAGGATGACTGGAGTCAAACTCGCCGTTGACGACTACCTCGCTCTTGCTGCGCATGTATGGGTTCCCGTCCACTTGCATGTTTTGAGAGTCGACTGGCTCATAACATGAAGGTTCTCCTGCTCGCGCTTGCCACAATTTGTTTTCTTCGTAGGGATGTTCTTCTATTATGGTCAATGCTGGGGGTTATGTCAACTGATTCAGACTGCAGTCGCTCATCATGGGATTGGACGGCATGTTTTGACGCTTACACCAAAACAGGGGGTCACCATTGGCAAGGTATGTTCCTAGGAATCCCTAGTTGACCAGTGATGGACGATTCAACGCTGACTAGACCCAGCTGACATTGTCGCTTCAATTCATCTATTCTGCGTGTATTTGTTTGGCGAAAGCTTCCGTCCTCCTCATGTATCGTGACATTTTTACCCTCAGGGTAAGGTGGTTTAAAATTGGCTGGTGGACGAACCTTGCCTTGATCATCGTATATTTCGTCGCTATTACGATTGAGATCTGCCTTCAATGCCTTCCTCAGTCCGTTGATACGCTCTGGGATTCAAAACATCCTTGTTATCCGTCGCAACCACCACAAATGGTGATTGGGATCCTAAATGCTGTTCTGGACTTGACGCTTTTGCTATTACCAGTACGAATGGTATGGGGTCTTCACATGCCTCGAAAGCAGAAGATCGCCGTTTCCGGTATCTTCCTACTCGGATTGATGTAAGATCATAAAAAATTCCCAGATAGCTTCAGGTTTCCAGCTAACCCTTTTGCAGCGGCTTCACCGTGAGCATTTTTAGAGTAGCTCTTATCCACGGGAATAGCAAGGCAGACTTTTCCTGTAAGAAATCCTTATCCGAAGTATCAAGAAAAGTCATGTGATCTTACGCATCTTGGTACAGACAGCTTCCTTAACGGGTTCATCTGGACAACTGCGGAGCCGGCTGTCGCGATTATTTGTGCTTGCCTCCCCATTTTGCGCCCACTCTTTGTAGGCGCTGTGAACAAAAAAGGAAGCAATAGTGGCTATCAAACCTCGGGAAAGCAATATTCGAAGGGAGGTAGGTGGACGTCGATCAAAAGCGGAAACGATACCCGACGAATGCGTCCTGACCGTGTACCGGAGCGACGATCCAGGGAGGATGATATGCAAGTCCACGTCGAAGACGGAGTACGACTGAGCTACTCTATGGACGAACTGCCACCAGTACGATATGAAGCGAGAGCCGAGCACAATTTATGAACGTTCCAAGATGTTATACGTTATTCTTGGCAACGAAAGAACTCGGGATATCGAGCAAAGAGCTGTTGATGAATTCATTGATTTTAATCTGATATAATGGCGTGCGTGTCGAATAGTCGGTCATAAAAAAATAACTGGCAAACCACACATCGATGGCTCAATCCAATGGTAATATTGTTAGTACAAATAAGAAAACCTGTTAAAGTCAAGTCTAAAGTTACATGTATGATTTGAACTCGGTAGCCAACAAGGCGCGAATAGATATATCTCCTTGTAGAACGGGTCCGATCACGATTTCGCATAAGCTCTGAATCGGATCATCTGCTTGCGATCCGGAGCAATCCTCTCATCGATATACGCATTAGACGGTCTCTGTGTTTGTCCCCCTGGGAATGAAAGATCGTAACCAAGCAGTATCTTAATAAGAACGAGCTTGATCTGTACCGCTGCGAAAAACCGTCCAGGACAAGAGAATTTGCCATATCCGAAGGCCAGATTTGTCGGAGCAGTACTTTGAGTAGAATGAACAAAGTCATTGACGGATAATCCAGTTGTAATAACCCTGGAAAATGGGACGCTTACCTGGTAAATTGATGACGGGTACTCTCTTGTGGTGAGGACTGCCGCAGGTTGTAAAAACGGTAGGGGTCAAATTGATCTGGATTAGAGTAGTATTGGGGATCGTTGGCGATTGAGGCAGTTGGCATGCTTATGAAAGTACCCGCTTGAAGAACAGTACCGTCAGACAAGGTAATGTCTTTCATGACCTTACGATTGAAGGACACTGGAGCTTGAATCAGTCAAAAGGTATCTCCCTATAAATTTACGAACAGTGCATTACATATCGAGGTGTATGATAGTGTACTCTGATATATACTTACAAGATCCTGGATGATTCTTTCGCTGAGATTCTTTCAAGAAGCTGTCTAAGAGTTTCATGTCGTTAATGGCGGCTATGGTAATGCTACCATGATCTTTAAGTGCTTCGTCTATCTCGGTTCTCAAAGGCTGAACAATTTCGGGCATGGCGCATAGGTCAAATAATGCATGACAGGTGGTCGCCGTATTGGTATGTATTGAAGCCATGCACAAAAACAATATCTTTAACAAAAGGTGTTCAGGAGCCTTCTCCTTGCCCTTTGCCGAATCTGTTATCCAGTGCAGTAGGTCCTGGTACTGGCTCTCTCTTTGAGAAATGGCCCGCTCCTGTAGGAGCGGTAGAAGATGCTTTTTTGCGATGCTTAGGCGACTCTTGATTCTCCGGCGAGAGGATAAGAACGGGTACACGAGTGGACGAACCAGCCAGTGGTGATTTCGAAGAATTCCGGCAAGTTGAAAGACATCTTGAGTGTAGCCAATGGAAGCCTCTAGCCACTCAAGGTCACGACACAATGGTGGACCGACAAAAACTCGAGCTATGACCCTCGAAACAACACCAAGAAGAACATTGTGACCGTTGTATGAATGCCATGCTAGACGAAAATCCATTGTCAACACGTGTAAAAATGGTAGAAACTGTGCTTACAGGTAGAATTGCAACCACCTAGTTCTCTGTTCAGCGCATAGTCTATTTCCTCTGATATACCACAAATAGACCGCCCTTCATGCAGCAGAATCTCAGCAGCTGCTCCTTAAAAGCCACATGATGCACCAACCTAGATTCTGCGTTAATTGGACTCGACATACTTCATTCTGCAGATGGCTCTCTAGTATTGTATCCACAGTCGTGTATTGACCCAGGTGTCTTTCAGACATTGCAAATCTTAGGCTTAGCTGGGTCTCTGGCAAACTTCGAAGCTCGTCACAATATTTTATGGACAAGACGACGCGCTCCATATCGGCTGTCTGTATCTTGAACATTGAATCTTTAAACTAGTAATTTAGAAAGTTAGGTTAGCCATCTTCGGTTGTTATCTTTAATAATTTGCTCATACTTTGAGATACCCATCCTGCAATAGACGATAGCCGTTGGCGAGAAAATCAGCTCTCACTGCCATGATGTTGAAAAACCCTGGGTCTTTGCCAACCCTAGGAACCTCTAGCATATTTCCATGGTCAAAGAATCTTCCTATAAGCACAACAACAACGCTAACAGCAAGAGCTTAAAGTACGAGGGGCAAAAAGGCATCGCCCAATGAGGTAGGTGCCATTTCACGGTCTTTTCCTTCAAATTTGTTTTTGTTTGAGTATTAGAGAGAGAAAGTCGAGCAGAATTTGCTTGAAGTACAAGAAGCGTAGAGACCTGAGGTAAGATACGACTAGTGACTCTGACAGACAACGCAGAACGCCATGAATTAGCCGATAGCACGGTAAAGCCTTCTTTGTTAGTTCCAAGAGCGTTCCACTGATTCTTTCGCCATGATAAGGCCTTAGGGGCTATGGTTAGCGCTTTCGAGGCACATGTTGTTCCAAACAGGGAATAAAACATCGGTCAAGTACAACGATTCACGTTCCCACTAGAGTCCCAATATAACACCTCTTGAGGTAAATAGCGTGGGCGGTAGACGAGAAAGGGTCTATAGGTTGGAGGACCACATTTCACAAAATGGCTAGGCTATCCCAGACAGCCAAACATCAATGCGCAAATAATGGCTGTTGCCTGGATTGACAGACGCATGCTCCCAACCCGCCGCAGGTTGACACGGAGATCGATTCAATGGCCCAATCTTAATTCAGCTGTAGTAGCGGTGGCGTTGCAGTCGAAGTTGTGGTGTGGTACACCCTCGCCAAAGAATACATACCATGCGGTTCAATTAAACTCAGCTTCAAGGTTGCTGTGATTACACTGTACTCGTATTTACGGGGTTTTCGTGCACACTGGGTTTCCGCGTACACTGGATTTCCGCGCACTCTAACCTAGAAAGGTTAGTTTTAGACAGTATCTAGTTTAGCGTGCACGGAAACCCAGTGTACGCGGAAACCCCATGAATACGAGTAGCGTCTGTTACAAGGGAATATAATACCACTAGCAGTGGCGAGGATGTTGCCTTAGCATACGTGTCTCATCTGAGAGCAGCAACAACGAGGCAAACATGGAGCTGGATGCAGGCTGCAGCTCAAGATTAGATCTACTTGACGGCTATCTCTCCAACTATTGATCCCGGGATTTTCTGCAGTCATGGCGTAGTGACGAAGCAATGCTGGAGTCCTTTTTCCGATCTGGTCATTGGCAATGCTACTGCTTCACAACCTGGTCATTCCTCTTCGATCCAGGCTTTATTGTATTTTTGTTTTCTGACTCACCGTCTTCAAGTGCCGAGATTTGTATTTTGTTAAATGGGGCTCAGTACGATTATGGAAAGACAGAATACTTGTCTAGTAATTGTATCTTCGGGTGGTTAGAGTAAGGAGATTAATGCCTCTTACACAGGGCTTAAGGCTATGTTGGAACTCCTTTTTCAGTCGATGATCGAGACGCCTCATCTATTGACAGCATAAGATAGGCGAATTGGTCAGTCTGTGCACAGGAGCCAAATTGAACCTGGCCAAACAAAACATTTTTCGACGAAACTATTGAGCAGATATGGATCCCATTTCAAGTCTATGTGATACACGTGAGCTCTCTCAACTTAAGGTGCAACCCAAGTGCATGACTCCATCTGCGGGCTTTGTCGAGCCTAAAGTATTATACCATCAACACCAGACGCCGACCGTCGACAGCAGCCCAACTTCAAGCAGTGTTCTGGAAAACTTGCACTCCTGGAACCATGAGTCCCTGCAGTACGAGACAGAACGTGTTAGTTTGCCAGTCATGTTAGATTTGAATAGAGCTTATGATTTTTCAGATCATAAATGAGCCGTACTATTATCTGATCTCTCATCCTGAGAAAGACTTCCGTAAGCAGGTGCTACTTGCCTGCAACGCATGGCTGCATGTAGATATCGAATCCATCGGTATTATAGAGCGATCAATTGCAATGCTACATAATGCCTTTCTTCTGTAAGTATCGTCCTGAGCTGAACCCTCAGTTGAAGTTCTGTCTAGACAGAGACTTACTTGGGCACATTATTGGCAGCATCGACGATATCCAAGACAGCTCAAAGTTGCGTCGTGGCTCAACTGTCGCCCACAACATTTATGGGGTCGCGCAGACAATCAATAGCGCAAACTATGTATATTTCCAGGCACAGCAGCACCTAATGCATCTAGAATGCTGGCCACGAGCTATACAGATCTTTAATGAGAAGATGCTGAACCTCCATCGCGACCAGGGCATGAACTTATTTTGGCGAGACACCTCAACCGTTCCGACAGAAGAAGACTATTTACAGATGATTTCCAACAAAACGGGTGGTCTTTTAAGACTGCTTGCCAGGCTGATGATGGCAATGAGCAAGAGCAACATCGACCTTGTGCCCTTTGCGGAAATGCTGGAATTGATATTTCAGATTCAAGACGACTACAAGAACTTGCTGAGCTCTGAGATGAGTGCGGCCAAGGGTTATTGTGAGGACTTAACAGAAGGGAAATTCTCCTTCCCCATCATTCACGCCATCCGGAACAGTGCGCTCGGAAACAATGAGATTTTGCATATTCTGAGGAAGCGAACCGAAGACACGACAATCAAAGACTACGCAGTCACCTACATGCGGGATGTCACGAAGAGCTTCGAGTACACGAAGACAGTGCTTCAAGGCCTACATAATCAGTTGAAGGAAATGGTGGAAGATATTCGTCCGTTCAATGAGATCATCCAGGTGGTTTTGGCTAAGCTTGCGGTCGACTAAGTTGTTTTGTTGTATTGCTGGCAGATTTAGCGTTAGTGCAGAGTTTTTTGATATTAGAAATATTCAACTCTGATGATCGCGGATGACTTTTCGCGCTTCTCAATGTCGTGATAGATAAGTTTAGAGATTAGAAAGTCCTTTCAGCCCCCTAATCGAGGTACGATTGTACATATTAGGAAATTCTTTAGTGAACAAGGAAAGTGCGTAGGGTCTACCTGTAGCGCTGGTTCGAGTTGCCCGTTGTAATTAGGTGCGTTGGAGAGGTTTGAGCCTTGACTGTCTTCTCAACAGGGTATTCGCATCTGTCATGCATGATCAGCTAGTAGAAAACTTATACCCATTAAAGATTAATTTGTTATTAGTTAGCATAATGGAAACAGTCTCAGAGCTACCAAGACATCTTGATGAATATTATTGATTAAATACAGCAGCAATAGAATCCTTCGGGGCCACTGGCACCTCGCAACATAGCCGTTATATAAGCATCTATCGCAGATTCAAACACTAGCTAAATAATGCCTCACAGTAGTCAACCGCACCTCGAATGGCTGTTTTTCGACAAGCATGTATGTTTTCTGGCTCGCCCACGTCATCACGCTTTTACCTTCGTTTGGAACCGCGATATCGAAGTTCCATAGCACGCGTGCAAGTATCAAGCGCATCTCTGCATACGCGAGATTCTTACCAATGCAGGAACGCGGCCCTACACTTAAAGGCTGCGAAGAGATTGCTTTATCTGATGCGAATTCGACGGGGGCGGAGGATAGCCAGCGTTCGGGGATGAAAGAAGTCGGACTAGCAAAATTTTCGGCAGAGTTCGAAAGGGTCCATTGAGGGACAGACACGTTGGTCTATTGTAAAGAATGTTAGTTGATCCAGTTTAAACCGATATTGAGGATTTTAGGAGAGACTTACGTGCTCCGGAAGCCACTGTCCGCATACTGTATCACCTCCGGCAGGGACCACCCGAGGTAATCCAGCAGGAACTGGTGGGCATAAGCGGAGGCCTTCTTCAATGACGGCATTGAGGTAGGCCAGCGTTTGAAGTGAGCCGATGGTGATGTTTTTCTCTTCCTCGAAAGGGCCACGGATTTCTTGGACTAATTTTTGCAAGACTCCAGTGTTTTGTACTAAGTAATTTGTGATACCAGATAGTACTGTAGCGGTGGTCTCGCTCCCAGCCACAATGAGTGTGTTGAACGTAGATCGAATCTCATCGACAGACATCCCTGTCTTGTCGTTGTGTTTGAGGAGCTGGGACATGAAGTCATCACGTTGGGTCTCAAGGTTCATCCTGCGATCGACTCGGTCTACAACAAGCTGATAGTGATCGCGTTGCATCTTGAGGGCGCTTTTAGGTATGCATTTTCGAAGAAGAAATTCGATTGATGGGTAAAATCTGACGGTGGCGAGGTACGTGCTGACTTTGAAAAAATTGTATATCATGGCAACCCAGGGATGCAGCGTACTCTGCTGAAGACAGTCAAACGATTGACCAAGGCCAAGATCACCGATTATGTCGAAAGTGGTATAATTGTACCACTGCACAATATCAAGAACAGTTCCCTCGCTGTGAGTGTTCTCCGCCGTCCGTTCTCGGAGTCTTTTTATCAGCAGATCAACATAAGACTGAATCAGAGGTTCTTGAGTTCTCAAGGCTTTCTCAGTAAAGCTATGAGCCAGAACCCTACGCATGCGTGCATGTGCTCCCTCATCTTGGACATGAAGTAGTGACGGTGTCTGGCCTTGTGGGGGACTCCACCAAACGGGATTTTTAGGGAACGGCAAATGGCCTGGCCGATGGCCAAATATTTCGCTCCAAGCTTCACCCCTGGCAAAAGAGACTTCGTCGGGTGCAAGGCGGACGATGTCGCCGTATTGTCGGTGAATTTTCTGGACATCGTGGACTAGACTGCCTTTCCAGACTGAGCGGATGAAGGTCAACCGAGTTGCCGCCCAGGTCTTGGGGCCTGGAATCCTTGATAGTGGATGAAAGTAGAGGTTGTAGACTACCAATCCCAGTGGGTACTAGAGAAAGAGGAACAAGTGTTAGCCGAAGCTGCCTTGATCTGTGGACGAGGTCTGTCCATTCTCGTCGCAATCTGCCTGTTCAGCGTTCGACACTCACCAGAAGAATAATTCCAAGGGCTATGAATACTCGACTGGCGAGACCTGGAGCCTGATCCATTAAGGGTAGGATACTCATCGCCTCTAGGAGTTAGGTTTTGGCGGAGTTCAAGGAGGAGAGTATGATACACGGGCGGTGTTGTGATGGATTTCTTTGGCGCACCGCAGTTGAGAATGGCTGATGGCTTTGGCGAGCTGAAGATTGCGAACGATAAAAGGAGGCGTTGGGGCATTTCGAACAAAAGAGAAGGCGGGGGATGTGGAATACCTGAGCATACTTGACGCTGGCGAGGCTGAGTCGGAAGAAGTCTTACATGAAGCCGAAAGAAACTTCGCAATATCCTAGGTAACCGAAACATACCCTGCATAAGGTACAGCGCCGCAACTGATGCCCCTCATTGTTATTACAAGTCTAGGATTCTGAGGTCTGGATTCAATGAGGCATCACCATTTCCCATTGTTACTCTGGAGCCTTGTCGTTTTCTATCCAAGTAAAACAATCACCGAGACAACGACTCGGTGGATGATAGTTCAAGGATGAATGCATGCATGAGCCCGAAGGTGAGACCTCCTTAAGGGAATCATTCTCATCGCTCAGCGCTCTATTCGCTAGTATTCTTTTGGTTGTTTCTAGCAATCAATTCAGTCCCTGGTTTCTATGTTGGATCAACACCCTTGCTGCTGGATCGGGAAAGATGTTGTCGTCTGCAGTCATATTGGCAGGCCTCCCCACTCCATCAGGATACTTGAACTTGTACTCTAAGAGAATATGTGAAAGGATCATCTTAATCTTGGCGGCGGCGAAAAACCGACCCGGACATGAGAATTTGCCATGCCCAAAGTGCAGCTCTGAACTCGTTGTCATAGTGAACTGATGTCGATTGGCTTCATTGGGATCGGAGCGCATGCGGTGAAACCGGAAACCATCGAATTCGTCAGGGTTTGGGAAATTGATAGGATCCATCATAATTGGAGCAGAAGCCACGACAAAGTGGGTTCCCTGTGGGAGCAGTACACCATCCGATAGTTTCAAAGGTTCCATTGCCACGCGATTGAATGATACTATATCTTGTAAGTCTCTAGATTCTATCGACTGAGCATTTGCTGCGAATTTAAAGGACTTACAAAGATTAGGTGGGTTAAATCTTTGAGACTCTTTCAAGAAGCTATCCATCTTACGCATTCTCGATAGTGTAGATTTATCCAAGCCCTTGTTTGCGAGCAGGAGGTTTTCCACTTCTTCTCTTAGAGGCACCACATATTCTGGGTGTGCACAAAGGTCTAGAAGAGCGTGAGTAGCAGCCATAGTGGTTGTATGGATCGCTCCAAGAGTCAAAATAAGTTGCCTATGTGCGAGCTTATCAGGCTTCCCTTCGTCTTCGTTAGCGGCATCCATCATCCATTGGAGCATATCATCTGGCTTTTCGTAGTTTTCGATGCTTTCAGATTGCGCCTCGAGCCGCTGTTTGACGAGAGGTGTAATGAGCTGCTTTGCGCGCCGAAGGTTTTGGTGAACCCTATAAGACGACGGAAGAAACCATACAACGGTAGAGTGCAAGAACTTGGGAAGCATACGCAAGGTCATAACGGTCGTGAAGACGTTCTCAGTGTAATGGACTGAAATATTAAGCCATTCATTGTCTCAGCATAATGGGAGCCCCACAAACATCCGTGCTGATATCCGAGCGATAACATGGAGGAAAGTATCGTAGACCGCCAGTTCAGTCCAATCATCGTCTTGATACTGGTCAGTTTCAGTCCTTGACATGGGGACGTTGTCAATGTTGCGCACCTTCAATGATCGGCATATCTAAGGACATGCCAAGATCATGCTCATACCGAATGGTGTTGTAGAATTTGCCAAGGTTTGGAGTGAGCCTGGTTTGGAGTACTCGTGTGTGTAAATCGCTTTCCAAGAGTAGATCCGTTGTCGAATATTTCCCAAGAAGATTCTAAGAGCAATCAGTAGCAAATCGCCGAGTTACTAGCTCATCCTCACCATGATATGTCCTTGTGTTGGGCTAGCTATTGATTCTGGTAACGCTCGAAGCTCGTCGACATACTTCCTCGAGATCACGAGGATGTCTTTATCATTTCGGCGGATCCAGAATATGGTATCCTTGTACTATGAAAGCTTCAGACGGTATACCTAACAAAGATGATGAAATTACTTTCTCATATCCTTCGTTGACTACCTCTCGCGCTCCTTGGAAGAAGCGAAGTCTCAACCAAATGGTAGGCTCCCAGAAGCGACGATATCCAACAAATGGGGCCTTTACGCTCTGTTCTTTGTGCGAATAGTAGAAGAGAAGCGAAGTAACTAGAGCTATAAATGTCAAGTAAGAGATCCATCTAGAGTCAAGAGCTTTCGTCTGGTAGACGTTCTTCAATGCATTTCCGAAGAGTATCCTATCATGGATTAATCGAGCCAACGGCGTTGCAAAATTGTCCATGTCTTCAGCACTTTTATCTCGGAGAACGGCAATCGTATCAAATGTATTGGCATACAGGAGCAATCAGTCGGCAGCAAGACTGGCTATGAGGAGCCGAAAGAGGACGGCAATGAGGCTACAACAATCATTCGGCATTTGGGACATTCTCTTCAGTATTGTTGCTGGCTTGTGCAGCAAGACAAACACTCCTGTTAGGCAACATAAATACGACCCATGGATCATGGTCCATCTCCGAGAGGCAAGGGTCGCTGTGCCGTGTAAGAAGTGGGAGTTCCTCTGCTGCAGGTTTGGAGGGTGGCACGACTGCATATTTCTGCACCGCATGAACCCCAGCTTTTGGTGACCCAAGGAAGTGTTGCATGAGATGATAGGTACTGCGGAAATGGCGGAAGTAGATAGGTGTGTGGGTGGGTCGGATCAGTGGTAGCTTATTGTACTGTAATGAAACGGTAATTTATCGTTTCCATTCTCTCTCCCCCTTTCGGCCCCTCGAAACCTTTTCAACACCGACTCCTCATTTACGGGTCTTTTATCACATGTTGAGTAACCCTGTAGCGCCAGGATCTTGCCCCTCTTGTGCAGCCAAAGCGTTGCAGGAATAAGCGTTGCAGGAATAAGCGTTGCAGGAATGGCGGTGAACTTGATGCGCCTTGTCTCGCTGATCCTGGGCAATAAGGACGTAGGGCAGTTCCAAAAAGGGTGTACAAGGCCCGGCAGATTTTCACAACCTATTGGGTTGCTAGACCTGTATCCTTGCGAGCCTGCTTCGATTGAGTGAGCTACGAACATGCGTATAACCGGAGGCCTTCTAGACTGTCTGCGGTGGAAATCGTATCAATGTGCTGCACTAGTACCCTACGATTTCGCTTCTCTCCAGTTCAGAGTCTTTTCTATCCAGCATTTTGATCTTGGAGCTTATTCATACTCTCTAAGTGGTACATCTTTATCATTACCATAGTGTTAACATGGCTTCACAGTCGATAGATACGAAAGATATCTCTGAGCATGCTAGACTTTTGATCAAGCAATTAGCCGACGGTATTCTCAACGAGCGCGGGATCGGATCGATGTCGCCAGCGATCTATGACACAGCATGGGTCTCCATGATATCGAAACCCGCCGCTGGGGGCCGACGATGGCTCTTTCCAGATTCTTTTGAGTTTATCTTGAATACACAAACATCGGAAGGTGGCTGGGATATAGACCGCTCCGATCTGGACAGTATCTTGAATACATTGGCAGCGCTGCTTGCCATGAAGATGCACGCAGCAAATCCGTCTCTTACTGTTGATGGCTTGGGACATGATATTGGCTCGCGTATATCCAAGGCTACCGTATTCCTTGGACTCAAACTTGAAGATTGGGACGTGGACACCAGTCGTCATGTTGGCTTCGAGATTTTGATCCCCTCACTCCTGGAAAACTTAAAGCATGAGGGCATCTCTTTTGATTTCCCAGGTCGACGGTCTCTTATGATGCTCAACCGCAAAAAGCTCGCCAATTTTGACCCGGAAATACTATATAGCACTCGGAAGACAACTTTAATACATTCCCTAGAGGCTTTCCATGGCTCGAACATAGTCGACTACGACAGGATTAGTCATCATAAAGTCTTCGGCAGCACGATGGCATCCCCATCATCGACGGCAGCATATCTAATGAACTCCTCGATATGGGATGAAGAAGCTGAAAGCTACATTCGAACTGTCATAGCTGATGGTGAAGGTAAAGGTAGTGGAGGCGTTCCATCTGCTTTCCCATGCACTATATTTGAGATAAGTTGGGTCTGTTCCCACTATACGGCTATAGATGGGGTCGGAAAGTTGACAAAATGGCAAGGTCGTTTCTACTCTGCTCGAAAGCGGATTTTCTATTGAGTCATTAGGTTCGGAGAACATTCTGAGCATAGCGGGGTACCTCGAAAAGTGCCTCCAGGATGGAAACGGTCTCGCGGGTTTCGGTCAGACCATTTTCGCCCCCCCATTCAACGATTAAACTGATATTCTTGAGGATTCAGCGCCCCATCTGCTTGCCGATGCCGATGACACGGCGAAAGTCATGTTGATCCTCAACTTGCTTAACAAGAGCGTTCTTCCAGACCAAATGAATACTGAATTTGGAAGCGAATCCCATTTCAAGACATATGCCGGAGAGCGTGACGCAAGCTTTAGTGCCAACTGCAATGTACTGAACGCCCTCTTTCATGTGCCTAATCCGAGCAGGTACGAGACTCAGATATGTACGTCAGCAAACTTTCTGTGCGATTCCTGGTGGACTGGATCGGTAGACGATAAATGGGTAAGTTCGAAGTGTGTATAGCTTGTGATGCCCTTGCTGAAGACTTTCAGAATCTGTCTCCAGAATATTCAATGATGCTTTTGGTGCAAAGTTTAACGCGATTTCTTCATCTCTGGGATGAGGGGCAGCTCACTGCGCTGTCTGACCCTCTTATTCGAGACCGAGTACCTATTGTGTTACTCCAAGCGTTGGTGCGCACCTTACAACGGCAAAATGCAAATGGATCTTGGGGCAGCAACCAGTCAAGTGAAGAGACTGCTTATGCTGTATTATTCCTTGTCTCAATATTTGGTATCCCATGGGTGCGTTTTCTAGAGCCCCAGATTACTTCGGCTATCGAGGCAGGCCGGCTCTATTTGAACCAATATTGTGAAGGATGGACTAAGCCGGCGCCGCTCTGGATTGAGAAAGTCAGTTACGGCTCAGGAGTTCTTTCTCAGGCTTACTGCATCTCCGCTATAAATGCTCCAATATCAACCTGCCAAGGATGGGGTGAGGCTGCAAAGAACCTGATCGATGTGAAGATGGAAGCCGTTACAAAATTCTCCCAATTCTTCTCCCACCTGCCATTGTTCTGCCAAGAGCCTAGTTGGAAACTCCGCGCGGCCGTCGTTGAGGGCTATCTTTTCTTACCGCATCTAAAACGTGTTCGGCTAAACATTTTTCCTCGCAAAGAGATGGCGGAAGATAAGTATCTAGAGTACATCCCTTTCACCTGGATCGCCTCAAATTATCGTGGAGGCGGCTACCTCAGCACAAAGCTTATGTGGGACATGATGATCATATCAATGCTCAATTACCAAGCAGACGAATACATGGAGGCGGTAGTCGGGACACAGTTGAAGGACAATCTTGAAATTGCCAAGCGGATCGTAGAGAAATTGATTAGAGAAACGAACGGACTCTCTTACGGCGTCAAAGAGAGCCCCGTGGATACCTCAGCTGTCTCCACCTATGATCTTGCCAGCATAGCAGAAACGGATGGTGTGATCAATATCTCTCAAATCGAAAAGACTCTGACCCGGTTCATCACCTACGTACTGGACCATCCCCAGGTGCAGAGCTCCAGCGCGCTGGATCAGCAAATTCTCCGTCGAGAGCTTCAAAACTTCCTCCTTGCCCACATTGCACACATCGAGAACAACCTTCGTTTTTCCGACCAAGAGTTCTCTTACACTATCATAACTCCTTTTGTCGCCCCAAAAGGCACGTATCACAAGTGGGTGCACACCACGTCTGCTGATGATACCTCTTGTCCATACTCCTTCGCCTTTATGTCTTGCCTTACTGCCAACCCGGGAGAAGACCGCTTCCCCAGCGTGCAATCTAAATATATCTCGCAGGACCTTTGCCGCCATCTCGCAACTATGTGCCGCCAGTATAATGATTATGGGTCCATTGCTCGTGACCGGGCGGAGAAGAATCTCAACAGCGTCAATCTCCCAGAGTTTCATCATAATAATATAGTGAAGCAAGAAGGCAGTGTTGAGAATCAGAACGATGTAAGGGAAGAAGCATTTAAGGCGGCACTATTCGAAATTGCGGATTATGAGCGCGACTGCTTGCTCTTTGCAATGCAGAAGCTGGGGGAAGCGGTGCCGAAGCAAATGGGGATATGGAAGACATTTGTGAACGTGACAGATCTGTATGGCCAAATTTATGTGGCGAGAGATAATGCGAGTCGGATGCGTTGATTCTGGGCCAAGCGCTTAACGTTCCTTCTAATGGTTTCGGTCGTACCTTTGGTTGGTATACCTGTTGATTCCGACCATAAACTGTAAAAATCGTTCAAAACTCGGCACTCGCCGTCGCTGTTTTGCTAAACCATCGGTATGTGTACTGCAATCTCTTTTGCATCATGCTTGTTTCTAACAGCGCCTTTACCTTAGCTAGGCCAAACCCCGTCATGCTGTTCGGTGGAATGACGGGACCCCAGTCTTCTCCACTGTACTCTGATTTCCGATATCGAAATCCTTACAAGCGATTCCCCGAACTTGCTACAAGCCAATGCTGCTAGAGCATACAATGGCATCTCAAGATACCTCATCCAGGGTAGTCCCAATCAGAATGGATAAGCTGTTGGAACACAAGGTCATATGGGGCATTTTGGTATATGGGGTTGTTGCTGTTAGGAGGCTATCTAGGAGGTGGAAGGTGAAAACTCTACTAGCGGGCCCCAGCCCTACCAGCCCTATGAAGGCGGAGATTACCATCTCCCCTATTTCCAACAAACATAATGTGTCTTAGTTCGATTTTCTAGAGATCGAGTAAGACCAATGCTCTTCAGTCATACGGCAGCGAGATAGGCCGAGCCTCACCAAACCAGTATGGCGGAAGGTCAAATGAGGCGGCGCTTATGGCGGAGAAATGTTACTGTCTTCGTTGAGTAAGCGACTGTCCTGAATGGAACTGCTTATAAGGAAGTGCAGTTGTCTAATCGCTAGCTGCAACTAATAAGACAGGCGGGCTGACGTGCAGATGCTTAAAGAAAGTTGACATCATATGAATCGTGACCGTGAACTTATCCGGTCCGCGACCTTAATCCTCCTCCGCCAAGACAGCCTCGATCAAGCTCTGCACGCCCGGTTCCTTCGTCCAAATGCCAGTAATCTTCAATCCAACAGACTGCAGAAGGCTACGCCACTGAGCCTCCGTCCGCTCCGAAGATGCTGCAAGAGCCATCATGAACCAATCCAGCGAAGTGATCTTCCATGATGCTCCGACGTCCGGAACGACATTTTCGTTAATGAGGATCTTGGAGTATCCCTTCTCCATGGCTGGAATAAGCTGACGGAGGATTTCGCGGCATCGCTCGTCAGTCCAGTCGTGGAGGACGGAGTGCAAGTAGTAAGCTCTTGCCCCTAGCATCTTTTAGCAATGGAGGAGAAGAGTAAGTCGAGACTCGAACCTTTCACTGGCTGTGGAGTCAGAAAGTCGTGTATCGTTGGCTCAATCCCTGGCTTAATGACATCTACTTGGCTGATGACAGCCGGAAGATCCTGCAGAACCAGACGCCCAGGGAGCTCGGGATGTTTTGCTTTGAATGCAACCAAGTCATGTCCCAGACTTCCACCAACGTCTACAATCAAAGCTTCGGATTCGCCCTTTAGGCCTCTTCCTAATCTTTCTTTGAAGGGATAGAAATCATGGTCCATCCACCTAGGCTGGCCCTCAACGTATCCGGCCATATGGTTATTGAATGCCCGTGTGACTGCTGGGTGCTCGGCTCTCCAGTCTTTGCAAGAAAGTTTCGTGTCATGGCCGTATTGAAATGGCCCGTTAGTCGGATTCTCAGGATTCTGATATCCGTTCTTCGATAGGTAGCTAGGAAGCTTGAGAAAGGATGGCCCTGCACAGTCGAGACTGTACTTTCATTAGGAGCTTCCGGCTATTTATGAGACTACTCACCAAAAGGGTATCCCATCACGGTACTTTGGGATAGTCAAGGCCGTGGAAAGAGCGGTGGGCGCAAATCGGTCCGCTTCGACTTCCGCAATCATGTGCATGGCAGAAAGATGTTTCAAGATCCTTCCTAATTGTAGCAATTACCTGTGAGCAAATATTGTTTGTTCAAGAACGAAAACAACTCACCAATCAGCACGGGATCTCCACCAACCTTGATCGCCAGTTCCGTACTGCTCTTCGCACGAGCATCCTCATCCGCCAGCTGCTCAAACAACCCCAAGTCAACGGCTACTCGGGTAGCTGTGTTCCTAGTCGGCTAGCAAAACAGAGTCAGCTAGGCCTAAAGATGTGTTAGATCCAGATATCTACCTCTGCCCATGCCATCCAAGTGATTGCCTCAACCGATGTTTCGAGAACAGAAATCAGACGTCGGGCGTTTGCCATCAACTGTTCTCGTGCACCTGCTTTCTTTTGAGAGAAAGCTTCTCCGACTAGATTGATATCTTCCAGAAGAGCATTAACAGCAGTAGCTTGATTTTGCTTGAGGGTAATGGACGCCATCTTGTAGAAAGAATAGAGCTGGAAGTCTAATTCAATATCTATATCTTTCAAGCTTCCCCATTGGAATAAGAAGGCTTAGTGCACAGTGGTGAGAAGCCTCGCGACGTCTCGCATAGGCCGCACTCTCACTGTTCTTCATTCTCTATCCTGGCATGGTTTCCGCTACCTTTGTCTCTCAGTAAAGACAAGGCAACCATCCACTAGAGATGTTCGGACAACCACAGCCGCATGACGCCATCATGCATATGCAGCCCATGCGTACATACATCCAATAATCTCGCGTATTACCAGGCTGGGAGCCATACGTGTGTGACAAGGGCCTTTCTTCCTGCAACGCACATACGGTCTTGATGTGGTGTTATCCCCGAGAAGTGTGTGGGGCCCCAGCCCAGCACGGTGCTGAACTTCCAAGGGCATCCAAATGGCTACTCCCAACCCATGGCCGAGATGCATACATAGATGCATACAGGGATGCTCTATGGTGGCATGGTATTGTTGATAAGGGCACCTGCGGAAAGAGGAAAATACACTACACCATACATTTACTAACGCCAAAGGATTCAAACATAGAGGGGTTAAAGAATCACCTAACCTTCCGCAATCTTCTTTCTTTGATCGACGGAGCTCCCTATCTTTAATTGTTGTCATCGGTCTTTGAGCTGAGTCAAGCTTTTACTGCACTTTGAGAGCGCTTGGGAATGAAATTCGAAGATATTTTGACCGAGACAAAGCCTCAAAGCCCGTCTCTACTTGGGTCATCGATCTTCAGCTAGTAGGAAGGAATCGATATCAAATGCCAGATATGGCCAGCCCTCCTCCTGGCGGAGACGTGACTAGGACACTGCTTTTAGATGGTGTAGACTGGTCGATGACTGGTCTTGCTTTGATCTTTGTTATCTGCCGGCTTTTCTCCCGCTACAGAATCATCCGCAAGCCTGGCCTAGATGACCTCGTTATTACTATATCAATTGTAAGTGAACCTGCAGCAAGTTAAATTTGATTAGGCATCCATATTCTCTAACTCGTTACTTTCCAAGGTTTTGAACGTCATCTCCATTTCGTTTACCACGGCGGCCAATACAATGGGTATGGGAAGACATGAATACTACTTGACTCCAAAGCAGAAAACGAACGCAGTCAAACTAAATATTTTCGGTCAACCGTTTGGCATAATGGCTTTTTGCGTACCCAAACTCGCCGTTGCTCTTCTGATTATCAAACTAATGCCACCGAGGAAATATGGGAAATGGTTCCTATACTTCATCACGATCAGTCTCATCATACTCTCTATCCTTGCTGCGATTTTTCTATTTATTCAATGTTCTCCTCTGAAGGCTTTGTGAAATTCTACCATATCGTTTCACTGCTGACCACCGTCGATCCTCTTCAACTACACAATATTTGTGAGTGTTATGTTCATTCAGCATTATTCCGATCTCTGCTCAATAATGGCTGAATATGTCCCGCCAATTTCCATGTGCTTTACTGCCCAAGCTGGTTCGAGATAACCGTGTTGGTTCTATGAGGGTCAGAAGGAGTATGTGCATGTGTATATATTGGTTGAACTACTCTAGAAAGTAGGAACTACGGAGGGAGGAACGAGGTGAAAACTCCAACTTCCGCGCCCTATAGGGCTAAGCGAGATAGCCAACCACACAGGGTAACAGTACTGTTTCCCTGTTTCCAACAAACATTAGATAGTTCTAGCAACAATTAAAATTGCATGTTGGCATGAGTGCATCTTTAATCTTTTATCAAGATCGTGTATTGTTCCCCAAGATCAGGCGGCCGTCGTATCTGGGATTTCCCGAAAAGTCTAGAGCGTGGTACCTCTGCATCAGCTTCTGACGTGTCCTCGACCACGGTTGTAACGCTGATCTCCTTTAATTCTGGCCACGCGGCTCCGAGATCAGGCGCTGGAGACGGCACTGCATTGACTACACGCATGTCGGGCGCTGGGCGATAGATCAAGGCATCAACTTCATGGAAAAAGAAGGCAACGAGTCATTCTGAGGATCTTATAGGTTGGCACAGGTTTCATGCAAGACGCGTAGACTTCGCATTTTAGAATGTGACTGGTAGATGTCATCTAATGTATGATAAAAGTGTTGAGATGCTAATTCTCAATTTCGAAAGAAGGGCTCTTGCTGAAGTGACTCGGACGCTTGTGAGTGAGAGCTCTAAAGTCGCTCTAAATGGAATAATTCAATGTCGCAGTGACGAAGAATTCTTGTAAATGTGTTTGTAAGAGGTTTTTGTATTTCCCGAAACGAGGTATAGTGCGAAGGGCTTGAACAATGTCAGGATTCAGGAAGTTAGCTACAAGGTTAACATGTTACCCATCAGCTTTCTTCAACATCATGCGTTGTGCCTTGACGATTTCGATGATGAACTTCTTTCGGCTCTAGGCCGTGACTATCTCGTTCAGCGTATCAAAAAGAGAAGAAATTGTGCTTAAAATTGAGAACAATCAGAAATCATTACGAAAACTAGGAAAGCATACACGATGTATTTTCGAGATCATTATGTCTTTTATCAAGGTGACACAAATGATCTGACTTGAGAACGAAAATCGAGAAATGTTTTGCTCATCAAGCTTTTGATGCGGTGAGTTGCGAAGTTAATTTTCGTTGACGAGCGTGAGTGAGAGTGAGTGAGAGCGATAAAGAATTTCCTAGTTAGAATGTGTGAGAGCGAATGAGAGCGATAAGATTTTTTTAATCAAAACGAGTAAACTGTTTGTATATTCGAAATATGAAGCGAACATTTCTTACTGCGCACGACACCGCTTGCATGCCCTTCCAGACTCACACACTACTATCGAGATGACTCGCATTCATTTTAAGAAGATTTATGATTCAAAAACCAAGAATCAAAACAGTCCGCATAAATGTGTCAGGATGCAACCAGAGCAAGTCATGGTGATTTGGAGACTGAGATACTAAAGCTGAGGAAAGGAAGCAAGAGTATCTACATTAACTTGCAAAGGATATAGCCTGCGCCTCCTAAACTGAGGTGGATCGAATGTCGTGGACCAAGTGATGACTACTATTCTACATGTGTGTAACTATTCCGAATCCAGCGCCCTGCATGAGGCTGAAAGAGATTTAGGCCAGCCAGTTTGTCATACCGCAGACTCCTCACTTAAGTTGAGATAATGTGTGGTTTTCTGTCTGATTGTGATCAACCTCCAGGTTAGAAGAGTTTCATGTCACGAGAGACCGATTCTTCAGCGGAACTATCGCTCTAGGCCTTTACAGCTGGGACCATGGATTCTCGCCCTTTGCGACTCTTATCTCTAGGTCAGTAACTCTGACCTTATGCAGCCGTATTAAAGACTCAGTTCAATAGATGGAGGGGGTGTTAAGGGATTGACCTCTCTTTTACTGCTTAAAGAGATATTCCGCGCTCTTGAGAACCAAGGCCACACGGTACAGCCGTACGAATATTTTGATCTCATCGGCGGAACTTCCACAGGAGGGTATGTATGCACATGTCCAGTCAGTCGTGGCCAGCGCTAACGATGTGCTTGCAGCCTTATAGCGATCATGCTCGGTCGGCTACATATGACCATCGACGAAGCCATCGATGCCTATAAACAGCTCTCGCCGGAAATATTCAAGAAGAAGTGGTGGTCTCAAAATCTGTCAGCAAAGTATGCCGGGGCGGAGCTGAGACACTATTGGTTTGAAGGGAAGAATCTGAAGGACGCTGTACGACAGTTATTGAGAGATAGGGAGCTTCATCCGGACTTGGAGCTCCTAGAATCCGAGGACCCAAGCTGCCGAGTGTAAGTCTTCAGAAGGTGTTTAATTAAAGTCAAAACTGAAATGCCACGTGCAGCTTCGTATGCGCTGCTAGCGCCGTGTCGACCCATATTGAACTACTCCGCACGTACAAGTCGAGAAGAATTGGGCATCAGAATTATGACTGCTTTGTATGGGAAGCCGTACGAGCAACTTCAGCGGCACCGCTGTTCTTCGAGCCCTTAACTTTACAGAAATCTCAGGCCACCTTTGTCGACGGTGCCGTCAGGGCCAACAATCCGATTGATCAGATTACAAGCGAAGCCAGACATCTATGGCCTGGCAGAAGCATCGGGTGTCTCGTAAGTTTGGGTACGGGCGTTAGGATTCCGCAAGGATTCAACGCAAATAAGTCTCGACTACATGAAGTCCTACAGACTTTGGCGGACATAGCGACAGATGCAAACAATAAAGCTCGAGAGTTTAGGGACACCTCGGAAGGAAGGGAATTGATACGAGGCAAAAGATACTTCAGATATTCTATTCCTCAGGGGGTAGGCGACGTGGACCTTGCAGACTTCGAGAAGATACCCTACATGGAATCGATGACTTTACCATATGTGGTAGACATCGATGACAGCATAGAGGACTGTGCCAAAACCTTGGCCCATCCAAGCTTAAGCAGTTAGTGGCAACTAATGTTCTTAACGAAACTATCTCAATTAATTCGTTTCTAGTAAGTGATGAGTACAACGTTGCCCTTAGCCTACGGGGAATTCCTACAGTGAATCAATTCGTGGCCCGTGATAGTGATTTCGTTCGGCTGGAAAAAGCTTTGATACCCATCTTAGGTTGCGATATGCGTCGCAAAGTCTTCGTCCTACATGGCCTCGGCGGGATCGGCAAGACTCAACTCGCAGTCGAGTTCGCACGAAGGCACCAAAGAACGTTTAATGGTTCTTTCTGGCTAGACGGATCTACGCACGACAGCATACGACAGAGCATTGCCGGCATAGCAACGCTAATACCAAAATCGCGGATGAGCGAAGCGAGTAGAAATTGTAAAGGAGTCTCTGAGAAGCTTGACATGGTTATATTCGAGGTTCTGAGATGGTTTAGTATACCTGAAAATAATCGATGGCTGCTGGTTGTCGACAATGTCGATCGAGCATATCCTCCAGCTGATCAGGATCTCAACGCTTTCGACATAGAGAAATACTTTCCAGATGCCGACCATGGTTCAGTATTAATAACTAGCAGGCTTGAAGAGTTAAGGCAGTTCGGATCTAGCCACAAGCTCAAAGGCATGAACGAGAATCAAGGCAAGCGTCTGGTTGAGCTTAGAGCGGGGAAAGCGTTGGAAGGTATTAAGTGATATTGGCGTTTACAACATTACATCAACTAACCTTGTTAGGTTCAGAAGAACTTGTACAGGAGTTAGGCGGACTGCCCCTTGCGCTTGCCCAGGCTGGCTCTTATATCCATCAAACAAACTATGATGTCATCGGGTACCTGTCTCTGTACCGAGAGACGTGGTCGACTCTCTTCGAAAGCAATACATTTTTATCTCTAAGGGACTTAGGGGGAAGAAGTATACTAACGACCTGGACGTTATCATACGAAGCAATCCAAATAAAATGTCCAGACGCTGCCCAAATGCTACAGCTCTGGTCATATTTTGATCATGGAGATCTCTGGTACGGGCTATTCACACCACTTCTAAGTGTTGCAACTACCTCAGAGACCAAATTGCCCGAATGGTACGCTCAAGTTGTTAGCAGTCCCACAAACTTTAACGTTGTCATTCAAGCTCTTCTGAGTTATTCGCTGGCTGAGCGTCAACCAACGCCGTTGGCATATTCAGTGCATCCAGTGGTTCATCAATGGTGTTACCACAAAACAGTTAAAAATAGAAATGCAACTGCTCGACTTGCATTAATTATACTCGGCTCGGCGGTACCTCAACAAACAAATCAAAACTATTCGGTCGTTGAACGACGATTGTTACCGCATTGCAACCATCTTCATAAAGTCATGAAGGACATGCCGGTAGCTAGTTTGAAGGAGTATGGTGGCAATAATCTTTTAATTTACTCCTATCATATGCTGGGCATTCTATATTATAATCAATGCAAGCTGAAGGAGGCTGAAAAGATGTATCAACGAGCGTTGAAAGGATACGAGAAGGCATGGGGATCAGAACACACATCTACGCTTGAGATCGTCAACAACCTGGGCGTTCTATATCATGATCAAGGCAAGCTGAAGGAGGCTGAAAAGATGTATCAACGAGTGTTGAAAGAATACGAGAAGGCATGGGAATCAGAACACACATCTACGCTTGGTACCGTCAACAACCTAGGCAATCTATATCATCATCATCATCAAGGCAAGCTGAAGAAGGCTGAAGAGATGTATCAACGGGCGTTGAAAGGAAAGAAGAAGGCATGGGGATCAGAACACACATCTACGCTTGACACCGTCAACAATCTGGGCAATCTATATCGTGATCAAGGCAAGCTGAAGAAGGCTGAAAAGATGTATCAACGAGCGTTGAAAGGATACGAGAAGGCACGGGGATCAAATCATCCGAATACTATAAGAATAGCTGAGAACCTGGAAAACCTCACACAAAATAGTGTGTCTTCCAAAGCGACATGAGTTTCGCAATTGGCTCACGAGACTGAGGTCACTCGCTTTGTACATAAAAGAAGTTAACCAGTCCGCGCACACCCAGTTTCGGTAAATACCACTCCCAGTCTTAGGGTTCGAGAATTGAACAGGAATCAAGCTGGTCCGCGCTGAACGCGCACATCAACCTCAACTCTTCCACCACCTACCTGCATCTACACCTCATCGTCGCCATTATGGTGCTGCAACCACAGCCTGCGGCGGACTATCCTACACTCGAGGCTCTTGTTGAAGCTGTACAAGCTCACGCAGTAGCGGAAGGATACGCTGTCGACGTCCCATCGGAGCAAAGAACAAGAAAGTTACTATGACTCGAGTTGAAAAGACGAAGGCGAGGTCTACTAGGAAGGACCCCTCAGGCTTTGAACACGTCGATGCAGCTATTCAGGCCTCGCGCGGTGGTAAACACAAAGCCGGAAGAGGTGGAAGAGGCGGAGCAGTCACCGCACGCGGCAAAGCCATACGGAAGAAACAGAAGAACAAGGAGCTAACCTCCGTCATCGTCGGAACGATAGACGCAAATATACAGACGCTGAATCAGGGTTTTAACGATATCGAAGAAGACGTAAGGGGTATAATTACCAGGCAAACAGTGAGGAGGGCGGCGGGGGCGACGAAGACCTCCGCAACCTTCAAAGGAGCTATACACGTCGATGACGAGGACGAAACTAACGAAGACGGTGACGGTGACGCGGATTCTGATGATGATTGGATGTATGATTGAGATGATTGAGGAGGACGGAAGTCAGTCTGTTTACCACCTAAAACAGGTGTTATCCCGGGGGCAAAGGCATGCATTTAGAGGTTATTTGGAGCTTCAAAAACGGTTTCAATCAGAAGTAACATAGAGGTCCAGAGAACATAGAGAATATGCAATGAATTTGGGCCAGGGAATCGGTGTTTTCCCAGGCGATATCCCATGCCCGTAAGCGGTGGAAATGATGCGCAAACGAATGCGCAAACGGCCGTTCAATTGAACATCTAATAAATCTATAATATCGATGGGGAAGACTCAAGGAACCTAGGGTTTAACCCTCGACCCTAAGACTGGGTGTGGTATTTGGGTGTGCGTGGACTGGCGTGACTGGTTACCTAAAAGAAGGACGTCAAAGAAGCGACGAACCGAGTCGATAGCTGCTTAGACTGCAACTGTCGTACAATTAAGCTAGAGTGGTAACTACAATGTAAAATCTCGACATTTGAACCTTACAAATAATTATTGCGACGCAGAGAAGAAGTGTGCGCAGAAGGATTGCCTTTTAGATAGGGATATTCGGGCATAATCCCGAACTAGGGCTTAGCGTGAAGTAGGCTCAATTCCTATCGCATTCGGTAGCATCAAGGTAAAAATCATCTTCATATGATCAGTCGGTCGAAAGACTCTGTGGCCCGGCTGCTCTATCAGATCCAAACACCTCTTTAATCGAGTCGACTGAGCTGCTCCTAAGGTTGCTCCAAACCAACCTCATCCGCTATCACCTCTTCGAGTCCCAAACCCGATCCTGCATCCAGCAAAGACCATTGAAGTGGTAGAAAGAGAAAGTAACCCGACAACACCAGCTGCTCGGTGGAGCCGAAGTAGCCTTGACGATAGGAACCTCCTCTGGCTCCGCATTACCATCTCACTGTCGCCGAGACTCGAGCAGGATTTTTGCCATAGGGGCCAGCAAACTCCGCCCTGCATGTGACGGTCTCTATGTCTCAGAGGGGGTTACACTGTATGGGGAGAGTGTTCTCTAGATGAAAGAGGGCACTTGTATCCAAGGGCTCTGGTCGTCACAGTCGTGTGAAAGGTATAACTATTGAGATGACTGCTCGCAGAAGATGAATTCAATCAATCTACTCGTAAAGGGGCAGGGTTTACAGTATATGATAGCTCCAACAAGCCAAGCGAAGCCTCGAGGTGAGAGTGGCATAGACCATGGCTGAGGTGCAATCATAAGTAGTGCAGCGTTTGCAGAGACCAACCAAATGTCGCCTGCTACTATGGCCTTGACTTTACACTGTGGATTCATCCTTACATCCATCCTCTACAGAAATGTTCATCATAGACTATGCTTTCATGCAGAGAGCCGTGGTGGGGCCTGCCGGGGTGCTGAGTTGCAATGTTGGAAAATATCAGATTGACGTGGTGCAGCCATCCTTTAGTTTTCACTTCTGTATTCGTTCAGACCATTCACATGCCCTGCCAGACTATCCAACCCCAGCTAAAGCAGCATGCGTCTTCGCCTGAACACCAATTGTATCCTGTGTCGTGCATACACTTCCAGGGTTTCAAGCCTTTGTTCGCTTTTATTGGATATGATGGATTCCCGCATAGTCGGGCTACGCAAACGCTGATAGCTTGATTGTAGCCTTATCCTCTCTACTTTTCCTTGCGTTTCTTCCATCTCACACAGCCTCTACAATTTTGCTCTTGCGCCATCTACAGCTTGCCAGAACAAAAGAGTGTGACGAGATCATTGGCTATGGCTCCAAGGGGTGGAAGAGGTGGAAGAGGACGAGGGAACGCAAACCAAAGCCGAATGAATGGAGCTGTATGCCGATTTTTCCTTCAGGGTAATTGCCGGCACAACGCTGCCCACTGCCACTTCTCGCACGATTTGGGCTTAGATCGCGAAGTGTCATCAGTTCAACAACGTGTCAGAGCCGAAATCACAGAAGAAGAACAAGCCGCAAAACAAGACTATACTACATGGAGGAGACTGCTGAGAACACCGTTGCAGTCCAATGACTTCCAAACAATCGAGAGCCTATGGAGCCAAGCTCTGGAAATCCTGGATCATGGCGAGAGGAATTGGAAACAAATGCTCCCTCAGGATCTTATCAACGACGAGCAGCTTCACGGCTATCAGCATATCCAGGTCTTGCTGAGCATGACGGTCAATGCTGGCGGCTGGGCGAGGTTTAACGAACTAGCATGGCCTTTCCTAAAGGTCATTACGCATCCAGCATTGCTGGATTGCCTTTCAGTAGACACTTATGTTGGAGACTTGTACAACTTTGTTAGTGGCAGCGGTGGTTCGAGAGCCATCCCTTTCTTTCAGCGACTAAGCAGTAGCCTGCTGGAAGCAAGTCTAATATCAGCGTCGGCTGACACGAAATCATTTGGAGAAGTCCATGTTACGATTACTACAGCTGTTCGAGAGATCCTTAGACGAAACCCACGAGTGTTATTTCATGATGAGCTCCCAGATCTAGTTGAGTCTCTACAGAACAATTTCAAGGTCACGGCCTTCGATAAGACTTCGGCGTCGTATGTTATCGTTACAAGACGTGTAACCGAGCTTCTGCGAATGGTCCATCGAGCAAAAGGTCTACTGGTGGAAGAGAACGGCAATGAAATCGACAACGACCAACCACCTTTAGCTACGTCTACCTATCCACGAGACCTTGATATGCCTGGGGACAGACATGATAATGACAAGATGGACATCACCAGGATTAAGATAGTCCCGACAGAAGACGAAATCAGATGCGATCGTCCTGACTACCTACCATCTACAAGCCTTGATCAGCCACATTTTTTACACGGGGTTGAGCGGCTATTCGATACGCACTTTCGTTTACTCCGTCACGACATTTTTGGAGAAGTGAAGACTGCATTGAACGGACTAATCGATGCCTGTGAGAAGGACTGTAGCCTTGCCAAGAATCCCAAGCTGTTTCTTGGAGACTTACAAGCATACAGCTATAGTGGCGCCCGTGTCAGCTATCTTTCGTTCGACAAGAAGCGTGGATTAGAAGCTCAACTTTCCTTTCTGCAGCCATATCAAACGCTGAAGAAGAAGACAGCAGAACGCCGAAAGTGGTGGGAGGACACGAAGCGTCTCGGGGAGGGCTCACTATTGTGCCTCGTTACCTTTGAGGACGCGAAAAGCTCATTGCTGTTCTTCACTATTAGTCACAAAGTCACCGATGCCAAGGATTCATATGGACTGGCTTCGGAAAAGTCAGGAGATTACGCTACGATCACTGCAAAACTTATTTCCCATGGAGACATGGAACCGTTGAAACAGCTGCTTTTGCTAAGTTTGGCACAAAAGAAGTCACAAACCAAACTGATCATCGAATTTCCAGGGGTACTGCTTGCAACATTTATGCCAATCCTCGAGAACATACAGCAAATGCAGAAATTTAGTCGCTTGCCTTTCCACGAATGGATTGCCCCCAGCTCAACCGGTGATGGCGCAGCAGAAGCTCGCACCCAAGCTGATGTGCCTCCTCCTATTTATGCTCGTAGTCCTGAGTTTACCTTCGATCTAAAACCTATTCTGGATGATGCAAACGATGCCTTCTTCTTGAATCCGGCATCTGCAGACGACCCCAATATATCGGATGAGCTCGACCGGAGAACGTCTTTAGACAAAGGACAGTGCGAGGCTCTAGTCACTGCTCTTACGCGTGAATTCGCTCTCATCCAAGGCCCACCGGGCACGGGTAAATCACATCTTGGGATTCAAGTTATGCGAGTTCTTATACACAACCGGGAAAGTGCCGATTTAGGTCCCATACTAGTCGTTTGCTACACCAACCATGCTTTGGACCAGTTTCTTGAGCATCTAGTGAAGGTTGGCATTGACAAGGTTATTCGTATTGGGGGTGAGAGCAAGTCTCAAATTTTGGAAGGAAAGAACCTGCGACTAGCATCTCTAGGCGAATCGAAGACGGGTGCTGAGAGATTCCTCTTAGGTAAATCGTACGGGGAAATAGAAAAGCTTGAAGGGACCGTCAAGTCTAAGCTGGCTACTTTGCATAGATTTAAGCCCGACTGGGCAACTCTCAAATCCCATCTATTTCGCAAATACCCACACATCTACTCTCAATTCTCCCGTATTGATAATGAGGGATTTGAGTTGGTGAGTCGTGAAGAGCCGTTCGATCTCTGGAAAACTGGTCAGGGAGAGGATCTCGGAGAACTTGATGACTGCGCAGGAACCACTAACAACATCCTCTGGAAGGCAAATCGCAAGATATATAATGTGTCGATGAGGGATAGACAAACACTCTTGAATTACTGGTTACAGGAGATGCATGATAATCTTATGGATGACATCTTCAACGCGGTAAAGGAAACAGAAACGCTCAAACAGTGCGTGGCCCAGGTCCACGACGAAGTCGATCGGCGGGTCCTTGAGACAGCTGAAGTCATTGGTGTAACAACCTCAGGTCTTGCAAAGAGGATCTCGGTACTGCGACACATCCACACCAAGGTTGTAATCTGCGAGGAAGCTGGCGAAGTACTGGAGGCGCATATGCTTTCAGCCTTGGTTCCTAGTGTTGAGAGCCTTATACAGATCGGTGACCAACAACAGCTTCGACCCCAGATCAAGAACTTCAAGGAGTTGTCACTTGAGAGCCCACAGGGAGCACTATACAAGCTTGATCGTAGCCAGTTTGAGCGACTTTCGGTTGTCGAAAATGGGAGGCCTGCGTTTCCTATTTCGCAGCTCAATGTCCAGCGTCGAATGCGCCCCGAAATATCCGCACTAATCCGCAATACTCTCTACCCTCGGCTTCAAGATCATGAGACTGTTAAAAGCTTGCCTGATGTAGTAGGCTTGCGGAAGAATCTATTTTGGCTCGACCATACCAATCTTGAGGAAGGGGTTCGGCCTGATTCTCACCAAAAGTCGAAGAGTAATCTTTGGGAAGTCGATATAACGCATGCTTTAGTCCGACATATCGTCCGCCAGGGCGTATACAAGAGTGAAGATATTGCTGTATTGACTCCTTATAGCGGCCAGTTGCAGAAGCTTCGTGCGAAAATGCGACATGACTTCGAAATTATCTTGAGTGAACGAGATCAGGACGTCCTCCTTAAGGATGGATTCCTAATGGAAGACGCTGGTCAGGTGACTACAAATGGTCCAGTTCTCCAAAAGAAAGCTATGAACGAGTTGTTGCGAATCGCCACAGTGGATAATTTTCAAGGCGAGGAAGCCAAGGTCATAGTCGTTTCCCTTGTCCGGAGCAATAGTGAGAGAAAGGTTGGGTTTCTCAAGACTACAAATCGCATCAACGTCCTTCTGAGCCGTGCTCAACACGGCATGTACCTCATTGGCAATTCCAAAACGTATTCGAATATTGCGATGTGGTCCAAAGTTCTTGGAATGCTCCGTGTAGATGACTCAGTGGGCGAAGCTCTTGGCCTTTGTTGTCCACGACATATGGAAACAGAGATATGGGTCTCTAAGCCGGAAGATTTCGCCAACGTTAGCCCCGAGGGAGGGTGTATGCTCCCTTGTGACAGGCGTCTCAGCGCATGCGGTCACCGATGCTTTGCGAAATGCCATTCTGAGGCCATGCATCAAGTGTTCCCTTGCCCACAACCATGCCAGCGGCTCCACAACGTATGCAATCACGAGTGCCCCAAGTCTTGCGGCGAAAAATGTGGGGACTGTATGCTGAAAGTAAATGGCGTGAAACTCCTTTGCGGTCACATCAAAGACAATGTCTATTGCTACCAGACCCTTGATCTTGAATCAATACAGTGCAAAGAACTGGTCCATCGACAAGTACCAACGTGTGGCCATGATATTGAACTGCAATGCTTCCGAGATATCAAATCAGTATTATGCCCGGTGCGATGCGAGAATGTCCTTAGTTGTGGGCATCCTTGCCGTGGAACTTGTGGTAAGTGCAATGGCATAAATCAAAATGGTCAGGCCACAATGACACATACCAAATGCACTGCCTTGTGTGGAAGACACTTTGGTACCTGTAATCATTCATGTCCTCGGACATGTCATGGAGGATCTGATTGCGGCCTTTGCTCTTCGCCATGTGAGGTAAGCTGATCCCATGAGTATCTGTCATTTGTCGAAGAGTACCGAATATGGTTTGAATTCTGTGCGGCTATGGACTGATGTAACCAACCTTGCAAAACACAGACTCCGCTGACATATACTAGGTCCGCTGTGGCCACTCTCGGTGCAACAAGTCATGTCACGAGCCATGTGCGCCGTGCATTCAGGACTGCAGCTGGTTCTGCGAGCACCAAGGCCGATGCAGTATGCCATGTGCAGCACCGTGCAATCGACTACCATGTTCAAAGCGCTGTAGCGAAGTCCTTCCGTGTGGTCACCAATGCCCAAGCCTGTGCGGCGAGATCTGCCCTATCGACTACTGTCAGTCATGCTCATCTGACAGCAAACGAGCGCAGCGTATCGATCTACTTGAGTTCAAATCGTTTAGCAAGGTTGACATTGACGAAAGTCCTATTGTTGTTCTTGGTTGTGGCCACTTTTTCACCGCCGAGACTCTCGATGGCCACATGCAGATGAGTGAAGTCTATGATCAAGACCTTAACGGGGAATTCGTCAGGCTTAGAGACGACCAAGGGTCCTTGGCTAAGGCAGTACCCCAATGCCCAGACTGCCAGCAGCCCGTCAGGCAGTATGCCACCCAACGCTATAACCGAGTCATCAATCGCGCAGTCGCCGACGAAATGTCGAAGCGGTTTTTGGTAACTGGCAAGGTCCAAATCGAAGAGCTTGATCTTCAAGTTGATCGACTGGCAGGGGAGCTTGAAAAATCGCAGAAGGAACTTATTGCTGGTATTACTGGGCAATCATTGAGCCCAGCAGCAACGATTGAGACAAATCTTAGATTAACTTCTAGGCACGATAGGTCTCTAAAATTGTCTCGCTCTGTTGCCGCTTTCTTGAAACAGGTCGACGACAAGAATCAACCGGCCAGAAAACTCCATGATGCCACCGTAAAGGCCGCCAGAGCCACAGCAAGCATCGAAGAACAAATGAAGCAGCTCTCCGTTGAAGTCTCCGCTGAGGTCCCACGGGATCGTCGAATTGTTCTTGGTGCACGGTCAATGCAAATAAAGCTCTTATATATCATACTCGCCGATAAAGTGGAAACAGTCCAGGAAATAGATTCCATATCTGCCGGTATGACCATAAAGATCCCAGGCCAGGATCCCATCCGACTCTCCACCTCCTTTTTCAAAACCTGCGAAGTGTTCATCGCCGACTGCAACACCGAGAATCTCCCAAAGCTCAACGTCGCAGCTCGCCTCTACTACGCCCAGGCTGCTCGCCTCTTCCAAAAATACGCGGCTTCGAACCAAAACTCCAGTACCAAGGCAACAGACTACGTTGCCACCGCGCGTACCCAGCTTGAAGAAGCCAAGGAAATGTGTACCCAGTCATTCCAAAACGCCCAAATCCTCCTCCTCGCTGTCGAACAGACGCTCAATTCGTTGCGGAAAGAATGGTACGACCCCATCAGCGCCTCGGAACTATCAGCCATCAAAGACGCCATGGTTGCCGGTCCCCGCGGTCTTGCTACTCACTCCGGTCACTGGTACAATTGCCAAAACGGCCACCCGGTAAGTCCAAATATGCTACCCACCGTTATCTTCTGAGCTGACGACCTTGTGCACAAAAAGTTTGCAGTAGGCGAGTGTGGTATGCCAATGCAGCAGGCACGGTGTCCGGAGTGCGGCGCCACGGTAGGCGGGTTGAGCCACCAGCCGGCGGTGGGTGTGACGAGGGCGGTGCTGATGGAGGGGTGAGCGGTGAGAGAGATATGTGGGTTGAGGGACCCCGACGGGAGCGGAGAAGGGCAATTCGTTGTTGAGGATGGTGGAAAACGTGCATTTGCATCGATGGGTTTCCGACTTGGACACAACGGAAAAGGCAGTAACGGGTTCCTGGAGGCAAGTTCTTCTTCGGCCTTAAAGTGTATGAACACCTACGGAAGCATAGACCAACCAGACCCAAAACATCTACTCTCCCACTCCTACCCGCCTAATCACGAAAATCACGAAAATCATGCCAAACAAACAGCGCCACAACCATGCTTTCCCCTTCAACAAACCTCACTACTCCCCCTCAAAAATCTGCATCACCATTCATGCCCCCTCTCAACCCTTCCTTCACATCAACCACCCCCTTCAACAACCCATACATGCCCACCTAGCCCGAACCCAAAAACGCAGCCAAACCAAACATTTTTCCATCCTCTGCCTCACGCCACTGCAATCACCCCCCGGGACAGCCATCACGAAAACCCTTTCACTCCCGCCCCCGCCCCCCCTTACACCCGCAGGTATTCCCAACCCCCCCCACAGCATCCTCAAAGACAACAGCAGCGCTAATCGTTCGTTTGCATCTCCTCGACGCCGCTTTCATGGGATCCTCGACTCCCCTGGTTTAAGTAGGGGGTGTTGTTGATGATGTAGATAGGGGGTTGGGTGTAGTGTAGATTTGCTTTTAAAAGTGGGGGGGAAAGGATGGTGGAGGAAATGTCTGGGAAGGTGTTTAAGTAGGGGGATAGAGAATGGGATATGTAAGAGAGGGGGAGATAAGTGGGATTTAGTAGCTGGCTGGGTAGGGGGAGATGGGGTTTTTTTTTTCGAGCGCGGTATGGAGCTTTGGTTCGTGAAGGGGGTTTTGTTGAGGGAAGGGGGGGGGGAGGTCTTTGCGTGAGGGGGGGTTGGGGTTGGGGTTTGTGGTGGGGTGGTGGGTGTGGGTGTGGGTTTGGTGGTTGCGGGTGATGGGGGGGTGGCGGCTTTTGGTGGATGGTTCTGGGTGTGGGTTTGGTGGAGGTTTTCTTCTCGAGGAGAGGTTGGATTGGGTGTGCTAGGGGTGGAATTGGGTTGGGTTGGGGAGAGGGTGGATCGGGTTTGGCGGTCTGATTGTTGGGGGTGGAGCCACTTAGGTGGTATGTCAAATTTCTCAAAGGTACATTTTTCGTTTTTGTGTGTTCTTGGGACTTTGCCATTGTTCCGTTGATAACGTGTAGTTTCGTGTTGACCTTTTTTTGGGGGGTGACAGACAGAGTGCTGATATAGAAGTTTGTAATTTCTTAATATAAGGGCGAGGCAAGGGAAGGAATGAATACACAACCTAAGCATATGTGGATTTAGTAACGGAGAATTGGAGATAATGCTTGGGTGGGATCCAGATTTGCGTAAAAGTTAGCATTAGAGCTTCGTGCAGATAACGGGATAAGTTGCGTCAGAAGTACAACATATTGCTGCTCCTTGTACTCAAGGTCTTGTTTTGTCGATGTACGACTCCTAGAGATCGAAAAAAAATGGAGGGAATCTTTCAATCGCACGGGAAGATCTTGCTATGAAAAAAAATTCAAAATCGCTCAGAATCCACCGTGATAAGGGAACATCAATATAGCAAACGCGGGGATACATAATATGCAACACAGTCTCTGTCGTTCTCAACAAATATATCGTTGCAAAGATGATGTGAAATATCGTTATAGGAGGTTCCTATTGTATTGACCCCAAGGTCAGGTTAAAGTTCATCAGATCATGACAAGGACCTACGAGGTTGCGGGGACCCTGTGTATTGGAGTAGCCTTTTCATACAAATACCAGTGTGGCTGCTTGCATCGCTAATTATATATCATAGAGTCCGAGTCGGTCCCGCCGTAATCTGAAGGATCCGCATCGGACAATTTGATTGGTGGCTTATGGCTATCGGTTTGATGCCAATCGTCCAACTGGCCGTAAAGAGTCGAGATGAATTTCCGAGTTTCTCGTTCTTGCGCTTTTGCTGCTGGAACTCTTCTTACAGTACTTGTTGCTCCTGAATGACAGCGTCGAGTTCAGCTGCAGCGTACGGACGTCCCTCTCGTGTAAGGACGCTTGCAATGCTCTGAATTCTATGCACTATCAAGGTAAATTTTGCTGCGGACCGTCAGTTCTCGTATCATACAGTATATGGAACATGCTCCTACTGAGATCACGGGTAGTATGTGGGCTCGCGGGCTAACATCGTCAGAGATCTTCTCGCTACTACGGAAGTACTCAATGTTGGAAACAGGGAACAGTACTGCTACCCCTGTCACCTGTGGTTAATAATCTCCGCTCCGAGCCCTATAGGGCTGGCGCTAGGGGGCTCAGAGTTTTCACCTTCCACCTCCTAGATAGCCTTCTAACAGCAACAACCTTCATACCAGAATGCCTCATATGACCTCGTTCTTCAACAGGTTATGAGCTCGGGTTAGTGCAAGCTGCACAGTAATTAATTCATTTGTTGTTCCGTTATCGAGTGCGTCAAGCTCGCTGTCGTCATCAGATTCAAACGACAGTCAATAAAGCCCTGCGCGGCAGGCAAATCATCACATAGTGAGTCTGCTACAATGACAGTCAAGAAAGCTCTGCACGGCGAGCAATCAATAGAAGACCTGCGCGGCATGCAACAGTCAGATCTATGTAGCAGATGCTACTGACCTCGATGGATCCGATAGACCGTGGATAACCTCGGGCGAGGGCAAACGGTATATAAAAGTATAAGCCACCTGGATATCGTGAATGGAAAGCGATGGATCCGATAGACCATGGATAGCCTCGGGCGAGGGCAAACGGTATATAAAAGTATTAGCCACTTGAATAAAAGTCAAGAGGCTTGGAAGCCTTCTGTCAGGATTCAAGAGCTAGGAAGCTTCAAAGCCGAAGTTTGGAAGCCACGTCAGGTGACAGGAAGCTAGGAAGTCGAAAGAACTGTCAAGATTCAAGAGCTAGGAAGCTTCAAAGCTGAAGTTTGGAAGCCACGTCAGATGACAGGACTGTCAGGATTCGAGAGCTAGGAAGCTTCAAAGCCGAAGTTGGAAAGTCACGTCAGGTGACAGAGGAGCTTGAAAGTTCCAGAATATACTGCTTCGTATTAGAAGCCGGGGGAGCCTGATCAGCTTCATGCTATTGCTTCGTGTAGAAGCGGGGGGGGCTAGAAAGCTTCAAAAAGGGAAGCTCGAAAGCTTCAAAAAGGGGAGCTTGGAAGCTTCAGAAAGAGAAGCTTGAAGGTTCGAATTTTGACTCATGAAGGCTTCGATTCTCCAACGGGAGTGTTGAAAATAGGGGAGTTGGTAACCTTCGCTTCATAGGGCTGGTAGGGAATCATCAAAATGCTCCTAGCATTGACGGTCAAATATGACTACGAAGTCGAACAAATGAACGTCGTCATCGCTTTCTTAGAAGCGCAAAAGAAGAAGTCTGAGTGCAGCAATCGCCGGGGTTTGAACAGAAAGGACCAAATGGAACGTTTTTAGCCTGTCGCTTAAACAAAGCCCTATATGGACTAAAACAGGCACCTCGGGAATGGTATGCAATCCTGAAGATCTACCTCATCTTCATCGGCTACCAAAGGGTAGAAATTGATCATTCAGTGTTCACTCACGAAAATGGCATTATTATAGCTATCTATGTGGACGACCTACTCATCCTAGGACCAGATATATTCGATATCCAAGCTCTGAAGCTGCAATTTGCAGAACGCTTCCAAATGAAAGATCTTGGCTCAATCGGCTGGTATTTAGGTATGCACATAAATCGTGATAGGGCTGAACGAACCCTTTGGATCAACCATACTACATACATCAAGCGAGTCATTGAGCTTCTGGGTATGAGCGATTGCAGCCCCACCAAAACATCGATGCATCATCAGTGCCAGCTTAAGAAGAACGTTCATTGAAAGTTTAAGGAGTGGGTTGAGTACCAAGCTACCCTTGAATACCAGCCGATTGAGCCAAGATCTTTCATTTGAAAGCGTTCTGCAAATTGCAGCTTCAGAGCTTGAATATCGGATATATCTGGTTCTAGGATGAGTATAGACAGCTATAATAATGCCATTTTCGTGAGTGAACACTGAATGGTCAATTTCTATCCTTTGATAGTCGATGAAGATGAGGTAGACCTTCGGGGTTGCATACCATTCCCGAGGTGCCTGTTTTAGCCCATATAGGACTTTGTTTAAGCGACAGGCTAAAAACGTTCCATTTGGTCCTTTCTGTTCAAACCCCGGCGGTTGCTGCATCCAGACTTCTTCTTTTGGATGTGCTTCTAGGAAAGCGATGACGACGTTCATTTGTTCGACTTCGTCGTCATATTTGACCGTCAATGCTAGAAACATTTTGATGATTCCGACCCCACCAGCCCTATGAAACGAAGGTTACCAACTCCCCTATTTCCAACACTCAAGATATCCTCAAAGCTGTCATCTGATTTGCCCATTACTGGCATGCGACATCTCATCCGCGCGAGACTGCGGGCGGCTTCAAAAACGACTGCACCGTTTACTTTAAGCTCCAACGGTCGATCCTGTGTGGCTCTGCAAGCCTTTAGAATTCGGACGAAGTCTTTAACAACATTTATAAATCTTCATGGCGCTGCATCTGATTATCGCTCAAAACTTAGCTCTCTATTGCTTGCAATGCAATTCATTACTGCTCGCCCTCCATCCGCTGAGATCAATGCACTTGGCAGTCTCTCTATTTCCTCGTAGGCCAGGTCCGTTCTTTCGAGAAATCAGGACCGTACTATGTGTAGGACAACGTTCAATTCTGGGACTAGCCAGGCGGTGCTTCTACATCAGTACCGGCGTCCTCTGTGACAAGTCCAACACACGATCAAAGCTGTCGCGTGATTTCATGTGTGCTGTTTGCGTTCTGGTCAGACCTAGCTCTCCAGCTGCTGTGACCCCGAATACACCCATACCGGGGGTACTCATTGAAATGCCTACTTTCTTTTGCCAAACATGCGGCTTTGTTCAACGCGGGCGCCAGACTTGTCATTCGATGTCTGTGTCTCAAAGCTCTTGGCCCCCAAGTAGATTTCTGCAGAACTGCAGTATCCTAGGAATGACCTAGCCTTTCGAGTCAGATCCAAGCTACAGTCTTTCCAATTTGGAATGTGGCGAATCGAAGAAAGAGCATCGGTTAATCGGGGATCATCTGGTTCATCACAGGACATAAAGTGCCATTGTATTCTGGTAAAATCTGGAGAGGCTCTTACCGGGAAAAGTAGGGTCGACCAACCTCTGAAGACAATAACATTACCATAGTGAACAGGGTACTCCACGTTTGCCAAACGGATCATGGCATCAAATGAAATTTCAACCCCAAACTCCGAGGCCCGTTCAGGGGTAGGAAACCCACTTGCGATGACTCCACCAAGAAAAAACGGAAGCCAGTAAGAGGCATAAACATCCGGGGTTTGGTGAAGGGCTGACAGTTTCAAAGCGAAATGATTGCGAGAAGCGGTAGGGAGGGGCAAAATGTGCAGTTTTGAGTGTGCCAGCCCGTCACAGCCGATTTTAAACCCACTGGCAAGCCAGGCAAGCTAAGCAAGCTGCTGCGTTACCTTGATAGTTGGGTTCTTCGTACCTTGAACTTTGATGTGAATCTTTGGTTGAACGGTAGGTGAGATATCAACCGCAAAGTCTCCATCGTAAGCACTGCGGGCAGCCAGAAAGCCAGTGTGACCTTCCTTCCACCAGACCACTAGCCTGCTAAGAGCCTCCAAAACTGTTGATCCTGTATTTGGCCACATCCGCTCGGTATATTCTTTACACGTCGCTGCCCAAGCGCAGTCTGTCGTACCAGTGACGGTAAGCATGTCATCTAGCGCCTGGCCAGCGCTCATTTCAGCTAGCACGTAGTTTTTGAGATCCCACTCGATCTCAAGAATTGTTTCGTGGAGATCGCTGAACTCTACGGCGTTCGCAACAACAGATGCAATGTAGCGCATTGGATCAAAGGTGCCATCAAAAGTAGACGAGGCCACACTTTCAGAAAGCTCCTCTGGACCAAAGAATTTCTCCCAAGTCTGTAAAAATAAGCCTACACGCCGTTTACGATCCACTTCTTGAGACTTCAAGCGGGGTATCTCATCAAGCTTGTTGCCTGGCAGAGATCTCTCAGAAGAAGACTCGTCACCATCTTAGTTGGTTTTGGAGTACAGCCACGCAGATATAGCACTGGGGTTGCTTTCCAGGTAGTAGGGTTAGAGAGAGATAATATAATCTAACCAGGCCACGTTAAACGATTGTGTTCATCTCCAGAAGTACTATGTGCTGTCTGTGGAAGTCAAGCGTGGCTCAGAAGAGCCACGTGACTAAACATAGAGTATCCCGCCTTTCGGCTGCCCCATGATTCGGTATGTATGTAACCTTAATCTAAACCCTAAACCCTAAATCTTGAAGCTTGCTGAAGCTTGAACGTTGATGATTGTATGTATGGAGGCTTTAGGGATCTGAGCGGTCGAGATTATGCTTGAATTATCCCACCAAACAAGTCCGATTCGTGACACGATGGAATAGTGTATCTAGTTGCTCTCATCCAAGCTAAAGCCGTCACCGTCCAGCCTACTCATGAATGCAGTGGTCAGAAGTCCGAAAGCTGAGCTTCAGGAGATTGACGGATAATGACTCGCAGGATTGTAAGTGCATATCCTCAAGAGAAATTAAAGTACTCACCTAGAGCCCTTGGTAGGTACGCACTAGCATACAGCTTGGAGTCCTGACTCTTATCATTCTCCTTCTGGTCTTCGTACTCGACAACCGCTTCCGAGTCCTTCCAGAAGCCATACATAATGCCCTTCCTATTCACCACCCGGGACTCGTCATCACGGACATAACCCTGGCAACCTGCTCCAGCCTGAACTTCCTCTCTAGCTGCAAATTAGACCCAGCAAAGTGGCACCGCATAGACAAGGATCTCTACCTCTCTCGTGGTTGGATCACGCATGCCTATGTACATATTGAGAGGAAGCAAGAGTCAGAATTGACCGAGAACGATCGAGTTATTGTCGATGTTCGCGTCGGTCGCCTTGACCCTGTCACCTCAGAGAAGGATCAAGGCGCTGAACGCTGGGAGTCACGTCCCGGAGGCATTTGGCTTAAGCGCTCAGCGGCACGGCATGCCTCCGACTCCCAAAAAACAATCACAGCAGTAGACGTTCTCTTCGGTGCTGACGCCGAAGAACCCCGACCGGGCTGGGAAATCCGTGACCAAGCTCTCCTCCTCTCCAACCCTGGCGACAACCAAGAAGCCCGCCTCAGTATTCGTCGCGGTTCCCCACCCCCCATTGAAGCACCTGTACTTCGCGTCAACAAAGACGGCAAATTCAAGATCCTTCAGGTCTCTGACCTCCACCTTTCCACGGGCCTTGGCATTTGCCGTGATGCTGAACCTTCCACCCTCAACGGTGGCAAATGCGACGCTGACCCGCGCACCCTCGACTTCATCGGCCTGGTCCTTGACAGCGAAAAACCTGATCTAGTAATCCTTTCGGGTGACGAAGTCAATGGCGAAACAGCGCCGGATGCCCAATCCGCGGTCTTCAAATTTGCTGAGCTCTTCATCCGCCGCTCCATCCCCTACGCTATGATATTTGGCAACCACGACGACGAGGGTTCCCTATCCCGCCCAGCCCTAATGCAACTCGCCCAATCCCTCCCCTTCTCCCTCTCCGAACCCGGCCCCTCCAACATCGAGGGCGTAGGAAACTACTACCTCGAAATCCTCGCACGCGGCACCTCCGCCCACAGCGCCATGACACTTTACCTGCTCGATACGCACGGCTACAGCCCCGATGAGCGCCAATATCGCGGCTATGACTGGCTCAAAAAGTCCCAAATCGACTGGTTCCACACCAAGGCGCAGCAACTAAAACACAGCCCCGTCCACACCGGCTACAAGCATACCCACATGGACATGGCCTTCATCCACATCCCCCTCCCCGAATACCGCCTCCTAAACCTCATCTCCGACCGCACAGGCACCTACACCGAGCCCCCCACAGCCCCCGGCTTCAACTCCGGCTTCGCCGCCGCCCTCATCGAAGAGGGCGTCCTGGCCGTCAGCTGCGGCCACGACCACGTCAACGACTACTGCAGCCTCGCCAAGAACGAGGACACCGCCAAGCCCGAGCTGTGGATGTGCTATGCGGGCGGCAGCGGCTTCGGCGGGTATGGCGGGTATGGGGGATATCACCGCAGGGTGAGGGTGTTTGAGGCGGATTTCAATGAGGCAAGGATCGCAACGTGGAAGCGAGTGGAGTGGCCGGTGGGGGAGGGGAGGGTGGGGGAGGCGATCATTGTTGAAGGGGGGAGGGTGGTTGAGGCTTGAAAGGGTTTGTGCTTGTGACCTTTGCGGAGGTTCCCACGGGAAATTGTGAATCTGATGGGACAAAGAGGGAGTCTGTCTTTTTGGGAATGAAGCGTGGCGTTTTTGAAAAAGGCCAAAGTTGTACGATTATGGATACAGCGGACATGGCTATATGCTGGGGCATTTGGCTAAGCAGCGATTTGGAACACGTTTCTATACTGGCGCTTTTTTTCGAAATATGCATTATTCAGTACATAACCGGTTATAGGTAACAGGCAATGATAGCACTCTCCACGCACACAGTTTGATGATTCGTGTTGCAGAACCTACCCATTTAGATACTCCCTGTCCCTATCAGTACAACTAATATCCCATCCCCATACACATTTCCCTACTCCTCCAGCTCCGCCGTAGCCGTAGCCGCCGTTTCCTGCTGGCTCTCAACCCGCGCGCCATGCTCCTCCTGCCGCTGTTCTGACGGCTCGTCGCGCGGCTGTATGGGCGCGGGAGTGATGGCCTGGGGTTTGAAAAAGGGTTCGCCGTCCTCGTCAGCGTCGAGTTGCATGAGGAAGGTTTCCCAGAGCTCAATTAGCTGGCGAATGTGTTAGTAGGGCACTCTTGAGAATAGGACAGATTTTTGTAGATTGAGAAGGTATCGTAAGTAGGGGAAGCTGGGTGGACATACCTCCTTCTGCGCCTCAATCGCCCCCTCCAAAAACGTCTCCACCCCACTTTTAAAGTCCTCAACCTTCTCCCTTTCAAATCTCTCCAATTCTACCCTCATGAGCCGTCCCATATCCTCAAACAGCAATCTCGCTTGGTGACATCTTCGCTCCCCATCGCTGACATCCGCCTGCAGCTGATTCAGTCGATCCTGCTGCGTTTTCCCAGACGATAGGACCTTCTCTTGTGTGGTGCGGCGTTTTGAGAGTTCGGTCTCGGCGCTGCGCCAAGCGTGGAAGGATTTCTGGCGTTGGGAGAAGGCCATCTTTATGGAGGCGATGAGGCGGATGTATTCGTCCACTGTGATGCCGAGGGTTAGGACATCTTGCTGGGCTTGGCGTTCGTAGAGCTCGCGGATGCGAAGTTGAAGGTCTGAGAGACCTTCCAGAGGGGTGGATAGAGAAACTGAGAGTTCGACGGTTGAGAGAGCGTGGAGGGAAGCGGAAAAGTCACCGGCAGCTTCGGCAAGCGCTTTTCGCTGCAGGACAACGGTGTCAATAGCTTTTTGCAGTGCTTTTAGCTGGTTTTCGAGGGCGTCGAGATAGATTTTGCGGTCGTGGAACCAGTCGTCATGTTCGATAAATTTGCCGCCGCCGCCAGTGGCACCAAAAGTAAGAGAGCTGAACATGCCTTTGCTTTCACCAAGACCGAGTTCTTTGTGTTCACGGTGTTTCACGTCGACGTTGAAGGCGTCACTTTCAAGAAAGATCTTTAGATCACCGTCATGTTGGAGAATGGGGTGGGCGGCGGTCTTGTTCAGCATTTTTTCTAATGCTGATCTTCGTGACTCGACAAAGTTGCTATCAAATCGACCAACGGCTTGCTTTTCTGGGGGCGGTGGAACAACGACACCGGGGTTATTATTATGTAATGCAGTATAGAGCCATAGGAAATCTCTATAGCGACGACTGACGGCAAATTCGGGCTGTTTGTATGCTTTTGACGTTGTCTGAAAAGGTTTTAGCTTCAAAGCCGACTTGTCAGATCAGTCCAGTTCTCCCCATACCTTGGTCCGTACTAGGTACACAGTATGACTGCTTGTCAAGTCTCCAACCTTGTGTGGATCCCCGACCGTGATATCAAAATTTGGTCTTGCGGCTTGCTCAATACTAACACTCGGTTGCGTCTGCCGCCGGCTGCTTTCTCCGCCGCCCGGTGATGGTTGTCCTTGGGAAAACCTCGTCTTTGAAGCAGCAGAGTGATCGCTGTCACCTAGGTCTACAGAATCCATCATACTCCTGCTCAGCGGTGACTGAGCAGGAGGTTGTGCTTGGCGAGCATTTCTGACCGGTAGTGATAGCTCTTTTGAAGGGGGTATCGGGGGTTGTTCGGGTTCGCGGATGGATGAATTGTCGCCCAATGGGCCGAGGGGTCCAAGACAGTCATCGACAGCTTCTAATCGGGTGGCTTGCGCACCTATCCGGCGTGGTGTTCGCGGACCTTTACCAGCTGGAGATCTCGGGGTTGGGGGTTGAGAAGTCGTTGAAGATTGCGGAGGCTTTGGTTTCGTGTCTGGTTCTGGGGCTAGTGAGTGACTGAGACTGTGGGCAGGTATTCAATCGTACCTAGAGCTTCTGTCTCGTCAGCTTTATCCAGGTTGGCGTTGGAGCTTGATCGAGAGGGTACATCTAGATTTATTGTTAGCTCCAGGTGCAAACTATAGGAAATTGTAGCGCACCGCCCCATGGAGAATCTTCCGCGTCCATAGTATGCAGATGCGGAAGTATATGCGCGTCAATGTCGTGACTTCTGAGAGAATCGGTGGATCATATGGTGGGGATTGAGGTATCTAGGTATGGAAAAGCACGGTTTAGCCTCTCTTGCGGAAAGCTTTGGGGCTATCAAGCTACGCACCAATCAAACATAACCTACAATCTAAGGTAAGGTACACCTTATTCCATGTAAACGAGATATATGCCAGTGAATATGAGGTTATTCATGAATACTTCGGTTTGTCCAAAATCATAGCCTTCATAGGGTTTACGGTCTGCCTAGCATGTCACGTGCAACATAGGTGTCAATTATTTGCCTATACGCCTTGTTCACTTCGTTTCATGCCTCAGCTATAGCGAGGAAGCAGAAGGAAAAAATTACACATACGGCAAATCGATCATACGGTTTATTATACTGACGCCTAGAAAGAAGAGAGGGTTTCGCCGCTTGGTGGTTGAGCAACTACGATCTGACCTGAATTCAAAGCATTGACGGGGTAAACTTCCCTATGAGAAGATATTGAGGATCCCGTTATTATCAGCTAGCAATGACCAACAGGCGAACCGAAAGAACCCGATACGAATTAAACGGGTAGTATTGCATGAATTCTGTAAGACAAATGCGTCATTAGTCTGAGTTCAGCTTTATCTTTCCGTAGGCCTGACCTCCCACAAATCGTAGCTTTCCAAGACCTGTTATATCAATTGTAATAAGAAATCCAAAAACCACGGGCTGGTGATATTCCCACATGAATAGGTCTGGAAATGGAATGAGCGGTAAGTTGGTACCATAGAAACGAGTCTTAACAATTTAAGCCATCGCGATGCATCTACCATTGATAATGATAGAGGTCTAGCTGTGAGCAGCAGGTTGCCTAGTCACACGGGTTTCTACTTCGGCCAAGTCTTTCTTAGTGTTTACAAGAGTAGGATTCGACATGTCCATGTGGACGATGGTGCGTCTCCGAATGCGTGGAATTGTGTCTTCAGCTATCTTAATTCATGCTAAGGTCATTATGCGACGTAGATTGATTCGACCTTGTAAAAGTAGAGCATCGGCAAGACGGACAATTATTTTGATGGCCCGGTTCGGAGTCGAAAAATCAAGACTCGGCTTCACAACGAATTCTTGCGAGGCTTAGGCTTCGCAGCTTGAGATAAAAAGCTCTCAATTTTCAGAAATCAAGACCGAAGTGTCGCCCTCGCTGGATTTCGCCTGTCGCTGCTCAAGGGTATCAACGAATGCTTTGGCCTTCGCCCACAGTTCTGCTTCCATCTCCTTCCCAACGTTATCGTTTCTACTATTAAGCCACCCGACGTCTAGATTACTCTGTCCGGTGCTTTTGCTGGTATATCTACTGGCTCCAGTCTGCTTCGTAAAAGGCATATTCGGTGCTCCCTCAAGGTCTGGAAATGCTAATGACTCATTCTGAGTTGTCTGGGTATCCTTTGATGCCGTTTCAGCAGGTATGATTTCGGCTTCTTCCAAAGCATAGATCTGACGTCGCAGTCGAACATCGATAGATGATAGTAGGGAAAAGTATCTTGCCGTTGCAGCAGTGAAATCATTCTTTTGCTCTTGGACCATTTTTATATGCGGTTCTGCATCTGGATTAAAAGATGTACTTTTTGTCAGAGCTTTCACAGCCAGGCCAGCAGATTCAAGTAATTTGGTAACGTCCTTCACATGTCGTCAGTGTTATTGCGTAGCTATTAGTAGTTGCGACAGAGAAAAATACTTTATCAATATCATTTAGCTGCTTAATCCGATCACTGGCAGTAAGCTCTACCTTTCCCGTTCCTGAAGTCATTGAATTATGTCGGTTAGTACTTCAACTGCATAGCTAGAGAGGTTGTCATACGGTGTGGTTAAGGTGTAGAGCAGGTGCATGGTGACAGGCACACAGGTACAGGGATGTTGATCGGACAGTCGGTGTTTGCAGCTTTCCGCTTCATAAAATTAGGGCTAGGGCTGAAGCTTATTTCAACGCTGATGAGCCTCCCATGCCTACAGCCAATACAACATGTGAATCCCAGTGCAATGGATTCTTATACTTCTCGAAGACTTTACCATCTTCATTGCCTTACATTCTTACTCCTTTCACCGTCTTATCGAGTAATAAATAGCTCGGTAGTAGTACACCTTTAAATTATGTCCGGGCAACAGCCAGGGAGCAGCAGCATTTCAGTCTCCAGACCTACCACTAATGGCAATACCAATGGAGGCATGGGAATGGCAATGCCACCTCAGCAAAGACCAAATGAGGGTCAAATAGGTGGCAATGGGCCCGGGCAGAACGGCGGAATGTCGCAGCAAAATCTCAATGGTATTGTAAGGCAGACAGTTTTCATCTCTATATCTCAACATATGCATAAGTTGGCTGTGATTTTGTAATCCTGAATTGATTGTCAATCTGGGTCCGTTTCCGATAAGATCTAGTCGTTGTCTTTGGAGAGCTTGGACAGCGTCAGTCGCGCCTTCTAGTTGCATGACACGATGTGTTAAACCATCGACCATTGTGTAAGAGATAGGAGGAGGAGGATCCTGAGCCCTATATCCGGAATTATATGCTTCCTGCTTCCGAAAAAGATCCGCCCTAGTTTAGTATTATGTTGCTGCCACGAGCTTTAACGTCAACAACATTTGACTTCCAAGGAGGTGCTCGGCTGTCACGGTCTACCACCCCCAAACTTCACACTTCCAGTCACATCCATAGTGACTGAGATTTCGTCAAGATGGATGCTTCACATGCAGGTACTGGCCCTGACGCTGGATCATCCAGCAAGCCGTCACTGGGCGCTGCTAGGCGGAGCTCGCGAATCAAAGGGCCTGAGAAAGCATCCGACTCTGGCGCCGATACTACCCAACAGCCAAAAATCTCCTCTAGAACTCGTTCAACAAAAGTCATAAAGAAACCAAAACCAAAGTCGTCTGAAGGGGGAACAAAAATACCCGAACGAGACTCGTCTGCAAGGAAACAAGATCTGAAAAGTACCCTCGAGAAAGCTAAGACTGCGGAATCCACGAGACTTGCGGCAGAGACAGCATCTACACCTGGAAACGAGTCATCCACCATATTAAGCGCGTCCACAATCAAGCCAGATAACGGCCTGAGCGTTCCAAACTTGCCATCAGATCAGACTGCACCGTTAAATTGGGCTCCACCGTTTAGTAACCAACCTGATACTCTAAGAGGCCCTCATATGCCTTATACCTACAGCAGCCCTTATGGTCATGCCCAACTCGGGGGATATCATTCAGCAACACATCGCCAACCAATCTACACAGGGGTTCCAATGGGAGAACTAACAAGTTCGCAAAGATTATCATTGCCTCCAGTTCAAAACCAAGCACCAAACATACTAGCCAGTTATACCTGTGGGACGACTAAATTTCCTCCTGCGAGAGGACGTATCCCTAGTGTTGCCGAGTATGTTGCAGCGAAAAGGCTGGCGCCTGCAATTACTCATGAGGGAAACCGAATGATGACCAGCCCACCCAAATTTGTATCCCTTTCAAATGTACAGCTAACAAGAGATCTGTTACCTCCATACCCTCCACTGCCTCCTGCAAGCCATATACTACCGTCACAATTACCGTCACAATTACGTTCTACAGCAACGCCGGGCTTTTTTGTGCCACTCGCTTCAGGGATATGCGGTGATGTGAGTGGAGCAACCCGGAAAGCCGAAACCCCAGGAACGACAACGAACACTGGTCGGAATTTTCACAATCAACGTCCATTCGACCACGATAATCCAGCAGGTCGTCCAGACTCTGCCTCTAAAAACAGTTCTATCTCTTTAATTCGACTAAATGGTGGTGATAATAGAGAGCAAACCTTTCAGTCTAGCGTTGTTTGGACTACGGTAACCCCTGGACGAGATTTACGGATACAAAATGGATTACCACTTGACAATCTGGCAAGTCATTCAGCTCCTACAGACAGCGGGGTGGGTCTTACCAATGCCTCTGGTGATCCGGCGGTATTATCCAGTTGTGCATGAGCTATTGCAACATGGCGCTAATTCCATAATACGGCAATATTAGTTCAGCTGGAAATTCTGTCTTTCATTTGCGCTGCCTTCATCTTCCTCTTGACTCAGCTTCGCCTTTTCATCACTGTCCCTAACCATCTGTTGTCAACATTTACCTTTCATTCAACACTCACCTTTCATAACGGCTTTCTTGTACTGACTCACTAGCCATGATCGATGCTAATACAAAACGTCAGGTCATTGAGTATCTGTGCAAGAAAGGATATACTCGCACCGAGGCGATGCTCCGACTTGAATCGGCAAACCAAGATGCTGAAGGAAAGCCAATACATGCGAGAGCTGAGGATGCTGGTGGGGCGAAGTATGGCAAAGCCTTAGGTGAGTACTGGACTTGTGGTTGTAGGCTATTTGTGACAAAGATTGACATCATTCCGCAGACCTCATGCAACGATGGATCGAGGAGAATCTAGAGATATACAAGGTATATTTCCCTAATTAGCAGAACTATATCGCCCCTAACAACCATGCAGCCCGACTTACGGCGCCTCCTTTGGCCGGTCTTCGTTTACTCGTTCCTGAATATTGTATCCGACTACTATCCTCGAGAGAGCTGCAACTTCTTCAATACTTTCAAGGAGTTTTTCGAAAGAGAACATGAAGCCGATTTGCGCGCTCTTGAACCAATTAGCCTTCCAGAACATGTCCTGACCAACGACATCGCCAAGATCTATCAAGGAGCAAAATATAGGGTGACGATGAGTTCTACGGCTTTCTACAACCTCTGCCAATTTCTGGAGAGTAAAGAGAAGGAGGGTGGCACAGTCATAATAAGCATACTGGCAAGCTGCCTCAACATTGTTACTGTAGAGCGGGCTGCAGATGATCAGCATGGTCTTGCAAAACTGGTAGAGAGGGCGAGAACGGTAGAAGATTTTCCTGCGGAAGATGAAGGAATACCAGGCCACAACCCTGGATCCGCAAACCTTGACCTCAATGCAGGATTCACGGTGCTAACAAAATTGAAACTTGGACCGTTGCCTATGGAACCAGACCTCATAGGAGACGTTAGGGCTGATTTGGAGTCGGAGGACGCGGTAAATCCGCCAAGCGACGGTCAAAACTCGCTTTCGCAACATTTTGAGCAACATATCAAACGCGAAGAAAGCGAGGATGCACCGAACCGCACCGAAATTCCTCTACCACAATCGGTAGCTCGTGATGTTGCCATGGAGGTCCAGAAGGTCAAGGAGAATCGTGATCGGTTCAAGATTGAAGGTAGAACTGGCGGTGTTGGGCCTGGTGTCAGCGTGACGATGTTTACCTTTCATAATACTTTTGACAGGTAAACGTCACGTTCAGTGATGCTGAACCGTGGACTAACAAATGCTCTGCAGTATCACTTGCCTCGACTTCTCCCAAGACAACCTCCTCGTCGCCGCCGGCATGTCCGAATCCTACATCCGTGTCTGGTCCCTCGAAGGCAAAGCCCTCCCATCCACCATCCCCGGCGCCCAACCCTCTGCCTCTCGCCGCCTGATTGGCCACTCCGGCACCGTCTACGCTGTCTCCTTCTCCCCTTCAACCACCCCTCCATCCCCATCCTCCACAACAACCGTCCCCTCCACAGCCTCCAAACACCTCCTCTCCTGCTCCGCCGACAAAACCATCCGCCTTTGGTCCCTCGAAACCTGGACCTGCCTCGTCGTCTACAAAGGCCACGACGACACCGTCTGGGACGTGACCTGGGGCCCCTTTGGCCACTACTTCCTCACCGGCTCCCACGACCGCACCGCGCGCCTCTGGTCCACGGAACAAATCTCCTACCTACGCATGTTCGTCGGCCACGACCTCGACGTCGACACCGTGGCCTTCCACCCAAACAGCGCCTATGTCTTCACCGGCAGCTGCGACAAAATGGTCCGCATGTGGGCCGTCAGCAACGGCTACCCGGTGCGCATGTTTACAGGCCATACAGGCAACGTCACGGCATTAGCTTGCAGCCCCAGCGGAAAAATCCTCGCATCCGCCGACGATGCGGGAACCATCATCCTCTGGGATCTCGGCCCGGGGAGACTGCTGAAGCGCATGCGCGGCCACGGTAAAGGCGGCATCTGGTCCCTGAGCTGGAGCGTCGAGAGCACCGTCCTCGTCTCCGGCGGCGCCGACGGCACCGTCCGAGTCTGGGACGTCATGGTGCCCAATGATGCTAGCGGGCAGAGCAAAGCCGTTGGTGGTGGTGGGGAGGGCAGCGGGGTTGGCGGGCAGAAGATTGATGGGGCGGCTGGTGCGGCGGGGAGTGGTGGGGGTGGGGTGGGGGCTGGGGCTGGACCGGGGGGGAAGAAGAAGGGGAGGGAGGTGGTGGTGACAAGTGATCAGATCAGCGCGTTTGCGACGAAGAAGAGTCCGGTGTATCGGGTAAGGTTTACGAGGCAGAATCTCGTGGTGGCTGGGGGGGCGTTTCTGGGGTGATTGGGGTCGTGAGACTGGGGGGCGGGGTTTTAGGAGAGGGGAGAAAGGTCTACGGGGTGCGGAGAAATTGAGATGGGGTGGAGGGGTTGTGGTTCTTGTTATCGGTTGGGTTGTGTTTTCTAGGGGGGAGTGGATCTGGACGTTGTGGTTTATTGTCGGAGGTGGTGTTACGAGTGCTGGTGTGTGTTGTTATCGTACCAGTCGTTTCGTGCAGTAAGGAAGTTTGAACCGTCATGACTTCAAACCAAGATTCTGTGAAATTCGTTCTTTTCTAGAATCGTAGAACGTAAATGGTAGGAGTTACTTCTACAGCGCACACAAACCCCCCCCGCACATACCCTCACCCACCACCACCAGGAAACCCCAAAAACCCCATCAACCGCCACAGCTCCCCCTGCACCTTCACCGTCCCTCTCTTCCCCTTCAGCACCGCCATGCCCCCTCCAAACAAAGCCGGGCTGCTCTCCCGCAGCTGCTGCAGATGGGTCGCCCTGAGCAGAGTGGGGAGGTTGTAGATGGGGATGTGGTGGGCTTTGTAGGGGAGCATTGCGTAGGGCGGAGGATCGGCTGTGGGGGGTGGGGGTGGTGGGGAAGATACGTTTGGGTTGATTTGGGAGGGGGGGAAAGGAGTTCCGAGATAGAGTACCGCGGCGACTTGGTGGCTTGACTTGACGGCGTCGTAGCCTTTGCAAGGGGCGATGTAGGCGGCGGGTCTTGCACTGAGATATCTCAAAAGTTTGACGACTTTCTTTCGCAATGCTTCTAGAACAAAGTTGTCCATGTCTTTGCGCCAGACTAGGGATTGGGTGGTGATGGTGGAGTCGGATTTCCAGCGGTGCGGGAGGACGCGCGTGTGATCTTTGACTTTTAGGTTGCTGAGAAAGCGGAGGACTGGGGTATGGGCGAGGAAGTGGGTGTGCGATGCTGTCCGGATGCGAGGTTTTCTGGTGGGGGTGATAGATTGAAGGGAGGAAATAGGGGTCTCTGTTCGGAGGGTTGTTTCGGCGGAGGGGTTTGAGTCCTCTTCCATGGGTTTGCGGGAGGAAGGGGTAGATTCTAGCGCGATTTCAGGGATATGCCACAGTTTTCCCGTCTCCGGATGTCTTGCCAGTCCGAAATTAAGGAGGAAGGCAGTGGGGAGTCGTGCGCCGGTGAGGTTGCATTCGCGGATTGGAGTCGCTAGAGCCTGTGCTTGGGAATCGATTAGCTGGGCTTAGCTGCGGGTGTGAGCAATTGTTTATACCATAGGGGTTCTTCTGCAGCTTTTGTGTCAGAGCTAAGGGAGGACCACTTGGTTGCGGCTTTGGAGCTCGGTGACGGTTTCGCGCGGCGATGAGCTGAGGGTTCATTAAGGGGGATAGAGGCAGTCCATGGGTTGAAAGGAGTTCTTCCTGTTGCTTGCCGTCATGTCCAAGCTCTTGATCGTTATCATCGTCAAACTGCTCCAAGGGCACAGCAGCAGGCTTCTTCTCAACCTCGCTCGATGTTTTCACCGCTGCTTCTAACTCGGCAGCTACGTCTCCAAGTCCACGACGTGGCAGAGTCGAAACGGAGCGTCTGCTCCATGATTGCAAATCTAGAGAGCGCTTCACATCGAAGCACTTCCGCATCACCTTCGGCCTCGTTCATGAGTTCCGACAGCTTTGTTTTGACGGAGCGGAGACCGAACGCGTTTGCGCAAGCAATTTTTGGCCGCGGCGGAAACATTCCGCGGAACTCTAGTGCAGAGCTCCGACGACTCCACCACCTCGAGAAAAGAAGACAGTCATGCTCAATCTCATTGCAGCGCCCCTGCCTCGAGTACTGAGCGCAGCGGCTTTCCGTAATGCTTCGAGGTTAGGACTGAGGCGATTCTCCGGGTACCCTGGGGCGCAACCATCGCAAGCATGGACGCCCACGCCATTTGTGACTGAGACGGTGGTATGTCAAGCTTCATATTGTACTTATACTAAGTTAAAGTTGCTAACTATCCAGGGAGGTGGTTGGCGCACACGTAAAGTCACTTCAAAATCATCCACACAGCCGCGTCTCTGCTAACGATCCCTAGATGACATTTTCTCCCGGCTTCTAATGGTACCTCCCCCACCATCACCCTCCCCCCGCCCTCCCCCCGCCCTCCCCCCGCCCTCCCCCCGCCCAATACCCCAGCTAACCCCTCTCCACCCAGGAACGTATCGTCTGCCTCAACGGGTCCGTCGACGAAACCGTCTCCGCGTCCATCGTCGCCCAACTCCTCTTCCTCGAAGCCGACGCCCCCGAAAAACCCATAAACCTCTACATCAACACCCCCGGCGGCTCCGTCACCGCCGGCCTCGCCATCTACGACACCATGACCTACATTTCCTCGCCCGTCACGACCACCTGCGTTGGGCAGGCCGCATCTATGGGCTCGCTGCTGCTATGCGGCGGCGCGGCGGGGAAGAGGTTCTGCCTGCCGCATTCGAGTATCATGGTGCATCAGCCTTCCGGGGGGTACTTCGGGCAAGCGAGCGATATTGCGATTCATGCCAAGGAGATTTTGAGGGTAAGGGGGCAGTTGAATGGGATTTACCAGAAGCATTTGACGAAGGAGCATTCGATTGAGGAGATTGAGAGGTTGATGGAGAGAGATAAGTTTATGGGGGCGGAGGAGGCGTTGGAGGTGGGGATTGTGGATGAAATTTTGACGAGGAGGGAGAGGGTGGAGGAGAAGTAGGGGCTATCAGAGAGAAGATCTGTGTAGTACGAATATCGAGTAAATCTCTTATGAGAGTACGGTGAATGGACCGACGGTGTTTCGATGTCGAGAACTCGATCAATGGAAAGGACTATTCCACAATTCCGTGTTCTGCATGATGTAACGTCGACAATCGTCTCTTATCGACTGAAAATCACAATACCAAACTTCTTCACCACATATGGATCTAACAACGACATACCGATCGGGATTTCCTGTTAGTCGAAAACGTTGCTAACAAGCTACCTTGTACAATTTCACAGTCAGTCTTCCTACACGCCATAAAGCCTCCCAAACATCGCAAGCAACGGATCTATCCAAAGCGTAAGATGGCCTAGAGGATCCATCCATCCATCATCCTGCCTGATGCTGCTCCTCCTCGTATGTATCAAGCTAGGAGTAGCTGTAGCTGTAGCCGTCTGATATTCGATTGATTTATTGGTCAACTCCTCGACTCCTTCTTCCAGGCGTTCTTCGAACACGCACTCCAAAAGCGTGGCTGGTGCCATTACAAGGTTCGGCTTGTGTGCGCAGTTACCCTCTAGACGGCCGCGAATGCTTTGGGACCGTTGGAGGCGCGGTTTTGGTGAATTGTTTAAACTTAGAGCAGTTGGCTGTAGGCTTCGTTCGAAGAAAATTTGAGCGCTAGTAATGGAAGTGGAGGTCTTGCAGTCGTTTTCATCGATACTTAGTTTACGTAGAGTGGACAGCTCATAGATAGAATCTCGTCTGGCCATCTGCGTAGCATGGGGCAGGGTGTCCAGCTCATCGACAGAAATCTGCCTTGCCTTTGGCAGGACGTACGGAAGATGGTCGGGTTCAGAGCCGTCTGACGAAAAATATTCGGGGCTCCAAACAGTCGTGCTAGGCTTCTTCGCGAGAGAGCAATAGTCAATACTAGAAATACCATGGCCTAGGCGCATGGGCTCAGGGTGCAGCCCGAGCGAGCGACTTTTGGCTTTGATTTGTGAGGTAACGACCGCACTAGTATATCTTCGCATGCTCAATGTTGAGATAGCAAGATCCAGATCTGATGGCCAAGCCACGTTCGATGCCACAGTGGGTTGCGTAGGAATCGTCAGGCTCTTAATGAGTCTATACATCGTATCTGAAGTGCGATCTTGGAGATTAAGGCGCTGGCAAGTAGTAGAGGTGCTCCTACTATAGGCACCACGTAAGCCACTGGACTTTATACCATCAAGACGAAGATCCCACTTACTACAACGCTAGAAGCAACTCTCTGTCTATTTCTGACTTGTACGAGTCGGCCTGTTCAGCTAGACCAAGCACGTATTCTTTTTGCCATATCCTCTGATCCTCATGGAAAATCATTAAGTTAGGGGTACTTGTTTCCCACAAATGCCCACTGAGGGTATTGAGTACTGTTTTATGGAATATACCACAACCACGCAGAGCACCCAGAAAAGCCGATCTTCCATCCTGATCCCCCGGCTTAATGCTGGATTCATCCTGAAGATGCCACGCAAAATCGAGCTTACGTAGTGAGTGCGCAAGGTTCTCCATAGCCTTTCCAAGTGAGGCCACGCAGGAAGGAGCACAGCGAATATTCAGGACCACAACGGCAGTCTCTAAGCATACGTTATGGGCATCCACTACCATTTGGCAGATCGAACACTCTGGAAGCTTATCCATGATGGATAGCTGACTTGTCAATGTGGCAACCTTGCCAATTCATGACCTGGCGATCAGGATCATCCGCGAAAGGACTGTTAGTCTACTCTAGGTACCTGACGATATGAAATCGTCGCTCAGGCTAGTAATCGGAAATCGTGCAATAATGACGATCAGTAATTTAAACAGTTCACAGCATACACAGGCGGAAGGTTTTTTGGGGAAATGTAAATACTCCGACGAAATGGAGAAACTTTTTTTCTGGCACCTGAGGTTGTACCGATGGAGAGGTTCGATCCTTGGCAACTGAGCAGATTTGAGGGAACTCCGTCGAAAGTCTACCAAGACAGGGTTCGGTCATCCTGAAACTTATTCGTTTCGAAGGCAAAAGAAGTTGCCCCACGTAAGTTTTCAACCACTTTTGGTAGAATTTTCTCGGCGCTTCCGCTGCACCTAATGCCCAGCTCGCCAACGTTGGCTGGGTCAATATCAGCGAAGAAGCTCTCTTCGCCACGAACTCCTCCGATATTCAAGATGCCGATCGGCATGTTGCGCTCTTTGGCTCTTTTCACCAACCGCCAAGCGGAATAGGTAGCTAGGCTGCTGCCAACCACAAGGACCCTACTCGCTTCATCAATTGCTCGTTCTGCCGCAATTTTAGTATCCGCAGCAATGGATTCCCCAAACATGACCACGGCAGGCTTTAAAACTCCAGCCGTTGAGGTAGGCGACCAAGCACCAGTGCTGTCGATCTCGACCCTTGATCTTGTACCATCTGGCAGAAATGGTGGATTTGCAAGACATGTCGGGCACGCCGGGTACCTGAACGTATTATATGGGGCATCCGGCAAATCCACGTCTCCGTCGGGATTTGTCTTTAGGCCCTTTTTCCGTCTTTCGTCGGGATTTTCTGTGTCCAGCGCTCCTGCTTCCAGCATCTCTGCGAGGAATGCTGCCCATTTTGGGTTAAGCGCGGAAAGAGACTGCTGAAATTCACTTCGAGGAAGATGGGTATGGCAGTGTATACAAACCAAAGAGCGAAGGTAGCCATGAAGCTCTAAAGTTGGCAGCTCAGGGTGAGCCATGGGGTGGAAAGAATCCACATCTGAGAATAGCGAGAATTAGCTATGAAAAATGACTTATAAAACGCACCGCGTATTTGAATCTACTTCAGTCTGTCATGGATTTGGGCACGGCTATGGAATTGACAAACTTTGAGTAATTATGCTGCTAACGATTCCCAGATTTCCCAGCTCCTGAACCGCCTGGTGTCCTTTGTTAGGCCTAGCTTTGTGTAAATTGGTCCATCCTAGAAAGCTTCGAGCCCAATATCTCTTCCTTGCCTCATGATTGCTTGTGAACTCATTGTAATATATAGGTCGATACGTTTTATTCAACGTATAAGTACCACCAGTTCCACGATAATCAGCCAGTCCTGATGCTACAGATATGCCGGCCCCAGTCAGAAGAACTGTCTGTGAAGCATGGGCTCGGGAGGCTTGGGACAGATGCTTAGATGGTGGAGCAGAGAGGAATTTCGAAAGAGCAGAGATAGCGCCTGTCGGGGTATTGGCATTTCTCGGAATGATCACTGGAGGTGGTAGTGGACCCGTATAGGGTATTCGCATGAAGGGTTTTTGCATGGAAAATACATGGAGGAAGTTGGAATGAAATGCAAGCCAACAGTGAGGGAAAGAAGTATCGGAACTTGGATCATCAACGTCATCGAAGGACTTCGCCGGCCACCGTACGGGTAAGGCTGGTAGATCGACACAGGCATTACAAAGTCTAAATTGTGCTGCAAAGAAAGCGAACGTGAAATGAGTTGATATAATTTGTATAATTTGCGTTAGAGGTTGTTCCACGCTCAACATCTGGAGATGCGGTCGTGAGCGATAGCAATGCCAGATCTTTGACTTCTCTTGCGCATGGTAATACCGGGTGGATCTCCACATGCTGTTGCCTCAGACCCTCCGGGGCGCACAGCTTGGTCTTCAGCACCGAGGATCTAGATTGAGTTCGCTCTGCCGCCCACTGCTCAGGACACATCATCTACGCACGCGACTACAGTTCCACTCACCACCGAAGCTACCGTTCGACCTCAAGTGTTCACACTCTCATACTGCATATTCTTTGAGCATATTACCCTCCAGCAGTAGTGCTCGCCGACACCAACTACTGCCCGCCATGACCTCTCTGAATCAAAACCGATTGCACGCTGGTCACTCGCATTCTCACCACCACGACAACACATACCTTACATCGACCAATAAAAAGGATGCGGGCGTAAGAATAACACGTATAGGTCTTTATGTCAACCTCATAATGGCAGTAGCGAAAGGGGCTGGGGGTTATTACTTTAACTCTCAAGCGCTGGTCGCCGACGCGTTTCATTCTCTTACAGATCTGGTATCGGACTTTATGACCTTAGGGACCGTATCTTGGTCTCTAAAACCTGCAACTTCGCGGTTCCCCAGTGGCTATGGTAAGGTGGAGAGCCTGGGGTCGCTGGGTGTCAGCGGACTCCTGCTTGCAGGCGGTGTTCTCATGGGCTTGAATGCCTGTGAGGTGTTATACCACGAATTCATTGTCGATGCTGCCGCCTCAGCTGGTCACAGCCATGGCGGGATGTTTGGGCACTCCCATAGCCATAACCCGGCAGACTTGGGGCCCAACGTCAATGCAGCCTGGCTAGCTGCAGGTTCGATCATGATAAAGGAATACCTATACCGAGCAAGTGAGTTCGATCATAGTTCTTTCCTTGGCTTCAACTGATTTTCGTAACAACAGCTATGAAGATAGCGAAAGAACGCAAATCATCGGTCCTCGCTTCGAATGCTGTCCATCATCGCATTGATTCATTAACGAGTATCGTTGCGCTTGTCGCCATTGGTGGATCACATCTATTCAATGGGGCTAGCTGGCTTGATCCGGTAGGAGGCCTTATCGTTTCCATGATGGTGATCAGAGCTGGCTGGGGAAACACTGGCTCCGCATTGCTTGAATTGGCTGATGTCGGCATTGACGAAGAGATGAAAGGCTCAGTCCGCAAGGCGGCCAACAAGGCTTTGTCTGCAGAATCGTTACGTGAAGCTGGAATTGCAGGTGCTGAGGTTCAAGTGCGCGACGTGCAAGGGGTCAAAGCTGGGCAGAACTACCTCATGGACGTAGCACTTAGCGTACCAAGCAGTTACACGGTGAAGCAAATACGCATCATCGAAGATGTCGTACGTGAGAGGATTGGCTCGCAAGTTAGAGGTGTGCGAAGAGTCAAAACAAGATTCATGCCAATAGGAAATGAAGAGACGGATTTTGCAGATGAGTTCATAGGAGCAGACGTCAGTCCTCGGAGCAGCCCTGAACCGGAAGACGAGAGGGGAGCCAGACAGGAGCACGAACAGGCACAGGATCACAAGCATGACCACTCATCTAGCAATGGCGGTTTGAAGAGACGACATTAGGATTTCATTGGAGCCTCGCCCGTACGATTTCATTTGGTGCATTGCAGTTCCGGTTGCCGTCATGAGAAGCCAACTCCAAATCTGGCTGGCGTTTGGATGTTATAAGATATCAGCGTTCTCAAGAATAGAATAGATGGAATGGATGGGTACAGAGTGCGGGAAACCTTCCTCATCTGTGGATAGATGCCTTTAGGCTAAGCGAGGGAATCCCAATCAGAACATCGAAATTCGATGTTGGGAAATTCCAGGTAACGATTCATCGCCGCTCCACCCTTTTCAAGAGCTTGAAATGACAAACGCTTAACGTGGTACCCAACTGAAAGCCTGGAGAGTTTACTTTCTTCTGTGTCAAATACATGTACCGTCAATGCTTTCGATAGAGTCATGAATTAACTCACGCATCCAGGTTGACGTCATACCCACATCGCGTATGTTGTACTCTTTACCTGAACGTCAAAAAGTATTTCTGATCTTGGGACTGTCACGGATTATTTTCTGTATTGATCCCAACCAGCAAAATGGCTGGAACAGAGCCTCTATATCTTGGTTTCGATCTTTCTACCCAACAGCTCAAGAGTCTTGCGGTAACCTCGGATCTCAAAGTCCTTTACGAAGCAAAGTTCGATTTTGATGTGGACTCGACGGGTTTTGACATTAAAAAGGGCGTGCTTACCAATGAGGAGGAAGGCGAAGTTTTTGCGCCCATCTCATTGTGGCTGCAGGCGCTCGATGGAGTACTACAGAGATTGCGTGATCAAGGGATTGATTTCAATAGGGTCAAAGGAATTAGTGGTGCTGGTCAACAGCATGGCAGTGTCTACTGGAGCGAGGTAGGAGAGAAAGCCCTGCAAAGTCTCGAAAAGGACAAGTCACTAGAGGAGCAGCTGGATCAAGCCTTTTCCTATCTTTTCAGCCCCAATTGGCAAGATGCGAGTACACAGAAGGAGTGTGATGCGTTCGACCAATATCTCGGTGGCGCGGATGAGCTAGCCCATATCACTGGTAGCAAGGCTCACCATGTAAACAGTCTCCCAAGGATAGAAAGGGATTCCAGACTGATCTTATTCTTCTCAGCGCTTCACTGGTCCCCAAATATTGCGATTTAGACACAAACATCCAGATGAATACCTGGAAACCTCACGAATTAGTCTTGTCTCCTCGTTTCTCGCATCAGTCTTCCTCGGGAAAGTCGCACCAATCGATATATCTGACGTCTGTGGAATGAACCTATGGGACATCAAAGCCGGCGCCTGGCACGAGGGACTTCTAGCTCTGACTGCAGGCTCCTCCGACACCACCAAGCTTAAGCGCAAGCTTGGCCCCATACCCGAAGATGGAGGCGGTAGCCTAGGAACCATCAGCCCCTACTTCACGGCCCGCTATAATTTTCCGCCCACATGCACCATCACACCTTTTACAGGCGATAATCCCTCAACCATTCTCGCCCTCCCCCTCCGCCCCCTCGACGCCATCGTCTCTCTTGGTACATCCACAACCTTCCTCATGTCGACCCCGCGCTATGCCCCTGACCCCTCTGTCCACTTCATGAATCATCCCACCACCCCAGGCCTCTACATGTTCATGCTCTGTTACAAGAACGGCGGCCTCGCCCGCGAACAGATCCGAGACTCCCTCTCATCCGGCAACAAATCCTGGGACACCTTCAACGAGCTTGCGCTCAGCACTCACCCTCTGGGCCAACAAACTCCAACCGACCCGGCGAAACTAGCCCTCTACTTCCCCCGCCCCGAAATCGTCCCCAACGTCCCCGCCGGCACCTGGCATTACACCTACTGCCCCAGCACTTATATCCTCTCCTCGTCCACGGCTCCTTGGTCCCTGCCCCGCGACGGGCCCCGCGCAATCATCGAATCCCAACTCCTCTCCCTCCGCCTCCGCTCCCAGAACCTCGTCTCCTCCTCCCCCTCCTCCCCGCACATTCCCCCGCAACCGCGCCGCATCTACCTCGTCGGCGGCGGCTCCTACAACGACGCCATAGCGAAAATCGCCGGCGAAATTCTCGGTGGCGTCGAGGGCGTATACCGCTTGGATGTGGGGGGCAATGCGTGTGCGCTCGGGGCGGCGTATAAGGCTGTTTGGGGCACGGAGAGGAAGGATGGGGGGACGTTTGAGGAATTGGTAGGGGAAAGGTGGAGGGAAGGCTATTTTGTGAGGAAGGTGGCGGAGGGGTATCAGAGGGGGGTTTGGGAGGGGTATGCGGTTGGGGTGGAGGGATTGGGGGCGGTGGAGACGGAGGTTTTGAGGGGGTTGGGTGAGTAGGATACGGGGGGGAGTGAACGTGCGATGGAGTTGGTACGTTGAGGAGGAGAAGCAAGTACTGCTGAGGGTAAAGACGGGCTCGTAGCTTGTAGATGGGGGATAAATGTACTTTTGATATCCGAAGAAGCCTCCTAGCATCCATAGCTTTTCCAACACCTTCCATAAAGAGCCATTCCCATGGAACACCTATCGCCTTGCTAAATCACGCCCAGTAATGCTACAATCATCTTGGCTTCCTCCACTCCTCCATTCCCCCACCCCCTTCCCCCTCCCCCCCCATACCCGCTACCCTCACAACAACTCCTCACACGTCCAATCCTCATACCACCCATCGGGCAAATACCTCCGCACAACCAACGGGATCTTCTTCTCCCGCAGCTCCTTGATCGCAATCTGCAGCGGGTCCGTCTCGCCTTCTATGTCCACGAGCACGGGCGCGTTCATACTATCATCCAACCACACCACATCAGCATACCAACATAAATCGTCTCCACACCACCCAGTAACCTATTCACCCCCCCGCAAAAGAGTAAAAAACAAGCAAGGGCATACCTAATCTGCAACGCCCTCGTCCCCAGCACCCGCGCCCGCTCATACTTGGTCATGTACGGCGTCGTGCTGCGCTCCCCGCGCGCAATCTTCTTCTCGCGCAGGCCCACGACGGCGTTTTTTTCCCCTCGCCCGGCGTCTACCGTTACCACGTTCTCGTCGTTGGCAGCACCGGCACCAGCGGCGGAGGAAGCGCCGTTGGTAAAGGGCGTGGTGGGATCGTCTGGGTTGTCGCCGTTGGGGCCGGGGGTGCGGGCGGAGCCGTCCGGGTTCTCGATGTCGTCGGGGTCGGCGGGGTTGAATTCGGGCTCTGAGTCGTCGAGGGTGGGTTCGGCGGGTTCGTAGTCGTAGCTGTGGAGGAGGGCGGTTAGTGGGTGGGTGGATGGGATGGGGTGAGGTTAGGGAGGGGAAGAGGGGGCGGGCTTACCCGCCGTCATCTCCGCCGTCGTCGCCGCCGTAGTCGGACATGATGTTGGGTTGGTTGGGGGAGTAGAGGTGAGTTGGGGGTGAGAGGTTGCGGCGAGGGATTTGCGGCCGGGACTTTTTGAGGGTTTGGGTCGGATTGGGGTTAGCGTGCCAGGCTATGAAAGGTTTTGGTTTTTTTTTAAAGATGGTTGGAATTCTAGCAACAAGGTTACAAGACTGTAATGTCATGTTAAAGTGCTTTTTGATTTTTCAATGAGTTTATTCAATAGAGACGTATATATTCTGTGTACTTAAAGATTCTATGATTTGAACGAGTGAGCTATTCTAATGCGAAGAACAAAAATCGTTAAACTTTCTTCATTTACTCTAATGTAAAAGATGCGCTGATTTCCTTCATGGTCTTCTTCTCCTCGCACTCATATCTTCTTTTACACCGTAATGCAACAAGCTGCAGTATTGCCGCAACGAACAAACACGCGCCAGACCAGTAACCAACACTGTCATAGTCCGCAGTGCCTCCGTTCTTCACCAGTGCGCCAGTGATCAGCGAGCCACCGAGCGCGAATACGGAAGCCTGACACCACATCTGACCTGTCCAGTGTCCCAGTGATTGCCGGTGGCTATGTGGGATCAGATAAGCCATGCCCGCCGCCGGCATGCCGACAATAACTCCGCCGGAAATGCCGAAGAGAATGCAGAACGCCACTGCTCCCTCGGTGGTGGAGACCAGTGGCCACAGCGTTAGCGTGAAAACAGCAGCGAGCATAGTAGCTATGGAGTGGGTGTAGATCGGATTTGTCCAACTACGCATCGTTTAGTATCAACGTCTCTTTTCGCTGAGGAGGAAGTGGTGTAACCTTCTCGACGCTACAACCGTACCGCCAACTCGACCGACTGCACTGGAAGCATTCAAGATGCATAAGAACCAGAAAGTACGAAATCCGCTGTCTCCTGGGACTACACCCGTTCCTCCAAAGGTATCTTCCATTGTACCTATACTATTTGCATGCGCCCAGCGTGTGATGTGGAAGGCGAGGGGATAGAAACCGAAGTAGACCATGCTGGTCGACATGCTGTACGCGAGAAAAGCCAGGTTCCGGTAAGCGTGAGGATCACACCAAGTGGAGGGTTGAAATACTGGACCCATGCGCCGGTAGTTGGCTTCTGGGTTCGGGCCACAGAATAAGAAGGCGATAAAAGTGGTGATTCCGACAACGCCGGAAAATATCTTGACGCCAGAAGTGAAACCTAATGCCGGGTTGGCGACGGCAAATTTGAAGACCAGGGGATATACAAGCCCCCCTACAAATATCAGCCAGAGTCATATATATCAGGACTCGGTGACTCACCAAACGCAGCGCCACTGCTTGTGATACCGACCGCAATGTATCGATGATGTGGGAACCAGTCAATGGCATTCTGCGACGAAAAGGTAAAAAAGCAGGATTGTCCCAGACCGGTCATCAAGCCTGATGTCAGCCATATGAGTCCATAATTCCCACTATTGAGGCCGGCTTCACCACTCGTAAAACTCAAACAAAAGAATCCAAGAAAATTCAGAGCAAATCCGGCGAAGCCTAATACGTAGTTGTACCGGCCTGTGTCGAGCAAGCGGCCCGCTACGAAGCTGAAGAAGAGGAGGCAGAAAGACTCGGTGCCACCAATCAGGCTCAACTTGGTATCACTTGCGTAGACCATGAGATGTGCGTTATAGAATCCGAGAAAGGCGCCGTAAGCCATTACCAGGCCCCTAAGCATCTGTCAGCAGCAATGAGATGAGCGATTATCATAATGTTCGACTGACCAGCAATTGAACATCATCATGAAGCCGGACAGTAGGACCGAGTATGGGCGCCAGTGACGCGGCCATCCGTGCGTCTCCTCCAGCTCTCCCAGTTCTTCTGATGTGGTTTGAACTGACCAATCACCAGCAGGATTTTGGTTGCCCGAAACGACCCTTGTACCTAGATGAGACTATGTTTTAGTATTCTCAAGTATGATGAGCCGCCATATCAGGAGAAGCTGCAACATCTCGTGGTGTTGTGGTTGTTAAGAAAAGGAGAAAAGAGACGAGGTTTGTTTGCGGTCGTTCAATAGGAAGATAAGTTACACGAAGAATAAAACTATGAAGAGGAGCCAGTAATCTTATCGATTTAAGTGGACGGCAGAAACCAGCAATATATAAGGTGGGGGTGTTCGCTCTCGGAAGGTTTGTCTACATGCCAAATAAATTGAAGCTTACCTTTGAGTAGATTGAGCACCATGCTGGTCATTGGGAGCGTCCTAAGGGGATCCGAAGCAGTTGCTCGACGTTACCGAAGATCGAAAGATGGTGCTGCATGTTGAGAGGTCAAGTAATTACTATATACATGTGCATTTCAACGATACAGTCAAGGCCAAGTAGTAAGCTTGGCTTTCATCGCCGCCGCCAAGAAGCCGCGGACTCCAAGGGGACATCTCGCGCTGGACTCAGATAACGAATCTTCGTAATAAGTGGATTAATTTCGTTTCATAGTGGGTCTGCAACACAGCAAGTGGCTGTAACTCGAAGCTGTTTCTTGGCGTGCTTCTGCCAAGAGCTCGAATCAGCAGGATATGCTTGCGGTCTCACTGGCATCCCAGAACGTGCCGGATATTCGCAAAAGGCCCCGTTGTCGTGATAAGACGATGGGTTTGGTATCTGCGTTTTTCCGTCCATCGGCCTTGGCAATTATGTACGCTGCAGCTCAACGTCAGGGTGGATCTCGGATACTTGACGCGCTCGGTATGACGACGCTTTCAAGTGCTCCGCCACCTGCTTATCCCCAGAATACCAAGGCTTTGCAAGAGGTCTAGACACATTCTTGTCTAAACAAGGTGGGATCAGTCCAAGGGCTTGACGTACCGCATCTTCGAGTTATGCAAAGCTTTGTTCCGCATGTCCGCGTGGTTGCGACAGCGGCTTTCTTCGGGTGGTACAATTCAAAAGGTAAGTACATGATATAGGTACTGTTGCTCATTTGTTGTCGCTCGTCGATAGCTTTGGATTCCCTTGTAGCGGGGACGGAGGCGCGCCGGCCCCCCGATCCGAGATCCCGTCGTCTATAAACAAAGGTAGCGGTCACAGTGGTGTTGATACCTCATCGTTTGATATCTGTTAAAGTATTCCATAGTAATTGCTTTGATATATACCATAGGTTCAGAGCACAAACGGTCAGCTACATCATGTCACTCATCCCATGCTCCTCCTTGATTATATCCATCAATCTTTCAGCCACCGCCCATACACATTTCACATGATAGCTCCCCTTGGTGTCATCGGAAACACACGTGCATCAATGACCCTTAAGTTGCTTGTACCGCGCACCACTAGTCATTTTGGCCACCCTCTCATTTCCTAGGTATCACGGCGCAGGTTCTCGTGAGACGTTGATAAAACAGTACGCGTCTCTTCACGTCCACCTTTACTGCTTCAGGCCTGTACATGAGCATCGGCGGCAGTGAGTCTACTGCTGAATTTCATAAACGAAGATGCTGCATTTTTGCAAGTATCTCAATAGATTGCAGGTAGCGGGCCAAGCTCTCTAGATCCAGATGGTCCGAGATATTATCCAGGATCGAGCGTTGGCTTTTCGGCTGGATCAGCGATATCAATATGAACACTGCCTAGGAACATGAAACAAGATCCGCGGTGCCTACTTCAGAGTCTTAAAAAGTGTCGGTCCATGCCTTTTGCAAAAGGGTTTTCTGCTGCGGTAGACAACACTTGGATCGGATTCGGTTATTCAGACGTCTTCGATTTTCTGTAGTATGGCACCATTGCATCTCAATTCCTATCATGATTGCCCAAATGTTCCCACACGTTCACACTAATCTTCGATGGAAATCAACTCACCTCTCCATTGATAGCACGTGATCCTTCAAATATGCGACCTGATGGATGGGTTATGCATCTTCCATCAAGGGTTCCGTCAAACAGAAGTCAATTCGATTGCCTTCAAAATTTTGAGAATTGAATCTAGCTTGAGACAGAGCATACCTGCGACGTAGCTGTGAAATTTTACAATCAACGGCAAATCGCTCAGCAACGGTGGATGTAAGATAAAAGTCGTAATTATCAACCACCAAACCTGTTTGCATCTGAGTCAAACATAAAGAACTTTATCTTCAGAATTGTGTGAAAGACGAGTGATCAACATGGAGCTCTTCAGACTTTCAGTTGATGGTTTATATAAATATTTTATGTGAACGCGAGTCCAAGATTGGACGACGGAGGATCTGGGCTAGCGCGCCAAGATTTCGTGTTAGGCGAATCGCACACTGCGGTACGGTAAGGTACTATGATACTGCATGTTCGATAACGGCTTTTATCAATGCTAGCCAGGTAATCAAGGGAGAGGTCATGGGTATTGTGGTGCAGGATGCCCCTGATGCTTTCACCATGCCAATTCGTGGCATGAAGAGGAGAGCGACTGGCGAACATCCTACAAACAGGAAGAAAGCCCGACGTCATGAGAGTTCCGTCGAACCAGGTCCGATATAGCATGTCCATCGGTGTTACCTGCTAGCTAATACATCGTCCAGACTCGGACATCTCTGAATATGCAAGCTCTGAAGTCCATAGCGATGCAGAAGAAGATACGATTCCCCAGTCAAGTACTCAGACTCCTCCAACACCATTATCTTCCAAAGCTTCACCTCGCTGGCCGTCCGATTTGAAGATTCACGCCTGCACGTATGATGGCTGTGACAAAGCGTTTAACCGCCCTGCCAAGCTAACTCAACATCTTCGATCGCATACCAATGATCGCCCGTTCGTGTGTCCCCACCTACCCTGTGCGAAGGACTTCCTCCGTGACTCACACCTAAAACATCACATCAAGTCAGCCCACTCAGATATCCGTGATTATATTTGCGAATGGGAAGGTTGTAGGAAGAGCTTCATTACCTCTACGAGGTTGAAGCGACATCACGCTGCTCATGAGGGAAGACAAAAGTTCATGTGTACGGAGTGCGCGCAGAGCTTTCGAAAACACGGAACACTACAGGCGCATATCACGACAGTCCATGAAGGCAAGAAACGATTCATCTGCGTGCAGCACGACGATGCGGGCAAGGAATGTGGCAAAGGCTTTGACACGGTGGGGAGGCTGAAGACTCATGAAGGGAGGGTGCATGCAGGGAAGAGATTCTGGTGTTCAATATGTATTCCTCAAGAACATGCAGAGGTCTCTGGACCGGATCACATAGAACAAGAACCAGGGTTCTCGACATATGCGGGTCTCCAAGAGCACATCAAAATCGAACATCCACCCACTTGCGCAGAGTGCGGACTGCAATGCAGTACGCCAGCGACGTTGAAGAGTCACGTCGAGATTCAGCACGGGGTTTTGGGGCTCGACGAGCGAAGAACCCATGCTTGTCCTGAGCCTGGCTGTGGGCGAGGGTTCACCAAGAAAGGCAACTTAGAAATCCATTTACGACTGGTACATGGGAGTATGTCATTCGTGTGTGGGGAGATCGACCTGAGCAGTCTGAAAAACTTGGGTGACTGGAAGGGTGAAAATGCTTGTGGGCAGGCTTTGTCAACAAAAGCTAATTTGGTGGAGCATATTCGTACCATCCATATGGGCCTTGATCACTCACGCAAAGGGAAAAACAAACCAAAGGTGGGCAACAGCAAAGGGGGTCCATCTAACAAGAAGGGAGCCTTTGCTCTTACCCGGCTCACGGGTTCTGGCTACGAAGACGAGACCGGCCGAAATATTGCGTGCATCTTGCCAGACTGCAATTTTCGGTTCTTGAGGGATTATGACCTCGAGATCCACCTAGAAACTAGCCATGGTCTGCCGTACCACGAGGTTCAGGATCTAATGTTAGAGCGGAAGAACTTGATCTATCCAACCTGGGAAGGCTCTTTTATCTATGCTACAGCTGAGGACCTTGAAGCTGACAGAGCCTTGGATGCTCAATCCGATCCCAATTTCGGATCCAACGCTGACATGACGCTTGAGAATGAAGCCAGACAAGGAGGGGATTTTTGGCTTGGCGGGCGATTGACGGACACAGTTAATGGAGAAGATGATTGGCTACATGATGAAATGGAGATGGACCAGCTTATTGCGGGAGATTATCGAATGGATCGTGCAGAAGACGGTGAGGACATTGCTATGCTGGATCCCGCTCTCCGGTGAAGGTTTTGCCTATTCTGTACAGCTTCAGCGGCCTCTAGTTACTTAGACACCCAATTGGAGCGTGCGATGACATATTTGATTGCGGTGTTTTTATGTCTACAACCTGTGAGGAAATTTTGGCGCGGTCAAATTCCACTCGCGTGACTCAGTTGACCATCAGAACACTTAACCACAACTCTGCACTTTTCGTAAACGTTAAAACCACCCAAGCCTACCATAGAGGGAATAGAATTAGTCTCTTACAGTTGTGACAAGCCAGAACAATAGGACCAATGCGAAAAATACACCGAATTCTTATCGACGTCCATAGTCTGCTCCCATAGCAGACAATAACTGCACCTATGACTCGATAGCACAGAGTCTAGCCTATTTCCAAAAACTGCAGACAACCCACCAGCAGTGGAACTCCAAAGTAAATTTTCTCCGCTGGGAACCCTTCCCACTGCCCTGACAGCGGGGTAGAAGTGGAAAGATATGGATGCTCAGGTACCTACGTTCCAGACCCGGCATACCATAAGACCCTACCCCTCGTACTGTCTATCAGAACAACTGCTTACCCTTGTGGTCATGCTAGGTTGAAAATGCCATCGAAACCGCCTGGAATCCTTCCTCAAGTCAGAACCTCAAGTCACAAGCGTTAGACTTCCTGAATCAGCTTCGATCCGAGCCGCAGGGTTGGCAAATCTGTCTGTCCCTTGTTGTTCGCAACCCAAGAACTTCAGAGATAGTCCGCCATGTCTCGCTGGATGTCATCAATGATGCCATACAGGCAAGGCATATTGAACCCCAAGGCCTACTAATCTTGCGGGACAACTTGCTAGGATACCTCCAGGATATGTATGGCGCCGGCGGTAACGGCAATCTTCAGCTGGATTCGGCGGTTGTGCAAAATAAAATCACACAGACAGTGACGTACCTGTTCACGAATTTGTACGCTACAGAGTGGATAACGTTCTTTCATGATCTACTGGGCTTGACTGTTAGTGCTGGCTCTTCGTCGAGAGACAATGAATCTGGCGTCACTTTCTACCTCCGAGTCTTGGTTTCAGTGCATGATGAGATTGCGGATACCCTCATACCCAGATCTCCTGATGAGCAGAGAAGGGATAACAATATCAAGGACTTAGTAAGGCAGAGAGATGTGAAAGCGATTGCATTATCTTGGCAAGAAATCATCACTCAGTGGAGGTCGCAGCCTAACCAGATTATTGAGCAATGCTTGACGGTTGTCGGAAAATGGGTCGCCTGGACTGAGATTTCTCTTGTACTAAGTGATACCCTACTCAAACTTCTTTTCGAGCTTGTAAGTCCTCCGCAGTCTACTGCAAAGCTGGGAGGAGCATTTTCGGAAGCTCTCAATGGAGACAAGGCCAGAGCAGACTCCAGGCGGTATGCTGCCATCGACACACTAATCGAGATCTTGGGCAAGAAAATGAGCGCTGATGACAAGCTCGAGCTGATCGAGGTCCTCAAGATCAAGGACATTGTCTCTCAACTGACTGAGTGCTACCGACTGCAAGAACTACGGTCTACTTCGAACTACGATACCGACTTAGCAGAGTCTGTGGCTAAGTTAGTTAATAACACTGTGTATGATATAGTAAAAGCCATAGATGGTGCGCAAGATAGCGACTCAGCATCTGTGCGCGGAATAAGTCAACTCAATGCTTTTCTGCCACTTGTTCTTCGTTATTTTTCTGACGAATACGACGAGATTTGCTCCAATGTCATCCCCTGTCTTACAGACCTACAAGCGCTTTTTCGTAAGAAAGCGAAATTCAATAGCAATTTCTACTCGCAAAGCGAAACTATGCTATCTCCAATCCTAGATGCTGTTATTGCAAAGATGAAGTACGACCATACATCGTTATGGGGTCATGAGGATGCTCAGACGGATGAGGCAGAGTTCCAAGAGCTACGCAAAAGATTGCAGGTATTACAACAAGCAGTTGCCGCAGTAAATGAAAATCTTTACATGGACAAGATTAGTACTCTTGTTATCTCGACCTTCAACCAATTTCAGAACCAGAGGAGCCAGCTCAACTGGAGGGACACTGACTTGGCAATGTATGAGATGTTCCTCTTCGGAGAGCTTGCTCTAAAGAGCGGTGGGTTATACAGCAAAACTAAGCCAGTTTCGCCAGCTGCGGAACGACTGATTGGCATGATGTTCAAACTCGTCGAGTCAGGTAAAGTATAGTTCGATGCATGTACGGCACCACACTGATGTTCTGGCAGACGTCGCATCTTTCCCACATCCAGCTATACAACTACAGTACATGGAGATTTGCGTTCGCTATTACAGCTTCTTCGAGGCAAACCCGCAATTTGTCAACCATGCCTTAGAGAACTTCGTCACCTTTGTGCATCATAACCATGTCAAAGTCAGGACAAGATCTTGGTACCTTTTCCATAGATTCGTAAAGCATGTGCGACAACATATTGGAGACATTGCAGAGAACGTCATCCGGGCCTTGGGTGACCTTCTGCCCATCAAAGCAGAGCTACCAGAAGAGACTTCTGACAATGGTGACATGTCTTCAGATGAGAATGAGCAGACGGCGAGTGCAAGGTTTAGTAGTCAGCTATACTTATACGAGGCGGTTGGTTGCATCTGCTCTATACATGCAGTGCCAGTGAACAATCAGGTACTTTATGTTAGATCAGTCATCACCCCACTGTTCACAGACCTCGAAACTCACCTTGGCTTGGCCAAATCCGGTGATGAGCGAGCAACTCTGCAAGTCCACCATCTTGTTATGGCTTTGGGCACCCTTGCTAGAGGATTCTCAGACTGGTCGCCTGCTAGCACATCACCCACAGCTCATCCACCCGCTAAAGAGGTGTCCGAGGAGTTCACACAAACTTCAGAAGCAATACTTGTGGCGCTGGAAACCTTGAACTCGTCCCTCAATATCCGCACGGCTGCAAGATTCGCTTTTTCGCGCCTGATCGGCGTACTGGGTAGTCGCATTCTGCCCCAGCTTCCCAGGTGGATTGATGGCCTTTTATCGCAAACATCCAGTAAAGATGAGATGGCTCTCTTTCTAAGGCTGCTAGATCAAGTTGTCTATGGATTCAAGTCTGAGATCTTTGAGATACTCAATACACTTTTGACGCCATTCCTGCAACGAGTCTTTACCGGGATCGGGGAGCCAGCAGCTGGAACGGATGATGAGATCCAACTCGCAGAACTCAAACGCGAGTACCTTAATTTCTTGCTTATCATCCTGAACAACGATCTTGCGTCCGTACTCGTAAGCGAAAGTAAGTCTTGTCCGCTCTTTTCCTCGTTGATCTTGACGCACATGCTCATGGCTATTAGCCAACCAATCCGCCTTCGCCGCCGTCATCTCCACCATCGAACATCTTGCCAAGGATACCACCGACTTCCCAACCGCCAAACTCGCCTTCGCCGTCCTCATCCGCATGGTCTACACCTGGGGCGGCCCAGACATCCAATCTCCCCCCCAACAAATCGACACCGTCCTCCCCACCGTAGCCCCCCAACCAACTCTTCCCGGCTTCGACCGCTTCATGATAGAGCGTTTCTCCCCGCTCTGCTGGGCCATCCCCACCCAACCCACCTTCGACCCCAGAGACGCGCAGGGAAGGCTGGTCCTTGCGGAAGCGGCAAGCTTGCAAAAGGCGATTTATGCCAAGACGGGGCAGGAGTATCTTACATGGTTGAGAGAGGCGGAATTGAGAGGAACCGGCATGGATGCGGGGACGGTGGAGGAGTATCTGGTGGCGTTGGGCAGTTTGGATCTGAAGGGGTTCAGGCAGTTCTTTCAGGTACGTCGTATATATCTCAAAGAAACGAGGAAGCTCTGCACTGCTAACCTTGGTTTAGAACCTTGTGCAGCGGAGCAACAGGTGACATGCATCCATTGTCGAGGTTTTCTATTTAGCGAAGCATTGCAGGCGTCAGATATAGATGCTGCATTATTCACAACATGTCCGGGCTTGAAGCGAAAGGCTCTGTGCCAGATCATGTGCTAGGCGTTCATTTGGATGAGATGCAGTATTGAGACTAGCCCATATCAAATCGAAAAGAAGAATATTCTTCCGAGCTATGGCGACGATATTCCAGATAGAAAGAATGACGGTCGATGGTGGAGGAGTTCCCTCGAACCTTGTGTTTTCTACAAAAGGGCTTTTTCTGGAAGAGAAAGTACAAGCCCATTTCCGGAGTCTCTCCTATCATGTTTTCTCATACTTGATTCCCAGAAGCCCTCCCCCCCCGCCGAGGCATGCCGCTTAATCTGCCTCTTCACGACGAATTCTCGTCATATCATCTCCTTCCTTCAGTTGTTGAATGTTATATTTTTTTTATATGTACCGAGATGCTAATCACCAGAAGTCCGGTTTCCCGAACTCATGCTAACGCGTACTGATCCAGGTGGAAGAAAGCACAGCTGCCCGGTAGCCCAACGATGCAGTGATACCTCAGGCGGGAATCTCTCCATTTTAACTGGAGCAGGTGCGGTGACTCAGAATCTTGGGCAAGGCATGCAAGGCTGGAGGTTTGATCAGGCTGCCGATTCGCAAGAATCGATCTTATCTTTGAAGTCATGGGTCCGATTGCTTATTTATCTTATACCTACCTTCGTCCTGGTACGTTTTTTCATCGGCATTGCGACATTCCTTTCTTACGATATTGTTCAAATATATATTGGTTTTGTTAGCAAGAGGAAAATGGATGACGATCAGAGCCCTGCCGGTGATTCGGTGAGTGAGCTTTTCTACCCGTGCGCTAGCCTTGCGGCTTGAACAACTTCTTTTCAAAACGTCTGGATGGTCTAAATTGAAATGGGAATGTTCATGTTGGCTGTTGGAATGTTTTACTTGATAGACTAATATCGAGATGGAGCTATAAAAGTCCAATGTTTTCAGCCTTTGGTTGCATGAGAGTCATGCTCGCCACTCTCCACAGGCACCTTGGCAAGGCCCACCACATGGCAGCTAACAGTCAATACTAGGGATACTCCAGCGGAGAACCGTTGAGAACGCATCCTGATAAATTGGACTACGAACACGTGGAAACGTTGAGGGAGTTCGCCAATGACCTTAACCAAGCTCTTCAAGGGTCCTTTCCTCGCAGCGCCCATCCATATACCGCTGTACAAGTATTGTTGCTACGATGGGCCGACGACGATCTCCAAGTGCAATCTGAAATCGAACGGCTGAGAAGAGTATTCGACCGGCAATTTCATTTCGATATCGAAGAGTGGCAAATCCCGAGCAGCAATCCTACACGTGCACTGCAGTATAAGCTCTTCGAGCTCCAGCACGCACATCAGAGCGAGTCTGAGCTGCTGATCGTTTACTACGGTGGTCATGGGGTGGCTGATAGACGAGGTCGAAGCATTTGGCGTGCGTGAGTATACAGTTGTCTTGCGTTTGTGCTCCCAATTCGATATTTCAGCAATTTGCAGCCTTAACGATCAGCCATCGACTAAGAGTATTGTTTTTGACACCCGATCATCATCGTTTTGGCGAATTATGTTGAATAGTTAGAGTACTAACAGTGAGCAGAAATCAGCGATTGGATAGCCCGACCTTGACCTGGTCGTCGTTGCAGCATCTACTAGAGAACGCACTTCCTCATGTGCTGATTATCCTCGATTGCTGCTTCGCTGCCAATGCAGCTAGAGATACTACAGACGGAACTGCGAAGGAGTTACTGGCGGCCTGTGGCCGAGAAAACCCGACTTTGGGCGTGGGCATACGATCCTTCACATCAGCACTGATCGAAGAACTTCAGGCTTTTGGAAACAAACCTTTCAGTGTGGTCATGCTTCACGCTCGCTTGGTGACCTTGAGATGGAGACTCGCGTTTACGCCGATACATACGCTTCTCTCTGAGCATGGTGGGACTAGCATTCAGCTTGCTCCACTTCCTATTGTGGACGTATCTATGAAGCCTATCTCTGATCAATCCCTTGAAGGTTCCGAGAGAAATCCTGCTCAGGATATATCAGTTAACACCGCAAATACTCCCTCTTCACCATTTCCACCTCCCCCCCCGACTCCAGAGACAAGAGTCCTCTTATCCGTGTCAGTTGCCAGGGGTTCTTATTACGATCTCGGGCAATGGGCGACCTGGCTGACGAGTCAAACTCCTTTGGGTGTTACCAATGTAGACGTACGGCTGGAGTCTGTCTTCGACAGTCACTCCACCCTGTTTGTCGTCTCCCTACCAACGTATGCCTGGGTTCGGCTCCCAGAAAAGGCCGCGTATCAATTCGTTGGCTTCATCAGGTCCGGAAATCTCCTTTCAAACAATCAAGCCAGTGCAGATTCTACCACGCATCTTTTGCGAAAGCGAAAGAGTACAGTGCTTGAGCAAGCTGACGTTGACGATGTGGAGAAAGTTATCTGCTTGTCGGACTTCCTGGACGAGCAGCTGGATACCCAAGTATCGTCTCATCTTGATAGTGGCTACTTTAGCCCGAAAAGGGTGGAGAAATACCTCCGCGCAGAAAGATTACATGAGACGGAATGGATGGAATGCACATCAGGCCAGATGTAAGCAATCATCTCGATCGATAGTGTACATACGAAGCAGTCGTTTTCTTGAATTGGGACGCTACAAAGCACAGTACTATCTCAACCTGCCTTTAAACCGGTTTCACTCAGAGTGATTCGCTTAGCGTTTCCTGACGAACAGCTTCTGAGTGTGACGCTCTTTCGTTCCCTTCGTACTCACACTCTCTCTGGAAACGACCGGCCATGAATCGTCAATGGCTTCTCGCGCGGACCCTGGTAGCGTATCCGTATTGTATGGTCATGAGTCTCTCTTGGCTCGCTCAGGTCCGCTACCTTACCATATTCATGTAGAGGTGTGACACCCTGTTGCTGTTCAACCACGGTAATATTTCGAATACCACGCTTACTTGGTCTTAAAATTCTTTCCTGGATTCCAAATCTTTGCTGCCCTGAAACGATTTCACATTTCTCTCACTAGCGAATTGCTAAACATCCTCGCACCACAAACTCATTCGATTTTGTTCTGCAGAGCATCTCATCACTATGAATCTTCTTCCTTGAAAGAGAAGCTATTTCTCAATACGGTCTACTCCCCGGCGCCGCATCCGCTCAAGTCGAAGGCTTTCTCATCATCCCACTGTACAGGAGCCAGTAGAAGAAGATTCATGATTTCGAGAGTGAAAGCTACAGTCGCGAAAGCGCTGATGTGGAGTTGGTAGAAGGGAGTGGGAGAGTACCGGTGTGGGTATGGACGCGCTGGTGCCGTTGAGGGAGTGGAGGTTTGAGTGGTTTCGGGAGGAGAGGTCGCGGAGTTGGCTGGATTTTATTTTAAGGGGATGGAGATGGTTGGGGAGGGGTGGTGGGGCTTTTCCTTTTGTGATTGTGCTGGGCGGGGTGGTGCTGATATTCATGTGTGCCATTTAGATCAATCGGCAACCATCGTTGAGGTAAAGCTCAGCTCGAGTTGAACGATTTGGCTTCTTATCGATTCGGCAACTCGCTAAAAAGGAGCGCCAGACCTTCCTTTCCACCCCTCTCCACCGACAAAACCCCCCTTCCACCATCCCAAAAATCAACACCCCGCCCCCGTAAGCATCCCCGAACCCAACATCCCCACCCCCTAATCTTCCCTACCCACAACCCCCACAACAACTTCACCACCCCCTCCAACTGTCCAAACCAGATCTCCAGCTAACATCGCACGCCGATCAGATCCTCATATACGCAGCAGAATCAAATACAGACAGCCTTAAATAGGTAATACACCCGGTAACACGATGCTACGGTCTTTGCACTAAGCCGGGGGTTTCTTCGTAATAGAAGTGAGGCCCCCAGTCTAGATGGTTGGGTTATAGTGAGTGTCGCGACATTTTTGGGTTTTGATGGGGGCTGCTGGATGGAGGAATGGCGTTCTGGAATCTTTTGGGAAGAGAAGAGGAGGATTCGATATCGGGGAATTTCGATGGGAGGTTCTGGGTAGGTTGGTGGGTGGGTGGGTTACGATGAAGAACGTTTTGTTTTTGGGTCATAGTGAGTGTCAATTTTAGGTTTGGGAGGGCTAGATGAAGAGATGTTGTTCTCGATAATTTCAGAAGGGGGTTAGAGGGTTTGATATAAAAGAATCTGTGCGATGGGATGTGGAAGGACGACCTGTGGGAAAACTATTCCTCATTTCCCCACCCAATGCTACCATCAAATACATATATACAACCCTAGAGTACCTACCTACAACCGCGTCCCACCTCCTTTGCCCTTCCCATTTCCACCCCATGGTTGCTACGCCAGCAAATACCGCGCCGCATGATTCACATGATCGTCCGCAAAAGAAGCCATAGTGAAATAACTATGATCATACCCGTCCTGCCACCTTAGGTTCACTTTCCCCTTCCCCTCTGCCGCCTTTGCGAAATTCTCGGGCAGGAGCTGGCCTTGCTTGTAGAAGTTATCCGCTGTGCCCTGCGTTTCCCTTGCATTTAGCACAAATCCATCTCTGCAGAACGAAGAATACTATAAAGAGAAAGAGAGAGCGGAACATACAACATCAACCAGCACATCCAACGGCTCTCCCTCCCACTTCTTCACCAACTCCGTCGCATCATGCTCCGCCCACCTCTCCTTGTCCTCTTTCCCAAAATAGCCCTCGAACGCCTTCTGGCCCCATGGGCAATTGATCGGGTTCGCGATCGGCGCAAACGCAGATACCGACTTGTACATGCCTGGATTCTTCAAAAACTACAGCCCAGGACGGTAGTGTAAGTATATGTCTCACACCCTCCCAAAAAGCAATCTGCAGGTGTTTTTTCGGCACTGACCAAAGTCAAGGCTCCGTGCCCACCCATACTGTGTCCCATTATGCTAACTCTTTTGCCGTCAATCTGGGCGAAGTTGGAGAAGACGGTCTTAGGGAGCTCGGAGGTGATGTAGCTGTACATTTTGTAGCCTTTGGACCAGGGTTCTTTTGTCGCGTCGACGTAGAAGCCTGCGCCGGAGCCGAAGTCGTAGGAGTCGTCTTCGCCTTGGATTTTTAGACCTCCTATTTTGCAGTGTTAGAATGAGGGAAGTATAGATCATCACCGCCCGCCGATAGGTGCACCCGTGTTTGCATTGGCATTTGCTAATCCAATTGGTAAGATCAAAGGCGATTCAGCAAAGCACACTCACGCGGACTGGTATCCGGATACAGCACTGCAATGCCCTTTTGACTGGCAGCATGCTGAAAGAAACCCTTCTCTGCACCATTGTCACCCGTACATGTTAGGCCAGCAAGGTATATCAGTAGGGGCACCTTGTGCAGGGGGCTTAGCGTAGCCTGCGGAGGTAAGTATAAGTTGAAGCCCATTTCACAATTGGTGGAGGCATTGTGGGTTAACTTGAGTAGCTTTCCACCGAAGCTGGCGATTGTTGCCTTTGTTGTCACCGACATGATTTGAGATAGAATCTTTCTGAGGTGAGAGAGATTGAGCACCTATGTTCTCTGTGGAAGTTCAGGTACCTAAACGTGCTGAGGTGCAAAGGTAGTATGACGTTGAGGTGGAACGGGTGCGGGTGTGCTTTTTTCCGCCCTCCGCCGCAACTCCGGCACTCCCCAAAGGATGAAGGTACTGATATTGTTAAATAGGATATAAAAAATAACAGAAGTATTGATGATGATGTTGGGTATATATGCAATGCAAGTAACCAGTGTCTGCCAAAAAGCCTGTTGGCCGCTACCCAGTAATCCAAGCACGATCAAGATGTAATGAAAATGCGTACTGCCATAACAGGAACGAATGCGATCTTGATACAAAGTCTCCCAGAGCAATAGACGCACTCCTCAAAACGGCATCCAATGCCGCTAATCGTTAGGAAAGAAAAGCCGGAATACCGTACACAACCGGTGCAGCCCCATTCAAATACTTCAAGATACAAGAGTCTCTTCCCCGCGCAACCGCTTGATCCAGAGACAACGGCTCACTTTCGGTACTCTTTACAATCACCGCCTTGCTTTTTCCTCTTTGCTTTGCCCCTCTCTTGACTGGGCTACTTGAAACCTCTTTCTGATGTTCTCGAAAAAGGCCCCACTTCTCCAGAACCGTGTATGAAAACCTATCAATGTCTTTATCGGTAACATCCCATAACGTTGCCAGTAAAGCCGGACACCCTGCATGCATGTAATTGATGGGGGTTCCGTAGGGCTCGAATTCTCCGGCTTCGGTCAAAGCACCGCTGCTACAGCCCATTAGGAGGGCAACAGAACAGCTGTCAAGCTGCTTGATGGTCCTTGAGCGAATATACTGGCTGCCACTGCCATGCCCAAAGTAGAGGAATAAACCGCGAGTCTCCAAGTAAGCCTTCATGTCGTCCTCGGTAGGCTCACGACCCACGGTGGACTCCCAACCCAACATGTCTTGTAGAGGTTGCTCGAATTTCGTCTGAGTTGCTGTTAAATCTCCTCCAGGGTTGAGTACGTACGCTCCGCTATTTCGGTCAACTTGCCATCCCTCGTTCGCCGACCTTGCTCCGCCCCTCTGCTGCTGTTGTTGCAAGATTCTGTCACGAAGGCACCCAAGTGAAGGTAGTCTAGAAATTGCATCACCGTTCATACACGACAACGATTCCCAAGGAAAACAATGTAATGCTTTATCGAGAATAAGGATCGTATGCTGATTTCTGTCAGCATGCGAAATAGCTTTGGAGGCTTGGTGATAATGGCGAAGAGCGTCTAGTGTCTCTATTGCGATCTAAAACCCGTTAGCATCGTGTTTTAAGCTTTCAAGAGTATAAAATACCGAGTCAAAGTCGATTTCGTCATAGGCATTGCGTTCTCCATTGAACTGCAAAATGTCAATGACGAAATAAAGCAAGTCCATCAGTGTTTCATCCAATTCGTCGACTTCCTCCGGGTCACCCATCTCAACAAATAGCTCAAGTACTCGTGAGTCGAAAACCATTCGATTACTTATATGTCCCTTATTGGGCTTTTGTCGGGAAGGCAGGTGCCTGTCCAGAATGTTGTGGAGGGATTGCTGAAATCGAGACAAAAGATCTGGGGTGTGAATCTTTTGTGTGAATACACCCCGGAATCCACCTAGCCAGATACTCTCGATATTGACAAGCAGATCCTTCAGTCGAGCATCCAGAGCAGCCCGAGCTTCCCACCATTCAGACTTGGCTCCTTTGCGGGACATGTCTTGTGCGTCATGGGTCGAATAATTAGCCAGCGCAACGATGTCTTGTAATTCCGTCTTGGCCTGGTTGAATCCGAAGATTTCTTCATCAGCGTCTCGAGAGTTGTGCCTATTCAACGGTAAGATTAGAATGAATGGACTTTGTCCCGCTCGAATTTTCGATATCCGTATCTCGTCTCGCGATTCACTCAATGATAAAGAGATGACATTCCAGGACGCAGGGATAATATCAATATACTCTTTCTGAAAGCTGGAGAATTCCAACGATTTGCTGATTGACAGGCTTTGCGGGGCAGCAAAATCATCGCCTTTGGGCCAATCAACCACATCTTGAGTAATGGCGAGTTGTCGCTCCACCCGAATGGCCAGGCTCTCCCTCATCATTGCAATTGTTCTTCCCAATTCTAGATACACATTATAAGTAACCGCCATGCAAAGCTGCTCTGATAGACTTACCTGTCATATAGACCACAAAAGTCGAGCTGGTGCCATTACAGGGTTCTGATGATGTGATGGCAGAGAGCATCGTTAGCGTCTTTGCCATGATATCTGCCATTGAATGTATGCTTGTAGTTGTCCCTACCGCCGTTGCCAATGTGCATATTTTGTTGATGCCATCTTGCGCATGGTGAAGGGACTCGATATAGTCAGCGGGCAGAGGACTGCGCGACCGTCTTGGTTTTCGGACCGGCGCCTTTGAAGGCTGCTTTCTTGTAGGGGTGATATTGTTAATCTTCTGAGGGCTTCGCTCGAAGCGGTCCCCCAAAGATCCCGTCGATGGATGAGAGACTGTCGATTCTGGGAGGATGCCGAAAACAGGATCACCAACCATTCGCTCCAAACCCTGTCGAAGACATAGACGTGCAGCTAATACCTCGTGCGAGACATAGTCCTGGGCCAAACCTAAATGTAGTGCAGCTTCGAGCAGAAGTGGAAAGGCTGATTCGGGACTGCGCCCACACATTGCTGCGAAGGCACGCTGTCGAAGCATATCACCCTTCAGTCGGGATAACGTGGATATCTCGCTCGCTATCCCGCTCTTGTTCGCTGGATCAGCCGATTTTGCCTCTGCAACGGGCTTACTGCCAGGTCTCTTTGCCGGCAAACGCCGTTTTGTTCGCGGCCGCCGAGTGGGCCCATTATCTTGCAAAGTCAGCTCATTTATCTGAGCATTCAATCTTTTGTCCACTGGCCCTTGATGAACGCGACTGTCGACGTAGTTAGCCGACATTAGCGTATCAAGTGTCTGCTCACAAAGAACAACGGCAGACTCTCCGAGGCGCCCCTGTTCTTGTGGTGGGTGCATGCTTGCTAAATGCAGCTGGAGTGCAGCGAAGTGTCTATCACGCCGAAGGAAAGATGTGGTCTGTTGAGCTTGTCCTAATAGCTTAGCCCCCTGTTCACGGCTTCCACTACGGACAAAGTAATTGCCGAGTTGGGCAAGGGATTGACTCTTCAATGATACGGCATTCACAGCTTCCGCGATCTTTTGACCTTGCTCGCAATAGTATCGTGCTTCGGAGAACAGCCCCTCATGGGCATAGATCTGAGATAGTTGATGTAGACCACGGAACAATCGTGGTACGAGGGGCCAAAATAATACGGCATGCAACGCAGCATAAGTTGTAGGTACTGCTTGAGGCTTAGAGATAGACAGTTCAGATATGGAGTCTGCAAGCGTATCGATAGGACCATCTGAAGGCTTCATAAAATTTGATACGGGCGCTTTGCTACATGAACGCTCCATAGTAGCCCAAGCCCGGCGGTTGAGCTTTACTCCTTTTCGGGAAAGCAGCAGTGCCTTCGGAAGTTGACCTTTGGCAGCAGCCAAAGATGACTGGACTTGCGCCACGTCTGCAAGCATCTGGATCATCCTACTACGTTCTGTGGTAGTCGTCCTCTGTGCGCTTTTGTCATTTGGTTCAGCTCTGAAATGTTCTTGTGCCTCGCTGAGGTGCTGTTCGCTGTTACATATTAGCGCCACTCAGAGAAAACCGTGAAAGTTCTCACCTTTTGGCAAAGTTACCCGTTTCCAGGGCATATTCGGCATATGCAAGATGCCAATCCATGCGAGCAACTGATGGAACACCCCCAGTGTCGATATATTTTTGAGCCTTCTGCAGGACCGGACCGGCTTTTCCAGGATATCCGAGTCTCACATACTGCAACCCAAGAGCTGATAATTTGAGTACCAGGGTACAACAACTAGTAGATGTTTCCGCTTCCCGCAAGCTGACAAGTATATGTAGTACTGACAGCCTCGTAAAATCAATACCCTGCAGTTCGAGATATTCTGCGAGGAGCTCAAGCTGGTTCAGCCAATCAGACATGTCAATTACTCGAGTCTGGAGTAGCGTCCAAGTAGGGCAGTCATGTATTAATCTGGTCCACTCCGCGAGCCTGGTGTCGATGGTCTTGACGTTGGGTATCTCTTCGTGGTACACAAAAGAGATGTCTCGGGAAGCAACTAAGTGTGGAATAAATTGCTCCAGACCTACATCAAAGCCAAGGGATTGTATTTCTGGTGGCACGATTTGCTCTTTAGAAAGTCGATCAAGCAGTTCACAATCGAGAAGCGTGGGATAAACCGACTGAAGTTGAAAGCATTGATTTGCCACACGAAAACGCCGGATTGGAAATTCCGCCCTCGTATAGACTGCTAATATTGAGAAGATGAGTCCTTGAACTGCCATGCATAGTCGAGCTGATGCACCTTGTAAGCGCAAAATGGATATCACAGCACTGAGTTGCTGCTCAAGCAGCACACCACGCTCATTGCATGATAGTGTGCTATTGTCGAATATTAAGGAGTAATGTGGTACCTCGTCGCCTATTTTTGTTGTTATTCTAGCATAGGCAAGCAATAAACGGCCAAAGAGAGCCTGATTGCTATCGCTATCAAAAAGCAATGGTACTGGTCTTGTAGCAGCAGCTTGCGCCGCTATTCGAAGGCAGCCAGTGTCTACCTGCAAATGTAGGGCCTCAGCATAAGCGTCGCTAGCTCTGTTGAAGTCTCGAGATGACTCGTGTAACATTCCCAGCTTCTCAAGTTTTATCGGTACTATAGCAGCGATCTTCTCGGCAATAGGTCGATTTTTAACAAAATCTATGGACGTCCGAAGGTTTGCCATCAGCTTTTTGGCATCCATTGCAATTCTTTTAGCGTGAAGATAGCGGTACCAGTACGCATTGGATAACGACACAAAGACGCCTGATTTGCAGTCACTCTTTGGTGTTTCCGGCATTATATTCGATTCGGGGTTTTCAAGGCTCAGAGCAAGCCTCAGACAGTCTTGGAGTCCCCTGTCTATTCGTTCCCAGTCTTCCGCGCTACTTGCGACGCAATATCTTGCGAGGGCAACGATCGACTCGATGAACGGGTTCGAAACTTCGGTTGCCAGCCTCAAGCGTTGCAAGTGCCTTAATCCCACTTTTGCACTACTACCATGACCTGGATCTTTACCAATATACCGAATCAAAAAACGGATACCCAGCATTAAGACTTTGGAGCACTGATTGACAGTCTCAACTGGCCATGATATTTCTTCGGGTTTGGGTGATACGTGGGTATCATGCAGGACGGAGAATACAGTTCTCCGGAGGCTTGCTACTGCCACCAGCAGTTCGTCCAAATCTGTCGAATCACCAGGTAGATCACCCTCAAGATCCTTTACGGCCTCCTTGAGCGTTAAGACAAGAGCGTCTTCTTGGCAATGTCCTGGGGAATGTCTGCCGCAGACACGGATCTGCAATGTCGCAATCCGACAGGCTAAGGTACACATTCGAGCTTTTGAGGCCCCATTTCTTGCTAATAGTTCACTAGACTTTTTAATCCAGTTCAGAGCTTCGTCATAGTTTGAGCTGTCTTGCGCTAGGTCTGCTAGTATCTGATATAATGTAGTGAGTGGCTGGTCGAGTATCAGGTTGTCACGGTTTGTCGTGATATGAATATGGTTACAAAGTGATTGAAAAGCAGCCTTGACTATGTTATATTTTGTTTCACGATCTGATATAGAGCGTCGACGGAAGCAGGCTAAACATCGTGCGAACGGCTCAAGTATCTCTTTGACCATGTCACTTTGGTGACCGGCTAGTTTCCACCATCTTGAGCGGACTTCGAGAGCTAATAGTTGAAATTGAAGGGCGACCGAGGGAGAAATACTCTGCGGATTGGATGGTTTTTCGTCTTCTGAAGACGAGATGCTAGGGCAGAGAGATAAAAGTAATTGGGACAATGATGCCAGTTGGTGAGCGGCGGTTGCTTGTGTTGTAGGAAGTTTTCTGTCTATCTGGGCCTGGATCAGGTTTCCAGGAGAATACGGCACGGACAGTTGAAGATGCCCAATTGCGGCTTCAGTAACCTTCGGGTTGGCCTTGGAGGCAATAAGCTTGAGAGACTGTAGTTGCGAAGATACTAATAATGCTAAGAGCGGTCCACTAGCATTGACATTCTCAAACTTGAGCAAGCCCGATAGTGTCTCTTTCTTTGCGGACGGTTCTTCGGCCGACAACAGACTTCGGTTGCTTAATAGACCCGCATTGTCCGCTGAGGCTGATATTGCATAAACCTTTAGCCTTTCCATTAGTATACGAAGCTCCTTTACCGCCAAGTCATCTAGGCCTAAAGCTATGAGCTTGCCGATCAATGCAGACATGCCATTTTCCAGTTGGAGATAAGGCATCTCAAGTCCGTAGCTCTTCTGCGCAGTCATCGATCGAAGGGTAGCGAATGCTATACGTGCACATTCTGCTTGAGCTGTAATGCCTGATGTTTCTTTCGACGAAACGCCGGAAGAGGAGCGCCGCAATGATCGTGATCTCTCGGGTGTGCTTGATATACGATTGATACATAGCGACTGTAGCGGCAGATGATTTCCATTTTCAGAACTATTGGATAGGGAATTATTGGACGAGCTTTTCGGCAGAGATGGCTTATGCTTCTGAGCGAGCTTTGGAGGCGATCTTTTGATAGCGTCGGTGAGGGCCTTAATTGTTACATTGACAACCTCCGTCGCGAGATTAAATCTCTCCTGAGGTAGCACGATATCCACTGTAGCCTCGGGAACCTGCAGAATCGCGACCTCAGGCCGTTTCCTCGGTCTGTTGCACGGTATCTTCGTCGTTTGTGCAGCCGGCGGCAGTATCCTCGTTCTTCGGCCATTGGTGACAGACTTTATCTGCGGATCCACAGGAGGCTTCTCCAGTAGCAAGACAGATTTCAGAGAGTCCACCGTAGCTGAAGTACATGTCGCCGTTGACCCTACGGCACGCTTGATATTCGCCGCCTGTGCTGGCAGCTCTTTTCGGGTCATCTTAATCTTATAGAGAATGGAATCTCGTAATAAGAGCTATTCTTCAGCAAAGAAGCCATCTTTGCTGTCCAGGAGGTGCTGCTCTGTATAAATGTGATGTAATGAAGTATGCTCTACGTCGATGTCGGGTATTTACTCAGTTGTCGAGTAAACAAACAGACAGTAGGGCTGAAATAAGCACTCGGCTCAATTTACCTCTTCAATCCGACATGTGCTACCGATTTCTCTCGATACTTAGGACAACGGCAATTCCAATGGCCTGTATGCAAGCACAGCAACGGCTGAAAACATGTTCCGCGTTATCGGCTCACCTATTGAGATCTTCGAAGCCCCGTAGTGCTTTTTTGGCATCTCTGCCGCAGTCTCACAGAAACCATGCCTCTTCGACGGAATCATTACCTAGAGTCACACAGCCATCGTTGTGGCATTCGATTGTGCCCAAGTTCCTCCGAACACCTCAGACGTCGAACACACGCATAAAGAACCCAAGCCAAAAGGAGTGGAATCCTGCAACATTCTTCATAATCATTTTCTTGCTCATTGGATCGAACGCCATACAAATGATTGCGTTGAAGCACGAATTCACAAACTTCAGCCGAAAGGCTGACGCTCAGATCGGTCTGTTAAAGGACGTCCTCGGGAGGCTACAGCGAGGGGAAGACGTAGATGTTGAAGGATTGCTAGGTACAGGCGACAGGGAGAAGGAAAGGGAATGGGAAGATGGTAGGTTCTCCACCAGACCTATGGCCTGAGTCGCAGTTGCATGGCTTCTAGTATATATACGCTAAGCTCTTTATCAATGTAGTCTTACACGAGATCGAGGAGGAGGACCGTCTTTGGCAGTCAAAGGCGAAGAACAAGCAGCGAGAGCGAAAGAAGGCAATAAAAGAAGCAAAGGAAGAGGCTGTCCAGGAGCGTCCCGTGTTAACCCCGAAATGGACTGGTATCAGTACCGCTACTCCTTCGGTTGACACAAAATCGAATGACAAAGAAGTCGCAGCTGGAGCAGCACGTCCAGGCTTCTACTGATTTGATTTTACTACCAAGCTTCACCCACCATGAACTGGCTTTCTCATGCAAGTATAATAGACCGCGCTAGAGACGCTGAATCTCGTTCCGTCAAGGGGCCTACCGACTACCGCTTAACGATTCTGTTGGCGGCTAGACTGACGCTCTGTGGGCCATAACTACGAGGCTGTTCCCCAACCATATGACCAAATCGCGTGATAGAAGCTTTAGACGAGGTCCGCCCCACGCACACGATGGAATCGGAAATACTGGCTGAAGCCTGGAGTCTGGTCCGCGGCCCGATTGGCCTACAGCCCAGCATCATCCATCAGAAGCTTTTGACACTTTTCAGGAACCCGTAAAGCTATCATAGAAGTGTTTCTGTTCCATGATCATCAGATAATGGTTGAACGCCGGTAGAACTTCGAAACGTCATTGCCGTAACCTCGAACCAACAGTCAAATGTGTGACGAATACTCGTCCTAACAGTATCTTCTGTCCAGTGTCTGGTCAAAACGGATCACAATCACCAAATAGAGCTTTTGTGCACCAAACCTCAAGCGCAGCCAGCGGAAGTCTTACATAAGATGTACCTTGATCGATGATATGAACGGGTGCTATTCTTCAAGGCGAACAGCCCTCAAAGGCACAGAACAAATGACAGCCTATAATGATCTACGACAAGAGTTGACAGCGTAGCGGAAGAAAGAATCAAGGAGAAACTTAGTGGCAGATTTTTTTTTGGCATGCGATCTAACCATGAAGACTAGATATGCTTCGGGGAAACTCAGACTTCAACCCAACGTATGGATACACAAAGTCCTGTGTGCGTGATTCTTTATCGATATGTTTGTGAAGAACAAAGAAAAAGACCAATAATTGTACGCAAAACTCGCCTTGAGAGACAAGAAGCTCTTGGCTAATACCATCCTCCATTGCCGTTTCGCCACATCGACCACTGGAATGGCGATTAAACACCCTGACTCGTCAGAACCAACCAAGCTAATCTACTTTGCCCCCTCCCGCTCCCCACCATCCCCTACCCCCATCACACTCCCCACAAACTCCCGATACCGGAATACTTCCTCTCTCTTTCCCAGTCCCGACCCAATACCTTTGGAAAATTCCCTCCTTCCCTTAAAGCCCCCAACAACCTGCTCAACCTCCCTATCCGTCAATGCCCTTTCCCCCACCTCCGCACTTGTATGCAACAGCGCATCTCGCAATTCTCCTACATCGATCTGTCCGCTATCATCATCGTCAAAGGCTGCGAAGGCGTTCAGGAGTTCGGTCTGAGAAGAGAGGGGTGAGAGGAGAGATGAGAGGGTGTGGAGAAAGGAAGGCATGTTGAGGGTTTGGGGCTCCCCAGGGGGGAAGAATTGGGAGATTGTTTGGGGGTTGGAATCTTGGCCTGGTGGCAGGGTGGTGTCAGCAAGGATGGTGTGACGGAGTTCGGGGTTAAAAGAAGAACGGGAGTAGCTGACCCAGATTTGCGAGTACATCAACCACATCTTCGCGGTTCACTTGTCCATCGTTATCACGGTCTAGGACCTGAAACCCCTCTCTCATCTCACGCACCTGCGACGGTGGCAATTTGGCTAGGGCATCGCCATTGATGGCCGTACGACTCATTGTTCCCAAAGTTTGGGCGGTCGTGCTTGTAGCCCCGCGCGTTGGCGATGGAGGGGGCTCGTGAGCCAGAGCTTGAGAAGGCGTAAGTACTCGGGGCGTCCAGCTACCATCGTTGGAGGTTGGGGTAATGGCATTCTGCTGAAGCTTGGAAGGCGATTGAAGGGGAGTATGCGCTTTTGTTGGGGATGGGGTGGGTGTGGTGGGGCGGACTGTGTTTGAGGGGGAGGCGGGCGATTCTAGTCGGCGGAAAGGAGAGGTACGTGGGGAGCCGAAGGAGAGGGGAGAGGGTTTGTAGGTTGATGGTAACGACTGAGATCCAGCAGTAGGTCAGTGTTGGATTCCTCTCAATGATTAGGAGGGAAGAGTATTGTGATTTACTGACCATCGTGACGCCTATTTTTTTTGGGCTAGGGAAAGTTCTGTGATGCTGATAGCTTGAGTCTCTCACTCTGTGCGGGGTCTAAATAACGGAGTAATTTCTTACTATAAACACTAAGGTGATATCGCATTGAAGTATCTGAGGATTTAATGAAAGCGTCAACAATGACGAGCGTAAACAAACACTACGGTCCTTGATCCCTGTGCAGATGATTTTAGGGCTGGACCCTTTGACATGTGGATTTAGGAAACCCCCGATTCGATCGAACGGCAATATATTAGATTAGGTACGCCAATCAATCGCTCCACTGTTCATTCCAGAGGCGGTATAAGCTGAAGTTCGCCAGGCCATTGCGGAGCATGACCTCATGCCGCAATGAAGGGATGAAAGCCCTGAAGTGGAAGCAATTGCGACTTGAATATCCTCGCCTCGATTTGCCATCCCATCACTCGCTATTCACAATACCTCCGATATCCTTCCTGTTGAGCATTTGGATATTACACCATGGCTTTTGTCCTTCCTTATCGACCTTCCACAAGCGGCTCAATCACTGAGTTGGGTGACCTCTCGGACAAGGTCAAAAGTGCGCCCAGCCCAACCCTTTGTGCGGCGTAAAGTAACTGTTGCATATTTTCGAAGGCAGCATAACTTGGGAGGGCTGCTATCACAGTGGAAACGAGGGCGCAGCACGAAGCAGCTGAACCCGTAGGATTGCAGTTTCAGCCTCGATATGGCACATCGTAAGTAGTGTTCGCGAAGAGGATCTTACCTACATTATCTACTTACAATCCAGCATCTTCCTTTCTTTAAGTCTCCACTGTGATTTTGGTTTCGATTTCAGAAAACGGCAGCGCATTGGTTCTGAGATTATTATTGTCTTGAAAGGACGAGTTGTAGGATAGCCTACATTCCTTCGTTCTCCGCTCGTAGCTCTTAATCGATTGGCAACAGACTTGACCTCATTGCTTGACACGATGATCGCTCTCATATATACCTTGTCTGCTCTACTTTGCCTGATCACCCATGCGGCAGCAATGGGACGCCGGCCCCGCTTCGAACCTCTCCCGATATGCCAGGACTGTGTTCCTCGCAAAGAAATTTTGGCACCTGGCATTGGCTTCGACTTGACCAACTCTTATGCAACTGCTGCCATCCGCTATTACCATGGCTCGATGGAGAACCTGTGCAAGGTTGGTCCTATCTTCTTGTACGAGCGCGGGCGGGACAGTTGACAGCATGTTGACTAGGTCGACGCGGGCGATGCTTACAGGCAACTGATGATTCGCGCCTCGAAACCGTCATCTAGATCAGAGTGGTAAGCTGGTCAGTCCTTTCTGAGCTGGCTAGCATTTCGCATTGATGGCAAATTAGTGCTGAAGGCTATTGGGACGAGGTTCGTTGTGGTGTGGCACGTGCAAAGCGGCGATGGAACAAGCTCTGCGGTCGTCCCTCTACACCTGAAGTCGGAACAATTGCGAAACTTGTCAAAAAGCTTCGCACCGCCGTGGACGAAAAACTTGAACGCAATAGGACGAAGAAGGCGCTCCTTACGATCCCCTATCTTCCCGGAGTTTCCTACGAGGATTTGGAGGACGTGATGGAATACACGGGTCTCACTATGCTTTCCACTCACAAGCACATCGGAGACAAGATTTCAGAGGTTAGCGCCGCCTTTGCAGGCTCAGGCTATGGTCTTTGCGAGCATTACGACAACATTGACGCCTGCGAAAACGAAGAGGCAGATATGCCTGTCTCTCACATCCTAGCCCTGAGCTTGAGCCAAACATCCTTCAGCGCAGCGTACACCTACATGCAAGCCGCCTACCGAAGCATACTCGAAAAGGAAACTACCCGCTTTGACCTAGGCCTACAGAATTTCCCAACAAACGGTAAAGATAGCGAGGGGGAGGAGGCGCTCTATTGGTCACGCATGCGCGTGACAATCGTCGAGGTTGGTCGGACGTCGCGCGGAATTCTCACTACACTTCTAGTCCTGGGTGAGAATGCGGACAATTCAAGTTTCGTCCGGACGGTCCAAGAAGCTCTGCGAGAACTACTTCCGGATGCTTCTACACAGGATATCTCAAAGATGCTATTATTATGGAAATGGGATGGTGAGGCCGAGCCGCTCTACTTGGCCGCGAGAGGCGCTGCTGAACTCGCCAAACGCGCTCAAGAAGCCCCTGCAGGTTGCAAAGAGCCTGTTCACTGTGCGGAGAACCGCGCCCCAGCAAAGATCATCCTATCAAATCAAGTTTCGCTGAGCGAGGGGCGGCAGAGAGTGGGCTTGAACTTTGATGATGGAGTTCGTACTTGAGTCGGAAGATACACCAACCTCAGCAATGTTCCACACTACTGTAGTTATAATACCAGACGTTAAGCTCCTTTAGCAAGCGTTAGTACTTATCAGGCTCGGGTCATTCCCCATAAGGCTAGAGCGGTGCATCGCTAACGTTGGTGCATCGAGGGTTTAATACGAGTAGATTAGATCTTCTATGTAAAATCAAGTACAAAAATGAGAACCGCATGCTCATCACTAAACCTATGAAGCTGAAGAACTGATTCATCTTATAGCTTAAGAATCAAAATAAACCTGTCTCGTATACTTGATAAAAGGAAGAACGGATTAAGAATTATAAGTAAATGGCTCCCAAAATCAATTGCGGCATGGATATTCTCGCCTCCACTTGCCGTGCCATCACCCACGATTGACAACAGCTTCGATAATGTTTTCTGATTGGGTAACTGATGTTTAGATCATGGCTTCTGTACTGCCTTATCGACCTTCGACAAGTGGCTCCATCACTACCTCCAACCGGCGACCCTCATTGTCCTCCTTCCCGTCTTCACGAAACACCTCGAATCCGTCCACCCATAATGGCATGCCATCAGCAGCGCCTCCCATTCCGAACCGCCCTGGGTCGAAGAGTAGCTCGCGGACTCCCTCGACTCCTTCCTCCACACAGCCCGCCGCCAGAAGAGCGGATGCTTCACGGCGCACTGGTCGTTTGAAATCTCAGTACCCAGCAGATTCGACAGAACGTCATGTCGAGTATATACTCGTTGCATCGTTCCATGTCGATCGAGGTCCGATTATGGAACATCAGTACCCCGGGGCAATTAGTGGAGATGAGAACATGCTGGCGGAGCTGATGCTGCCAGACCAGGCGCACATGAGAAATGAAGATTGGACAATCTTCTTTCTACACAAGGACACCAGTGAAGATGACGAAAAGGCTGAACTAGCTGCAGAGAGGAAAGAGCAGAGAAGGAAGAAGAGAGAGGCTTCAGGAACGACTAGTGCGGAAGAATCACAAGGAAGCACTGAAAACGAGGAAGAGAGTAACACAGATACCGACGCAGAAAAAGACCATGATGAAGTGGAAGGTGGAGAAGGGCCGCCGTTGATATATGTATTAAATTTAGTAAACACAAAGCAAGATACAACAGCAAAAAGGTTCCAACCACTCCATCCGCTGTGCTGTAAACATTGTATCTAATTAGAACTCATGCAGAGGCGCGGTTGTCAAAGCTATGGCAATATGTACTCGACATTCATTTCTGCACATCTATAAGGTAACAACCACATGGTGTGGTTCACTACTCATAGAAGCTGACCCGACTCTCAGCCGTTATTACTATTGGCACTTGAAGAGTATTTCAGATCACCATATCCAGAAACATTGGCATCGTTATATGATGCAGTGAATTCAATGGATCTCTCCCTAATGCCTCGGCTTTCTGTTCTCGAACGACATATACTTCAAGCTAGTGATACCAAAGATCTCTTCGTTGAGAAATTTGAGCAGATGATCCAGCAGCGTATGGCCAAAGAATCCAGATCCAATTCAATATCATCACCAGAGTCACCCTCCAAGCCAGGTCTCGACCTAACTCGACACGGACATGGACAACGGTATATTGTTCCCCGCGACACCCATGAATTCGAATCCAAAGTCATATACAACGGCATCCCTATCCCGATCAAAGTCCCCACCGGCATCTCCCCCGAAACCGTTGGCGACTTCTCCCTCATCAAACTCATCCAAGCCTTCTCCGCCCCCCACGCCTCTACCCCCCAACCCTTCATGCTGCACCCGCACCTCACCACCAGCGGCGCCTACACTCACCCCATCATTGTCCTTGTCAACGCCATGCTCACCCAAAAGCGCGTCATCTTCCTCGGCCACAACCGGCCCTCTGGCGAAGTCGCCGAAGCCGTCCTTGCGGCGTGCGCCCTTGCTTCAGGAGGCATCCTGAGGGGCTTCACCCGCCACGCCTTCCCTTACACCGACCTCACCAAAATCGACGACCTCCTCAACGTCCCCGGCTTTATCGCCGGCGTAACTAACCCCGCCTTCGCCAACCACCCGGAATGGTGGGATCTCCTCTGCGACGTTCCGACCGGCCGCATGAAAATCTCCAATCGCATCGACCCCGCTCCCATCACCGATGGCCTCATTTACTTCCAACAACAAAACCCCGCCCACGCCCCCCACAGCAATGGCGTCGGCTCTGGCTCCTCCAGCACCCCCTCCCTCTCCCTCCTCACCGATGCCACCGGCGACGCAGCCTTCATGGACGACCTCCTCCGCAGCATCGCCTCCCGCCACGGCGAATCCGCCATCCGCACCAAACTCCGTGACTACATCACCAAATTCACCCGCACCGCCGCCGCCTTTGAGGAATCCGTCTACGGCGCCTCGGCCCTCTACATCGGCGCCGCCGAAGCCGACGCCGGCGCCCACGGTGTCCATGGTCACGGCTATGTCTGGCCCGACGACCAGGCCCGCGGCAGGGAGCTTGGCGCAAACGTCTGGCGCATTGAAGGATGGCGCAATACAAGGAGCTACTACGCGTTCATACAGGACCTTGCAGCGCTATGCCTGCGCCGCCCAATCCGCAGCTTGGATCTCGCGCACCAGCACGACCGGCTGCGCTCGCTCAAGCTCTCGCACGAGGACAGCGGCGCCATCTACCTCGCGCTCTCGTCAGCCACAACCTCCTATAACGACATCTGCCAGCTGCTAACCGTCACGCCCGAGAGCAACGCGGGCCTTTTCTACATCTCCCTCGGACTATTCCATCCCGATCCCAAGGTGAGAGATGCGACTGTGGAGCTGCTAGAACGGGTGAGTGGGCACGAGGCTGGGCGGCATCTTTGGGCGCAGCTGGGTCGGTTTGCGAAACTGGCGTTTTTTAGGGTCAAGAGGGACGGGGCCAAGGCGAGGTTGGAGGAGGCGGAGAGGGAGGCGGAGAGGGAGAAGGGGGCGGGGGGGATTGACGGGAGGGTGAGGGGGAGGGGGGTGGGGGGGAATAGTTGAAGGGGTGGAGGTGGAGGTGGCGGTTTAGGGCGTTGGGAGGTGCGGGTTTTGCGGGGCGTCGAGGTATACCTTGGGAGGAAAGCGGGATCGCCGCTGTGCAGTATATATATTATATACACCATCATCGCTAAGGAGGATTTTGCCTACAGAGTATCCATCCAACCTTCGTGTCCCTTCGAACGAGCTCTCGGGCATTCATTACACGCAGCACCCAGCCTCCGTCTGAATCCATCATCAAAAAAAACGCCATCCACACCGCCATCCATACCGCCATCTAGATCACTAAAGCATCAGCGGAAAAAAAAGAAGAAAAAAACCCCACCTCACTGAAAACGTATAGTACAGTAAGTAGCTATGTACATAACTACACCCAGACACGAGCCCCTTCTGTGTAGAAGAAGACGGAACCCTCATACAGTAGCTCGAACACGACGCGTGCAAACGTGGTATCGATTTCATGGAACTATGTAGCGTGCGGACGAGAGATCAGAATGATGCGCACAGGGGAGTAGCTAAAGGGGTCAAAATCCATCACAACTACAGATTTTCAGTCAATCGTTGGCTGAAGGTGTAGTAGACTGGATCCACAGTTCCTTCTCGTTGCGGATCATTATCAGCTTTCTAAGTGCGTACATCCCGGGTCCAGTATACATCCCCTGCAAGTACTACCGCCACCGTATTCATCATACTTCGTGTAAGTAAAGCATATCGCAGTAACGCCCGCGTTGCCATCGTACTTCTAATTCTTATTCGCTACCAGTGTCCTAACGTTAAATCTTCTTGTTTCCGTGCAATTCCCAATCAGTCTTCAGGTTTCCCTTCCCACCTCCCATTAGCTCTTGCTGTCCTCCTGGTATTGCATCATTGCTCCCAACATCCATCTTTGGCCAGTTGTGATCACCCACCTCTTTCGGTTCGCGCTTTTTCCTGTCGATGCTCCCTACCACATGGTTTTCTTCTTTTGATATCTCCCTCAAACTGCCTCTGCAACCCTTGCAAACCCTCAACGAACACCAAGAGCATGTCCATCTCCCCTTGTCGTCCTCGCTCTTACAAACCATACAGGGCACAGGATAAAACCGGTTTTTCGAGAACAGCATGTTTTGATGCAATTGATAACAGCTGTAATGTCGCTCGGTAATGGGCGGCGCAATAATTGGAAGAGGCGGAAACAGGATCGGGAAATTCGTGGATGAGTGTGAGGAAGTGGGCGGGGAGATTATTGGCGGGTTTGAAGCAGACGAGTCTGAAGACGGAGGAGGCGATAATGCAAAGGTGGGTGGAGAGCGGGCATGGAATGTTCCCGGAGTTATGGTGCTGTTTTCGGATTTGGGGAGGGAGGTGGCGAAAGCAGAGGGCGCGAACGGCGAAGCCTTGATTTCGGGGATGAAGGAGCGTGGGCGCGCGGTTTCCGGACTAGGATCTGGGACTTCCGGGCTTGGAGGCTGAGTGAGGAGGGTCGGGGTGTCGGCTCTTGGTGCTGAGAAGGACGGTGGCGTTGCGAGGACAGACGGAGGTATCTGGTCCCGTTGTGGAGGAAGTGCGTGGCTGAGATGAGGCAATGGTGTGGGGTTCTTTTCCGAATCCACGAGGCGAAGTTGAGGAGTCGATGCTGGTCGTTTGGCAAGATGTTCGTGTCGCGCTGGAAGGTGTATGGAGGACATATTCAGTTGATGTAGCTTCCCCTTAACGGAGCTTTTGAGCTCTGTGGATGATTTGTTGCCCATGTCCGTTCCTCAGAAGTGGCGGGTTTCCCCCACACAGGATGACTTGCTTGCTTATGAGCGCTCTGAGCGGGCAGTATTCAGGTTCCCAAGCGCTTTATCACCACTCCGACACCTGTACGGCGGTGCTACAGCGCAGTTTTTGCTGGAGGACCCAAGCACCAAGGTATGTATGGTGATGGGGGATCTTTGGCTCGACTTTTCAGAGTGGCGGGCGGGCGTTCTTAGCGAAAAGGATACAATCGATGCGATGGATGAGGCGTTCCTTCAGAGTGGTTGACGGCTTCGTGATTGATCTTGACAAGTCTAGTCTGTTGGAGAAGGAAAAGCGTATGACGCTCTTTGCTGCTGTTCCATTTCGTTGGTTAGGTTGGGATCTAACTCCGTTGGTGTATTTGCGCTGGAAGGGAAACCAAGCTGTTTGGTAGAAGTGATTTTGCTGACGAAGCTCGAGAGTGAATAGTTGTTAAGCAGTTGGCGTTAATTCTGAAGCACTGTCGTTATGTGAGCTCTCATGCTTGAGAGTTGGCGAATAGCTGCAGCCGAAATCCTACTGTCCGCAAAGTGCCTATGAATAACATGCCGTTGTTTAACCCGCAGCTAGCAAACGAGAGACTCGGGGAAGTTACGCCTGATCGTGAATGTTTACATGATATTGAGAACGAGATGGTCGAAAAAAGTGTAGACATTGAATGGTGGGTCGTGACTGCCGAAAAGAGATCTGTGAAGGCAAGCGAGATAGGGTAAAAGGAGACATCAGAATCGTGTATATGGCCCCATGGGGATAACCTCATATCGTTCGAAGAGTCATTACAGGCACCGTCTCTTAGATTTCCTTATTCTGTTAGCTACTGTTATACTCCAGTATGCATAGCGCTCAGATGTTATCCAGCTTCATGAATAGGGCAGTCTCACAGGCCCTGTGTCAGCTTGCATGATGATAGGATTAGATGCCAGCTGGGTCCTAATATTTAGCCAGTGCAAACTCCACTAAAGATAGATTGAGGGTTGAGTTGGCGGCTTCTTATGCCTGCTGTGCTGTGTCATCTTATTCATGAGGGCTTATGCGTGTTCATTGAATGAAGGAAGCAATCACATTGATAGATTGAAAAGTAATAGAAGGTTCATAGCTTGATTTCATCACACCTACCTACAGTTTTGCCAACGATTTAGCCAACATGCTTAGTTCCAGACCGGACTGCCTTTCTTGCCTAGGGGACTTATCCTGACACCAGTAGAAGCGAGCGGACTCGTTGGATCACGCTGACTTCCACCACTACCGCGATCGCTGCTTCCACTACTTCCACTCTGCTGCCGGTCAATCACTGACACAGTCCTAACCGGCATTGGTGGGGCAGGATCCTGATCCGAGAAATCAGTGTAGTGGCTATTACCAGACAGCATAGACGTAGAGCGTGGACGTGCTTCATAACGGAGGGAGGCATGGCGGATGAAGTCCGGAGAGCCTATTGGAGGGAAGCGGAAGCCAGAGGTACACGAGCTGAGACGATTTGTACCTTGGAGTTCGCCTTCTGGATTTACCGGCTCTGTTTCGCTTGACATGCCCATCATTTGCTGCTGATGAAAGGCATTCTCAACAATTCGGGCTTGCTGCCAAGATTGCTGGCTTTGGTATTGAACTCCCTGCAGCGACCGGCAGAAGGCAGCTATTTGCTCGGTGGTTTTTCCTTCGACTTGCTGGCGTTCCATTGCCTTCGCAGCTTGCTCGGATTCCTTGCGTTCCCTTTCATCCAAACCTTGCACTGTGGCTGATTGAAGCCTTTCACGCAGATCGTTGAGCTTTGCGCCGCGAGCTTGTAGTCGCTCTCGTTTCTGTTGAGTCGCAGTAGCTTCGGATTGTACAGATGATTTATCCTGATACGCAGATTCTTTGCAGCGAAATAGCCCCTCGCGGCTCCTTGACTGCTGATCTCTCCCTTGTTCCCAATTAGCCTTCTTGGCCTTCCACTGTTTCGAATCGCTCTCCGGAAGAGGGCCCATTGCATCAATCTCGCTGGATATAGAAGCTACCGCATCATCTGCTTGGCGGAAATGCTGGTTCCACTGCAAATGACGGTTGAGATGTGCTTTATCTTCACCAGCAATCTTCGAGATCTTTGCTTGGAGGATATCGACTTCCTTCTTGAGGGCCACAGAAGTAGCTTTGTTTTCTTTCTTGGTGCGCTTCTGCCGTGCTTGAGATTCGCTGAGGCTTGCATCGAGAGCTGCAATGGATTTCTTGAGTGTGGTTGTAGGTGTTGTTGGTGAGGAAGGACGGAGTGAGTGGTGGGGAGGTGTTGACGAGACTAAATTTTCTATCGTCTATTGTCAGCTATGCATCCTTTACGTAGGATAGGCCGTCAGATACCTTTTTCATCCGCGGGCAGGGATGGTGTGGAAACAATTGCTGAATGCAAGACCACACCATCCTCGCTCCGAACGAAGCTGCAGTTATAGCTAGAGGATGGCGAAAGTCCGAAAACCTCGCCAGTCCATTGGTCCGCGCTTTCGTCCGTTATCTTCGCTGTTAGGGATTTCTCAATCTTGGTAGATGTCCAATCAGCACCATTAAGGCGCACGTAGAAAGGTTTGGATCGATCAATGCCAGCACTGACAACCACTTCGGATTCTTCAGCTACAAAGTAGCTTGCGTCAAAGTTGAAGCTGGTAGGTTGCACACGTGTCATCCATATCCGACCTTCCTCGCTCACAAACGGAGCGCTCCCGAGGTTTTTGGTGTCTGTCGCATTAGACCCAAAGGCTTCCGACAATGCTTGCGACTGCTCCATCTCTCGAAGTACAGTGACCTTTGTTGCAGCAAATGCAGCCCATAGAGGTTGCTGACTTCTAACATAGGTGCCTTGCTTTCGCTTTTTCTTACCACTTGAGACCTTGTCACGTGGCTCTTTTAAATTCGAGAGGGATGATTTGGTTACCAGTTCCGAAGACGTACGGGAGAGGAAGGAAGTTTGCTCTGTTGTTGAAGCTGTTTCTGGATGAGCCTGTGAACCTGCCACAGCCTCTGGATCGGACTTCTTTTTAAGAGATACTGCCTGAGAATACTCTCGCTTTGTATACCAGCGTCTGGCAACATGGACCAGGCCCTGTACCACAACATGTAGAGCAACCAATATTCGAAACCAGCTTGCTGGTGAGCGCGTGGTGATGAAGTCGTCACCAGAAAAGGAAGGTAAACCTCTAGGGACATATGAAATCAAAGACATTTTTGTAGACCAATCGAATCCAAAAATCCGTTTTGGAATCCATTTGTGACGGACTATATGAGTGACCAAGACAATTAACATGCAAAACAGAGTACTATCCGAGCTGCCGTTCTTATTCGAGCTACCACCTCCCAGTGTTGTTGCAACCACAGCTTGGGCCAATTCGAGGCCCAGAACTTGCAACGGTGTCCATATCACAAGCCAAACCACCAAGCCTATAATGTCTGTGAGGACAACGGTGGCCAGCGAAGGTGTGCCTCCGGAGCCCTGGAAAACGTCACTGAGAGTAGTGGGAAGAGAGAACGACCCAGCTGGAGGCATAAAAGTGAGAACCGCAAATAGGGCGTTTGTGAGAGTAAGCAACGTTGGGGGTAGTGATAGTAGGAAGATGAGAATTGCAATAGTATCGCCCAGTGGACAGGACCTCAGGATAGTAAGCGCTAGATTGAAAATGTTGTTGTCGTGAACTTTTGAGTTCTTTGCGGCATTAACGTCGATTTTGCGGTGATAATTTTCGAGAGATCCGTTGGCGTAGGTGGTAACGATGGTGGGTGGCTCTGAATCCTCCGACATGTCTTCCGGCGCCCTTGGTCCGACTCTTACAGCGGGTTTCACCACTTGGATATCATTCTTCCATGTTGCAGGTATCACAGTTGTGCTACTATCCAGCATCTGCGCCGTTGGATGGCTAGAGAGCGAGGGAGAAGGTGGGGTGCTCGATTGGTAGGTTCCATCGACAGTCTCGTTCAGATGATTATTAGACTTTTGCTTGGCTACTCTCTTGCCTGGAGCGACGATGCCATTTTCATGACGGCTGTTGTGCTGGTGTGCGGTGGTCTTCTTCGCACCTCGTGGCATGAAGCCGCAGATTCCGTCGGCGTGGTGCCAGCCAGCGCACTCTCGATTAGATCAAGACTGGGTGCTGTACAAGAACAAGCTGTCCAGCTCCGGTGTATGTTTAAGAGGGAGTTGGTGAGATTCCTTAGACCGCTAGTGATTGTTGACGGCGGTTGCTAATATGAGGTAGAGTAGGTTAAAGGATAATGTTTGTACGAACGGCAGTCGGTACCTAGAATGTCGTACAATTGCGCCTACATAATTTGGAAAGGTTTCGGTGGGACTCTGGAATACTACTGTAGGTAGGTATCTATCTAATTAGGGCTTTGAGACAAACCAAATACAAACACGCACTCTTTTTCAGACCACATGATATGATTATTTTGCTTTGAATGTGATACTACACTCTACAGTGCCTTAATCGACAACCGAGGAAGCATTGCTACGCTGTGTCCAGCAACCAGCTCCCTTACACGGATTTACAGTTCAGCATTTCAGACAGCAGAAGGACTACTAGCTCTTTTCCAAGCATCTTTGCTGTCGATCAAACTCGGCACACAATGATTGGGGGAAATGGAATGCTTTGCAGCTTAAGTCTCTGTACTACAAACCCCCACCCACAGCAATGCTGCAAGTCTGCGACCGCACAGTGCATATTGCCGGAATATGTGCTTCCTTGCCCACATTCTGCATGAGGTGTATGACAGAAGATGCAGGAAGTACATTCTAGGTTAGTACACTTGTATGCTTTCCATTCCCGCTTCTCCAAGATGAATGTTTCCAAATGAAGCGGATGGATCCGGAGCACCACGGTCATATTTTTACTCCTAATACTTTCCATTAACATTTCGACATCGGCTTTACAAGGTAACAACTAGTTGTTTTGAATTCACCCAGCAGTTGTGTGTTCAACGGCCTCCGAAGTTTTCCACAGCTCCTTTCCTATCCCAACTTTCCTTCTCTAAATTTTCCACCCTCTCTAGCAGGCATCTCACCCTGCTCTCATTCCTTCTTTTTGTCTCTTCTTGCGCCTCCCATGTGTCCTGGAACTTTTCGAGCATAAAGGCCTTGAGTGGTGTCTTTTTGCCTATTCGATAGTCATAAACAACTATGTCCCTGTAGGTAATTTTGGCGTCAGCATGGCTTAGTGATATGTAAAATAAAGCTTCACGATGTATCAAGAGCAAGAAAATAAGATAAACGCTCGATGTATTCCCGAAACATGTCTGGAGGCTCAAAACGAGGGCTCAGAAGGAAACATGATTCCGAACACACGTACTCCACACAACGAGCCGCCGGGCGTTGGTGCCGCTCCGAGATTATAATTACGTCTAGGATGAAAGAATTTGTCGAAGATGTAGGCAAGGATCGGAGCTTGTGATACACCGATATGCGGTCTGGCCAGGCCATGGGCTATTGTTTACGGAAGTTGTCTGTATCAGCCTTTGAACCCAATCACTCATGCGTCGCTTTATAAAGTGCATCCCCAGCAGAGAGTCACATGGAAAGCTTCATACAAACTTGAAGTCCGTCTTTATGCTCCGCAGTATCAGCCCGTCACCTTTCGGTGTCCACAGCTCCGACCATTCTTGTTTATGTGCAGGGTCGATATATGTAGCGAAATTCTGCGCCCAATTGATTCGAGCAGACTCAGCGTAGCGAATGTAGGTCACGTTGTTGACATGGCCTTTGGGACCTGATTAGAAATGGGTGGTGAGATTGGGCGAGTGTTTGATCGGTATACCCTGCAGATTAAATGGACTGAGCAAGTGTGCTTCTGGGTATGGTGGATCGAGAAACCATAGACACATAATCTGGTTGGAAACGTACCATGACATCCTACGTTACCCATCAACCTTGATATTCAACCTGCAATGCGTAGGATCGATGGGCAGCTTCCAGGACAGCGTACCATTTCCCCCCAAACTACCTCCTGCCCCTCTAGTCCCGCTCTCCCCTTGCCCACCAAGAATCCCTCACTTCCAGCGATTAACCCCCTCCAGTCTCTGGCCACTATGCTCAGGATCCCGCCGGCCTCGTCAATTTGAGCAGGCTTTAGTCCGAATAGTAGGCATTTCCCTATTCGCGCTTTGAGCTCGGACAGCCAGCGCGGCGGAAGAGAGACAGAGGTAGGCGGTGGAGGAACGGAGGAGAAGCGGCACTGTGGAGCTGGCCATTGGGACTGGAGGAGAGGGTGCGAGGAAGCGGTTGTCAGTGTACAGAGATGCTGGATAGGGTGGAGGCGTGGCATCGTAAGCACCAGCAAAATAATCGTCGAAACTATTCGTAAAACGTAAATGCTTCACACAACCGCAGCCCCGCCAACCTTCCCGCCCTTCCGAAATTTGGGTGTGAGCGGAAAGGTACCGCACGCTTGAGCGGAGCCTCAGGACCAACTTGAGGATCGGCATAGTAAGGCTGATACAGAGCTTACTTGATCTGGCCTAGAATATCCGAGAGTTAAATTACGGTACAGTCTACTCCGTACAGTACCTTCATCATGGGACGTCAGGTACGGGTACGCCTGGGGCCTGTCAGCCGTAGCATCTTGACAAAAGGCTTCTGCAGAGCAGCCAAACCCGTCCAGGTAGTTCGGGCGATAATGACCTCTACAACAAATCAATCATCCCCCCCTGATTTCTGCGGTCATGAAAACAACACCACTTCCTTCAAGGGCAAGTTCTTGCTTCCTTCATTACTACCTACAGTATCTCGGCTCCCTTTGAAGGCGACCTCGGCGTTTCTAGGCATCCGCCACTAGAGTAGCACTTTAATACCTTAATTTCATTTCCTCATTAAAAGTACCTAACCCTTCCGTAATATGGATAGAACTAATGTGGTTTCAGCTTGACGAATCGAGGCTTTGTTCCATGCTTAGAGCAGCCTTCCCAACAGTCGCGTTCGGATAGGAAAAGCGATGATTGGACACACGTATAGGGCCGATGGGGGCGCAGGGCCTTTCTTGCATGATGGCGTACTGTTTCCTCAGCTTTCTTCAGCCGATTTGCTGAATGCTCTTAGTGAGCTGAAATCTGCTATATCTGCCATGAGTGAGAGACCTATATAATCGGCTTTTCCTCGTTTTTATTTACTCCAACAGTAACTTTCATACCAATCACTCCACAAGACAACCGCAAGTTCACAATTCTCACCGTTCACTATGCAAACCAAACTATCTCTCCTCGCATCTGCCCTTTCCCTCATATGGCTCGTTTCTGCGCAGGACCAGGTACGTTTACAGGGTGTCCCAGCATCGTCTCCTATCTCACTAATAATTTCTAGCTTTCCGCCATGGAAAGCTACGTCGCAAGTGCCATAAACAATCCCGCCTTCATCTCTGCCAATGGTGCCGTTAGTGATTCTCCAGACGTTGTCGCATCCCAAGCACGGGGTTACCTCAACAGTGTCGCAACTGCGACCGCGTCCGTTCCTCTGCCCCCTTACGTCACCAATCTGCCATCCTCGGCTCAGGGCCCGCTCTCTTCCTACTTCGTAGGAGCAGCTAGTATAATCGCCTCGAGCGGCGCTGCGTCCCCAACGGACTCCATGACAATCAGCGGCTCCGCAGCGTCCAATGCCTCTTCGGCGTCGGCCAACTCTACTAGCGCTTCAAATTCTAACAGCTCCAGTGGCTCTAGCAGCGCCGGTGGCTCTAGCACGACTTCTGCTCCATCCAAGTCATCCTCCTCAGGCTCATCAGGTTCTACTTCAGCCACTTCCAGCTCCGCATCGGCCAAGGCTAGCAACGGCGCCGTCGCCCAACACCCGGGTACATTTATCGCTGCTGCCGCTGGAGCATTAGGATTTGCGATTCTTATGTAACGGGATTATTCTCAGATAGGCCGAGAAGTAATAAGGATGAGGGTAGCGTTGGTTGATGATGTTACTTTTAAGTTGTAATTGTACCTTTAAGCATCCGGATAGCCACTGTTAGAGATGAATCCTCCATCCTTTTTTGCGGCTTTGCAAGCACTTAAATGAATCTTCGGGATTACAGCACCAAGGTGTTAACAAAAGCTCTTTCCCCCATTAGACCGTTCATTTCTATCACGTACTGATCCAAACTGTGACCGGAACCCACTCAAAGACACCTATGGAAGAACGCCTCGACGGCAGTCAAAGTTTTTTATTGGACGCGAAGATTGAATAATGTACCTAGATTCTTCAAGTCTATAAGACACTTAGTATAGCGCTAGACCTAGCCGAGCACGCCGAGTTTCCCTGACCTAAGGTACCTACCTGAGGCCCAGAGTAAGGTAGAGAGTAAGGTACAGTACCTGGGTTGAAAAGTATATCATCACGTGACTGAGATGCGTCTTCCGTCAGCACTTCTTGTAATTGTAATGTTGTGAAAATGGGGCATTTTGGTATGTACTGTAGGTTGAAGCTGGATAGGAATCTACCTACCTTAGGTAAAACTCTACTAGCGGGCCCCAGCCCTATCAGCCCTATGAAGGCGGAGATTACCATCTCCCCTATTTCCAACAACTTCGGCCGACTATCATTCAGACGGACTTTATTTCATCTAAGAGCGTGCATTGACGTTTCGCTCGAGCTTGCATTTCCTGTAAACCTTACTTCTCGTCCAACCTCTCCCCTCCAACAAATCCTATATATCTTCGCATGGGCGTATGTTGCTAGTGTGGTAGATCCGCCACCTCTGCATTGTTATTGAATATGACGGTAAACGATAGTGAGGATGACTATGGTGAAATCGACGATGAAGCACTGGTACTCTTGACCACTCGTGCGGAAGAATCAAGCATGGCAGGGGATCTAAAGCGAAAGAACCCTTACACAGCGGACGAGTCTGTCCTAAAAAAGCGATTGAAAGTGGGAGATGATGATCCCGTGATTGGATTGGCCAGGAACATACTCAAAAAGACTTGGAATTTCCAAGGCTTTAGGCTGAAGCAGGAAGTGGCTATAGCGCGTCTGATCACTGGTGGTAATGCTGCTGTGATTTTCCCGACTGGAGGTGGGAAGAGTCTGGTTTATCAAGTTCCGGCCTTGGCATTTGACGAATACGATGGATTGTGTGGCCGAACAAGGGGTAAAGGCGTTACTCTTGTCGTCAGCCCTCTAATTGCTCTGATGAAAGACCAAGTGGATGCCTTGAAGAGGAAAGGAGTCGCTGCGGCTGCAATGGACTCTAGTCAAAGCCGTGAAGCATGGCTAGATACTTGCGATAAGTTAAGAACGGGCCAGTTGAAGCTCCTTTATGTCGCCCCCGAACGCCTCAACAATGAAGGCTTCATTGAGATGATTAAAGGGCTCAAGATTCGGATGATCGCCATCGACGAAGCTCACTGCATCTCTGAATGGGGCCATGCTTTCCGGCCGGATTACCTCAAGAGTATAGTTTCAGACTCTTTTCTAATTTAATGGCCATACCCTGACCTCGTCCCGCAGTCGCGAGGTTTGTAAACGAAAGTAAAGCAGAGCGTGTCCTTTGCTTGACCGCGACGGTGAGCCTTATTTTTTTACAAGTAGGCATATCGTCATTTGGCAATGTTGATATTATGCAGGCAAGCCCTATGGTTGCCAGCGATATATGCAAAGCCTTCGATATTGGAAAAGATGGCTTGTTCCACACGACCACCTATCGATCAAAGTAATATACCTCTCTCTGCTTGCTGGGGAATCAGCCTTTACATGTATACTAATTCCATCAAAGCCTTCGTCTGCTGGCTCAGTCCTTCCGCACAAGCGAGGAGAAGTTACCTGCATTGGTCAAGTTCCTCCGCCAACATAAGGGTCCTTCCATTGTCTATGTTCAAACGCATGAAGTACGTCACGGTATAATATACGCTCACCTTTTAAGCTCACAGTGTTCTAGCAAACAGAAACTGTCAGCACGGGCCTGAAAGAGAAAGGGTTTAACGTACATGGATACCATGCGGGTATGTCGAGTGACGTACGAACTTCGGTGCAAGATAAGTTCATGGTGGGAAAGGATATCATAGTATGTTTCATGAGACATCAAGCGCCTTTGGCTTTATAGGCCTCCAACCGTCTTACACGTACACAGATCGTCGCCACCATAGCTTTCGGAATGGGTATTGACAAGTCAGATATAAGGAATGTTATCCACTACGCCATTCCGAAAAGTTTAGAAGGCTACAGTCAAGAGATTGGCCGTGCTGGCCGTGATGATTTAGAATCTACATGCATGGTCTATCTATGCCCCGCTGATATCGCCATCATGAGACAATGGTCTCGTGGAGATGTTCCAAGTTTGAGAAGTGTTGATGGTTTGGTAGAAGAGTTGATCGAGCTTCACAGACACTCGAAACCCGGAGAAGTTATCGAACGTCACCTTTCCGATGACGAGAGAGAGTGGGACTTGAGAGTAATCGTCCACCCAGAAGCCTAAAATACGAGAGACGCTGACATGTCCTCAAGAAACCCGTCCTCGACCTTCTTTATGCTCAACTGGAGATCCGCTTCGATCTTATTCGGGCCATAACGCCAAAGTATACGAAGTATGATTATGTTAAAGGTCCGGCATTCGCTAGCAAGACTTCGGATGGCTCTAAAATTACGGAGAAGATCAAGGCGCATAGCAAGACTGCCAAGAAATGGACACACGTCGATGTCGACGTTGTTGCTTCCAGCGCGCGAATGAATCGAGAGGACGCGGTACGCAAACTCCAGCAATGGAATGAATCTGGCGCCATTGAGCTCAAGCCCAGCGGAGTCGTCGCCCGGTTTCGTATAGTACAAACATTTCCTCAAGTCGAAGAAGCCAAGAACAACCTGATCAACGATATTTACGCACAGATAGTGGCTCGGGAGAAAGAAGACATGGCCAGAGTTGAGGCTGTGATCGATCTCATTACCAGCAACAAGTGTTTAAGCCGGGAGCTTGCCAGTCATTTTGGAGACGACAGTTCCGTGCCGGAAGACGGTTGCGGACATTGCCAGACTTGTCTTGGAAAGAGCAAAATACATTACCACGGTACACGAGATTGCAAAGGGCGTGTTGACGCAAAGCGCACCAAAGCAATACTGTCTGCTTGTTCGGTTCGAGATGATGCTAGATTTCTTGCAAGAATAGCGTTTGGCATTTCAAGTCCCAGAGTTACTAGCGAGCGATTGGGGAAGCATCCGGTTTTCGGCAGTATGGACGATTGTGACTTTGAGGTACGCGTTGTGATGCCTGTCGGGACTTCCTTTGATCGTGGCTAACCTTTAATGATCTACAGGAGTTGGTGGAGACATTTAAGAAAGCTTGCGGCCCTTGAACGCGATCTGTTTTACGAGAAATATTCAGCTATATATCGAGGGTTAGCCAATCCCTTCTACAACGAATAGGTTAATGGTACACCTGATCCTGCGTAAACTTCTGGATCGCATGGTAGTGTTATACGGTCTTATTCCCAATCATGCCTGCCATAATAGCTGATTCGCCCAGTGGAGCCCTCTGCCTAATATTTCCGCCGCTAACGCCGTCCTACATCGCTTGGTTTTGTTCCTAATTAACCTCCCTCGTTCGAACTAGGGTTTTCTTCTGTCCCTTAGTGGTGTCCTCGGCGAGACATTCTGCCTGCTTTCTCCGTGGGATTTTCGTCTGAGGGTTCTTGATCCAGAAGATGTCCTATAACAAGAAAGAAGCCGCTGATGTAGAACAACGCTTGCGCCGTGGGGCCGAAGCCCTAAACAACTTGGCTATAATTCGGCCTTTCCTCCTGTCTAAGGACTTCCAATTTCCCACTTCCCACTTCCGTGAAAGCGTTATACCGAGCTTCTCCATACTACTCACGGTTGTACCACTTTTCGCTTCCATGAAAGCCCCACACCGACCTTCTCCATATGTTCTCATACTATTGCTTTTCTCATATCCATCACAGCCCCACAAGCTTCTCCGCAGTGGATGAGAACCCACAGCTGTTAATATAAGGGGATAAAATGTTCGTGACTGGTTCCGGACCTCGGGCTTGCTGAGTAGATCCTTGGATGGATGGTATATTGACACACGAACTCCGTTCTCAAGAGAAGTGCAAGCCGTCTGATTCTGTCTTTGTGGTGGAACATTAACGTGGCAAGCAGAGATCAGTACAGATATTCACGCGGCCTACGTCACGTCAATTGGATCAGCTTCCAGATCAAGAGACAGATGGATAAGAGATCGAATTTTGACATTCAGGCATGCAGCACGAATCCGGAATGCCACGGGAAGACTGGAGATATTTTTCTTTTCGAAGAGGGCTTATAAAGAGATGCATCACCCCTCCGGAAGCTTTGGATCTCACCATCGTGCAAACCTCCTTCTCCTGCTCATCTTAGGTTTTAACCACCAATCACGAAACCCTCGTTCCACCAAGAATCATCCAAGGTGTATCTCACCCTGATGGTTGCGGCCCTCTAGGGCATTGTCTCTTCCATTACTGTACCCACCTCGACGTCTCAGGTCGCCAAGGTATCACTATGAAAAGCCCACTTCCAAAGAGCGCAATCACTAAAACCGCCGAAAGAGTTCGACGATTTGACATTAACCCCGTAGCCAGCCAGATTGAGCCTGTCCCAGTAGCCTACCTAGGAGCCGCCTTCTTCAACTTCTTTGTACAGGAGAACGCTCCACTTTCCCCCCTTTGCACCCACAGTCCGAACAACAGTGCCGTCACCGACCAGCTGAACAGCATGCTACAACGAAAGACTCCATCCATTTCCACGGTGTACCCCGGGTCCCAATATTTCTTTTTCAATCTCATGGCCTACTACCTCAGTTGCGGGCTCACCCTCGAAACGAGCGTTGGCGCCCCTCCGCAGGCTTGTACCGTGCAGTTCGGTGGCACAACCATCAGTGGGAAGGCGGTGTCCGAATAATGCAACTACGAAAGCACAGTTGCAAACCCTGCTATGGTTTTATGCTCTTTCTCGACGCTCAAATTAATGAAAACGGTCACTATATGGCCAATTGATACCTCGGCTCTGCCGACCACGACTGCCGAGTTCCTTGACGACGTTGTGTCAACGTTGCACTCTTCTTAGACGATTGGAGAGATGACATTGCCAGCGCCTGAGGACGCCGCTTTTGTGTCAGAGCGAAGTGTCCCTGTCGCAATGGTAAGAGTTGGAAGCAGACAAACTCCTTGGAAATGGTCCGAGACTTCGCTGCTCCTTATAGAAGACCTTGTTTGAAGTCTGACTGTGATGACATTTTTTTTCTGTGTCATAAAGATCAAGGTCCCAATGCAAAATTGAGCAGGACGCTCAGAGAATATGGCCTTGCTCTTTGCTCAACAAATCGAAACGCATCATCGCGTTTCTGAAAAGCTTTGACAAGATGCAGTATCGACTTTCGCTCCAATGTGGTATCATCAAAATGTTCTGTTAGCTAAGCGCCAACGTCAACGGAGATTCCGATAAAAAAGCGTCAATAATTGAAAAGGTTTGCTGTGTAATCTAGGTACAAGTAAACAGATCCGCAAGATCACGTTGATCCAGGCCAGTCCCATACTGGACCATATCAAATAGCTCGACGGTCCTTTGTACAATGACGGTATATGGCCAGCTTACGAAAGGCAGATTATCTACACACTCCGAAAACGCCAGTCAGCTTGAGTGTTGAGCCCAACATTACATGACTATTATAATACGTCCTTGGAATATAATGGAAGCGGCGGGCGGTAATCCCAAAATCGCCGGATTTGGGCAAGTATTTGACTGCATCCCACGCCAAAGACTAATTAGGAAAAGAGAGGAGGAATGGGGAGAAACACAGAAATCTGCCCAGAAGTCTGCCTGCATTAGGATCCAAATGATAGTCAATGAAAGCAGCAGATAGCCTAATACTTTGGCAGAGAATTACGCTGAGAAATCTTGAATTCGGATCTTGCAACCAACTCTGATACCGGATCGTAGCTGCTCAGGAGCTATTCTACATTTCACGTTTCTGCCTTACAGGCTGACCATGACTACGCCCGCACATTTGCTTCAACAAACTGGGAGGACGCTATCCTATAAACCAAACACATTCCAGACCCGAAATGGGGAACGTAAGAATTACACTCACACCAAGATAATAACGTAGTCTTTTTTCCCATATTTAGGTTGCTGTTACTTTTCGGTGTGATCACTACTCTGAACGACAGTCGACCCAATTTGTATGGAGGCAATCAAACAGACTTCATGAGAGCAGCGATAACGAGTACACATCCTTACCAAAATTTCCAGCAGATCTGAATGATTTTCCCCAGGTCGAATCTTTTCATTGTCGGTTCACTCCTTTGCAAAAGCACCAGGCCCAGATTTTTTTGCCTTCACGTTAATTCTTCTTCCCTCTCTCTCGTACATTTTTCAAGACCACTCCTTTTCTTTCTCAACTTCTCCTTCTCCTTCTTCGCCTACCTTCTTCCCGCCTCTTATGCCTCAATAGGAAGTATATTTATTATTACCCACCATAAGTAGCAGGAAAAACTTATCACGGAAGAAAAGAATGTTTGCTCCATGTGGCAAAAAGGACATTAACGGCATCGTTTTGTTGCTTCACCACTTGGCAGCCGCAAAAAAGAGTGAACTTGCATTAATTGCCAAAATCTGAAGTATTTCAGCCAAATTGCCCAAATCTGGAGAATTCGGGCTCATTCGGTTGCCCAGTCCCCCCCCGTACTTGAAAAAGCGTGAGATTTGCCTGTAATTCCATACCTTCACATTTTTCGGCAACAATGAAACATCCATAACATACCAATCATTTCCAGCCACATGTGCTTCTAATATATGTATGGCATCCTCGCCTGAATGCGGGTTCCGGTTGCGCTCAATCAACCGTGAACCGATGGTTAGTTGGGTTTAACTTTTTGAAGTTTGTGCTCAATGAATAGTACTGAACTGGTTGGGATCGTACCGAAAGCTCGAGGGACCGATTGTAATTTTTGTGCCACATATGTTCCTTGAGCAACTTCCACTTTTCAGTACCCATCTTCGACCACAACCTCTGCGCTGCTGCTCTGCTCCACACAATATTGCATAGATACGAAGCTTCCGATAGGTCATAATCGATAATTTTAAACAGCTACGGAAATAAAACCACAACAACTCGTTCCGCTGTCTCAATGCTGGCTGACTCGAGCTGACTCTCTAATACTTACCAAGGAGTCCAGAGAGCACACACCCTTCTTACCCTTCTTCTTCTTCTTCTTCTTCTCCTCCTCCCCTCAACCTTTCCCCAACCACCCTTCTTCCTTCCCCCCCAGAACCATTCCTTTCCCCCCCAGAACCATTCTTTCCCACCCCATCCCATCCCATCCCTTTTCCACAAAACCATCCCTTCCTCCTTCCCCCTTTCCCCATCACCCCCATCTCATCACCCCCATCTCATCACCAGCAACAGCAGCACACCCCACCCACAACCACAACCACACCAAACCCCAAACCACCGCACCACAACCCCCCCTCTCTTCCAACCCCCCTCCCCAAATCCAACAAAACAACCCACACGCTCCACACCCCAAAGCTAACACAGCCACCCCATCCCACCCCATCCCATCCCCCTTTCCCCCCCCCTTTCCCCAACCAACACCACCACCACCAACACCACCACCAACACCACCACCACCAACCCCCCCCCCAGCCACAGCCACAAACTCCCCTTCCCCCCCCCCTTTTCCCCCCAACCAACAAACTCCCCTTCCACCCCCTCCAACAAAGAAACCTCCCCCCCAAAACCCATCCTTACAAACCTCACACACAACCCCTATCATACCCAACCCCCCCTTTTTTATTTTAGATTCGAATGAGGATCTAGAACGAAGAGGCGGGATGGAGGTGAGAGGAAACAAGACCGAGACGGTAAGGCAGGGCAGGGCAGGGCAGGGTGGATGGATGTTTGGTTGGTTGGCTGGCGCTTGCGCTTGTGCGGGAATGGGCAGTAGAGGAGTTGCAAAAGGTTCTTTTTTGTGCGGAGCGGTTGGGTTGGGTTGGGTTGGCTGCCGGTGGGTTGGGAGGATTTGCTTGATTCTTTGGAGGTTTGGCAGGAAGGTTTGGAAGGAAGAAGGGGGGGGTGGGATGATATGGGTAGGAGGTGAGAAGATGTGGAATTTTTTAGATTGATAAGAACTGCTATCTATCCGGCTTGAGAAAGACAAGAAGGGAAATTAAGAGAGAATACAACCCAGCTTTCCGGATCCGAGGACAGTAAGATCCGCATCCAACCTTCACCACCCAGCCCCCCAAACTCCGTACCACCCCATTATCCCCCCATACTCCCCAAATATCCCCACCCCACCCCACCCTCACTTTCAGCCCCACCCCACGACTCACCTCCCCCCCGACGGCCCCTGATAAACCTCCTCGCCCATACTAATATGATGCCTCAACTGGACCCCCTGCGCCTGCCTCGCCTGCGTGATCGGACTCGCCTTGGCTTTCCCTTTCCCCGAAAGCGTATTAAACGCCATGGTCCTGGGCGTCGCGGGGCTTTTCATTCCGCCCGTGGTGCCGGGCGTGCGGGGCACTTCGCTCATTTCCCAGGGTTGTTGCGGGGGGGAGGATTCGAGGTCGGTGGAGGGGAGTTTGGAGTGGTGAGGGGAGCGGGAGCGGGAGCGAGAGGCGCGGGTGGGGATGAGGGAGAAAAGGGAGAGGAGCGTGTAGATTAGGAAGAGGGTGCTGTGGTGGCGGTTGTTAGAGACTGTGGATGAGGGTAATGGGGAGATGGAGGAAATACCATAGAAGGACCGTCACGGAGAAAGCGCCCTTGGCCTGCATGCAGTATCCTTTCAGATTTGCCGCAACTGGTGGTCCGCAAGACTTGGTGATGTACCATGGCGCTCCGGGCTGGGGGTGGGTTTTGCTGCTCATGTCGGGTGCCGCTTGGGCGTGGATACTGACGGCATAGAGGGCGCAGAGAGCGAGGTGGATCAGGAGCGAGAGGAGCGGAGGGAAGGTGTGAGTAATGTACATGATCATCTTGCAGAGAGCGATGAAAAGGGAGAGCACGGAGATGACGACGTTGTAGTTCGTGATGCTGCGCAATTGGGGTCAATTTCCTACGACCTAGGAATCGAGGACGATCGAGACGTACAATTGACTCCATGGCAGAGGCGCCACTACCGGTCTGTAGTTCGCGGCGGCATAGATCAACTGATTCGGGTTGCTGTTCCATCCGTGGTTCGACCCTTCCTGCCATAACTTGGTGCGATACAGATCTGGTGCTGCGATGCCATAAAGGGCAAGAGCAGCGACGGTGAGGGCCAGCTCAAGGACAAAGAAACCGATGAGCGTTTTTGGAGTTCGCCATTGCCGTGGGATGGCATGGAAGCACGACGGTATCCTCATGTTAGCGGTGAAGACCTCGGATTACTGATATGGCACCGCTCTCAGACGTCGATCCACGGGACAGCGATGATGTCCTGCGATATTCGTCGTCGTCGAAAGGCTGACGGGCTGAGACGGACACGGAGAGGTGAGGAGGAGAACGGTCCAACACCTCTTTTGCGACCTGCAGTAAGAAACCCCATGGGTCATTGGAGCTTTTTGGGTCGAGCGCCAATAGCGGACTCGAGCTGCAGAATAACCGCTGAGCTGCACATGCCCGTGATTGCTCCTGGGGGGGTGGAAGACTGGAGGGGTCCTCTCGGGAAGGGAGGTGGGTGATGGCGAGCACTGACTGGTTGTGACTGAGATGGCCGCTAATTCGAGTCTGGGAAAGGGGCGGGATGAGCTGGACTCCCGTGACTCCAGGCCAGGGTCCATGCAGTAGCTCCCCCGAACACTGGACCAGTACTGCCTGTACTCTCATCCACAGTAGTATGTAGAACAGTAGAACACGAGTGAGTTCTGACAGCGGCGACTAGAAAGTACAAAAAATACCCCCATAGATCTAAACTGTAACATCGCCTCATCAGACCTTGCTATCTATCACCAAGTCGTAACTGACTAGCTTTCTCATCCTTGATTCGGACGGAATGCGTTGCATATCTTCGTTTCAAGGCTGCGGCTCAGCTCTGTACGAAGATACGAAGAGTGGTGTCACGAAACACAGCAAAGTACCTTCAGGGAAGCTGGACATACTTTCTGTGCAACAGCAAGCGGGACTACGTGGTACATCTGTGCCTCGTGTATTGTTGAACAAATCTATCCTGTACAAACTCGCAGCCTATTACAACAATTGTCTACTGCAAGGTGTGAAATAGGTATGGAGTAGGTATGGTCGTAATAGTATATAATGGATCAGTCGTAGCCAGGAGCCTTCTCCAGTGCATCGCATCAAGTGACAACACTGGTGAAAACAGGGCCTTTTAGGATAAAGGTAGACCATCAAAAATTGCGCGAATGAGGGACCCGAAGGCCACTCAATGACGCTTGCCTCCGCGCTGTGCAATGCAGGGCTCGAGTCATAATTGCCCGTCTTCTTGAGCACAGGAATTTTCACAAGGTAAGTATGAGGTTCGAATAAGAGAGGAGGAGACTGCAGAATATATACCTCACATGGAAGCCGGGTAACCTTGGGGGGGATGGGTCCTCTGGGCTACTGTAATCGGTAGAATAGCCTCAACTTGCCCTCCAGCTAACTTAGGCGAGTCCGCGATCTGAGGTCTTAGACTGCAGCCGTCTTCAAATTCACAATTTCGAAAGAGTTTTCCACTCATCATAGCCATTGACAACATTAATACTCCGTACAAGTGCCGAGCTCTGCCATGCCTCAAGATCTCTGCTCCCGATCAAAGGTCGCGCGGGGTTACCAGTGGGCGGAGAATCTCAGCAGAGCGCAACAGGACAGACATACGACGTTGATGACAACGCCATAATCACCACCTGGACAAGACTATCTCCTGACCGTAGTGAGTTGGAAGTCCTATACCTCCGTAAACAAGCTCCAATGGGCTATCCAGCCGGATGGGAACAGCGCCAGGTATATCGGTGGATCGCAACACGCAGAGAAACACTTGTGTCGATTCACGCCGACAGTAGTTAGAGGGCAATGGTTCAACGAGAGTTGAAGGCACAGATCCACATCTTGGCCCATTTCCTAAAGGAGGGGAAATGGAGCCATCGGAGGGGGGTCGATGGTACTTTCTTGACCGTCATACAAAACAAGCAACATGGGATGATCTCTCGCTCGCTGTCGTCACTCGAAATTGTGTCCCAGGACTAATCCTGATGGCGATATTTGATTGGGCTACAGTATTACGGATGTTTTCCAGACATCTTTGCTAAGCTCTCTTATGATCAGGTGAAGACCTTTTACTGCCTTTTCCTCGACCATTTTACTTTGATGAAAATGATTGCTGTGTCAATCTACAGACCGGGATTTTCTCGGAAAAGCGCAATTATATGAAGCCCCCAATTCGTTCTGGTCCTTTCATCTTTGATTGAGAGCATAGGCAGATATAATAGGGCGGGCAGGAATGGGAGTATAGAAGGTATTGCGTGTTATGTAGCGTACATCTAACGTCTTGGGAGTTCATGAGATGCTGGCGTGCATTTGATAGTAGAAAATACAGCTGCATAACTGACTGTACCCATGCGTGCCATGGAAGTGATTTGGTCGAGTCGTGGTTCGGGATTAGAAGGTTAAAGTACTCCGTATTCTATCGGAACAATGATTGGACATGCCGCTAGCCGTTACCCTATGCTACCTGAGAAATCAACATGGAAATTGGGACCCCGCCACCAGCTGGGTATATCAAGAAATTGGAATTTTATGTACGAAGATACCAGGTACGAAGGCTATCGTTATTGATATCTGGCTACTGGACCAGTGCTGTCGAACACAACTTGCGGGTTCTCCTTGTACCACAAACAGTTTGCTATTAGGATCCAGCAATATACAGTACGCAACCAGCGAGGATCTACAGGTTACCAACCTATTCCACCTTCTCTCATATCTAGCAGAACTGTGAGCTGTCGCATGAGGCATCTCAAGAGACTGGAGATCTGAATATCTCCCAAGTAGAATAAGGCAGAACTCTGGGCGAGGATTTCTCAGTTATGGCTACTGGACTTACTCCCGCCGGGAGTAGTACATATTCATCGAATACAATGTATGTGGGAGACGGAACATGGGATACGCAACGAAACACATTCCTACTTCCCAATCTGGCAGGGTTGAACTTTGCCACAATGCGATACAACGGTAAGCCGCATTCCTGTGGTTTTAGTATGTATGTACTGATATCAAGTAGGCATGGGCAATCGGTTCGCAGAGCTACCTCAATATCACATCCTAATCCGCGGTCACGGTGTCATCGCCGCAATCACATTCCTTCTCATCGTACCTTCAGCAATCCTTATCCAACGGTTTGGCCCAAATCTGCGGTTGTCTGTGAGGGTGCATATTTGGCTACAAATCCTGACGATTCTTTTGACGACGGTTATCTTTGTTCTCGGTTGGTTTGCGGTAGGACCTAGCAGGAGCTTAACCAACCCTCATCATGGCATCGGATTGGCAATCTACGTTCTGGTTTTGGTACAATTCGTCGGTGGATGGTGGGTTCATAGCAGGCAAAAGAAACACAGGAGTCTGTCGGAGCCAATCAAGGCAATGGTAAAATTCCTGTAGTGAGATCATGAAGGCTATGGCTAACAGGTACAAAGCTGCATCACTGGCTCGGCCGCGCCATTGCACTTCTAGGACTTGTACAGATTCCTTTAGGACTTACCCTCTACGGATCTCCGAAGGCTTTATTTGTATTATACGCCTTGGCAGTCTTTATCCTTGTCGTCCTCTACTTCATCTTGAGTTACCGCCAAGATCAGCGTGGTGGTAGTGACTACGATAGTCGGTACAGTTATGGCCCCGGAAGCGCTGTGGAAGAACGCCGACGTCACGGCGGTATAGGAGGCTTAGTCAAAGCAGGTGCGGCCGGGGTAGGTTTAGCAGCGCTTGCAAACCGGTTCAGAACCCGATCAAGAAGCCCAGGTCGTCCCGAGGTTATTGGCTCTCGAAGACATTCAGGAGCTTACGTCGAGGAAGAGAAGTACTCCCGTCATGGACGGGATCACGAGGGAGATAGTTCATGGACAGATAGACTACTGAAGATTGCAGCAGTCGTGGGTGCCGCAGGATTGGCAAAGAGCCTTCTAGATAGAAGAAAGAATCGGGATAGAGACAGTGACGACGGTGAATACGGACCTCCCCCAGGAGGAGCTACCCCTATTCGCCCAAGTCCCTTGGATAGGGTCGACAATGGCCGACCTTTACCAAGCGGCCACCATCCTCTCAATCAACCATTGCACCACCGGCGAAGTGAAAGCGATCTCACTTCCAGCAGCTTTCTAAGTGAAGAAGAAGGAAATCGGAAAGGCCATGGCTTAAGAGACACAGTTGCCGGGTTAGGTGCCTTCGGCTTGGTACGTAATATACTCAAAAAGCGGCGTGATCGAAAAGAACAGGAGCGACAAGAGAGAGAGCTCGAAGAAGAGCGTCGAAGACGAGCCAACGATCAACGCCTTACCGGTGACGGCTTTCCACGTCGGAGCGGTCGCCGAGGCTCACGCACGGCAACCACTGACATCTCTTCAACGACAGACGATAACCATCCTCGTCACGATAGCGGCCTTCCTCCGCCATTCCCAGCTGGTGCTTATCCTCCTACTGCCACTGGTGCGCTAGCCCCACGTCCGCCATTAGGTGCTAATAATCCACCACCTACCGCACCCGTTAATATGCCACCCATCCCTCCAGATCCACAAGGGTTGTTTCACCCAGAATCATCTGGCTCAGAAGCGTGGGTTTCAGCTGGTGGGCGGCAGCATCGCCGGCACTCTGGTAGAGCTGCTGCTGCTGCCGCTGAGGCCAGTTCGAGCCGTCGTGACCGTCATCATGACAGTGCAGGCGAAGGCAGTCCAGCATCGCAGCCTGTTAGCGTCAAGGTCAAGATGCATAGCGATGGCCGTCATGTCACACTTAGGCGTCTACCCGAAGAAGAAGCTGCTGCTCAGCGAGAAGCACGTCGAAAATCACGCGACAGACGGGGCGGCCGCCGGCGTAGTGGGAGTTCGCTAAGCGGAACAGATGGCGGTGGTGACCGGTGGCGCCGCACCGAAGCTCGAGAACAGGAACAAGCAGCGGCGATGAGGATAGAGCATGACAGACTTGCTGCAGCCAAAGCACAAAATCTTTCTGTTCCCTTACCGCCTCCTCCTCAAGGAAATCCTTATGCACAACCTCCACCAATCCAAGGGAATAGTTACCCGCCTCCTCCGCCTATACCCACAGGATCTGGGGGACCACGGCCAGGACCAAGTAGTGTAGGTAGCCCCGGGACGTACGATGGGACGAATACAGAGACGAGTGACTACGCGAATAATCGGCGGAGGCGGAGGGCAGAGAGAGCGCAGGCCAAGCAAGCACGTGAGGCCAGAGGCGGCAACAACGTTGAGTTTGTATAGTTCCAATATTACATTTGCAGCGGGGAGGTATCTTGAGAAAAAGCTTGAAGAGCGTGCATGCTTCAGCGCGGCGTTTTGTATTTCTGGACGGTAAAGCTTCTTGGCTTCGAAGGCCATTTTGGTATGGCTATCTTAAGAATGAAGCGGATAATGAACTGAGATATCCGGTTCTCTCTGACTTCGCAAAGGGTTTCATGATGCTGTACAGACTAATAGAACCTCGTCTGCCAGCCTTGATCTAGCGTTCACGATCGACTGTAAGCGAGACAAACACAGGTGCCGGTGTTCCCTTCGTAGTGACCAGACAGCTCCCAAACCAACCGGCTGAGTCGCACCTCGAAGCCCAGTATGATCCATCTCACCCCGACACAACCTCCAAACATTCCCCCTCATCACCTCTCCCCACCCTTCCCCTTCCCACTCCTCTCCTTCTCCTCCCTAACCCCCTTCGCCGTCCCCTCCATCTCCGCCTCCTGCCCAAACCCACTAATCAAATCCATCAAATTATCCTCCCTCCCCTCTCCTCCATCTGCCCCCTCCTCCCCACCATCCTCCATCCGCTCAACATCCCAACCCCGCCCAAACTTCTCCCGAAAGGCCCTCAACCGCCCCGCTTCGTCCGCTTCGACGTTGAGCAGTTTCTGCGATGACGGGTTCCAGAGCGGGCTGCTGCGCGTGTCTTTGGTGCTGGCGTAGACGGGTGTCGGGGAGGTGGTGCGGTGCGTGTAGGTGCTGCCGTCCGAGAGGGTGATTAGTTGGGTGAAGGTGTAGGGGCGTTTGGGGCGGCGGAGGAGGGAGGCGTGGCGGGTTTGGGGGGGGTGGATGTGGATGTGGATGTGGAAGTTGGAGGGGGGGATGTGGGAGGGGTGGAGGAGGAGGCGGATGGGGGTGGCGAGGGACATTGTTTGTTGAGGTTGCGGTTGTGGTTGGATTTGTGGGTGGTGGTTGTTCTAGGGAGGGTTGTGCTTCGGGGTCTTTGGGATAGGACAGCTTTTTCTGCCGGACATTCGTCATTTCGACCTCACAATCGTCCGAAGGTCGATTGACGCAATTCACGACTTTCGATTGGCAAACAAGCTCTTAAATACGCTATGAAATATTCAACGCCATGAATGGTCTCATAAACCCCCCTCATGATCCCACCATACGGTCTCTTTTGCGCTTTGCGTCTGGCGATCCCTCACGCCGCGCATTCTTCCCCATGCAGAGCGTTCAGCCAACATCATCAATTGAAGTCACACAACAGCTCCAGCCCTTTAAACAATGGTTCGTTATTTTACCCACTGATGCCTACCCTCTGACCAGCATCTAACCAGGTCCAGATCACTCCCACCATTCCCCACTAGCCACCACCGTCCGGACCCTCATGCGCTCCATTCCCCATCCCATAACTATCATCCTCTCTACTTCTCTCACCTCTCCTGACACCCCAGCCGGCCTCCTAGTCTCTTCCTTTAACACCGTAACCCTCCACCCAACCCCCTACGTCTCCTTCAATATCAAACTCCCCAGCTCCACCTATAGCGCCATCAGCAGTTCCGGTACCTTCACCGCCAGCGCGATATGGGACTTTACAGTCGCAAAGGCGTTTGTGGACGGCGAGTGGGAGAGATACGTAGGGAAGAACGGAAAGCTGAAAATGGGTCTTGCAGGCGGTTCGGTATGGTGGATGAGGTGTGCCTGGGAGAGAGACAAAAATGTGGAGGTGGGTGATCATGTTTTGGTTGTCGGAAGAGTGCTGGAGGCGGTCGAGTATACGGGGGATAAGAAAATTTTGGGGGGAGTGTATGTGAATGGACAGTATAGGAGGGTGAGAAATTCGATAAGAGCTGGAGAGGAATGAGTCATGAGACTAGCCGACTTATGACAGGCGGAGTTTAGCTCGCCTGTTAGGCGTGAGTGCTGCTGCTACATCCCAAATCTCCCAATCGTTGCTCTTGTCGACGCGAGGTACTGGATTAGAACACCTCGACGGTTAAAGACCTTTTATAGGACGCAGAGACTACAACGCCACTTCAACCATTCAGTTTAATGACAGACTCGACATCTCACGCATTACTGACACTTCATCCCCTCGTTACCGACCCGAACGTACTTTGGCCTATTACATTTCGAAGTCAACTCGATGAATCTCCGTCTCCGATATCCCGAGATGGGTTCAAATATAGCAAAGCTCAGTTTGGATTTTCTCTGATATTCTTCTACCAGCTTCAGCAGATCTCGACCGCTTGGTAGTGCCTTCCTGTACAATTCCTTGCGCCTCGAAAGTGTCCCCCAGGTTCCATGATTGACAAATTCTCAAAATCAGCAACCACCACAAATGGCACCACACAGTGCACCAAAAAATTCACCACAACATGTACAACAGCAATCACCAAGACCGAAGTCAGTACCACAACCACCATCATTGCACTGAAATCCGCCTGCAGATCCGCAACAATTACCGCTACCACCAGAACGATTAACATCCACGTCGTCTTCTGAAGAGCCACTGAGTACATTTCCCATATTGGCGGCGATAGGCAGCCGAGATTATTGAAAATGGACGAGGCGGTAGTATGGAGCTAGGCAATAATGGAGCCGAGGATTTTGACAGTGGGGACGCCGAAAGCAAGAATATTCGAGGTTGAGAAGTTGTTTGCGTAAGTGAAAGGTATACTTAGGGTCGACCGGGTTTGTGGGATGGAAAGTTAGGTATGTTTGGAAAGGCGTAAAGATGATAATTTAATCGAATATGGGTTGAAAATTGGATTGTGTGAGCTGAGATCTGTGGGATTGGAAGGGTGAGGCAGGAGCTACATATACAGACAGACTATTAACTGTGAAGTGGGAAAGATTGTTTTATCCACTCTCGAGTGTGACGGGTCTTTTCACTGTCCGGATTCGGATTTCCACCTATAATTGACTGGACCTTCATCAGCTCTTGAGAGTATGTGTCCTTTCATCACAAAGATTTACAGTGCAAGCTGCAAACCGCCGACGCATGTACGGGACCGTATCGATGAATTTGTTTCAAATTCTTATTCTAAATATTGGAAAAACTCAAGAAGACTCGCGAATCTTGCAAAAGCCACATGGACGACAAGCATTTAGTACTCCATCCTTACTCTCCTAGCCTCCCACTTGTGAATCTAAGGACTTCCGACACTCTCCCCTACAAGATATTCGCACTTCCTTGAATCCTCCATACGCTCGAAACCCTCTTAGACTTTAGACGTCTCTGCTCGCTTCCTCTTACATCGATCAATGAGTTTGGAAATAAGAACGCATATCACAACGACCAAGACCAAAGCCGCGAATGCGATAATGATAAACACGCCTACCCCGAGCGTACCCAGGAAACTTCCGGGTGAGGTGTCGAGACGCATGCTGAAGATGATAAGGGGGCGAGATTGTTGATGTGGGTGGGGCTGTGGTATGGGTTGAGAATCATCAAAGTTGAGGATGTTGAAGGTTGGAGCGGGTGTCTTGAGAAAGACCTTTTTGTAAGAAGCCTGCTCTTTGTTGGTCGTTTCATAGATGAGGAAACTTGGTATCAAAGGATACAACAGACATTGTTGACACGTCTCACAAAGAAGATCTGACAAAGTATGCAGTATACCAAGTAAGCAACACAAAGAGAATTTAGGAACACTTCGAACAATTGCAGAATATGTCTGTATGTACCAACTATTGCCTTTTCGTCTAAAGCACATATCCAAGACCTAATCGGGAAACAAAAGACCCGCAAAATCCGTCAAGATGTACAGAATCAATATTCACTCCAGCTATCCACCTTCTGACCCCTTCCTCTCCAAAAACCTACCCTGCAACACTATCCTCCAACGGGTATCGAAGCCCGGAGCCAGATGACGATGACGAAAGTGGAATTCGACGACGCCATCCGCTGCTTTGAGGAAGTGGAGTTTGTCTCTCGGGTGATGATGGTGAGCGAGGTAGGAAAGAAGAAGGGAGATTGATTACCCGCTCGGAAGGTTTGCAGTCGCAACTTGGCGGCCTATAGACCAGTGATAGCGCAAGTAGATTAAGGTGGCGAGCAAAAGAAAGCCGGCGATGCCTATGGCGATCCAAATCGAGAGAGGTAGACCAATTGTGGGTTTTGCCGGAAAGGCGGAGTCTGGTTGTGGGAGATTGGAGGGGGGGGTTTCGGATGTGGATGCGGCGGAGTGCTCTTCGTCGACTAATGTGTAGGTTCTTTAGTCTATCTTTCGAGAATGGGGATGATTGGAGCTTGATCTGAATATGAGCTGGATTGAGGTTTGTGCTCCACGAAGAGAGTAGGCTGAACACCGAAGACATCAGTGAAAGACGTTACGTTACTACCGACTTACCGTGTGATAGACCAAGATTGCTTTTGAGATCCTGAAGTTAAGCGCTTATTTTTCCTTTATTCATGAATTAGCATTGATTCTCGAGAATCATTCATCGCTCATTCATTCAGCGTGCGCTTCATTGCTCAAACAATTACGATAATCGACGACGTAACTTCACGAAAGACGCGTACGGTTTTGGCTCTTACTTGCCGTTTCACATAAGGAGGATCAAGATGCTCTTCCATGTTTCGTAAGTCTTCAAAAGATGTCGTCTCATAAAAGGGGCATATTCGCGATCCAATTGAGGAAAAGAAGAATTGCTAAGTAGGCAATAAGTACAGATACCACAAGCTTTCTAGGTCATCCTCCACCCTCGTCTAACCCCTTGGGCCCCATCCCCTTTACTAGCTTCGGAGTTTCGTTATCCTTCAAACATCAAAACTGGCACAAACTGCTATTGTACTCCAACGGTTATGACGTAGCCAATAGAGGACGATGGGAGGCTTTCACGCAGCTCATCGCAACACCTTTGTAAGATTTATTTTTGGCGTCGTATATGGCGGAGGAGGTCCTGAAGGAGGTGCTGGAGAAGAAAGTGTATAAGCACCAGCTTACTCCTGTCCCAGAAGTTCGTACGCGGAGTGTGTATCAGCTCTGCAAGGGATACTGGGCTTTTCGGCGACCCAGATGGAGAACTCGGTGACCAAGAAGAGTAATAGTAAAATGATGGGAAGTGCAAAGATTGTTGCAATTATTCCCCAGATGAGTACAAGTCCTAAGGGATTACGGAAGTCATCGACTCCAAGGAAGACAGGAAGGACCCTCAGCCTTGGAATTCGCAGAGCCGGGAGTCCGAGCTCGGAATGCCGAAGCGCAGAAAGTCGGAAGTCGGAGGGTTGTTAATATGAGAAGATAAAGCTCACAAGAGGCTACCCTTGTCGACTGCTTCCAAGGATGGAAAGCTAAGGAGTATCAGCACTGAACATTCTGTGGTCGAAGGCCGCGCTTTTTATGGTATAGGAGGGCAAGCCCGGTGACGATGAGCCCGAAGGCAGCGGCCGCTATTATTATCAAGACCAAGCCAAGTCTAGAATCCATTGAAATGTGTCGAGAAGAGGCAAAATTTGATCTGGAGAGTAAATTGGTGCTTCCAGACGCAGAGTATCCAGCCCAAGGCGGGAACGCCGAAGCCCAGAAGTTCGAAAGCCAGAGAATTCCTGATAGCTAGGGAGTGGTTATAAGAGGCCTACTCTTGGTTGAGTGTTCTCGAAGATAAGAAGTCTGGGTCTCCTTGATAGAATTTCAGGGATATAAGGCTTCGAGGACAGATTTAGTGGAGAGGCTGGAAGTCTGAAAGATGCAGGTTGTATAAACAGAAAGGCCATGGGAGGTATCTTAATATACAGAGAGTCGCTGAGTTTCTTCACTCGTTATTATTCACGTTTTAGCGTTTGCTCACGGCTTATACTTTGAGGTTGTTTCAGAATGAATATTGGCAAGAAAGTGAAGGGGCGTTACTGAGAATGACGACTTGATAAAGTTAGTGCTCAAGCACATGAGAATCCAGGGGATGAGAGAAGAGTGGCACTTCGACTAACGAAGCGTCTACATGAAATAGATCACGACTCAGATGCATACAGAGACCGCTGAGCCGTCAGCAACGCTTCCCATACGAGGTATTATGTCCCGAGATGCTGCATTCGAAGCGGGCATGCGGCGTTCCCCGGGACAGGCAGCTGCAATCCCAGATTTCACGAGAAATGAAGTGCTACCTATTCGCCCCTATCTTCGCACAGCTTCTCAGACTTATAATTCTTCCCTCTTTTGTAACATGAGCAGTTTCCATCATTCATATCAGGACAGATATCCGTAGTCACAAAAGCCCCTCCATGATAAGGAAGGAATTGTTTTGCTCACAGAATCTATCCCCAATCTAGAACACAGAGAAATCTCTTTATTATACAAAGACCACCAAACTCACCACCCTTTTTATACAACTCTCCACCAACTTCAATCTCTAAGACCTCTTTCTTGGAATTTGCAAATCCAAAACCCCCCTGTTTCCCCCAAAACAACAAGCCTAGCAGTAGCACTTGCTATCCTCCGACGGATGTCTGTGCTGGAGCCAGAGGATGCGGAGGAGAGAAACCACCAGAAAAACTGCATCGACGGTCACAAGGGTGAAGACAATATCGCTCATCTTGGATTGGAAGATGTGCGATAGGGGGAAGCTTTGATGAGGGGGCCGATGGTTATTTGTAAGAGACTTACTCTGGGGTGGTTGGTTTGAATGCCGAGAGCTGTATACGCGGTTAAGAGATTGAGGGCTAGGATGGGTAAGAAATTTTGGTTGTGGTTGTAACTGCGAAAGAAAACAGAGACAGGGAGCGGTGGTCCCATTGATCGCTGGGCCTGCGACAGTACTCCAATCCTTCAACATTTCGCGCTGCAGCGTCACTCTGGAAAGAACAATGAGCAAAAAACGATAGCGGTTCGTCGTTGGACAACAGGACTCTCCCAGGACCAAAAAAAAATTCTAGATTCGAGAACCTCGAAACGGACAACGAGCAACCAAGAAAAACAGAGAGAAAAGGGGGAACCATGTGCATGACCGCTGGTTCAACCACTAAGATGTGATTCCCGAGGACCATCCCGGAGCTATCAAAAGATATCAAAGACACTAGAACCCCATCAAACCCACCAAACCCTCTGCCTCTCCTCCCTCTCCCACCCCAAATATCCTCCCTCCCCTCCCCCTCTCGCCCCCGCATCCCTCCTCACACCACCCTCCCGACCCCACCATGTCCCGTTGACATCTTCCTGCCTCCTCCGATACCTCTTCCACAACCACGAAACTAGCCAGAATTTAAGAGCGAGGATGACCACGACAGCGGTGCCGATGAGGGCGATGATGAGGAGGTGGGGGAGGGTGGAGGGGGGGAGGTCCATTGTTGATAAAGGGGGGGGATGGTTGGTTGGTTGGTTGATTGATGTTAGTTGGTTGATTGATGTTAGTTGGTTGATTGATGTTAGTTGGGTGGTATAGTATTGTGGGCAACAAGGATGAGAGAAGAAGAGGGAAGGGAAGAGGAGAGGATATGTAAGGGAGGTTGGTGCATTGATGTGGAATGGGGTTCTTTGATAGGGGATGCGGGATAAGGGGACTGTTTTCCCCCCCCATTTTTTCGTTTGGTTTAATGATGTGGATTTAGGCATGTGGCAGTGATGAATGGATACATGTATATTTATGAGTGAATCGTTCTAGATCTATGAAAAGAAGCTCCCACCAGGCCTAATAGGCGTGGAAAATCTCAAATGAGATACACGCAAATAAATAGATCGTACGAACAGAAAAAACAACACGAGTCCCAAAGCCTCAGAACAATTCCCCCATACAAGAAGGCCAAAACACACACAAACCCACCCAACTCTCTCCCCTCCATCCCCCCCCCAAAAACCCCACCTCCTCAACCGTAAACATCCCCCGCAGCATCCTTCCTCCCTTCCACCGTATACCTCCGCCACCACATGCCGAAAAGAACTGCAATCACGGCGATGATGGCGACGATGCTGAGGACGAGGATGATGACTTGGGGGAGGGTTGGGTTGGCGAAGAGGGACATTTTTTTTTTGTTTTTGGTTGTTTGGTTTGGTTTGGTTTGGGAGAGGATGTGTGGGTGTGGTTGAGTAGAGATATTGTATTTTTTTGGGGAGGTTTGTGACAGTTTCTTTTCGTGCTTTGTTGGTAGTTTTTCTCTGGTTGGTTAGGGAAAAGCGAGGAGGGGGGTTGAGGAAGGTGGTATTTATAGGAAAAGGAGGGGGGGAAGGTCTTTGTATGTTTTATGAGTCTTGAAAGTACAAGGGTCTTTGTTTCGAGAAATTCGGGGAATAAGAGGAGTTTGTATTCATTGCTGTTACGTGGGGTGGAACGGGGCGGAGAAGGGTGAAATTGTGCGGTGTGAGTTTGGTGATATATTTGAAAAAGGGGAATGGAAGATTTTCAGGAGAGGCGTGAGTGTGCGTTTTGGAGGAATAGGGGTTCAGAATCATCGTAGGTGAATGGAGACTGAGAAGAGAATTTTCCGAGCTACACACAACAACAACAACAACAACAACAACAACAACCAAAACTCAGGAAGCCTGAGAAGCAAGGTATACATACTCCCCGAAAACCCGGAATTTAGAAGGAGAAAAAAAAACAATTCCCATCGCAATATACTCGTACCACCACCACCTCTCAAGAGCCAGACATGCCAAAAAAAAAAGGCAACTACGCCGACTCCGAACTCGACGGGATCCCTCGCTCGGTTGCTGAAGACAGGAGCCCATGGCCCGCTTTGCAAGAGAGTGTGATGGGTTGGGGGCTTTGGTGTTGTAGGAGAGTTTGGTGAAGCTGCGTTTGAGCTGCTGAGAATGTTTGGGTTGGGGTGGAGGTTCGAAGGGGAGGGAAGATAGATGGGTTGGGAAGGGATTGTGTGGGAGGAGGGAAGGGGGTTTCATGGTGAAGGGGATAGACTTCCTGCGGGAGGGGAGAATGGGAAAAACGAAAAAAAGAAAAAAAAGAAAAAGAGTAAAATTCCCTTGTATGCTCTTTGAAACCAGACTTCTCTCATGTTGGCACAGCAGTGATAATGTAATCTAGTCCGTTAAAACTTTTCGCACCTTCCCTTGCCAGCTCCTCAGACATATCCTAATCCTCGCTCTCGCGACATACGGACTCTGTGAGACATGAACTCGGTGACCCAGGTGGCGGCAACGGCGATTGCAAACAGGCCGGTTGCGCCGATGAAGAGGAAAGAGAGTCGATGCCAGGGATCCATATCGGGGTTGGGAATAGGAGCCATGAGAGGATGTGGAGGAGAGTTGAAAAGGACCGTTTGGTATTCTTGGAGTTGGTTGGATAAGGGATTTTAGAGGGCGAAGGGATAGGGGATAGATGGGGTGGAGGGAGAAATTAAGAGCGGGGGGGGGGGTTGGCTTGGTTTTGTGTTATAATTTAATAGACTGCTTCGAATACGTGGGAGGGAAGAAAGGTATTGTTCTCGAGGATTCAAGAAAGAAAACTTATTTACATTATCTTTGGAGCGGGATTTGTGTGACAATGGTACGGTAGACGAATGAAACTTAGTCGCTACAGAAAATGCCATTGAGCAGACGATATTGAGCATTGCGAGAGTGCCGAAATTGACAGTTCAGATTCAAAGCAATGAAGAGAAGAACGCAATGTCCGAATTAGTCTTGATGCAATTGATTAGAAACTTGTAATAGGAGACTGGAGAACAGAGTCCGGTCCCGATGCATTGAAGGTTTTGTAGGCATCCAATTGATCGAAGATGTCTTGGAAAATGCTCTGGACGAAAGAACGCGAGGAATGCTGATAATACCAAGGAACTGTCATGGACAGAAAACACGTTGAAGTAAAAAACAGGATCCTGACAGGATTAGGCAGCGTGGAATGAGGCCTCAGGACTGCCCTTGTGCCACACTTAGACATCACCCAGCTGGTGCGGTAGACCGCGGTGCTTCCTTGTTAGGCACCAGCAGCCCCAGGATATGAACATTAAAGCAACCAAGGCACAGGCGACAATGGCGGCGATTTCAATGTTTTCCATGGTTTCCGAGCTAAGAGTGTAACAGATGTCTTGGATGGATTATATCTGCCGCTGATTGAAAAGGGTTTATCCTTCGAAATTGAGTTCGTTACGGGTCGTGTTCTGTTTGGAAGGCCGGTTCGTTGAATTTGCAAGAGCGCGATTTGGGGAGAAATTGTGGTAGTAAAAGCATTGTATTTGTGTGCAAGATGATCAACAACTGATTGAATTATTAGGTCCGTATAATGAATCTTTGTTAACTTTCGAGCCGTAGAGATTGGGATAAGATCTCTTTGTTGGGCCAAAATCAAAGTCTTTGATGCTTTTTGATATATGTACGAAACAAAGGAAACAAGAATGATATTCATGGCAGTATACATAAAAACAAAGAAAACTGGAGGAGGGTCGTTGTGGCTCATGATCGTGTTGAGGTAGAGAAGGCAGAGGAATCGGAAATTGACTCACTGAAATCTTACCCAGTCTTCAGAATGCCTCCCTCTAGCTAAAACCATATCCTCAGCCGAGTAATCGCTGCTAGTCGCCTTCAAGCATTGTCGTTGCCATTTCTCCGCGATCTGCGGCATTTTCTGATCAAGCAATAGAGACTGCATCCAAGGACGTTTATTACAACGGCGCCACCAACGACGATCACGATGACCGCAAGATTGTTCATCAGCCAGCTTGGGGAGCTCATGCCTGTAGGCACTGTTGGAATCACGAATTTATCAGTCGCGTTCGTGGATGATGAAACCGTCGCTATTGTAGCGTGCATTATTGAAGCTTGCGTTGGTGTCGGAATCGCTGTCGGAAGGGTTGTGATGGTGGTGTTCGCCATTTTTGCTTGGCGGTCAAGCACTATCAGTGTTGTGGTGAACATGAGTTTTTCGATGAGTTTGAGCGTGCCCGTGAGTTCGACCGTGATGAAGAAAAGGCAAGTGTACATATAGAAGACCAAAACAGTTGGTCATTGTTCTCATCGGGAGGAAGAAGTTTTGCTTTGTGATTGTTGGTACAGTTGGAGATTAGGGATGAACAATGCTCTTGTTGGGATAAATAATGGACAACGGACAAAGGGTACCTTAGGAAAGTGCAAGATCTGGTAACAAATCTAGCCAATCTCGGGTTGATGCCGAGATAGATATCGTTGCACTCCATCTGCAAAGCCTGTCCTTGACGCCGTACTTTCATTAACGTTTCTGCCCTTCTCTTCCAAACCAAGAATCCGCGTCCCGGCGCTTCCTGAACTCCTAGAATCCCACGCCTGATTTTGAGTCATAACTTTGCATCTCTCCCCGTTCCCTTCAGCTCTTCTTCAATTTCCAATACTTCTCTTTTCATCTCGTCTCCCTCCACAACATCTCCCATGGCCTCATTGGCCCCTTCCAAATCGGCAATGACACCTTCTAAGCCCCCGACTAAGGTCTCCACTTCCTGGCCTTGTGCTCGGATCTCCTCAACCAAGTCTTCGTTCTCGCCTTGTGATGCTCTCAACTCTGCCTCGAGCTCTTTCTCCGTTTCTCGTAGATAAGGTGCAAGATGCGCAAGGTATAGCCTCTCGGGAGGCAGGGTATGGGGACTGTGTGTAAAGGCATGTCATAAGCTACCATGCCACGTAGTTTCGGAAAATAAAGTAAAAGCCACCCATGGAAAGACTCACGGCTCCCCCCCGTCCTCTCCCTTCGCTCTCCTCGCTTTCGCCTCCCCCACCAGCCTCTCCAGGTCATTCAGTCCTCTAACCACATCCTTCTCTTTCAAGATAGCCTCAAATTCCCTCTTTGACCTCTCTTCCACCTGCTGCGTGACTTGCTGCCATATTGAAGTAAGTACTTGCGGAGCGTATTTCGCGGGTGTGGGAAAGCAGGAGGAGAAGTTGGCATAAGAGCAGGTTCGGAGGGTGTGTATGAGGGCGTTGTTGTAGAGGTTCTGAAATTGTGAGGCGCGGGGTCCGGGGGTGAGAGCAACAGGTGGGGGAGGAGGGGGGGAGGGGGATTGTGAGGCCCCCATTGCGGGTGGAGCTAATAAACCGAACGTGAAAAATGTTTGAAACAGAGCGCAGACAGACTATTTGTGTTCTACCGTTGGTGCAAGGAGTTTCGGCGCAAGCTTGATTTCTCTTGTTCCGTCGTGTTTACTTTGTGTGACAGGGAGACGTGACAGATGTCGCGATGACAATTCTTGGTGGTAGGACAGCTAAGCCAAGTCGATTTAGAGACTGGGCACCAAACTTTGTCCACCTTCGTTTTCAATCGTTTCTTCTCAACAATTACTATTCGTAGTTTTAATCCGAAAAGAAAGCTTGTCAGTTGTTGTAGTGAGTCATCACTTCATTAAGCTCTCTAACCATAAATATCACAGTAATGTCATGAGGCAGAAGCGCTGCAGCAGCGATGCGGTGGTGTTGTTTCGAATCGAATGGCGTGCAATTCTCTGAACGAGATCTTTTTTAAAAGCTCAGGAATGGGACTGGGTGGTGATGACGAGCCGTAGCTGAGCCGCAGCTGGATTGAGGCTTAGGAAAGCCTTTTTGGCTCGAGGTGGAAGTTGTTGCTGAGACAGTTTGTTCGAAGGGAGCGCGGGCGTTAACCGCGCTTACCAATAAGGTATTAGCGTGTGCAGAAAGGTATCGAATCCTTGGCATCGCAATTGTCGCGCCCCCCCCTTACTATTGAATTCAGACATTCTTGATATTCTCGCTATCACGGTGTACCACCAAGCCTTGAAAGCCTGTTTTGTTAAAGAAATCGATCAAATAGGTAAATATGAAGCTGTTCAAACGTTTCACAGTGCTAACATCCTTGTAGCCCCCCCTCTCCCGACTCCCGAAGCCATCATGCCGTCGTCACGCCGAAGCCAGAACCTACCTCTAGAGGATTCACTCATCCCCTCAAGCATCTCATCTAGATCGAATAAACCTTCTGGCAAAGTCAAAGCAGACGCTGCTCGCAAAGCCAAGGCTGACGCCGCTGCTAAGGCCATTGTAGACGCTGCTGTCAAAGTCAATTGCCCTCGCAATTTCAAGAGACATATCATTGACAATTTCAAAGCAGCGAAGAAGGCACGCGAGACTCACGCCGTTGAGCTTCAGCGGCAGTCAGATGAAGTAGACCTGCAATTCAGTTTAACCGTAGTTCATCGTTCTGTCTGATGTCTACACGCTGTTCCTTCTTTTCATTTCAGTGTCTCTTTTTCAGAATTCTGAATATCGTGAATCTATGAACATGTATGCTTCACTTCTCTCATAGAAACCACATCATCTCTTTCTGCATAGCTCATGGCTGTCGCTCTAGATATGCAACAAGAGAGTCTTCAGCGACTGGAAAGATCTTTCGAGGAGCGCTCTTGAGTCGAAACTGAGATCTGCACAGAGAATGATATATAAATAGGTTCTCTTGTATATTATAAACGGTATCAAAATGACAGTGAATCTCTTCGATGATAGCTAGAGAGCGTCAGTGTAGTAGTAGAAGGCGTACTATTTTAGAGCGAATGGATGGGTTCAGTGTGCGAGGCATAGCTATTTGACAGGTTAGTAAGTGCTTTTGAATAGCTTCATTTTTACTTGCTGTTTGAACACGAAAATAGGCTTCGAATGTTTCGAGGTATCAAGAATGTCTGAATTCAATAGTAAATTTGGGGGGGGGCGCGACAAATGCGATGCCAAGGATTCGATACCTTTCTGCACACGCTAATACCTCGTCAATATGTTGGTGAGGTACCTTAGTATTCAATCTATATTTCTAGGACTGAATGCGGGACATTGGCTTTTCTGTACCCTTGAAATTGTCGAGCTGGGCTGTAAGGTTCGAATTTCCACAAAGGACTAGCTTGGAAGATGTGGTTCTTTGACTATTCGAAATCATTTGCTCGGATTGGCTTCTACCATCGGCGCTACAGTATGTATGTCTGGTAGTAAACATTCAACATGCAAATCCGCGTTCTCGTGACCGCTGCCTGTGTGCCTGCCCTACCATTATGAGGCTAGCCAACCTGTGCTCCTACAAACGCCACCAATGCATCCATTTTATCATTTCCCAGCTCACTTCCCGGTCTTCACCTTCTTCTTCGGCCTCTCTGCTATGTCTCCACGGTCGGGCTTTGGCACTGGTGCATCTCCGGCTTCCGCCATCTCCTCGTCATCACTTCCGCTGCTCTCATGCGCCGAGTCATACTCTTCCGCTACGTCTGAGTCGGAATCGGTCTTGAAATCTTCGTCTACGCTCTCTTCATCTTCGTCAGCTGAACCGCGGTCGGCTCGGGCGGCGACAACTTCTTCGTCTGAGGAGGCCATGTCGGCTTCTTGAAGGGCGGCGGCAATGATGGCGGAGGACAAGAGGGTAATCAGTATAGTCTCGTGAGGATTTATGGATTCGACTTACGTCGTCAAGCATCTCGTTGCGCGTTTTTAGACCTTTCGTTGCGAAGAATTCTTCAAGGGGTTTTTGTTCCTCGCTGTTTGGACTTGTCAGCAAGATACATACGATAGATTCTGCACTCTTACCGGTTGATGTTGCTAAATTGATGCTCGCCTACACCTCTCGTAGTGATTGTGATATCAAATGTCCGACTTGCTGAGACGGCTCCACCGACTCTTGACATGACAATAACCGAAATGTTGTCGAAAGGAATGTATGAAGCAGGCTTTGGCACGAACATGAAACTTTTGTCCAAGCAAAACAGATGCCCTTCGTTGGCCTTGATACTGCATTTGACTCCGGATTGCTGGTGGTGGCTAGGATCGTCAGCGCTTATATGCTGGGTAGTGTGACAATCATATCGGAGGGGTTTTGAATGTAATTAATGCAAAGGCCTTTCACCGGAGGGCGCGTACCTGATAAAGTCTTTGGATGGTGTGACAACCTTTTTGCCAGCAAGGCCACGGAATACCTGAGCGACGACTGAATGTTGCGGTTGCTCATAATGTGGTAACAATTTGTCTTTGTACTTTTCCTTTAGAAGCTCCCTGACTTGAGGTTAGCATAGACCCAGCAATCCTTGATGATTCCCATACTCAGTCACGTTTAAATCGATTACGACCTCTTCTTCTCGCTTAAACTGCATCACAAGGAACGGATATCGGGTCTGACCTTGCCGTAGCGGAGGATCAAGGCCAATGGTGATCAAAGTATGAAGGTCGTCGGGCTTAGGGAGAAGCATGAATTTCTTGATGTGTTCGTACTGGATTTTGTAATCATAAGTTTTACCACGTAATCGGAATGAGCTCTCGTACATGTCGACGTCAAATCGTCCTCTGCATGTTGATCAGCATAGCGCTTTTGCAATAGATCCGTCTGATGTCCGGACCTGGGTGTAAGATGCAGCACGTCCAGGAACGTTGCAAATGTGTCTCCCGCAACCTCCCCAATCTCTGCCTTGTCCATCAAAGTATCGTAGAATAAATTGGCAGCATTTTGTTCCTCTGCGTCTGACCCATTCACACTCTTCTCTTCCCCATCTTCGTCCTTCTCCTTCTTCGTGGCAGTCCCCGGAATGTAGAATCTCATCTCCACCAGCTGATCTCTTGCAGCACCAGCTTTACGCCCTCGACTTCGTGCCCCCCCAAGGTGCCCATTTGTACCTGTTTCGCTGCCACCTGCAGGTAACGAGAATTCGACCGCCACTTCGTTCTTCCCTGCGAGATTGGTGTTTGAGATTTCCGAGTAGGGTATTTCGAACGCTGGACGATTCTGCACATTGAATGCTAGTTCTGCCTTGCCAAATTCGCCTTTACCCCAATTCCATCCTCTTAAGGCGTGCTCTTTGTTTTCCAGATTGATACCGTAGAAAAGTTTAAAAGCTTTGCCAACACGATCAAAGTCCTGGCGCAATCAGTAATACTTCGATATTAGACAAGTTGATTCTCGTCCTTACTTCTTGCTCAAACCCATCCAACTGTATGACACCTGACGTTCGGGACAGTATTTTGAGCTCAAAGCCTCTAGCTGCACGACTCCACTGGGCCCCGCCAATATTGCTACCATCGAGTGTGAAGGTCTCACCGCCGCCAGAGGGTTTCCATCCCAGCCCGCTCTCCGCTATCCTGCATTTGCCTGGCTGTTTCGAAAGATCCAAATATATGCCTTCAAAAGACTCCATATTGAATGACCACTAGTGGAGAAGATCCAGATGTAAGGAAGGCAATAGCAAAAGAGCCAGAATGTGTAGGAAGACGTGTAGCGCGTTTAAGTGAGAGACGCGGCATAAATTTTGGTCCTCATCCTAGTGGCGTCCTACGCAAAAGGCTACAAAGTCTTTCCTTCCCAAAGTCCGCATATATATTAAAGTATCTAGAAGACGATCTCTAAATTCATTGTAATACAATTCAAAAAATGCTAAATAGATGAGCATAATTTGTACATGCTTGATCATCATCGTGGTTTCATGCCAATCCCAGTCAGACCAGAATTCATCCTAGTTTTCCATGGATAAAATGGGTACATTCCCACCATGAAAGCCAGCGTCTCAGCTAACAAAACCATCAATGAAAGCGATGCTCTCATTAGACAGAAGCCCTTCATCTCTCATATCTCCAATCACTTCAGTAACAGCTCCCATCTGACTGTTTGCGAGCTCCGAGACCTTTCCTGATTTACTGGCAATACTCGCTGCAACGACTTCCTTCACAGAAGCTTCGCGCTCCTCATCTGCAGCACCTTCGTTCCTGGCCAGTCTAGCTGAACCTCGGTAGTACACTTCAGCATTCTTGATCAGAGTAGACGCACTTTTGACAGCAACATCGTAGCTTGCCGGTTCTTCGCTCAAGCGATAACGGAGGAGCTCACAGTCCCCGCGACGCAGGTGTATTCGAGGCAGATTTTGAACTTCAGGGAGTTTTGATGCTGCCGCCAAATCATTGAGTGCCATGGTGAGATGTTTCCAGCTTATGGTGTTTATTTGGTAAAGATCCTCTGACTGAGCGTGTAAGTTCTCTTGTAAGGAGGCTTGGACACTGGTACTGAAGGTTATTTCACTATCTGCTCTATCACAAAGGCAATGCGGATTGTTGCTTAAGTCGATAGCTTGATTGTAAGCCGCAGCTAACTCTCGTTCGTATGTAGAGACTTCCAGCTCTCCGCTGCGGAAGCTTGCGTCTAGCAAAGCGCACAAAAATCTAGCACTTATTAGAGCGGCTTCTTGATGCCTATCGGTACCATCGACATATAGGGCAATTTTGTCCCGTAATACACTGCGGTAGTATTCATCAATCCACGCCAGATGATTGCGCCCTTTAGAGCCGACAAGAGTGCAAACGGCTGCCAATGTTTCCAGTTGAGCTAGTGCAGTATCGACAAGTATGTCTTTCGTAACAGGCTCCACAATCGTAGCCCATCGTCCATTCTCCGACGTTTCTGATGTACTGCTGCTTATCATATCAATATTCTCACCATCATCCTGAGTAGAATTCTCCTCCGCTACAGTAACCTGTTCAGTAAGCTGAAACTCCTGGATCCCTAGACAACGCTGAAAGATTTCTAACGCTTCCTGGAAAAGGTGTAGGGCTTCGTCCCGGTTGGTTTGAATGGCAGTTTTGCCGTCACTAGTAACTTCAGCAAGACTGGTTAAAACCTGGGCTGTGTTGCTAGTAACCATCAACAATATAATAAGGACCAGGACACGGCATTCTCACAAGAGCAGGTCGGCATTATCTGGATCTATCCTCATTGCAACCCTATGAGAGTCTAGCGCGAGCCGTAATAAATCTAGCAAAGGGGTAGGCAAATGGGCAAGTAGCCGCGGCTGCTGAGCTACTTCATATTGTAGTCGAGCTCTGTTTCGTTCAGCGAGACTCGCTTAGGGGGTATTCAGCATTCATACTTGTTGTACGCAAGGTCAAAAGACTGTGGAAATTCCCGCAAGCCTTCTTCATAATTTTCAATGGCTCGGACAAAGAAACGCATTGATTTGGCAGCATCGCCAGCTCGCCATTTCTCGCCCGCTTCTTCGAAGTCGACGCCCGCTGGTTGACATCAGTTCATGAATTAGTTCGACGAAACACAATGCAGATTGGTCAGCCACAATACCGGCAAGATATTCATTCGCACTCTCTAGGCTCTAACGGTTGGGGAATCAATCAGTCGACTTCATTTCTCATCGGGGGATTTGATTGCATGATCACGCGAACCGTGCTCTTCTGCTGGCCGGCCTTTTTCAGGAATTTCTTTTGTTTCGGCATGTTCTTGACCAATCACGTAGGTCTTTTCGCTTGGAATGTCTTTTTCATGGAGTGGTGGCGTGCATGTAGCTGCTCTGAGATATCAAGCCAGGATTGGGGGAGAGGCGGAACCGGCCCCAATGGTAGTATTGTGAAGGTATTGCCGAGCTTGTCGTGGCTTGTGGTCCGTGGAAGTCGCGTGGGTGATTGTGAAACAGGACACCCTCTACTTCTAGGCCTTCCGAAGCGAAAATGCTGGTCATGGCGCACTACTGCAGGCGTTGTGCGGGACAGACACGTGGTTCTCATGCTTCATCATCTGCCTTACCCTTGGGGCCAACAATCCAAATGAGGCTTGTCATTGGCTCATACCGTGTTGATGGTCGAGTGTTCCAACGTAGGCGCCAGGATATATACTTGGAACTACTGTATCCGTCCCCCCTAAGTCTTGTCTGCTTGTCATCCCAAAGGCTAAAACCTTTGAGAACCCCAACCCCATCACCATAACCGCATTCAAAGAACTTGGCTGTCATTTTGAGTAGATACTGTACCTCTTGTGTCACTTGATCACCAGAAGTCCTACCTTAGTTAACAACCCCTGAGATTGTCGACTACTTTACCTACTTTACCTTAGCCTCTTAGATACTTTACGGAAGTTAGCGGATACTAAGATAGTCAAGGTACGCTGCTAATTCCGCAGCGATCTACAAAGCAGGAGTTGCCGGCCCATCCTCATCGAGTCAATAACAATAACAATATTAATCAAGTCGTCGTACACAGCAAAGGTGACCACCACCAAGAGATCGCCTGCGATCCCATCACCCCTTTCACATCCAGGAGAGTTCTTTATCTGTCGCACGTAAGTGAATCCGTACTCTAGGCCGACGACATCCAGAATATACTGCTATCTCGAATCATTATTGACGTAACTCGCTACATTGTTATTAGCGACAAGACAGCCTTGGTGAAACACTCGCAGATCTCGGTCAGCTTGAGCGAATCCAACAATAAGCGGGGGGGTTCCACCATCCTCAACCTCAGACTTACACCCCATACAAGAATCTCCCAATCCCGTTCTCTACGATGGGTCACTCAATTGAATCATCACGCCCTATCATGGCGCCGAGTGTAAGTCCGACACATCTTTGCAATGCTGCACTTCCATTGACTCATCTCCGAAACCGTTTCGCAGAGCGATTGACCTGTCACATGCTGATATCTACGTATCACATAGGTGACCTCTAAGCGCACCTCAAAGCGATTCTCTACTTACAGCGGTGTTCCCTCTTTGACGGCTTCAGAAAGCACCGTCAACACCAGCAGGTCGTCCACCACCATTGACCCCCGACTACAAGAGATCAAAGCATGGACAAAGGGTTTCGATCGTCTGGAGAGCAAGCGCCTACAGCAGCAACGATATCAGCCAACGCCAGAGAAGAGCGATAACCTCAGCAAGCTCGCGCTGGGAGCAAAGGTGGAGAGGGCCTTGGGACGCAGGATGACGGACCAGGATGCAACGTTTAGGCCGAAGCTGATCAGCGAAAAGCCTGCGCTCGGGAGGTCGCTCACCACTGCGTCCTGACAGTCGACCGAATGGGATCGTATTTCAGGTACAAACATTATGAAGTCAATGGCAATATTTGTGTGCATCTCCCGCCATTGTGGACAGAAGTGGCTAAATGGAGGAGCTGTTTATTCGTGGTGGTATTAATCGAGCTCTGTCGCTCCATGTTCCTTTACGTATACGCCAATACCCTCTGCGTTCCAATGGTTACTCTAAATATTAGCTTTACAAGTGTATTGTATGGGAGATTCGGGCAGGATTCGGGCGCTCTCTTTAGAAGCGAAAAGCAGATATCAGCGCTCTGATTGCTTAGCAGAAATCATATCACTACCGTCCGAAGGTACCGGCCCTTTCCGTCTCCAGTGGCAGCAAACGCTTTTTTGCAATTTAGACTTGCATAAGTCTCCGCCATTACGCTGCAGTGTCATATTGAGAGCTTATTATGCATGCATGTACGAAAAATCAGGCTCTATTCGCTACGACCTGCAGATTCTTGGCGCTTTACAATCCTGTTCCACACCGTTTGCTTACATTTCCTTTGCTACTCCCCGATGGTGCTCGAGCACGGCCGTGTCACTGTCTGCTGCGTTCCTGAAACACATGTGTATCTTGTTGCTGCAAAGGCCACGCGGGTTTCTGTAAGACTAACCCCGAACGGTTCTTGCATGACACCATCTTCGATTTTTATTGAGATGACTACAGCACCTCTGGTACTACCTACGCACCTTTCACATGGCCCTCGATGTTCTAATCTTGCTCTATCATGTCTCCTGCATAGATCTCCACAAGCCTCACCTATGCTCGGCTTAGAAGCATTTTCCAATACCTTGAAGATTGCCATGACTGAAATACTTGTCTCCACATGCAACACTGAAAGGCTGCCGACAAGTTATTGTTTGACCACGCTCGGTAACAGTTACTCGTCGCTTTCAGAATTTCGGAGAAGCGAGTCTCAGACAAAGGCTAGAACGCCTAAACATTGGTGTAGGAATATATGAGGTAGGAGTGGTCATACTCTTAATACGATCGAGATCCAATACTAAAGGCTGGTAACGGTATTTTACAGGCTAGTAGAATACTCTGGTGTGTCCGTTCTTCTCTAGCAGTCATATTCCTCCCTTACATGCTACTCTGAGTATTATGCTATTGATTTACTGAGATGTTTTAAGAGGGTATATAATTGGGGGGGGGCAAGAACATGGACTGACCCGCCTTACTTATAACGTCCGAGTTAGCTTTTCCTTTCAAGGTCCACATGTTCAGAGGTGCTGTGATTCAGATGAACTTGCTTGCCAGTTGACTACACGTTCAAGCGATCACTCCTACAACTTGCTACTGCTTCTAGGCTAGCCCTCCCTTTGTGTACCGCTTTTTAAGAGCAAATGATATTCAAGCATAAATTAAGACTTGCGCTGCTGACGTTTAGCTACCTTACTTCATCATTGCTCCTTTATTCTTGTGGATTGTATTCTCATGCCCAGCATCGTGGGAGACTTCAAGGGCGGCTCGTTAATAGCCGATGTGAAGAGCCAAAAAAAAGTGTATGTGGGACATGGAAACCCATACCATAGCTCAGATATGTTGCTCCTTGGGCCAGTACTTCAAAGCATTTTTTGGCAATAACATGTCCATCAATCCGTCACGACGGTGAAAGTGCCTTAAAGGTATTCTACGGAGTAGTGGACCGGTTTTTGTGGCTGTGCGTGAGGCTAGTACGGCAGTCCATTGTGAATTTACCGTCGAAACTCGGGCATTTTCTGAAAAACGGAAAATTGCACGAAGAACCCCAGATACTATCTAATTACTCAAGAGCAATACGGTATAACATCTTGCCATACTAATTATAATTTCTCATCATTACCGCCTCTTTCTTCAACTAAGATTGGGCAGAGTCTCTTATTTCAGCCTTATTTACGTGGAAGACAATCTCGTTTTTCTCCCCGCAGTTCTTCATTGGTAGGCCATATATCTTCACTTCAGCCAATTCACTCAAGCTTTGTATTTCTTTGCCCAGGTGTCTGGGAGGTGTTGAATTCGCCTAGTTGAGCACTTCACCTGCAAGCTTCATTCTGTAAGTCTTATTGGACAGGATAGTCACTCTGCTCTTCCCACTGCTTTCAACTAATGCATCTTTGACGAAAGGTCCTACAAACGCCTTGTTTGCAAAAGGTCGCCAGCCTCACACTCCAATACGTGTACAGTTCAGGCCACTTGTTTCTGCAGCATACTTTTCAGTAGACCTAATCCTCTCCATTTCCTCTGATTATACATCAATCTTCACGCGAACATGGCTTCCGACTCCGCGACCAAGCCTGTCAATGGCGAATACGGCAATCAGCAACAGTATGGTGCAGTAGAGCAGCATCTGTCATCGCAGGGTGCAGCTAATACCACTTCCGCCGGAGCTTACGGGGGTGAGAATGGCAATCCAGCAGACATTACAAATAATTCTTCCTCTGCTGCGAGTGAGAGCAGCGGCGGCGTTCCCAAAGATGAAGTCGGCTGGTACTTCGTCGAGCAATACTATACAACTTTGAGTAAAAGCCCAGAGAAGCTACACGTAAGTTTCCCATCACGTTGTTCCGCCCTGGACATTTTTAAGGACCGCTAAACTGACGGCCATCCAGCTTTTCTACTCCAAGCGATCTCAGTTCGTATCAGGTGTTGAAGCGGAGAAGGTTTCCGTCTCTGTGGGCCAACGCGTATGTACCTTTATCAAGCTTCAGCTGGAAGGTTTGCTAACTGTTGCCTCCAGGCTATCAATGAGCGCATCAAAGAGCTCGACATCCAAGACTGCAAGGTTAGGGTCTCAAATGTGGACTCTCAAGAGTCCTTCAAGAACATTGTGGTTCAGGTCATTGGAGAAATGTCCAACAAGGCGGCACCTCACCGAAAATTTGTCCAAACCTTTGTCCTTGCTGAGCAACCGAACGGGTACTTCGTACTGAATGATATATTTCGCTATATCAATGAAGACGAAGAGGAGGAGGTAGGAAATGAAGGTACACCAGAACCTGAACCCGCGGCCACTTCAGCTTCCGAACCAGAACCAGCGACTCTTACCAGCTCCAACGATCCTACTCAACAGCAACACGACATTGAGCAGGTCGATAAGAAGCTCGAAGAGCAAATTCGAGAGACGACGCCTGTGAGTGGGAACACGGAAACTGAACCAGCCAACTTGGACGATTCTACTGCTCAGGAGCCCGCCGAGGTGGACCACATTGAGGATGCCCCTGCGGCTGCCGTCAATGTGGAGGAGGAGAAACCCGAGATGCCTGAGGAACTTGCTGAGGCAACCGTCAACATCGCCGAACTACAGCCAGAGAAGCCGAAGGACCCTGACCCAACACCTGTTGCCTCTCCCCCAAAGCCTACCGCCAAACCAGCGCAAGCTCAAACTCCTGCAGTACCTCAAAAACCTGCGGCCCCAAAGACTTGGGCCAATCTTGTGGCTTCTAACCGTATCGCTGCACCCATCGTTCCAAGTCCCGCAGCTTCAACCTCGCCTGTCCCGTCGCCACCAAAGGCTACTCCATCCTCCGCAAATCGATCGACAACGCCTCCTACCTCTACCAGTGATGATGCGGCAGGCCGACCTCAGCAGAATGGAAACGCTGGCTGGCAGACGGCAGGGACAGACAGCAGTAAGAGACAAGGTCGCCAGCAATCAATGTCAGGCAGCCCCGAGAAAGATAATGTTTTGGGATATGTCAAGAATGTGACGGAAAAGGTGGATGCGTCCCTGCTCAAGGGCACACTGCTTGAATACGGGAAGCTAGTATACTTTGACGTCAGCCGTCAGAAGGTATGTTCTGTCAGCTGACTTTAGTTCCCTCAGCGAATATACTGACGACTGCAAAGAATTGCGCTTTCGTCGAATTTGCCGACCCTGCCGGATACAACGCCGCCGTTGCAGCTAATCCCCATTCCATTGGAGGGGAGCAGATCTATGTCGAAGAGCGGCGACCTCGGCCTACTGCCTATGGTGGTGGCTTTGGCGGTCGAGGTGGAATGCGCGGCGGTCGAGGTAGTAACGACGGTCGACCCGGAAGCCAGGGAAGAGGAAACTATCCCAAGGATGGCGGTCGTGGCGGCTTTATGCCTCGCGGAAGAGGAGGTAGCATGACCCCGAGAGGCCGTGGACAGCCTCAAGCCGCTTAGGTGCAACTCATCTTTCCATTTGGATCTACTTCAAGCGGCTACCAGTACAGCGCCATGCACCGCTCGATATACCCAACTATTTACTCCTCCAGACACTCGAAGTTCCAGCTGCGGACTGCGCATTTGTGGCCATTAGTGTAATCTACTCTACCAACTATAGAAGGAGGACCGGAAAAGTTTCTCGGATTCGGCTTTCTTACAAGCATATTCCCCTTGCTTTCATCTCTTCACCTGAGCATAGCGACTGCGATACTGATTTGTGGGAAGCTTATTCCGTCCCTGTACATCTCTTCACGATTCTTTTTTATCAAAGGGCGGTTGGTCGGATCGATTGGTCGAAGAGTTAGCTGGCTCCTTTTGGGGCTGGGAATGGGATGTGGGGACGGAGGATGGGACCTGTGGCACTGTGCTAAGCGGCAATTTGCATTGAGACTTTGATCAGGTCTGCTCCATGCTTGAAAATGGCATCTTACATAACATACACTTCAGTGTACGGAATAGAGCTTTACATAGGGTTTACAGATTTTGTTCAGTATTTCTATCAATTCATCACGTTAATAGCAAACTCGCCGTGCACTTGAGATTCCAAAGATATCTATTCATTCATCCCTTTTTGGGGTTGTATGCATCTTCGGTTGACTCTCGGTGCTCTCCAAAACCTGCGGGACCCGGTTCATTCGCTTTGAATCAAACAACAGAATCTACAAACGGCGCTCGCTCGAGAGTCTTTGCAGAAGAATAGATTCTATTCCTGCTGTGTATACCGAAAAAGCATCAAAGTGGATATCTCAAGGCTAATTTTATATCCTGCTTGTAGGGTGGGGAGTGGTGGGGCTAGGCTCCAGGTCACCACCTGACAAAGTACGAAGTACCTTGGACACCCACACTGACGACGTTCTCGCGTTTTCACGTGCATGTGTTCTCACCACATCTGATTTGTATCTGATATTCTGGCGACTTAATCATGCATCCTGGCGGAGACGTCCTTGCGGGACGAACTCGCAAGGACCTTGATGTCACAACTCCAACACCGGAAAGAAGCCCAATGTCATTCTTCATGGCAACTGAGGATATGCTCGATAGAGCTAGTACAAAGTCCGTGGACCCAGGAAGTGACAGTACCTTTGGCGTTCGAAGCTTGCAGGAGACTATTTATGAGGTTGGCGCAGACAGTGGTAATGGAGAGGAGGAGGACGACGGTGACGATGACGACGGCGACAACGACGAAGAGGAGGGCGATGAAAATAATAAGGGCAAAGGGAAGAGGAGACGCTCTACCTTGAAACCTCAAGTACCGTCTCGAGACAGCTCACCTGAGAACCTCGAGCAAGTCCGACAACCTACAGAAATTGGAGACTCGTCCAGACCCCATCCAGATCAGCGACCACCTTCCTACCCAAGTGCTTCTCATTCTGTTACATCTCTATCACAGGCTTCTCAGACGCAAGGATCGTCGCTGCCAAGTAGCCCAAAGTCTACTTCCAGTCGTTCTCTTAGGAATTCCGATGAGGACTCGATGGATGAGAGGGGGAGTCAAGCCATATTGTCCAGCGAAGATGACGAGATCGAGCATCCTCCCGAAGTACAAGGCACCGCTCCACAACTTATCATGCCGAGCATCAAGATGCCAAGCCGAAGGCCTTTTACGCAGCGAGGGAAGAATATTGGTCGATTAAAGATATTGATCGCTGGAGACTCAGGTATGGCTATATAGTCTTTGTTACGGACTTTATCACTTATAGCATTCTAGGCGTTGGCAAGACATCCCTCATCAAATCCATCGTCCAGATATGTGAGGATATAGTGCATGTCGATCCTCTCTCTTCAAACTCCAGCTCTATGGATCAGCTTCCGCCTCGGAGATCTAAGAGTAAAACAAGCACCACAAGCGCCAATTCCACAAGTCACATCACCGAAGTCTACGCAAGCACAAAAGCTTATCCGCCATGGTGGTCCGAGGTTGAGGAGAGCAGAATTTTGCGCAGGCGAAAAAGTATGGGGGATACCGTACTAGAGAGGAATCTTTGCTTTGTAGACACACCAGGCTACAGTCATGGAGAATCAACTTCGCAGAGCGTCGAATCGGTTGTGCAATATATTGAATCGCAATTGACCAAAGTATTCTCGTTGGCTAACGCAAATGAAGGCGAGTTGCTTAGTATGCTCAGCGGACATGGTGGGACACAGATCGATGTGGTCTTCTACATGGTCCTACAGCGTAAGATTTCCAGAATACTCTCATCAACACTCTCGTTCTAATATTCCGTTTAGATATCAAGCCTGTTGATCTCGACTTCCTGCGTCGCTTGTCAACGGTTACCAACGTCATACCGCTGGTCGCCAAAGCGGATTTACTCTCTAGTGAAGAAGCTGAACACTTAAAAGCGTCCATATCCAACGACCTTGAATCAGCAGGAATTAAATCCTTTGTGTTTAATCCTAGTGCTCCAGCAACATCGTCCATCTACACTGTGTGCTCAGCCGCATCCAGTGACGACGATAACATGGATGCAAGTCTCTTGATGTCACCAGACTATATCCAACCACTATTGCCATCAAAGCTGAATGAGCTCGTGGATCAAATTTTCGACAAAGACCACATTTCATGGTTAAGGCACCTTGCAGCGACCAAGCTCGTGAGCACCAGAAGGGAGATAGAAGCTTCAATTATGGTTGCGTCTGTTCCACCTACTTCTCTCAATGCCTTGCAAGCTCGCACTCTACGCTCTCCTACTTCAACGTCCCCCACTGCTGCGCACTCAATCGTCCCTTACGCCAGTGGCGCATCGTCTTACGTTCAAACCAGACTCGCAGACCATACCCAGCGAGAAGAAAAGTTAGCGCAAGTAAGGCTGGCTAAGTGGGCTGGCGACCTACAGAGGTCTCTACAGAACGAACGTGCAAGATATGAAGCACTCTCCCGCGGTGAAAGAGCCATATGGCTCACAGAGAGGCTGGGAGAATGTGTCAATGACGGTACATTGGTGTCTGTCCAGGACTCGGCAACGCCATCCACGAAGGCCTTTTCCTCGCTAAAGGCAGAGTCTTCGGGCCCATCTGGGAGGTTTGCGGATGGCGGTGATCCGCTTGGCCTTCTTAGATGGAACGAAGCTATGAGGAGAAAAGGTTGGATTGCATTTCAAGTCGTTGGCAGCTTTGGTGTTTTGGGTGCAATGGCGGTCTGGATGGCCAGGAGCTGGGGGCTCGGGAGTGATGGGTATCCGGGATGGACTTGGGCTTGGTGGGGTTGGTAGGTGATGAGTTGTTCATGTTTACGACTCATTGAATGGTGTTAACTTGGGCCGGACGGAGTAGTCTGGGGGCGCTGTCGGTGCCTCTGGTGTTTTTATGTGGCATTGCACAGCATGGCCTTTTGACTTTCACAGGTCTTGACTCGAGGAGAGGTTGTGCTTTTAATATAGATACCCACTCACGCTGATAGGGCGAAAGCATGTCCGCAGCAAACCATGTTGACAAATTACGATTTTCGAATTGGAATTTGTAGCTAAGAGTCTTTCTTCCTTTTTGATCACTAGGGGTGTGCAGCAAGTCGCTCAACAACAACCAGGCATGGCCAAATGAACAGTTCGACTCATCCCATTTTGGCGATAACACAAAGTGTTGACTCGCACATCAATCACCAAATCTGATGCGATAAAGAGAATTCGGGCAAAGAGTCTATGATGAAACAACGATTTTTGATTACTTTGATTTTACTACCAAAATTTTGCACCCTCTCATGAAATAAAGTCGATTGCCCGCTTTGCCAACCCAAGTCTCGAGTCGAGTTTGATGGTACTAGTGTACATACTCTTGAGAACGGATGGGAGCCAATATATCAAATAAAAAACTTTCGCTCCTGCCACGACGCCTGGTATCAGACTATTTTTTTTATATACTTTTCTTATATAGGAGAGTGTACGTCGTAGAGCAGGGAGTACGTGCACTTCTCCCACGGGGACTAATGGATTGGTGGTAGGGGAGAGTGGGTAGTTGAGTTGATCGAGTAGGAACTAGTATATATATGTATTTATGAATTACTGATCTTGGATTTTCAAAGGCACTTTGGAAGGGGTTTCGGACATCGTGCTGGTTGAAAGGGAGCATCGTTGATAGATTACGGGAGTGAGGATTGGTAAAGTGCAATGCGGGTATGCTTTGACTATTAATTAGGGACGAAAGGTTCTTCAACGTGAAGTACATACGATTCGCTTTATAGTATTATTGTTACATGCCTTTCGTGCTCTGGGATATATGTACTGTAGCACGAGAAGCAACGCATTGAGAAGCATACTGTAAAGGCAAATATGGCATGGTACTTTCAGCGTATTGGAAGCACAGGAGATGGACGAGCACTGTGGTATTTCTTTAGGATGCTAAGATCAAAGAGGCGTCTAAGGGGGTGGCCTTCCAGTGTCTAAACTGTTCTTTAGCTGATTGGCCCGGTCTGACAGACCTGACGTGGACAACGGGGCCACATGCTAGATGTAAGACCGTGACCATCGTCGATGAACCACTGTGCGTTGAAGGTATGGGTATCTGGCTTTCTGTATTGTTTCAATTACATTGTGCAGATGCTTGTGCCTCGAAATATGCAGGAATAATCACCAGGTGCACATCATGGATGCCATTGCTACTCGTCTTCTTTATCGAGCATATGGTGGGTGTTGCCTGCCATTGTGCGCGGTGTGGAATTCAGGGAGAAGCTTTTGACGAAGAGCAAGTGTGAAAAGACTGCTGTCGTTCACCAAGGCCACATCTGGATCCCATTCGTGGCCTCTGCTTTGTTTCGGATCACATAGGGAGAGTTGTAACAACGATGCGTGACGCAGACGAAGCAAAGCTCGGCTGAGCCATTACATTTTTGAATGCAGTATTTGGGCCAAGGTATGTAGACCTTACAGGGGAGATGCTTAACTTATTGTAGTTCAAGAATAATGTTGGACGTAAGGCAGATGTGTAGTTGAACACCAAGAGAATCGCAGCAAAGGGAGCATCTGCCTCTCGCGAGCAGTGGCAGAGTTCGGAGATTTTGACACTGTTGGACTGAGGCTATGCGAAATCAAGAGACTGCGTGTTCGTGGTACAAGACGTAATTATTGCAACTAGTTTGCAAAACGACCAGATGCCCAAATATATATTAACTCGGCTTCCTTCGCACAGCTTGTGCGACACTGAAGGGTTGGGCGAAGGGATATGGAATTCATTGACCTGCAGTTTTCATACTCAGATTGTTCGCTTATTCTAGTAATTGACTTGGAATACCCGGCGATGGAGAAGCCAATAAACAACAACTGGTTCTATTGGGATGTTCAAACAAACAGTCAAACTTATCCTCTTCTTGTGATAATACAAGCATTGACTCGGGTACCATTGCAAAGCTTGTGCGACAAGAGGAGTTGAACAAAGGCATAGAACTGATCAATCCAATTTTTCAATACTGAGGCTTACAAGCTGTTTGACATTTGGAGATGGTAAGAGGTCGGCCTACTATTTACCGACTTTTGAGATGGTAAGAGAAGTCTATAGAAGACTAGATAGGGAGCCAAGTAGGGAGTCATGTAGAGTGCTCGGTAGAAAGCCACATAGGGAGCCATGTAGAGTGCTCGGTAGCCATGTAGAATGTTTTCTATTGAGCTAATTAGCATGTGCTATGAAGCATGTATGAAGCATACTATGGAGCAGGCCATGGAGCGAATAACGCGTGTTAAAGCGCGTCACATGAAGCATGTTTTGAAGCAGATTTTAAAATATGTAGATAGGTGAGCATGTAGGTGAGCATGTAGATGAGCATGTAGATAGATGAGTAGATAGTTAGGTGAATAGATATGTGAGTAGGTAAATAGAAAATCAAATTTACGACGCGGAATGGCAACCTGACTGACCCTTGGCCTCAGACCCTTCGGAGGGTGCACTCTGGTCAAATGTTAATTCAGACCCGAAGGTGGGTCTGAGATCCTGAGGCAATCCTAAACTCGCCTTCGAACATGATATCTTATGCCAGCTTTTAACGACTGTTCAATGTCAGAAGCGCTCGAAAGCTCGAACTGGCTATGGATCATAGAAAGGTAAAACCAATAATTCTTGTCTTTGCGAGTATGAGCCCCCAAGTTATCCTATCTGATCTCTTTTCGTTCGAGTAAACTTGTGTTGACACTGTAATTACCTTCAATTTGCATCTATTTGGTAGTTTCGCAATTCAATTGCAATTCATGTCTTCTACTTCTGATACACGCATTCTCGATTTCGCATAGTCTCAGTCTCATGTTGAGAGGCAGAGGCGCTCTGAGTGATTTTCTTCGTGTTCAATTACAACATTTCAATGTCTCATAGATCTGATCGTTAATGGGTTCTGTCTTATCTTTTACGTTTTTTGATTAGCCCTCTATGTATGCCTTGGCCCAGATACTGCATTCACAAATTCAACGATCAGCCAATTCTTGCCTCGTCTGCGTCTGAAATCATCATTACAATTCTTCGTACCCGATCTGGAACAAAGCAGAGGTCGTGGATGGGATCAAAACACAGTCTTGGTGAACGACAACAGCCTATTCACATTGACACTGCGTGTTAATTCCAAAGACTTCTCCTTAGAATTCACATCTGACACACTGGCAGAAATACACATCATATGTTGAATGAAAAAAATGAGTAGTAATGATATTCATGACACTTTTCTAATGATTATTGTCTCATATTTCAAGACATGAACAACTGCAAAGTTTACTTGAACAATACAGAAAGTTAGTTATTCATATCTTCAATGCAGAGTGATTGATCAATGATGATTACAGTTTCACATTTAGCATATGCTTTCACGTTCAGATCAAAATCTCTCAAATAATCAAGCAGCGACAGAGACTTTTTGACGTTGATAGAACTAGATGTTTCTTTGAGCTTAGCATTCTGAAGAATTATTGCAGTACTCCTTCACATTCTGTGCTTTCAATACGCTGAAAATACCACGAGTCATGTCATAATTACCTTTATAGTATGCTTCCTCGAGCATTGCTTCTCGGGCTACCTTTATCTTAGAGCATGAAAGGTACGGGATAATGATACTACAAAGGGGGTTCTATTTGTTTTACATACGTTGTAGAGCCTTTCGTCCCTAATTGTTAGTCAAAGCATATTTGCATGATTGCAATCCACCAATTCTCAGTCTCGTATTTATCAACGATGTCTCTTTTCAATGAGTACAACGTCGGAAACTCGACCAAATTGCCCTTAGAATCCAACGTTGCGGATACATGAATATATATATACCGGTTCTATCTGATCACCTCAACTATCTCTCTTGCCCATCATCAAAACATTGGTCCTGTGGAAAAGGTGCGTGTACTACCTGTTTATGATGTACAGCCTTCTCCAAAAATTCGGGATATCATCGTGGCTAGAGCAGAGATCTCTATTATACGAATAGAGAAAGAGCGGAAATGTCATTATTTCACGTCACCAACTTTCGAATCCCGAAAGGGTGAGCGCCTTACCCAAGCTCAAGCACAAACATTATGGCAGGCACGATGGAGACCGTTTCGTCGGACCATATAGTGAGCAATTCTTCCGCAAAATTTCAAAACTCGTGCGTCGTATACAGTAAAAGCAAAAGAATACTAGATTCGAAGATTAATACATTCAAATCGTTTACCTTCTTTCGAGATTACTCACGACATGGCTTCTCAAGCAAATCTGGCTACTGAACAAGGTCAAGCACCTTCAGTTCTTGGCAAACGTCCGCGCGAGCGACTCGCCGAACATGATGCCAATATCCAGCCAAAGCCCAAGAAGCGAGCTCCGGCATTGCACCCCGGAGCAACCAAGACTGACCAGCCGAGTAAGGCAAAGCCAAGCCAAGCCAAGCCTAGGAAGGCGAAGCCTAGCCTGAACCCAGGCAGTACAGGCAGCACAGGCCTAGCAGTCCCTGTCGATCAGGAAGTCTTTGAGAAAGACCTCGAGGACAACGAAGACGAGGATCCTGCCAAGGTTGCGGCGGAGGCAGAGGGGCTCCAGAACTGGTTCCGCTATTGTCAAAAGCACGACAAGTTGGCAAGTCTGGATGCCGAGGAGCGACGGCGTCGTATTGAGAACTGCCGTACTCGCTTCGATTTCGTGCTTGATAGTATTTCCAAGTGCGCTGGTCGCGGCAGAAAGGAGGAATACGATGTCAATGCAAAGAGCAAGCTTCCTATGAATTTTCCCTGGTGGGTATTTTTCGTTCACATGTCTCCCAAGCTTGTTGTCGACCGCCTAATGGCATCGATGCCTGAGGCTGTAAGGGTGATATTAGGTGGTCCATTGAGCAGCGATGAGCTCCTAATGCTTCCCAGTGAGTGGAATGGTTGTACGCTGTGGACGGTTTACACCGACATCTTGAGGAAGATTATTTCTGGTAGAGATGACTTCACGAAGCCGGAATTTGGGCGTTATAGCGGTTCTGGGATCGGCAAGGATGGGATGACTGGACGACTATCCGCGTATGATGCCATGAACAAGGGACGACGTCTGCCCGAGATCGGCGCCCATTGCCATATGCTTGTACGCCAGGATATTGAGATGAACTTGCGCATCGTTGCAGTCTTTGACAGGTATAAGACTTCAAAGCCGTACGTGTTGCTGATGGAATTGCTTGTGTCAATAATCCTACGGACAATCCATCTGGGATCCGCAGAAAATATCTATCTAAGGGCTTCGACAATGGCGATGATCCGGCAAGCCACGCCTTTGGATCTGCCAGAGGCTGAATTCGAATCCTTGAATCACGCTGCGCAATGCCTCCAGGGACTTTACTTTCGCCAACGCAAGCTCCCCAAGTGTTCGAATTGTCATACGGTTAATACCCCTGGCTGGTATGCTGATGAGCCGGGGCTGCCCTTTAGCGCCCTAATCTGCAATAACTGTTATATGTACAGGAGAGACCACGGCAGAGAAGAACGCCCCTTGTACCTGGAGGAGCGTAGGGCAGAGAGGGAAGGTATCAATAGAAAAGCACTGCTGGCACAAGCGGGTCGCAAGCCAGCTAAGGATGCCACGTGTCCTGGGTGCAATCGTCTATGGACAGGACAATGGAACCTCCCGAAGGGTACTATTTCCATGGAGTCCGGGCGGACACGATGGGAATGTGATGCTTGTTATAACAAAGTAACCTCTCAGCTTACGTTGAGGCTTGCCCGTGATGATGCACGAATAGCATTCATAGCCGCAGCGGGTCCCAAACCGGACAGTGATTGCCCGTGTCCTAGATGTAAGCGATCGGACATCAAGGTCTGGCGTGTTCCAGTAACAGAGTATGGCCGCCAATACTGGGAGTGTGAAAGCTGTGCCCGATCACCCTTTCGAGCGC